>Ga0153940_1000001_pt1 | contig 443328 bp, 477 predicted proteins | sample TSNJ024MetaG_FD_104736 | JGI IMG/M metagenome (GOLD analysis project Ga0153940, IMG submission 104736) | Attine ant fungus gardens microbial communities from New Jersey, USA - TSNJ024 MetaG | ecosystem: Host-associated > Fungi > Mycelium > Unclassified | place: USA: New Jersey, Brendan T.... | reverse complement strand
CAGGAACTTTAAAAGATTCTTTTGTGTCTGAATGGGGTCCCTGCCAATCGCCCATTATACCATATTTATTTTTCAACTCTACGAGCGCACCCCCATTGGAGTTTGGCTCAACTTGCCATTTAGCGCATATTGTTCAAATTATAACAAAAATACAATACACCAAACAAACTATCGGAGCAACACAAAAACTAGCCAAAGTAACTAGTTTGTTTGACATTGACCCGCAAGAGTGTCAGACATAAGCTAAGCTTAACATTCAGAAGCATGGACAAACATAAATGAATCAAAAATTAATAAAAGTATTTTTTCTTATAACTGCACTGTTGTGCGTAAAAAACATCTCAATAGGGAAAGAATATCGTATTGACCCGCATCAAAAATATGAATATATTAATATTGGTTTCTGGGAGCGTTTTAACGACCCGCTTTTGGGCAGATATATTTTAATGGCAGTTGAAAACAATCACGATGCGAGAAAAGCGTCTTGGCAAGTAGAGCAATACAGACAAGAGGTTAAGAAAAGTTTCGGTAAAGAACTGCCCTCGCTTTCTGTGGGAAGCAACTACCTCGGCATACACTTGCCGCAGAGTTTCGCCAATATAGGAAACAACAATGCTTACATACTACCATTTTTGGTAAATTGGGAATTGGACTTGCTATTAAAAAACAGAGACAAAACAAAGTCGGTAAAAAAAACATATCTGGCGTACGGATACGATGAGCAGGCGATATACATTTCACTGGCAACTGATGTAGCAACAGCGTACGTGAATTTACTCCAATATGACTATCTTGTAGAGCTGCAGAAAAGTTACGTGGAAAGTGCGGCACATATTTTAAAAAGAAGTGATGCAAAATTTATACAGGGGACAGTCGACGCCCAGACACTATATACCGATAAACAAAGTCTGGAAGACACAAAAAACAGGCTTCATGACTACCTAAAAGAACGCGAGCAGGTAGAAAACCAACTTGCTGTGCTTGTGGGAATTGCTCCCGGCGTCGAACTGGAGAGAAACCACTTAAAAGAACTTGAGTATGAAGACCAAATACCAGAGTACATACCTAACGAGATTGTATTTTCAAGGCCTGATGTATTAGCCGCAGAATCAAGACTTCAGGGGGCAAAAATTGATATCCGTGTGGCAAGAAAAGAGTTTTTGCCCAGATTCAACATATTGGGCGTGTTGGCTTTCAGCACTTTTGGAGGAGGAAATTTTTGGTCATGGGAGTCAACAGTTGCTTTTCTTATGGCAGGAATGACACAAGATATTTTCAAAGGCGGTCAGAAAATTGCTGAACTTCGGCTCAGGAAAAGTGTTTATGAACAAATGTTTGAAGACTACAAACAAAAGGACTTGAACGCACTTAAAGAAGTGAATGATGCACTCTACATAACAAAACAGGATGAAATAACAGACAAAAACACGCTTGAAAAACTTGTAGTACAGGAAGACGATTACAGGAGGTCGAAGCATAAATTTGAAAGAGGAGTAATTTCAAGACCCGAACTCATATCTGAACTGCAAAAACTTATCAGTATGCAGCAGATGAAAGCACAAAGCAAAACAACAAGAATAGTGAACTATTTCACACTCTACAAGGCTGTCGGAGGAGCATTATGAAAAAAAGAAGTATTCAAATACTCGTAATTGCAACAGTATTATGCATTATCGGATTAGTATGGCTCTTTCTGAAAAAAGCATGGGGGCAGAACCCGAATGAATTAACATTGTACGGCAATATAGAAATCAGACAGGTTGATTTGGGCTTCAGAGTTGGCGGCAGGGTTAAAAAAATGTACTTCGAAGAAGGAGACGAGGTACACAAAGGAGATTTATTAGCAGAACTCGATGCAGCTCCATACAAAGCTGCAAGAGATAAGAGTATCGGACAGGCAGCAGCAGATAAGGCGACATTTCTTGAAGCGCAGTCCAGATTGGACAGAAATTTGCCGCTGTGCAAAGACGAGACTGTTTCAAGACAGGAATGCACAACATTGACTAACACCAGAAACGGAACAAAGAGCAAATTTGAAGCATCGATTGGGGCGCTCGAAGAATCCGAAGTAGATCTAAGAGATACAAGAATTTATTCCCCTTCTCGGGGAATAATTACAACCCGCATACAAGAGCCGGGAGCAATAGTTACAGGTTCTCAGGGAGTTTACACCTTATCTAAAAACAAACCTGTCTGGGTCAGGGCTTTTGTACCTGAGCCGGACTTGGCAAACATAAAATACGGAATGAAAGCACAGGTCTACACAGATACCATAAACCCAAAAACAAAAGAAAAAAGAGGGTATACGGGCTGGATAGGGTACATTTCGCCCATAGCGGAATTTACGCCCAAAACAGTTCAAACAACAGAGTTAAGAACAGACTTGGTATACAGAATAAGAGTATACATATACGAAGTTGACGCATTTTTAAGACAGGGGATGCCGGTAACAATAAAGATAGATTTGGGTGAAACAGAAGTCAGAGAAAAAGTAACGGATGAGGACGACAGTGGCGAATAGTGTTGAGATAAAAAACCTTGTTACTGTTTTTCCTGATTCAGTTACTCCGGCCATAGATAATTTGACCCTGAGTATTGAAAGAGGGAAAATTATAGGACTTGTAGGGCCTGACGGAGCAGGAAAAACTACCCTTTTAAGGACAATCATAGGACTGCTTACACCCACTTCGGGCAACATAAAAACCCTTGATATGGACCCGAAAACCCAAAGGGATATATTAAATACAAAAATCGGCTATATGCCGCAAAAGTTTGGGCTGTATGAAGATTTAAGTGTAATCGAAAATTTGGAACTATATGCAGACCTGAAAGACGCGCCGCATGATTTTGATAAAATGCTCCAATTTACTAACCTTAAAAAGTTTTTAGACAGACTGGCAGGAAAACTTTCGGGAGGAATGAAGCAGAAGTTAGGTCTGGCCTGCGTGCTTCTTGGAAATCCCGAGTTTCTGCTTTTGGACGAACCTTCTGTCGGCGTAGACCCGATTTCACGTCGGGAATTGATGAAAATGGTCAAAGAGCTTGCGGTAGGGGGAGTGAGTATAATATGGTCAACTGCATATCTGGATGAAGCGTATACCTTCGATGAATGCATCGTTATGAATGAAGGAAAAATAATTTACGACGGCAAGCCTAAGGACTTAAGTCCTACGGTACAAGGTTTTGAAGATAAAATAACCGACTTAATGGGCGGTTTCAACAAAACAAAATCAGAGTTGGCAGAGAGGTATGTACTAAAGGATTATGAGATAAAATACCCTATAGAAACGCTTAATTTGGTTAAAAAATACGGGGATTTCTATGCGGTAAAAAATAACACTTTTCACATAAAGAGAGGAGAAATTTTCGGACTCTTGGGGCCAAACGGCGCAGGAAAATCTACTTCGTTCAAAATGATGTGCGGACTTGCAACTCCTACTTCGGGAACAGCCAAAATAATGGGGGAAGACATAAGAGAGAATCCCTCAAAAGCACGTTCTTATCTCGGGTATATGGCTCAAAAATTTTCTCTCTACGGAAACCTTAACGTACTTCAAAACCTGAATTTTTTTGCAGGGGTATATGGACTTTACGGCAAGGAAAAAAAAGAAAGAATAGATGAAATTATCAAACTCTTTAACTTCAAAAAATATTTGCACACAAATACAAGCGAATTGCCGCTGGGATACAAGCAGAGGCTTTCTCTTTCTTGTGCTGTTATTCACAGTCCTCCCATTCTTTTTTTGGATGAGCCCACATCGGGCGTAGACCCGATTACGCGAAGGGATTTCTGGCTGCACATAAAAGGCCTTGCCGACAAAGGCGTAACTGTAATGGTTACAACTCACTTTATGGATGAGGCGGAATTTTGCGACCGGATAAGCCTGTTTTATAGAGGAGAAGCCATAGCGACAGGACCGCCGGAAACACTTAAAAAAGCTTCCGGAACAGACAATATGGAAGAAGCCTTCATAGCAATCATAGAAAAATTTGACCGGGACAACAAAAAAGAGACGGTATGAACTATAAAATACTCAAAGCGCTCATAGTAAAAGAATTCTATCAAATTACACGCGACCCCAGTAGTCTTTTGATAGCTTTCATACTGCCATTTATACTTTTGAGTATTTACATGTACGGCGTTAATATGGACACAGTAAAGGTAACAATGGGGCTGAAAGTAGACGATAACAACCCGGAGATTGCAAGTTTTACCGAGTCATTCGGGCAAAGTAAGTACGTTTTTTCCCACTATTACGACAATAAAGATGATATGTACGCAGACTTAATACGCTCAAAACTTCATGCGTTTATAATCGTACCAAATGATTTCCTTACAAAGCTTGACAGAGATGAAACCGCAGATATAATTGTCGTGACAGACGGTTCAGAAATAAATTTGTCAAAATATGCCCTAAGCTACACTCAAAGTATTGCAAATAATTGGCTTGCAAGCTCGCCAAAATATAAATACAAAATCAAGGAAAAACTGATAGAGCCCGAGTCGCGTTTTTGGTACAACCAGGACATAAGAAGTCAAAACTTCATTTTACCTGGTTCTCTCGCCACGACTATGACCATTTTAGGTATGCTTTTAACAGCGCTTGTCATTTCACGTGAATGGGAGCGCGGAACAATGGAGGGACTCCTTGCAACACGTGTCAATAAAATGGAGTTTATAGTCTCGAAATACATTCCCTACTTCATTGTAGGAATGCTTTCCGTGCTCTTTAGTGTATTTATATGCATCATAATGTACGACGTCCCGTTTGCGGGGAGTTACACAGTGCTCTTTCTTATATCCGCACTCTTTTTGCTCACATCTCTCGGATTTGGACTTTTTATATCTATACATTTTAAAGAACAATTTCTTGCAAGTCAGGCCGCGTTGGGCATAGGTTTTATGCCTGCACTTTTTCTGTCAGGACTAATTTTCCCAATAGCATCAATGCCTTTTCTCATACAAATCGTGACTGTCATTATACCGACAAGATACTATGTCTCGTTCATACAAAGTGAATTTATGACAGGAAGTGTTCCGGAGATTATTATTCCTAATACGCTTTTCTTGAGTACACTCGGAATAATTCTTTTCATTGCTGTTTATAAGGGAATGAAAATGAGGTTAGACTGATGCAAATTAGTATAGGAAGAATCTGGTCACTGATTATAAAAGAGTTTCTGGCGACCCTGAGAGACCCAAAAAGCAGGATTATGATTATACTTCCTCCTCTTTTACAGTTACTAATCTTTGCTCATGCGGCAACTATGGAAATAAAAAATGTTGATGTTGTCATATTGGACAAAAGTAACACAGTGCAGTCAAGAGAACTTATTGCAGGCTTTCAACGTTCACAGTGGTTCAGAAATGTTATGCTGGCCAAAAATGAAGTCGAAGTCAATAAAGTAATACGCTCGCAGAAAGCACAAATAGGGATAGAAATACAAAGCGATTTTGCCAAAAATTTACTAAACGAAAAAAGTACAAACATACAGATAATTGTGGACGGCAGACAGACTAACACGGCCTCTATTGCTAACGGATACGCAATAGAGATAATTAATACTTACGAAACAAAATTTCTTGAGCATAAAAAAAGAAAAGGGCCTAATATAAGAATCGAACAAAGAAGCTGGTTTAACCCTAATCTGGAATACATGTGGTACACTCTGGTATCTCTTGTAGCTCTTCTGTCATTGTCAGTCAGTATGCTGCTTACAGCTATGTCTATAGCAAGAGAAAGAGAGTTGAGTACTTTTGATCAGCTTATAGTATCACCCTTGACTTCATTTGAAATTCTTATGGGAAAAGTAGTACCGCCGCTAATAATAGCTGTTTGCCTTACGTTGTTTATGGTTTTTGCCGTTGCCGTAATATTCAAGGTACCTTTTGCAGGATCACTTCCGTTGTTGGTTTTTGCTTCTACGGTTGCCCTTCTTTCAATTGTGGGCATAGGCTTGTTTATCTCTGCATTTTGCAAAACTCAACAACAGGCACTCTTGAGTGTTTTTGTATTCCAAATGCCGATGGTACTGCTATCCGGTTTTATTTCCCCGATAAATGATATGCCTGAAATTTTACAACATGCCACCATACTCAATCCCGTAAGATTCTATATAGTTATTGTTAAGGGAATGTTTTTAAAGGGCATGGGTTGGCAGGATGTTTTTATGAACCTTGTCCCCTTAGTGTTTCTTGCCATAATAACACTTTCGGTCGCAAGTTGGATGTTTAAAAGAAATCTGGACTAAAACCGAATTACTAACAAAAAGTTTTATTTCAGTGTTTTGTATTGGTGTGAAAATTAGTCCGATTTCAAGTTCAAAATACCACATAAATAAACCTTTACGAAGAGAGAACGAGCACTATTATAACAATAATTCTGCTGCAGCAACGCCTTCTTTTGGCAGGTCACATCAGGCTGACAGCTTCCGTGGACAATCTCTTGAAATTCCTGCAGTACCTTGTGCACCCAAAAATTTTCAAATAATAAAACTGGAAGACATTCCATGCCCTTCTTGCGGACTCATTATGCCGACAAAGGCGCAACAAGGAGAATTTATAGAAACAGTCAGGAATGCAACAGGAAAAGATTTAATTAAAACACTTGAAAAATACAAAAACTATTATCAAAAAACAGAATTAAAAGTTGTTGACGAAATAATATCAACGGCGCAGGATTTTCAAGATAAAAAACTGTTTGAAATTATAATAATAATGGACTTTAGGCACAGACCAAAATTGGAAAATGCACAATATAATATCTTCAAAAACATAGAAGAGATAAGTAAGGGTTTAAGTAAAGACGAAAAAGACACTGTGCATAATATAACGCTTGAAGCCAGAAAGCTTGTCAGTAGTGAAGACGAAGAAAAAGTCTTTAAAAGAAAGGACTTCTTAAGGGAAATCTATGATGTAGAAGTCAAAGCGGAAAATAGAGCAATTCACAGAGCAATGTACAAGGAAGCAATTAAACTGCCAACTTCAAGCAGCGATATCGGTGCATTTTGTGCCAAATACTCAAGAGAAAAAACTTCGGACAGGATTGCCGAAAGACTTTTGATGCCGTCCGTCGCAACAACAGAACACGTCAAACCTACAAGCAGAGGTGGTAAAAACCTTTTATATAACTACATATCAGAATGCGGGTACTGCAATTGGACACGGCATTCTATTCCATACAAGCAATGGGTAAAAGAGTACCAACCTGACATGGTAGTCAATGCACAAAATTATTTTGACGAAGTCAGCAAACGGATAAACGACGGGGAAATATCCAAAAAATATATGGAAGTTTACGAAAATTACCCTTATTGGGCATCAAGAGTATTGCAAGAGGAAAGCAAGAACGAAATTTCCGTGTTAACACAATATAACAGCATTACGTAGACAAAAATAAATGCGTAAAGAATATAAACTCTTTACGCATTCTGTATTCTTGGATAAATTGATTATTAGAATATAATCAACATTTCTTCGCCAGGATTCAAGCTTGAATCGTTTGAAGCACATGGCAGAATGATGTATTTAACTTCATCGGTAATTTCATACAAGACACCGAACAGGCCTGAAACAAGCAGTTTACCAAGGTCATATATGCCAAGACCAAAAGTAACAAACGTGCTGCCAAAGCTTTTTAGCCCTGCAACAGGTTGAAGAGAAAGTGTCTCAACAAAACCGTTGGAAATCTCATCTCCTATTTCTTCAAGGCCGTTACCGATAACGTTAACGCTGGTGCCCACAGTTCTGCCGACTACACCGACAACTCTGCCGGTACCCGAGAATGGGAAGCCAAACAATCTTGCAAGGAAGTTAGGATTCTTGATTTTTTCCATTTGGGCATCGTTAAGCTGTTTAGGGAATTTAACACAGTCATTGCCGCATTTAATCTCCAGAAACTTAACTTTTATATACCCGCAGTTACCAATGCCGGGACGGTCAACTTCAACCACTTCGCCGATAACTTTTGATTCTGCAGGGAATATAACATTGCCGACTCTAACTTCTTTGGTAGTTTTAGCGGTAAACTTATCTCCTATATTTGAAGTTCTTGCACTGATTCTGTCAGCAAGTTTTATGCCGATATAAACAGGCGCATAGTTTTTAACACACTCGGGTGCATTTTTGTCCTTGGCAAGGTTTTTGTAATAGCCGAAGTCATTTCTTAAAGCGCCTACGAGATAAGCGACTTGTTCTTTTGAAAGATATTCAGAGTCAACAATTTTTGACTGATCAGGTAATTTCTCCAAAAGTTTTGAATTGACTACTTCTTTTGAGGGTGCTATAGCCCAAGCAGGAATATGTCTTACTTCTTTGCCTTTATACAAAGGAGCTTTTAAAGATTTGTCTACAGGAACGTCAACCATTTGAGCGATAACAGCGAAAACCTCTGCCTTTGTTACGGGTTGATCAGGCCTAAAGGAGTCGTCCGGATAACCTATCATAAGGTTTGCCTCATAAGCATTATCTATCCAAGATTTTGCCCAATAACCCTGAGCTACGTCAGTATATTTTTTTGCATTCTTTACACTACCTTTAACATTTAAGCCTTCTGTGAGAGCAACTGCCAACTCGGAACGAAGTACGGGCATTTTTGGATTAAAAATGTCCGTACCATTATACCCTGTTCTCATAATATCAAGGACGTCTTTTGCAAAAGAGTTGACATAGACATACTCTTTATCTTTAACTTTAAGACCTTTTTTGGTTTTACAGTGTTTACCGTTACCTACAACATAATTTTTATTGTCTTTAACATAAATGTGTGTTTCATCACCAAAAAAAGTGGGGTGTGCGTATTGTTCTACTTCTGCCTTAGGGCCTGCAAAAGATGCTGCGCTAAAAGCAAAAAACACAAAAACAATAGCCAGCAATTTTGTAATCTTTTTCATTTCACTTCTCCTATTAAACTATTCCGTATACCTTGCTGAATCAGACCTTATTATGTACTTGTAAAGAGAATTAGTCAAGATATTTGCTTCATATTTCTAATTCAATAAAAAATGTCACCAACTCAGAATAACGAAGCCGTTGCTTCCTGTCCCTCCGTCTGAGCAGGTGGTAGCGTCACACCCTGCGCCTCCGCCTCCGGAGCCTCCTTGTGCTCTGTTGGTTTTGGTTTCGTATTTTGGGTTTGGAGCGTCGTCAGGGGTGTAGTTGTATATGCAGTCAGAGAATGACTGCGGGTTGTTTGTTGATGAACATCCACCCTGAGGTTGTGTTGAGGATGATATTGATAAACCGCCGTTTCCTCCCTGGAATGTTTTTGGGTTTTCACCTTTTTGTCCATCTAATGTTGTTGTGTTTGATATATCAGTTAATATATTGTTTATTCTTTGGTATATTCTCCCGCCTTCTCCACCGGAGGTTATTGTTGCTTTTTTACCTCCCTGGGCTTGGTAAATTATTTGAGAATCTTGGGTAATTGTTGTATCTCCTCCGTTTGTTGAAGAGTCGGGAGAAGAAAGAGTTCCTTTTATGCCGCCTTGTCCTATGTTAAATGTTACTTTAGAGTTTGGGGGTACTTTTATTTTAATGTTTTTAATATAGCCTCCCGCTCCGCCTCCTGAACCTGTTTGTCTTATGTCATAGGTGACTTGTGCGTATCCTGCTCCGCCTTGTCCGCCTGAACCCAGTTCAATAGTGTTGTTTGTATATCCTCCCGAGCCTGCGGCTCCGAAATTTAAAGCGTTTTTGCCTGTATAGGAGCTTGATGATGCAGCAGCGCCTCCAAGGCCGTATGAAGAGGCAGCTCCCTGAGTTGAGGAGTTCGTTGGCCAGTCCAGTCCCTGAGAGCCGTTGGTACAGTTTACAGCGGGAGAGCAGGTGGGCGCGGAACCTTTTACACCGTGGGCAGATGTTGTAGCGCTGCCTCCTGCGGGGCCTGGATTGGCTGTGTATGTTGCAACATCAGACCAGCTTGTTGTATATCTTTGAAGTGCTGCTCTTGTAAGGCCTCCGGAGAATAATACGGCACCTCCTTTTCCTACGGTGAAGACTATGCGGTCACCTTCTTTATAGTTAGAAAGGGGCAGGTTGAGTATTCGGGCACCTGATGAACCTCCTGCGCCGTGGTATGGGATGAAGGCAGAGCGGACGCAACGTGTAGAGAACGCGTTAGAGGCAGTATCGTAAGTATACGGACCGTTAAGATTACCGCCATAGAGGTAGTAATGGCCCCGTGAGGCAGAACTCCAAAAGTTGCCTGGCATGCAGAAGCCAATGTACCCCCCCTGGCAACCGTAAGCCAGGCTCTGGCACTGCGCCGCTCCGTAACCGCTGCTAGTGCTGTTACAAAAATCAGCTGTGTTAGAGGTAACGACCCCTACAGACTGATAAGCAGAGCCTAAGCCTGTTGCTGTTTCTCTCCATCTTTTTATTTCTATGCTAGTGGGAAGTCTCCACTGGCCTGCGGGAGAAAGTGCAGCACAGGCAGCTATTGCAACATCTTGAGTACATACTGTCCTATAGCAAGCTGAATATCCTGTAGCATTTGTACAGGTACCTGCTGTTTTTTGGTCTTTAGCATACCAGCAGGTATTTGAAGCAGAGCCCTCTGTGGCACCTGAAGCTACAGAAGCAACGAGAGCTGTACCTGTTGGTATGCCCCCACGCTGTGTTTCGGGGTAACTTGAGAGGTCTCTTGTACCTGCCATATTAGCGCCTGCTGGAAGAAGTGAAGGTATGTCTCCAATATTGTATTTTTTTATTAATAAATCTCCTTCATTACCGTTTTTGGCTGAGGTGAGAAGATAATCTTCAGAAGTTGCAGTTAACGTGCCCGTACCTGCGGCAGCTATTCCGCCCGAGCCTCCGCCCCCCTGAAGAGTAAGTCTGATGTTAGTGGAGCCCTTTGGAGGCTGCCAAATCCATGTTTTATCGGCAGTTGACGTGTAGGGTTGGTTTGCAGTTGTTGAAAGTGTGGAGTCTGTTGTTAAATCGTTTTGAGCTTGAGCGCCGGAGCCTCCGCCTCCCGCCCCCTGGATAGAGAGGGTGAGGGTAATCTCTGTCCCCTCTTTGTTCGTGAATTCTATAACTCCGGGAGATATTTGTTCAAGTGATTGTTTAGCATTTCCTTTTGTATATTTTCTTCCGTCTGTTGAGTCGTATGTCAGAAAGGCAGAGTTTGTAAAAGAAGAGTCTACAGACGCTTTCAGGCTTTCCTGATATCTTTTTGTAATGACCGGAGCAAGAGCTGTTATTATTATTGCAGTTACAAGGAGAGATATCAGCATCTCGGTGAGGGTAAAAGCAGAAAAGGAATGACCTGGACAAAGTGCATGAAAATTCTCAACATGACAAAACCTTGTCAAAAATGCAGAAGACTTACTACTATTCATTTAGGTTATCCTTATCCTTTTGTTTTATGCTGAAATCATTCTACACTATTTTTGTAAATTTTGGCAAGTTTATGATAATATATAAGCCGCTAGAGTCAACTTAAGAAAGAGAAAGAAGTGGCTCTTTTTTAGTTTCAATAGCTTTCCCATGTTTTTTATTGTGTACTAATTTTTTCTCCGTAACCTCACAGTAAAAACGAATAAGTTTTTTACTCTTTTTAAAATTCTCCATGATAACCTCTCTTCACTCAAAATAAGTATGGAGCAGCGGAACGTAGAACACTTCTGCATAAGAGCCGACAAAGAGGGTAATTTTGTCCATGTTATAATCAAAATAATGAGTAGAAATCATATTATAATCACAGCCTCAATAGTTACCATATTATTAGTATTACTTCTGGCCTTAGGATTGAATTATTATTTCAAACACTCCGCCGAACAGGCCGTAAAGTTCTATGCGCAAGGACTTGAGTTTGCTAATCGCGGTGATCTTCAAAATGCCTATTATAATTTCAGAAAAATTCCCTTCAACTCAAACCTAAAGACATTAGCCATATACAAACAAGCCTGGTGCGCCAAGAGCGCAAACGACAAAAAAACCGCTATAAGAAAGTATAAAAAGTACATAAAGCGCGTCAATGACAATGTTATGGCTCCTGTCGGCTACTGGGAACTCGGTCTCCTGCAGCTTGAAACAGACAATAGAAAGGAAGCCTTCGAGACATTTAATCGTCTCATCAAAAAATACCCTGACAGCGATTATGGCATGGCTGCGAACTATCAACTCGGCGCACTTTTAGCTGTACAAAATCCAAAAGCTTCTAACGATTATTTTTATTCCTATCTAAAGTATGCCCCTCTTGGGCGCTTCGCAAAAGAATCCATTTCATTTGTCGAAAATTCTTCCATAGATTTAACTGACGAACAAAAATACGTATTAGCGGTAGCACTTTATGAAAATAATTTCTACACAAAGTCTATAAACTGGCTCAAAAATATACCCTTTTCTTTGGGTTGGTATTATCTTGGCAAAAACTATGAAGCGCTTAAAGACAACAATACCGCTCGCCAGTACTACATGGAAGGACTGCTCCAAGTCAAAAATGAAGATGAGGTGTCTCATATTACAGATGCACTGGAAGGCTATGTAAGACTTTCGGAGCAGCCTAAAAGAGAAGCTTGGCGCACACTTGCACTATTTTTAAAGGACACCGACAGTGCAGCTTATCCCGGGGCGCTTTTTAATTTTTCTAAATACCTTTCACAAGCAGACGCTATGTCAAATTATCAAAAAATATATAAAGACTACCGGAACAGTCACTGGGCATCAGAATCCCTATGGGAAGTTTTCTGGATTAAATACAAAAAGCGCGATATAAAAACCGCTCTTGAGCTTGCCAAAACACACATTGGCGGATACGAGAATACAAATGCCAGTCCGAAAATCCTTTTCTGGTACGGCAAAATCCTGGAGAGAAGCAAAAAAACCGATGAGGCAGACAAACTCTACAAAAGAGTGCTTAACAACTTTCCTGACAGCTATTATGCTTTTCGTGCAAATGAACAGCTAAACAGAAACAAAAAACCTTTCAGAACAATAAAGAATTTAAAAGTCAAAAATGATACCATACCACCGGTTTTCCCGTACAAAAACGGCAGCAAAACAATGGACTACCTGAACAGATTAGCGGAACTAAACGACGGACAAACAATAGAAGACTTTAAGATTAATGATGACTTTGTAAAAAGTTGGATTTACGCCAATAATGGCAACTACTCGCAAGCTGTGTTAACGGCACGCGAAGCTATGTCAAAAATAAACCCCAGACCCTCAAACAAAGATCCGCGTTGGAAACTCGTTTACCCTGTATATTTTTCAAAAGAAATAAACTTCTCAGCCAAAAAGAACAATATCAGCCCCTATTTAACCTTAGCCATAATAAGAGAAGAGAGTTATTTTAATACGAATGCCGTCAGTCATGTCGGAGCACAAGGCTTAATGCAGTTGATGCCTGACACTGCCAGATACGTTGGCGGTGAATCCTACAATCCTGCGAAAATAAATGACCCTACGTATAATATATTTTTGGGTGCAAAATATTTTGCCATAGCTTTATCGGATTTGAACAACAATGAAATGCTTGCGGTCTTGGGCTACAATTCAGGTCCCACATCTGTTAAGTGCTGGATTAACAGTGTAGAACATAATGACCCTGACGAGTTTATAGAAGACGTACCTTATGACGAAACCAGAAACTACGTAAAGAAAATATACGCCACATACTGGAACTACCTCAGAATATACGAAGGATAAATTTAGAGATATGGCTCAGGGGGTATATTTAACCTCCTGCAAGCTTTTCCAGCTTTAACTTCTGGTCATATTCAACCAAAAGATTAATTAAATCATCAAGCTCACCCTCAACAACAGTCCAAACATTAAGGTTTTGGCCTATTCTGTGGTCGGTTAAACGGCCTTGGGGAAAATTATAAGTCCTTATACGCTCGGAACGGTCACCTGTACCGACTTGAGAACGACGCAAGTCTGTAACTTCCTGCATCTGCTTTTGGACTTCCATATCATAGAGTTTTGTTTTAATAATTTGTAAAGCGCGTTCTTTGTTTTGAAGTTGGGAACGCTCCTCCGTACAAAAAACCATCAGTCCCGACGGCTTATGCACAACGCGAACCGCGGTTTCAACCTTGTTAACGTTCTGCCCGCCTGCGCCGCCTGAACGGGCAGTGGAAATGTCCAAATCTTCAGGTTTAAGCTCGACTTCAACGTCATCAATTTCGGGCATAACTGCAACTGTAGCGGTTGAAGTATGAACCCTGCCTTGAGACTCGGTCTGAGGAACTCTTTGAACTCTGTGAACTCCGCTTTCATACTTCAAGCGGGAATAGATATTTTCACCTTTAATAGATATAATAGCCTCGCTTACGCCGCCTGCTTCGCATTCATTAAGGGACAGTATCTGGGTTTGCCACCCTTGAATATTTGCATAACGAAGGTACATGCGCATTAAATCGCCTGCAAAAATATTGGCTTCGTCACCACCGGCGCTGCCCCTGATTTCAAGCATTATGTCCTTGTCGTCCATAGGGTCTCTGGGCAGAAGTAGGACCTTTAATCTTTCTGTGTATTCGGGAATTTTAGCCTCATTGACAGCAATTTCATTTGAAAGAAACTCTTTCATAGACGGGTCTTTTTCGCCATGCAAAAGTTCTTTTGCTTCTTTGATTGCCTCGTTGGCCTCTTTGTATGCATGGTAAGTTTTTACCGTCTCTTCCATTGATTTTCTTTGTTTTGAAAGGTCACGAAACTTATTATAATCAGCAATAACAGCGGGGTCAGAAAGGGTTTCACCAAGCTCCATATAGTTATTTTCTATTTGGATTATTTTATCTAGCATATCTTTCATCTGGCTAAAGAACTCCCAACCTCACTCCTGACTTCTTTTCTGCCGCAAGACTTGTCCTCGTCACAGAAACCTAATCTCTCGCATTTTGGGACAAGATGCTGCTTTAACCAGGGCTCTGTTTTTAAAACCTCATCGCACATTTTCTTGGTTAGCTCCCTAATCTCAAGTTGAGCGCGTGTACACAACCTCAAGTTAGCCAGATGGATAAGTTCTCTCAAATTTAAACTCACAACAAGCGAACTTGAGCAGGCATTAGGAAGAACCATTCTTGCATCTTCCGCCTTAACTCCTGCCTCGACAAGTTCTGAATAGACCCTTGAGGCTTCATTCATAAATGACTCAAACTTTGCAAGCAGCTCGGGATTCTTCTCTACAGCAGCAGGGGTAACATAGTCAAACTGACCCTTTTCTTTTACATATCTCTGTGACTTCTGGGAAAAAGACATATGTCTGTGCCTTACAAGTTGATGGGTGCAGGCTCTTGAAACTCCTGAAATGGCAAAAGTAAGCTGTATATGCTCAACAGTTGAATAATGTCCCGAAGAAATAACTCTTTCGATAAGCTGCAACATTTTTTCTTCACCCGGGGCTTCTGAAAAAATTTCAATAGGCAATGCAGCACTGTAGCAGGTTCTACAGGCGGTGTAAATAGTCTTTAACATATTTTGTGGTTTTGAAATTAAATCTACACTCTGACCCATAAATTCCCCAAACTAACTGTGTGCTGCCAATTCGCAATATTTCCCGATATATTTAAAAGGGAACTACTTTTTTTCGTAGCGCTTTTTAAATCTTTCAACTCTTCCTTCAGAGTCAAGAATTTTCTGGTTGCCTGTATAGAAAGGATGGCAAGCATTGCAAATTTCAACTGTGATATCATTTTCTACGGAACCTGTTTCGATTTCGTTTCCGCAAACACATTTAATTGTTACTTTTTCATAATCCGGATGGATATCGGCTTTCATAATTTTGACCTCTTTTAGTTCATTCATTGTAGTTCGATAATATATTATATGAGCGTAAATTTAAAAAATCAATGTATCGGTTAATATATTGATCAGCAGTTTCAACACTTATTAAAAACATTCTTCCGCCCCGCATTATCAATTGACATCATTTTATGTCTTTATTAAGATTACAAAAGAATTTGTAATCGTGGCGGCATGGCCAAGTGGTAAGGCAGAAGCCTGCAAAGCTTTTATCCCCAGTTCGAATCTGGGTGCCGCCTTTTAATTTAAAATAACAACGACTGGTAGATTCTCACACGTATCAGTATAAAAGCAGAGCTTTTAACTGCTTCGGTTCACGTGTTCTTTTGCTCCGCAAAAGCCAGTATCGGTCATCTCTAAGCTTCACAAGTTCAGCTTGAAATGTCCGGCGAATCTGGGTTCCTTAATAATATCCCTCAAAATAATTTATGCTACTTCGAGCAGATGTCTGTCGTTTCGCACTACATGCTCGCTGTAGCCTGCGTGGTGAATTTTCGGGATTAAATACTCGGCACTGTATTCGATAAGCTCGCGCTTGCCATCATCGGTATCATTGCAAGTAAAGACAGTCTTGCCGTTTTTGTCAGTCTTATAATCAACAATAGTAATCTCATGCCCTGTTTCAATTTCATTTAGAGGATTTGTGAGAACATATCCCACTATTACATCTTCACCACTGTTAATGGCGTCCTTTATATGTCTCTCTATAGTCTCAAAGCCTGTCCTGTAGCCTATAAGTTTTTGCTCGGGGCTTACATCCTGATACACTACGGAAAACTTTTCTTTGTCGGCCAGAACAGACTCTACAAAAGTCTTCTCAAATTCAATAAGGCCCTGCGGGCTGGAGTTAAAGTTTCCCGCGCGTATATCGGTTAATGTATCATATGATTGTTGTGAACCAAGTTGCATAAAAGTAGACTGCATAAGTACATCCACCATAGAGCGTTCGCCGGGATCCCAATTAACCGCCTGATTTTTTACTCTGACGTATGCATTTTTATCCGGTTTGATTTCAAGTAAAACATTATTAAAATTAAATTCCTTGGGTCTGAGCTCAAAAGCATTCAAAAGCCATACTGCGTCCATTAAGTTTGAAGACAAAGAACTTAATTTAACTTTCTGCATAATCGAGCCTTGAGCAGAGCTCAGACCCTCTACCCAGCGCGCAAACTCAGCAGGCTTTTTGTTCGCCAGATTAAACTCGATACTTGCAGCTACACAAGTACCGCTTGAAGCTACATCAAGAAGATCCGGGTTAACTTTTACTTCTTGAGGCGCCTCAGGATTATTTGCAATAACATTTTTCACACCCGGAGAAATATCCCCGAACTGCTGCGTAATAATTGCAGGATTGTACAAAGCGGAAACCGTTTCACTAAGCAAAGTTACATTCGAAATTTCATCCGTGCGCGGCGTTGTAGCTATTTTGTAAAGGTTTTCCAATGTTGACGAGCTGTTGTTAGAGTTTTTGTCAAGTAATTTGCCGTTTTTCAGGAGTGCATCAAGTTTTTTTGGCATACTTATAGTGTCTTCAGGTAATGTGTGTAATTCCTCGGGTTTAGCAGTAGCAAGCAGCCTGACTATTGTATTGTACTGCTCCTTCTCTGCGGAATTAAGTTGTGTGTTGAATCTTATCAGGTGTGCAGGAGTAAAACGAGAAAGCTCAAATTCTTTTTGAACAGGAATACTTGAGACAGGTGTAGAGGCTGCAGTGTTTTTGAAATTAACACTGTAATCATTGCAACTATTATTAAAATCTGTTGAATTAACTGTTAAAGCCACTTTTTCACACCACCTGTTATTAGGTTAAAAACAAAGTCAGATAAAAAATTGCCTTTTTATAGCTTTTTTTATAAAGTATTTTAAATGAAACACAGAAAAATAACTCACAAAGAAATTTTACTTTGTTTAGACAGACTTACCAGATTTAAACATACTTTAGAAAAATATCCGAGAGTATTTTTAAATATAATAAGCAAGTATTCCGACGCAGACCCGAAAGTAATGATGGCAGAAGAGATATGCACCCTTGCGCAAAAAATATTAAGTGATTCCCTTGACTCGCAAGAAAGTACAGAATTATTTAAGTTGCATAAACAAGAAGAAGAGAATAGTTACTTCCAGAATGAAGAAAGTTTGAAATATCTTCAAAATGAACTTGAAATAGGAGGAGTACTAAAATATATAGAAGAAGACTCCCCATTGAACCTCAAAAGACTTAAGGTTCAATATGCGAACCCAAATGTATCCCCGAGAGAACTCAGAGAAAAATATCTCTTAAAATACCCGGTTGAAAAAGTAATACTCTGCGAAGGGGCAACGGAAGAAATACTTCTTGAAGAAATAGCCAGAGTGCTCGGCTACGATTTTAATAAATATGGCATTCATTTAATTGGCGCAGGGGGCAAAAATCAAGTGGCCAGAAAGTATTACAAAATGAAAAATGAAGTAAGGCTGCCAATTTTTATTCTTTTGGACTCTGATGCAGTGGAAACAAAGAAAATTATCGAGAACAAACTAAGGGCTAACGACAAGATTTACATTATAAAAAAGGGGGAATTTGAAGATATACTGCCTCAAAAACTTATTCTCAGGGCGCTAAATTCGCACTTCAAGAATCAAAGGCAATGCGAGGAAGAGGATTTTAACCAAAGTTTAAAAATGACCAAAAATTTAAAAGAAGTATTCAGGCTAAATGGCTTTGGAGACTTCAAAAAAAGTGACTTTGCAAAACTGCTCAAAGCGCATATTAAAAAAGAAGAACTTGACGGAGAAATTCTTGAAATAATAAAACAAATAAAAAACCTTGTATAGTATAAAATTATTTAAAAACTTTAAAACAACTAATCCAGAAGTTCATCGAGCATTTTAGCATTAGCAGCCGATCGCTGAGTATTTTGCGGTCTTTGTTTTCTAACGTAAGCCCTTAGCGCTTCTCTTACGAGTTCGCTTCTGGTACGTTGTTCATTATCTGCAAGTTCATCGACTGACTTTAAAAAAGCGTCAGGCATTGAAACTAAAATCCGAGCCATTTTTTACCCTCCTCGCACCCAAATTGGTGAGTGTATTTTACATTATATCTTAAAGTTGTAAAATGTATATGGTTCTTATTAATATTTTTACAAAGGAAATAAAAGATGAAAGAAACAAGGGGCAACAGACTTCATATAGGAGTATACGGAAGAAGGAATGTGGGCAAATCTTCTCTTGTCAATGCAATTTTTGGACAAGAGTTTTCCATAGTCTCCGATACCGCAGGAACAACAACAGACGTAAATCAAAAAGCAATGGAACTGCTGCCTTTTGGCCCTGTTCTTTTGATGGATACAGCAGGGTTCGATGACAAGGGAACTCTTGGTACAAAAAGGATAGAGAGCACCAAAAAAACACTGGAAAGAGCAGATATCGCAATTTTTGTATGCGACAATGAAGGTTTGACACCTAAGGATATAGACTTTTTGAGCGGACTGGAGAAAAGAAAAATTCCTACACTTTTGGTGGTAAATAAAACAGATATTTCAATCCCTGAAGTAGACAGGGAGAACACTTTAAAAGTTTCACTCAAAAAAGATAAAAATATTACCGCTAAAATAAAACAGGCGTTAATTGAACTTTTACCGGAAGATTTAATAAAAACAGACAATGCAATTGAGGGTCTTGTTCAGCCAAAAGATACGGTTGTGCTGGTTATACCGATAGACAAAGAAGCGCCCAAAGGAAGGTTGATTCTACCGCAAGTACAGACGCTGAGAAATCTTTTGGACGAAAGCTGTATAAGCATTGTCTGCAAAGAAAGCGAGCTTCAGGCAGCACTGGATACACTAAAAACATCGCCTAAACTTGTTATAACAGACTCGCAAGCCTTTAAAAGTGTGAGCGAAATTGTACCGCGAGAAATTCCATTGACTTCATTCTCCATACTCTTTGCAAGGTTAAAAGGAGATTTAACAGCGTTTATAGAAGGTGCCGATGCTATTGATAAATTAAAAGACGGAGACAAGGTTTTAATTTGTGAAAGTTGCACACACCATGCCATTGAAGATGACATAGGCCGCGTTAAAATACCTGCACTGGTAAAAAAGTATACGGGCAAAGAAATTAACTTCGAACACTACAGCGGACATGACTTTCCGCAAGACATAGCGAAATATTCACTCATAATACACTGCGGAGCCTGTATGACCAACAGAAAAGAAGTACTCTCGCGCATATATAAATCCAAGATTCACGGAGTAGCTATAACAAACTATGGTATCGCAATAGCAAAGTGCCTCGGAATACTTGAGAGGGCAGTAAAGGGCATTATTTAGAACTTATTCTGCGGCTGTTCTTTTGTTAAAACAAAAACCTGAATTTCGTATGGCTGAAGTTTAACCTCAATCTTTCCTCGTTTAACCGTAGGCGGAGTTTTAATTTTTGAAGGTGAAATGAAAGTTTGAGGTGATAGTTTGGGTATGCGAATAGTTGCTGCTTGATTATTTGTATTATCCAGATTGCCCACCACAACAACAGAGTCCTCTCTGAAGTTTCTTGAAAATGCAAAGACTGACTTATTATCAGAACACAAAGATACGAAATCGCCCTGAATCAAAATAGCTTTTGCCCAATACTTAAATTTCATTGCCCTGACAAACTGGTCGTAAAGCTCCTTATTCGGGCCGCCCGGTTTTCTTGAAAAATTGAATATGTCAAACTTACCTCTGTGCACAAAATAAATATCATCGTCAGTATAAGTCAGAGGAGCCTTTCTGTTTTCGTATTTGTAAATATAAGTATCTCCCGTAGGAAAGCCGTCAAGAAAATAACTGTTTGATGGCAGGGTAACGTTTAGCCACAAAAGCATCTCCCAATATGGCTGTCCTCCTATAAGCATGGGACTTAATTGATCATGGGTTGCAAAGCTTGCTATAGTGGACTTTTGATTGTTATATTTTTTGGAAATTAAAACATTATTTTGAACAAGCATACTAAACTCTTTTGATTTTTTCACATTTTGGAAATTGCCGTAATCACCATAATGCCCGTCAAAACCTGCCTCTAAAAGTTTATCCAAAGAAGTGTAAGGAGTGTATCCCTGTGCAGGATTTGTCCATGAAGGAGAAGCCTCAGCTAAGAAAAGGAATTGAGGACTCTTAGAGCGCGTATAGTCAATCAGCTCTTTCCAAAACTCATATGGTTTAATAGCTGCAACATCTGCCCTTATGCCGTCAATATCAAGACTCAGCATGAGATCTACAAAGGATTTATAAGCATCGAGTAATTCCCTGTTCAACTTCCCGTCGTTTGTGTATACTTTAAATAATCTTACGTCTGTCCAGTCCGAAGGAACAATGGTTTTACCCGATTTATCCGCAACAAACAGGTCGGGTCTTTCCAGAGAGAGATCGTAAGAACCGCAGCTCGGCATGTCAACCATAACTCTCAAGCCTCTTTTATGGGCTTCTTGTACAAAAAGAGCAGCCTCATCAAAAACACTTGCCTTATTGTCCGGATCATCCAGTTGCATGTTTAGGGTATTAAATGAATCCAATGCATACAAAGAACCTGCTGTTCCCAAGGCTTTCAATTTACCTGTCGGTGTAACGGGCAAAAGATAGACGGTATTTATGCCCATTGCGGTAAGTTCATCAAGTCTTGATATGGCACTTAAAAAAGTACCGCGTTTTTCATTTTGTTCTATCTCTATGATATCGTTTTTATTATTGTCTCTGGCGTTAAACGAACGTACGTTCAGCGCATAAATAACTGCCCTGTTTGAAATAAAAAGCGTTCTAAGGTCATTCACCCAAAAATCGTCAGAAAACGCAGGCTGCACCGTAGAAATAAACAGCGCAACAAAAACAAAAAAACCATAAAACTTTATCTTACCCATAGTACGATTATACATAAAAAAGAAATTATTGTATAATATTAAACTATAGATTGTTAAATGAGATTGTTATTTTATGAGGGACTTTTTTTCTTTTATTTCTGATGATATTTTTACGGCGCCGAGACCGCTCGCTTTCATATCACTGATACTTGTTGCAGTAGCAATGACGGCAATTCTTTCTGCCCGTTTTTATCTGGATTCAAATATAGTTGAAAACGGAATAAGCAAAAAACAAATAGTTGCAAAAAAGAATTTTGACGTTGTTGACGTTAAAAAAACCGAACTGCTTAGAAAAGAAGTGGCAAATAAAATTCGTCCCATAGTAACAATTGTGGAAGAAAATTACATAAAAGGCTCGCTCGCCGCCCTTTTTCAGACCGTAGAAAAGATAAGAAGTTCAAATGAAAGCTACGACGCAAAATACCTTGAATTTATAGCACTTTTAGATATTGCAGACTCCAAAAAAGAAAAGTATCTCGCAACATATCTTCTAAACTCGGGCAACGAAAACCTTGTCAATCTTGAGCAAAATTCGACAATAATCCTCAAGGAATTTTTAAAGGCAGGAATAGCTGAACCGGACCTTGAAGATAATGCCATTGAAAAAATAGTAACCGATGCACAATACGCCAATATACCAAGAAGTCAGGTAAAGGCTATTTCGGGTATTCTTGAACACGTTGTTATTCCGAACTTAATAATTGATGAATATGCAACAGATTTAGCAAAAAAGAACGCCCGTTCACTTGTTAAACCATACACTGTAGCCTTTAATAAGGGTGATGTCATAGTAAATGTAGGCGAACCGGTTACACAGCTTAAACTCGATGCACTGAAAAAATCAGGCTTCAGCGTCATGGAATTAAACAAAATGAGCGTATCCGGAATTTTCCTGCTTTGTTGTTTAAGCATAGTGTTTTTACTCGTATATATCAAAAAATATGAAAGAAAGTATTTAAAATTTAACTATATGGCGTTCATTGCCGTATTTTCCATAATACTTATGTATTTAACGGTTACAATTTCTCCAAGCGGATTCATTCCTTCATACATAATACCCGTCCCTGCCTTTGCCATACTTATATCAATTTTTACAAGTCCTGTTATAGCATTTTTGACTACGATTTTGCTCCTTATGTTGTTTTTAATTACCGTATCTCTTGACCCGCAATTGACCGCCATATACGCCTTCACGGCACTAATGTCCTGCTACACTATTGCAAAAGTTAACTATTCAAAAAGATTTGACCTTATCAGATGCGGTTTTGAAGCAGGCGCTATGATGTTTTTAACAACAGCGGTTATAGCACTCTTTGAAAATCAGTTAATGGGTTACGCATTTTTACAAAATGCTTCATTCGGTCTCCTGAACGGTTTTCTGTCCGGCATTATAGCTCTCGGTATGCTTCCTATGGCGGAATACTTGTTTAAAATAATGACACCGTATGGTCTGATTGAACTGGCCGACCATAATCAGGAACTGCTTTCAAAGCTCCAGTACAAAGCTCCCGGTACCTACCACCATTCCCTTATGGTAGCCAACCTTTGTGAAGCGGCGGCAGAAGCCATAGGCGGAAACCCGATTCTGGCCCGCGTGGGTGCGTTTTATCACGATATAGGGAAATTAAAAAGACCGTTATTTTTCATTGAAAACCAATCATATTTTGGCATAGAAAACCCGCATACAAAACTAAATCCGCGTTTAAGTAAAATGGTCATTACATCACACACAAAAGACGGTATGGAGCTTGCAAAAGAGCACAGACTCCCGGAAGCTGTCATAAACTTTATCCAACAGCACCATGGCGAAGGCCTCGCAGGTCATTTTTATAACCAGGCAATTGAACAAGAAGGAGCTGAAAACGTCGAAGAAGAACAGTTCCGCTATCCGGGTCCTAAGCCCGATACAAAAGAGACTGCAATACTTATGCTGGCAGACGCCATAGAAAGCGCTGTACGTTCACTTAAAAATCCTTCTCAAGAAGAAATTGAAAACATGATAAATAAAATCATTACCGAAAGACTAAACGACGGCCAACTTTCTGACAGTCCCCTCACGCTGAAAGATATTAAAATTATTGCAAAAACATTCAACCGTATCTTAAGGGGTATGCAGCATGACAGAATCAAATACCACGAAAATATCTTGAATGAACTTGAAAAAAATAAAATCAAGATTAACGATTCGGCCGAAGAAAAACTCGAGAAAAAGATACAGAAAAAGCAGCAAAAACACGACCAACAAAATAATTAGAAGCCAAAAGAATGCAAAACATTCAAAAAAAGTACGACTTTTACATAGAAAACCTGTATGGGGATTGGGGTGTTCCATCATCTACAGTTCTCTTAGAATCCCAAATATCAAAAATTCTGGACGAGCTTTTCAAAATACGTAAAATCAGTGAAGAGTTTACGTACGAATTCGAAACGTTATCTTTTGATATAGTTTTTTGCAATGACGAAAAAATAAGAGAAATAAACCACGAATACAGAAACAAGGACAGAGCAACAGATGTCATAACTTTTTCACTGTTTGCAGATGATGAAAATAAATTCATCCACAATGGTGTAATTAATCTGGGGGAGGTTATTATATCCGTTGACACCCTCAAGAGGCAGGCAGAAGAAGGAGAGCACTCACTTCAAGAAGAAACTCTTACTCTTTTAACCCACGGAATTTTACATCTTTTAGGCTTTGACCACCAAAGTGATATGGATTATAATTTTATTGTTGAGACTCAAAACAGTATTGTTAAGGGGATAATTGAATCTTGATTCCAAGGAAGGTTTGGGAAATGTATGCGGAAATTTCAGTCTAAAAGCTTCGCAAGAAGTGCACTTCACGCTTTGAACGGGTTGCGTCTTGTTTTTAAGACACAAAGGAACTTTAGAAAGCATTTAGTAATCGGTGCTATACTCATTATAATTGCCATTTGTATGAAGCTCTCTCCGATGGCTCTTTGTATGGTTATTCTGGTAAATGCAATTGTGCTTATATGCGAATTACTAAACTCAATTATAGAGTTTGTAATTGACGCCTACTATAAAACCAAATGGGCCAGATTGGCAAAAATGTCTAAAGATATGGGTGCAGGAGTAGTACTGTTATCTTCCGTAATGGCAATTCTGATTACTTCAATTCTTGTCGGTAGTAAAATTTACACTAACATTTGCTAAAATACTTGCATTTAAACTGTCTTTTGCATATTATTGTTGCACATATTACTTACTAAACTCTTATGCAGAAACGTAGATGTTTATGCGAAAGGACAAAAAATGGCAAATATCAAATCGGCACAAAAAAAAGCATTAATTGCAGAAAGAAATGAAGCTCGTAACACAGCATTCAAATCCAGCATTAAAACTGCAGTCAAAAAAGTTTTATCTCTTGTAGAAGGCGATAAAAAAGAGCTTACAGCAGCTCTTTCCAATGTATACCAGCTTTGCGACAAAGCGGTTTCAAAAGGAATCCTGCATAAAAATACAGCTGCAAGAAGAAAATCAAGACTTACAAAAGCAATTAATAAGCTTCAAGAAAATGCCCAAACAAAAACAGAGCCCAAAAAGGTTGAAGCAAAAGCAGCAAAGACTGCTGCCGCCAAAAAACCTGCAGCTAAGGCCAAAGCAAAAAAATAAGATAAGAGTTTAATTTATTATTCATTTATATAAAAAGACGGCGACATTGGTCGTCTTTTTTGTTTTCAGGGCAAATTCCTCAAATTAAAAATGATAAGGTTTGACTTTTCGCTCGCCCCCTCTATGCATAAATCTGCTTCTTCATCCGATATAGCTATAGCATCACCTTCTTCAAGGCGATGGTCTTTGATTTTCACTGAGCCTTCGGCAATGTGAATCCAGGTTTTTCGCTCTTTACAAAGAGAGCAAGACAGAGTTTTGGCAGCATTCAGGCTTGCTTGATATATTTCAACATCCTGATGAATTGTAAGAGAATTGTTTCTACCGTCTTGAGAAGCGATAAGGTGAAGAACGTCAGGTTCTTCCTCGACGCTGAATCTCTTCTGTTCGTATTCAGACTCTATATCCGGCTTATTTGTCATAATCCAAATCTGCAAGAAATGCGTATATTCATCTTTAGAGGGATTATATTCACTATGAAACACACCGCGGCCTGCAGACATTCTTTGAACATCACCACGGCTAAGCAAAGTTGCATTACCCATACTGTCTTTATGCTCAAGAACTCCCTTAAGAACAATGCTTATAATTTCCATGCTCTCATGCGGGTGTTCGCCAAAACCTGCGCCTGCCATAATGTAATCATCATTTATAACGCGCAAGTCCGAAAAACCCATATGGTTATGGTCAAAATATCCTGAAAAAGAAAAGGTATGTGCGCTGTCTAACCAAGCGGTCTTTGTTTTACCCCTGTCATCTTTTAGTCGAAGTCTAAACATAGTTCTCTCCTTTAGCTTGACATATTTTAACAGCAACAAATACAAAACTTTATACCTAAAAGAGTAATAATCTTGCAAAAAATATTTAGCCTTGTTTGTAATGGAAAAAAGATATAAGTTTGGTAAACTCTTGCATACAAAAAGGCGAGGAGCAAAAAATGACAAAAAAAGTTTTAATAATCACAACAAATACATCAAAAATTACTGAAGAAATACCAACCGGAGTATATTTGCAGGAGTTTGCAGAGCCATATCTTACGTTTAAAAATGCAGGTTACGAAATAACGGTAGCAAGTCCCCTTGGAGGCGAATCTCCGGCTGATCCGTCAAGTGTGCTCTGCGAAAATCCTACAGAGTGGGATATAGCATTGAAGGCCCTGCGGAATACTGAAAATCTCGATGATGTCGATTACGAATATTATGACGCAGTATTTTTCCCCGGGGGTCACGGCCCAATGTTTGACCTCGCAAACTCACACAAAGTCGCAAAAATCGTAGAAACATTTTATATCAATAGAAAAGTTATAGCAGCAGTTTGTCATGGGCCTGCCGCCCTCGTGCTTGCCAGAAAATGTGACGGCACGCCATTTGTCGAAGGAAAAAAGATGACTTGTCTTTCGAACAGAGAGGAGCAAAACTCAAAGCTCGATGAGTTTATGCCTTTCATGCTTGAGGACAGACTAATTGAACTTGGTGCCATAATGGAGTTTGCAGAACCGACACATGCAAAAGTTGTTGAAGACGGCATTCTTATAACAGGCCAAAACCCTGCTTCTGCCCAAGGGGTCGCAGATGCAGTTTGGAGAAAATTAGGATAGTGCAAGACTTTTAAATATAATTTAAGAATTGTAACAAAAAAAACAAATTCTGAAATTCCACATCTTATATATTTTTTATATACATGTAGATATAAACAACACAGAGATATAAGATAAAGGAGTACAATATGTTTTTAGGTGTACAATCAACAGGACCAAAAGTCAGCTTGCTTGCAAAAAGCGACTCTTCCCCGAATGAAACAGTGGGAACAATGGCTAGCTTGCCAAGCGCACCGAGCTTATTTTCAGGCTCGGTATCATCTTCACCATCTGCATCTTCAGGTGGATCAAGCTCATCAGGCGGCGGATCAATCTGCTAATTCAGGGCGTACATTATAGGCGCCAAAACAAAGATGTAGTATGGAATGATGCATAACTCTCTCAGTGCATCATAAAAGATGGAGAAAAAGTAATGAACGAAGCGAAAGTAGTAAACTACCTTTTTGCATCGCTATTAATAGTGACTATAATTTTATTCTCATGGACTTGTGTATATGCAGGCAGCATGAGCGTTTATGAACAAAGTCCAACAGTAGTAGCGGCATTCAACGCATAAGGCAGGACCGGACCGCGCAAAGCGCGTGATTGGATAGAATTAATCTAAAATAACCCTCGACTTTATTTCGAGGGTTATTTTTTATTTCAAAAAATGGGAGGGGTGTAAGGACTTAATAATTTTTCTATATGTAGTGAGACTATTATGTTGGTGTTTTAGGCTAAATATGACATATAAATATTATTTTAATTTTTTAAAATGCCGGCACGGAACAACACAATAAAATGCGGCTCCATTGCAGAGGCCGCATTTTTACATATAAGCAAAAACTATGCGTTTTTCTTTTCAATCCTGATAGCGCTGTCCGGACAAACAAGTGCGCAAGTACCGCAAGCGATGCAGTCTTGAGGCCTTGGTTCAACGGCAGGCGTTTGATAGATACCTACTTCTTTTGACCATTCAATACACTTTTTTGGGCACTTAACCATGCAAAGACCACAGCCCTTGCAAAGGTCAGTATACATATACCAGTCAGCTCTGCCGCCCGCAACATCATTTACTATATAACCTCTGTGTGCTGTTGTCATATTACACGCTCGCTTTCTGTATTAAGTTCATACCACGCTCAAGAGCCTTGTAGTTAAGGTCGCGAAGCTCGGGTTTGGCATCGAATTTCTTGCCGAGTGCAAGTTCCATAGCATTTTTAATGTCCTCTAATTTAAGAACATTTGTAGCACTTAAAATTACACCGAGAACTATTATGTTAAACACGCGTGCACTAAGCTCTTCATTTGCTATTCTATTTGCCTCAACGGGAATAATTTGTTTTGCTTTGCAGTCAGGTACCATTGTGCAAACTGAAGAATCATAGATTACAGTAGAATTCTCATCCACATATGTTTCGCATCTTTCAATCGCACGGTCGGAAAGCATAACAACTATATCGCCCTTTGAATAACGGGGCTCACCGATTTTTTCATCAGAAATCTGACAAAAAGCAATTGATACACCGCCACGCTGCTCTACACCGAAGTTAGGGATATATAGTATCTCTTTTCCTGCTTCATATCCTGCTTCAACAAGGATTTTAGCAATAGACTGCACGCCTTGTCCGCCTTCACCGGCTAAAACTATTTTTGTTCTTGTCATAATTTACTCCAATCCTTCTCTTGAAACAAATTCTTTAACAGTAAAGAACTCTTCCATTGTCTTCAATCTGTCCCAAGTATCAACTGCGTTCGTTCTCCAGTTCAAAGGACAAATCGAAAGTACTTCAACAAACGAGAAACCACCCTGTTCAACATTTTTAAGAGCCTTTGTAAAGGTTTTTCTAAGCATTCTTAAGTTTGAAACAGTAGACCTTGCAACATACGCCTTCTCCGGGTCAGCAATAGAAGCAACCATCTCTGCACCTTTTGCAGGTTTACCCGTAACTGAACAGTCACGGCCGTAGGGCGTAGTTTCTGTTTTTTGGCCGGGTAGTGTAGTCGGAGCCATTTGGCCGCCCGTCATACCGTAGTTTGTATTATTAACAAGAACAATCAGCATATTCTCACCGCGAACAGCAGCGTTAACCAAGTGCTGCGCTCCGATGGCAAGACCGCCGCCGTCACCCATATAGGCTATACCTATAGTGCCGGGCAATGCCCTTGTTACGCCGTAAATAACAGGAGTTGTTCTTCCGTGGTGCGTTTGAACAGAGTCAACATTCATAAAGTTCCACGCAAGAAGTGAACATCCGATGTCACAACCAAAAACGGTTTTTTGTTGTAAGTTTAAATCATCAATTGTGTTTGCCAATGTTTTTAGCACCATCCCATGGCCGCAACCCGGGCAAAACTTGCTTGCACCTGCTGAGGCATCTTGAGATTTTGCTATAATTGGCTCTAAATCTAATGTTTGTACCATTATTATTTTCCTTTTCCTTTAATTTATTAATCTAAAGTGCCCGGGTTAAACGCTTGCAGGCTCCTTAACCATAGCTTCTATTTTTTCTACGATATCGTCACCCGTAACGCCGACACCCATTTTATAAAGCGTTGAGTATGGAGTTGATAAACCGTAGATTTTCTCAAGAACCATTCTCGCAAGCTGACCATCTGCAGACTCTGTAAACAATACTTGTTTAGCGCGTTTAACAGCTTCTCTCATAGGTTTAACAGGAAGAGGTCTGATTGTAATAGGTCTGAACAGTCCTGCCTTAACACCTTTTGCTCTCAACTCATCAACCGCGGTCATAGCAGAACGCGCAACAATACCGTGAGCGATAATAAGAACTTCGGCATCATCAGCTTTGTATTCTTCGTACTCTTCAATTTCAGGAGCAATTCTTTCGAACTCTTCTTTGTATTTATCTAACTCTTCCATCAACTCTTCTTCCAAGTTGTATGTATTTCTTATGTGATTTGATTTTCTGTCAACATCAATAAGGCCCGGGGCTCTCATAATTGCCTCGGTAGGAACCATAGAAATACCGCGTGAAGCAGGATCATAAAGGGTGACAGGTTCCCTCATTTTACCCTGGTAACCATCCGCCAATAGGAAAGTAGGGAACTTATACTTCCAAGCAGTATTGAAAGCCTTAATAGTATAGTCAAACAAGTCTTGATGGCCTGCAGTAGAGTATACTATTCTGAAACCTTCACCGTTGCCGCCAAAGCAGGTAAGTGTTGTTTCTTGCTGTGCGTATATTACGGTAGCGGTTGAAGGGCCGCCTCTTTGCATAACTGCACATACAAAGGGTATTCTCATCATTTCAGCCATGCTCATAGCATCCTGCATAATTACGTTACCCGGTCCTGCTGTTGCAGTAAAGGCACGTTTGCCAACCAAGATACCGCCCAATGTTGAAAAACCTGCCGAGATTTCGTCTTCTGTCTGAAGGAAACCTGCTTCGGTTTTTGGTAAAAGTTTGCACCAAGTGTGCATGATTTCGTTTTGTGGCGTTATCGGATAGCCATACATAAATTCGGCCTCGGCAGCATTTGCGGCATAAGCGATAACCTCATTCCCCGTCAAGAACATTCTTGTGTCTTGCGTAATAAGCTTTTTAACCATCTTTATTCCTTATGTTTACTAATATGTAACAGCAACGTTGTACTACAAATAAAGAACGGTTTCAAGTTTTATTTTCCTGTAATTAGGGAGGTAAGATAAAAAATAAAGTTATCTCAGTATACTTACTTCTTATAATCAAGCGTAGATACTGAGCTTTGAAGAACCTTGCAAGCCGCTAAAGCTTGTTTTGTCATTGCGTTTAGGCGGGATTGCTTTATTTGTACCGCCTCTTTGTCTTTTTGGCTTAATGGCTATGTCGCCAATGTTCTCTTCAGCGGCAAGTCTTCGTTCAAGACGCTCATAGCACACAGCTATGTTATTTAAATCAAGAATATCCGTATCGAAAGGTGCATCTTCAAGAATATGTCCGGGAATTGGTAGTAATTTTTCCCCGGAGTAACCTTTTGGATCTATATCTTTTTGTCTTTGCAAAATATAGGCATCAGATACATAGTTTAAATACTCTTTTTTTTCTTTTGCAGAAAGAAGATTTATGGCATCCGATACTGCATAAAACTCCTCTTCAATACCTTTATTCCCGAATATTTTAAATAATTCATGTTCGGGTCCGCATAATTTTAAAACATTTTCTGAAGTTATCTGAATTTCAAAAGGTAGTATTGTAGGTTTTGCACCCTTTGAAGATTTAAGGTTCATTTTGCCTAAAATATGGGTGGCTGTATAGCCTGATTTTTTTGATTTTTGATCAATACTTATGCCATATTGTTCCTGGATAAAATTATTTAACAGAGAATATCCACCCTTGTTTAAAATGCTGTATTTTGTTTCCGAACAGTAATCCTTTACCTCATCTATGCTGACAAATTTACCATTATCGCTCTTAATGGCTTCTATGAGGGTTTCAACCAAACGTCTGGCATCATTACAGCCTGCATCTTTCATTATAATTCTCGCGCCGAGACCATCTGAAATATTTGCTACAGCACCTTCGCGTGAATATATCTCTTTTGCGGCAAGTTTTTCTTTTATTGCGTGAATGCCTTTTGCCCTATAGTTTATCTTGATTGAGCCGTCCTTAACCATGGGATCAAAGGCATTCTTAAGTACTATTCTGAAATCAGGCAGGCACAACTCATACTCGCGGGCCAAAGAGCGGGCAACGTTTGAAGTCTGAGAAAAACTGTACATTTGCTCCGGAGTAATTATCTGACCTGAATATTCGGGCCTTTTTTCGCTTTCATGCAGTGGAGCATAAACTTTTGTGCCGTCTCCATCTCTGTTTAAACCCTCTGTAAAGTTGTCTTCTTTTATTGGGGGTCTTTCGGATTCTCTTCTTTTTATACCTGTAAAAAAGGGCTGCGAAGCAGAAAGCGGCATCACAATTTGACTAATATATATTTTACCTGCTGAAGACATAATATTTTCTCAAACCTTCTACCATACTATAAAACATGCAGGACAAAAAACTTGCCATCTTATACGTTTTAACAAACATACTTATCAGGGCTATATTTTAAAACTCAATTTTGCGCAGGTGTTCTATTGTACCGCTATCGGACAAAATTGAAATAGCCTCTATTCCATAAGTTTTATGGGGAATTTTTGTCTGTGAGAGAAAATAGCGCATGCTCATAATGATTTTTTCAATTTTCTGTGGGGAAATCGCCTCAAGTGGATGACCAAATTTACTGTTTTTACGGCTTTTTACTTCTACAAAACTTATGTGTGAATCTTTCATGGCTATAATGTCTATTTCGCCAAAACGTGAATAGCGAAAATTTCTCTCAAGAATCTTATAGCCTTGATTCAGCAAGTATTTAACTGCAAGCTCTTCGCCTTGTTTACCTTTTAGTGTGTTTGACATAAGATTAATTATAGCGCAGAACCGACATATTAAATAGCTGATAGGGGAAAATTTACAATGGAATTTCTGAAAAAAACCGCGACTGAATTAAGGGAATCGCTCATAAAAAAAGAAGTGAGTTCGCTTGAGCTTGTCGAGCATACTTACGAGCAGATAAATAAAGTTGAGGATAAAATAGGCGCATATAATTCGCTTACAAAGGAAAGCGCCATAGCTTGCGCCAAGGAAGTTGACAAGAAAATTGCAGCAGGGGAAGACATACCTCTTTTGGCGGGAATTCCACTCGCCTTAAAAGACAATATGAACATGGAGGGAACCCGCACAACAGCTTCCTCAAAAATTCTTGAGAACTTTGTTTCCCCGTATGATGCTACGGTTGTTAAGAAATTAAAGGAAAATCATATTCCGGTTATAGGAAAAGCTAATCTGGACGAGTTTGCAATGGGCTCAAGTAATGAAAACTCTGCCTTTAAAAGAGTTTCAAACCCTTACAACTTAAACAAAGTACCCGGAGGCTCCTCCGGAGGCTCTGCTGCAAGTGTTGCAGCCCTTGAAGCAGTTGTTTCACTGGGTTCTGATACCGGCGGAAGTATCAGACTCCCTGCCAGTTATTGCGGCATTACGGGCTTTAAACCTACGTATGGGAGAGTATCCCGCTACGGCCTCATTGCCTTTGCCTCTTCACTTGATCAAATAGGACCGTTCGGAAGGTGCACAGAAGACGTCGCAACGCTCTATCAGGTTATTGCAGGTCACGACGAAAAAGACTCTACTTCTCTGGATATGCCCGTCGGCAATGTGCTCGGCGGTATGAAAAGCAGCATTCAGGGTCTAAAGATAGGGGTAATCAAAGAACTTATGACCGAAGGCCTTCAGGACGACGTTCGAAAAGCCATGGAAAACGCGATTGAAGTATATAAAAACCTCGGAGCAGTCATCAAAGAAGTTTCAATCCCTACAATCAAGCATTCCATAGGTATTTACTACATAATTGCTACCGCCGAAGCCAGTTCAAACCTTGCAAGATACGACGGGGTGAAATACGGATACAGGACTTGCGGAGCGCAAAGCCTTATGGAAATGTACACTAAAACACGTGCGGAAGGTTTCGGGGATGAAGTTAAAAGACGTATTATGCTTGGAACATACGCACTTTCAAGCGGTTATTACGATGCATATTACAAAAAAGCACAGCAGATGAGAAGGCTCGTAAAAAATGAATTTGATGAAATATTCAAAGAGGTTAATGTACTTATATCGCCAACTTGCCCGACTACAGCTTTCAATATAGGCTCTCGTAACGAAGACCCGCTTGCAATGTACCTGACCGATATCGGTACTATATGCGCCAACCTGACAGGCTCTCCCGCAATAAGCATTCCCTGCGGTTTTGACAAAGAGGGTATGCCTATAGGACTGCAAATGATAGGGCCTGTATTGAGCGAAGACTTGATTTTCCAAGCTTCGTACAACTTTGAAAAAGAAACTGCCTTCCATAAGCAGCTGGCTCAAGTTTAAAGAAGTTATTGAGCCCTGAAAAACCTCTGCGAAGTACCACCTTCACCTATTTTGACACGGACTGTTCTCATGCACCTCGGACAACGCCCCTGATAATGGGTGCCTTGTTGATTTTTGTACAGCCTGCCATATACATTGCAGCAATCAAACATTACGCCTAAAAACTTTTTTTCCGAATTATTTGCTTCTTCCATGCTGATATTTTATATCCTAATTACGAAAGTGTCCAATCATTGCACCAAAAACTCCATCTTTTATATGTGTTGCTTTTTTGAAAAAATCATTAAACTAAATATAGTAGGTTAGTATACACACCGGAGGGTATTTAAATGTCACAAAGATTAAACGGTTCAGGACTTTTCATACAAGCAATACAAGGTTTGACAAGCAATTATGCACAGCTTATGGTAGGCAACTCCGAAAAGGGGTTAACTCTTGATAGCATTACAAATCCGGGAGATGATGTAAATAAAAACTTGTTAAACTCATCTTTCACATCGTATCTTACAACAAATTTTAGCTCGATAGACAAAGATAACGACGGGATAATAACTTCGGATGAACTGCAAAACTACACCAATTCTATGGCAAACGGCGGTATGACACTTGAACAGCTTTATCAGTTGTGCTCTCAATACGGTTATGCCAACTCACAGCTTGAAGAAGTCATAGCTAATTTTAACAAAATTGACAAAAACCATGACGGCAAAGTAACAAACGCTGAAATTTCCGCATTTGGCATTGACCAGGAATATGATGAAATTAAAGATAAATATAAAAGAGTGAGTGAAGCCTCCACTGCTTCAATCTTCTACTCTACGGGGAACGTAGAAGATGTTGACGAGGACGAGGATAAATAAAATAACATACCCTCTTATCGGTTTATTGGGATTAGAATTACACTACATTGAGCTTATAGAAGCTTAATTTGCAACGACCATATATCTTTTTTTTGTATAGCTTCACGTTAGAAGGTATTCCCCCTGAAGGTATCTCTTTTAGCGTGGGCTTTTTATTATCTGATTCGCATATTATAATACCGTTTCTCGAGAGAGCGTTCGCAGCCAGAGCAATAATTTCAGAGTAATCATATTCCCAGGGCGGGTCAATATATATGACATCAAATCCGCCCAATTTCTTTATAGCTCTTAAGGAATCAGCGCTAATGAGCCTTAACTGCGCATCCAATTTGAGTAAAGTGGACTTTATGGATGCAATACACAAGCGGTTTTGTTCAATGGCTGTCACATTAAAACCGCGCGACAAAGCCTCGAGTGCCATAACTCCGCTACCTGCAAACATGTCCAAAAAAGTTAAGTTTTCAAAAAAACCCAGCTCTGATTTTAAAATATTAAAAACGCTTTCCCTAACCTTTGAAAGGGTAGGCTTCACATCCTCGGGAACGTCAAGCTTTCTTCCTTTGAACTGCCCACCTGTCAGTTGCAAAATAACACCTCATTCCATTATAAGTTAATAATAGCATAAAGAAAGAAGCAAAATGGCCAATAATAAAAAAAGAATTGTTATAATAGGCGGATGCGCCGCAGGACCGAAATGTGCAGCAAAATCCCGCAGGATGGACCCGGACACGGAAATAAACCTGTATACAAAAAGTGACGTAATCTCTTACTCTGCTTGCGGTATACCATATTACGTCAGCGGAGATGTAAAAAAAATAGAAGACCTCATAGTAAGGACGCCTGAGGACTTTGCAAAAGTAGGAGTCAATATACACGTAAGCCACGCATGCAGAAAAATTAACCCTGCCGAAAAAAGCGTAATTATACACAATGACATAGACAACACTGAAACAACAGTTGAATATGACGAACTTGTGATTGCAACAGGTGCCCTTGCTGTTATTCCCAAAATCCCGGGAATAGGGTTAAGGAACATTTTTCACTTAAGAATGCTCTCTGACGGCATTAAAGTAAAAGAAGCTATGAATAGGTCCAAACACGCCCTTATTCTCGGAGCGGGCTATATTTCGATAGAACTCCTTGAGGCCTTTACAAAAAATAATCTTAAAGTGACCACTGTTGAAAGAAGCCCCCAAATACTTCCTAATTTTGACCCCGATATTGCTAAATATATCGAAAATGAAGTCGTGAATGCCACAACCTCTAATGTTACACTCCATAAAAATGATGAAATAGTAGAATTTATAGGTGAAAATGGAGTATTCAAAGGAGCGCGCACAAAAAAAGGTGTTGAAATATATGCTGATTTTTGTCTTATCAGCGCAGGGGTAATACCTAATGTCGAACTTGCCAAAGAAGCAGGGATAGAAATAGGTGTCACCGGAGCCATAAGAGTTGACAGGCACATGAAGACAAATATACCCAATATATGGGCAGCAGGCGACTGCACGGAAAAATTTTGTATGATAACAAAAGAACCGCAATACATCTCACTGGGGTCCATAGCAAACAAAGAAGGACGTGTCTGTGCCATAAACTTAAATGACGGGTACGAAGAATTCGAAGGAATTCTTGGTTCGGCAGTCGCAAAATACCACGATTACACAATAGCAATAACGGGTATGACTGAAAAAGCTGCAAGGGCTACCAAGGGACTGGATGTCGTAAGCATCCTTATAACAGATGCCGATAAGGCAGGTTATATGCCGGAAATGAAAGAAATTACACTAAAACTTGTCGGCGATAGAAAAAGCAGAAAAATACTGGGAGCACAGGCAATCGGCAAGGGTGACGCCGATAAAAGGGTAAATTCAGTTACAGCGGCCATACAAACAAAAATGAACATTGATGAGTTTGTAAGTCTTGATTTGACCTACTCACCGGCATTTTCCACCGCAATAGACCCTCTTCTTGCCGCAGCAGCAATGCTTAAAGATAAAATGGACAGACTAATCTAACCTGCAAAATCAAAAGCTAAATCTAAAGTGGGGGCACAAGCAACAATAGCACTTGTAGAAATTATATCCACTCCGGTTTCGGCAATCTCGATAAGCGTATCTTCCCTTACACCGCCGCTTGCTTCGACAATCACTCTTCCTGCAATAATTTCAACACATTCCTTCATCGCAGCAACTGACATATTGTCTAGCATAATTATATCCGCACCTGAACCAAGAGCCTCTTTTACCTGCTCAATAGTATCACACTCAACTTCTATTTTGTGTGTAAAAGAAATATTTTCCCTTACAGCTTTTACAGCCTCAGAAATAGAACCTCCGAGAAGAGCTATATGGTTATCTTTTAAAAGCACGCAATCGCAGAGGTTAAATCTGTGCAAAATGCCTCCCCCTATCTTAACAGCATATTTCTCAAAAATTCTAAAATTGGGAGTGTTTTTTCTTGTGTCTGTAATTCTTGCCTTGTACGGCTTTAATATATCAACAAATTTTTTCGTATATGTAGCAATACCGCTCATTCTCTGGGCATAGTTCAGCGCCAGACGCTCACCCGACAAAACACTTCTCGCGTCGCCTTTGATTTTGGCAACAACCGAACCGTTTTTTATAAAATCGCCATCATTAGAAAAAAATTCCACCTCTGTGCTGCCCAAAACTTCAAAAACAATTTTAAACGGCAATAACCCGCAAAAAATACCGTCCTGACGGGTTGTCAAATTTACGGCTAGCGACTTGTTTTTGCTGTAAACGGAATCTGTGGTGATATCACCATAACCAATATCTTCTTCCAGTGCAGCCTCAACGTGTTTGCGAACCAAAAAATCATTTAGCAACAATTTCACCGTCTTCCAGATTTGTAAAATCAGAGAAAATATCTCTTGGGGGATAATCAGTCCTATAGTGAGCGCCGACAGACTCTCTTCTCCTGAGTGCAGCAAGCGTTATAAGTTTTGAAACATTTAACATGTTTCTCAGCTCGTACTCTTCTTTTGACAGACATTTTTTTGTCCTGCCAAATTCTCTTTCAATAGAATATATTTCAAGCAATGCAGCATTTAAGCCTTCTTCGTCTCTGGATATTGCCACATTATTCCACATAGCAGCTTTCAACCTGTCGACTAAGGACTTTGTGTCCACTTCCTGCAAATCGGAAATTTGAGAATATTCATCCAGAATTGACTTAACGCCTTCATCAAAAACCTTGGGTGCATCGAGATTTTTAAAGCTCAAGAGATTTGCAAGTTCATAAGAACATACAATACACTCGAGAAGGGAGTTGGAGGCAAGCCTGTTTGCGCCATGTAAACCGGTACACGCAACCTCACCAACGGCATACAAGTTGTTAACAGAAGTCTTACCGTTAACATTCGTTTGTATTCCACCCATAGAATAGTGTGCGGCAGGCGCAACCGGAATTCTCAGGTCAGATAGATTAATATTCGCCGCCTGACATATTTTTGAAATATTCGGGAAGCGCTGTTTGAACTTGTCCAAGCCCATATCCTTAATATTTAAATATACATGTGTACTGTCAGAACTTGAAATTTCATTGAATATTGCCCTTGCTGCTATATCTCTCGGCGCAAGGTTTTCTCTGGGGTCATATTTGGACATAAAACTTTCGCCGTCCGAAGTCTCTAAAACAGCACCCTCACCCCTGACCGCTTCTGATATAAGGGACATATTCTGCGCACTATCAACAGCCAACGCAGTTGGGTGGAATTGTACAAACTCCATATTTTTAATCAACGCACCTGCAGAGTTTGCCATTGCAATCCCGTCAGCTGTTGCAACGGAAGGGTTAGTAGTGTGCTTATATACCTGCCCTATTCCGCCTGAAGCAAGTACAACGGCATTAGAGTATATTGCCTCGTATTCATCATTATCGCTGTTATATACCAAAACGCCCTTACAGTCGCCATTTGCATCAAGCAAAAGTTCAACCGCCATTGTCTGTTCGTATATGTCTATATCTTTTGACTGAATGACATTTTCGCTTAATTTGCGCTCTATGCACTCTCCTGTAGCGTCTTTACCTGCATGCAAAATCCTTGAAGTGCTGTGGGCAGCCTCAAGTGCAAAAGAAAGTTTACCTGCCGAATCTTGATCAAACTCCACACCAAATCTTAAGAGGTCTTCTATTGCGTAACTTGAGTTTTGGGAAATAAATTTTGCAACATTAAAATCGCTCAAACCTCCGCCTGCACGAATAGTATCGCTGACATGCAAAGCAACAGAGTCGGTTTTGTTTTGAGGCATCACAGCAACAATACCACCCTGAGCAAGTCTTGAGTTACTTTCATTCAAGCGTGTTTTTGTTAAAAGCAAAATACCGTCGTTAGACTGTTTTTGTTCGGAAAGCTTGAGCGCTAGATACAGACCCGCGATTCCGCTGCCAACTATTACAACTGAATATCTGGAATACTTCATTTCAAAAACATGTTAATATAAAAATAATTATTTATCTATCCCGACCAAGAGCTATTTTATCAATACCCGCTCCAAAGAGAGCAAAATCATACTTGATGGGGTCGCCCGCATCAAACTCTCTTAATTTCTCGGTAAGCTCCGATACCGACTTGAAATCATTGGCGCTTCTTTTAAGAAGACCCAAAGAACGGGAAATATTTCCTACATGCACATCCAGCGGTATAAAAAGTTCCGAAGGAGGAAGCGAGGTCCAGATTCCTAAATCAACAGGGCCTTTTCTTGCCATCCATCTTAAAAACATATTAAAACGTTTTAGTGCACCGCCTTTTTTGGGATTCGGTATAAGGTGGTAAAACCCGAAACCTGCAGAACAGTCCGCATTATCGTAAAAATAATCTGCCGCCTTTTGAGTGCCGCCTGCAAAAAGATGTTCGAGTGAAGAACCCTCGGAATAAAGCTTATTAAGTGAACGAAATAAACATTTCAAGTCAGAATCCTTAACAAAGCGGTATACAAAATTGTCTAAACAATTTTCTTTTGCCTCAAAGTTTAAAACAAAATCATACGGGCCTTTATCCATAAAAGAAAATATAAAATCGAGCTTTTTAATAAAAAGCTCACGTTTTCCATAAGCCAGTAACGAGGCTAAAAAAGCTGCAATCTCTACATCTTCTTTCTTTGAATACCTGTGCGGAAACTGTATTGGATCATCTTTTATAAAGTCTGCGGTTTCATACCTTTCGACAAGTTCATCCAGAATATTTTTTATACTCATATTACCCAATACTTCTCCTGCTATTTATTCCTTAAACCCTGAAAGTAATCATTTAAAAGTGCGCTGCACTGTTTTTCTAAAATACCGCCGTACGTCTCAATTTTTGATGAAAGCACATTATCAGAATAGCCTGTATCATAAGCCCCGAAATATACTCTCGCGATTCTGGATTTAATAATTGCCCAGGAGCACATTTCGCAAGGCTCCAGGGTTACATAAAGTTCACAGTTGTCTAAACGCCAATTGCCCAAACTTTTGCCTGCTTCCCTTATCGCTAAAATCTCTGCATGACCGGTGCTATCGCAATTTCTTTCAACCATATTTGCAGCTTGGGCAAGAACTTTATCGTCACGAACTATAACACATCCTACGGGAATATCGCACTTTGAAGCTCTCGCTTGAGCAAGAGCCAGCTCCATATGGCTATGAACTTTGCTGTTCATCTTTTGTACCAAACAACAGTGTAACCTGAAACTCTGAAGATTCATTATCGTAAGAAAGATTCACATCTATATTCATAGCATTTGCAAGACCCTTTACTATAAAAAGGCCCAAGCCCGTACCTCGGGTCGTCCTCGTCATAGCTCCATCAAGTCTTATGAATTTATCAAAAAGTTTCTCCAACATTTCTTCCTTTACAGGCTCACTTTTATTCGAAATCATAAGAGCAGTTTTACCCTCTATTTCTCCGCCGATAATTAGAATATCAGAATCAGGAATAGCGTATTTTGTCGCATTCTCAAAAAGGTTTACAAGAATCTGCGTCATTCTGTACTCGTCTACGTACACAGGTTTTAAGTTGGAATCAAAATTTAATTTGAATTGCTGATCTTTGCTCCCTACATACAAAATTGACTTTTCAACCAACTGCGGCAGGTCAATGCACTCGGGATTTAATTGCAGTTTAAAAGATTCAATATCCGGAACAACCAAAATATCCTCGACCATCCTTGAAAGCATTTGTGCCTGCTGTTTAATTATCTTTAAAGAACTTGCTTGTGTTTTTTTGTCAATCTTAATATCCTGCCTTAAAAGTCTGCTTGCATACCCTATAATACTTGTTAGCGGAGTTCTGAATTCGTGACTTATAGCGCTTACCAGATTAGAGCGAAACTCATCCAACCTGGCAAGTTCAATGTTTTTCTCTGAAAGTTCTTTGTATGACTGGCTTATCTTCATCGCCATGTAGTTAAACTCTTTGGCAAGAAAAAGTACCTCATGGGGAGTTAAGACATTTCTTATAAGGTGAATTTTTCTTTCATAGCTGCCCTTGGAAATAGCTATAATCCCTTTAAAAAGCTGCCGAATATTTATATAAAGATAATATGTATACAAACCTACGGTGAAAATTATAAAAATTGCCGCAAGTGTAAGTGCCAACGCAATCCTAAAACGCGCCACATCTATTGTACTCTTTGTAAGCTCCTCATTCGTGCTTACTATTATCGTCCAGGCAGGGTTTTTTAATTTGTAGTAAGCAACAGGTTGGTTTTTTACCTTGCCATATACTACAGGAGCTTCTATGCTTTTATCTTTTGGCAAGTCAGCTATCAATGCAGGCAAGTCTGAAATATCTTTTGTGCTCGCTGCAATAAGCGCATTATCAATGTCTAAAACAAAAACCTCTCTGTTTTGGTCGCTGAATTTTTCTTCAAGCAGCCTTTCAAGGTTTGAGACATTTATATTTGCAGCCAGAGAATTATTTTCATCAATAGGAGCGCTCAAGTCAATATTGTAGGTAGAGGAATCAAACACAAAACCATTCAACGTAGAATTTTTGTTAACAATCCTGATATTGCTAAAAAGCCCTGAAGAATTCTCAACTTCCCTAAGATAGTCCGCCTTGTCTTCTTCAAAATATAAGTATGGAATTGCACGGGCTGCCTGCGTAAGTTTTTGTTGAGAGTCAGATAAATAGTTTTGAATATTCTCGCCTAAAAACTTCGAGAGCATGGTGGCCGCATAATTTAACTCTTTGCGCACAGACTGTTGGGAAAGATTTGATATTATAACTCCGATTGTCACAAAGGGAACAAGAACCGCAAAAAGAAGAACTACTGTTATTTGCTCAACAATTTTTGGACTTTTCATATTTTTACTCCGAGCCTTCTTCAAAGCCAAAAGGGGTAAGCTTATACCCTATACCGGTTACTGTGTGAAGATACTGTGGTTTTCTGGTGTCAACTTCAATCTTCTGCCTCAGGCCGCCTACGTGCACCCTTACCATTCTGACATCCTCATCACTCTCATAACCCCAGACTTCACTAAGTAAGGTAGCCAAAGTAACAGGCTTATTTATATGTTGCATAAGACAATACAGTATTTCAAACTCGGTTGGAGTTAATTTAGTCTTCTTGTCTGCAATAAGTACTTCCAGAGAATCGGAAAGCAGTTGGATATCGCCTGCCCTTAGTATTTCTCCGGAAGTTGACCGGACATCGGAACCTCTTCTTAACAGGGCACGAATCCTCAAGAGCACTTCTTGAACGTCAAAAGGTTTCACAAGATAGTCATCAGCTCCACAGTTAAAGCCTAAAGTTTTATCCTCAATCGCACCTTTCGCCGTAAGCATAAGAACCGGCACATTGGTTTTAGTAAGCCTGATATTTTTACAAACATCATATCCGTTCATTTTCGGCATCATGACATCAAGCAAAATTAAGTCATAATTATTTTCCAAAGCTTTTTTTAAGGCTTCTTCTCCGTTTTTTGCCGTGTCAACCAGATATCCGCTATGACCTATGTCAAACTCTAGAAGCTCCCGAATTTGATCATCGTCATCAGCTATTAATAACCTCTTGGCCTCTGTAATCAATTTATCCTCATTGTAGTTATTTGCCGGTACCTTTAAACATTTCCTTAATACCGTCTACGGAACTCAAAATCCCGGAAGCTTCATAAGGCATATAAACAATTTTATTACCTTCACCGCTCGTTATATCTTGCAGTGTTTCAAGATATTTCATTGCAATAAGATACTTATCGGGCTGGCCGTTATTTTTAATAGCGTCTATCACAAGACGTATAGCTTCGGCCTCACCTTGCGCCACTCTTATACGGGCTTGAGCTTGGCCTTCTGCATTAAGGATGGCAGCCTGTTTTTCGCCTTCAGCTTGATTAATTTTACTTTCCTTAACACCTTCTGCATTAAGGATGGCAGCTTTTTTAAGACCTTCCGCTTCAAGGATGGCAGCACGTCTGTCACGCTCTGCTTTCATTTGTTTTTCCATCGCATTCTGAATTTCGCGCGGAGGAGTAATGTCTTTAAGTTCAACACGGTTTACTTTTACACCCCATTTATTTGTAGCGTCATCAAGAATTATTCTGAGTTTTTCATTTATTGTGTCGCGGGATGTAAATGTACTGTCTAAATCCATCTCACCTATAATGTTTCTTAAAGTTGTCTGGGTGAGTTTTTCGATTGCTTCAGGCAGGTTTTCAATTTCATAAATTGCGCTCTTGGGATCAACGATTTGATAATATAAAAGCGCATCTATAGAAATGGTTACGTTGTCTTTTGTAATTACATTCTGACGCGGAAAGTCAAAAACTGCCTCACGGAGGTCAATCTTTTGAACTACGGTAAATATTGGATAGCTTTCGCCTGAAACGGTTCTAAGCATTTTTTTCCAGTGGACGCCGCGAACAGTTTCTATAACAGGGATAATGAATCTTAAACCCGGTTCAAGTATTCTGTTATATCTGCCCAAACGCTCCACAATCATAACTTGAGCCTGATTAACAATTTTAAATCCGCTTATTGAAAAAACTATAATAAATACAAGTACTACTAATAAAAATCCCATTTATTTCTCCTTTATATTACTTCTTTTACAAACATGATAAGACTTTCATTTTTAACAATTTTTACCATGGCAGGGGGTTCTATTAACTTATCATCTATACTTTTAGCCTGCCATACCTCACCGTATATTTTTATATTACCTATACCGTCAGTTCCTTCCGCACCTATAGTATCAAGAACTTGAGCCGTATGACCTATATATTTCCCTTCGATACCTGTTTTTTCTTCATTTTTTTCAGCATTTTTTAAAAGAAACGGTCTCAGTGCAGCTAATAAAATTGCAGCTATAAGTATAAAAACCCAAGCTTGCACCCAAAGGTTCTCCGGCCAAAAATATGCTGCAACCCCTGCAAAAAAAGCTGCCGCTGCAAGGTTTAAGAAGAACATGGTGGGAGTAGCCATTTCAATAAATAAGAACAAAAATCCAACAATCGCCCAAATTTTAAATATTTCCATCAAATAATCTCCCGAACTACATGCTCAATTCTATGACCATTTTTTCTTGCTGTCAAATACGAAAAGGTATTATTCAAAAAAGAAAGGGGGAAAACCAAAAGGAGAACCCCCACACTAAAAATAGTTACGTTAATATAAACTTTTTTGCAGACTAATATCCTGCTTGTTCTCTATATGATAAAAGGCTTATGTATCACAATATTAGGCTTATCTTGTATAATTATATATTTATTGAGGCTATATGTCAAGAAAATTAGCCTTGCCAAATAATGTTTATTTTATTATAATAATGATATAAATTACATTGTTAGCCTATGGGCATTAAAAGAAATAGTTATGGAAAATATAAAAGAATTACTGGGGAGTAGGATTAAAGAAATCCGGAAAAACAGAAAGCTTACGCAAGAAAAGCTTGCCGAAGTAGTTGGTATTGAACCGAACAATTTGTGCAGAATAGAAAACGGCAAAAACTTTCCCACTCCTGAAAACTTAGGTAAAATTGCCCGCGCACTGAGCGTAGAAGTTTACGAACTCTTTTTATACAAACATCTTTCAAATACACAGAGTTTAAAAGAAAAACTTTTTGAAGCAATTGAAAAAGATGAAGAACTAACAGGGGTTTTGTTTAAATTTTATCAAGCGGTCAGATAGTCAACTGTTTATCTTTGAAACTATCGGTTGACTGTATTCTGCCTTATTTATAGAGCGAGCGTCAATAATTGGTCCTACCGGCATTAGGGTCCATTTATAAAGAGCTGACTGAACTCTTCTGAAGAATTTCTTAAGCCACTCTTCTTTTTGGCTCATCGAAAGGTTGTTCTTTGCCTCGAAGACAAATTTTTCTTTCAACATTTCATCAATTCCCTGATGGAAATTTTCCAGACGCCAAATCACCTCATCTAAAAATTCATACGGCATGAGAGCATCTTCAGCCAGAAGGGGTTTGCCTGTTTTGGGGTCAACAGCCAACTCCGCCCCGGGACGTTTTTTAAGAATTTCTGCAGGAATAACATCTCCATTGTTTTTGTTTATCCAATCCGCAAGTGCAAAAAGTTTGGTTTTTACCACGTCACATATCGGCGCATAACCGCCGGACATATCCCCGTTTATAGTAGCATAGCCCATATAAAGTTCGGACTTGTCAGAAGTTGCTATGGGCAAAATATCTTTAAACTCGTTTGATATACCCCAGAGTATTGTGGCTCTTGCACGGGCCTGAATATTATCAAAAGTTAACGGTTGTTTGAATCTGCCGTTCCAAAATTTCTCCACTGTGAAAAATGCCGAATCCAATGTTTCTTTTGTACTCTCAACCATGTCTTTTATAGGAATTTCAAGGAAATTTATTTTTAACCTTCGGGCCAATTCCCTTGCATCATTCCTGCTTTCCTCGGACGTAATGTTCGAGGGCATTGAAACACCCAAAACATTTTCAAAACCAAGAGCTTCTGATAAAAGCGCTGCGCAAATCGAACTGTCCAAACCTCCCGATAAACCTAGAACCGCACGCTTAAAACCCGTTTTTCTGAAATAATCCCTTATGGACTGAACTATTGTCAAATAAGTTCTTGCCAAATCCGGGCCATGCTCAAGTGTAAAAACTTTTTTTGAATCCAAAGTTTTTTCAAGGCCTTCGGGCAGTGGGTTTATCGCATTTGAGGCAGGTAAAAAGTCAAGATTGACTTCAAAATATTCTTCTTCAAAGCTCTTAGCCCTCGCCACAAGAGTGCCGTATGAATCATACACGCAGCTTCCGCCTGCAAAATTTATACTGTCGACAGCGCCTACCTGATTGGCGTAAAGCATTGGAGTGGCGTATTTTTTACTCAAGTACGAAAGAAGATTGTGTCTCAACTGTTCTTTTTTTGCACGGGTAGGAGAAGCGGAGAGGTTTATTATAAAATCGGGTTTTTGTTCTTCGATAAGAGTTTTCAGTGGGTCAAAACCGTATATTTGATTTTCAAAAAAATCAGAATCAGCCCACTCCTCTTCACAAATAAGGATACCTGCTCTTTTGCCTGCAATTTCCACTATGCGCTTGGAGCTGTCAAACTTACCAGGTTGAAAATAACGCGCTTCGTTAAACTCTGAATACTCACAGAGTAAAGTTTTTTGAACGACAGAGACAACTTTGCCGTTTTGCAGTACAGCGGCAGAATCATAATACCTTCTGCCCGTTTTACTTTCATTAAACTCGACAAAACCTGTTAAAACCTTTGTCTCGGCAGTAGCTTCGGCAAGTCTGTTAAGGTAGTCTACATTTTTTTGTACAATATCCGGATACCTGTCAATTAAGTCCATAACAGGGTAGCCCATAAGAAACAATTCAGGAAAAACAATGGCGGAAACCTTTTCCTTGTTTGCCCTAAGTACATACTCAAGGGCAATTTTGTAGTTGCCTTCAATATCACCAGGGGTGGGGTTAACTTGTGCAAATACTAATTTATTTTGCATGGGCATAGCAGCTTTCAAGATACCACCCATAAGCTTTTTTAATACCTTCTTCAAGTTTAATTTTGGGAGACCAGCCCAAAGACTTAATACGGGTGGCGTCCATCAGTTTTCTCGGCGTACCGTTGGGTTTTGAAGTGTCATAAACTATTTCTCCTTCAAAATTAACGATTCCCGCCACCAATTCAATAAGGATTTTCAACTGAATATCTGTACCGTCCGTAATATTTACCAACTCACCGATATCGCTGTAGTCTTTATTTTGCATCAAGTAAAGGCACGCATCAGCAAGGTCATCAGAATGCATAAGCTCCCTGTATGGGCTGCCGTCACCCCAAACGACCACTTTGTCCTTATATGCACCTACAGCATTTAACGAAGCTTCAATCGAAGAATTTTCTCCAAAGTCGATTTTTTCATCAAGACCCCAGCCAAGTTTAAACCTTTTCAAATCTTCCCTTATAGCCGTGAAATCGCCTTTTTTCAAAAGCCTAGCCAGATGAAAGCGTCTTAAAAGCATAGGTAAGAGATGGGCTGTTTCCATATTATAGTTGTCCCCGGGGCCGTATTGGTTTGTAGGCATAACCGAGATAAAGTTTGCACCGTATTGCTCGTTATAATATCTGCACATTTTTATTGCGGCAATTTTAGCTACAGCATAAGCCTCGTTTGTCGGCTCTAATTCCGATGTTAAGAGACAGTCTTCTTTCATCGGCTGTGGAGCCATTTTTGGGTATATACAAGAAGAACCAAGATTTAAAAGCTTTTTAACGCCGCATTCTTTTGCCGCATTTATAACGTTTGAAGCTATCATAATGTTTTGGTAAATAAACTCTGCAGGATAAGTATTGTTAGCAATAATGCCGCCGACTTTTGCCGCCGCCAGAAAAACATAGTCCGGTCTTTCTTTTGCAAAAAAGGCGTTAACCTCTGATTGGTTAACAAGGTTTAGCTCACCAAAATCTTTTACAATAACATTCTCATACCCGTTAGCCTTAAGAGCTCTGTAAAGTGCCGAACCAACCAGACCCGTGTGACCTGCAAGGTATATTTTATCTGTCTTTTTCATCTTTACTCCGAAAACTTACTTATTTGCACCGCAGCATTTTTTGTATTTTTTACCGCTGCCGCAAGGGCAGAGGTCGTTTCTGCCGACTTTAACATCCTGAAACTCATGTGAATCGGTATCGTCAACAGCATTTGAACTTGAGTGTTTTAGCGCCTTTGTCAACTCGGTTTCAATAGGCTCGTTTGCCTCTTCGACTATTTGTACACCGAACTTTGCACGCAGAACGTGACTAACTGTTTCGGACTGAATTTCCGACATCATAGAGTTAAAATAATTGAATGCTTCTTTCTTATATTCAATTAACGGGTCTTTTTGTCCGTACGCCACAAGCCCGATGCCGTCTTTTAAGGCGTCGATGTTGTTTAAATGGTCAATCCACTTTGCATCAATAACCTGCAAAAGAATGTCCTTTTCAACCTGCCTCATAACATTTTCGTCAGAGAATGGTATCTGCAAAATAGCATTTGGCGAAAATCTTTGAAGAACCACGTTAAAGTTTGATATAGACTCCTCTTCGTGCTTTTTATATGCTTCCAGCACAAGAGTTTTGAGCTTTTCAGACATTTGCTGAAACCGTAAATTTTTAAGGTCATCAAGTTTCAAGTCCCTGAGTTGAACAAAAACCGAGTGAATATCCGTCATCATAGTCCTGAGGTCTTCAGGGTTGTACTCCTGAGGCGACATATCAGGCGAAATATACTGGGCCAAAAGTTTATCCACCTCGCGTGTCATCATGTACTGAATGTCAGAATACATACTTTTTTCACAAAGGACTTTTCTTCTTTGCTCATAGAATTTTTCACGCTGAATGTTTATAACATCATCGTACTCAAGAACATTTTTACGGATATCAAAGTGATACGTTTCCACTTTTTTCTGTGCAGACTCTATCTGCCTTGAAATAAGACCCGATTCAATTGCCATATTTTCATCAGCATTAAGCATATTCATAACGGCTGTAATTTTCTCACCGCCGAATATTCTCATCAAATCATCTTCCAAAGACAAGAAAAATCTTGTTGAACCCGGGTCGCCCTGACGGGCTGCACGGCCTCTCAACTGATTGTCGATACGACGGGACTCATGGCGTTCGGTACCAATTACGTACAAACCGCCCTGCTTAATAACTTCGGCGTGCTCTCGTTCGGTTATATCACGCGCTCTTAAAAGAGAACTTTCTTTTAATTGCTCATAGTCAGGATGGTCTTCTGTTATGCCTTTATTATCCAAATCTTCCTTGGCAAGATATTCAGGGTTACCGCCCAAAAGAATGTCGGTTCCGCGGCCCGCCATGTTGGTAGCAATCGTAACTGCGCTCAAACGGCCTGCCTGAGCAATTATATAAGCTTCTTTTTGGTGGTGTTTCGCGTTCAATACATTATGCTTAATACCTTTTTGTTTTAAAAGATGTGACAAGAGTTCAGATTTTTCAATACTTATAGTACCCACAAGAATGGGACGCCCCGTTTTTGTCATCACGGCTATATCTTCTGCAGCGCTTATATATTTGGCATTTCTGGTTTTATAAATAATGTCGGGATGGTTTACTCTGATATCAGGCTTATTGGTAGGAATAGGCATACAGGGAAGGTTATAAATTTTGCCAAACTCCGCCTCTTCGGTCATTGCAGTACCTGTCATGCCGGCAAGTTTCGGATAAAGCCTGAATAAATTTTGAAAAGTAATACTGGCCAAGGTTTGAGTTTCATCCTGAATCGCAACTCCTTCTTTAGCTTCAACAGCCTGGTGTAAACCGTCAGACCATCTGCGGCCTTCCATAAGACGCCCCGTGAATTCGTCAACAATCATTACCTCGCCGTCTTTAATAACATAATCCGTGTCTTTTGTAAAAAGTTCTCTTGCTTTTAAAGCCTGCAAAAGATGGTGCGCATACTGGGTCTGAATATCAAAAAGCTCGCTCACGCCTAAAAGTTCTTGAGCCTTATCAATACCGTCTTCCGTCAAGATAACGTTTTTGTTCTTCTCATCTACCTCGTAATCGCCAACGGTTTTCTTTTCACCTTTATCATCTGTTATTTCGTGAACTTTTTCGAGCTGGGGAGCGATTTTTGACATTAGTTGATAAGTCTCTGCCGACTTTTCAAGCTTACCGGAGATAATCAGCGGAGTTCTTGCTTCATCTATCAAAATACTGTCAACTTCGTCTATTATGGCATAGCTGTATGGTCTTTGAACACACTGTTCAATACTTGAAGCCATATTGTCGCGCAGGTAGTCAAAACCGAATTCGTTGTTTGTACCGTACGTTATATCACAGTTGTAAGCGTACTTCTTTCTCTCAAACTCATCCGAGTCCCCATGTCCCGTTGACAAGATAACCCCTACTGTCAGCCCGAGGAATTCGTATATCTTGCCCATCCAGTCTCTGTCACGTTGAGCCAGATAGTCATTTACGGTAACTATGTGAACACCTTTACCTGAAAGTGCATTCAGATATGCAGGTAAGGTCGCAACCAGTGTTTTACCTTCACCTGTGCGCATCTCTGCAATATATCCTTCATGGAGAAATATACCGCCTATGAGCTGCACATCGAAGTGGCGCATATTTAAAACACGCTTACCGGCCTCTCTGACTGTAGCAAAAGCTTCGGGGAGAATCCTGTCCAGAACTTCTTTCTCAAGTTCTCTGTCTTTTTTGGGGTCGTTTGACTTGGTTCTTTGAGCAAGTATTGCTCTAAACTCATCCGTTTTTGCTTTAAGCTGTTCATCGGTCATAGCAGCATATTCAGGCTCCAGAGAGTTTATGTGCTCAACAACCGGTAATACTTTATTTACCTTTCTTTCATAAGGATTTTTGAAAATTTTCAATAATAAATCGACGAATACGGACATGTTGTCTCCCTAAATAAAAATGCGCAAAACTAAAATGCTTTTACGCTGATATTAACACAAAAAAAGAAAAAATAAATTAACTTTTGCACACAGATTATGTTCGATGTACTATTGGCATGTGTGCACATTTAAGGAGGAGAGAAAGTGGAAGCATTACATCATCTTGTATCACAAAATGCAGTTGTCTGGTCGGCAGGCATTTTAATTCTTGCATACGTCTTTATTATCTGGGAGAAAATTTCCAAAGTTACAATAGCGCTTTTAGGCGCTTCAGCGGTTCTGTTTTTAGGTTTGCTTGATGCAACAAAAGACAGCTCAAGGCTTAACCATTATTTCCCGAATTTTATAGATTTTAACGTAATTTTCTTGCTTGTAGGTATGATGATAATTGTTCATATCGCAGCAAAATCAGGAATGTTTGCCTGGATGGCAAACGAAATTTTAAAACTAACCAAAGGCAAGCCCAAGGCAATGCTTTTTGCATTAGCTGTTTTTACTGCCGTTGTCAGTGCATTTTTAGATAACGTCACTACAGTTATCCTTGTAATGCCTATTACTTTCGCCGTTTGCCGCGAGTTAGATTTAGACCCGATTCCTTTCCTGATAGCGGAGATTATGTGTTCAAACATAGGAGGCACGGCAACTTTGATAGGCGACCCGCCAAACATAATCATTGGTTTTGCCGCCAACTTAAGCTTTATGGACTTTGCAAAAGAACTTACAGGTATTGTTATCATAATTACCCTTGTGGCAATTGCAATTCTGACTTTCTGGTTCAGAAAAAGCCTTAATGCAGATCCCGAAAAAATGAAACGTGTCGCACAAATTGACAACTCGGGCACAATAACCGACAAGCCGCTTGCGGTTCGCTCCGGCATAGTTTTACTGCTTGTCATTTTAGGCTTTATAACTCACGACATAACACATATACCGACGTTCTTAATCGCAATGATAGGTGCAAGTGCGCTTTTAGTATTTGAAAAACCGGCTAAAATTCTTGAAAGCGTTGAGTGGAATACAATATTCTTCTTTATCGGTCTCTTCATTATTGTAGGCGGACTTGAAGCATCGGGCGGTATAGCAATGATGGCTCAATGGTTAATAGATGTAACCGAAGGTTCACAAGCAGCTACCTCAATGGTTGTCCTGTGGGGTTCGGGTTTATTGTCCGGTATTATCGACAATATCCCATACACGGCAACAATGGCTCCAATGTTAGTGTCAGTTCAAAACACAATGGGAGTTGAGTATACTCACCCAATCTGGTGGTGCTTGTCATTAGGCGCCTGCCTGGGCGGCAACTTAACTATTATCGGTGCAGCTGCAAACGTTATAGTTTCTGAAACCGCTTCAAAAGCAGGATACCACATTTCATTCCTGCGCTTTATGAAGTACGGGGTTGTTATCGTATTAATCTCACTGATACTAAGTACCATTTACGTATACTTCCGTTTTTTGGTACACTAATTAAATTATGATTATATCGGATGATGATAATAACAAGGTCAAACCCAAACGGGAAAAAACAGACGACCTTGAACGTAAAGAGGTTGAGTTTGACAGGACGTATGAAAAAAACATACGTCCTAAAACCTTTGAAGAATATATAGGTCAAACGGCTCTTAAAAACACTCTTAAAATCTCCATTGAAGCGAGCAAAAAACGCGAACTGCCTTTAGACCATCTGCTTTTTTACGGACCCCCCGGTCTTGGAAAAACAACTCTCGCAACCATTGTAGCAAACGAGATGGGAGTAGATATCAAAATAACCTCCGCGCCGTCACTTGAGCGCCCGAGGGACATTATAGGTATTTTAATGTCGCTAAAAGGCGGCGAAATATTATTTATAGACGAAATCCACCGTCTGAATAAGGTAGCGGAAGAAATACTTTACCCTGCCATGGAAGACTTTTTTATCGACCTCACAACAGGGAAGTCGCAAACCGTAAAAACTATGCGTGTCCCGGTTCCAAAGTTTACTTTAATCGGCGCAACGACAAAGGCAGGAGCACTTTCGGGCCCGTTGAGAGACAGATTCGGCATAATACACAGGCTTGAATTCTATACACCGGAAGAATTAAGTCATGTTATAAAGCGTTCCGCAAAGATTTTGGACATAGAAATCGAAGACGAAGCCGCAGATGAAATTGCCCTTCGCTCCCGCGCTACACCACGTATAGCTAACAGGCTAATTAAACGCTCAGCCGACTATGCCCTTGTGAAGCATAACGGGCTGATTACAAAAAATATCGCCCAAAATGCACTCAATGCCTTAAGTATAGATAACCTCGGCCTGGATACAACCGACCGCGAACTTTTAAGGATAATTATCGACAACTACGAAGGCGGACCTGTGGGCGTAGAAACACTCGCTGTAGCCCTGGGTGAAGATGTCCGTACGATAGAAGATGTCTATGAGCCGTTCTTGCTTCAGTCCGGCCTTTTGCAGCGTACAAACCGCGGCAGAAAAGTAACCCGCGCAGCATATCAACATCTGGGAAAACATCCCGGCAACCCGCAACTGGAATTGTTTTAGCCTTTAGCCCGGCGCCATTTCGCGGATAAAAATATTTGCTTTTGTCAGTATCTGTTCCCTTGTTCCCTCGGGATCTGCAAGCCTGAAATCAAGTCTGTTCATAATTTCCGAATCAAACATCGGATCAGGAGCGTTTATTTGAACAAGTCTGTCGGCCATATAAACAATACCGCAGGCCGCAGGAAGTGAAGACAGGGTGGGTTTGTGATGGTACTTTATACAGTTTGTCAAAATAACCGGCAACTGCCACTTTTTAGATATCATAGAACCTAAATTGCAGTGGTCTGTACCAAAATGAGCTGTTTCAAGTCCGCAAATATCCGCTTCTCCTTGTTGGGCCATATATCTTATTTTGGAATATTTTACAGGGTTTTTAGAATTCAAAAGTATCTTTCCGATGTCATGCAAAAAGCCTATTATAAAAGCATCATCAGGGTTAATAATCTTAAACTCGTTTGCCAAATACTCCGCAGCAATTGCACATTTTATCGAATGCTCCCACAATTCCCTCGAACCTTGCGAAACCATCATTTGACGAAGAGCAAGTGTCATAATGATATTCTTTGCCTTCATCATTCCCAAAATAACAACCGCCTTATTGATAGAGGTGACTTGCTGCCTGAAACCATAAAAAGCAGAGTTAACAAGACTTAAAGTCTTTGTACTGATAGCCTGGTCGACAGACATTATATTGGCAAGCTCTTTAAGTCCCGTTTGAGGATTTTTGATAACCTCCAACGCCTTAACCATAACGTTAGGCATTGGTGGTATTTCTTTATATTCATCAAGCAATGCCTGAATATCTGCGTTTGTATTTTCCATGGTTGTTTCTCTAGACCTGCAAATGTTTCTTTATACTCATAAAACTACCACCTGCAGCAAACGTAACTCCGAGTAAAATAATTAGAAATACTGTAAGACTTTGTGCATAGAAATACGAAGGAATCATAAAGAAAGTGTGTACCTTTTGAAGATATGATTGAACTATATTAGTAGGTATAACTGCAAGCAAGGCGCCTACAAAGCCGTATATTGCCCCTTGTAATACAAGGGGGAACTTGATATACCAGTTACTCACACCCATAAGACGCATTATTTCTATCTCATCTTTACGTGACTGTATTACCAATTCAATTGTATTATTAATTATCGTAAGTGTCAAAGTGCACACAATAAGTAAAACTATAACGGTTACCGTATGGCTTATCTGGTTAACCATTTGGAACTTCAAAACCAGATCTTTTGCATAACTCGTATCGTCAATAGAAGATACATCTTTAAGCTGATTCATTACAACATCCATGTTTTTTGGCGAGTCAACTTTAACATGAAGTGTATCGGGTAAAGGGTTTCCTATATCAGGCACGTCAATTTCTTTTTTTAATTCTGCCCAGGAGCGCTCTTTTGACACATAAGTAACACCCTTGACATGTTCTATTGACTTAATTGAATTTATCACCCCGTTAACATCGGCATTGGGTTTAAGATAAGCAGATATTTCCAATACCGAACCCATTTCGGCAACCAGAGAATTAATAGAAAGCGTTGTCCTGAAAAGACATCCGAATATTGTAAGAATCGCAGCCATAGTCGTAATTATGGCAATATTAATCAGACCTGTACGGGTAATACCTTTCACGGTTTCCATAATAATGCGGTATGTGATACGAAACTCCGTCATCCAGTCTTTTGGAATATGGGACTTAACTTTTTGTTTAAGCCTGTGTCCTGCGGTATTTCTGTAGTTAGGCATAAGCTGCACCTCCGCTCGCTGCTTTAATCATACGTACCTGCCTGGACATCTTTTATAACTTGCCCGTTGTCCAAAGTTATAACTCTTTTTCTAAAGTGGTTCACAATCGCATGGTCGTGTGTTGACACAAGAATAGTAATACCTCTTTGGTTGACCTGTTCCAATATTTGCATAATCTCCATTGAATTTTTTGGGTCAAGGTTACCCGTAGGTTCATCGGCAATCAAAAGCGGCGGGCCGTTAACAATGGCCCTTGCGATGCTAACCCTTTGCTGTTCTCCGCCGGAAAGCTCGGAGGGTTTGGACTTTGCTTTATCTTCAAGTCCGACAACATTTAACGCTCCGAACACTCTCGCTTCAATTTCACGTGAAGAAATACCCATTGTCCTTATGACATATGCAATATTGTCATACACAGTATGGTTTTGAAGCAATTTATAATCCTGAAACACTATACCCATGCAGCGTCTCAGGTTCGGAATTTTATTCGGCTGAAGATTCGCAATGTTGATACCGCCGACATATACGGTTCCCCTTGTAGGCTTTTCTTCCAAATACAGAAGTTTCATTAAGGTTGACTTTCCTGCTCCCGACGCGCCCACGAGAAAAACAAACTCACCTGCCTGGATGTGAAGATTAACATTATACAATGCGAATTTATTTTTATACTGTTTTATTAAGTCTCGTGTTTGAATCATTTTAGGCTTTCTTTAAAAATTCTTTTACTTTTTCGTAAATTTTGCTTCCCGTAAGACCAAAATATTCCATTAAAGCTCTCTGTTCCCCGCTTTGACCGAATACATCGGGAGTACCTATACGAAGAGCCTTGACAGGAAAGTTTTCACTCAGCGCTTCACAAACAGCGCTTCCCAAACCCCCTATAATACTGTGATTTTCAACGGTGACAACTTTTTTAGTTTTCTTAACACTATCAATTAAGTCATCCAACGCAAAAAATGGTTTTACGACAGGAATATGCAAAACCTCTGCATCTATTCCCGATTCTTCTAACATCTTAGCACACTCTATAACTTCGACCAAAGTTTCACCGTTTGTAACAATGGTTAAATCTTTTCCGTCCCGTATTTTGACAGCTGTTTTCGGGTTAAAGGAGTACTTTGTTTCATCAAAAATAGTTTTAAGATTTGTTCTGGCAAGCCTTATATACATAGGACCCGAAGTATTTGCCGCATACTTTATAACCTGCACAACCTCTGTGTAGTCAGCAGGAACGATAACCTGTATGTCAGGAATAGAGCGCATAAAAGAAATATCTTCCAATGCCTGATGAGAAGCTCCGTCTTCACCAACCGTTACGCCGCCATGCGTTGCTACAATTTTAACGTTAAGGTTAGAATAACATATGGAATTTCTAATCTGGTCCAGACATCTCGCTGTCGCGAACATTGCAAAAGTACTGACAAAAGGAGTTTTACCGACAGTGGCAAGTCCGGCAGCGGTTCCCATAAGGTCTTGTTCCGCTATACCGACATTAAAAAACCTGTCAGGAAAAGCTTTTGCGAACATGCAGGTCTGGGTTGAACAAGAAAGGTCGGCATCCAGTACGACAATGTCTTTATTCTGTGCGCCCAATTCAACCAGTGTTTGTCCGTAGCCCGAACGGGGTGATTTTACTTCTTCTTCCAGTTTAAACATTTAACTCCTGCTCAATTCCTTACCTAACTCTTTTAACGCTTTCTCGAGTTCTTCATTATTCAGAGCTTTGCCATGCCAGCCTGCGTTATTTTCCATAAACGAAATGCCCTTGCCCTTAATTGTATTTGCAATAACCGCAAAAGGCTTTTTCGCATTTTTCGCCTTCTTAAGCGCACTGGTTAAGGCTTTTGTACAGTGTCCGTTTACCTTGACTGTTTCCCATCCGAAAGCCTGAAGCTTTTTATCAAGGGGGTCGAGCATCTTAACTTCTTGGGTAGAACCGTCAATTTGCAAGTTGTTCTTGTCGATTACAACCACTATATTATTAAGCTTTTGGTGTACAGCGTTCATCAGAGACTCCCAGACGCTCCCCTCTTGCATTTCGCCGTCACCCAGCATTACATAAACTTTTGCAGGACAATTGTCAAGCCTCATACCGAGCGCCATACCCACACCCATAGAAAGACCCTGCCCCAGAGAACCCGTTGAAACCTCAACTCCGGCAAGTCCTGTTTTTGATGAAGGGTGGCCCTGAAACTTTGACCCCAAAGAGCGGAAAGTTAACAAATCTTTTTTGTCAAAATATCCTAAATTTGCAAGGACTGAATACAAGGCAGCACTGGCATGACCCTTAGAGAGGACAAAGCGGTCACGACAGGCAAAATCCGGAGATTTTTCCCATTCCTTCGGAACATTCATTATGTCCCTGTATAAAACTGACAAAATTTCAACACACGATAAACATCCGCCGGGGTGACCCGACTTTGCGGCATGTATCATCTTTAGTACATCTGCGCGCACGGTCTTTGTGAAATCTCTTATATCAGTCATTCTCCCCCCTCAGTGATTCAATTATAGCTCGAAAAAGAAATATTGGCAAAGCTGGAAAAATTCTCTTAAACCTCTCGGGTTGAGACAAAGTCCTGTACAGCCACTCAAGAGAAAGTTTTGTCCATATTTTCGGAGCTTCTTTTGTGAGACCGGAGAGTACATCAAAAGCACCCCCTACGCCAACCATTACACACCCTGAAAGCACTGTTTTCAATTTATAAATCAAAAATTCCTGCTTGGGAGCGCCGAGACCGCAAAGAAGAATTTGCGGAGACGCCTCCTTTAAGTCGTTTATTATTGAATTTTCATCCTCATAATATCCGTTCCCCGAATATACAATATTAAGATTATTAAATTTTTCTTTGAGATTGAGTTTCAGGGCCTGGATAACTTCTTCTTTTGCACCCAGAAGGGCCAGTCTGTAAGAATTCTCATTGCATAGATGAATAAGTTCTCTCGCAAAATCAACACCCCTTATGCGTTTTACATTATGTCCCTTAAGGCGCAATGCAAGCTCCACGCCCACGCCATCAGGGAAAACAAGTTCAGCCTCATTAAGCACTTTTGCAAATTCGCAATCCTTAGACGCCAGCTCAATCATTTCAGGGTTTATGGTTACAATCTGCATGTTTTCACTGTTATTCACAGCATCCGCAACAAACTCAAGTGCGCCCTTGTTTGATATCAGGTCGACTTTGCAACCCAAAACTTTCACTCTCTTTTTCATGGCCAATATCTTAACACAATCTTTATTTGACTAAAAGTTCGGGTTTGCCTACAATTGGTTTATGTTAGAGAAGTCACCATATATAGCGGTAGTTGGATGCGGGGTTTGGGGCAAAAATATTGTCCGAAACTTTTATAATTTAGGCGCGCTGCATACAGTTTGCGACATTGATACGGACCATATAAAAACCGTAAACAGTCTGTACCCCAAAGTAAGCACTACCGGCAAGTTTGACGAGCTTTTAACTAATCCAGATATTAAAGGTATTTGCGTTGTTACCCCGAGTCATACACATTTTACACTTGTCTCTAAGGCTCTTAGTGCAGGCAAACATGTCTATGTCGAAAAACCTATTTCTACCGTAGCAAAAGAAGCTGAACACCTGGATAAAATGGCAAAAGAAAAAGGTTTGGTTTTAATGGTCGGACATCTTCTTCTGTACCATCCTGCCGTAAACCGTCTTCAAATGCTTATCGCCGAGGGACTGTTGGGGAAAATTAAATACGTCCAGAGCGACAGACTCAACGTCAATTATTTTAAAAACGACAGAAGCGCAATGTGGGATTTGGCACCCCATGACGTTTCAATGATTTCCCATGCCATAGGCAAAGTCCCCCTTAAAGTTTTAAGCGCATCGGGCGCATGCTCTGAGCGCGAAAATATTTTCGACATTACGCATTTAACCATAGAGTACGAAGACAATATAATTGCACAAGTGTCCGACAGCTGGATTCACCCCCAAAAAAGAGTTACCCTTCTTGTTCGGGGAGAAAAAGCAACGGCAATACTGGACGATACCCTTCCTCAAAACAAACTGCAAGTTTACGACAATTTTTCATCCAACACTCAAGATATAGAAGTTCCGGATTATTTAGAGATTGAACCCTTGAAGCTTGAATGCCAGCATTTTCTCTCCTGTATAGAAAACGGCAAAAGGCCGCGTTCGGACGGAGAAAACGGTCTTATGACAGTAAAGATTCTGGAAGAAGCCGAAGAGATTATGCTCGGTGCAACCCGAAAAAATCTTGATAAGGTTGACTTCGCACTTTCGAGATTAAAGAAATAAAACTTTTAAACTATTGCTAATACGGCAATAAAATTGTAAAATATTGTGGTTCAAAAACAAAAACTAAGGATAGTATTATGAAAAAAGGTTTTACGTTGGCCGAAGTACTTTTAACTTTAGCAATTATTGGCGTCGTTGCTGCACTTACAATTCCTGCCGTTATTACAAAAGTAACAAAAGAGCAATATGTCACTGGGCTTAAAAAGGCACATAATACGCTTAAAGCAATAGAGGCAGAAACTGTAAGAGCGAATGGTTCAATGGAGAATTGGAACTGGGAAGCAGATTTAGATACGCTTTTTGAAACATATTTTAAGCCATACTTTGATATCTTGAAAGATTGTACTACAGTGTCAGATAAATTATGTTTTGCTGACAATTATTCTTACTTAAACGGTGAGACACTATACACAAATCTCAATAACAGTGAATTTTATAAAATGAGCATAGTAACTAATGATGGCATATCATATTTATTTGCAAAAGTAGATAATTCATCTCCGGATAGTCGTAGAGGTTTTTTCCTCGTTGATGTCAACGGCAAGAAAGGACCTAATATGCTTGGCAGAGATTTATTCCAGTTCGTTATATTTCCTACTTTAGGCATAAAGGCACGCGGCGCTTACGGTGTTGGTGCAGCCAATCCCGTGGCAACAGAAACTATGAATGCCTCTGTAGATTCAGGATGCGACCCAAAAGGCACAGAATTTCCCGGTTGGTTTTGTACTGCTAAAGTTCTTACTGAAGGAGCTATGAACTATTAGGGAGATATTAACCTCCAAGTTTTTTAGACTTTTCCATAGTTCTTTTTATTGTCTTAAAAAGAATGCCTTCAACGTCAGAGTTTATCAAAATGTTGTTGCCGATTTCTGTTGTGCCTCCGGGCGTAGTAACAGCATCTATAAGCTCTTGAGGGGAGTTTGGAGTTTTCATAATCATCTCCGCTGCGCCCCTTGCAGTCTGAACGGAAAGTTCAAGGGCAAGCTTGTAGTCCATACCCAAACGCTCGCCTGCTTTGGCAATTTTGTCTATTATGTAGTAGTAAAAAGCGGGCCCTGAACCTGAAATAGCCGTGACTAAATCCATTTGTTTTTCATCAACTATCACAGCTCTGCCTAACTTTGAGAACATCTCAACGACATAGTTAATATCGTTTTCAAAAGCATATTTTCCCGCACAAACCGCAGTCATGCCTTCGCCAACCAAAGCGGGAGTATTTGGCATAACGCGAATCACTCTTGTTTTTTGCAGCTTTGCTTCAAATTTCTTTGTCTGAATACCTGCTAATATAGAAATTACAAGGTGGTTTCTCACCTTATCCTGCATCTCATCCAAAAGCTGCCCTACAACAAAGGGCTTTGTTGCCACTACAACTATAGGGCACGTCTCCAGGAGTTCCGCAACAGAAGAGCAGGTACCTATTTTCAAGTTTTTGGATATATATTTAAGAGTATCCTGATTCACATCGTACGCAAAAACCGAAGACTTCGGCAAAAAACCGGAATCCAATATACCCCCGATAATAGCGCTTGCCATCCTGCCTGCACCTATAAAACCTATATTGCTGTTTGTAACTCCCACGCTTGACTCCTGTCTATATTCGCCTTACTATAATCCTACTTATAATAGCAGAAAATTTCATGCGTGAGTCGGAAATACCATAGGCGAACGCCCTACGCAGAAAGCAAGGAGATATTAAAATGCGTCGTACACTAGAGGGAACGAAAAGAAAAAGACAAAATGTCAGCGGTTTTAGGGCAAGAATGGCAACACCCGGCGGTAAGGCAACCATCAACAGAAGGCGTTCAAAAGGCCGTCATACTGTAGCTATTGTTGCAAAAAAGAAGGCGTAAACATAAGGTTACGGCGTGCTTAAAAAAGCTTACAGGCTGAAGAGCAACTCTGCATTTATTGCAACTTACAAACAGGGAAACATTGTCGGCGACGAATACTTCACCCTCTACGGCGGAAGACTGAAAGAAAAAGACTCCCCTTATTCCACAAGGTTTGGCTTCGTGGTAAGTAAAAAAATACACAAGAGGGCTGTTAAAAGAAATCATGTTAAACGACTTTTGAGAGAAAATATAAGATTGAGCATTAAGAATAAAGAAGCGGAAAGTATTAACAAATATATCAGTTTGGTTTTTGTAGCCAAACCTTCTTCGTTGGAACTTGACTTTTGCGGTACCCGTAAAAGTGTTCTGGGGCTTCTTAATAAACTTGCAAAGAGAACGGTTTAGGGATAACTATGGCTGCAACATTAATTCAAGAACTCCATACAAGCAGAGTAAGCGATAAAATACAAAAGCCGAATTTTGATACAAAAGCAGGCAGGCAATTTCTGGCTTTTTATTTGTCAACTAAACTCAAACAGATTATCGCTTATGATAAAAAGCATGAGTATAACTGCATATTCGCTACAGGCAGAGACTTTCTTGCAAACTTCTTAAAAAAGATTGTCGATGAACCGCACAATGCTATAGCTATAGGTATTTTTGGGGATGACGAATGTGTATTCGGCCAAAAAATAACCGAATGCGCTGCCGAACTGGAATTACCCGTAATAGTAACAAGAGATTTTTCTGCACTGCTTGATGAAAACAAAATCGTAATTGTTAAATGCGAACCCGAGATGAAAGAAGAGTGCAAGGCGCTTTTAGATATAAAAATATACGCCAAAAAGAAAAAAGAGCGCATTTCAGAAGATGAGCACGCATGTGAGATTATAGTCAACTCTGATTGCCCTAAAGAATACTTAAAAGAAATCCTCAACTACATAAAAATAATAACTAACGACTTCGCAGGCTAAGTACTGCAAAAGCTTTACCGTCACATTATTAAGTTTTGTTATAATTACAAGCCTATTTCTAAAGATGCATTTTCATGCGTCCGTAAACACAATTGTAAGCACACATTGTGAAACGGAAGGATGACAAAATGCACGAGATGGAAGATTTCGAAAATTTACTAATCGAGTACGGACAAATGCCCGGAGGAGCGGCGCTTCAAGAGCTCTATAATTTAAACCAGATGAAGTGTGAAGACAAAAAGGAAAAAAGACCTTTCTTTATGGGCTTAGCTCAAATGTGGTCTTGGGCTTAGAGTGTCCCGAAATAGTTTTCTACGGCTTCAAAAAGTAATTCGCTGTTAGTTTTTAAAGTCTCATAACCGCTTGAGTTATCTATTACATAATTCCACTGTGAATAGTTATCAAGAGCAGTTTCAGTATAATCGTCCTCGTCTGTAATATTGCCTCTAAGAGATCTGCTTTCCCGACTTGCCTCCACGCGAAGAAGGAAAGCATTCTCGTTTTTAAACGCTTCCAACTCGGGCATAACCCGCATATCCGGAACTATAACATCATAGGGCAGTTCAAATATTTTATTAAGCCAAAAAAGGTCACCCTGAGAACGCCCCCAATTACCGAGCTCAATTAAGTCAGCCCTGTAAAGATGTTTCTCATTTTCTATCTCTTCAAAAGAAAGTCCTTTGCGTTTGCCATACTCAATTTTTATGGCGTCACCTATTCCCACACGCGAAAAGTTTGGAAACTTTTCCAATATAAGTTTTGCAACAGTATCTTTACCGCTGTATTGTTTTCCCGAGACAGCTATTATTTTCTTTTTCATATATAAATAATATTAGATTTAGCGAAAAAGAACAATATCTAAAGGCAAAAATCCGCACAAATCTTAATTGTGCGGATTTTACATTTTTAACCCCTTAGTCCGTAGCCCACCTTAAAGGTGGTAATATATTTTTATTATCCTTATTTATAAGAGATTCTGCAGATCGATACCCAACGTTTCAAGGCTGACTTCACCGTTGCCGCTCATACCGTTGCCTTCGATACCGTTACCGCCTATACCATCATTAGATAAATGGATAGACACACTCTTAAATAATGCTGTATTAAACTCTTTCACATTCATACTAATATAAAAACAAACAGTATATACTATATTCATAAAAAGTATATACTGTTACATAACTTTACAAATAGAACACAAAAAGGCAATTTTCGAAAACAATTTTTTTTTATTAAGGTAAGAGAAAAATTCCACACGAGAGATTTACTAATTAACGCAAGGAGAGAAAACTATGGCTTGGGTGACTATTTCACTTAGAAAGATGGTCTTAAAACAACGCATCTCAATGCTTGAAGCAAGATCCATAGAACTAAGTCAGCAGCAACAAAGCCTGGCAAACAGCGGAGCTTATGCGCAGCAGTTCTTGAACGCCATGAAAGATGACAGATATGGCAGACTTGATTTAGCACGTACAAACGCAGTTACACAGCTTGGTGGCAGTCAACCTACGGATCCGACAAGCGATGATCAGTTGGCCTATACCAATGCTTTGAACCAGGTAAATTTAACCAATACTTTCTCGAGAATGCAACTGGATTCTATATTTGAGGGATACGAGAGCGGCATGAGAAACGAGTCCGACAGGAAAGCCAGAGCACTTGAGGCAGAACAGACACAAATTGAAGTTCAGCTTAAAGCAGCGCGTGCAGAGGAAAAGAACCTCAGCGAGGCAATGGACCAAGACATTAAAGATAGCGCCATTAAGCTGGTATAGGCTAAATTATAGATAAAAACTAATTGGAAGTAAAATTAAAAATCGGATAGGGAAAAAAGTTAGAAATATATCCGCACAGTAAACACTGTGCGGATTTTCTTATGCAAAATTTATAATCTATATGATGCTATATCGCAAGAATGGCAAGCCTTTTAAAAAAGTGCTTTGAAATTATTTATATTTTTGCTACCATGAGGGCAATATTAATATGTAAGATTAGGATTATGTAGTATTTGAGGATAGTATGAAAAAGAAAATTGCAATTGTTCTGTTATGCTTAGCCCTATTGGTGGGCTTAAGATGGGGTAGTACAAAAATTAGTGAGACCATGCGCTCTAAAGGTATGGCCGACTCTATGGTGCCAAAAGTTAAGATTACAACGATTAAAGAAGGCGATATATCAACAGTTATTGAAGCGCCCGGCAGGGTTGAAGCTGTCTACAATGTTGATATTATGGCCAGAGTTAGCGGCTTCCTGCAACAGCAGTATTTTAAAGACGGGAGTTTTGTCAGAAAGGGTGAAACTTTAATGCTAATCGAACCGCAAGAATATCAATTGGCGGTCAATAGAGCACAAGCACAACTCCAAAGCGCCAGGGCCGAAGCTGAAAAAGCCGACAAAGACTTTATCCGCTCAAAAGAGCTTGTTGAAAAAGACTACATTCCAAAATCAACTTATGATGCCATGCTGGCAACACGTAATGTCACCAGGGCACAAGTAGCCAACGCGCAAGCGGCACTCAATGACGCAAACAGAAACCTGTCATATACAAGAGTAACAGCAACCGCTTCCGGCAGAATAGGAAAAATTTACATCACTCAAGGCAATTATGTAACTCCTCAAAGCGGTCCGCTTGCAAATATTGTAAGTGTAGACCCCATATTTGTCTCTTTCTCAATAGATTCAAAACAGTTTAACCAACTCAAGAATGAAGCTATAGCAGATGGGCAAAAACAGACTGCTTCTTCCAGAGTGGAAGTAATAATGCCCGACAACACGGTTTATGACAATCCGGGCATCGTTGATTTTTACGGAAATAAAATATCCCAAAGTACGGGTACAATGGAGCTTCGTGCAACATTCCAAAATCCTGACGGCACTCTTATACCGGGTGATTTTGTAAGAGTAAAAGTTTATTCAAACAAAACTTATAAAAGAATAGTGGTTCCCCAAAGCTCTGTCCTGCAAGATCCTGCCGGAAAATACGTATACAAGATTGATAAAAACGGAAATGCCGAGAGGGCAAACATAGTAACCGGAGATCAACACGAAGATGAGTGGATAGTTGAACAAGGGCTTCAACCGGGTGACGTGGTAATCGCTGAAGGTGCTTTAAAAGTTATGGATAAACGACCTGTTAAAATCCTTAGCGACGAAGAGTACGCGAAAATGCTCGAAGACGAACAAACCCGTTCAGGTAATGGAGAGCAAGACAAAGGCAAAAAAGGCCATTAGATAGATTAGAAGAGGATAAACAATGTTCCCGAAATTTTTTATACACAGACCGCGTTTTGCAATAGTTATCGCGTTGGTAATTGTTCTTGCAGGCATTTTGGCAGCCCAAAACCTGCCGCTTGAAAAATATCCCACAATTACACCTCCGCAGGTACAAGTTACGGCAACATATCCCGGTGCAAGTGCGGATATTATGGAATCAACCGTTGCCCAACCACTGGAGTCTGCGGTAAACGGTGTTGAAAACATGATATACATGACCTCGTCTTCATCAAACGGTTCCTACCAGTTAAATATCTTTTTTAAGGTAGGTGCAGACCCCGATATGGCTGTTGTAAACGTGCAAAACAAAATCTCACTTGCTACGGCCAGACTGCCTGACGAAGTTAAAAGGTACGGCTTGACAGTTAAACAGTCTACAATGGGACAGGGTATTGTAATATATAACCTGACTTCTCCTGACAATTCCGTAGATTTGATTACACTGAGTAACTACGCTTCGATTTTCCTTAAAGATGAACTGGCACGTACCGAAGGTGTAGCGGAAGTTAACGTATTCGGTGCGCGTGACTATAGTATGAGAATTTGGATGGATGCCCAAAAAATGGCTTCACTTAGTGTTTCTCCGCAAGAGTTAAACGCGGCCATAACATCCCAAAACGCTCAAGTACCTGCCGGTGCCTTAGGTTCTGAACCGCTTGTACATAAGCAGCAAATGAATATTCTTCTGAAAACACCCGGAAGGTTTAAAACCGAAGAACAGTTTGAAAATATCATAATCCGCTCAAATCCGGACGGTTCCGCCATAAAGGTGAAAGATGTTGCTGATGTTAAACTTCAGGCAGAATCATACAAGTACAATGCCCGTGATAACATGGAGCCCTCGGTCACAATTCAGATTATGCAGTTATCAGACGCAAATGCAGTCGAACTTGCAAAGAGGTGTAACGAAAAAATGGCGGAGTTGTCCAAAAAGTTCCCTGCAGGCATAGAGTATAAAATAGCCAGAGATGATACCATATTTATAAAAGAGTCCCTGAACGAGGTAATTCATGCTATTGTAATGGCGGTTTTACTTGTAACATTGACGGTATACTTATTCCTTGCTGACTTTAGGGCAGCATTAATACCTTTCTTTGCAATTCCTGTTTCGATGATAGGCACAATGGCAATATTTGCAACGTGCGGTTTTACCCTGAATACACTTACACTTTTGGCCTTTGTGCTGGCAGTAGGTACGGTTGTTGACGACTCAATCGTTGTCGTTGAAAACGTCCAAAGACACATAGAGGAAGGAAAAGACCCGATACCGGCTACGGATGTCTCAATTGACGAAGTTGCGGGTGCGGTTATAGCAACCACTTTGGTTCTTATGGCAGTATTCGTGCCCATTTCTTTTATGCCCGGTGTTACCGGTAAAATGTACCAACAGTTTGCCGTTACAATTGCTGTTTGTATAGGTTTCTCTTGTATTAACGCACTTACTCTCTCTCCGGCACTGTGCGCAACTATTTTGAGACCCCTAAGTGAAGTCCCGCAGAGAACTTTTTACGATAAGTTCAGAGAGCTTTGGTCTTCATATTGGGTGACCCACAAAAAGAGAAATGTTCTCGATTGGGGGGAATTCCTTGCAACATGTTGGGAAATCATAATTAAAAAATTCAACAGAATGTTTGATAAAATCCGCGATGTATTCATCAAGGGTACAAAGTATTACATTGAAAAACCGTTAAGGGTAATCACAACGTATTGCCTGCTTCTTGTATGTATGCTCGGGTTATTTAAAATTATACCTACGGGCTTCCTGCCCGAAGAAGATCAGGGCGTACTGATAACAAGTATCCAAACTATCGAAGGTACCGCGCTTAATAGAACCGACAGTATCTCTTCAAGGATTGAACGTCAGATTACAAACCTTGAAGGTATTGAATCCGTAGTCGGTCTCATAGGTGTTCAGGGTGAAAACACTTCTATAATAATAAGTATATTTAAAGAATGGGACCACCGTGCATCAATTCCGCTATGGAAAAAAATATTTATGAGCAAAGAAAAACAGGCTGAAGCAGACCTTTCTTTAAACGGATTAAGGGATAAAGTCAATAAAATAGGCGGGCAAGTAACAGAGGCAAAAGTATTCTCGTTCTCGCCGCCCGCAATTTCCGGTATGGGTAACTTTGGCGGATTTGAATATCAGCTCTTAGATAAAGCCGGCACACTGTCATCCCAAGAGCTCGCTATTGAAGCCCAAAAACTAATCGCTACGGCAAACTCTAACCCGGGTCTTTCAGGAGTGTTTACAACATACACCGCAAACAACCCTCAAATCATAATCCATATTGACTATAAAAAAGCAATGGCGCAAGGCATACCGATAAGTGAAATTCATACGGCATTATCCTCCCAGTTTGGCCAGCTTTATGTCAACGACTTCAACTTGTACGGCCGTGTATTCAGGGTAATAATGCAAGCTCAGGAAGACTATCGTTCAAAAATTGCGGATATGGAAAAGGTTTATATTCGTTCAAATGACGGCACTATGGCTCCTTTGACTTCAGTTGTGTCAATAGAATCTACAACCGGACCGTTCACAATATCAAGATTCAACATGTACCGTTCCGTCTTAATAAGCGGCAACCCCGCAAAAGGCAGGAGTTCGGGTGACGCTATAAACACTATGCAGAAAATTTCCGAGGAAAACTTAAAGGGAGACTTAGGGTTTGCATGGTCAGGGTCAAGCTTGCAGGAAATAGAAGCTACCGGCCAGACTGCAATAATCCTTATAATGTCTCTGGTCTTCGTCTACCTGTTCCTTGTCGCGTTGTATGAAAGCTGGATGCTTCCCGTGGGTGTAATGCTTATTGCCCCTATCGCCATGACGGGTGCAATATTCTTGCAGTACATTTGGGGGAATGCCCTTGACTTATATGCACAAGTGGGCCTTATAATGTTAATTGGTATAGCCGCTAAACAAGCTATATTGATTGTAGAATTCGCTAAAGATGCACGCGAAAGAGATGGAAAAACAATAGTTGAAGCAGCCTTGGAAGCAGCAAGATTAAGGTTCAGGGCAATTATGATTACAAACATAGCTTTTACACTGGGCATCCTGCCATTAGTATTTGCAAGCGGTCCCGGTGCAGAAAGTAGAAAATCCCTGGGTGTCACAGTTCTCGGTGGTATGATTGCCGCTTGTATTGTAGGTACCATCCTTGTTCCGGCTTTTTACGTAGTAATACAAAATATGCGAGAAATTACAGCCGAAAATAGAAAACAAAAAAAATTAGGAAGGAAGACTTAGTATTATGCGAACAGCAAAGCAATCCCTGGGTAGTTGCTTAACAGTTGCTTTATCGTTAAGCCTATTTTTAAATATAGCAATACCGAGCGAGGCGCAGGCAAAGTTCTTGTGGTTCGGTAAAAAAAATAAAACCGAAGTAACCAATGTTGAAGAATACAGCGCGGTAGAGGTGCGCGAAACACCGGATGAGATAAAAACCAAACTAAAAACACCTGTACCCGATAAAATACCTACACTTAGAACCAAAAAGACGGGTCTTGCCGACTATAACCTGCCTGTACCCGAAGATACTTCAGGGTTTCATCCCATTGGCCATATTGATGCAAACAGCAGAATCCAAGGCGGCGTATCGCAAGATGTAATGCAGCTGTCGCTTGCCGATTGTCTGGAATTAGCCATAGTCAATAACCCGAAAATTGCTTCAGCAAAGGCAATGTCGCAAGCATATAATACCAAAAAAATGCAGGCTGCATCTAACTATACTCCGAGCGTTAACTTTACGGCGGGAGTTTCAAGAATTCGTCCTGACAGCGGAACATCAAGAGCGGGTGCTGACGCATTCACTCAATATCTCGTAGGTCAAATCGGTGTAAGCCAGCTTATATATGACTTTGGCCAAACGCAAAACCTGTACAAACTGCAAAAGTGGATGCACTTCGATACGTTAGGCAATATAGCAGACGTTGTAAATACCCTTATTTACAACGTAAAAGATGCTTATTTCTACCTTCTTTATATAACTGAAACCGTAAAAGTTATGGAAGAGTCCGTTGAATACTTCCAACAAACTTATAATCAAGCTAACGCTTTCTGGCAAGTCGGGACAAAAGCCAAAATCGACGTGACAATAGCGGAGGTTAACCTTGCAAATGCCCGTGCAGATTTAATTCAGGCAAAAGGTGAAGTAGAAGTAGCCCTCGCACGCCTGAACAACGCCATGGGTCTTCCTTTTGCACCACGATATGAAGTAAATGAAAAATTGCCCTTTGAGGAATCACACATATCATTGTCCCAGGCAGTAGAAATTGCCAATAAATACAGGCCTGATATCTTGAGGGCAGCTGTACTTATAAACATCCAAGACCAAGCTTTAAGACTCCAAAGAAAAGCGTTCTACCCTGCAATTGCAGCAAACGCAAATTGGTCCAGAGGAACTGTTCAAGGTGAAAGTCAAAGAGGCTGGTGGGATGCGGGAGTATACATGTCATTCCCGACAGTTAACCCCGTGCTTTTGAAAGCCCAATTTGACGAAGCCAAATATACATACGTACAACAAACTCACGATTCAAAGGACATGACAAATAACGCCTTTTATGACATCCAAAGCGCGTATGAAAAGGCGATGTACATGCAGGACAGAATACCTGCAGCAGAAGTTGCCGTTAAAAAAGCCTGGGAAACATTCGAGCTTGCGAGCGGCCGCTATAAAGTAGGCGAAGGTGACGCCATTGAGCTTAAAGACTCTCAACTGCAGTATCAAAATGCCCGCCTTGCTTATTACGCAACGCTATATAGCTATAACAATGCGAAATCTAACCTCGAAAGAGCTGTCGGAAAGTCAATTTCCTCTACCGAAGCCATACCTCAGGAAGAACTTCCATACGATATGAAAATATAAACTTCGTTATTAAATATAGTACTTGTTAGCAATATAAAAAAGATAAAATATCTGAAAAACTATATAGAATAAAGCCAACTTGCCCAACCAAGCAAGTTGGCTTTTATAATGATTAAAACTTAAAAGATAAAGTATTGCTCCTGTTGCATAAAAAAGAAAACAGGCGAATTTTAAGGTAATTGGCAAGGGCATGACCAAGGTTTCAGTCGGCCTTATGGCAAAAGGAAGAACCGTAACAGAAAGTAAGCCCAGTGTCAGACTCGTAGAGCCCAGATGAAATAACAGGTCTTCTGTTTTTTTCTTCACTTTTATTCTCCTCCCTTACTATACGAATTCTATCACAAATTATATAATTTGCTTGTAAACTTAGCTTTCTCGCTTTATACTTGATTTTATGAATAAAGAAAAAGGACATAAAATTTTCTTTGTGGGAATCGCGCTTTCAAACTCCTCAAACTATGATACGGGAGTGGCTGTGCTCGACGATAAAAGAAAAATAATTTCTTTGGATAAGTTTTATACTATAGAGGACATAAAGCTATACTTGGATAATTATTTTTCCAAAAAAGAAACGGTGTTTGCAATCTCTACCCCTACGGACAATACCCTTTTAGAGGGTAAATGGAGAGTGCATTCGAAAAATTATAAAATGCTTGATGAAAACTTTACCGTCAACCAAAAAAACTGGACAAACCGCGTATCTACCCGCGCAACAGACATTTTTACCGAACTCAAAGAAAGCGGCGCGGAAGTCTTTCGTTATGACATTTTCCAGCTGAGGCAGGCGTACGGTCTAACGGCAAACTATATAAGCCGCTCCTCCCTTGACTGCAAAAGTCTTCAAGGTGCATTGAAAATTAAATACGGTTTCAGGGAACTCCCTGACAATATGCTTCCTGCGTCAAACCTGGAGGCCATTTTAGGGGCAATGTTTGCTTATGATGTTTATCACGGAGCTAAAACTCAAATCGCATATGAATATATGGGACTTGAAGTCCTCTCAAGGATAAACTGATGAGAATTCTCGTTACGGGAGGGGCAGGCTTCATAGGAAGCTGCTTTATAAAATACATTCTTGCCAAATACCCCGATTACAAGGTGGTAAACCTTGATTGCCTGACATACGCAGGAAACCTTGAAAACCTTAATGCTCTGGAAAACTCTGAAAACTATAACTTCATCAAGGGAGACGTGTGCAATAAGGAAGACGTCGAAAAAGCAACAAAAAACTGTGGCGCTATAGTACACTTTGCAGCAGAAAGCCACGTAGACCGTTCAATTTTATCACCCTGCCTTTTTATCAAAACCAATGTTCAGGGAACCCTGAACCTGCTTGAGGCCGCAAAAAAAGAAGGAATACAACGCTTTATTCAGATTTCAACAGATGAAGTATACGGCTCGATAACATCGGGTTTTTTCAAAGAAGACTCAATGCTTCACCCAAGCTCACCGTACTCGGCTTCAAAAGCTTCCGCAGACCTCCTTGTGCGCGCTTACAACGAAGCTTACGGGCTTCCCGTGATAATCGCAAGGTGTTCGAACAATTACGGCCCTAATCAGTATCCTGAAAAATTAATTCCCTTATTTATTTCAAAACTCTTGAAGAATGAAAAAGTCCCGCTATACGGTGACGGAAAAAATATCAGAAGCTGGACATATGTATATGACAGCTGCAGGGCAATTGATATCATACTCCATAAAGGCAAATGCGGGGAAATTTACAACATAGACGCGAACGAAGAATACACGAATCTTGAAATCACGGAAAAACTTATTCACATCCTTAAAAAGGGTGGAAATCTGATTGAATTTGTCCAAGACAGACCCGGGCACGACAAACGCTATGCAATGGACAGCGGCAAAATCAGAAAGCTCGGATGGCATCCTGAAACAAAATTCGGCAAAGGCATAGAATCAACTGTTGAGTGGTATGTGGAAAGCTTTGCCAAAAAAAGAATCGCACATTAAATATTTTCTCTTAAAACATCCCTTTTTTCGCAAAGAAGAAAGCTGCGACGGCAGAGAACATAAGCGAAATTATTATAACTATACCAAAACCTACTATTTCACCCTCCCAAGGTACATGAACATTCATACCCCAGAAACTTGCAAACATTGTAGGAATGGCAAGAATGATGGTAAACGAAGTCAAAAACTTCATTACCATGTTTAAATTGTTGGAAATAATTGAAGCAAAGGCCGCCATCATATTCTCAAGTACGTTCCTGTGCATATCAACCATCTCAATCGCCTGTTTATTTTCAATAATCACGTCTTCAAGCAAATCTATATCGTCTTCCGTAAACTTTAAATTCGGAACGCCCGTAGCGGCTTTAGTAAGGCGCATAATCTTTTGCAAGACCATGTAGTTGTCCTTAAGCGCTGTAGTAAAGTATACAAGCGATTTCTGAACTTCAAACAACTGGAACAATGCCTTGTTTTTCATAGTTTTTCTAAGGCTTTCTTCCGTTTTGTCAGTCTGCTTGTTAATGTAGTCCAAGTACCTCAAGTAAAATTTTGTAGTCCTGAAAAGGATACTCAGCATAAAACGGGTTTTTTCCTGAGTATCGAAAAACTTTGCAGTATCTTTGTTGAAAGACTGAATAATTCTGTTCGATTTTGAACAAACAGTAATAAAACTTGTAGGGGTAAATATCATACCCAAAGGCAAGGTGTCAAAATTTCCCTCGTCTTCCATTAGGGGGATATTCATGATTATCAAAAGATGGCCGTCTTCAAACTCTAAACGAGAACGCTCGTCGGTGTCCAAAGAGTTTCTTAAAAAACTCTCATCCAAGTCCAAAACAAGAGAGACTTTTTGGATTTCCTCATCAGTCGGAGCAATCATATTAAACCATGAACCGCTTTGAGCCTCGCTTATGCTCAGCTCTTCAAGAACACCTTGGTTATCTGTCCTTAAAATTTCAATCATGGTACTATCCGCCTGCAAGTATCTTCTTTACTTATTAAACTACATAATATGAAATTCGCAAGACATAAAAATAGACAAGTTAAGGACTTGAATTAAATTTTCGCAGCATATTTAAAACAAAACCGGAGGAAAGCCCGACTACATTATAATAATCACCGCTTATACGGCTTATAAAACTCTCTTTGGGAGGACATAAAACGGTTTTTTCATCCACAAAGTCCTGTATCCCATAGCTTCCCGCCTTATCCAAAGGAGAATAGTCTTCTATATAGCGCCTTATCTCTTCATCGAAAAGTTCCCTGAACTCAACTTCGGTTGTACAAGATTCTGTCAGCGATTTTCCCGACAAAACATCAATCAGCGTAACAGCAGTCACAACCTCATGGACCCTGCCTGAAAGTTTTTTAAGCAATAAAAAAGCCTCAGAAATATCTTGAGGCTTTAATAAACACACACTATCGAGGATTACCATTGTATCTGCCGCTAAGACAAGTGCGTCGCTGCCTTCTTTGAAGAGTGCGGAAACTATGTCTTCGGCTTTACAATAAGAGCTATTTTCTATGATTTCATAGGTAAACTTTTCATTTCTAAAATCCGATTCCTTAAATCTGCTTGGTATTACTTCAAATTCCAAGCCTATATTTTTTAATATTTCTTTTCGTCTGGGTGAGGCTGATGCTAAAATAATTTTTTTCATACAGCCATACTAGCAGAGATTAAGCCGGAGTTGCAACTTTGCTTAAGTCTCTGGATTTATGGTATTTAATACCCATTGCAGTAGTCCTGATACAAGTACTGCGAAGTTTTTGCTGAATATCAAGCATTGAACGGTGCATACTGGCATAGTCATTCATCGCTTCAAACATTTTATTTGGGTCAACCATAGAAGATTCAACAATAGGATTGTCTACTCTCATAGAAGCGTATTTCTTAACCAAAGCCATATCTAAATAATCTTTTGCGCCTACTGACATCTTCGTAATCTCCCTTTAAATTTTAAATCCCGTCCTAATTTACGTATGAGGCTTATCTCTCTTGTATGCCTCTCGTACTTATATAAAGTATTTTTTTATTCTCCGATTGCTTGTAAGTATTTCTAAAGTATATACTTACTTTACAATAGTTTACAAAGTCAGACGAAATTCAAGTATAGTATGAGGCTTCGCCTCTTTGGCAAACACACAATTTTCTACAGACTGCGCCCCTGAAATTAATAAATCCCGAAATTTATTTCTTTTTGCAAATAACTGTACTGACTGTAGTACTGTTCGGGGTTTTCCTGCGCAGCTTTAATACTATCCTGTATCCTTACAAAGACACTTGCCAAATGGGGGTCAAACTGAGAACCTGCGCACTTTTCAATCTCCGATATTGCCACCTCATGACTTAAGGCCTTCCTGTAGGAACGCGTAGAAGTCATGGCATCATAAGTATCAGCGATGGCTATTATACGGGCAGAAATAGGTATAGCCTCACCTGCAAGGTTATCGGGATAGCCTCTGCCGTCCCATCTTTCATGGTGGGTTTTTAACCAGTTTGAAATACCTCTCAGATTTTTTATACTCAAAATCAGCTTTTCCGAGTTCTCGGGGTGAGACTTCATAACTTCAAACTCTTCGTCTGTCAGTTTGCCGGGCTTACACAGTATACTCTGCGGAATCGCAATCTTGCCGATATCATGCAGCAAGCCGGCTGTTTCTATTTCTTCAAGCTGCTTTTCATCTAAATTAAGCTCCTTTGAAAGCATTAGTGAATACAAAGTTACCCTCAGGGAGTGGCCATGGGTATATGGATCTTTGGCGTCAAGCGCTGCGGATATAGATTTAATAGTCTTGTAGAAGAGTTCCTTTAAGTCTTTAAGGATTATCGACTTTGAACTCACATAGTTAAACTTGCATATGCCGTTCTCAACAACCTTTACTATTTCTTCAGGGTCATAAGGCTTCAAAACATACTGGAAAAGATTGCACTTGTTAACCGCATCCGTCAAAATTTCAATATCAGAAAACCCTGTAAGTAAAATCTTAATAACATCCGGAGCAAGCTTGTTTGCATGCTCAAGAAACTCTGTACCCTCCATTACGGGCATTTTATGGTCTGAAACAATAATCGAAACCTCATCCAGATGTTCCTTTAATACATCAAGACCATCTTTTCCGTTTGAAGCGGTGAGAATATTGTATTTTCCCCTTAAAGTCCTTCTCAAGAGCTGGAGGTTATTAATTTCATCATCGACAATAAGCACTGTGTGTGTTTTAGTTTCATCAGCGTCAGACTTAATGATATTTGATATCTCATTGAGAAATAGGTTATTTTCCAGATTTATCACTTGTAAACCTCTATTCAATTCTAAAGTATAGGTCGACATTTTAATGACAGGACTTTAACTTCTTTAATAATAATTAACATATCATATTTAAGGATACTCGCATATCAACTTAAAGGTGTGTTTTTGTGTATTACCCTAACTTCGGGCATAAATACAGTATGGTTTCAAAAATACCAAACTTTCACGCATGAATTCAAATGTGACAATATATAAATAAAATAATTGCATTATATTATTTATATGTTAGTCTTGACTAACATATACAGATAAGGAATTACCATGGAATACTTTGCAATATTTACAGTGTGTGCCATATCCGGAGTTTTTACGGGACTTCTTGGTATCGGCGGCGGACTCATTATTGTTCCGGCCTTTCTCTCAATACTGCCTCTTTTTGGGGTGAAACATTTTTCATTACACGAAATAATAGGTATAAGCGCTACCTGTGTGTTTTTTAATTCTTTATCAAGCCTTTATTACAGAAGAAAAGAAAAGTTCCTGCCGGAAAAACTAATGACCAAACTCTTAATTTTCATTATGGTTGGAACGGCTATTGGCGCCTACTACTCTTCTTTTGCCCCATACAAACTTTTACTCCTGATTTACATTGTTGTGTGCGTTATTTCGGGCTTTTTACTTAAAAAAGATATCCGAGTCGAGATTAAAAACAAAACCCTGATGTTTGCACTGTACATTTCCTTTGCCGGAATAGGTGCACTTGGGGCATCTATAGGTATAGGCGGAGCAATTCTTTTCACTACCGCACTTAAATGCTTTCTCGAAAAAAGTACAAAAGAACTCTTGCCGAGCGTTACACTGATTGTCGCAATTCATGCCATGGTTGCATTTGGAGTGAAACTGTACAACAACGACGTAACGCTTATGATTGTACCCATAGCAATACTCTCGAGCTTGGTCGGAGCAAAAATAGGAGTTACAATCTCGCGTAAACTAAGCTCAAATGCAATATCCAACCTCATGATAATAACCCTTGTCGTTGCATTGACAAGGGTTACAATTGAATTATTTAAACCTTAATCTATTTTGTAAAGTCAACTACCGAGTTTTCAGCAGCTTTCTTGGCAGCTTTGTCGGTGTTTTCTAAATTGGCTTCAACAGATTTCACCCTTGCCTGTGCGGGTTCTATTAGCTGCTCGATTGATTTTTCTTTCATATTGTTCTCGGCAATAAGATTTGACCTTTCCGTATCCTGACGGTTAGTAAGGTCGCGCATTGCATTTATTTCTTCCATATAGCTTGCAGTGTCTCTTTCTCTTTCTGCCTGTACTTCTGCTGCAGTGGCATCCGTATTGGCATTTACAATGTCCTCGGTTGCCTCATTAACAGAAGCCTGGAGCGCACTCAGGTCTGAGCCCGAAACAGTATCTTTATCATCAAACTGGGCACGAACTTCAGCGGTCTCGCGCTCATGTTTCTTGTTCATTTGCTTGAGAGTTTCTGCATTCTGCATTTGTTGAAACTGAAGGTCATCGCTCAATTTCAAAAGGAAAAATTGTAAGTCACTTTTCATCATTACTAATGTTTGAAGTGCCATTTGTGTAATTCCTAATGCCATAAGTTCTTTCTCTTTTTTTATCTCTTATATTTATATAAACAAAAAAAGTATATATTTATTGTCTAATTGGTATATATTAATGTTACATTGCTTTACATTTTAGTATTCTGTGAAAAATATTACAAGCAACTTTTAGCAATATCAAAGGGTTTTTGGCATGTTGTAAATAAATGTTACCAAAATTATGACACCTGAAATCTTGCTGCAGAATTTTTTTTTATATAAGAGTGAAGTGAAAAGTACAGTATTGAACCTAAAAGAGTTGTCTTTTAGGGGATTTGGAAGTAAGGAGTTATAATATGACCGTACAGTTCAGAGGTTTTGTTCCGCCTGTTAATGCAGATTTTTTGCCCAACCAGCAAAGCGCAAACCAATTCCAGGCGAATGTAAATATGGATAATAGTATTTTTACGGCAAGCGGAGGACCTTCCTCACCGCCCGCGCCTGCAGGATGCGGGGGTAATTTAAACTGCTCCGCATAAGACAGTAACAGATTTGTAATTGTGCTTATATTACTTCAGAATATGCGGCGCCCTGTATGGAGTTCAAAATATTTCGTATATGCGCGCATATTCTTTTCTTTTTTGTAGTATACTGCATCTATGCTTTTAGCGGTCGATATAGGAAATACTAATATAGGACTTGCAATTTTTGAGGGAGAGAAGCTCAAAGAATCCTGGCGCATCTCAACTGACCACAAACGTTTGGCAGATGAATACGGAGTGCTCTTAATGGGGCTTTTTTGCGAATACAAAATAAACAGTGCGATAATCTCTTCTGTGGTTATACACTTAACAGAAGTATTTAAATCGGCGCTTTTAAAATATTTTGATGTTGATGCCTTTATTCTCAATCATAAGTCCAAAATGCCCATTACTATTACCCAGGAAGAACCAGGGGAAGTAGGGGCTGACCGTATCGCAAATGCCGCAGGCGCAGTATTAATGTACAATTTGCCTGCAATAGTAGTTGACTTCGGTACCGCCACTACCTTTGATGTCGTCGATGCAAACAGAAACTTTTTGGGCGGCTTAATAGCACCCGGCTTGAGTTTACAAGCTCAATCACTTAGCAGCAACACCTCAAAACTTCCTAACTTAAAGTTGGAAGTCTCAAAACACGCAATAGGCAAGAACACTATTGACGCTATGCTGGCAGGGATTGTCAGAGGCCATGCCTGCATGGTTGAAGGTATGATAAAAGAGACAGAAAAAGAGTTGGGCAAAAAAGCAACAATCATAGCAACAGGCGGATTTTCATCCGTATTGTTTAAAGAATTGGAAAGAAAATTTGACCATATAGACAAAAACCTGACTTATGAAGGCCTCAGATATTTACACGAAATAAACTGCAAGGAACAAAATGGATAGTATAACTTTAAAAGTCGAAAAACTCTCCCACTGCCCGTCACTCCCCCAATACCAAACAGAAGGGTCAAGCGGTATGGACTTATGTGCGGCCATAAGTGAGGCAATTACAATAAAGCCGATGGAACGTATGCTTGTTCCGACAGGAATCAAAATAGAAATCCCCTTGGGATACGAAGCACAGGTAAGACCAAGAAGCGGACTTTCAATTAAGCACGGCATAACCCTTATCAACTGCGTGGGGACGATAGACGCAGACTATAGGGGCGAAGTTTGCGTACCGTTAATAAATTTATCCGACGAACCATTTACAATAAATCCTTGCGACAGAATAGCGCAAATGGTAATAGCGCCTGTTCATAAAGCAAAACTGGACGTAGTGATGGAGCTGTGCTCTACAAAACGCAGTTCGGGCGGTTTCGGCTCAACGGGTGTTTAGCCGGGGTAAAATATTTCTCCTAACATATACAATGAACCGCAGACAACTGTAAGTGTTTGTCCGTCAATTTCACTCTTTGGGTCAGTAGTTTGACTTGCCTTTTCCTTATAAATATCCGGCAATTCCTCAAATTTTAAAGCATTTTTATTGTTAAACTCATAAAAACAAATCTCATCGTTCTCGCTAACCAATGTTTTGAGAATTTGCCCGCACTCCTTGTTATTAAGACAGCCGAATATAAATTTCTTTGGAATATTTGCAAAATTTTCATCCAAAAAATTTCTTAAAACCCTTGCGCCGTCAGGATTGTGGCAGCCGTCTATAAGAAGCTTTTTTTCCGCTTGATATTCCATTCTGAATCTGTGCTTCACGGACACAAGCCCCTTCGCTACCGCTTCCTGGGAAATACCCAAAAGTTTAGCAGCCGCGTATGCTAAAGCCAAATTTTCTCCCTGATGTGAACCCAAAAGGGCAAATGCGTGTTTTTTATTGTCCAAAAATGCAAAGCCATCCTTTACAATCGCATTCGCGGGAGAAATAATCTCTGCATCCAGCTCTTCGGCGCGTTTTTTAACAATCTGGTATCCTGCGTTGTCTTGAGATACTATGACAGGACAATTGCTCTTTATAATTCCGGCCTTTTCAAAAGCAATCTTGTTAACGGTATCGCCAAGTCTTTGGGTATGGTCTTTGCTTATCGAGGTAATGACAGCTGCAAGGGGATTTTTTACAACATTGGTTGCATCAAGTCTCCCGCCCAGACCTGTTTCAAGAACAACTATATCCGTTTTTTCTTTGGCAAAATAATAAAAAGCTGCAACGGTAATTATTTCAAACTCCGTAAGCTCAACTTCGCACCTTTGGGCGCACTCGCAGACAAAATTTACAAGCGCATCAAGGGACTTTTCGCCTATTTCATTCTCGTTAATTTTAAATCTTTCGCAGTAAGAAAAAAGATGCGGACTGCTAAAGTGTCCCGTCTTCAAACCCGCTGCACATAAAATGCTTGATAATATGGCGCACACAGAACCCTTACCGTTTGTGCCTGCAACGTGTATAACCCTTAAGCCGTCCTGCGGATTACCTAGAAATTCGAGTACCTTCTTAACACGCTCAAGACCGAGTTTGATAATGAATTTTTCACTCGAAGTAAGGATTTTGTGAGCCGTAATCATCCCTGCGAAGCCTCAATTATCTGCTCTGCTATTTCTTTTGTTGCGTTTGGTCTTGCTTCCGCCGATGCGCAAGAACACATCGTAGCAAGCTTGTTTGGGTTGTAAATAATATCCTCTATCATGCTTATCAGTTTTTCTGTGCTCAAATCTTCATCTTCCAGATAAAGGGCCGCTCCGATTTCTTCCATTTTTTTGGCATTAAACTTCTGATGGTCTGCCGCAGAATACGGATAAGGCACAAGAATCGACGGTAATCCGGAAGCGCATAATTCAGAAATACTTAAGGAGCCCGCGCGTGACACAGCTATATCTGCAGCCAAAAGAGGGAGAATCATGTTCTCAAAATACGGCTTTATCAAGACATTAGGGGGGACTTCTCCCAATTTACTCATCACATCAGCGTAATTTTTATCACCTGTTTGCAATATGATTTGAATATTGTCATTGCCTTTAAAATGATTTATAACGCTCACAGCAGATTCGTTAATGCTTTTTGCACCCTGTGAACCGCCCATAATAAGAATTGTAGTCTTGCAAGGCAGCCCCAACTCTTCTCTGGCCTGTTCTTTTGTTAACTTGAAAAAATCTTCCCTTATGGGATTACCCCTGAAAAATGTATTACGACAGCCTATATGGCCTCTGGCATCCCTAAAGGCAACCGAAACACTTGCTGCTTTTTTTGCAAAAACTCTTGTAACAAGGCCCGGATGGGCGTCGCAATCATGGAGGACATAAGGAACCTTAAGTAAAGATGCCGCCAAAAGTGTAGGCGCACAAACAAAGCCGCCCGTTGCAAAAATAACGCTCGGTTTGTATTTTAAAATATACCTGATAGCCGCCAAGGTGCCTATAAACATTTTAAAAGCCCATCCTATAAAACGAAGGCTGAACTTTCTGGGCATGCCGTCAACATCTATCGAAAGAAAATCGAAACCTTCACTCTTTGCTATCTTGTACTCAAGATTTTTATCGTTTCCGACATAGAAAATTTTATTACCCCTCGCCGCAAGCTCTCTTGCAACAGAAATTGCAGGATATATATGTCCTCCGGTTTTGCCGCCCGTTATAAAAAAGGGTTTTTTATGTTGCATAAAAGCCTCCGCGGGGAGTTATGCGCTGAACTCTTTTTCTGGATATGCTCAATAAAACCCCCAACATACATAATGTCACAAACAGCGAACTGCCGCCATAACTTATAAAAGGAAGCGGTATGCCGGTTGCGGGGACAAATGAGCTTGCGACGGCCATGTTCATAAAAGCCTGAAAAGTTATGGAGAAAGTTATACCGACTGCAACAAGTTTGCCGAACATATCGGGAGCTCGGGAAGCTATAACAAAACCCCTTTGTACGAACATCATAAAAAGGCCGACTATAAATGCACACCCTAGAAACCCAAACTCCTCCGCAATGACTGCAAATATAAAGTCCGTATGGCCCTCAGGCAGCCAGGAAAGCTTTTGCTTTGAGTTACCGAAACCGACGCCGAAGAAATTTCCGTCTGCGAATGCAACCAGAGACTGAATTATATTGTAACCTGCATTATAAGGGTCCTTCTCGGGGTCAAGCCAAACCATAATCCTTTGCAGCTGATAATCTTTCATCTTAAAAGCAACCAACGGAAGTGCGGGAACAACCATTAGAAGAATATTTTTAACCTTGCCCCCTGCCATAAAGTACATCGCCAAAAAGGTCGACAAAAGTAGGACAACCATGGACAAGTTCGGCTGTTTGTATATCAAAAATAAAGAAAGTACGAAAATAATATAATAAGGAATCTTTCTTTCATCCAAAAGCTTGGTATTATAGCTAAACATACTTGCAAGCGCCAAAACAAGGGCAGGCTTGGCAAGCTCCGAAGGTTGAAACTGAATACCCAAAACCAGCCAGCGTTTTGCCTCGTTAACAGTAACGCCTAAAGGTGAAAACTGAACAAGGGCAAGTAAAACAAGAACAATACAGCAGAAAATCATAGAATAGTAGCGCAAGTTCCTATAGTCGGTTTTTGAAAAATACACACACCCTGCTATTCCCGCCCCAAGCCACGCAATCTGTTTAAGCGTAAAAAGTATGGGGTTCTCGCCCATAGAAATTGCACGGGGCGAACCTGCCGAAAAAACAGCCATAATACCTATTACCACAAGAAATATTGTGATAATTATAAGAGTTTTATCGGGAGGAGTAATTATAACATTACTTCCTCCGCCTTCACCCGTGCCCTTGGGCGCATATGGCTGACTACCTCTTGGATAAGACATACTTTTTAAATGCCTCCCCGCGTTCTTCGTAATTCCTAAACATATCAAAGCTTGCACACGCAGGCGAAAAGAGAACGATATCCGAATTTTGTTTTATAGCCTTTTCAATCGCGTCTTCAAGCGTTGTTCCTTCAATTATTTTCACAAATCCCGAACTTGTCAAAGCCTCCTTAAAGCGCTCCTTTGCTTCGCCCAGAAGAACGACCGAGTCTATATTCTTCTTCACATCCTCGCAAAACTCTGCAAGAGAGGTGTTTTTGTCCCTGCCGCCTGCAATCAGGCAAACTTTTTTGCCCTCAAAAGAATTAATGGCAACCATTGCCGCTTCAGGATTTGTGGCTTTTGAATCATTATAAAACTTTGTGCCGCCGCACTCACATACAAACTCGCACCTGTGAGGCGGGGCCTTAAAAGCCTTTATGGCATTTTTAATATCCTCGTTTTTCAGCCCCAAAAGTTTGGACATAATGATTACGCCCATTACATTTTGAATATTGTGCGGACCAACCAAAGGTACTTCGTTTATATCGATTATTTTTTCGCTCCTGAACAAAGTCTTGTAAAATATTGCATTATCTTTAATATAAGCGTTTTTCCTGCTCTTTAGCGAAAAAAATAAAACTTTGCATTTTAACTTTCTTGAAAGCCCGACCAGTTTTTTGTCATCGTAGTTTAAAATCGCATAACTGTTTTTTTCCATTCTTTCAAACATTTTCGCTTTGGCTTCAAAGTACGCCTCCTCGCTTCCATGCCAGTTCAGGTGATCGGGCGTAAAGTTTGTATAAATGGCAATCCTTGGAGCAAAAGCAGGCGAGTACTCCAACTGTGCGGAACTTACCTCTGTAACAAGGAAGTCTACCCCTGTCCCCAGAAAGTCGCAAGGAGAAATTCCTATATTGCCGCAGTATGGCGCCCTATACTTGGTGCTCAATACAAATGACGCAAGCATAGTGCTTGTAGTCTTACCGTTAGTGCCTGTTATGGCAAGCATTTTTTCGCCCTCAACCATATAGGCAAGTTCAATATCGCTTATGCATTTTATGGGAAATTCTTTGAGTTTTTTAATTACGGGAGCATCTGGCGCTATACCGGGACTCACTACAGCAAACTCGGAGCCAATCATAAATTCGCTGCTGTGGCCTCCAAACTCAAGTTGAACTCCCAGTTTTTCAAGTTCTTCAACAGCTTCCGGGGCAAAGTTTTCCCTTGTGGAATACTCACTCAAATAACACCTTGCGCCGTTTTTTGCAAGGTACTTCGCCGCCGCGATGCCCGTGATGGAAAAACCCAATATTAAAACTTTTTTATTATCAAAACTAAGCGATGACATTTCCGGCACTCATTATCTTATATGCAACATAAGCGGAGCAGGATAAAAATGCCGCAATCGCAGTTACCAAGGCAAATGTAGCAACTATCTTTTTTTCACTCCAACCCGAAAGTTCAAAATGGTGGTGCAGCGGGCTCATTTTAAAAATCCTTTTACCCGTCAGCTTAAAGCTTGCAACTTGCAGCATAACCGAAAGAGTTTCGCAGATGAATATAATGGCTATAGGTATAAGCCACAGCTCAAACTTTCCCATAATTGCAACTGTTGCAAGAAGTCCGCCTAAAGCAAGGCTTCCGGTATCTCCCATAAAAATTCTTGCAGGCTTCTTGTTGAAAAAGAAAAACCCTGCACACGCTGCAGCCGCAGCCGCAGAAATTATGGCTAAATCCAGATAAGTATTCACAAAACAGATAAACGCACAGGCTAAAAAAGCAAAAAAGGAGCACGAAGCGGCAAGTCCGTCAAGACCATCGGTAAGATTGAGGGCATTCGATGAGCCGACAATCATAAACACCGTAAATACAGGGTAGAACCAACCTAATTCAATACTGAACCCCATAAACGAAACTTCTGTCTGGCCCGAAAAAATCAAGTAGAATGCGGGCAGCATAGAGACCGCAATTTGCAGCATAAGCTTACCTCGAGCACTCAGTCCTTCATTTTTTTGGCCTTTTATTTTTTTTATATCGTCCTCAAATCCCGTAAAAGCGTAAAATACAAGCGTCATAAGAACTATAAGCGCACGGGTGGTTGTTTCCTCCGCCATAAAAAGAGCCGTTAAAGAGCCGAGCAGTATAGCAAGAACCAAAAATACGCCGCCGGTTGTCGGAGTATTGGCCTTTTGTGCATGCATCTGTGCAACTTCCTCCCTCAAGTATTGGGAGTATGTTTTTTTCTTCATAAACTCGATGTATGGAACGCCGAGCAGAAGACATACTACCAGTGTTATTAAGGCTGCAACACAAACCATTATCATTTCGAGTAACCCATTTTCACAATCATATCTATAATTTCTTCAAATTTCATTGACCTTGAAGCCTTAAACAGAACGTTCGTCTTTGGCTCGCAGCACTCAACCAGATAGCTTGCCAGTTCTTTCTTGTCGTCAAAGTGTCTGGCTTCAATGGTTGTATTTCTTGAAATATACTTGGCTAAATCCCCGTAGGTGAAAAGCTTTACATTATCATAACCGCTTAAAAATTCGCCCATGTCTTTGTGGTATTTAATTTCGTCTTTCCCTAACTCAAGCATATCGCCCAAAACAAGGACTTTAGGCGGCTCATAAACCGACAAAAAGGTCTTTATGACGGCCTGCATTGATTCCGGATTTGCATTATAACTGTCGTTAATATAGGTTCTGTCCCCGATATGCGTTATTTCCCAACGTTTTTCTATGGGCTTAAAATTCAAAAGGCCGCGTTTAATTGCAGAAACTTCTACGCCGAGCCTTTTGGCTATAATAATAACCTGAATCGCATTTTCTATGTTATGCTCGCCCTCAAGCTTAATTTCGTAATCATCACCTTCAAACGTAAACTTAGAAGACCCTAACGATATTTTTACGTTAGTTGCATCCTCAAAGGAGGTATATGTAGTTTTTACCTTAGTCTTAAGCTTTTTTCTTATGAGTTCCGCATTTTGCGCTACAAGTAAACCTTCTCCGTCAAGGCCCGATTCTATTTCACACTTGGCGGCAGCAATATTTTTAAGTGTGCCGAGCTTTTCCACATGGGCCGAGCCTACATTTGTAATTATCGCAAAATTTGGCAGGCAATAGTTTGAGAGAAGCTGAATTTCCCCCAGATTTCTCATTCCCATTTCAACAACCGCAGCTTCCGTATCTTCGGGCATAGCCAGCATGGTTTCACAAAGTCCGATTTCATTATTATGATTGAGCTGTGACTTGTGCGTGTTAAAAGTGGTATCAAGAACGCTAAAAAGCATTTCTTTTACGGTCGTTTTGCCCGAACTTCCCGTTATGGCAACAACTTTGGGGTCGATTTTCTCTCTGCAAAACTTTGCAAGCTGCAAATAGGCAACAAGAGTGTTTTTAACGTGCAATACAAACTTGGCCTTTTTGTTTATCTTGTGTGCATCTTGGGTAAAGTACCCTGCAGCTCCGTTTTGAAGGGCCTTATCTATAAAATTGTGACCGTCGTAGTTTTCGCCGCGCAAAGGCAGGTAGATATTGTTCTTTTTAAGTTTTCTTGTGTCCGTACAAAGCTCGTATTCACCCTCTGTATTCTCACTATATAAAAGCTCGGCGCCTGTTTGCTCTATAATATCCGAAATTAAAAATTTCATTTCTCGTTTACGTATCCCTTGAATTGTATGCACTTTATTGTAAATCAAACAGTAGTTGATGTAAAATATATAAAATGAAAAAGATTGCAGTCATCCCGATTGATAACAGACCTATCTGCTATACACTCTTGGAGCAGATTTGCGCTATTGATAATAATATAAAATTACACCTTCCTCCGAGAGATTTTTTGGGCGGGCTTACAGAACCCGCCAATGTTGAGGAAATTTTAGCATGGCTTAAAAATTTACCCGAAGTTGATAACCTTATAATCTCGCTTGATACAATAGCCTATGGCGGCCTGGTATCCTCAAGACGCTCTCCCGAAGACTACCAGAAAATTGCGCAAAGACTGGAACTCTTTAAGGGGGTAGTTAAAAACAAGGCGGAAAAAGTGCTTGCTTTTTCAAGCATAATGCGAATTTCAAACAACAATATCAACGAAGAAGAAAAAGAGTATTGGAACCCTTGGGGCACAAGAATCTTTGAATATTCATACTACCTGCACAAAAGCGAAGTAATGCAAAGTGCAAACTGCGTTTACAACAAAGTACCCTCGGAAATTCTTGAAGATTATATCAAGACCAGAGAACGCAACTTCAACATCAACAAAATCTACCTTGACTGGCTGGATGAAAACATACTGGACTATTTAGTTTACTCAAAAGACGACAGCGGCGAATACGGTTTAAACATAAAAGAAGCGAGAGAACTCTCGAGGATGATAAACGAGAGAGACTTAAGCGCTTCGGTCAGAACAGGCGCAGATGAAATCCCTCTGGGACTCTTGTCCAGAGCCTTGAGTGAAACAAAGGAAATTAAACTTGCTCCCGTGTATCTGGAAAATGCAAAAAACTCACTTAGCGCAATATCAAAATATGAAGACGTCTCGGTCACAGATTGCGTTTCAGGACAGCTTAAGCTCGCGGGAGTTGAAGCCGCGGCGCTCGAAAATGCTGATGTTGTTATGTTCGTAAATAATTTCCAAACCGAACAGGGCGATTTGGTTCTCGGCGACAGGGTAAACTTTATAAGGCAGGACGTATTTAGAAAATTCAAAAAAATGCTTAAACTGATGAAAAAACCTTACTGCATTGCAGACATCAACAACGCAAACGGAGCCGACAGCAACTTTATTTACTATTTCCTACAGTCACTGCCCGATAAAGATTTTTACGGCTATGCAGGGTATAATACCTCGGCAAACACTATAGGGTGCGCCATTTGTACTGCAGTAGTAAAATACTTGGCTGTAAGCTATAATGAAAACGCTTTTAAAAAACTACAGTTCATTCGCCTTATGGATGACTGGGCATATCAGGCAAACGTAAGGAAAGGGGTAAGAGAAGCCGGACCGGATTTTAAAGACGGGCTCGAGAAGAGTAAAGGCAAATTGTCCGGGTTTGAGAAAAGAACCGGAGAAGTACTTGGGATAAGCTTTAATGACGTACAATATTCCCTTCCCTGGAACAGGTCATTTGAAATTGAAATTAAGGTAAATTAATACAAATGCTTTTTTTATACAAAATATTCTATACAATTTTTATTCTGCCCGTAATGATGCTGCTTCCTAAAACCCGTGCAGGCCTTAAACAAAGGCTTGGTTTTCACGATTTCAAAAATGAAGAGAAAACTTTGTGGATTCACGCCGTCTCTGTCGGAGAACTTTTAGCCCTTCACGACTTTATTAAAAAGATAGAGGGGTTTGAAATTGTACTCTCGACATCCACCCCTCAAGGTATGGAATTAGCCAAGTCTAAAATGAGCGAATACTGCAAACAAATTGTCTACTTTCCCTATGACTGCGACTGCTGTATACAGGGGGCAATTAAAGCAATAAACCCGGGACTTGTTTTAATTATGGAAACCGAGATATGGCCTGCATTTTTACAGACCCTGAAACGCAAAGGCGTGCCTGCCATGATTATTAACGGAAGAATATCTGAAAGAACATTTAAAAGCTACAAAAGGCTTAAGTTCTTTTTCAAGCCGATTATGCAAATGTTTACCGGCGTTCTGGCTCAAAGCGATGCAGACGCACAGAGATTTATTGATATAGGTGCAAGCCCCGAATCCGTCAGAGTTATGGGGAATATAAAATTTGACATACAAAAACCTGACATAAAAACCCTTGACCTGAAGTTAAACGACAATCCGCTTTTTATAGCAGGCAGCACTCACTCCGGCGAAGACAAGATTGCATTGGATGCGTACCTGGAAGCCAAAAAAAATAAAAATAATTTAAAATTCCTGCTCGTACCGAGACACTTGGAAAGACTTGAAGAAATAAAGGATGTACTTGGGGGGTTGAAATTCGGTCTAAAATCCAAAGGCGCAACATTTAAAGACTATGACATACTAATATTGGACACTACAGGAGAACTGGCTGCCGCATACGCATATTCAACCGTTGCCTTTATAGGGGGAAGTTTCAACAACACCGGAGGGCACAATCCCCTTGAGGCAAGCATTTGGAACAAACCCGTACTAAGCGGCCCTAACATTAAAAACTTCAGGCATATTTACGGACAGCTCTGTGAATTTGGTTGTGCTAAGATAGTTGAAACACCCGAAGAGCTTTCAAGGACACTCTCTTTACTCCTTGATGATGAGCAGGGAGAGCTGTATAGAATACAAATGTCTGAAAACTGCAAGATTGTTTTTAAAAAGAACAGAGGAGCAACGGACTACCTGATGAGTTTGCTTTTTAAATGGAGAAAATATGATAATTAAATTTGAAAAATGGCAGGGCCTTGGCAATGACTTTATAATTTTGGAAAACGAAACAGCTACCCCTGAACTTGCGGTAAAAATGTGCGACAGGTACTTTGGAGTTGGGGCAGACGGTATTTTTTCGGTTAAAAAATCAGACTACTTTGACATAGGCTGGGACTTTTACAACTCTGACGGCTCTGTCGCGCAGATGTGCGGCAACGGTATTCGCTGTTTTGCAAAATACGTCTATGAAAAAAGACTGGTGGAGGGCCGCAAATTTTCTGTAGAAACACTTGCGGGAGGCATAACCCCGGAGATTCTGGACAACGAGACCGTAAAAGTGGATATGGGAAGGCCTGTTTTAGAGCCTGAAAAAATACCCGTAAATGTATATGACGCAGATGATTTTATTATAGAAGGCTTTAGCGCAAGCGCGGTCAGCATGGGAAATCCCCATTGCATCATCTTCGCACTTGAAGACACTGCTAAACTTGCAAGGGCAATAGGCCCGAAAATAGAAGTGTCGCCTCTGTTTCCCGAGAAAGTTAATGTGGAATTCGTGCAGAAAATTGAGCGTAATAAAGTAAAACTTGACGTTTGGGAGCGCGGATGCGGGATAACACAGGCATGCGGCACGGGCGCATGTGCTGCGGTTGTTGCAGGAGTTAATAAGGGAATCCTTGACAGCGTTGTAGACGTTACACTCCCGGGCGGAACACTCACAATCGAATACAAAGGACAGACTGTCTTTATGACAGGAGATGCGCAAAAAGTATTCAAGGGCGAGTATTTAAACAAATAAAAAAAGGGGGTCTTAGGACCCCCTTTTTTTAAATTTTTATGTTTCGGCGTCGAGTTTTCTAAAGTGTGCCATTGTACCGACTGCAGCATCCTCATTTTGAAAATGCTTCATCAGACCCTTGAAATCATCGTAAGATAAATTTTTAACAGCTTGTTTGTAACCGTCATCTTTGCCGAAATTAAACCATGATGATTCTGATGATTTCCAGTTTTCAAATTGGTCTCTGGTTATTGCGGTATTAGTATACTCCTGATAGCTCATGCCATCAAAATATCCACCTTCAACAAAAGAGTCTTTTATCCATTTTGTTGTTTCTTCCGGACTGATAACATCTTTCTTGTACACTTGCTCTGTTAAAAATTTTGCAACGGAATTATTTTCAACGATATCATCGCCTGCTTTTAAACTGGTAGTAACTTTATCGGTTTCTGAACTCATTTTATCAGTATTGCTGCCTAAATTAACCACCTTTGCAAGTTCCTGCATTTCTTCATAAGTGAAATCAATGTGTGCGGTATTTCCTGCTTCAATGTTTCTCAGTTTCCAGTCTTTAAATTCTTGTTCGGTAACAAATATGTTATCATCAGTAGAATTTTCTTTGCCTTGAACGTTGTGAGTGAAGAATTTACGAAGTTCATTCGCGGTTAAGTTGTTATCATTAATGCCGCCAAGTTTGTCTTCATTTTTAAACAAATGTTCCAAAATTTTGTTATCGGAAATTTTGTCATTTTTTTTAATAGTCTCATAACCTTTTAAGTTAACGCCTACTTTCTCTGTCATAATAAAAATATCCTCTCTGTTCTCCTTAGGTTTGTTAAATATATAAAGTATATACTTGTCCAATAATTGCTATGTCATCTTTTTTTCTCGTAACAAAAATTTACAAAAACAATATCTCTCTAAAGTCTTAAAGGTTAATTATTTCTTGTGTCTGAAAATTGTTTGTGATAAATTTGTCTCAAACACAATAAATCAAGGAGTAATTAATGAAAAAGTACGAGCTTCTGGCTACAATAAAACCAAATTTAGATACAGACGAAACCGATAAAGTCATTGCCAAGATTGAAGAAACAGTTACAGGTTTCGGCGGTTCAATTTTGGATACCGAAAAACTTGGCAGAAAAAAACTTGCTTTTGACGTTCAGGGTTTCAGAGACGGCTTTATAATCGTTCAAAAACTAAACATCCCTGCCGATAAAATCAAGGAATTTAAAAGACAGTTGAAACTAAACGAAAATGTTATCAGAACAATGTTTGTTGAAATGAAAAAAGTAAGGGCGTGCTAAATGTCATTAGCTAAAATTGTCGTTAGCGGAAAAGTTACAAAGAATCCTGAAAAAAGATTCACTCAAAACAACATACCTATTACAAGTTTTGTTATGGATATAAATCCTCAGGAAGAAACAATTGTACGCGTTATAGCCCTGGGTAATCTGGCCGAAAAAATAGCCGGTGAAGTCACTATGGGCGACAATGTTATTGTTGACGGAAGACCGCAGGTTGAAACCGTACAAACAACATCGGGCAAGGACAAAAGAATTATTGAAATCAACGCAAATGCTGTTGAAAAGCTCGGAGAAGTTTCTTCGTCCTCTTCATCTTACACGGCATCTGCAGCAAGCTCACCTGTAGCTGCAAAAACTGAAGGTATCGTTCAGTTTGCAACAGAAGAGTTGACCGAAGAACTTATTGACGAAGACGAAATTCCGTTCTAGGGACAACGGCATAGTCAAAAATAAAGCAAGAAATACAAAATCACACAAGAAAAAGGAAAAATAATGGCAAGAGAATCACTAAAAGACGCAAAAAAGAAGAAAAACTGCAATTTTTGTGCAGATAAAGTTATGGATTTAGACTACAAAGATATTTCAAAACTAAAAAGATTTTTATCAGAAGCAGGCAAAATCCTTCCGAGAAGAATTACAGGCAACTGTGCGCTTCACCAAAGAAAATTGGCAACTGCCGTAAAGCGTGCCAGAGAAGCATCTTTGATGGGATACGTTTTCGACAACTAGTCGGTAATTCGGTAGTCAAGATTTCAACAAAATTTAACCACCCTGCAAAAAGCCGGGTGGTTTTATAATGGTAAGACTTAAAGATACTGTAAATTTAGTAATTCATTGCCCCTTCTGAGAGTACTTTTGCAGCACAAAACCAACCGGCGCCACCCATCGGACTGCAGCCGCCGTCGGAAGCAGCATCTACCATATCGGAGTCTATTTTCACATTTTCATCACTGGAAGTTAAAGTCCCATCAGGCTTTAACCCTGCATTGGTAAACACATGGAATATATAAATGTCTCTGCCTACAGTATTTGGTGCTTTCTTGCCGTTCACATCCACTACAAAATAAGCGCGGCGTTGAGGAAACGCAAGACCTGTAATCAGGTATGCGTAAGCAATCCCATCAGAAGTAATAAATTTGTAAGCACTTGTCGAGTTATAATTTGCGCTACGGACGCTTCCGCTTAATTCTTTGGTTTCATTTTCACCGTGGAAACAGCCGCTGTCAGTTGTTGCACCACAATCTTTCAGTATATCAAAATGAGGTTTCCAGTAAGTATTAAAGTTGTCGGTAACATTTTTCGTCCAGTCCCAGTTTTTTATCTCGCCATGTTCTAGTATGGCCTTTTGTTCAACCAATTTTAGCGTGTTGAACGCTTTTCTCAATCCCGCGACGTATTGGTCTTTTTGGACTTTCGTAATAGCCGCAGGGATTGTAAGTGCTGCTATAACTCCGATAATTGCCAAGGTCAAAAGCACCTCTGCCAGCGTAAAAGCTTGTTTCATATTTTCTCCTTTAGTGATAATAAATATAAAGTTAATTAATTAATATTATATTTATTATTATGTCCTATTGGATATTTCTTGTCAATATTTTTATTATGTAAATATGGACATAGAAAATTTAGATAACGTACAGTTAATGAAAATGCTTATTTACGGAGAAGGCGCAACGCAAAAAGAAATTTCCGAAAAATTGGGAATGACTCCTACTAATTTCTCACAAGTTATGCGTAGAAACAATTTAAGAATTGCAGATTTGCAAAAAGTATGCAAATTGCTGGGCTATAAAATCACGATTGAGAAGAAATAAAGCCGTTTACTCCCACTCGATAGTCGCGGGAGGTTTTGACGAAATATCATACACAACACGGTTTATGCCGTGCACTTCGTTAATTATCCTTGCGGAAATAGTGTCGAGTACTTCATAGGGAATCTTCGCCCATTTTGCCGTCATAGCGTCCTGACTCTCGACCGCACGGATGGCGCATACACTTTCATACGTCCTCAAGTCGCCCATAACTCCGACTGTTTTTATCGGTAAAAGAACTGCAAAAGCCTGCCAGAGCTTCCTGTACAGGCCTGCTTTTTTAATCTCCTCAACAACAATATCATCAGCCCTTTGAAGAATTTCAACTCTTTCGCGAGTGATGTCACTTATAATCCTCACCGCTAAACCCGGCCCGGGGAAAGGCTGACGGTGGATAATATCTTCAGGCATACCAAGCTTGGCGCCTATTTCCCTGACTTCATCCTTAAACAGTTCCCTGAACGGTTCCAAAAGCTTGAGGTTCATTTTTTCAGGCAATCCGCCAACATTGTGATGGCTTTTTATAACGTCAGAAGGCCCTTTGAATGAAACACTTTCAATAACATCGGGATACAAAGTACCTTGGGCTAAAAATTCAGCGCCGTCAATCTTTTTAGCTTCTCTGTCAAAAACGTCAATGAACGTGTGTCCGATTATTTTCCTTTTCTTTTCAGGGTCTTCAACGCCTGCAAGTTTTTCTAAAAACTCATCCGAGGCGTCAACATAAGTGAGGTCAATGTCGTAAGAGACTTCGCCGCTTGTGGCTTCGCGCCCGCTGTAAAGGTCGGGCAAGCCGGAACTTTTGTCTCGCTTGTCGCCATAGTGACCGCTGAACAACTTAACAACTTTGTCGGCTTCATTCAGTCTCAAAACGCCGTTATTAACAAATATACACTTTAGATTATGCCCTATAGCCTTGTGTATCAAGACTGCTGCCACCGAAGAGTCAACACCGCCCGAAAGTCCGAGTATAACCTTTTTATCCCCAACGGTTTCTTTAATCTCTTCAATTTTCATTTTTATGAAGTTGTCCATATTCCAATCAGGACGGAGCTTTGCAATATTAAAAATAAAGTTCGAAAGTATTTTAACGCCCTCAATCGTCTGAACAACCTCGGGATGAAACTGAATTGCCCACACTTTTGCCGCTGTATTTTCAATAGCGCAATACGGCGTATTTCCGGACTTAGCTGTAACCGTATAACCTTCGGGAAGTTTTGAAATGGCATCTCCGTGAGACATAAGAACTATTGTCTCCTTCTCGACGCCTTCAAAAAGCCGGCTCGGAGCAGTTATTTGCATTTTACACTGGCCGTACTCTTTTTTCTTACTGGGGACAACCTCACCGTTGAAAAGGTGTGTTATAAGCTGCATACCATAACAAATACCCAGAATGGGAACCCCTAAATCGAAGAGTCTCTTGTCAGCGCTTGGAGCGCCGTCTTCGTATACGCTGCAAGGCCCACCTGAAAAGATAATTGCCTTGGGGTCGTATTTTTTGATTTTCTCAAAATCCATATTAAAAGGATGAATCTCGCAATACACCTTAAGTTCACGGATTGTCCTTGCAATAAGCTGCGTGTACTGCGAACCATAGTCCAGTATTAAAACTTTTTGTAAATCACTTGTCTGCATATCCCGTTCTCTCTTAGCTCAACCTGTAATTCGGCGCCTCTTCGGTAATAATAACGTCGTGCACGTGGCTTTCTTTCAAACCAGCCGAAGATATTTTTACAAACTTGGCACGCACTTGAAGGTCGGGTATATTTTTTGCGCCCACATAGCCCATACCTGCTCTTATTCCGCCCACAAATTGGTAAATGCTTGAAGCAAGGTCGCCGCTGAAAGGGACTCTGCCTTCAATACCCTCGGGCACAAACTTTTTCTCATTACTCACGTCAGACTGGAAGTACCTGTCTTTTGAGCCCGATTTCATAGCGCTTACAGAACCCATACCGCGATACATTTTATAAGCACGCCCCTGATAAAGCACTTTCTCCCCCGGGCTTTCTTCCACTCCCGCAAGGAGCGAGCCGAGCATAATTGTATCCGCGCCAACAGCCAACGCCTTTACCATATCGCCCGAGAATTTTATACCGCCGTCGGCAATGACAGGGACGCCTGCGCCTTTAGCCGCACTAACCACATCTTGTATGGCGGTAATTTGAGGAACACCGCAGCCCGTAACAATCCTTGTTGTACAGATAGAACCAGGCCCTATGCCGACTTTCAGGGCATCTACCCCCGCTGCAATGAGCGCCTCCGCTGCCTCTCTGGTTGCAATGTTGCCCGCTATAACTTGAAGATTAGGATAGTTTAGCTTCACCTCTTTTATGGTTTCGATAACATTTTTAGAGTGACCGTGGGCAGTGTCCACCGTTATAACATCAACCCCTGCCTTCACAAGGGCCTCAAGTCTTTCGAACTTGTCTCCCGTAACGCCTAGAGCCGCTCCTACCCTCAGGCTTCCGAGTTCATCTTTTGAAGAGTTCGGGTATTCAATAGCCTTTTTTATATCTTTTATGGTGATAAGACCCTTTAGATTTCCGTTGGCATCAACAATGGGCAGTTTTTCTATTCTGTGTTTGTGCAAAAGCTCTTTTGCCTTCTCAATCTCGATGCCCTCTCTCGCAGTCACGAGGTTGTCTTTTGTCATTATGTCGGAAACTTTTAAATCTAAATTGGTTTCAAAACGCAAATCCCTGTTCGTCAAAATGCCGACCAACTTTCCTTCGACAGTTATGGGAAGCCCTGAAATTGAATATTTTTTCATAATTTCAAAAGCGTCGTGCAGCTTTTGCTCGGGGTGCAGTGTAATAGGGTTTGACACTATGCCGCTTTCAGACTTTTTAACTTTATCAACTTCGGCCGCCTGCTCCGCTATGGAAAGATTCTTGTGTATGATACCGATTCCGCCCTCTCTGGCCATTGCAATTGCCATCTGGCTTTCGGTTACACAATCCATTGCGGCGCTCATAATGGGAATATTGATTTTAATTTCTTTTGTAAGATTTGTACTCAAATCAACATCCCGCGGCAGTACATTTGACTCTTGCGGTATCAGCAGAATATCATCAAATGTAAGTCCGTCTTTTATGTCAATCATTTCAGCTCCTTTTAGTTTAACTTCAGTATTCGCTTGGCAAAGTGAACAGCATTCTGCATACCGGCGTTCCCGATTGCCATTGTTGCAACAGGCACTCCCTTAGGCATTTGTGCTATGGAAAGAAGCGCATCCATGCCGTTCAGCGGCCCGCAGCAGACAGGTACGCCTATCACAGGCAGTTTTACTTTTGCCGCAACAACTCCGGGGAGCGCTGCCGCCAAACCTGCAACCGCTATAATCACTTTGGTTTTTCCGTTTTTTTCAACACTGTCTAAATAAGCAATAAGCGCCTCGAGGTCTCTGTGGGCGCTATATACTTTAAATTCATATTCAATCCCAAGCTCCCTGCAGAGGTCCAATCCTTGTTGAACGAAACCTTCATCGCTTTTCGAGCCTGCTATTATTACCAGTTCTTTCATAGTACTTCCTAAATCATGCATTGATATCTGTTCTGAAAATCTTATCAGAAAAATCAATTTTTTCTACTGCTTTGTAAATATTTTTACGAGGATTTTTACCTGACGCCGTCACGCATAACACCCTACCCCCGTCTGAAAGCAAGTGTTTGCCCGCCTTTTTCACCCCCGCAAAGAAGACTTTTACACCGTACTCAACTTCAACAGCGGCAACCCCTTTTATATCACATCCCTTTTTAGGTGAATCAGGATACCCTTGCGATGCAATAACTACGCACATTGCAGTACCTTCCCTCCACTCAATCCGAACTTCATCAAGCTTTTGTTCAGCCGCAGCCATAAATATTTCCAAAATATCGCTTTTTAGATGCATCATCAAGGGCTCGGTTTCAGGGTCGCCAAATCTCATATTGTACTCAAGAACTTTGACATCCTTGTCTGTCAGCATTAACCCCGAATAAACAACTCCGCAAAAGTCGGCTTTTTCGGCCAGAAGTGCATCTTCGAGTTTTTTTAAGTACCCGTTTATTTTTTCCTGATGAAATTCACTGATTTTTACCGGACAATACGCGCCCATACCTCCCGTGTTGGGGCCTTTATTGTCATCCATCAGCCTTTTGTAATCACGGGCGGGAATAAAAGTTTTCAGTGTCTTGCCGTCAAAAAGAGAGATGACGGAAAGCTCTTCACCTTCTAAAAATTCCTCGACTACGACGCTATGTGAAGCTTCGCCGAATTTTCCTCCGAGAAAATCCTTAAGCATCGCCCTTGCATCATCAAAGCCTGCAGGGATATAGACACCTTTACCCGCAGCCAGGCCGTCAGCTTTAAGAACCGGAGGATTGTCAAAAGCATCCAAAACACAGTCTATACTGTCGCCTTCTTTAATGAGTTCGTACTTTGCTGTAGGTATATTGTGTTTTTTCATAAATTCTTTAGCATAAGCCTTTGAACTTTCCAGCTTTGCCCATTTTTGATTCGCGCCGATACACTTTATGCCTGCTTTTTGAAGTTCGTCCACGATTCCCTGTGACAAAGGTAACTCAGGCCCGATAACCGCAAGCTCAATCCTGTTGGCCTTACACAACCTCGCAAGAGCCTCAAAATCATTACACTTTAAAACCTCGCCCAATTCGGCAAAACCGTCATTTGCACCCCATAGGAAAAGTTTTTCCAAAAGCGGCGAACAGCTTATTTTCCAGGCAAGCGCGTGTTCTCTCGCACCCGACCCTACAACCAATACATTAATTTTTCCGTTTACTTTAGACATAACCGCTCCATCCACTCTATATTAATTCCGCAACAAATTTTTAATTACTTCGGGATACACCAAGTGCTCCAACTTGTGCACCTCTGTTTCGAGTTCTTCAAGGCTCATCCCCTCAAGGATAGGAAGTGCTTCCTGCTTTATAATATCTCCCGAATCAACCTCTTCGCAGACATAATGTACGCTGACACCGCACTCTTTCTCGCCTGCGCTATAAGCCTGCCCTATAGCGTTCACACCTTTATATTTAGGCAGAAGAGATGGGTGAATATTTATAAACGTACCAAAATCCAGAACTTCTTTTGGCAAAATGCGCATGTAGCCTGCCAAAACATACAGGTCGTACTTGTCGGCGGTTTTTAAAAAATCAACCGTTTCCTTAAATGGTACATAATGGCACTTAATGCCTAAATTCTTTGCTCTTTCGCGTGCGAAACAATTTTCCTTATCAACCAAAAGCTCAAATAAGACATCCTCATCCTTCAACTGTTCAACTATGGCCTGAAAATTTGACCCGTTACCTGAAGCGAAAATTAATATCTTCTTCGCCATATTCCTGATACTCATGTTTTGTAATTTCTCCGATTATGAAGGGTTCGTAGGCTTTGCACTTCTCAAAAACCTCGTCTTTGAATTTTTCGCTTACTATTAAACACATGCCGACACCCATATTAAATGTTTTATAAGCTTCTTCTTCCCCGACAAGCCTCTTAAGCTCTTCAAATAAAGGCTGCTTGGTAATCTTATCCTTATAAACAACGGCGCATAAATGCTTAGGCACCGACCTTACAAGATTTCCCTCAATGCCTCCTCCTGTAATGTTCGCAGCGGCGTGGATTGCTCCTCTTTCTACAAGGGCAGTTACTTCATTTGCATATATGTGGGTGGGGGCAAGTGCCGTCTCGAAGTATTCGTTATTCAAAAGACCCTCACTGTGCAGTTTTCTAATTAGCGAATATCCGTTTGAATGCGGCCCTGAAGACTTAAGGGCGACAATAATATCGCCGTCTTTAACATTATTGCGCGTCAAGACTTTATCTTTCCTGACTATACCCGTCATAAAGCCGCCTACGTCGAAATGACCCTCTTTAACAAGGTCTCCGAGTTCAGCAGTCTCTCCGCCCAAAAGGGTACATCCGTATTTTTCAAGCTCCGCGCGAAGGGCCAGCACAAACTTTGAAGCTACATCCACATCAAGCCTGTTTGTAGCAAAATAGTCAAGAAAAAACATACCTTTTGCACCGGTACAAATAAGGTCGTTCAAGTTCATGGCTATTAAATCTTTTGCAATTGTGTTGTAGTGTCCGCGCTCACAAAGAGGAATGACCTTTGTCCCGACGCCGTCAGTGCAGCCTACTAAATAGTACTCGGGTATAAAAGGGTGCTCGTACAGGCCCGCAAAATTACCTATATTATCAGATTTTTGACCTTTTCTTAAAATTTCCGTAAGGGCGTCGCCGCGCTCAATACTTACGCCTGCATCCTCGTAACTTATAGTCAAATCTTCACCTCCGTTTTTTCTTCCGCACAAGCTCCTTTTGAAAGTGCAGCCTCTTCAAAGCACCTGTAGCACCAGCCCGTATCGCCAAAGAACTTCTTTAAACTCGGAAGAGCAAGATATTTAACGCTATCCGCTCCTATATTTCTTGCAACAGCTTCCTCGCTTCCGCACTGAACTGCTATCAGCTCTTCGGTTGTCGGGATATCCACTCCCCACAAGCAGGTGTTCAAAATCATCGGAGAAGAAAGTCTGAAGTGCACTTCTTTTGCACCTGCCCTTTTCAACATGGCAACAATTTCTCTTGATGTAGTACCTCTGACAAGAGAATCGTCGACAAGAATTACCTTTTTGCCTTCCACAACAGGTCTTATGGCTACAAGCTTTTCTCTTACCTTATGAACGCGCGACTGTTGGGTTGGAGCTATAAAAGAACGTCCGACCCAATGGTTTCTCAAAAGGCCCATATGCAAAGGTATACCCGACTCTTGTGAGTAGCCGATAGCGGCAGCAAGGCCGGAATCAACAACGGGCACTATAATATCAACATCAACGTTATCATTTCTTGCAAGAATTTTGCCCAACTCTACACGGGTTGTATAAACATTTTTGCCGAAAATATTTGACGCAGGGTTTGCAAAATAAATGTGCTCAAAAACACACTTTCGCTCTTTTTTCTGCTCACAGAACCGCTTTATCTTATAACCTTCTTCGGTTATTTCCACACCCTCGCCGGGCATAATTTCAATAACCTTTTTAACGTTCAGCGAACCGAAAGCAAAGTCCTCAGAAGCAATAAAATAGCCTTCTTCCGCTTCGCAGAATACAAGCGGCCTGTACCCTACGGGGTCTCTGTAGGCAACAATTCTGTTTGGAAGAGACAATACAAGTGAAAAAGCGCCTTTTGAAAAGTCTTCGCACAGGCACATCCCTATTTCTTCAAAAGTCCATAGGCTCGGGGGTTTCTTAAGGCCGTAAACTATGCGCTTTAGTATGACTTCCGAATCGCTCGAAGTTATAAAAACTTCTCCTATTTTTTCGAACTTTTTACGGATTTTCATTGCTTTTTTAGCGTTACCGTTGTGTGCAATGGCAACGTGTTCGTCCATATACCGTATTAAGTAAGGCTGGGCATTGATAGAACCTGAGCCGCCTTGTGTAGAGTACCTGACATGGCCTATACCAAACCTGCCCGTTGCTTTTGCAATGGCTTCATCAGGAAGAGCCTCCATTACAAGGCCTTTTGCCTTTACAAGACACTGGGTGTCTTCTCCGCACGAAATCCCTGCCGACTCTTGTCCTCTGTGCTGGAGCTTAAACAAACCGCTTCTGATAATACCCTTGATGTCGCCTTTCTTTGAAAAGCCTCCGAATATACCACACTCTTCACCCAATTTATCAAAAGGCATATCTGCACTAAGCGGAATGTTGTCCATTAGCTTTCAATCTCCTTCGCTATAGAGTTCATATATGAATTTTTCAGGACTTGCAGGTCAAACCTGTACCCGTCAAATATAATTTCAGTGCCCTTGCAAACACCCAGCTTTTTATATGGAGTATTTGTCATCTTGCAATATATTTCAAGGCCTTCCGCATCTTTAGTTGAGACGATGTAACGGCCTGTAATCTCTCCAAACAAAGCCTTTAGGGGCTTGGTGTTGTTATGAATCAAATTACCTTCAAACCCGATATTGCCGTTAAAGAGACCTTCGAGAAGAGCGCCCAGAAGCCCGCCTTCTGAAACATCAACCGCACTTTTAATAATGTTCTTGCCCTTAAGTTCGAAAATGGATTTTGTCAGAAGTTTTTCCAACTCGGGATTTACAGTGTCAACCCCGCCCCCCAGAAACTCGAAACAAGTCATCTCATAGAGCGATGAACCCGTATTGGCACCTTCTTGCATCTCTTTTCCGAGAAGATAAACACTTTCATCTTCATTAAAAGAGGCTGTTAAAAGGTCTTCGGGGCTTTTTGCGTAGCCAACCATGCCAACCGTAGGCGTAGGATATACGCGGGTCTCTTCGCACTCGTTATAGAGCGACACATTTCCTGAAACAACGGGTATTGAAAGCTCTCTGCAGGCATCAGCCAAACCGTCTATAGATTTTACAAGCTGATAGCCGACTTCGTCTTTTTCGGGATTGCCGTAATTAAGGCAATCAGTTATCCCGAGCGGCTTATAGCCTGATGAGACTAGATTTCTATAGCACTCGTAAACGGTATTTTTAGAGCCATTGTATGGGTCTAAGAAAACTTGTCTGCCGTTTGAGTCAATCGTAAGACCTATAACACCCCCTTCTTCGGGAAGCCACATCCCCGCGGCACCTGCGGCACCGGGAGTAACCGCAGTTCTGTTTCCGACCGTATGGTCGTACTGGCTGTAAACCCAGTTTTTAGAAGCAAAGTTAGGGTCGCTGACAAGCTTATTTAAAGCCTCATCAACAGACATTGATTGTTCGTTTTTTTTGTTTTTGTATTCTCCTATGTACTCGGGCTCATCCTCACAAAGGTCATAAAGAACGCCGTTATTTAGTATTTCAGGTGAAACATTGGCAACCATTTCCCCATGCCAGAACAGCCTGTACTCAGGCTCTTTGATGGTTTTTCCTATTTCAAAAGCAGGTACTTCGTACTTTTTAGCTATATCAAGAACTTTTTGCACGCCTTCATCCGTAGTAACAAAAATCATTCTCTCCTGCGATTCGGAAAGCATAATCTCCCAAGGTTCCATCCCCTCTTCCCTCAGGTGGACTTTATCCAAATAAAGCTCCATACCTCCGCCGCCTTTGTAAGCCATTTCGGAAGTCGAACTCAAAAGTCCCGCCGCACCGCAGTCTTGACAAGCAAGAACTTCCTCGAGCTTCAAGATTTCAAGCGTAGCTTCAATCAAAATCTTTTTAATAAACGGGTCGCCTACCTGAACAGAAGGACGGTCTTCTTTGGAGTTTTCGCTCAACTCTTTTGAAGCAAAAGAAGCGCCGTGTATACCGTCGCGCCCTGTATGCGAACCGACTATAAGGACGTGCTGCCCGACAGGAGCAGCTGATACTTTAATGTCTTTTTTATTGATGACGCCCACTGCCATAACATTTACAAGCGGAGAAGTTTCGTAACAGGCGTCAAATCCTACCTCTCCTGCAACAGTCGGAACGCCGATAGAGTTTCCGTACGCGCTTATACCCTTTACAACTCCGTCAAAAAGGTGTTTCGAGTGGTTGCTTTTATCACCCTCGTTAATTTTACCGAACTTGAGCGAGTTTAAAAGTGCGATGGGTCTGGCACCAAGCGCCAGAACATCTCTTATAATCCCGCCTATACCTGTTGCAGCCCCTTGAAAAGGTTCAACCGCAGAAGGGTGATTGTGAGATTCTGCCTTAAAAAATATTACCTGTTCCCCTACCTGCACACCGCCGGCATTTTCCTCACTGTGCAGAGAACCGTCTTTGGGAAAACGTGAAAGGTATTTTCTGGAGTGACTGTACCCGCAATGCTCGGACCACATAGCCGAAAAAAGATAAGTTTCGGTTTCGTTGGGCACACGCCCCAGCCGCCTTTTTATCTCTTCAAACTCAAAATCCGTCAGTCCCAGTATCGAATACAGCTCCATTGTTTTCATCACTTCACTTTCCTACGCTTTGTGTATTGTCTCGTTTATAACTTAATGCTTCTTCAACTATCTTGAAAATCTCTCTTCCGTCCGTACTTCCCGTCTCTTCAAAAAATGCACGCTCCGGATGGGGCATCATCCCCATAACGCGTTTTTTTCTGTCGTAAAGACCGGCAATATCTTCCATTGAGCCGTTTGGATTGCACGTATAAGTCAAGAAAATCATATTTTCTTCTTTTAATTTTTTAATAACGTCCTCTTCGGCAACATATCTGCCTTCACCATGGGCTATCGGTAAAACTATCTTCTTTTCGTCATCAGTATCATGAAGGTTTAGGGGGGCATTTTTACATATAAACCTCGTGTTCCAGTTATCGGTCAAAATACCCGGCAAAAGACCTGTTTCGCAAAGTATTTGAAAACCGTTGCAAATACCTACTACAAAACCTCTTTCTGAATCCACATATTGCTTTATGGCCTCCATAACGGGACTAAATTTTGCCAAACGGCCTGAACGAATGTAATCGCCGTATGAAAAGCCTCCTGGCAAAAATACTATATCATATTCATCCAAGGCATTTTCAAAATGCCAAACAAACTCCGTTTCCCAACCGTATGCCTCACAAGCCATTTTAGTGTCTCTGTCGCAATTTGTACCGGGGAAAACTATTACGGCAGCTCTCATTTTTTCTCAAACCTTTCTATCCTATACTTCTCTAAAATAGGGTTAGAGAGGACCTCTTGGCATATATTCTCAAGTTTTGTTTTCGCGTCTTGCTCATTTTCTCCGTCTATAACCAATGAGAAAAACTTACCCACAGAAACCTCTGGGTCATTCTCCATATTAGTTCTTTTCAAAACCGTCTCTATGGCCGAACCTTGCGGGTCTCTAACTCCATTTTTCAACGTAACTATGACATCTGCTTTATACTTTGTACTCATTATAAACTTACCCCTAAAATATTAGCTAACCTTGTATAAGACTCTACTATCTCGCCCTTGTCTTCCCTGAATACGTCTTTGTCTAAAGATTCAGTAGTGCCTTTTTTCCAAAAACGGCAGGTATCGGGTGAAATTTCATCCGCAAGAATTATTTCACCGTTCGGCAGTCTGCCAAATTCAAGCTTAAAATCAACAAGCGTAATATCTCTGCCCTCTAAATATGCAGACAAAATGTCGTTTATTTTAAGCGCCTGATCTTTTATAATATCTATTTCTTCTTTTGTTGCAACACCTTTTGAAATAGCCTCTTCTTCGGTAATCAGAGGATCGCCCAACGCATCGTCTTTGTAAAAGATTTCAAACAAAGGAGTGTCAAACTTTTGCCCCTTTTCGTAGCTGCTGCGCTTAAGGATGGAACCTGCCGCATAGTTTCTTACTATTGTTTCCAAAAGTATAATTTCGACCTTTTTTGCCACCATAGAAAGCTCGTCGATATACTTAACGGTGTGGGTTTTGATTCCCGCATCTTCGAGCAGCGTAAAAAAATGCTTCGCAAAGGCCATATTGAGCTTACCTTTACCCTTTATGGTTTCCTTTTTTTCTCCGTTGAAAGCTGTTGCAGAATCCTTGTAACGAATCAGGATTTCATCTTTGTTGTCAGTGTTGAATACTTCTTTAGCCTTACCTTCGTAAAGCAGTCCGCCCGCTGTTGCCATGCGCTATCCCCTATCACTTACACCAAAAAGTTATCACGAAATGTTCTTATAATCAACGTATTGTAACTATTTTGTAACTGCTGAAATGCTTGTCAAATTTGCGGAAAAATTATACAATAGCCTTGCGATAACTTTAGGAGAAAAGTATATAATGAGAAAAGCCTTCACCTTAGCCGAAGTTCTGCTAACACTGGCTATTATTGGAGTTGTGGCAGCGCTCACCATTCCCGCTGTTGTTACTAAAGTCACTAAAGACCAGTATGTTGTCGGGTTAAAAAAAGCCTACAACACGCTTAAAGCTGTTGAGCGTGAGGCCATACAAGAACACGGCCCTATGGAGAACTGGGACTGGTCGGGTGACCGCATAGTTCAATTTGAAAAATACTTCAAACCTCACTTTGATATTTTAAAAGACTGTGCAGATGAAACAGACTGCTTCGCAGAGGGGCTTACAGACCTAAATGGCAACCTTCCCGGTGACTTCGCCTACATTTCAAATTCAGCTTTTTGCATAATAATAACATCTGACGGTATGTCTTGGGCGTATAATAGTAGCGGCAGCACAACTCCTCTGACTTATCGGGGCTATTTTATTGTAGATGTTAACGGCTTAAAAGGTCCAAACAGAATAGGCAGAGATATATTTTTCTTTAACGTCTTCCCGTCAAACCTTGGTATTAGACCGGAAGGTTCTTATGATTACGACGGTGTCACTCCGGTGCCGACAAGTACCGTTGATGCAAACTGCAGCACTTCAGCTCTTACGGGCGACTGTGGCAACCTCTGCGCCGCAAAAGTCCTATCGGAAGGGGCTATGAATTATTAGTTTTTATTACCCTGCTCTTGCAAAATCGCGGGGTTTGTAATTTCATAAACAAATGAAAAATAAAACTAAAACTTTGTATGAAACAAAATATTTATCCCTAAAGTCTGCCCCTTCTCCAAGCGGAAAAGGAGAGTGGGCATACTCGCATCGGCCGAATGTGCACGATGTTGTCATTATTGTCCCTTACATTAATGATGATGACGGAGAAAGAGTTTTATTCCTCAAAACAAAACGGCCCCCGCTTGTTGCAGAAGGGAAATCTACTTTTAATATTGAACTTCCCGCAGGGCTTGTAGGGGACGAAGACGTAACGGAAACACTTTTAGGCGCGGCCGCAAAAGAATTGTCGGAAGAAGCCGGCTTGAAGGCTGAACGGTTTGAGGTAGCCACGAGAAAACTTTCAAGTTCCGGCGGATGTACAAGTGAGGTTTGTTCGGTGGTAATAGCTTACATAACCGATTGTTTTCAGTGCAGCTGCCCGCAAAGCGATAACGGAGTAATAGTTGACAGGGTGGAAGTTAAGCTCGAAGATATCCCCCAATGGCTCAAAGAAAAAGAGGAAGAAGGCTGTACCATCGGCGCACAAACACTTTCAGGCTTATGGCACTTAAGCGCCAAGCTTGGCAAATAATTCGCTAAACTCCGGAAACGAAGTGTTGACCCACTCAAAGCCGTTTATTTTTATTGGTTTCTCGGAAACCAAAGAGGCAATGTACCAACTCATAGCGAGCCTGTGGTCATGATAGCTTTCAAGCTCACAGCCGCCTTTTAGCTGTGACCCTCGGATGACAAAGCCGTCAGGAGTTTCTTTTATATCGGCATTTGCTTTTTTAAGTTCATCTGCAACTGCTTTTATGCGGTCTGATTCTTTGTTTCTCAAGTCCTGCGCATCCCTGATAAGGGTTTCGCCCTTTACCTGTGTAGCAAGAACGGCTATTATGGGAAGTTCGTCAATCAGTCTGGGGATTATATCTCCGCCTATCTCTATGCCCCTCATATCGGGGCTGTAAGAGACTTTTACATCCCCAACTTCTTCGTTACACACAAGTCTTTCGTCGAGTATCTCGATGTTTGCACCCATATTTTTCAAAACGTCGATAATCCCTGTGCGGGTTGGGTTTAACCCTACATTTTTAATTGTAATTTCGGAATTCGGAACTATACATCCTGCCGCCATAAAAAATGCTGCGGAAGATATGTCTCCGACAATTTCAAGATCCTTGCCCGAAAGGGGTCTCGGACTTACAGTTACACACAGCCCGTCTGTTTGAATATCGGCCTCAAAATACTTGAGCATTCTCTCCGTATGGTCACGGGATAAAGCAGGCTCGCAAACCGTAGTTAAGCCCTCGGCGTTCAGTCCTGCCAAAAGCAAGCAGGATTTAATCTGGGCAGATGCTATGGGACTGTCGTATTTTATCCCCGACAATTTTGAACCACTGATGCTTAAAGGAGCATGTCCGTCTGTGGTTTGTATATCAGCGCCCATTAGCGCAAGAGGCACTGTAACTCTTCTCATCGGGCGTTTTGAAAGGCTGATATCCCCTGTCAGCTTAGAATCAAACGACTGGGAGGCTAAAATCCCGCTCACAAGGCGCATTGTAGTACCCGAGTTCTGACAATCCAACTCTGCGGTTGGTGCACTAAAGCACTTAGAGGCATCAAGCACAAGGGTTTTGGGGTTTAAAAACGTAATTTGTGCCCCTAACTGCTGCACTATTTTTAGCGTAGCCCTGCAATCCGCTCCGGACGAGAAGTTCGAGATTTTAATCCTCGACTTCGCAAGCGCACCAATAATTAAGCTCCTGTGAGAAATTGATTTATCCGACGGTATCTCGATTTCACCCCTTAACATGTAAGTTCTTTCACAAAATTAGGAACCGCAAAAACAGCCCTGTGAAGTTCCTTGTTGTATAATTTGCACTCTTGCTCTACCTGCATCGCCCTTGCTGTGTCTATTTCGCCGTTTGGCTCAACGGTCTCGGAACAAAATGCCCAAGACCAATATCCGCCCGGGTATGTCGGTATAGGACCGCAGAAAGGCGCTACATAGTTGAAGACTTTCCTCAGAAGCGGATACATTTTCTGCATCTCTTTTTGGTTGGCAAACGGAGACTCTGACTGCGCGCAGACTATGCCCCCGGGCTTCAGGCTTTCCTTAACGTTTGTGTAAAATTCTTCGGTAAAAAGTCCTTCCCCCGGGCCCATCGGGTCTGTTGAGTCAATCAAAACAACATCGTACTCGCCTTTTTTATCTTTTATAAACTCTATAGCATCCTCAACACGGACACTTACGCGCTCATCATCCAATTTACCCGCTATTGTAGGTAAAAACTCTTTACTGGCTTTAATTACCAGCCCGTCAATTTCACAAAGAGTAACTTGTTTCACCGTAGCGTGTTTAATGACTTCGCGAACGGTACCGCCGTCGCCGCCGCCTATTACAAGTACGTTTTCAGGATTAATATGCGAACACAACGGCACATGGCTAATCATCTCATGGTAGAAAAACTCGTCTTTTTCGGTTGTCATCATTAAACCGTCAAGAGTTAGGACATTCCCGAAAGCTTTGCTTTCAAATATTTCCACTTTCTGAAATTCGGACTGCCTGTCGTACAATTTCTTCCCGTCTTCAATTGCTATTCCGAAGCCCATAGGCGTTATTTCATGGTACATCTCTACTCTCCTTTAACAATATTGTAAAAGTATAGTACAAAAACCTTTTATTTGGTATAATACTGCCCAGGAATGCGGAATGTAATTTTAAAATCTTTTGAAACTTTTATTGCTCAACCCTTGAGCATACTTCGCAATAAAATTATCCGTATAGCAATGTTGAAATCAAACCTGACAGACTACAAGAACATCTCGGTTGAACTTTTAAACAATGACACCGTTCAGGTAAACGTTACAAACTCCGAAAAAGTTTACAATCTGCTCTCTGCGGTAGTTTATAAAAAAAGAATGCACGAGTTGAGAACTCCCCAAAAAGGTAAAAGCGGTGAAGATAAAGCAAGCAAAATTTTTAATTAGCTCCCCAACCCTTGAGCTTTGCCCTGTCCTAAGCAAGCCCGAGTTTGCTCTTTTGGGGCGTTCGAATGTCGGAAAGTCGTCTTTCATAAACGCGCTTTCGCGTAACTCCAAGCTTGCAAAAACGTCAAACACTCCCGGAAAAACGAGGTTAATTAACCTTTTCGAGGTTTGCACGGACAAGGGCGATTTTATCTTTGCAGACCTCCCCGGGTACGGATATGCAAAAGTCTCAAAAACAGAACAGGCAAGCTGGCAGAAAAATCTTGAAAAATATCTTCTCGAACGCGAAGAGCTTGTAAGCACCATTCAGTTTATAGATGCCAGACACGATATTCAAAAAAATGACTTTCAAATGCACGATTGGCTTAAGGCGAACGGGATACCTTGTTTTAATGTGCTTACAAAATGCGACTATGTTTCAAAAAGCGAAGTTAACTCAAAGTTGAAAACAATTGAAAAATTCTTTCAAAATACAGCCCTGCCTTTTAGTATTAAGGAAAACCGCCACCAAGAAGGTGTGCTTAAACATATACAGGAGCTTATCTAATAGTTCATAGCACCCTCTGAGAGAACTTTTGCGGCACAATCGTTGCCGTTGGATGAAGTGTTGCAGCTTGAATTAACTTCAGTTGTCGATATTGGGGTGCCATTGTAAGCATAAGAGCCTTGAGGTTTAATACCCAGACTCGAAGGATAGACTTCAAATCCAAATATATCTCTACCCTTTCTGTTTGGACCTTTTAAGCCGTTAACATCTACAAGGAACCAGCCCTGCAACCACAGAGGATTTATGCCGCCGTATTTATAATACGTCCAGGACATACCGTCAGATGTTACTATTTTATAATATTGGTCGTGGTTGAAGTCAGCCCAAGTGCCGCCGTTCAGGTGTGTATTCCCCACTGCGAAACAGCCTTCTTCTGATGTTGCACCGCAGTTTTTTAAAACGTCAAAGTGGGGAAGGAAATATTTTTCAAAGTCAGCTGTGGGGTCTGAACCACCACCCTCTGGAGACCAAGTCCAGTTCTCCATAGGCCCGTGTACTTGTATAGCCTCACGTTCAACAGCTTTCATAGTATTGTATGCTTTTTTAAGACCTGTGACATACTGGTCTTTAGTTACTTTTGTAATGACTGCGGGGATGGTGAGTGCTGCCACAACTCCGATAATAGCCAGAGTGAGCAGAACTTCTGCAAGCGTAAACGCACGGACGTGGCAGGGCTTTGGCCCGAACGTCCTTTGTGAGGGCTCCGTTGAGGGGGCCGAACTGTGCGTATTACAAGAAAGCGTAAAAGCATTCTTTTTCATATTTTGTTCTCCATTTCAAATTAATATACAGCTATTGACAAATTTTGTTCTAAATAAATATTAAGGTTATATCACAATCTTCATGACGATATACCAAATTTCATGATTTTGTCAAAAAATTCGTAATACTTACTTATGTCTTTTACAAAACTTTATCCTTTTGACCATGACTGTAAATACTGATAAATATTCTATTATGAGGTTTACTGAGAGTAAGAATCAGAATTTAATTGAAAGCTTTGAGCTTGAAGGGCTTGTAAAAATAGCCAACGAGCAAAGGCTGGCAACCGCTATTGCAAAAATAGACAAACTTAACGAGCCGCAGGATATATTAATCCGGCAAATAGAGCGTGAAGAAGAAATTTTAAAAAAGAAAAGAAAATTGAATTTACTAAAAAATGCAAAAAAATTCTTGTAAATGTGGAGCGGGGCAAGACGGCGAATCTGAACATTGTCTTGCACCGGACGACAAATTAAAAGACCGAAGGTCTTATAGATACAGACTTAAACTCACCAAGTCGGGAGAGCTGAAATTTATCTCTCATCTTGACTGGCAAAATTTAATACTTAAATCTCTCCGCCGCGCACAGGTAAAACTTGCACTCTCCGAAGGTTTTAACCCTATGCCCAAAGTAATGTACTCTCCTGCGCTTCCCATTTTTATAGAAAGCGAGTGTGAGCTTGTAAACTTCATGACTACAGAACCTCTGGAAGAAAATTTCAAAGAAATTTTTCAAAACTGCATAAATAAAAATGTAAAAGTTATTGATTTGCAAAAAATTCCAACCGGAGAAAAACGTATGGAATCCCTTGATGTACTCGTACAGTGGGCAAAATATCAAGCTATACCCTACAAAAACGAGGGTATTTTCAATTTAGAAAATTTACGCTATACTGTAAACAAAGTTTTATCTGATGATGATTTGTTCATCAAAAAGGTAAATAAAAAAGGTATTGAAAAAAATATTAATTACAGAGATTCGCTCCGCTCACTGGAGCTGACGGATAATTCGGTAATATTTGTCCTAAAGACGGGACAGGATGACAACATACCGTCGTTAAGGGCTGATGAGCTTGTGAAGGCTTGTTTTCAGGATGAAAAAGCATTCGCGATTAAAAGAACTCATCTTTTCGATAAGGATTTAAAAGTTTTGTAATAAAGAGCAGGCAATGAGCCAAGTGTGCTTAAACCTTCTCTACAAGTAGAAGTGAAAATGGCAAAGCCATTGAAAGGAAAAATTTATGACAAAGAAAATAGTTATCTCTGAAAAGGACAATATAGGTGCGGTTCTTGAGAACGGAAAAGTTAGTGAGTTTTTTGTCCACAAAGGAGACGTGCTTTTAGGAGATGTGTTTCTCTCACAAGTGGACAACATTTTACCCAGTATTGATGCAGCTTTTGTAAATGTAGGCCTCGACAGAATGGGCTTTATTCACAACAGCGACATTCAGGGCAAAGGCAACCTTAAAGAAAAAGTTAAACCGAAGCAAAAACTTATTGTACAGGTTGTAAAGGAACCGACAGGACACAAAGGTCCGCGCGTTACAACAGCCTTGAGCCTTCCCGGAAGATTTTTAGTTTTACTTCCCGAAGAAAAAGGAGTAAACGTCTCTAAGAAAATTACTTCCCAAAAAGAGAGGGCGAGATTAAAGTCACTGGTCAGCCTTTTAAAACCGGTAGGAGTGGGAATTATTGTAAGGACAGAAGCTGAAGGACAGAAAGAGAGTGAGATACAAGAGGATATTGAAATTCTTTTAGAGAAGTGGAATTCTATTGTGAACTCCGCCGACAATACAAATCCGCCGGCGCTTTTATATAGAGACCAAGACCTGTTATATAGGGTTATCCGTGAAGCTTGTACGGACGATGTGGATGAAATCATTGTTGATACATCTTTCTCGCAGCACAGAGCCAGCCAGCTTTTACAGCATTGGAATATGCAAAATAAGATAAAAGTTACACTGCATAAAGGCTCCGAGCCGCTTTTAGCCTCAACAGGCATTCACAAAGAGCTTGCAAATGCCTTGAATACTAAAGTTACCCTGCCTTTGGGCGGTTATTTATTCATTCAGCAAACAGAAGCCTTGACTGTAGTTGACGTTAACAGCGGAAAGTTTACAAGCTCTGCAAGTCAGGCGGAAACAATTTTAAAAACAAACCTTCAGGCGGCGGATGAGATTGCGCGCCAGCTGAAATTGAGAAATATCGGCGGTATGATAGTTGTAGACTTTATCGATATGAGCAGCCGTATGGACAAGCTTGCCGTTCTTGAGCATTTTGAACTTGCACTGCAGCAGGACAAAGCAAAACCTCAGATAGGACAGCTTTCAGACCTTGGGCTTGTCGAGCTGACACGCCACAGACAGGGGCAGAGTCTTGCGGAAGTATTTACCAAAAAATGCGACAAGTGTAACGGCTCCGGCTTCTTGGTGGAAGAGTTCAAACTTTCAGCGTCAAACACTCTGGGTGAGATGAAGGCAAAAATGAATAAAATAAAAGGGCCGTTCAATCAGGGAAATGGTAACAACAATCAAAAACCGAACAAGTTTAACAAAAATAAAAAAGCTCCCGGCAGACCAAAACAAGAGCCTGCAATAGAAGTTCTGGAAAAAGTACTCGCCCCGATACTTGAAGAACCTATACATGACGCCCCTGCAATTGAAAAAGCAGAAGTTCAAGGAGTAATAAAAGAAGAAAAATCAAACAAAAAACCTTCAAGGCGGGCCAAAAAATCAATGAAAAAAGAAGAAGCCACAAAAGAAAAGGTTGAAATAAAACCGGAGTCCATAGAAAATAAAGACAACAAGGAAGTTGAGAAAAGTGCTCCCAAAAGGACAACTCCAAAGAGGGACGGGAAGAAAACGGAGGTGGCAAAAAATGAGGAAACTGTTTAATTTACTTATATCTTTTGTAATTATCTCTACAACAAGTGCAGCGCTTGCAACAATGCCCATCGAGGAGCTGCCCGAACCTGCAGCGAATAATCCCAACGCTGCTGTAGAAGAAATACTTTCCGACCCTCTGGCAGAAGATGAGATACCACAGATAAAAACCGAACCTATGTCTGCAAAGATTGATGAAGCAAGCGAAATCAAGCCTTATGATGAAAAAAATCTCCCGAAGGAAGTTCCGCCCGAACCAAAAAGCGAGTTTCAAAAACTTGTAGGAATGTTCTTAAAAGTAATGTTCGCGGTTGTGCTTTGCGCATTTGTAATATTCTTTCTGCTGCTTTTTGTACGCAGGTTTTACGGGGATAAAATTATATCTGCTGCCCAAGATGGACTGCAAGATAACCTTAAATCCTCACAAACAGACTCGGAAGCGCTTAAAACGTTTTTAAATAAAACAAAAAACCACTAAAAGCTAGGGTAAAATCTCGTTTATATCAGGCTCTCCGTATTTCGTTAAGAGGGCGCGGACTATTTTGGGCATCTGGCACACAAAAGAATAATTTCCCTGTTTTATGGAACACTTTAAGCAATCAGCGTCAAGCAGGTAACACTCTGTTGCCTGAGGCGTCCAATTCTGCACAATGGAATCAGAAATTTCCCCATTTGTCTGCGGGGTAAAAACCTCTAATTCGGGTCTCAACCTTTTGACGTTGAGCATATTTTCTATCCCTATTACCTAACTGTTTACATGATAACTTTATTTCTAAAGGCTTTCAATCGGTCAGATGGTTTAGAAGAATATGTAAAAAGGATATTAGAAAAATAATATTGATTTGCTCAATTGGGTTTTTTGGGTTAAAATAGGCTTGTCGGGTGCACAAAATATATAGTAGAGGTTGACTCTTTGAAGGAAAGAATAGCTTTGTTGCTCATAATAGCAGGCCTGGTAACGTTTTTAGTAGTGTTCCAGAACTTTTTCAATACCTTTTGGGCAATCATATTCCTGTTGGCTTTTATGGGGACATACCTTGTATACAGCTATCTGGCAACGAAATATAAGGCACGCAAAAACAGAAAAAATCCCCCCGTATTCAATCCTGACTACAAACCCTTTGTCTCAATCTTAATACCCGCCCATAACGAAATGGAAGTCATAAGAGAGACGGTTTTAAATATTATGGAAATAGACTATCCCAATTATGAGATTATTCTGATAGACGACCGCTCGACAGACAATACTGCCAATATAATGAAAGATTTATGCAAAGAATTTAAAAAAGTGCAGTGTATGGTAAGACATTTAGATGCTTTCCCCGGAAAATCGGCTGTATTAAACGATGCTGTTAAAATGGCAAAGGGCGACTTATTTTTGGTTTTCGATGCGGACGCGAGAGTTTCTCCCGACTTTTTATGCACGCTTGTTCCCTACATTGAGCCCAAGGATGTCGGGGCAGTTCAGGCAAGAAAGAATATACTCAACTACAAACAAAACTTCTTAACAAAATGCCAGTACAATGAACTCGTAACTGACACCTACCTGCAGATTAGCCGTGATGCAACACGGGGGGCTGTAGAGCTTAGAGGAAACGGCGAATTAATAAAAAGGGAAGTCATTGAAGATGTGGGCGGATGGAACAACAACACTCTGACTGACGATTTAGACCTTTCAACACGTATGCATATAAAGGGGTGGGATATCCGTTTTTGCCCTCAGGCTGTTGTCTGGGAGGAAGGCGTTATAACTTTTTCCGCACTCATAAGACAAAGACGCCGTTGGGTTGAAGGAAGCATCAGAAGGTACCTCGAGTTTTCTCCGGATGTCCTGCTCTCAAAAGATATGCCCCTCAGGGTAAGTCTTGACCTTGTTGCTTACATCAGCCAATTTTTACTCCCCTTCTGGCTTATTACTGAAGTACTCCTACAGGTATTCAGATTCGTGAGAGGGGACAACAACACCATACTTTCTTCCCTGATCCTGCTTATGTGTTTGTTCTTATTTTTCGCGGGAACACTTATGCACAGTTTAAGGAAGTACAGCCACTATTCGCTAATTCGCTCTTTCTTTGAATCTATAGTGACTGCAGCGTATATAGTAATATTCTGGACGCCGATTGTATTTTTTATAATATTAAAAATCATATTCAGACCGCGGACAATGGATTGGGGCAAAACCCAACACGGAGTTGCTACTGTCAAATGCTATGAGGGGAACTAATGACCCCCCGAGACCTTTCCAAAAAATATCACTTTATGGCAATTGGCGGTATCGGGCAGAGTGCTCTCGCTAAAATGCTTCTGGAAAAAGGATATGCGGTAAGCGGCTCGGATATTTCCGAGAGCAAATATTTGAATAAATTAAAAGACATGGGTGCGAAAGTTTTTATCGGCCATAAGCCCGAAAATGTACCGCAAGACGCCAAAGTAGTTTTATCCACCGCTATAGCACAAGACAACCCTGAATTGATGAGGGCAAAACAGCTCGGCCTTGAAATTATACACCGCTCGGACATGTTAAAAATATTGTCCGATGATTATGATAAATTTATAGGCTTTTCGGGAACACACGGAAAGACGACCACGAGTGGGTTTTGTGCCTATATTCTTGAAAAAGCGGGTCTGAATCCTTCCTTTGCAATAGGCGGGATAGTCCCCGAAGTTGCAACTAACGCAAAGGCAAACAATGCTTCACCGTATTTTGTTGCAGAGCTTGACGAGAGCGACGGAACGATTTCAAAATACTCTCCATACCTGACTGTTGTAAATAACCTTGAGGCCGACCATTTTGACTTTTTTAAAGACGGGCTGACACAAGTCCTGAACACGTTTAACACATACATTGACAACCTGAAACCCGACGCAAAAGTTGTTGTTAATATGGATGATGAAGGCGTCAGAAGGCTTAAAAAATACAGTGAATTTTTAACTTTTTCTCTGGAAAATAAAGAGGCGGACTACTTTGCCGACAACATTGAATACTTTTCCTGCGGCTCTTCTTTTGAAGTGTATTCAAAAGGGAAACCGGCGGGCAGGCTGGAGATATCCCTACCGGGCATACATAACATTTACAACGCACTTGCAGTATTTGCAGCTTTGACTGAACTGGGTATCCCTTTCGGCCAAATTGCTCCGTATTTTAAAACATTCACAGGCATGGGCAGACGTTTTCAGTTAGTCACAGAATTTAACGACATTAAAATTATAGACGACTACGCACATCACCCCACAGAAATTTTAGCCACACTAAAGGCTACGCGGCAGTATACGAAAAACAGAATTGTCGCAGTGTTTCAGCCGCACAGATATACCCGTTTTCAGGGGTTGTGGAATGAATTTTTGAATGCGTTTGAAAATTCAGACCTGCTGATTGTAACCGATGTATACGCGGCAGGAGAAAAGCCCGTTGAAGGCTATACTTCCAAAGATTTTGTTTCTCAAATAAAGCACGGCAACAGCGTCCATATAGCAGGCAGTATAAAAGAAGCAGGCAAAGAAATTTCCAAACTCTTAAAACCCGCAGATACCGTTTTGACTTTCGGTGCAGGCGACATTACAAAAATGGGAGAAATATTGAATGAGTGCCATATCTCTAAAATCTCATAATACGCTCAGGCTTGACTCTTCTTGCTTGAGGCTGTTTGCCCCGTTAGATACCGATGAACTCGTTTCTTTCTACAGAAAACTCGATAACCCCATAATTCTCGGCAACGGGTCAAATGTCATATTGGCGTCAAAAATTATGAACGATGTCATTGTTACGGGCGGACTTGACGCTATAAATATAGACAGTCCTACAGTGTATGCCCAGGGCGGAGTTAAAACAATTTCGCTTTCTCAAAAAGCGCTCAACGAAGAGTTGTCGGGATTTGAGTTTTTAATAGGAATACCCGGCTCCCTCGGGGGAGCGGTTTTAATGAACGCCTCCGCTCACAAGCAGTCTATATCCGATTTTTTGGTATTTTGTGACGCTTATGATAAAGAAAAAGATGAAATCGTCAGAATAGAAAAAAAAGACTGCGGTTTCAGCTACAGAAGCTCTGTTTTTAAAAAGAATGACAAATATATCATACTGGGAGCTTGTTTTGAGCTTAAGAAGTCTGAAAAAGGTTTAATGCTTGAGATGATGAACGAAAATATTGCATTTCGAAAAGAAAAACAGCCGAAACTTTCCTTGCCCAACGCAGGCAGTATATTCAAAAACCCCGAAAACGACAGTGCGGGAAGACTGCTCGATGAGTGCAGCATGAAGGGCGAAACTGTCGGAGGAGCAAAAGTCTGGGAAGAGCACGCCAACTTTATTGTTAACACGGGCAGTGCGAACAGCACTGATATTTCCCAATTAATGTTTAAGATGTATAATAGTGTCAGAGAAAAATTTGGCATTGAACTTGAGCCCGAAGTCTTATTTGTGGGCGAGAAAAATGACATCGAGAGGGAAATATGGGACATAATGCTGCGGAACAAATAAAAAAAGTAAACGAAGACGCCGTTATCGCGGTTTTATACGGCGGAATGTCTAATGAGCGCGAAGTTTCCCTGAGAAGCGGTAAAAAAGTATATGGCGCGCTTATAGAACTCGGCTACAGAAATGCAAAGCTCATAGATGTACAAAGTAATGTCGCGGAAGCTTTAAAGCAGGAAAAAGTTGAATACGCCTTTAACGCCCTGCACGGAAAATACGGCGAAGACGGGGCAATACAGGGCCTGCTTGAAATCTTAAAAATTCCCTACACTGCAAGCGGCGTGAAGGCAAGTGCCGTATGTATGGATAAGGAATTCACAAAGAAAATACTTGCCGAAAACAACATCCCGACCATAGAGTCTGTCTGCGTTTCAAGCAAAAATGAACTCGGAAATATTAACTTGAATTTCCCCCTGATGGTTAAACCCGCATCTGAAGGTTCAAGTATAGGGATGAGCAAAGTTTCAACGCCTTCGGAGTTAAGTGCGGCATTTGAAGAAGCGCAAAAGTCCGACAAAAAAATATTGATAGAGGAGTACTTAGTCGGCACAAGCTGTACGGTAGGGGTACTTGAAGATGAAAACGGCCTGTTTGCAACTCCTATTCTTGCCTTTGAAACCAAAACCGAATGGTATGACTACGAAGCCAAATACACGCAAGGAATGACCGAATTCATCCTGCCTGCGAAATTTGACAACGACCTGACTGTCACAATTCAGGAAATTGCCAAAAAATCCCACAAAGTTTGTGAGTGCTCGGGCGTCTCCAGGGTTGATTTTCTTGTAGCCGGCGGCACTCCCTACGTGCTCGAAATAAATACCAGTCCGGGTATGACGGACTTAAGCGACCTGCCCGCACAGGCAAATGAAATGGGGATAAATTATAATAATCTTGTACAGTTAATATTAAATACTGCGGGGTTAAATAAATAAATATGCACGATGCAATGCGAAAAGCAAGTAATGCGTACTATCGCAGGCGCCTCAAAGCTAATAAAATGAAGCGCTTTATTGTTGCACGAAAAAATCTCATAAGGAATTTCCGCGCACTTATACGTGTAAGCATGATACTTGCAATAATAGCATTCGGCTTGTGGGTTCTCAAACTTCCGCAATGGCACATTAACTCCGCGCTTTTGGCAAATGTAGACCCTGAAGTTGTAAAAATTGAGGGAAATGTCATAACTCCCACGTATAAAATTTTGGATATGGTACGTCAAACCCAACTTCCCAGTGTGGATATATACAGACTTGATACAAAACAGCTTGAAAAAAATATCGGGCAATTAGAGCCTATCAAAAAAGTTTTTGTCAGGCGTTTTTGGTTCCCGGGCAGAATATACATATCCGTGGAAGAATGCACGCCTGCCTTTGTTATAGCCCCTAACCTCGAATCCGAGCCCATTTCCACCATAACACAGGAAGGTATTTTCATAGGCCGCGACTATATGCCGCTTGATAAAAAGTTTGAAGTTACGAAAATATTGAGTTACGGTATTCGCGGTGATGACTATGAAAAGTGGGATAAAGAAAGAATCGAAGAGCTTATAAAGTTTGTAAGGACACTGGAAGCTTATTCGAAGCAAAAGGTAGAGTACATGGACTTAAGAAACCCTAAAGACGTTTATGTCCAGCTTGAAGAAGTAATGGTGCGTTTCGGTGAAATTAATGACACCGCTCTAAAGCGCGCCCAGTGGATTGTAACCATACTGCCCGAGGTTAAGAAATTTCCGAAAAAGGTTAAGTACATTGACCTTCGTTGGGAAGACGCCCATTATATTAAACTCGGAAACGAAAGTAACGACGAAAAACAAACCTCCTCCGAAATTCGTCAACAGAGAATGATACCGGAAGAGCAAGAGAGCGCAGGGAACTGACACTGCACCATCTTTAGGCCGAAGCGCTGCATTTACCCATGCTAATTAAAATAGCTGTTTATCAACGCCAGAATATTTTCTTCCTGTATATTTTTCGTGACCTCATCCTTGTTGACAAGATTCAGTGCGTCAAGACCTTTAAGCGTTTTTACGCCTGCGCTGATAAGCAGGGGGGAGGTTTTCGAATCCTGAACAAGCTTGGCAACCGACGGGGCATAATCCTTAAGATAAAGGTCGTATATTACATCGAGAGCTTCCTGTACACGATACTCATCTTGCCCCAACTCTTCTTCGAGGCAGGTCTTATAGTCCTCATCGTTTAAGGATTTCAAGTAGTTTTGAATCTCGCCCACAAGTTCTTTTGTCTTCTTGTCCGCATCAAAGGTATAGATGTCGTTTTGCGAAATAAGGTCAGACTTTATCATTGTCTTTAAAATCAATCTGCTTACATAGCTTGAACGCGGCAGGGAAACTAAGTATTTAATAAAATCATATATGCCGTAGTCCGTAATAGTCTCAATAGGAAGAATTTCAGGGTATGCCCCCAGTATATTATCAAACAGCTCAAGGGCTTCCCGGACTTGGCCGTCTTCCACCAGTTTTTGCAAAGACTTTAAAGTTATTATCAGAGCGGCGGCATTTTGAGAAAAAGCGCTCGTCCTCATGTATTTAATAAGCTCGGGAACGATATCTGCATCCCCGTAGGCAGCTAAAAAGTTCAAAGCCTCATATTTTTCAAAGTCTTCACCTTCGCCCTGAATTCTCGCAAGCATTTCATTAAACAAGGTTTTGTCACCAAAACCTTTTAGGGCTCTCGCGCAATTGCGTGCAAGGGGGTCGAAGTCGCTTAGGGCATATTTGTTAAGGAATTCCAGGCACAGCGAATCTTTAATGTGGCAAAAATATGCCGCACAATAAGTTTTTTGCTGCTCATCGCCGCTTTCAAAAAGTTCCAAAAGCTCATCCGTCAAGTCTTCTGAAGCAAATTTAACCAGAGCGTTTACTATAAAATCTTCAAAGTCCGCGCAGTATGTGTGCATAAAGGCAGTCAGGTTTTTGTAATTACTGCTGTCAACAGCCTTAAAGAGATTGTCGGAAATTTTTTGCTTTATAAAATCAAACAAGAAATCGCTTTTTTCACAAAGTTTTTTAAATGTTTCCACATCTTTATCATTTATAACCTTTTTGGCAGCAAGCTCAGCAGTCTTGAAATCCTTTGAGATTAAGTCGTTTGCGTTTTTTGTACCTAAATTCATCATTTCATTATACACCATAAGGATTTTTTAGTATAATAAATTACATAAGATTAAGGTATTTTCTTATGCGCCATAGTGAAAAAGATTGGAAATAGAATGAGTTGTCTAAAATATAAGAGGATAATGCTCAAAATAAGCGGTGAGGCGCTTATGGGGGAGCAGGAGTTTGGTATAGACCCCCTGCCGGTTGTAAAGATTTGCAATGAAATTAAAAAAGCACATGACACGGGAGTGCAAATTTCGATAGTTGTAGGGGGAGGAAATATCTTCCGCGGAATTAAAAACAGCAAAAAACTCGGTATGGACCAAGTCAGCGGCGACTATGTGGGCATGCTCGCAACGGTAATGAACGCCATCGCCCTGCAGAGTGAACTCATAAAACTCGGGGTGCCTTGCAGGGTACAGTCTGCAATAACCATAAGCAAAATTGCCGAACCTTATATAAGGCACAGGGCAATAAGGCATCTTGAAAAAGACCGTGTTGTAATTTTTGCCGCAGGTACGGGGAACCCGTTCTTTACTACGGATACAGCCGCAGCCCTAAGGGCGTCGGAGGTTAACGCCGAAGTTATGCTGATGGCAAAAAATGGCGTAGACGGTGTGTACTCTGATGATCCGAGAATTAACAAAAATGCAACAAAGTATGATAAGATATCCTATGATGATATTATTGTTAGGGGTTTAAAAGTTATGGACCTGTCCTCATGTTCATTGTGCAGGGACAACAATATACCTATAATAGTATTTGACTTCTCGTTAGAAGACAGCATTGTAAAAATACTGAATAACCAAAAAGTGGGAACTCTGGTAACTGTATAGAGCAAGTTCATAGTTAAATTAAAATATAAGTAAACAAGGAGGCTAAAGTGGCAGTAGAAGACATTTATACATCGGGCAAAGACAAGATGGAGCGTGCTCTTGCACAGCTTAGAAAAGAGCTATCGGCAGTAAGAACCGGAAGGGCGAATCCCCTTATTTTAGACAAAGTGCTTGTAGACTACTATGGTACTCCTACTCAACTCAGGCAAATGGCTCAGGTAACCGTACAAGACGGTACAACACTTGTCATTGCTCCTTTTGACAAATCTATAGTAAAAGAAATCGAAAAAGCCTTGACGAAAGCTGAACTCGGCATTGCGCCAAACAGTGACGGCTTGGTTATAAGGCTGGCATTTCCGCCTTTAACGGAAGACAGAAGAAAAGAACTTGTAAAAGAAGTTAAGGCTCACGGGGAAACTGCAAAAGTTGCCGTAAGAAACGTAAGACGTGACATGGCAGACGATTTAAAAAAGATTGAAAAATCAGACAATCTTTCTGAAGACGCGGTAAAAGACGCACAAGACCAAATCCAAAAGATTACAGACTCGAACATTAAAAATGTTGACGATATAGTAACGCAGAAGGAAAAAGAGGTACTTACGGTATAGTGGAAGATACTGTAAAATCAAATAAGACCAAAAGAATTATCACGGGCTGGATAATATCTGTCATTTCGCTCGCATGTATTTGCATGGGAGCCATCCCCCTTCTTTTGTTCCTTTTGGTTCTCTTGTTTTTTGCCGCAAGAGAATACACTAAAATTCTGCAAAACAAAGGTTTCAGACCAAGCTTTAACATAATATACCTGAGCGTTCTTGTGTACGCATTTTTAATCTTTTTCCGCAGGTTTGACCTCATGCCTGTTGTGCTTTCACTGTCAGTCATAGTGGCATTTTTAGGAGTACTGTTCAGGGGAAGGCAGCCATACATCGCAAACGTTGCAACAACGGTCTTGGGAATAATGTACGTTGCCTGGCTGCCATTGCACTTGCTTTTAGTCAGACAAATAGGGTCAGAGGGCATAGGCGCTTTTAAAATAGGTGTAAATGATGGTCTTTACCTTGTAATAATGGTATTTCTAGTTGTAATTGCAACTGATATAGGCGGTTATTATTTTGGTTCAAAATTCGGTAAAACCAAACTTTCAGCTGTCATAAGCCCGAAAAAAACCTGGGAAGGCGCTGTGGGGGCGACTATTTTTGCGATGATTGTGGCGTCGGCAAGCGTTTTTTACACTAACCTCACCCTGCTTCAGGCCATAACGGGCGGTTTTTTAATTACAACAGCCTCTCAGCTCGGTGACTTATCGGAATCGCTCATCAAGCGCGACGCAGGTGTTAAAGACTCAAGCAATATTTTACCCGGCCATGGGGGAATACTTGACAGGGCCGACGGTTTTGCTTTTGCACTCCCTGTTGCTTATTATTATTTTGTAAACTTCACACAAGGCCATAATATACTGTTGGAGTTTTTCCAATACGCGGAAGGTGTTTTACGTGCCTACTTCTAACGAAATAGAAAAATTCCTGAAGCGATATGCTTTCAATTTTAAAGATAAGGACATTATAAAAACAGCATTTACCCATTCATCCTTTGTTAATGAAAACGGGCTTTCACTAAACCTGTGTAACGAAAGGCTGGAGTTTTTAGGGGATGCCGCCCTGAAAACTTGCGTGAGCAAATTTTTATACAACGAGTACCCCGACGCTCAAGAAGGAGAACTTACAAAACTAAGGTCGCAGATTATTGCAGATAAAACCCTTTCCGAATTTGCATTAAAAATTGGCTTGGGTAACTGCCTAATCTTGGGCATTCAAGAAGAGAAAATGGGCGGCAGAAAAAAACCGTCTATTCTCGCGTGCGCATTTGAAGCACTTCTCGGAGCCTTGTTTCTTGAATTCGGCCTTGATTTCACAGCAAAATTCTTATTTGAAAATTTTGAGCAAGAAATTAATTCCATAAAAGACAACATTGACGACTATAACCCAAAAGCCATACTTCAGGAATATACCCAGAGTCTGGACGGCAAATTGCCCGAATACAAGGTGCTTGATGAGCATGGTCAGGCACACAACAAAACTTTTGACATAGGCGTATATTATAACGGCAAGCTTTTAGCTAATGACGTAGGGCACTCAAAAAAAGAAGCGCAACAAAGAGCTGCAAAAAAAGCGCTGACAGCATTAGGGGTAGTAAAGGTATGAATGAGATTATAGTTTCACCCTCCATATTGTCTGCGGACTTCGCAAACCTCGAACGGGATATAGTAAAAGTGGCAAATGCGGGCGCGCAGTGGATTCACGTAGATGTTATGGACGGACATTTTGTACCAAACATAACTATAGGCGCTCCGGTTGTCGCATCATTGAGAAAAGTGACTGACCTCATTCTCGATGTGCACCTTATGATAGACGACCCCGTTAAATATATACCCGACTTCATTGACGCAGGCTCGGATATTATCACGTTTCACATAGAAGCCTCCGGAAAAAAAACCGGTGAGGCTATAAGTTTAATTAAAAATGCGAACAAAAAAGCAGGTATTTCAATAAAACCGAAAACTTCACCTGATGTTCTTTTGCCTTATTTAAAAGATTTGGATTTAGTTTTGGTAATGACGGTAGAGCCGGGCTTTGGCGGTCAATCTTTTATGGAAGACTGCGCTTTAAAAATAAAAGAGATTAAAAAAGATTTTGACGGCGTTATTCAGGTTGACGGCGGCATAAACGAACAAACTGCCAAACTCTGCAGGGAATACGGAGCAACTTCGTTAGTTGCAGGCAACTATATATATAAGAGCGGCGATATTAAAAAAGCTGTAGAGTCGCTTATGTAGTATTTGCGCTAAACTGACAAAAGTTATATAATTTACCTGTACGAGAACAAAATAATTGGAGCACGCAATATGAGAGAACATGCGTTTACGTTGGCAGAAGTGCTGTTAACTTTGGCTATTATAGGGGTTGTGGCAGCGCTTACCATCCCTGCGGTAGTTACAAAAGTTACCAAAGACCAATACGTTGTAGGTTTAAAGAAGGCATACAATACACTCAAAGCTGTTGAAAGAGAAGCCACACAAGAACATGGGCCGGCAGAAAATTGGAAGCTATACAGCGGAAACGTAAAAGAGAGTTTTGAAAGCGTCTTTAAAGGCCATTTTGATATTTTAAGAGCTTGCGAAAATACAGAACCAGGCTGTTGGGCAGACGTTTCTGAACAAACATACCTGGATGGCAGTCTGTGGCCTGATGACTTCAATACCTTATCTTATTACAGATTTATAACCTCTGACGGCATAGCTTGGGCTTATAACTGGGGAGGTTATTTTACTGTCGATGTCAACGGCTTAAAGGGTCCCAACAGACTTGGCAGAGATATATTTCGCTTTGATCTGGATGGTACTCCGAAAGGCTTTAAACCGGAAGGTTGGGATAGTTGGGGCGAAGACGCAAATGCAAGCTGCAACCCTTCTAAAAAGTGGGGTGGTTACCGCTGCGCCGTAAAAGTCCTCTCTGAAGGGGCGATGAACTACTAGCGTTTTGAATACTCGCATCCGCAGTAGTTTTGGGTGTAGATATTATTAAACTTTACGATTTCGCGTGAAACCTTGAAGCCATTATTTTTTTTAAAATCAAACTCGGCAAACTCTGCGCCGCACTCTTTTGCTGCACTTTGCGCAGCTTCAAAAACAACCGCACTATCTTTGTGGGGGCTGATAGTTATTGTGGTCGTAAAGCAATCCATACCTAACTCTTTAGTCTTTTGCGCAGTCCTGGTGAGCCTGAGTTCAAAGCACTTTTTGCATCTTTCACCTTTTTCGGGGCAGTCCTCAAGGCCTTTCACAGCAGAGTAGAACTCACTGTTGTTATAGTCTTCTATAATATACTTGAAACCGTACTTGTCGCAATATCTCACAAACTCATCCAAGCGTTTCTTATACTCTGCGGCGTCCGTAATGTTTGGATTGTAGAAATATGCGGTAATTTGATAGTTTAAAAGTTTAACAAACTGGAGAGGATAGCAGGCGCAAGGTGCACAACAGCAGTGCAGCAGCATTTTCCTGACTTTTTCTTCAGCCATTACTTTGCTTCACCGATGCTCTCAAGAGTTTCCAACAGGTCAGCGTTATCTCTTTCCCATCGGGCTTTTGCCTGATTAACAAGTTTAAGTATTTCTTCATAAGACATACCGCCCGCGTACAAAATGCCGTTTATTGACATAGAGGGTGTGCCCTGAACTTGATTATTCTGGCCCAGTTTGATTTGAGAGTGCAATATTTCTTCCACTTCTTGCGAATGGGCGTCTTTAAATAATTTATCTTTATCGAGGCCAATCTTTTCGGCAAGCTTGAGAATCTGCTCATCATTACTTGGCATTTCATTATAAATGGCGCTCACCATACCCCAGTAATTGCCTTGTTTTTCAGCAGCAAGGGCGTATTTTGCCAATACACAGGCGCCTGGATGGATAGACTGAACAAGCATCGGATTACAATCCACATCTAAGGGAAAGTTTACGTGGTGAATTTCAATATCTTTTTCTTGCGCAACAAGCTTATGCAGCATAATATTTGTAAGTTTACAGAAGGGACAAAGAAAATCACTATATATATATATTTGGATTTTTGCGTTCTTTTCACCAAGTTGATTACCCGAAATAGCAAAAATGTTCTCTTTCATGTCTCTGAATTCTTGAATTGAAGCCTTTTTCATCTCTTCTTCAACAGTCTGCATAACGGTTTGTTTCATATGAGGAGAGAAAACGTATGAAAAAGAGGTATATGTAAACAGCGCAATTGCAAAAACAATAGCAAGGATTAAAAGTTTTGTATGCTTTTTCGCGCCGTCGATAAAGTCTTCTACGGTATTTTTAATGTCCGTACCGAAGAATGAACCAGGAGTTTTTGCAACAAAAGCTATTATTAAATCTAAAAAATAAGTTACGAAGCAAAGTGCACATATTTTTTGAATTTTAAATAAAGATATAAACGCCAGGCACATTGATATAATAAAAGACAAAAGCCCCAATACGGCTATATATGAACGGGGGTGCTTAAAGACATCGAAAAAGAAATTATTAACATTTGTAAACTTCTGCTTTAAAAAGTCTAAAGTAGTTAGAAATAATACCGTTAAATATAACAGAGTTCCCCATAATGCAAGCGGAACGCCAAGGAAAAGTGCATAAGAAGTTTTAGCGACCCCGTCGCAATCAATTGTAGAATTAATCGTACAAAAGCTGGGCGCGGCGGAGACCAGAAAATTTGCTTTGTAAAATACATAAGTAAGTTCACCCGTTAAAACAAGGGCAATTGCACAAAGTATTACAAGGATTATGATTCTTTTATTGTCCATTTTATCTCTCCAAAAAGGTAGACGACCAAAAAAACTTTATGTTCCAAGTATAACATTAAAAAAGAAAAAATGGCAAAAAGAATTAAGACTCTAAGCTTTCCAACAATTGGAAATACTTCAAATGAGAACAAATGTAAACAAATGTAACAGTATATACAAAGTATGAAATTCATATATACAATTTGTTTTTATAAAGGTAAGCAAGTAGTAAAGAAAAGCAAAGGATAAGTTATGGGTATCGCAGCAGGACAAGCAAGAATATTCCTACTAACGGCAAGAGATCACGATCTTACATACCGTGGTAATGCAATTATGCAAGACCGTTTACTTTTGGCAAGTTCACAAGAAAAAATTTCTAAAGAGTATGCGCGTAAAACCGGCAACAGGCAAATGACATTCACCACAACAGTTCTGCAAGGCCAAACAAACACTCCGGTCACAAGAAACTTAACTTATGAGTTATTAAGAACTGCAGGTACAGGTGACGCAGCAAACCAAACTAAATACAGAGTTAAAAACATTGACGGAGCAATAGTTGTTGCGCAGCTTTCAGAAATCCCTAGTTCGGGAAGAGTGCAGAACTCGGACGGTTCTTACAGTGTCGGCAGTCAGGTATATGTTATTGACAAAAAAATTAACGACCAGGCAGAAGTAAGCAACTACTTGCAAGAAGGCTTGAGAAACGGAGCATTTTACATTGAATCAGAAGTAGCTACAATCGAAGCAGACGGTTCGGTAACACGCTCTTGGCAATCCACAGGCTGGTCAGGCGACGCTAACTTTGATGACGTTCTATATACGGCGGATGACGCAAAAGCAAAAGCGGAATATGACGCCGCAATGTCAAGAGTACAACAGCAAGACAAACGCTATGAAATTGAACAAAAAGATATTGAAACTCAACACAAAATGGTAACAACAGAAAAAGAAGCGATCGTTAAACTTACTCTTTCAAACGCAGAAAAAGGCTCAAAAATGTTTAGCGGCTAATAAAAAGGCAACCCGATTTTATATAAAAACCCCACTTGCTCAAGTGGGGTTTTTTGTTGCTCTGGTAACAATATTTGCCCCATTTAAATCCTTTTTAAGTTTTTCTACGGGCAAAGTATTAAAATGAAATATCGATGCCGCCAAAGCTGCATCAACATTAGTTGAATTAAATAAATCTATAAAATGTTTCGAATCAGCACCTGCGCCGCCTGATGCTATAACGGGTATATTGACTGCATTTGCCACAAGATTGCACATTTCTAAATCAAAACCTGATTGGGTACCGTCTTTATCCATCGAAGTTAACAAAATTTCACCTGCATTAAGGCTTTCGACTTTTTTTGCCCAGTCTAAAAGCTTAATGCCCGTGTTTTTTTGCCCGGCGTTAATAAATACGTAAAAATCGTCGTCAACCCGTTTCGCATCAATAGCAACAACTATACACTGCGAGCCGAAATACTTTACGCAATCTTCTATAATTTGCGGATTTTTAACAGCCTGAGAATTCATGGAAATCTTATCAGCTCCCGCTAAGAGAATTTTCCTGATATCCTCTATATCTTTTATGCCGCCGCCTACCGTAAAGGGTATAAAGATTTCTTTTGCAATTTTTTCAACAAGCTCGACAAAAGTTTTACGGCCTTCATTTGTAGCCGTAATATCCAAAAATACCAGCTCATCCGCACCGGAATCTGAATATCTTTTAGCTAAAGATATCGGGTCTCCCGCATGGATTAAATTTTCGAAATTTACGCCCTTTACCGTTTGTCCGTCTTTAATATCGAGACAGGGGATTATTCGTTTTGCAAGCAACTTAGTACTCCAGATTCATTTTAGAAAACTGAACTATCTGGTTTTTACCGCGATGTTTCGCGCTATAAAGGGCATGTTCTGCGTAGCGAACAATAGTATTTGAGTTTTCTTCAACATTTTCCAAGAACGGATAAGAAGATATTCCGCCGGAAATTGTTATAGGGTGTCTTTCTTCTTCGTTCGCAGGGATAAATTCCATTTTTTCAATATCTTTTCTAAATCTCTCCGCAAAGACAAATGCCTGCTGTTCAGTGGTATTTGGAAGAATAAGAATGAACTCTTCATCACCGTAACGGGTAAGTACATCTTCTTTTCTTATAAGAGCTTCGAGCATCTGCGCCACACGTTTCAGAAGGATATCACCCCAGTCATAGCCATACATGTCATTGACGGTTTTAAAGAAGTCAATATCTAAGAGAAGACAAGAAACATCCCCCCCGTACCTTTTTGCACGGGATAACTCTGCGTCCAGGCGCTGGTGAAGATATTTGCGGTTATACAAGCCTGTTAATTCGTCCGTAATAGAGATTGTTTTCAGGCTGTTTTTGTACTCCATAACCTTCGCAAGAGTAGCAACTCTCGCCTTTAATTCCGTTTGATTCAAAGGATTCTTAATAAAATCATACGCTTCAGCGCGTATTGTCAAATCATTCGGAATTTCATCGACACACACGAGGACACTGGCTTCAAACTTTGTAACCATAGCTGTTTCTCTTAGCTTGTCCAAAGGCATATCAAAAATCATAACTCCCGGGTTTAACTCTTTATAGTCGGGTAATTGTGAAGGATTTACCGCTCTGACAGAGTAGTCATCAATGTCTTCCAAGACTGGTGTAAATATGTCTTGCGATTTGGTACTGTAAATAATAACGTTCATTTTATTCTCCTCGTAATTAATTTTTAGATTAAGAAGAGTATATCAATTTTTTACTAAAAAATCCATCATAATTCATACAAATACATTATTTAATTTGCATACAATTGCAATAAACTTAATAATATACAAGCAGTGAAAAGAAAAATTTATTTTTCTTTTTTAACAAGCGCATTTCAATGGTTGAACAATTGAAATGCGGGGCGATCGTAATATAAGAAGGATTTTTGCAGTTACGGTTGGCAATATGTTAAGCGTAAAGTCGCTTTAATAGGTAGCATTCGGAGTTTCCCCACTTGGCTTACCCCATAAAAAAACAGTTTCAATATGATCCATATACGTACACCACTGCCTATACGCATACATACAGGCCTGTGCACGGGTATTCCCATACAATACCGAGACGTCCCGCGAGAAGAAAGGTCAGAAGAGGTAATTTCCTAAAAACACTTTTCGGTCTGGCGTTTTTGGGTCTTATTGCATACTATGTTATGCCGACTATTTATACTGACTACTTTGAACCCATAGTCTTAAACAGATATTTAAACAGGCATATAAAGCCCGACGCTGCCAAGTTTGTATCCCCTACATTGAATTACGCAGCCAACGGCACTCTTTTTTCACAAAACATACGTACGCCCCTAAAGTCAAAAAAGAAACTTTTAACGCCTATAGTGTCTTCGGGCATAAACGCGCATGTTGAGGCAAAATTGTTGAATTTGGCAGCAAGATATCCCGGGCTAAAGCCATCGATATACATTTGGGACTATTCTACCGCTCAGTCTGTAGAAATAAACTCCGATATACCCATAGCGACAGCAAGTATAATTAAAATCCCTGTTTTATTTGAACTTTTCAGACAAATTGAAGATAAAAAGTACGGTTTTCAGGGTGATACAAATACAAGGGTGGAATATGAAGAACTGTACCGCACTTCAGGTTCGGGAGAATTGCAGTATAAAAAGGCAGGCGGCACATACTCAATTGACTATCTTGCCAATGTGATGATTACAAAGTCCGATAATACCGCAACAAACATCATACTTGATCATATAGGCGGCAAAGCTACCATGAACAGGGCATTGAGAAGTTGGGGACTGACTAATTCCTATATGTCAGAGCTGCTGCCAGACCTTTCAGGCACAAACAGGATGAGCGCCAAAGACGTGTCGACTATTCTGTACAACCTTGACAATCCAACGTTCCTAAGTACTCGCAGCAAGGAACTTATTAAAGACTATATGTACAACGTCGAAAATCAAACACTGCTAAAGGCGGGTCTTCCCAAGGACGCTGTTTTGCTCCATAAAACCGGTGATATCGGAACAATGCTCGGTGATGCGGGAATTGTATACAGAACTGACGGCAAAAAATATTTGATAACCATAATGGTCAGACGCCCGCATAATGACTACAGGGCAAGAGACTTCATTAAAGAAGCTTCGGCGGTTGTGTATAAGAACCTGTAGTGTCAAATGAAGGTGTATAAAAACCTCCGAAGCGCAAGCAGTGCTATCTTGTCGTCTTTCAGAAGTTCGATTTTTTTGTTTTTCCGTAACTTTGCAATGCGGATACCAAGTTTCTCAAGCAGTACCCTTTCTTTTTAGCTTATTTTTTTAATTTCATTATTTGTCATTAATTATTTCCGCTTATTTAGTTTAATCTTTAAATGCAATGTTAACGCTATCCTTTAAGAAAAAACACCTACAAGGTTCAATATTGCATTGACATTAAACCTTAAACTTCTTATTATGCATGTGCGGGAGAATAATGGGAGAAACAAATGAAAAAAGCTTTCACTTTAGCAGAAGTTCTGCTTACTCTGGCTATTATAGGAGTAATAGCGGCACTCACTATCCCCGCAGTAATAACAAAGGTCACCAAAGACCAATACGTAACAGGTCTTAAAAAAGCCTACAATACACTTAAAACTGTAGAGGGAAAAGCAAGAGAAGAATACGGTGATATGGAGGACTGGGACTGGACGTCAGGCACAAACCCCACAGCCGACTTTGAAAAATACTTCCTCTCCCATTTTGACGTCTTAAAAAACTGCGGTGCAACAACAGAAAAAGGCTGCTTTGCCGAGGGACTTACATTCCTGGACAGCAGTACTTGGGGTAACTTCAACACCACCTCGTATTACAAAATAGTAACATCTGACGGCATGTCCTGGGCGTATCATAAATCCAGCAACACAACTACTCTGTCTAGTCGGGGCAATTTCCATGTGGATGTCAACGGCTTAAAAGGTCCCAACAGACTTGGCAGAGATATATTTATATTTATAGTCTTCCCTTCAAATCCGGGTATTAAACCGCAAGGTTCTTATGGTGCTGACGGCATTACCCCAATGTCGACAAGTGATATTAATTCAGACTGCAACACTTCTTCCTTCGGCAACTTCTGCGCCACAAAAGTCCTCTCAGAAAGTGCGATGAATTATTAGAGTTATTTTATATTTTCGCTATATTTCTAAGCCTGATATGCAGCTCTCTCAGCTGCTCTTCCGTAACCGAAGCGGGAGCGTCTGTCATAAGCTCTTTTGCCTGTGAATTTTTAGGGAAAGCAATCACTTCGCGAATTGACGAAGACCTTGTTAAGAGTGCTACGAGCCTGTCCAAACCAAGAGCTATACCGCCGTGGGGAGGTGTACCGTACCTGAACGCGCCGATTAAAAATTCGAATTTTTGCTGAATCTCTTCATCGCTCAAACCAAGCGCCCTGAACGCTCTTTCCTGAATTTCGGGGTCATATATCCTCATAGAGCCGCCTCCGAGTTCGTTGCCATTATACACCACATCGTACGCAATAGAGCGGACATTGGCCTTATCGCTTTCAAGCTTGTCTATGTCTTCGGGGTTAGGCATTGTGAAGGGATGGTGCACGCTTACATAGCGCTCGTTTTCGGCACTGTATTCGAATAACGGAAAGTCAACAACCCAAAGAAGGTCGTGCAAATCGTGATTTATCAAACCGAGCTTGTCGCCAAAATACAGTCTGAAACGGCCGAGTACATCAAAAACAACCTTGTGAGAATCGGCTACAAAGAAAACAATATCGCCTTTTTGCGCGTCAGCCCGCTTTTGAATCTCATCAATCTGTTCCTGCGAAAGGAATTTAAAGACAGGAGACTTGACTTCGCCGTCTTCCATGTATGTAACCCATGCGAGACCCTTTGCACCGAACGATATTGCGAGATTTCTTACATCATCCATATCTTTTCTTGAGTAATTCGCAATACCCGGAATCTTAATTGCCCTGACTGTTCCGCCGTTATCGACAACCGCTTTAAAGGCGTCAAATGTCGAGTTGGCCATAATGTCAGACACGTCAAATAACTCCAGTCCGAAACGCGTGTCGGGCTTATCGGAGCCGTAACGCTCCATAGCCTCCTTGTATGTCAGTCTTTTAAAAGGCGCCTGAACTTCAACGCCTGCGGCCATGAAGGCATTGACAATCAAGCCTTCTGTCATATTTAAAACGTCATCCTGTTTTACAAAACTCATTTCGATGTCTACCTGCGTAAACTCCGGCTGCCTGTCTGCACGAAGGTCTTCATCCCTGAAACAACGGGCTATCTGGTAATATTTTTCAATACCGCCAACCATGAGAAGCTGTTTGTATATCTGCGGTGATTGCGGAAGCGCATAGAATTTTCCGTCATGAATCCTTGAAGGAACGAGGTAGTCGCGGGCGCCTTCAGGTGTAGCTTTCAGCATAATGGGCGTCTCTACTTCAAAAAAACCGTTGCCGTTTAAATGGTTCCTGATTGCGGTTGTAATTTCGTGTCTCAACTTTAAATTGTTAAGCATCTTTTCGCGTCTGATATCGAGATAACGGTATCTTAGGCGGACATCTTCGGAAACCCCGTCATCCTCAAGCACAAAGGGAAGAGTGATAGCTTTGGAGAGAATATTTATTTCATCGGGGTACATTTCAACCATACCTGTTGCGTGTTTCGGGTTAACTGTTTCTTCGGGCCTGTGAGAAATTTTACCCTTAACCTGAATAACATACTCGGTTTTTAACTGCTGAAAGATACCGTATACTTGAGGATTAACCTGCTCATCCGCTACTATTTGAAAAAGACCGCTTCTGTCTCTTACTTCAACAAAAATAATACCGCCGAGGTCTCTTATTGTAGCAGCCCAACCGGCTAACACATACTCGTTTCCGATATTCTCCGCCGATAATTCGCCGCAGTTAAAATTCTTATAAGCAAGTTCCATGTGCTTTTATCCTCATCTATTCTCTGTATTGTGTTGATTTTATAATAAAAAAAAGAATTTGACCATTACTTTTTTTTAATGTACTGTGTTTACTGTTATTACATTACTTAGAAAACTATTTCGGGGGGAATTATAAAATGGCTTTAAAAAATTTTTTATTCACATCTGAATCAGTAACAGAGGGGCATCCCGACAAGGTTTGCGACCAAATTTCTGATGCTATTTTGGACCAATTTTTGCTGCAAGACCCTAAATCAAGAGTTGCGGCAGAAACTACAGTAACTACAGGTATGGCTCTTGTTTGCGGAGAGATTACTGCCAACTGCTACGTTGATATTCCGAAAGTCGTAAGGGACACTATTAAGTCTATCGGCTACAGCGGCGAAGAAGGCGGCGGTTTTGACTATAAAACATGTGCAGTTCTTACAAGCATAGATGAACAGTCTTCAGACATCGCAGGAGGAGTAAACAAAGCCCTCGAAGCACGTGACGATGCAGCTAACACGTCCAAAGAAGAAACTCTTGAACTTGGCGCAGGAGACCAGGGTATAATGTTTGGTTTCGCGTGTAACGAAACGCCCGAACTTATGCCGCTTCCAATCTCATTAGCGCATAAATTATCATACAGACTTGCTCAAGTGAGAAAAGAACATATAGTAAGCTATTTAAGGCCTGACGGCAAATCACAGGTCAGTGTCGAATACAAAGACGGCAAACCTTTCAGAATAGATACCATTTTAATTGCCGCCCAACACGACCCGCAAATCAACGGTGAAACAGACAACCGCAAAGTTCAGGAGATTTTGCAGGAAGACATAAAAAAACATGTAATCGACTATGTATTTAAAAACGAAACAGTTAAGCCTGACGACAATACAAAATACCTTATTAACCCTTCAGGCAGATTCGTAATAGGCGGCCCCCAGGGTGATGCAGGCCTTACGGGAAGAAAAATAATCGTTGACACATACGGTGGTTACGCAAGACACGGCGGAGGCGCATTCTCCGGAAAAGACCCCACAAAAGTTGACCGCTCGGCCGCATACGCAGCCCGTTGGGTAGCTAAAAACATTGTAGCCGCAGGACTTGCAGAAAAATGTGAAGTGGAACTTGCTTATGCCATAGGTGTTTGCCACCCTGTATCAGTATTGGTAGATACTTTTGATACCGGTAAAATCAGCGATGAAGAGATTTCAAAACTTGTAGAAAAGAATTTTGACCTTCGTCCCGCTGCGATTATCCAGGAGTTTGACTTAAGAAATCTTCCAATGCGCCATGGCGGCAAATTCTACCAAAGAATAGCAGCCTACGGTCACATCGGCAGAACGGATATCGAACTGCCTTGGGAAGACACTTCAAAAGCATGTAAACTAAAAGAACAAGCCCAGTGTTCAATGGCGTAAAGCACAATGCGCGGGTGGAATCATAAGGACTTTACGTCTATAGGCGAAGTACTTGAAAGTTCACTTCCGGGTAACGCGCGCTTCAAGTATGCAATCAAAATGTCTACTCTGTTTGGATTTTGGGATAAAATTGTGGGCAGGAAGTTTGAAAAAACTTCTCGCCCTTTAACTATAAAATTTTCCAAACTTCAAGTTTCCTGCCAAAACTCTTATGTTGTGCAGGAACTTAATATGTTTAAGTCTGACCTGATTAAAAAAATAGCGGCATACGCCGAACCTCTGGGATTAAAAGTAGAGGACATTATTTTCTCTACAAAAGAATGGCGGGAGCCGGCATCTTTGGACGAAACCAAAGAGCCCACAGAGCAGATATTTTCAAAAGAAGAACTTGCCGCATTCTCACTAAGTGAAGATGAAACGAAAGCAATAAAAGAAAATATAGAAAAACTAAACTTCTTGACTGATTCTCAAAAGCAAAAATATTATGATGATATTGCGGATTCACTAAAGGCTAAAAAACTCAGGGGAAAATTTGTATAAGATTAAAAAATTGTACAAAATGCCCGATAGCGGTAAAATTTAATAGAGAGCGAATGAATGGAATGAAAACTAAGTTTTTACTTCCCGAGTGAGCGGGATACAAGGGGCGAAGCCCGTGGTTATTAAGGAGTTAAAAATTATGGCAGATAAAAAAGTAGTTTCAATAGGGTCAAAATCAAAACGCAGCAAGGAAGAAAAAGAAACCCAAAAGCCTGTGACAGAATATTGCAGCTTTTGCAAGCGCCCGAACACACAGGTACCGAAAATGGTCAAGGGGCCCGGTGTGAATATATGCTCGGAGTGCACTCTCATTGCCGTGCAGTACTTAATACTGCAAGACGGTTTGCTGTCGGGAGAGGCGCAGAAAATTTTAGACTTACTGTGGGGTGAAACTCCTCGATGACAAAGAGTTCAAGTACAAAAATACAGATTCGCTCAACCGTATTGCGGGCAATAACTAACCTAAAGTCTCTGCTGCCTGCGATTTCTGTATCAGATATTGAGAAAGTTGTTTGGGAATTCTCCACAATGGCCGACAAGGAATTTCTGGCAGAGATTTTACTCAAAGAAATTGACGGCTCTGATTCGGGCTTTGACAATGTTTTGGCAACAATATTGGTTAACGTTACAGGCGATGCCGCAGAAGAATATACTTGGAAATTCTTGTCCGAAGAGAGTATCTCTGATACTAAAAAGCTTTTTTTGATAAATCTTTTGCGCGAAATCGGCTCCAAGGTTAATTTTGAAGACATGGCAAATGTCATTGAAGACAGTGACAACCTTATGGATATGGAAACTCAAAAGTTTCTCGAGATGGCCAAAATGAATCCTGAAGCCCAGATTGATTTTCTGGACTTTTTCTTCGGGGTATCGGAATACGACAAAACGCTTCTGTTGAAGTCAATTGCGGAAGACTTCGGGGGAGATGAACTCGCCAGTATTTTACTGCCGATTATTTATTGTGACAAATACTCCGAAAGTGCAAAATCTTGTATGGAAGCGTTGAAAAAAACAAAATCCTATTTGCCTTTTAGTACCTTAGAGTGGGTAATAAGAACATCCAAAGACAGTTCTCTGGCAAACTATGCCAAGAAAATTTTAAATGAAATTAAAATCTCCGGTTTAAGGGAAAACTTTTCACAGCTGGAAACTTATAAAAAACTGCTCCACGGCTCAATACCGCATAGTTTCTGGGTTTGCACGGTTGACGGCACCTCTAACTTCCCTTGCGTATTTGCAAGAGAGCGGAAAAACGGCACCATTCAGACTTTTTTCACCGTTATAAACATTGAAGAGGGGCCTTGTGCCTGCTTCGGTTTTAATGAAGTTGCAAAAGACGAGTTTGACATTATACTTCAGCGTTTTTTCAAAAACTCGGAAGCAACCCAAATACCCGTCGAGATAGGGGTGAAAATACTCAACGAGTCGATTGAAAAAGCCCTGGAAGAAGACAAAAAACTTCCTTACGAGCTTTTGTGCTGGAGGCAAATAACTCTGGACATAGAACCCGATGCAAGAAATTTGGAAGACATATTTAAAGAAAACCTGAATAATATTCACCTTGGCGAATACGAGCTCAGAAGAGTTTTGAAGGGCAACATTGTCGACACCTGGTTCTATAAATACGGCGATAACGATGATTATGATGCGCTGATTGATGAAATTATTTCCGCCAAAATACCGACAATCTCTATAATAGAAGACTTGATATTAAAGTATAAAGACAAAATTTTTGAAGGAACAATTGATAAAAGGCTCTTATACCACGCCTATTTCACTGCATGTTCAGGCCTTACAAACATCGCAAACATACTGTACTCGCTTATTCAGCCCTCAAAGTACAGAGATGAGTTCCTAAAAACTATGCTTAAAAAAAGCATATATGAATACTTTTTGAGCCTTAGGGAACCAAAAAGCACCTCGGGTGGTAAAACTTTTTTTGAATTAAGGCAGGAAAAGAAAAATAAAGATATAGACGTTGACTACTTTGTAGATTTAATTGAGAGAGAATGGATAAAATAGAAAGAATACTCTGTTTAGACATAGGTACAAAAAGAATAGGGGTGGCTATATCCGACCCCTTGAGAATTTTTTCGCGCGAAGTAGGCCTTGTGCTAAGGAAAACCGACAAATATGCATTGGGTGAGATAAAAAGAATATGCGCCGAAAACAATGTTTCAAAAATAGTTGCAGGGGTGCCTTATAACGATGATGATTCCATAGGCCCGCAGGCGCAAAATTGCATAGATTTTATAAAACCTCTTGCAAGTGAGTTCGAAATAATCTATTATGATGAAAGATTTTCTTCTCAGGAAGCCGAAGAGCTCTTGAGAAAAGAAGGAAAAAAATACACGAAAGACAAAGGACTTGTCGACATAAAAAGCGCTTGTCTGATTTTACAGAACTATTTAGACGGAGAAAAATAATGACAGACAAAGAGAACGAAGAATTACAGGTGATAACCACTATAGACGAAGAAGGAAATGAAGTAAATCTAAGGCTTCTCGATATAGTAATAGTTGACGATCAGGAATATGCGCTTTTGGCCGACAACAACGAAATTCAAGACCCCGGCGGCGAAGAGGAGTACGAAGTCGTCTTAATGAGACTTAAAAAAGAAGGTGAAGAATATATCTTCGAAACAATAGACGATGATGACGAGTTTGACCTTGTTTCACAGGCCATTTTAGATGACGCCGAAGAAGAAGAAACCACGGAAGAAGAATAACTAATAACTTGAGACTTCGAGATTGGAGATGTTGGAGCTGCTCAATTCAACCTCTTGTTTTCCCCGAGCACCCGTTGAGCGTTTTCTTCTGTAAAGCATATCGGAAAATGCTTCAATTCTTGTAATAAAGCCGGCCTCGCCCGTATGTTCGTCTATCGTTAAATTCAGCATGGGCTTTTGAAACTTTTTGGCTTTTCGTGTCATTCTTTCAATCATAAGCGAATCGGGCCCGCAGCCAAAAGCTGTTATGGTTATAATGCCGTCAATTTTATCATTGTTCAGGTAGTGTCCGGCACCGCCCGTCATTTCCAGTTCGTTCGCCCAATAAACTTCACTGTCGAGATTGTTCACCCCGTCAGTCATCTGCTCAAGCGTAAGATTGTTTGCACAGTAAGGTCTGACGTTTAAGTCTTCAAGCTTTTTAAAAACATCCATTGAAACTTTTTTGTCGAAAATATTGTAGCCATGTGCTATTACCGCAACATTAATAGGCTTCTCCACCCGTTCGGGTGGAATTACTACCTTACCGTTAATGGCATTTGTAAGCGCCTCGTCATAGCTAAGTCCGCGCTGCATCATAACGTTGAAGTTATTGTACACAACAAAGCCTGCCTTCATGGCAGCTCTTATCTTTTTTTCGTCGCGAATTCTAAACTTTGATACAACTTCTTTTAAAAACTCAAAAAGGCCTGCGTTTTTCTGCGATTTATCAAGCGTAGCTTCAATCATTTCAAAATCATGTTTTACAACATTTCTTATTAAGTCAGGCAAACCTCTTATTTTGGAGCAGTTGTAAATCTTTGGCGCGACTGACTGGACAGAGGGAACAAGAATATATTTCACGCCTTTTTCTATGAGGTTAATTACATGTCCGACATAAACTTTTATCGGCAGACAAGTTTCACTAACAACCAGCTTTGAGCCTTCTGCAAGAGTTTTTTTGCTTGTATGGTCTGAGAGAACTATTTTAAACCCGAGATAGTTAAAAAAGCCGTACAAAAAGGGAAAATAGTTATAAAAGGTGAGGGCTCTGGGTATACCTATAACTTTTTCTTTTATAATACTCTGTATGATGTTTTGAACAACGTTTTGTTTTTTCATAACGCCTCCGGCGTTTTGTCTTTATACATAACAAAATAATACTTTAAAAATATAATTTTTGTATCGTTTAAACGCAAAAAAGGCAATAATTTTACATTCGTGTTTTTATAGAATAAGAAGGCATTTTATTTGGGAAATTAATAATTTAATGAGCATAAACGGACCTATACCGTATTATATTCAACCGAGTTACGTTCAGCCATACGCTCAACCTGTCAATGTTGCGTATACGCAACAGGTCCAACAGGCTTCGTATGCTGTACAAAACCCATATATGACTTTACCCGTAGGATATAACTACCCGTTAAATCCGCAGGTATCAATGCCTTATCTCAAACTCGGAAACACGAAAACCCCTTATGGTGATGACATTCATCTTTATATGCTTTCAAACGGACAGAGGGTAGCCATAATGCCCAAAGAGGGTACTACGGTCATTAAAACTTTTGTAAATTCAGGTTCAATGAACGAAACTGACGAACAGCGCGGCATAAGCCACTTTATTGAACACAATCTTTTCAACGGCAGCAAAAACCTTGCCCCCGGGCAGTTTTTTAAAGACGTATCACAAATGGGGGCCTCTACAAATGCCTCCACGGATTTTGCACAAACAGACTATTATATTTCATCTGCTTTCATAACCGATGAAACTCTTAAGAAAAAAGTGGAAATGCACGCAGATATGATTTTGCGTCCTACATTCCCCGAAGACATGATTGAAAAAGAGAAAGGACCCGTTACTTCTGAAATAAGCATGGTGAATGATGATGTAAAAAGTACTGCCGTAAATGAAGTTGTAAGAAATCTCTACCAAATTCAGTCCAATTCTAAAAACCTTGTAGCAGGCTCGATTAAAACCGTAAATGCACTCACGCGCGAAGACTTGGTCGACTACTGGTACAGGCACTATACTCCGAATAATATGTATACAGTGCTTGTCGGTGATGTAAATCCTGATGAAGCCATAGACCTGATTGCAAAAAATTTCAACCAAAAACCTGTAAATGCATATAGGACTGCAGAAAAATTAACGCCTGTAAACTCTCCCGTCCGTGTTGATTTTAAATCCCAAGTAGATAACTCCAGTGCAGTCATCGCAGGTTTCAGCGGACCGAATATTTATAGTGCAAAAGACAAACTTACCTTTGAAGCTCTGGGTTTACTTTTGACGGGTACCAATACATCGAGATTAAGTAAAGAATTACAAAAAATCAATGGATACGCAGGATTTGATTCTCAAAAAGTCGGTCTAAACTCTCAAGACCCTATGGCGTTGTTTATGCAGGTATTGACTCCGAAGGGAAGAGAGCAGGGCGGCATAGATACCCTTTACAAAGCAATCGAAGAGGTCAAAGTAAATCCTCCTACTTCCGAAGAAATGCAAACAGTCAAAAACACCCTTAATAAACTTGTAGCAATGAGCTACGAAAGTTCTGAAACGATATGCAATCTTATCGGCTCTTCACTTTTAGACGGAGACCTGCACTCGCTTTCGTATTATCAAAATATTATTAATTCGCTTACTCCGCAAGATTTAACAACTTTTGCTCAAAAATATCTTGACCTGAATAAAGTTTCTTTAGGGGTTATACACGCGTCAGGAACAACGGATGACGAAATAGCTGCAGACTTTAAACGAAGCCCGTACTCCAAAAGAGCGGTAACTGTACCGAATTCAACTCAAATAAGCTTTGGCTCGTCAAAGCCCGTAACAACCGGACATGTTAAAGAGCTTGTTTTGGGCGATAATTCAAAAGCATTCATCAGCGATTCAAACTCAAATTTATGTTATTTTAACTGGAGGCTGACATCGCACTCTTCGGTGCCGAATAACCTCGCCACGCCATATATTTTGGCAACAATGTTGAACCAATCAATCAGTACTCCTGAAAATGAAGCATTCAGGAAAAAGGCTGAAACGCTTGGTATAGACTTCAACATAGATACCAACGGCTTTTCAATAACGGCAGAGGCAAACTCATTGCCGGAAACTGCACCTGAAACAGTAAATATGTTAAAAGAGGCAATCTTTTCACCCAATTTCACGGAAGAAGAATTTGAAGCGGCAAAACAAAAAGTGTATGACCATTTTATATCGGCAAACAAAGACCCCTCCGGAGGACTTGTATCACAGCTGTATCCCGAATACTTTGCCGATATACCAAAAATTCTTGCGGGCATAAAAAGCGTCAGGCTTCAAGATGTAAAAAGCCACTGGGCACATCTTGTAAACAATTCCTCCGCAAATTTTGTTGCAACTGCACCATTTGGTAAATATGAAGGACTGGAAAATAATTTACTCAACAAGGTTGCAATACAGGGCTTTAAGTTTAAAAATCAGGAAGTTAACCTTGCAAATGTATATCAGCCTACCAGAAATGCACAAGTAATAGTTGATACGGAAGAGCGAAACCAGGCGCAGATATTTAAAACCTATTCTTTTAAAATGTCGGGTAACATCGAAGATGAGGTGAAATTCGAACTCCTGAATACAATCCTTGGAGGCTCTCCTTCTTCGCGCCTATTCTCTGACTTGCGCGAAAAAGAAAAACTTGCGTACAGGGTTAACTCCCAGGTGCAGTCTTTTGGAGATACCGGTATAATTACAATGTATATCCTTACAACAACGGATGATAAAGCGCAGGGCGACATAAAGTACGACAATCTTCAAAAATCACTTGAGGGTTTCAAAAGGCACTCGCAAAAATTGCAGACAGAAACAGTAAGTCCCGAAGAGTTGGAAAGCGCCAAAATGCTTCTGAAACAGCAAATTCACAAAGAATTTGAAATGCCGCAATATCAAACACACCTCCTTGCGATGAATGCCCAACAGCCCTACGGTATCAAGAGAATTGACGAATATTATAAAGCTATAGACAAAATTTCCGCACAAGACATTCAAAATGCCGCCAAGCACGTATTCTCGAATAAAGCGATTACTTCAATTTTGGCAAGTGCCGACACTGTTGCAAACCAGTCTTCATATTTGCGCTCACTTGAAGGCGCGCCTGCAAACATCTAAAACATCTGGTTAGTTTCTTTTTATCGGTATATTGAGCTGTATAGATTCGCCCGATTTTGTAGGTATGGAAATCGGTATAGATACGGGTATGGAAGTAGATGTTCCTGAACCCGAAGATGATGTGCCCGTACCGGTTGAAGTAGGTATAGCCTGCGTTGTGGTTTTTGCCACACCGGTTGAAGGTGTTGAAACGGTTGATGAAGTCGTGCCCGAAGTTGAAGCGGGAGTTGAAGTTTCACCGGGTTTTGCTGCCCACTTAAATGACTTCACGCTCTTGGTAGAAGCAGCAGGACCGTTTAACAGCACCTGGAATTCTCTTGTTTCACCTTCGCTCTTTGGTGAAAGCTCGGGGATTTTTGCTATATCAGTTTGAGATATTTCAGCCAGAAGAGGATTTTGCGGAGAAACAGCCTTGACCACATCAAGTATAGCAAGACCCGTTGGAGGTAATTTCTCAAGCAGCGAATTAGCCGAGAAGCTACCCAGAGGCCCGAGTACTTTAACTATTTTGGGGGAAATTCTGCCCAATACTTTTAAGTCCATAGAATTTGTCATAAGGTTATATTTGCCCGTAACAAACATGCTCATGTTCGGACCCTGGGTTTTAATATTCTGGACATTTGCCCATCCGTTGCCGAAAGTCAAAACGCCGTCAAGGTTTCTGAATTCACCTGTATTGTCACGAGAGACTGCCGATATGACAGAGTTTAAATTAAAGCCAAGTAAATTTTGGGTAGCTATGTTGCCCGCGTACAAGAAATTTTCAAGTCTGATAAAGTCCTTTAGTTCACCATTCTTAATTGTAAACTTGGCGTCACCGTTTAGGGTACGCATTTGCTGTTCCATTGTCGCACCGCTCAATGAAACTTTCAAAAGCCCGTCCAAAGTTCCTGTTACGGGAATAATAAGACCTGTCATATCGTTTGCAAACTTACCCATATTTATACCGCTTGCAGCAACATCAACATTTGCTCTCAAGTATGCCAAGTGGTAACTCACATCTCCCTTAACGGAGCCGTCATATGCGTTTGCAACAAGATTGCTCATTTTAAACAAATCGTTATACATGTTGTAATTGAAGGAAACATTCTCGGCAAAAAGAGTTCCGGATTTTATTTTGGAAATACTGCCTTTACCTGTTTTGATTACCAAGCCGCCGGTACCTGAAGCACCCTGTGTAGACGGGCCTGGCGTTGAAACAGTATTCGGGGCCGAAGCCGCAAGTTTCATAAGCTCATCGGAGTCCATATAATTTGAATTGAAGTTAAGATGGTTTATTATGATGCCCTTAGAGAAATCCGAAGACATTTGCATATCGCCGCTAAAGTCGGAGTTTGCGACCTTTATGCCTGTTGCGGAAGCGTTAATCAGGCTTTTCTTGAAGTCAATATTTGCACCGCCCATAGTAAGCCCGAAGTCAGGATAGGACAAATCCGTTATATTGGCGCTTCCTGTTATAGACGGGCTAAGTGCCGACCCTGAAACAGAAATATCTGCGTTAACTCCAACTCTTGAAATGCCAAGTGCAGGGGCAGATACTACAAGCTTTTGCGGCAGCACAACACTAAGATTAGAAATTGTAGGATTAACGGTATCAATTCTTCCTAAAGAACCTTTTACGGAGGCTATTTTTGCCCGCGGAGAATTGATTGAGATATCATTTAATATAAGGTTTGTCCCTTTTATGTTCAAGTCTATGTTTAGTGTATTTGTCTGCCCCTTCATACTCTCGACATCCACTACACTCACATAATTTGAGGGGTTAGAGGTAACTTTTGAAACAAATTTCATATTCGTAAAGTCGCCGCCGAAAGTTCCCTCTATGGGCATAGTACCTGCGGATTTAACAAGCTTTCTGTTTGCGGGAGGCAGTTGAGCCAGAATTGTACTCGGGTGAACAATGCCCGTACCGCTGAAATTGAACGAAATACTCGGAAGCATATAGTTGTCTATCCTGCCTGAAGCATTGAGTTTTGAACTGTCAATCCACGCATCGGTGGGCAATACATTCAGCACCTTTGAGTCTCCTGCGATTTTCACAAGAGGAACTTTTATATTTATTTTAGGAAACTCCATGCTGCCAACCGTGTTTGTGGCAACTATATCCATAATAAAGTCATTCTTTTTATCAGGCTTAACAGCTATTGCAATCTTCTCGATATTCAAAGGAAGGCCGAGGCTTTTTATCTTCATGCCAAGCCCTTTTATCTCAACATCAGCCGTTGGTGAAATATTTGTAAGACTGCCTTTCAGGGCAGCTTTTAGCACCATGGTCCCCGAGCTGAATACAAAGTCTGCAATGTCCTGCGGCCTGATTACTTTAAACTGAAGGCCCAGATTAACTAAATCGGGAATTTTTATAGGGTCTGAATTTATATTCATTGTCAATTTGGAATTACTTAAAATCTCCCCCGAGACAGAGAATTTTGAACCGTTAACAAGGGCTGATGTGTCCTTTATGGTAAGTTTGTTATTTGAAAAATCAAGCATTGCACCCATTTGGGTTAAGTTAAGGCCCAGATGCGGATAGTCAACCGAACCTTCTTTGAGCGCCAAATATCCTTTAGACTGCAATGTTTTCAGGTCAGACTTTACATCAAAGTCGCAAGTGAAATATCCGGTTGTTTTTATATCTTTAACATCATTTTTAATGTTAAGTACATCTAAAACAAAACCTGAAAGCGATTTTACATTTTCAAGAGAAATCTTCTCGGATTTTGCCTGCATGTCTATTTTTGCTTTCTTTCCGACTTTAATTGAACCGTTAGCATTCAAAAACTCGTTTGCAGCAATGTAAAGATTAGAATCAACATTTATAGTATCGCCTTTAAACGTAAGCTCTGCATGGCTTTTTGGAAGCTTCATAATTGTTGTATCCGAAACCTTAATAACGCCGCTCGCATTAAAGTTTTCCAGGTTATTAACCTTTAAGTCAACAAATACCTTCGAATACGCCCCAAAGACATCCAGATTTTCAAAAGGATTTAAAGCGGCAAATTTTTCCTCCGCTTTTTCTTCGGGTGCAGGTTTTTGCTCACCCGTATCTTTCGGGAAAACAGTACTTAAATTGATATCAAAATCGATAAAGCTCTTTCCTTTATCTCCCAAGAGTTTTAAGTCACCCTTTGTTTGAAGCTTAAGGGGTCCTTTCAGGGAGTTAATAAAAACCTTCGTATCTCTGGCGTTAAAAGCATAGGTTTTTGAAATATTTTCATCTATGAATGTCAAAGTAGCGTTGTCTACTATCAAATTAATATTTCTTATGTCTACAGGTAACTCCTGTGGAGCTTCGTCCTTTACCTCACTGTCCGCAGCTTTTTCCTGTTCAATAAGGTAATTTTCAAACGTATATTTTTTATTTTTGTCAAAAACAATAAGACCCGAGATATCTTTGGCGTAAATCTTGTCTAAATTTAACCTTTTAAAAACAAGTGTAGGCAAATTTATTTCGATTGAAGGCTCGGTAAGGTTAACAACGTCCCTGTTGTCATCGTATTTCAGTGCAAGCTTCTTCGCCTGAACTTTTATACCTAAACGCCAGGTTGTTTTGAGCTTTGGCTCGACAAGTTCAAACTTGAATTTTACAACTTTATTGAGTTCCGTTTCTATCATCGGAACAAAGTTCTCAATTTTAACGACTGCCGGCACTACAAACAGAAATGCCAGATAGAGAGCCGTAAAAACTCCCAAAATACTCGCTAAAATTATTATACTAACCTTTTTAACCCCTTCCGGGTTTTTCATCTTCTTGCCGTATATCAAAATCTTACTCCCCTTATTCTTTTTCTTAAATCTCCGTTATTGAAATACTTGTAACCCCAACATTGCGTGCAGTATCCATAAGTTTGACAATTGCACCGTGTTCGGATGACCCTTCCGCTTCAATCATAAGACCCTCGGTTGCTTCCTTGGAAGCCTCCTTAATGGTCGTCTCCAGATTGGCGGCAGGCACTTCCTCACCGTTAATATAGTACTTATTATCCTGACTTACCATAACAGTAAGTATTTTACTGTCTTTATTTTCTTCGGATTTTTTTTCAACATAATCCGGTATAGAGAGGTTTAGACCCTGCTGGTCAAGCATGGGGGCTATAACCATCATTATAATCAAAAGTACCAAAAAAATGTCTGTTAAAGGTGTTATGTTAATTTCACTGAATGTCTGTCTTTTCATTTTTGGCCTTCACCTTCTTCGAGTTTTTTTTGCTCTTTTTTAGTAAGCGGTTCGCCGGCTACAACAAGTTTTTCGTAACCTGCATTTTGTGCCGCCCTCATTATCTTCATAATGTCAGTGCTTTTAGCCTTTTCATCAGCCTTAACCACAACTTGCTTTTGGTCCAGTGAACCCATTATACCGGCAAGAGCATTTTGAAGGTTATTTTCATCAGTCTTTTCACCGTTTAAAAACAACTCGCCATCCCTTGTGAGAGAAACTGTCGCTTTTCTTTCTTCTATGCTTATGCCCGAGTTAATTTCAGGAATTGTTATATTATTGTCAAGAGACTGAAAGCTGGGAGCAATAACCATCATGATAATCAACAGAACGAGAAATATGTCCGTTAACGGTGTGATGTTTATTTCATTAAAAGTAGCTTTTTTGCCGCCTTCTTCTTGTGCAAGTTTTATTGACATTTTTGTTAAACCCTTCTCAAAAACCCACTACAGGGCTATTGAACCTGTTTCGTCTACTTTGACTTCTTCGTCTGAATCTATAAAGCTCAAGAATACGAGCTTAATCAGTTTAAAGTCATTTTCGAAACGCGTTACTATTGTTTGGAAATAGTTGTATAAAATTACCGCTATAATCGCTACACCAAGACCAAATGCTGTCGCAATAAGCGCAGATGCTATACCCAAGGCGACCGCTGTAGACTGGTTTCCCTGAGTAGCCAAATCCTGGAATGTATAGAGGATTCTTACAACCGTACCAAAAAGACCCAAGAACGGTGCAACACCGCCTATTGTACCCAATATTGTAAGACCTTTTTCAAGTTTCCTTGTAGCAAGACTTGAAGAAATATCGTAAGCCCTTGAGAAACCTGCTCTTTGTTCTGTATATATCCTCAGACCTTCATCAACCATTTCACCGTTGATGCCGCCAAGTTGTACAGAAAGTCTTTGCGCTGCGCCTATGTTGTTTTTTGCAAGCGCTTTTTGAAGGTTTTGAATGAACTCCCCTATATTTCTTTCATTTTTCTTGTAGTAAATGAATCGATTGATTGCAACCGCTACGACCAAAATCGAGCAGATGAATATCGGCAAAAGTACAGGCCAGTCAATTTTAATTGAATGTAATAATAAATCCATAGTTTTTTATCCTCATTTTCTCTTTACTTTAGTTATCTGTATTTGGCACCGACTACGTTATAGTCGAATGTGAAATCTATGTCAATACTGCTGTCTTTATACTCCGGCGGAAGAGGCCTGAACGGAGCACTCAACTCAATCGCCGCCTTCGCTGCCTGATCGGCAAGCGGCTGGCCTGAACTCTTTGTAACTTTTATAGATAACAATCTGCCGTCTCTGCCTATTTTAAAGAGTACAACAACACGTTTACTCTCATCTCCCTTAGGAGGAGTCCAATTTCTTTTTACGCGACGCTCAACTTCGGCCATATAGGCACCCCAATTTGGCTGCTTCAATGCGTCTATACCGGGTGAACCTGCTCTGTTGCCCGGAGAAGGATTACCTAGATTGCCGGAACCATATGAGCCTTGAGAACCGCTTGAGCCTGAACCGCTTGTTGAGCCGCCCCTGCTTGCAGAAAACTGCGGGGAAGGCATGCCCGAACTTGTACCGCTGCTCGTTGACCCGCCTGACGACCCTGATGATGTTCCCGTACCTGAAGACGGAGATGGCCCTATGGGTCCTGTAGATTTTGGAGTTTCAATGCTGAAGGGACTCTTTGGATTGGAACTTAACTTCGGCATTGCAGGACGCGGAGATTCTGTGCTCGGTCTTGCTGTAGGAGGCGTTACGCTTGGCTTCGGAGCAACGGAAGGCGTAGGCTTTGTCTGCTGTACCGGCTGCTTTTGCGGCTGCTGCTGCACAGGCTGTTTCTGTGGCTGTTTTGCAGGCTGCTTTTGCGGTGCAGGAGAAGGTGCAACTTTGGGTGCAGGTGCAGGAGAAGGTTCGGAAACCTTCCTCGTAGGGTCATGTTCGCCGCCTGCACGGGAGTTTTTGTCCGAACGGTATTTAGTATTCTTATTTATAGGCTGTGCTTCTTTTGTGGTTAAAACAAACTCAATATCCTTGGGCTTCATTGAAGGTTTATTAAATAAGTCAGGAAATATACCCCACAGAGTTAAGAGGGTAACAATAAGCCATGCCAGAGCGACGGTAACCGGGTGCAATATTGCTGACAACAATATTGACTTTCCCATAGAGAACTCATCGTCTTTATCCTCAAAGGTATCGGGAAGATGCTTAAGGTCTTCCGCTTCCGGGTTTTCATCCTCTATGTCATATCTGTCTCTTAGTTGCTTCATAATTTCTCTGCTTATTGTACGGCTTCATTTTTCATCAAAACAATACTGTTGAAAATAGCCCACCTTGCTACATCTAATAGTAATAACCCGATGGTGCACTCATAGTAATAGGCTGATCGAAGTATAGGTTAATGGTAGCATTCGCAGGGATTTCAACCGTACCACCCTTATCAAGAGCAACGCCTTTCAGCAGGCCCAGACCTGCACCAACGGCTGTACCATACACTGCACCTTTACCGACTGAACCGCCTGAAAGCGGTCCTAAGGCAGTACCTAAAACAGCTCCGCCTGCTGCACCTATTGCAGTATTTTTACCGTAGTCTTTGGCTGAATCCATTTTTGTTCCGCCTTTTAATATTCCCGAGCCGTCATCGGTCATAACAACGGCGGAAATTGGTATATTAAAGCCTTGGGGCGTCGTAATGCAGTTAAATCTTACCTGAATTTGAGCGTTTCTGTTGGCCCTGCCAGCGGCTTTAGCAAGTGTTACCGTACCGTATGCCATACTACCCATAGGCGCAATAGTTTTTCCGTTATACACAAAATCGGCCGGCAGCGTAGCGGATACACTCGAACCTACAGACATAGTTTCAGAATCAATAGGCATAGTAAGAACAGCGGGAGTTGTAACACCCTGTGGAACAAAAACAACCTGACCCTGCAAGGGGCTTTGTTGCTGGCCATATCCGTAATTTTGTTGAACCGGCTGAGCCGAATAGTTGTAATTCGGAGCCGCACTTACCGTGCAAAAAGAAGTGAGTGAAAAAACAGTTGCAACTGTGGCTGCTAAAAATTTATTATTCATAAAGAACCTCCGTATTAGTAATAATATACTCTTCTGTTATTATGTTTACAATAGTTGTGCCATCTTCATCTGGCCAAAAGGCGCCGTCTCCCTCTCCGAAAACTTTACATTTATTAGTCTTTTCGGTCTCCGGTTCAGCTGCGCTTCACCCGGAAGAAGACCTGTCACTGTAAAAAAAGTTAATGCAAGCATTATATTTTCTATACATTATACCATAACATGTTACCTCATAATGTAATCATCCTCCAGTAGGATAAAAACGGGATCCTTGGTGGTCAGTGTTGCATGTTGTCCAAACTCGTATTCACCCGAAGGAACCCATTGCAGTGTGCCGCTCATAAATGTCCAACCCTGAGTAACATGAACAGCCCTGTTGTAGGATGCCGGAGAGGTAAGTTCGCCGCCGACCGTAGTACCGCCCTTGTAATGTATAACGGCGTTTATATTAAATTGTTCACCCGTAGGCAGAATTACTTTTGTAATTTTACCCTTAAAAGCTCCGTTTACTCCTTGTACAGGCATTTTAAGAAAATTTATATGGCCTGCAAAAATTGTATTTTTCGGAAAAATATTTTCCTCGCCGCTCCATACGTCAGAGGGATTAACAAAATAAATAATATCCCCTTCCTGATAATTCATTGTTGAAATAGGTTTCTTTGCATAGACCTGAACTATGGTGCCTTTTGGTATAACAGTTTTGCAAAAAGCAACATTTAAAGTTAATGCATTTAAAGCCAACAATAATGGAATAAGAAGGAGAAAAAACTTTTTCATAATACTTATTTTACTTTTTTTATTTAAAAATTCAATAGTAATTTTAAAATATTAGATTATAATTGTAAGAGGATGAGGATTTTTACAAACGAGAAACTTGTTATCACTACCCTTGTTGCGGTTATAACGGCTGCCGCATTTGTGGCAATCTTATATTTTTCTTTGGGAAAAATATTTAAACTAAGCATCGACGAAACATCATTGATTAATGAGTTCAAAAAAACATACGGTCTGGAAACTGTTTTAAAAAACTTTAAACTGGAAACTACGCCGACTTTAGGCGTAGTTTTAAGCGTAGATGAATTAATAATATCGGAACCGGGAAATGAAAGTGTTATTCTTGACATAAAAAACGGAAGATTAGGAGTAAGACTTGTCCCCCTGCTGTTTAAAAAAATTGCCGTCACATCAATAACGGCAAGCAATATTAACCTTGAAGGCCGCAGGGATAAAGACGGAAATATAAATCTTTTAAAATACTTCGGCAAAAAGGGTGAGTACAGATTTGACATAAAAAAAACTCACTTAAACATAGGGAAATATAACCTGAGGCTGAATGATGAAGCGCTAGGCAACATTATAACAGTTGAAGGCGATACGTTTTCAGCAAATAGAATTGACCGCGATAAATACTTGTCGTTTGCCACATACGGAAAAATCTCTCTTGAACAAAAACTGTCTCCAAAAATAAATGTTTCAGACTACAAACTCATACTAAACTCGCGCATGCCGATAGTAAAAAACACTCTTAAAAAAGATTTTAAAATCGACGCCGAGATAAAGAATCTTGAACTTGAGCCGTACTCCCAATACCTAAAACTTATAAAAAACCTCGGAATCAGAGAAGCAAAAGGCAGTGTAAATTTAAAAATAACCAACGGTGCATCAAAAGTTCCTCTCTTTCTGGAAGCCGATTTTAATGACTTATTTTTTTCTTTTATATGCAACGGTAAGTTTTCAACAATCAAATCTGACGGCGAAGGCAAACTTACGGCCAATTTTAACACAGAGGGTAATACTCTTTTAAAAATAGAAAACGCGGCATTTAACTCTCCCGGTCTTTCCGCATATGTAAAAGGTAAAATTCAAGGCTATCAAAAACAAAACCCCGTCTTCGATATTGATACCGAACTAAAAGATTCACAAGCCTCTGCCCTGATAAGTCTTTTGCCGGATTGCATCAAAACGCCCGAAGACAGCATAAGAAAACTTAAGCAATACAAAGGGAACGGTAATATAGACGGTAAAATTAAAGTCACGGGAAGTTTCCCTGCTCTCAAAATTTTTGGAAAATTGAGCTTCGACGAAGTGCGTTTTGAAGATGAAGACCCTGAAACACACAGCGGAGAAGGATTTTGCGAATTTAAAGGCAATAATCTCGCGCTGAATTTACGCGTTAACCTTCCGAATAGTCAATATGTGGATATAATAGGCGTCAGCGAGATGTTCGGCAAGCCTAAGGCCAATTTTAAGATAATTTCATCTCCTGACATAGATGCAAAAATTGCACACACTGTAGCCGTCAAGGCTAAGGATGTAATCGGCTTCCAACTCGGACCCTTGCCTATTATGAAAGTTAGCGGCATAGGTGAAATAAACTTGGAAACCAACGGGACAAAAGAAAAGGCAACCGTTAACGGGTTTTTTAACCTGAAGGGCATCAACGCTTCCTTAAACGGCATAAACACAACTGCTGCAAATACCAGAGGAAAACTTGAGTTTAAAGATCACAATGTTATATATGACAACTTAAACACAACAATTGAAGGCGCTCCTGCAAAAATAAGCGGCAGGGCCTCTAATAGCGGGAAAGTTGATATTACTTTTGATATTTCAAAAATGAAACTTGCCGACGGCATTAAAATCAGTCTTACAAGTCCCATGACAAAAGACTTGCTAAAGAGTATGCAGCTTGTTAAAAACATTCAAGGCGAAGGAAATATAAAATTAAACATCAAAGGAGAAGTTAGAAACTTTAGAAAAATAGCCGAAAATACGGAAAACCTTGCAAGCAGTTTTGAACCGACGCTAAAGTTAGAGTTTCTGGGAGCGGACACATTAGTAGAGCCGAACATTGAAGTCAAAAACCTAAGGGGTACGGTAGATTATAATAAAGATTTCAAATTAAAACTCAACGGCAGAATGTATAATTCCAACTTCGAACTTGACGGCACAACAGAACCTCTCAAACAAAACGGTCAAAACATTCAGAAGATAGACTTAAACTTCAACTCCAAAGATTTTGCGTTTAACGACTTTTTGAATTTCCTTGAAAACGGCCTTCAAGCTTCATATAAACCTGAGCAAGCAGCCTTAATTGACTTTGCAAAAAAATTGGATATGTCATTTGCGCCGAAAATAAATCTCAGGGGAGAAGTTCCTTTTGACGGCAAAACTGTTGATTTAAGAAAAGTCCAACTTGAGGGCATGGCTTTCGGGCTCAATCCTCAAACTTCTTCTGTAAGGTTTAATTCGGGAAACATAAAGTTTAAAGGTCAGAAAGTATTGCTCGAAACCCTCAATGTTTCGCTGTGGGGAGCAAATATTATATGTCAGGGTAATGTAGATAAAATATTTGACCATAATCAAATTGCCAACCTGAAAATACAACTGAGAAGATTTCCTCTTGCAAGGTTGAATGCACAAGAAAACTTAACCAACCTGCCCGAAGAAGTCAAAAAAATACTTTCGGACTTTGAAGATTTCAAAGGCTTTATAAGCGGCAACATAGAAGTCGTAAACAATAAATACGGCGGCGGATTTTCTTTTGCAAACATATCGGCGCTCCACAAGCCCAAGAAAACCAACCTTGAACTCAAGAGCGGCGAAATAAAAATGACGGACAACAGACTGAACCTGCACGCACTCAATATTGCATACGGACAGCTTCCTGTCTACCTTGATGCAAACATTTCAAATATTAATACAGCAAATCCTTTTATCGATGCTTCGTTCTCTACGAATATCTCGGAAGACGCAGCAGATACGATAATAAACCAAAATTTAACCTACCCTGTCAAGATAAAAGGTGAGTTAGTAGTTAAAGGTAAGATGAAGGGCACGGTAGATAACTATAACATAATCGGTAATGCCGTCCTCAACCCTCAGGCCGATATTTCCTATATGGGTGCAGGCTTTGGGGATATTGATACAAAAAGAGAATTCAGCCTGAATGCCAATTTCAAAAAAGACAGGCTGAGAATCCATAATATGGGCTATATGAAATACCTTTCTTCCCAAAATAACAGGCTGACTCCTCACCCCATAGTAAGAATGTCGGGAGGTGTCTACTTAAAGGGTACGGAGCCTTATTTTGACAACTTTGCAATACGGACGCAAAACCAGGCCCCCGCAGGACTTTTTAACATAGCTTTCAAAAAATCCATACTGAAACAAGGCAACTTCAGCTGCGACTTGAACTTAAACGGAAATGCGGCAGACCCGTTAATAATGGGTAATATTTCTTTTGACGGCCTTAACATTCCCCTGTACAACTCCGAAATAAAGCAGGCGGCATTTAATCTTAAGAGAGATGTGGTAAGTGGAACCTTAACGGGACAAGGACTTAAGTCGGACATTAAAATAACAACCGAAATAAAAAACTCGGCAAAACTTCCTCTGACATTCAAAAAACTCGACATTGAGTCCAAAAAAGTAAGCCTGGATAAAATATTAGAAGAAATGGCTTTTATATCTTCGATGCAGAAGAACCCTGGCGTTGTCATCAGCTCAAATCAAATAATTCTTAACCCCGCAGACATAGTAATCGAAGAGGGGAGATATCAGGCGGAAGAAGTAAATTTCCACAAAATAAAGGCCAGAAATCTGGATACGAAATTTTCGCAAGACTCCGCAGCAAGGTTCAAAGTAGACAACCTGACCTTTGACATAGCAGGCGGCCAGATAGTCTCAACCGGAACATACGAGTTTGACAAAGCGCGGCTTAACCTGAACTCTCAAATAAAAGACTGCGAAGCGAATGTTCTCTCCGAAGGTTTTTTGGGAATCAAAGACCAGCTCTTCGGCAAAATGAACGGTGAAATGACTCTATCCGGAAGCCAGCTGCACACCTCAAAAGGGCTGGAAACAGTCAGCGCCAAGGCTCAATTTGAAGTCAAAAAAGGCAAAATGCCGAAACTTGGCTCACTTGAGTATCTCTTGCGCGCAGGCAACTTTATAAAAAGCGGAATATTCGGCCTCACGTTAAATAACATTATAGAAGTGATAATACCCTACAAAACAGGGGAATTTGAATCTATCAAAGGCAACCTTCTTGTTGAAAACGGAAAAGTCGAGAAGCTTGAACTATACTCAAAGGGAGAAAACTTGAGTTTATATGCAACGGGAACTTACGACCTTACAACAGGTCATGCGGATATAGATATTTTAGGCAGGCTGTCCAAAAAAGTTTCAAATCTTTTGGGCCCCATTGGCAATGCCTCATTAAACTCGTTGTTTAACCTGTTATCCGCAAAAAAATTGAGGACTTCTTCTGAAAATGAGCTCTTGCAGAGTATCAATAAGGTACCCCTGATTGAACTTTCCGGAGAAGACGTCAGAATGTTCGCGGTTAAAATTATCGGAGATTTAAACAAAGACGGATATGTAAAAAGCTTTGATTGGCTTGATTAAAGCCCTAAATGTTACAATAATTGATTTAATTTTATTTTATAGTAGAATGTCAAAAGTAGAGGAAGTGACTTTAGGAAGAACTAAGGGCTTAAATATGAAAAAACTGTGTTTACTATTTACCATCCTTTTTGTAAGTGTTCTTTGCACCGCTTGTATTAATAATTTCGCCGTTCAAGAGTTAAACGGAAAAGCAAAAGAGCTTCTTGAGAGCGGAAATACCGAAGCTGCTATATGCAGGCTTCAATCAAGTGTGGATTTAGACGGAAATATATTCGAAAGCCGTTACAACCTTGCGGTAGCGTATATTACAAATGAAGAATATCAAAAGGCTGAAGATCAACTTCTTGTGGCAATCAAAATAAAAGAGAATAACCCGAACTCATATTACTCTCTGGGCATTGCAAGAGAAGGCTTAGCCGAAGGAATTATAAACAAAAAACCTGAAAAAGAAGAGGTTGAAGTTGAAGCAAGTCAGGAAGGCGAAGAAGTAATCATAAGTGAAAAAAGGAAACTTTCGTCTGACGATATGAATGAAATTATTTCAAAAATGTCCCAGGCAGCGGAAGCATACGAGCAGTATCTCACTTTAAAACCTGACGCCGAAGATAAGGCGGAGGTTAACGTACAAATAGAGACATTAAAGAAATCTATTGCTGATTATCAGCAAAAACTCAGCGCTACACCCACAGATGCTGAAAATACAGTAGAGTAACTACAATGCTTACACCGCCCGATATAGTTTCGTTTAGCTTATTTGGGTTAGAAGTCAGGTATTATGGTGTCATCCTTGCGGCTTCAATGCTTTTGGCACTTTTTGTATCATGCGTTATCTCTAAAAAATACTACAAAGACACGGATTGCGGTGTGCTCATTGATGTTTTTCCTATTTTGGTTCTTTCGGGAATAATCGGTGCCAGACTTTTCTATGTAATCTTGAGCGCAGATTATTATTTAAACCATCCCGCAGAAATTCTTATGTTCAGAAACGGGGGTCTTTCAATCCACGGTGCCCTGATAGGCGGACTTATAGGGGGAATAGCCTATTGTAAAGTTAAAAAAATATCCGTATTAAAATATGCAGATGTATTTTCCTATGGCATTGTTATTGCACAAGCGCTCGGCAGATGGGGGAATTTCTTTAACTCGGAAGCTTTCGGCCTTCCTACAAAATTGCCCTTGCTTTATGTCGCACCGAAATACAGGCCTATAGAATTTATTCAAAACCAATACTTTCACCCTGCTTTTCTATACGAGAGCATTTTAGACCTGATAATATTTTTTATTCTCCTCTTTTTGGTCAGAAAAATAGCAAAAAAAGACGGTACGGTATTTTTCGCATACCTCATACTTTACTCTTTAGCAAGAATTTTTGTGGAACAGATAAGAATAGACAGTGTTTTAAACATAGGACAGATGCCCGTGGCACAGTTAACCAGCATTATCATTATACTTATATCAACTGCAGCCTTACTTATGATTTACAAAAAACCTTCAAGTAATATTTAACTGATACTATTTAACAATAAGGCTTTCGCCTGTCATCTCTTTGGGCTTTTCTATACCCATTAAATCTAAAACGGTCGGAGCAATGTCGCAAAGCGCGCCTGTCTCTTTCAATTTATAATGTTCTTTATCGACAATTATAAAAGGTACAGGGTTGGTAGTGTGCGCAGTTTGCGGCTCATGGGTGACTTCATTGTACATCCACTCCGCATTGCCATGGTCCGCGGTCAGCAGCATCTTAACGCCTTTTTCAAGAGCCTTTTTATATATTTTGCCCACGCAGGTATCAACCGCTTCACAGGCCTTGATTGCCGCTTCCATTATGCCGGTATGGCCAACCATATCAGGGTTTGCAAAGTTTACGAGTATAAAACCGTATTTTTCTTCATCCAGCGCACAAAGCACTTTGTCGCAAACTTCATAAGCGCTCATTTCGGGCTTTAAGTCATAAGTGGCAACCTTTGGCGAAGGTACCAGACAGCGCGTTTCAAGTTTACCGGGTTCTTCCACACCGCCGTTGAAGAAAAATGTTATATGTGCATACTTTTCTGTTTCGGCAGTCCTGAACTCCTTTATGCCCTTTTGTTCAAGCACCTGACCCAGAATATTATCCATAGTCTGCGGTTTAAAAGCGGTTGGCAGCGGTAAGTTTTCATCATACCTGGTCATTTGAACAAAATAGAGATTATTTACGACCTTCTTTCTTTCGAATCCGTCAAAATCTTTGTTTACTATAGCGCTTGTGATTTCTCTGGATCTATCGGGTCTGAAATTGAAAAATATAACAGAATCGTTGTCGGAAATCCTCTCTCCGCCGGTAACAGCAGGTTCAACAAACTCATCTGTCACGTTATTATTATACGAGTTTTGAATGGCGGTTAGGGCATCGGGGGCAGTTTCTCCTTCGCCCGACACAAGACAGTTGTATGCTTTTTCAACTCTGTCCCAGCGTTTATCCCTGTCCATAGCCCAATACCTGCCCATAATTGAAGCTATGGCAGGCATCTCCATTTCTTTCAGATATTTTTCCATATCAGTTATATAGTTTATTGCACTTTTTGGCGGAGTGTCGCGTCCGTCAAGCAATGCATGTACATATACTTTTTTAAGGCCTTGCTCTTTTGCAAATTTAATAAGCGCCTTTAGGTGCTCAATCGAAGAGTGAACGCCGCCGTCAGAGAGCAGACCCATCAAATGAAGTGACGAATTGTTCTGTCCGGCATGCTCAGCCGCCTTTAAAAACTCCTCGTTTTTGAAAAAGGTTCCTTCTTTTATGGCTTTATTTATCTTCGTAAGCTCCTGATAAACAATACGACCTGCGCCCATATTAAGATGGCCCACCTCGCTGTTTCCCATCTGCCCCGAAGGAAGTCCGACATATTCTCCGTCGGCATGGATTGTAGTGTGTGACATATTTTTTAACAGGTCACAGTAGTTTGGGGTTTTGGCTTCCCAAGTAGCGTCATCTCTGTGGTCGGGAGATATGCCCCAACCGTCAAGTATGCACAGTAATACGCTTTGTGTCATTTTTATTTCCTCGTTAATGCTGCCGTTATTTGTTAGAATATCATAAACATGTTATTCTTATATTGTATGGGTAGTATAAAAATCAATCCATGGGTGGATACAATTTTAGTAAAATTATTGCATACTATACAAGTGGATGACTGAGGGAGTCTGGAATGCTCGATAGAATACTGCAAAGAGACCACAATGAGGCTATTTCGCAGAGAGGCGAAGTAGATAAAATTGAAAATAAAGGGGTTTCCAGTCCTTATACAAAAGCTGACAAGGGCCTTTTTATAGATGAGTCGCGTATTTCACAAGACGCAATAAGACTGTACGAAAGGGAGCAGGACGTAAATAAGTTTACAAAGCTTGCTCTGTCTGATGCGGAAGATACTTCCGCAGATGAAATCGTTTTACAGAAAGCTTTTGCGGGTGAAATATCCATAGATGATGACGATGCAATTTTCTCCATTTTAAATAACGACAATTTCTTGAAAGACATTGAGTTTTGATTGACAAGCTAAAAAAATTCTTTCTCCAACACATACTAAGACGCAAATACATCAGAAAAGGCTCGTGCAACGGTTGCGGCTCCTGCTGCAGACAAATTTACGTTAAACACGCAAAGTTTGTACTTAAGTCCAAAGAACATTTTGAACTTCTGCAAAAAAAGCACCGGTTTTACAGAGACCTTGTTCATATAGACCAAGACGACGTAGGTCTTATTTTTGCCTGTAAAAATCTGGATTTAGAAACAAACAAGTGCAAAATACACAAAATCAGACCTCAAATATGCAGAGAATACCCGAGAGAAGAGCTTTTTATGCTTGGAGGAAGCATAACTGAAACTTGCGGCTTCAGTTTCGACCCCATGGTTGCCTTTGAGGATGTCCTTAAAAAGGTTTCTAGAGCAAGGAATAAGCGAGATCAATAGCTGACTTTGTTTGGGCGGCATTATGAACCCTTATTATATCCACGCCCTTTAAGGCTGCATAAAAAGAAGTAATTGCCGTTGCCCCATCCCTGCATTTAGGATTTTCGTCCAAAGTGAAAGGTGCCAGAAACCTCTTTCTCGATGTGCCAACCAAAAGCTCGCACCCGAAACTTTTGAATTCTTCTATGTGTTTGAGGAGCTTGAGATTTTGCTCCGGATTTTTTGCAAAACCAAAACCGGGGTCAATTATTATATTTTCGAGTTTGTAACCCTTGTTTAAAAGCATTTCAAGCTTTGCCCCGAGCTCCTTGTAAACCTCGTCCGCTACATTGCCGTATTTACAGTGTTCATCCATAGTTTCAGGGGTGCCTCTTGAGTGCATCAAAACATATTTTGCATTTGAGCGGAGTACAACATTAATAATCTCCTCGTCCCACTCAAAACCCGAAACATCATTTATTATATCCGCACCCGCATCAATTACCCTCTGTGCAGTTGATGCATTTCTCGTATCCACACTGAGCTCTGTTGAAGGGTACTTCTCCTTAAGAGCTTTAACAACGGGTAAAATAAGTTCAGTTTCCCTCTCAGGGTCAACAGGCTTGGCGTTAGGGCGGGTACTTTCAGCCCCTATATCAATAATTTGAGCGCCTTCTTCGATTAACAAATCAGCCTTATTTAAGGCATCTTTCAACTCAACACATTCACCTCCGTCAGAAAAAGAGTCTTCGGTGAGGTTCAAAATGCCCATTATTTTAGGCAAAGATAAGTCTTTTGAAAAAATCTTAATCTGCCTTTCAATCTCCTCCGCAAGTTTTGAAAGAGAAAAAGGCTGCGAGCGAAGTTTGTCCGCAATCCTGTGAAGTTCCCCTATACTGCCCGATAAAATAGCATCCGACAGCTCTGCCCTGCAATCTATAACGTGTCTGTGAACGGCGCAATCTGTTCCGAGCGAAAGGGCTGTCTGTTTTAAAATAGAAGCCTGCTGGGGCTTTAAGTTAAATATTTTCAGCGACAAGAAATTATGCTTTTCGCAGCCTTTGCTTATATAGCCTGTGTCGAAGCCGATATTGTCTAACTCTTCCCTTGTGGTTCTTAAGATTTTTTTAACGACAAATTGCATTTCTATATTTTACAAATATAATAATGAAAAGTCACTAGAAAATTTTGGAGAAATTTTAAAAATGTCTAAAGATACAATAGTAAAAGTTGAAACTTTTGAACGCACAGAAGGTAAAAACCCGCGTATGCTAAGAGCGGAAGGTAAGCTTCCTGCAACGGTATACGGTAAGGGCATAGAGTCTGTAAGTATAGCGCTTGACTCGCACGCTTTTGGATTGGTGTACAAAAACAACGCAGATGCTGTATTTGAAGTTAAAGCAGGTTCAAAAACATACAAAGCGGTAGTTCAAGACATACAGCTGAACTACGCCACAAATGAAATGCTTAACGTCGAATTTAAAGTTGTGGGTTAACCCTAGCTTGCCTCGTCTTCGAGATATGTGCTTGAAATAAAGTCTGCTTGCGAGTTTAGTGAGTTAATAAAGTGCATATAACGTTCCATTCGCAGCTTAAGCCATCCAAGCATAGGACTGGAGCCCCTAACTTTTATGATACGGGTTTGCGAATAGCACTTGTGTTTTGAGTTATACGCTTCATCAAAATAAGTCTGACATTTGCAGTTTAACTCTTCAACCAACTCATACAAGGTTGTTAACCAGGCGTCCTGAACGCTTAACTCATCTATTCGATACTCAAGTATCATTACAGTACTCCTTGGGGCTTGAAATAACTAAAAGGATGGCATACTTTGTATATCCTTATTATATCAGTAGTTCCTAAAAAGTCTAGAGTATATTATGAAAATATGTAAAGTTATATTACAAAATAAAATCCTTTTTTCTAATGCTAAAATAGTAGAAAGTTTTTGGAGCAAGCTTTTAGGCCTTATGTTCAGGAAAAATTACGACAGTAGTAAAAACGGAGCCCTTATATTTAAAAGCGCCAACTGGATTCATTCCATGTTTGTCTTTTTTAACTTTAATGCACTTTACCTTGATAAAGATTATAATGTAGTTGAACACCACAGAGACATTCGTCCGTTCAGAATTTTGCCTCCCGTGTGGAGCGCAGATTACGTTATTGAATACACCGGTGAACCGATAGAGGTTTCACCGAATTCAGGGGTAAAGATAGAGCTAATTTGTGAGTAATATAGATATCAAAGAACAAGTCAAACTTATGCCGAATGCTCCCGGATGTTATCAGTATTTTGATAAAAACGGGGAGATAATATATATCGGTAAAGCCAAAGACCTCAAAAAGCGCGTAAGCAGCTACTTTATCAAAAGAAGCAGCAGCAAATATGATTCACCAAAGTTGAATGTCATGGTGCCCCAAATTGTTAAAATTGAGTGCATAGTGGTGGACAGCGAAATTGAAGCGCTTATTCTCGAGTCCGAACTTATTAAAAAACATAAACCCAAATATAATATTTTACTTAAAGACGATAAGAAATTTCCTTATTTCCTTATCACTAAAGACGAATACCCCAGAATTATCGTTGTAAGAAAAGCAAACAGAAACCCTCAGGAGGGAAAGTACTTCGGGCCATACACAGACTCCAGGGCTATGTGGGCAACTTTAGACATACTGGGTAAAATATTTCCTCTCAAGAAGTGTAAGAAACCAAAGTTTAACTCAAGGCCCTGTCTTTACTATGATATAGGAAGATGTGTTGCTCCCTGTCAAAGACTCGTCAGCCCGAAAGAGTACTCTGTGATGCTGAAAGAGGTTGAGCTTTTTTTAACCGGCAAACAAATGAAGCTTTTAAAAATTCTTGAAGAGCAGATGGAAATTGCTGCAAAAAAACAAGAGTTTGAAAAAGCGGCCAGATACCGTGACAGCTACATTGATGTTCAAAAAACAATGGAAAGGCAAAAAGTTGTCAGTGAAAATACAAAACAAAATCAGGACTTCATCGGAATAGTCAAGTGTGACAACCTATACTGTGCCTCCATATTGGAAATCAGAGAGGGCAGACTTGTAAACAAAAAAGACTTCAATTTTTCTCACCTGACACAAAAAGACAATGGGCAAAACGGCACTATAGGCGCCGTTGACGATATGGCAGAAATTTCCGAAGCCCTTATGCGCGAATATTACAGCCTCTTGACGGGTGAAGAGATTGTAAAATCAATCGTTATTTCAACTTTACCCGCAGAGGTTGAGCTTTACGAAAAGTGGCTTTCATACAGGGCAGGCAAAAAAGTCAAAATATCGGCAGCCAAAAAACAAAAAGATATCGAGGTCTTAAACCTTGCGCAGAAAAACGCCGAGGTTAATCTTGAGCAGCTCAAATTAAAAGAGTTGGCGGAAATCCAAAACGACTACAACGAAGTCGGCTCATACATAGCGGAAAAATTAAAACTCAAAAACTTCCCCCATATTATTGAATGCTATGACATTTCTCACCTACAGGGAACAAACACTGTAGCAAGCAGGGTAGTCTTTGAGAACGGATTCCCTAAAAAAAGTCTATACAGAAGATACAAGCTTAGAACAATCGAAAAAGGCGAAGTTGACGACTTTAAGTCCATGCGCGAAATACTTTCGCGAAGACTTAAGCGTATAGTAAACGGGCAGGACACTAAGCCTGATTTAATAATAATAGACGGAGGAAAAGGCCAGCTCTCAAGCGTTGTTAAAATAGCGCAAGAGATGGAACTGGGTGATTTACAAATAGTTTCTTTGGCCAAAAGAGAAGAGGAGATTTTTATCCCCAAAAAATCCAACCCCGTTATCTTTCCGATTAAATCTCCTGCGCTTCATTTATTTCAGCGCATACGCGATGAGGCGCACAGATTTGCCGTAACATATCACAAGAATTTAAGAAGCAAAAAAATGGTGGAATAACATGGAGGGGCTTCACCTCTTTGACAAAAACTACTTTAAGTTAAGGTTAAAAAGCTTGTTCAGGTGATACTTCAGGGGCGTAATTTTTTTATCCGTTTCTCCACGCAGATATGCATGCCCGCCATATTTATAGTGATGTTTCTTTGTAATAATACCTTTTATATTATTCTCAAAGCCTTTAATTTTTCGCTTTGCGGGCATGGCATAGTTTGGGGTCATTATGAGCGGATTTTTATCTAATAAATACTTGTTCACATAACTTTCGTCGTTATTGACCGCGATAATCCCTTTCTCGAAATCTTCTTTCATTTTCTCATCAAGAATAGCGCACATTTGAAGATATTCCCGTGTTCTTCCGCCATGTACTCCTCCCATAAAATACCTCTTCCCTTCCCCGGGATCAATATTTGCCCAACACAAAGGGTTCCTGTCATAAGGCAGTTCGTCGACATTGTTATTATGCCATGCATAAGGCCATACACAGGCCGCAAGTCCGTCGTTTGCACCATTGGGAAGTATTTCATCCCCGATATCGTCAACAAAAATCATATTACTGTTGAAGTGGTAAAGATAGTTCATTTGCGAAAGGTCATCTTGCAGACCATAAAAAGCGCCGAACTTAAACATTGAAGCCTGAGGCCATGGAAGCTTGGGATAATAGTATTTCATAACCGTTTTATTGTCGACATAAGGAGGGTCGGCAGCATCTGTAATTAAGAAGTATGTCTTCTCATGGTCTTTAAAGAGGTACTTCTGAGCGCTATTATAAAACTCATCCCAGAAACAAATGTATCTTCCTGTTGCTATATATAAAATACCTATTTTCATTATGCAATTACCATATTTAACTATTTTAGCGCAGTAATGCCCTCATTTAGGGCAATTAACGGGGAAAAACCTAAAAGTCTTTTGCATTTTTCGTTCTTTAAAATGCTGTCTTTTATGTCTCCCTCTCGAGGCTCACTATAAACGGGACTTTTGCCATAGGCATATTGAGCGGACATTACTTCAAAAAGCTCTTTTATGCTCACGGCCTCCTCGGTAGAAATATTAATTATTTCATTTTTAACATCAGACTCTAATGCGCACAAGCAGGCTTTTGATACATCAAAAACAGAAATAAAGTCTCTTGTTTGTGTGCCGTCGCCATGGATTACCGCATCTTGTTTCTTATTCATTTTATCGGCAAATATTGCAATCACTCCTGCTTCACCCAGAGAAGACTGTCTTGGGCCGTAAACATTCGCCAGTCTCAAAATAACGTAGTCAACCCCGAAAAGCTCTATGTATTTCTCCATAGTAAGTTTAGAAAGTCCGTAAAAAGAAAGGCACTCTGTGCCATGGTTTTCATCCACAGGCAAATACTTTGGTACGCCGTATACCGCAGCAGTGGAGGAAGCAATCAGCTTTTTTATTTTATACTTTTTACACAAGCTTAGAAGGCTTAGTGTTCCCATTATGTTACTCTCCGCGTCACAAACAGGAAACTTGGTCGAAAAACCCACACTTGCTTGAGCGGCAAAATGAAAAACGGCATCAATACCTTTTTCATCAAAAACATTTTGCAGTTCAGGAGAGTTAATATCCATATTGTAAAAACTTGCTTTAGGATTTATCTGACTTTCAAATCCGCAAGAAAGATTGTCAACTACTATAACATTATATCCGCACCCGATAAGGAGATCGCAGACATGGGAACCTATAAAGCCTGCACCGCCTGTTACTAAAATGTTTTTTATATCTTGCTTTTTACTCTTTAATAAATTAAATCCGGATGACACTTTTTGTACTCCATTTCATACAGTTTGGCATTTTGTACAAATTTATATTGAGCATTCAGGATACACATAATAAAACCGCAAACACCGTCAAAGCAACCGCCTTTTAGAATATAACATTTAAAAAATTCAAAAGCCGGACGCCAGATAAGGTTCCAAAGGCTGAACTTTTGCTCTCTCGCCTCAAAACGCTCTGTTTCAAAGTCCGTGTACCTGTTCATCTTTTCTATAAATGAATGAAAAGTATCTATATGGTAATGTTGTAGAGCAAGATTGCGGCATTTGGGGCTTATATGAGCATCGTCACCCTTATAGTCTTTCGGTGTACTGTGAACATGTGCCTTATATTCTGCTATACCGTTTCTCCAAAAACGCTTTATACCTTTTTGATAAGTGCATCTTAGCTTTTGACCGAGAATAATGTTTTCTCTGGGGATACTAAGCATGACAGTATTCTCAGGAGCATTGTCGGCAAAGTCCCTGAGGTACGCCCAAAGTTCCGGAGTAACTATTTCATCGGCATCCAAAACCAAAACCCAGTCCGAAGTTGCCTGAGAGTTTGCAAAGTTGCGCGCAGGTTCAGCATAGCCGCACCTTTCGTGGTAAAAGATTTTACAATTGAATTTCTGCGCAATTTCAATCGTTCTATCCTCAGAATACATATCGCATACTATTATCTCATCGGCACCTTTTACGCTTTCAAGGCATTTTTCAAAAACTCTCTCGGCGTTATAGGTGTTTATTACAACAGATATAGTTGCTGTTTTATTTTCCACCTTGTTCATTTACATACCATTCTATCAACAATATTTTAAAAATCAAAATATATCTTAGTAGATTAAATCTTGGTTTGAAGTTTTGAATTCTTTCTCGTAAAGTTTAGCAATACGAGAAAACTTATAATTTGCATTCAGGACACACATAATTAAGCCGCATTTCCCGTCCAAAATACCCCCCTTAAGGATATAGCTTTTAAAAAACTCGAAAAAGGGTCTTGTAAAGAGCTTAAAAGAATTAAACTTTTCGCCCTTCGCTTCAAAGCGTTGTATTTCAAGGTCGGTATACCTGTTCATTCTCTCTATAAAGCTATGCAGACTGTCGACATGGTAATGCTCTATTGCCAAATCTCTTATCCCCGGCTTAATATTAGTTGTTTTCCCAAATACGTTTTTAGGAATTTCATGTACGTGGTCCGAGTATTTGCAGGCACCGTTTCGCCAGAATCTTTTTAATTTGCTCTGATATAAGCATCTCATACTCTGTCCGAGTGCGAAAGTTTCTCGAGGAATTTCTAGAACGCTTATTTCATCAGGCACATCTTGTGTAAACTTTACAAGATAATTCCATAGTTTTTCCGGAATGACTTCATCGGCATCCAAAACCAAAACCCAGTCCGAAGTTGCCCGAGAAAGTGCATAATTTCTGGCAGGCTCTACATAACCGATGCGTTCGTGATAAAATATTTTGCATCCGAATTTTTTTGCAATTTCAACTGTTGAATCATCAGAGTGCATATCGCAGACTATAATTTCATCCGCTCTTCTGACACTTTCCAGACATTTGTCCAACAACCTCTCTGCATTAAGGGTGTTTATCACAACAGATATCGTTGCGCGCACTTTAAACACATTTTTTGGCATGGAAATATGATAGCAACAAATGATGCAAAATGCAAAAATAGTGGTATAATATAAGATATATAAGCTTTTGGTGTTGAATTGAAAAAAATATTTTGCATACTGGTTGCTATAATTTTATCGCCTCTTTGCCTATGCTCTTGTACGGAAAATGAGGATAACAATTTTGTAAATTACGGCGGCAGCAAGGCCGATAACATGATGAAGCGCTTAAGTGGCGGAAACGTAAACAGCAAATCTAATCATGGCGTTTCAAAAGGCGGTGTAAAACACGGCAAAAAAACCACTCCGCAAAATGTAACCGTTACAAAAAGCGGTATTATTATATACAAAGATGATGCAATAACAAACAAAAGCGATATAGTTGACACAAACTTTTCAATAGGCCCGGGGGATGTTAAATTTCAAACCGGCGAAATTAGATTAAATTATTGATTTATAACCTTTTTGTTTTAGGATAAGATTTGTAGTTATTTTCAGACTTAAATTTTTAAGGGATGAGGTAATAATGAATCCAAAACATGGCCTACTCGAAAGTATAATCTTAAATGCCCTGTGGGAACTTGAAAAAACGGGTATGTATAAGAATTCAGTCAAAGATGTATATGACCACATTAATGCATCAAGCGCTGAAAACCGTGCATATACAACCATAAAAACTGTTATGGACAGGATGCACGAAAAAGAAATGCTTTTAAGAATTAAACAGGGAAAGAAGTTTTATTACAGAACAAACTATTCTTGTTTCGATATTATTAAAGAGTCTCTTGCAAAAATAGCCAGCCATTACTGTGACGGTAATATGGTTAAGCTTTTAAGGGTTGCCCAAGGCATCTGCGAGAAAGAAAGTGTTTTAATATAGTGAGCACACAAAATGAACTGCTCAAGCGCAGAAGATTTGTGGGCGAACTTTTAAAGAATGTTTTAATACAAAAAATTACTGTTTTAGATGCGGTAAAAGCATTTCCAAAGGACTTTGAGGACAAGCATCTTGAAGCAGCTTTTCATGCGCTGCTTCATCTGGAAGCAGATGAGGATATGCGTTCCAAAGACCCGTTATACGCCCAAGAACAAGATGATTACCTGGAAATACTGTCTCAAACTCTTTCCCGGGGCGAAGATTTGCCACAAAACATAATTGCGGAGTATAATACTTACTATCCTGAAACTCTTCTGTACAAACCTGACACAAAAGAAAATTGGATAAAAAGACTGAAAAAGTTTATAAATATGTAATCGGCAGCAATTATGTATAAAAAGAGTGAAAAAATAAATAAAAACGCTCAGGCGACAATGGAGTTTGTCTTTGTTTTTTTGGTACTCATTGCAATGCTTTTTGTTTTAATTGAACTCGCACTGTATTGGAAGGCAAGATACTCCGTAGAAACTATTACAAATGAAATTATGGCTAATGCCCAACTCGCCCCCTTGCCAGATAATGACTTATCTTGTCCTGCGGCAGAAAGAGCGCTCGAGGTCTTAATCCTAAAGGGCGGCGGACTTTTTATGCTCGACAGTCCGGTTTTCAGCACAACAAATGACGACGGCAAATATACCTACACAAGTTCGGATACAGTAAAAGGCGGACCCAGACTAACACTTGAAGTTAACTGCACAAATGCAAAAAACAGCATACTTGAAATCTCCTTAAAATACAGGTACAGCGGAATAATGCTCTATACTGGCGGAACAGACATATTCTCCAGTACGAATTTTTCAGGTCAAAAATTTTAATCCATGCTAAAATTTAAAAATGAATTCTGTAGATATTATCATTCCCGTTTATAACGAAGAAAAAACTCTTGAGGAAATCTTGAAAAAAGTTGATGCGGCTGACTTCTGCGGCCTGCAAAAGCATGTAATACTTGTCGATGACGGTTCTACAGATAAATCACGCGAAATCATCAAGAACTTTGAAAACAAGTATGAAATCATTTATCATGATACAAATCAAGGCAAAGGCGCTGCGGTGTATAGCGGTTTCAAAGCTGCAAAGTCAGATATTGTAGTCATTCAGGATGCAGACCTGGAATACGACCCTAGCGACTATGTACCTTTATTGGAACTTTTAATAGAAGATAAAGCAGATGTGGTTTACGGAACAAGGTTCACCAGGACAAAGCCTTCGCGCTCTTTTATGTTTTCGCATTATTTGGGCAATATGTTTTTAACCTTTTTTACAAACTTACTGTACGGGTGCACGCTGACAGATATGGAAACTTGTTATAAGGCATTTAAAAGAGAATTTATTAAAGATATAGAAATAAAGTCTAAAAAGTTCGACTTTGAGCCTGAAATTACGGCTAAAATTGCAAAGAAGGGCGCAAGACTTTACGAGCTGCCTATATCGTATTACGGAAGAGACTACGCCGAAGGTAAGAAAATTACATACAAAGACGGCATCGGCGCAATAATTGCACTTATAAGGTTTAGATTTTTTGATTGAGACTAAGATTAAGAATATGGAAGAAAAGAAATATACCCATTACAGTGTTTTGTTAAATGAAGCCGTTGACGCCCTAAAACCCGACGGCAGCAGTGAAGTTTTTATTGACGCCACCATGGGCGGCGCAGGACACAGTGAGTTAATAGCCAAAAGAATCTCAAAAAACGGAAGGCTGATATGTTTTGACGTAGATGCGGACGCCATAAAAGAAGGAAGAAGAAAACTTTCAAAATACAAAAACGTCACTGTTATTCACGACAGTTATGCCAACCTGAAATACCACCTTGAAAAACTGGGCATAGAAAAAATAACCGGAGGCATACTTTTTGATTTAGGCGCTTCAATGCACCAGTTTCAAACAGCAGAGCGCGGTTTTAGTTTTATGAAAGACGCCCCTCTTGACATGCGCTTTGACATGAGCGCAGAGTTGACGGCGACGGATATTATAAACAATTACAGGGAAGACGAACTTGTAAAAATATTTAGTGAATATGGCGAAGAACGTTTCTCTAAAAGGATTGCAAAGGCAGTTATTGCGAACCGTCCGATTTATACAACTTTACAATTAGTCGACATTATTAAAAAATCCACCCCAAAAATTAATTCGAAAATTCATTGTGCTACAAGAGTTTTTCAGGCATTAAGAATTGAAGTAAATAAAGAGTTGTTAAATTTTGAAAATACATTAAACGAAGTGGTTACATTATTACATGTGGGTGCTATAATAAGTGTAATAAGCTTCCACTCACTGGAGGATAGGATTGCAAAGCAAGTATTGAAAAGTTTTTCTAATAGCTGCAGATGTCCGAGGAGTATGCCTGTTTGTGAATGTGAAGGTAAGATGCTTGAACTTGTTAATAAAAAACCCATAGAAGCAAGTGCGAGTGAGATTGCAGAAAATCCTGCATCAAGAAGTGCAAAATTAAGGATAGCCCGAAGAATATAATGACAACACGGAGGGCTTAACAACAAAATAGGGAGCCACATTTGAGTTTATCGTCTTTTATAGGGAAAAAATTAAATAAAAATATTGAAGATACAAGCAGTAATATTGCGCCCGTTTTAAATGCGGCAGTATCAAACCCCGTTACATTTAAGAGAAGAAGCCTTGGGCAGACACATGAGAATACCCAGATTATAAGCGGCTACTTCATACAGGAAAAGTCATATAAAGAAATGGTAATAGCAAGAATAAATACAGGTTTATGCGGAATTTTGGCACTATTGGTTATGGTGTGCCTTGTAAGCTATTACTTTGTTGCAACAGGTGAAATTGAACTCAATAAAATTCGCAAAGAAACTCTGGCACTGAATTTTGATAACGAAGAAATGCAAAATGAACTGGACAACCTGCAATCGTATCAAAATGTTGACCAAACAGTTGCAAGAACAAAAATATTGCAAAGGGCTCAGCAAGTAGTAGAACTTTCTGCTGCAAATCTACCCAGTGTAAATTTTGATGAAAGCAAGGAAGAGTTTAACCCGCGTTGGTTTATGGGTTATTAAGCGAAACGAGTTTGACAAAAGCAATAGCCGTTCTTTGAGGAAGAGTTTTGAGCAAAGATACACAGAAGTGGTTTGACAAAAGAATTGGTTGCTTACAGTTTTTTTTTACTGTATTTATTATCCTGTTTGTATTTTATCTTTTTCTTATACAAATAGTTGATATACGCCACTATAGAGACAGGGCAAAGCAGCAAAGGTCTTCAAAAGTTTCGGTTTTGCGCGGTGAAATTGTTGATAAAAATAAAATGAAACTGGCCGCCGACCAAGTTTTTTTCGACGTTTATGCCCATAGAAAATATTTTGACCATACCCCTGAAGAGCTTGCAAATATTTTGGCTCCCATAGTTCAGGTTTCACAATCCAAGTTGCTTAATGATCTCAAAAATGAAAATCTCGAAGTAATTTCCGTTAAAAAATTAGTCGACAGAAAAACAGCGGATACCTTAAAAGAACTTAGTCTGCGTGAAATTTCGCTTGACAGAAAAAACAAAAGAATATACCCGCAAGGGTATTTGGCCTCTCACATTCTCGGGTATTACAACCCTGATGCAGACATAGCGGCAGGGATTGAATACTCCGCCAAAGATTACCTTGAATATTATGAGCGCTCAACAAGTTATGAAAAAACCCGTGACGGCGACATCATTTATTCTCTTTCAACAAATCCGGAAGACGTTGCATCGCTGCCAAAAGGAAAGACTTTAGAGCTTACAATAGATTCGGCTATTCAGCATATATGTGAAAAATCACTATATAAGACGGTTCAAAAAACACGTGCATTAAGGGGAGCGGTAATCGTACTTGACCCCAAAACGGGTGAAATTTTAGCTTTGGCCGCATATCCGTACTATAACCCGAACAACTATGGCAAATACTCTCAAATAGAGCTGAAGAACTGGGCTATAACAGACGTTTACCCGCCGGGCTCTACCTTTAAGGTGATAACGGTTGCATCTGCCCTTATAAATGAAAAAATAGATAAGAATTCAAAAATACTTGATACGGGCAAAATAAAAATCGGCTGGTGGGAAATCAAAAACTATGATTATGACAAATATCCAAACCCCGGCCTTATTGACTTGGTTTACCTGTTTCAACATTCAAGCAACGTAGGTACGGTAAAGGTTGCCAATAAGCTTTCCAGTCAAGAGTTTTATGACATACTCAGGATGTTTAATTTTGGTGAAAAAACCGGTATTGATTTACCCGGTGAGTCTTCCGGCATCCTTCCCAAGCCGAAAAATTGGGATATTGCAACACATGGCTCAATGGGATACGGATACGGGGCTTCCGCAACAGCCATCCAAATGGCCTCCGCTGTAGCAGCTATTGCAAACAACGGGGTCTGGGTAACTCCGCATGTGATAAAGTATCCTCCGGAAGAACTTGGACAAAAAGTACAGTCCAGAAGAGTAATGCAGGAAAATCTGGCAAAAGACCTGACAGAAATTCTTGTCAAGTCGATTGACGAAGGAAAATCAAGTATAAGGATGGAAGAATATTCGATAGCGGCAAAAACCGGCACCTCTCGACGCCCGAAAGATAATGGTGTAGGATATACTAACAAGCTTTATACATCAATTGTAGGTTATCTGCCTGCATCCGACCCAAAAGCAGTTGTTTATGTTGTAGTAGACAGCCCCGAGGGCGAAGGTATATGGGGTTCAACAGTTGCAGCCCCTATATTTAAAGAAATAACGACCGAACTTGTTAAAATAATGAATATGAACCCTGATAGAAAAAAAGCTAAGGGCGCATAACGGAAGAAGGACAAATGGAACTAAGTAAATTAATAAAAGAAATAGATACGAAAGAGGTTTTAAACTATAAAGACATAGACATCAAAGGGATTTCATATAACTCTAATACAATTAACAGCCATGAAATTTTTGTATGTCTAAAGGGTGAACACGTTGACGGACACGAATTTGCCCAAAGCGCATTTGAAAAAGGTGCAACCGCCCTAATGTGCGAACGGCCTTTAAACATTGAAATTCCCCAGCTTATTGTCGACTCAACGCAAAAAAGGATTGCAGACCTTGCAGCCTGTTTTTACAGATACCCGTCTTGCAGTTTGGACTTAATAGGCGTAACCGGTACAAACGGAAAAACTTCTGTTACTCACCTTATACAGAAAATACTTGAGCAAAACGCCAAGAGCTGCGCCCTTATAGGTACGCTTGGATATAAGTTAAGCGCCGCTTCGGACTACATAGAAGCAAAACACACTACGCCTCAGGCTCCCGAGCTTCAAGCCACGTTAGATAAGATTTTACAATACGGAATAAACTATGTGGTGACGGAAGTCTCCTCCCATGCGCTTGAGCAGTACAGGGTGAGAAAATGCGAGTTCGCAGGCGCTGCATTTACAAACCAGACGCAAGACCATCTTGACTATCACATTACAATGGAAAACTATTTCAAAGCCAAGCAAAAGCTTTTTACTTCATTAAAACCCGGGACTTTTGCAGTTATAAACCTCGACGATAAATACGGCAAGAAATTTCTTGACTCTGTTCCCGATGGCGTAAAGGTTATAACTTACGGCGTAGAAACAAATTTCGATATCCGCTCGGATGTCATGGCGCACGAAGTCGAGTTCACTTCTCACGGTGCAAAGTTTATATGCAAAACCGAAGACGAAAGTCTGCCCATACAACTTCATTTAAACGGAATGTTCAGTGTTTATAACGCACTTACAGCCATAGCCACAGGCCTTGCCTTGGGGGTAAAGCTTGAAGTCTGCAAGGCAGCTCTGGAAGAAACAAAAGGGGTAGCCGGAAGGTTTGAACTCGTAAATAACAAGCCTATGGTTATTGTAGACTATGCACACACACCTGACGGACTTGAAAATATCCTGCGTGCCGCTCGTGAACTTACACCCAAAAATGCAAACCTTATATGTCTTTTCGGGTGCGGCGGGGACCGGGATGCAACAAAAAGACCCAAAATGGGCAAAGTGGCACAAGATTTATGTGACAAAATAGTTATAACATCTGACAATCCCCGCTCGGAAGACCCCCAGCAGATAATAACAGACATTCTCTCGGGCCTGCGCCTTATAAACCCCGAAACCGTCTTTGTTGAGCCTGACCGCAGAAGCGCCATAGAGCTTCTGAAAAAAATATCGAACGATGATGACGTCATAATCGTTGCAGGCAAAGGCCATGAGGACTACCAGATACTCTCGGACAGAACAATACATTTTGACGACAGGGAAGAAGTTATAAAGGTATTCGGAGAATAAATATTTTTATTTCCTGCCATGTAAATGTCTTTTCAAAAACCCTTGATTGTATTAGAATAAATACATGGAAACTGTTTGCAAGCGAGAAAAATTAATAATTCACGGCTCAAAATCCTTAAATGGAGAGGTTTCTATAGCAGGAGCAAAGAATGCCATTTTAAAACACATGGCTGCTGCGCTTTTGGCGAAAGATGTAAGTGTCATATACAATGTACCCGAGCTCACCGACGTTGAGATTATGCTCGATGTTTTAAGTCAGCTTGGAGCAAAAACAAGCTATAACAGAAAAGAAAAATGTCTGACAATTGACGCGACGGAGCTGACAAGCGTTTTTGCCTCGGACGAGTTCGTGAGTAAAATGCGCGCTTCTTTCGTAGTCTTAGGTTCACTGGTGGGTCGTATGAAAGAGGCCAAAGTTGCGCTTCCCGGGGGCTGTGCAATAGGCGCAAGGCGCGTAGACTTTCATATTAAGGGCATAGAAGCTCTGGGCGGCGAATGCAAGATTGAAAACGGCTACGTTATAGCGAAGGCGCGCAGATTAAAAGGTGCGGATGTGTGGTTTGACATACCTTCTGTCGGAGCAACCGAAAATGTAATGTTGGCAGCCGTTTTGGCCGAAGGCACTACAAGAATACAAAATGCCGCACAGGAGCCCGAGATAGTAGATCTGGCAAATTTCCTCAAAGCAATGGGGGCAAATATTGAAGGTGCAGGAACAAACCAGATAACAATTACAGGCGTTACTCAAGACCAATTGCACGGAGTTGAATACACTACTATACCTGACAGGATAGAAGCAGGCACATATATGTCCGCAATAATAGGTACTCGGGGTAAGGGTATTATAAGGAATATCTTCCCCAACCACCTTACGATATTTACCGGCAAGCTGTTGGAAATGGGTGCGAGAATAAAACTTGTAGAGCCCAATACAATGGAAGTAAGTGCAAGCGGCAAGTTAGAAGCCGTAAACTTCATTACGCAGCCTTATCCGGGCTTCCCTACAGACCTGCAGGCGCTTGCAATGTCTCTTCTGTCAACCGCAAAGGGTATCTCTGTTGTCACGGAAAGTTTGTATGAAAACCGTTTTATGCATGTCGGTGAACTCTGGAGGATGGGAGCCAATATTCGACAAAACAATAATTCTGCTATAATAAAAGGTGTAGACGCACTTGTGGGGGCCAGAGTAGAGTCGCCTGACTTACGTGCGGGTGCCGCTTTGGTTGTTGCAGCGCTTATGGCAAGAGGCGAAAGTGAAGTCGGCAAACTGCACCATATAGACCGCGGATACGAAAAATTTGTAGAAAAGCTAAAAGGGTTAAATGCACACGTAGAGCGCGTAGAAGAAACAGATAGGAGTTCAAATGACGCGACTGTATAAAAGATGGTATGATTATGATCCTGTATTAATGGAAATTATTGATCTTTTAAAAAATTATTCAACAGAATTAAGGTCGCAGGCTGAAGTATTTCTGCAAAAAGTTGAAGAGCAGACTTCAAAAGAGGCTGTCGACCGCTTTTATGAAATGGTAAAACCTTTTCAGGGTAACCGTTGGTATGACCAAGACCCGGTTATTTCAAAAACAGTAGAGCTTTTAAGGATTGTACCGCAGGAAGTACAAAAAGCTGCAGCTGAAAACTTCGTTTATTACCTAAAAGAACAGGGTGTTACAGTCCAAAGAAACGAATGACCTTCTCCCACGCACTCATTTTTTTGTACTTTTCAAGAACACTCTCCGAGTAGTCAAAAACAAGCTTCTCTTTGGTTTCCATAAAAGAATTTGCCATCATTTTGCTCAAGTTCGCAATCTGTTCGTATTTCTCGTTTGCAAGTTCATCATTGCAAAACGCAGCTTCCACATTCAAAAGCTCGCTTCCCGAACATTCGCCGTCAAAATGAGTAGAGATACTTTCCAAAAGCTCTCTGTTTTCTGATTCATTTTTGTGTTTAATCCGCACATCTTCTAAAAACTTTTTAATCGTTGTGTATTTATTCATGCAATTCGGACAATTTCTCAAATGGATAGCAACACAGTCTCTCTGAAAGCCGTCCAATTTATCATCTACATAATATGGAACAAGTTTCGCAACTATTTCACAAGTTAAATAACCTTTTAGCACTTGCAATTCCCCTTTCTGCGCTTTGGTTTTATTCAAAAGCAGTGTGCTGTCTACATCTTTGGCAAATTTTCTACTTTTTGAACAAAGTATTCCTTTGTTATCTTTAATCTTGACTGACATATGGTTTTATATAATCCTGTAATTTCTCTCTTGCTCTTGCTATACGAGACTTAACCGTACCTATACTTGAATGTGTGGCTTCTGCAATCTCGTCATAACTAAGACCCTGAAGCTCTCTCATAATTATGGCGACACGAAAAGGGTCGGGAAGCTTATGGATAGAGTCTGTTATAACCGAACTCAACTCACCCTCGAGAATCTTTTTTGAAGGTGTAGATTTTTCACAAGGAATCTCTAATTCCCTTGTATCATCCTCTTCGCCCTCGTTCAAAGAAACTTTTTTGATGCTTTTCTGCTTCTTGCGCAAAGTGTCGTAAAACTGGCGTACTATAATCTGGTTTAACCAAGACTTAAATGTAGAAGGGTTTTTAAGCCTGTGAATATTCTTTGCAACCTTTAATAGAATCTCCTGCGTAATATCGGACACATCGTCAGTATCAGCATGCAGATAATGCAAAGTAGTATAAACATTTTTCTGTTCACGTCGAATCAACTCCTCAAGTGCTTCTAAATCTTCTTTTTGGGCTTTTTTTATCAAATCTGTGGTCGTTTCATCTTTGTACTTTGTTTTCATACAAATAAAAATATGCGCTTTATGCTCAAGTTCCTATAATCTTTGTTATATAATCAGGTAGGTAATATTTGGAACACCATGTCGTGAACAGGATTATTGACGCCAACCTGAACAGAGCCGCAGAGGCACTTAGAAACCTTGAAGAAATTACAAGGTTTGTTTTAGACGATAAAAAATTGAGCACAGAGTTAAAAAACATAAGACATGACCTGTGTATGTTTTTTGATAAGGACTATGAGAAACTTTTGAGCGCCAGAAATACCGAAGAAGACATAGGTACAACTATTGAAAATCCTACAAAACGTCGGGGACTTGAGAGTGTGTTCCGTGCTAACATAAAAAGGTTACAGCAGGCGCTCAGAGTTCTTTCAGAATACGGGAATCTACCGGATGAGCCTCGTTATAGCTCCTACAAACTTGAAAAGAAGATGTATGAAAGGCTGAAAATGGATTTAAAAAAGCATCTGCTTAAAGGCAGGGTTTTGTACCTCGTTACAAATTCAGATAACTTTAAAGACGAAGATGCTTTTCTGGATTCTTTGGCTGCTGCGCTTAAGGGCGGTGTGGATATGGTTCAATTGCGCGAAAAAAATATGCCTGCCAAGCGTTTTATTGAGCTTGGTAAAAAAGTCAGGGAACTGTGCAGTATGTATAATGCCCTTTTCATAGTTAATGACAGAATCGACATAGCGCAAATTGTCAACGCCGACGGGGTTCATCTTGGTCAAGAGGATGTAGATATAGAGAGCGCAAGGGAAATCCTCGGAGAAAAAATTATAATAGGACTTTCCACACACAAGCCCGATGATGCAAAAAAAGCTGTCGAGAAAGGTGCTGATTACATAGGCGTAGGGCCTGTTTTTAAAACGCCTACAAAACCTCAAAAAGACCCCGTGGGACTTGAATATGTCAAATGGGCCGCAGAAAATACGGATATTCCTTTCTTTGCTATCGGTTCGATTGATTCAAATAACGTTGCGGAAGTAAAAGAAGCCGGAGCAAAAAGAGTAGCGGTTATACGCTCGATTATGTATGCGGACAACCCTGAAAAAGCAGCTTCTGAGTTCAGAAAGGCCCTAGTGTAATGTCTACTTTATTAATATTTCCTCCGCAGTGGGTTCCCATAAGCCCTTACTTTGCAATGCTGACGCTTCTCGGACAGTTTAGGGCCAAGGAAATTCCCTGCAGGGCAATAGATTTAAACATCGATTTTTATAATACCGTTCTCTCAAAAGGCTTTCTTGAAAACTCTTTAGAGCTTGCCTATAGCGAAAGCGCACAAGCCGCAAGATTAAAAGAACTGACAACTTTCTACCAAAAAGACAAAGATTTTAACTCGTATACACTTAGCGAACAGGTCAAGTTGGTAAAGTATTCAAAAATAAAAGATTTCATCCAAAGTCCAATTAACTACAGAGATTTGCCGCTCGTTGCAGAAGATGCCGTAAGTATTATCAAAAGCGAGCATTTTTACGAACCCAAAGACCTCATACAGGCTTTAAACATAATAGATTTAGCGCTCGATTTGGTAAGCATTCCCTATGCGCCCTCAAAACTTTCTTTTGAAGCGTATATAAACCCGCTTTACAAATTGGACTATGAAAATATCAAACACTTTGTATTCTGTAAAGAAACAAACATGTTCAGAAACTACTTTGAATCAAAGATAGACGAAATTCTTGCTTCAAACCCCGATTACATAGGGGTTTCAGTAAACTCATCTTCGCAAATCATACCTGCCTTAACCCTGACGAATATATTGAAAGAAAAAAGCAAGGCGCACATTAACATAGGCGGTAATTTCTTTGGAAGAGTAATTGAAACAGTTGCCCAAAAGAAAGACTTTTTCGAGCTTTTTTGTGATTCCATTTTAATAGAAGAAGGAGAAAAGCCTTGTATAGAACTCTCCAAAGCTATAAGCGGCGAAATAAACTTCGCCGACGTGCCTAATCTGGTATACAAAGAGGGCGATGAGATTAAAGTAAATCCCAAAACCATTCCCACTCCTTTAAACGAGCTTGCGGATGTATCTTTTGACGGCTTTGAAAAGTATACTTATTTTTCACCTAAAATTGTCCTGCCGCATCAAACAAGCAAGGGCTGCTATTGGGGCAAGTGCAGCTTTTGCGATCAAGATTTCGGGCAAAACTTTAACGTAAAAGATGTCGACAAGCTTGTAGGGGAACTCTCCAGATTAAAAGAAAAATGGAACATAGACAGCTTTGAATTTATTGACGAATCCATATCGCCGTCTTATATGGAAGAACTCGCCAAAAAACTTATAGATACGGACCTCAAAGTAAATTATTTCTGTAATGCCAGACTGGAAAAGGCTTTTACCAAGGATATCCTAAATGCCGCATCACAATCGGGTCTCAAAATGATTCTCTGGGGACTGGAATCGGGTTCGGATAAAATAATGAAGCTGATTAACAAGGGTATCGACATCGACAAACGCCTTGAAATTATGAAAGACGCCAAAGACGCAGGCATATGGAACTTCGCCTTTATCTTCTTTGGTTTTCCCGCAGAAACGCATGAGGACGCCATAAAAACAATTGAGATGCTCGAGCAAAATACAGACGTAATTTCCTCATACGGAAGAAGTGTGTTTACAATGGGCAAACACACAAAACTTCGTGATAACCCTGAAGTTTACGGTCTCACAAAGGTAAACGAGTTGGAAGAAGAACTCTCTCCTTCTTATTCCTTTGAATGCATAGGAATGCCAAAAAATGAACTTAATGAAATTATTAAGCTCTGTACAAAACGTGCCAATAAGGCTTATAATAATCCATTATGGATGTATTTAAGACATAGGGAGTATTTGTTCTTATATGTTGCAAAATACGGTGTCGATTGGGTAGAAAAATATAGTTTGGACAATTTAGGGGAGAGATAGTTATGGGCGAAGAAACAAATAAAGAAAATAAGATAAACTTTTTTGACCTCGATGGCGGCAAAAAAACCCGTGAAATAACTCAAGAGAGAAAAAATATTTTAAAACAAATGACAACAAGCCTTAAAACTCTGGGTTTCACAGATGATGAAATCAACGAGGTTTTAGACATAATAAATAAAGCTCAGGACGATGTTGCGTATATCAAAGAAGAGCTTGAGGGCACAAACCTCAACGTTGAAGCGGAAGAAGCGGTTTATATCACCCGAAAAAAAACGGGCGACATAAGGGCTAAAAACGAAAAAATGGCGGCAGACATAAGGGCTAAAATTAGTGAAATTATGACAAGGAAATCAGGTAACTAGAGAGCCGAGCCTTCCCTGAAAGCTGTCTCTTTCTTCAAGTTTCGCATCTATAAGGTTAAGTGTTTTAAACCTGTTTTTTACCCACACAGGGGCAACAAGAGTTGTGCTCAACCCACTCCCTGCAAGGCGTTCGATTATGGTGTCTTTATGCAGATACTCTAAAAAGTCACAGGCCAACTCAGCATATTCATCCTCCGATAACATTTTTACCTGACCGCTTGAGTATATCTTTTCAAGAGTTGTGTCTTTTAAAACTGTAAGACAGTGGATTTTAACCGCATCTACTTTGAGTTCCGCAAGTTTTTTTGCACTTTCCATCATCATCTCACGGCTTTCGTTCGGGAGGCCTAAAATCATATGAACACATACTTCAATACCGCACTCCTTGGCCTTTTTGTATATAGTTTCAAATGTTTCATAATTATGTCCGCGGTTTATAAGCTCAAGGGTTTTATCATGTACGGACTGTAAACCAAGTTCCAGCTGGGGGAAAGGATAACTTGAAATTAAATCCAATTTCTCTTCATCAAGACAATCAGGGCGCGTTCCGATTGAGATTCCAACCACCCTCTCGTCACAAAACGCCGCATCGTATATTTCCTTAAGTTCGGCCGCAGGCCGGTAAGTGTTGGAATATGCCTGAAAATATGCAAGAAATTTTTTCGCACCAAGACGTTTGGGGAGTTTTTCAATAGCTGTTCTCACCTGCTCCCTGACACTTAAAGCGTTGTCGTGCACTTGAGAAAAACTTCCTGAAGCATCACAAAAAATGCATCCTCCGCGCGAAATACTTCCGTCACGGTTAGGACAAGAAAAACCGGCGTCCAGAGTTATTTTATAAACCTTTTCGCCAAAAACTTTTCGCAAATGCTCGTTGTATGTCTTGTATCTCTTTTTGGGGGGATTATTCGACATTATCCGATGCGAGCTGCGGATATAGGTAGTGTTCACCGCACTTAGGGCAAACAACTTCCTGTTGTTTTCCTTCTTCCAGTATTACAACCTCAAAAAGCTCTCTGCATCCCGAAGCTGAACATCTTATTGCCCAAGTGGGTCTTACTATTTTTGCCATAATTATTCCTCCAAAACTATTTTAATTCTATTATATTACAAAAAATTAGGCAATAATTTTAACATTTTGATGATATAATTTTATTGAAGAGTTTAGTGGACTTAAAATAGCATGAAAATCTTAATTTCAAATGATGACGGTATTGCAGCAATAGGGATAAGAGCTTTAGTTGAAGCACTTTCATGCAGTCACGATGTTTATGTTGTGGCTCCAGACAGAGAAAGAAGCGCTGCGGGGCATTCTCTGACACTGCACACGCCGCTGCGTGTTGAAGAACTTGACTCTAAATTCGGTGCAAAACGTGTCTGGGCAACTACGGGTACGCCTGGCGACTGTGTAAAAATGGCATTATGCGCCATTTTGGAGGAACATGAACTGCCCGATATCGTTATCTCGGGAATTAATCACGGGCCAAACCTCGGTACCGACATCCTTTACTCGGGAACAGTAAGCTGCGCTATGGAGGGGGCAATGCTCGGATACCCAAGCATGGCTGTTTCTCTGTGCAGCATGTCAAATGACCCGATTTACTTCACTGAAACAGCTAACTTTGTGGCAAGGTTCCTTCCAAAAATTGAAACGCTGAACTTTCCTAAAAAAACAATATTAAACGTCAATACTCCGGCACTCGAAGAGGCGGACGTTGCAGGCGTTGAGATAACAAAACTCGGTGAAAAAATGTTCACAAACGAATATGAAAAACGTGCCGACCCCAGAGGTAAGATATACTACTGGATGGCGGGCGAACTTACAAGCGCCGAGGAAGATGACGGCACAGATATAACGGCTGTGCGTAATAACAGAATTTCTATAACTCCTGTTACTTTTGAAATGACACATAAGAGCATTATGGCAGAGCTTGAGAACTCATTCTGCAAGGGCGGAATATGCGACTGGTACGGATATAATGCACATAATTCTTAACGGCAAAAAAGAACAGGTAAATGATAATATTACAATTGAAGGACTCCTTGGCAATATGGAGCTCCCGAGATATTTTGTAGTTGAGCACAATAAAAATATCATCTACAAGGAAAATTATGCTTTAACAACCTTAAATGAAGGGGATGAAGTAGAGGTGGCGTCCTTCTGCGGGGGGGGATAATCTAACAGACATTGTAAGCACAGAGGAGCAAGGAAATACGGGGAAGAGAGATGAAAAAGAGAGCATACATAAGTGTTTTTGACAAAACCGGAGTAGTGGAACTTGGTAAAAAGCTTGACAGTCTTGGTTGGGAAATAATCTCAACGGGAAAAACCTGCGCTATGTTAAATGAGAGCGGAGTTAAGGCTGTCGAAAGTTCAACCATTACAGGGTTTGATGAGCTTCTGGGGGGCAAAGTAAAAAGCCTGCACCCAAAGATTTTCGCAGGTATTTTGGCTAACTCTGAAGAAATTAAGACTTTGGATTTTCCGCCATTTTCCCTTGTTGTGGTCAATCTTTACCCGTTTGAAAGCTACAGGGGTAAAAACGCAGACACCGAAACGCTTTTGAAAAATATCGATATCGGAGGCGTCTCCCTGCTGCGTGCAGGCGCCAAAAACTATGAGAATGTTGCCGTAGTGTGCGATCCTGCCGACTACAATCTGGACTTTGAAAACCTTGACCTTAAAACCAGAGAAACCCTTGCACTAAAGGTTTTTCAAACAACATCAAATTATGATTTCTCTATATTTGACGAACTTTCTAAAAATTTCGGAATGAGAGAAGGGCTTGGTGAAACAGAAAGTTTCTATCTTAAAAAAGAAAAAGAACTCAGGTATGGCGAAAACCCGCATCAGATGGCAGGATTATACAGAGAAACATCGTCAAAAGTTCTTGATTATGAATTTTTAAACGGTAAAGAGTTTTCTTACAACAACATAATTGACGCCTCTGCTGCACTTGATATAGTAAGCGAGTTCTACGATGTAAACTGTGCGGTTATCATTAAACACACCAATCCTTGCGGAGCAGCGCTCGGCGCTACGCTTTTGGAGGCCTGGGAGAAAGCGTTAGACTGCGACCCCCTGAGCGCCTTTGGAGGCATTGTTGCTTTTACCCGTTCGGTAGACGAGGAGCTTGCAAGGCGTTTAACCGCCATGTTTTTAGAAGTTGTTATAGCGCCAAACTATACAGCTGAAGCGGTCGAAATTTTAAAAACAAAGAAAAACTTGCGCGTAGTAAAACTTATAACACCGCTAGATGAATACAAATCCTACGTACCGAAAGAAGTAAGACTTACTCCTTTCGGGGGTTTAATTCAGCAAAAAGATGTTAAAGAATTAAATCCGAGTGACTTCAAAGTTGTTACAAAGCTCAAGCCTACACAAGAACAAATTGAAGATATGGTTTTTGCTTTTAAAATAGCAAAACACCTGAAATCTAACGCTATCGTGGTGGCCAAAGACTTAAAAACACTGGGAATATGCGGCGGCCAAACGAGCCGTGTAGGTTCTGTAGAAATAGCCCTGAACAGAGTTTGTGACGGGGCTAAAGGCGCGGTTCTTGCAAGCGACGGGTTCTTCCCTGCTACCGATAACATCGAGATAGCGGCATCACAAAGAATTGCAGCTATAATACAGCCGGGCGGCAGCATAAAAGACGAAGAAGTCATAAAGGCTGCAGATAAATTATCTTTGGTTATGATAACTGCAGGCCAAAGACATTTTAAACACTAAAAATGTGTGATTGACGAAACAGGCATACGGCAAAAATGGTATTAACAAACAAAAAAGCTATTGTAAGTATAAGTATGGGGCACTTTGTGGCAGATATGTACGCTGCGGCTCTTGTCCCTTTATATCCATATATCTCTGACAATCTCGGTATTACGCTTGCAATAATGAGTGCGATAATTAGTATAGGGCACCTCTTTTCTTCCGCAATGCAGCCTTTGTTCGGATTTTTGGCAGACCAGTCCAAACACAGAACATTTATGATTTGGGGCCTTGTTTTGGGTGCAATTTTCATACCTCTTGCAGCTTTAATGCCTCACGTACTTTTGCTTGCCGTATCTTTAATACTGGGTATGTGCGGAAACTCACTCTTTCACCCGCAGGCAACGGCTATGATTTCCGTATTCAACTACAACAATCCAAAACTTTCAAAATATATGGGTATCTTCCTTGGTGTGGGCACAATAGGCTACGCAATAAGCCCGATGCTCTCGTCTTCTTTGGTACAGGACTTTGGCCCGATGTCACTTCTCTACATAACGGTATTGGGTCTGGCAGCCGCCGCAATGCTTTATTACAATGTACCAAAAATCCCTTTTAAGGCCGCAAGAAGAAGTAAAGAAAAATTCATGCAAATCATGTCAAATATATGGCATACACCCGAACTTGTAAGTCTTTTGGGGATATCCGTCATGAAGTCAATTATAACAATAAGCTATGCGACCTATATGCCGTTTTTACTGAAGAGTTACGGGTACAACATAGGCCAGATAGGCCTTATAATGACTTGTTTCTTCACTTGTGCAGGATTCGCAACTGTTTTAAGTACAAAAATAGAAAACCGTATAGGCTCGGCAAATGTTATAAGACTCTCATTTTTTACAATACTGCCCCTTACAATTATCTTCCTTGCACTGTTTAAAGCAAACCTCGGAGCCATTGCACTTATTTTCTTCTTCATACAAGGCTTCTGCGCCATGCTTTCAGTCTCCATCACAATGTGTACTGCCCAAAAACTCATGCCAACCCACAAAGGCGTTATATCCGGCGCAATGGGAGGATTCTCCTGGAGTATAGCGGCATTAAGTTTACTGCCTTTAGGTTATCTGGCAGAGAAGTTCGGAATAGACAATATATTATATCTTGTAGGTACAATAGCACTTTTTGCAGGCACATTCTGCATAACAAGAAGACTTAAAATAGTGCTTAAGAAGCACAGAAGATGCGAAATAACAGAGGCAAGACTACAGTAACGAGCCGTGTTCGTCGGTACCGCCCGTTATAATGAGGTCGTATTTATTTGCCAACTTCTCCACACACTTTCTCGAATGAAATTTAACTATACCCCTAAACCTGTTGTACGGGTAGTATACCTCTATGCCGTCCAGTCCCATGTTTTTTAACTTTTTTACCAGCCTGTCCAGACTCGGGACCCAGCAACAGCAAGGATGGGCAAAAACAGCTATGCCGCCCGCTTTATGTATAGTATCTATTACCCTTTTAGAACTTCTCGCATGTAATATCCTGTGCAGAGTGCTTTGATTATCACAGCATAGCGCCTTCAACTCTTCGTTATTTATATCTACACCATAACCTATGATGTGAACAATCGTCGGAAACGTAAAACAGTCAAACTCAACTCCGGGAATTAAAAACGGCTCATTTAAGTATATTGATGAATAATAACCCTTAAGAGTATTGTGGTCAGTTATGGAGAAATGCTCGAGACCAAGCTCTTTGGCCTGCTCAATAAGCTTGTCAAAAGGCATCTCGCCGTCAGAATAACTCGAGTGCGCGTGCAAGTTTGCCTTTGAATAGTAGGCTAACCTGTCTATATTTTTAATTCTCTCCTTGATGTTCATATGTTATAATGACTATACTACAAACCGGGGAGAAAGTTATGGATAATATAGTTAATTCTCAAATAACATATTTAGAAATTTTTAAAAACTCACTGATTTTATATTTCAAAAACTTGAAACTTTTTGTCAAGTACCTTGCATTTCCTGTTGTAGGAATAACCTTGGGGTTTTCTATTGCCGTTATACCTGCAATTATTTTTAGCCCAATTGCGATTGTAGGAAATTTCCTGCACTATCTTTTAATCTCGCTTACAGGTTTGCTTGTAGGTTTGGCAATATTTATAAAAGCCTTTTGGGGATACATTATTGCCGCAGCTTCAACTGTTTATATGTCACAAGATCTTATCAAATCAGGCTTTATAAAAAGTATCGACATGTACGACCAAGAAATACGCTCCAGGGCAAAGGAATACATTATTTACCTGTTAATTATTTCAGTAGTTTCCGTTGTTTTTTCTTTGGGTATAATAACCTTGCCGTTGGTATTTTTCTTTTTACTTTATTTACAAGTGTATGTTTTAGAGAAAAACGAAACACCCGCAAAAGCCTTTTTGCGAAACTTCTCTCTGGTTAAGGGACATTTTTGGGCAACATTGTGGCTGGGAATATTAATAATACTTGCAACGGCAGTGTTGACATTACCTGCGCTGTTATTTGCTTTCAATAAACACTTATATGGTGCAGCGAGTACAGTTATCTCACTTATGTTATTGCCGCTAATAAATTTAATTCTGACTTACTGGTACTATAAAATAGTTCAAAGTTAAGCTTCCGTGTTAAACATGGAATCGCCTTTTTCGGCTTCGTTCTCAGAAGTTGCCAAGACTTTCTTTGTTTTTTTGGTTTTTTTTCTGGCTTCTTCTTTGGCTTCTTCTCTCTCCTTAAGTTTAAGGCGGACATTGACTGCATTTATGGTAGCAAGGGAGCTCAAAGAAGCCCTCAGCTGAGCTGAGCGGTCAACAAACTGTTCTTGTTTTTCTTTTTCTTCGTTCTGACCACGGCCGCGTTGGTTAAAGTATTCACCACCCTGACCCATTTTGTCGTCCGAAGTTCTTGCAGCAGTACCCGATATATCTCCGGACTTGAAGTTAAAACTTCCGCCTATACCGAAATGCCCCGCGGAGCGATTATCGACCATTATTTTCCTTTTCCCTCGAGTTTAACTTAAATATTGATTATACCATTTTCTATACAAAGCGGCAACTTGCTATACAAAACACAAAATGATTTTTTTTTGCTCGTATGATGTGATTTTTTTTCTTCCATGCAATAATCCATATTAACAATATTTTAATTCTTAGAGAGGGAAATTAAGGTTGAACGAAAATATAAAAGCGCCGCTCGTTGAAGCAATGAAAAATTATGAAAAATGCCCCTGTGTGGGTTTTCATATACCGGGACACAATATGGGTGAAGGAGTATTACCTGCATATAAAAAACTTATAGGGGAAAAAGCCTTAAAAATAGATACGACTGACGAATTTGACTGCCTCGGAACTCTTTACCCTGCAACAGGTGCGATAAAAGACGCTATGGAAGAGGCAGCAAAAGCTTTTGGGGCAGAAAAAACTTTTTTCTTAACAGGAGGCTCCACAGTAGGAAATCTTGCCATAGCATTGGGCATGACCACACCCGGGCAAAAAATTATTCTTGGCAGAAATTCACACCGCTCAATACTTTCGGGAGCTGTAATTTCCGGAGCGGATCCGATATGGCTTATACCGAAAAAAATAAAGGACTGGGCGATTTTCGGAGGTGTTGAAGTTGAAGATTTGGAAAGAACGATAAAAGAAAATCCCGACGCTTCTTTGGTTTGGATTACAAACCCGACATATGAAGGCATGCTAAGCGACATGGAAGGAATTGTAAAAGTTTGCAAAAAATACGGTGTTTCTCTTGTCGTAGATGAAGCCCATGGGTGTCTTTGGAGCTTTAGTGACAGACTGCCAAAATCAGCACTGGAATTAGGTGCAGACGCAGTAGTACACTCGCTGCACAAAACAGGCGGCTCACTGTCTCAAAGTTCAATGCTGCACATTGCAAAAAATTCAAAACTTGACGCAGACAGAATAGAAAAAGCCCTTATGCTCCTCCACACAACATCCCCCTCTGTCTTGCTTATGGGCAGTCTTGACGCTGCAAGAGCAAATCTTTCAAGCGCAGAAGGTAAAAAAATGATAGACAATGCCATAGACAATGCAAACTACTTCAGGGAAGAAATTTCAAAAATGGAAAATGTCAGCGCCCTTGACCCGAGACCTGAAATGCTTTACGACCCCACAAAAGTTTTTATTAAAGTAAAGGGACTATCCGGCAAAAAACTTGAAGAAATACTGGAAAAGGAATACAAGATTGAAATAGAGTCGGCATCTGACGAAGGTCTTTTGATTCTTTCAAATATAGGCAGCAAACGCAAAGAGTTTGAATATCTTGCAAAAGCATTAAAGGAAATTTCAGCAAGGAACTACAAAAACGGTTTTAAAGATTTGAAATTCACTCCGCTTATTGACCCCAAACTTGTAATGAGATTGCGAGATGCATTTTTTAGCCCGAAAGAACTTGTAAAAAAAGAAGACACGGCGGGAAGAGTATGTTCGGAAGTTATAGCACTCTGCCCTCCGGGAATTTCCGTGCTGTTACCGGGTGAACTCATAAGAGAAGAACATCTCCCTTACTTGAGTCAATATGAATACGTGGAGTGCGTTAAAGAGTCCGCCAGATAGTAATTCATATTTCTCAACAATCGGCGTAAAAACATTTACAGGACAGATGTATTGTTATAATATTACACGCATAAGGAAAGAAGGGCGAAAATCCCTCACTGTAGCGCAACCGTGATAGTCGGAATACTTAATAACTTGCCAATTGAAAAACTGCGCATCACAGTTTTGCAAGAAAATAAGTTTTTAAGTATCCTTATCCGTTTACAGGTAGGGATTTTTTAATGTCAGTAGCACAAGTTCAAACTCAAAGAACAGGCGGATGTCCACACGGACTTCCCATGGGAGCATGCCCTATATGCAATGGTATGGGAGGCGGAGCAGGCACGCGAAAAGACGCCGAAAAACCAAAAAGCGCAGGTGAGTGGACTTGGATGCAATGCTATCTTGCGGGGCAGCTCATGAAAGCTCAGAGGGAAAATGCACAGGAAAGCAAGCAAATGTTCCTGAACCAACTCACGTTCATGCAGCAGATGGGGCAAAATATCCAAACATTTGTTGCAAGCATGCAAGCGGCACTGGATAGAATTCAAAACAGTTTACCCCCGCAGCTTCAGGCAGTATTCGGCAAAATAGTAAGTGGTATTTTAACCCCGCTGCTTAATCTTATCAACAAAATTCCTGTTATTTTGGAAAAAATTGAGCAGTTCGTTAATATGCTGCGCGAAAAAATCACAGATGCGGCACAAAAACTTACCGCGCTCTTGGGAGAAATTAAAAACTTTGTCGAAAGAAAACTGGCAAACAACCTCAAAAAGCTTACGAGAAAACTGCTGCGCTTCTTCATATGGGATAACGATGAAGAGTACTACGGAAATGATGAAGAGTTAGAAATATTTAAGTCAAGGGAATTAAAAAAACTAAAAGTTTTAATTTCAAAACTTGCGAAAAAAACTAAGGAAGATAAAGAAGATGATATCACCGACCGATAAACCAAAAGCTGCCATAAGCCAAGCAACAGTAAGAGCAGGGTTTCCTAATCACAAGAAAAAGCCCATGGGTCAAACACTGCAGGGCGTGCTTGTTAACAGTCATTTGAAAGAAAATGAAAACATAGTTCGCTTTGATGAAATTTGTGACTCTTTAATGATTTTTGAAGAAAACCCTGCAGCCACAAAATACACCTCTGCCCCGAGAGAGAAGAGTTTTGATACCCAAAAAACCCTTACGCCTGTTATTATAGGCACAAGTATTGTTTTTGCCGCAGTGGCAGCCCTTAGCGCAATTTATAAAAACCGCACTCTGAAAAACTACAATATTGACGGCATAAAGGATACTCTGTCTGATGCCAAAAAACTGAGAACGATGCTGCCAGAATCTCCTAAAAATGAACTGCCTTCGGCCTTGGGGATAAACATAAATATCCGTGAAGAGCATGAGTTTTCTGCATACAGGGCCCTCAGAGACCCAAGTATTAAAAATATAAAAGCGGCTGCCGCTACTTTCCTGTTCAGCGGACTTACGGTTGCCGCAAAAAACTTTGTTGACGGTGTAAAAGATATTTGGATTAAAAAACAAGAAGCCGACATTGAGCGGGACTTGCAAGAAAGTCTTATAGAAGTTGAAACAAAGTCTTTTTCGGGAAAACTGCAAGCAGTAAACGGGCTATTACAGGATACCGTTAAATACTTCAAGGGTTCACTGAACAAAAAGCCCGAGGAAAATAACGGAGAAATATTTTTCAAAAAACACTTTAAGCTTAGCTTTTCAGGTAACAAAGCAGACCAAATCCAAGAAGGCCGCAGAGTGAGTGAAGAAAAAGACAAAAAGAAGAAAAATGCACTGTACATCTTAGGAGTATTCGGAGCATTGGGGGCATGTCTTGCGGGAGGAAAATATGCATTTTCCAACTTCAAAAAAGCAGAAAAACACACCCTAAAATTCAAAGATGAATTTAACAATGCAGCCACTGAACTGATGGATAAAATAATACAGAAAAAAGATACCGGCAAAAAAGATATACTTGAACTCCTGTCCTCATATCTTTATGTGAAGCCCGAAGCGCTCAAAAGTAAGTTAACGGAAGCACAATGGGCGCCGGAAATCGCCCAAAGTGTTACCAAGAACGTAGATAGGGTAAAGTCGTCAATCTACACAACAGCGCCCGAAGCTCTGGCCGGTTCGGCACTGGAAAGAGTTCAGTATTACTGCTATATGAACGAACCACGAGGACACCTGTATACTTGGCTTGTAAATTCTGAAAATAAATTTGCTAAAAATCTTTTCATGGCCTTTACTGCCATTTCCGGAACAGGTTACATATTTAACCAAGGAGTAGATGCGATAAAATCTGTTGCCGTTGCAAGCGAAAACTCAAAAACCGAGCTGAATCTCAAAAAAAGGTTAGTTGACGTTGAAATAGAAAATTTTGAATCAAAGAAAAGAAGTGCTATTGAGCCGCTCATCAATAACTTTAATTACAAAAAAAGACAAGGTGACAAATCCCAAGAAGAGCTCAAGTGCATGGCGGAAAATATTCTGTTTGAAATTAAAAACGGCCCTCCTTATGTATACTCATAGAAAGGCAGAAAATGACAATAAGCCCCCTTATTCCATATCATACCGCAGCCCTCGGACAGGGCGTAATAATGCCTGATGCAAAACGCAACTACTGTGTTTTCAATGAGTACAGGAATGAGGAACTCACCAAAGAAAGAGAAAACGCACTTCCACATATTGAAAATATACTGAAATATACACAGGATGAAAAACAAATACTTGAAAGTCTCAACGTCTTAAACGGAATGCTTGATGAAAAAGTAAATGGCATTGACAAGTTGTACCCCACACTTTCACGCTTTAACGGCACAACTTCACCAAACATCCAAACCATGCTTGCGGGAATTTACAGAAAAACCCTTGTACCGGATGCCTACGGGCCGCTGCACCGTTGGATGTACCAACAAATAGTTTTTCCGAACTCACCCTACTTTGACCCCTTGGAAGAAATAGGCGGAGCGATATACGAATACAATAAGCAAATCAACAGTCAAAACGCTTCTAAGGAGTATTCTAATTCATTGGTAAATAAAAACTGAACGTAGTCCCGTCTTCAGGCGCAGATGCCAGGCTTACTTTTCCGCCTTGCATTTCCACAACTTTTTTGCATATAGAAAGCCCGATTCCCGAACCTTCTTTATTTTCATTGTTGCCCGTATTTGCTTGAGATAAAAATTTAAAAATTTTCTCCAATTCCTCCGGAGATACACCGCATCCTTCATTGTTAATCTCAAAATGGAAATTCTCATTATCAACCCAAGTAATAAGTCTTATTTTGCCGCCTGTTTGCGAAAACTTTACACAGTTACTTATGGCATTATACAAAACTTGATTAAACTTGGTTAAGTCAGAAAGTATTGTCACATCCATAAGAATAATCTCGGGTATCAACTGTTTCTCTTTAATCTTGGAATCGAATACTTCTAAAACATTAAGAATTGCGGCTTTGGTCGAAAATTCTTCCGTATTGATTTTCAATCTTCCATAGCGTAACTTTGCACTTTCTATGATATCCATCATTAGTGACTTAAGTTGCTTTGAACCCGAATTTATATTTTCTACATACTCCGATAATTTAGGATTTGCATCTTCCATCTCTTCTTTCAAAAGATCACTGTAGCCGACAATTGCATTCAGGGGAGTTTTAAGTTCATGGGAAAACTCGGCAAAAGACCTGCTTCCCTCTTCTAATTCTCTCCGGAAAGCCCTCTCCATATGTATTTGTTGAGCTATATAGCCAAAAAATTCACACATTATTTGAATAATAAGCATATTGGGTTCATAATAAGAATCTTTTTTATAATGAAAGAAGATATAACCAAAATCATTTTCCTCTTTTATTATGGGTACAATTAGAAAATTATACTTGAGTATGTTTTTCAACTCATCAATAGCATCACAATATCTATAATTTTTAAAGATAACATTATTAAGAAAATGAGATGCTTCGCTTGAGCCGTATGAAAAAACCAAATTATTCATGCTGTTTTCATATATGACAATAGAAAATTCCGAAAGGGGCAATACCAGTCCTGTTTCATTTACAAGTTCAGCAAGATACTCACACGAATCAGAAGTCAAACCCGCTTTTCTTATCAAATTGAAAATAAGCTTTAATTTCTCGCTGTCCTCAAGGTGTTTGTTTGCATAGTAATTCAGCTCATCTTTATACACACAAGAATCCCTGTGACAGTTTTTCTTATTAACGTAATCTTTTTTAATCTTACTTAAAATATCTTTCATACTCATATTATATATTATATTTATATCATAAGTTTTAGTACTAGCCAATACGGCTATATATTAAAGCACAAATAACAAGCAAAACGCCCCCTCGCCTAAAACAAGGGGGCGTTAAGAAAAAGTAATATTAACCTCTACCCAGATAAACCAAGGTTTGCAGTATGCTGTTTGCAGTGTCAAATACTCTCGAGTTAGCTTCAATTGCACGCTGAGCCATAATCATGTTTGAAAATTGTCTGGCCATATCGACGTTTGAAGACTCAACTCCGCCCGTCTTAAGAGCGCCTACACCGTTACCGCCGGCTGCACTATAAAATACGGTACCTGCGTTGGGACCTACTGAATATAAGTTACCGCCGACACCGACCATACCCTCAGGGTTGGTAACTGTTGCAAACTGCATTTGCAAGTTTTCGGGGACAAGTACTAAAGGATTTGCCCTGCAGTCTTCCGGACCAAAGATTTCAACACCTGTTGATGTTGTATATTTGAATATCTTTGAATTATCAGTCGGGTGGTTGGCAACAGTTATTTTGTCGCCGTTAGAATAAGTTGCTTCAATAACTCCTGTTTCACTTACAGACCAACTTGAAAGAGAGATTGCGTCCTTTAAGTTATTTACGGGCTCGATTTCAACTTTGTAGTCCATTACCTTACTTGAGTAAACCCCGCCTTGGTTTGTTGCAGTAGAAAGTTGCGCTTCCTGAACAAAATTGGACGTACCGGAGCGGAAACTTATTGATTCAGGAGTAGTACCACCGGTTGCACCGTCGATATTGAATGAAAGGGTACCGTCACCGACATCACAAGTAATATTGTAGCCCGCAGCTGCGAGCTGCGTTGTAATGTCTGCAGCAAGTGCATTCACTGTCATATTATCCGTAACATTAATTGCAATCTCGGGAACAACAACGCCGCCTACAACAGGGGAGATGTAGAATGTTCCGGGTGATATTTGTGCGTCATTTAATTCTTTTGCAAGTTTTGCACCAAAGCTCGCTTGCGGTTGAGCATAAGCTTCCGCCTCAAGTGCTTGGGGAATTACAACCGGAATCCCGGAGTTCGTTAAAGAAAGATCCGAGTCGATACCCATTACCTTATATCCGTTTGAAGTAACAAGGTTACCGTTAGGATCTAAGGTAAAGTTACCTGCACGCGTATAAAAAACCTCGCCGCGAGGAGACACAACGGTAAAGAAACCTTTGCCCATAAGCGTCATGTCTGAAGTTTTACCTGTTGTGTTCATAGTAGACGGTTCCCAGTTTTTTGTAATTGTTGAAGCTACGGTACCTATACCCGTTTGGAAACTGTTTACCCCGCCTCTGGAGCCTGTTGGAGCGGTACCCGTTGTTTTTGTTTGGTACCAGATATCTTGAAATGTAATTGATGACTCTTTAAAGCCTACTGTGTTGATGTTGGCAATGTTATCTGCAACAACGGAAATCTGTTGTTGTCCTGCAGTCATGCCTGTCATTGCTGTGTTTAATGCTTGTGACATTATTCTCTTCCTCCTATTATCATCCTGGTCTATTTAACATATTCTGCTATTTTTTTCGCAATATCTCCCACGGCGCCAACTATTTTTGATGAGTTATCCAAAAAGTAATTTATCGCACTTAGGAATGCATTTTCTTCACCGTCCTCTTCGGCAATATCACCCTCCCCGCCTCCTTCAACTGTCGAAGTGTCGGAAGACGAACCGGGTTCGCGAATACCCATAACGTAACCGAGAGGATAATTCTTGCCATTAACTTTTATAGAGGTACCGCCGGCATCAAAAGTAGCCTCCTCTACAATACCTACAATTGTTTTTGAATTATCATCCGGGTCAACCAAGGTAACTTCTTTGCCCACCAAAGAAACTGCTTGTGTGACCGTGTTGTTTGCAGTAATACTTTCATTTAACTTTTGAAGTTCATTTAATTGAGTAAATTGGGCTTGTTGCGCCAAAAATTCTTGGTTGCTCATAGGGTCAAGAGGGTCTTGGTACTTAAGCTGCTCTAACATCAATCTTAGGAACATATCCTGATTAAGTTCTTGGTTGGCACCGTTAACAGCAGTCTGCTGGGCCTGCATCTCTGCGGTCTGGTTTTGCATGGAATTGATTGTATTGCTAACGCTTGACATCCTTTATCTTCTCCTTTGTTATTACTTATTTTTTCTTTCTTGTTCGGAGCCGTTCTTTTTTTCTTCGCCCCTGCCTTCTTGCGGATTTTCATCAGATGTATCTCTTCCCAGATTTTCACGAGACTCATCTGAACCGTCATCATTTTGAGAAAAACTGCTGTTTGAGAAATTTGTTGAAGTCTCTGCAGCAACTTTTACATTTATATTTTGAACATTTACACCTGAACCTGCCAACTGTTGTCTGAGAGCTTCAAGATTTTTTTCCAAAAGTTCTTTTACCTGTTGGTTTTGGGCGACAAATGTTGCAGCAACACCTTTAGAGCCTTGGGAAATTTCAATTGTCAGTCTTCCAAGTTCGACCGGTCGCAATGTCATTGTTATTTTTGAATTCATACCGCTTTTTATTTGCTCAAACTTTGCACCGATTTGATTCAGTAAATCATTTTTATTTAACTCCTTTGGAGCTGATGCAAGTTGGGGAGCGGAAGTATTTTGAGTATTTGCAGTTTTTGCACCCTGCTGCGTAGTTATCTGTGCAGGGTCAGAAGCAGTTTTAGCGGCTGCTTTTTCAGCAGACTCGATGGACATCTTAACCACCTGCTCACTGGCGCTAACCGACGCTCTGCTCGGGGGCACAGACTTTGCTTCAGAGCTTTCTACGCTGATTTTTTCTATATTCAAATTTATATCATTTAATATTTTTTGCTCGGCAATCTGCTTTTGAACATTAACCTCTCCTGTGCCCTTTTCAATATTTGTCTGAACAGACACATTCCTGCTGTCTGTAAAAAGCTTGTCTTGATTTTTTATATCAGCAGAAACAGGTAAATCATTTAAAGAAGCATTACTGCCTGGATTCTTTAAAATGTCCTGATTTTGTGTTTGCAAACTTGCAGCGGCGCCTGCAATAGCTGTGCTCTCTGCAGCCCCTGACACAACAGATGTATCGGTAGTATTATTTTGCACCGCGGCAACTTTCTTTAAATCTTCTATAAGTTCTTCAAGCTTATCACCTGTAAGTTCTTCCGGTTTTGATGAACTGCTTGCAAGTAAATCTTTAGCCGCATTAATATCTTCTTTGGGCACATCAACCTCTTCCTGTGTAAGCTTGTCCAAGAGTTCTTTTAACTCCTGCAGCTGGCTCTTTACGTCTTCCGTAAGTACCTCTCCTGAAATTTTAACAAGCTCATCAATATCTTCAGCAAGATTGATAACCTCTTCCGGAGCTGCAATTTCAATAACTGAGTCGAGGTCAGATGTATCGACCGTCTTTTGGACATTATTTAAAACAGTACCAACCGGCAATTCTTTTTGAATATCAACATTAACATCTTTAGATAAGAGTTGCGGATTTTTTGCTGTTAAATCTTGATTTTGAAGTTGGTTCTGAACAACAAAATCCGCTTCGGTATCAACTGTATCACCCTGTTCAACAGATAAAAGAGAGCTTTCCAAAGAAGCTTTATTTAGCACAGCAGAATTATCCGCAACTGCATCGGAAGACTGACTCTTTAAAGTGTCTTGAGAGGACTGCTTTTGACCTTTTAGCGGTGCTTGTGCATTATTTGCATTTTGAGCAGCTACCGTGCCTTGCTGACTATTTGCATTTTGAGTATTCCTTGCAGTCTTATTGTCGGTTTTGTTGTCAGCTTGGGCAGTATTTTGAGCCGAAGATTGACCCTGTTCTTTTCTCGGGTCAATCTTCTTCATCAAGTCATTTTGTTTATTGGTTGTGCTTTGGAAAATCTCATTAAAATTTTTGCCTGCTTTTTGCGGATTTGTTTTATTTGAAGTATTGGCAGTCAGATTTAAAAGCTGACCTTCAACTGTTGTTGATGTATTTGGTGTATTTAAAAGATAGTTTTGCATGTCTCCCCTTGAATCCTCGTTTATCCGTCTATACTGCTCTTTGGTATCTGGCGCTTGTTATATCATCAATTTCTTTAACTTCATACATTTCAATTTCTTTATAGTGCGCTTTGCCTTGAACTTCCTTAAGTCTTTCCAGTGTCTTAAATGCCTTATAAGCCTTTGTAACCTCAAATTGCTGAAGTCTTATCTGCTCGTTTGTGCTCTTAATAATCTCGTTCTGCATTTTAATTTCATCGGAAACGTGTTCCAGAAAAGCCCTATAGTTACATATCTCATCAACTTTTATTGCATCGCTTGAAAGTAATGAAGAAAGTTCTGTGTTAAGTGCCGTACGCGAAAGTTCCATCCCATGTAAGGCTCTTTTTTGAGTTTCAAGAACATTTAAAAGTTTGGCCAATATAATCTGTTGGTCTTCTAATTCTTTTTGTCTTATGTCCAGAACACTCTGAAGTCTAAACTTAAATTTCCTCACCAAAATATCCTATTTTACTCAAAACCCATGTACCAGTTATGAGTACAGGATATAACATGTACTAAAACGCTTCATCATCTAAATTGATGAAATATTAATTTTAGATTAGAAGGCAAGTTAGAAACCTGCGGCGTAAAACAAGAACCCTATCAATAGGTCAGCGCATAGAAGGTATATCGTGCAGAGTATTGCGCCGCGTGTCGTAGCTTCACCCACGCCTTTGGCTCCACCCTTGGTATTGTAGCCGACCGTAGCACATACGGTAGCTATAATGGCGCCAAAAATAAATCCTTTTAATACACTAATATAAATATCCTTTGTACCAAGCATAAGCCAGACAGAATTAAAGTATCTGTTCGGGTGCAAGCCTATAGTACAGTATGAAACTACCATCCCGCCCAAGATACCGAAAAGTTCTGCTAAAATCACAACAAGGGCTACCGTCACGGAAGAAGCCAATATCCTTGGGGCGAAATAATAACCGATAGGGTCAACCCTCAATACTTTCATGGCATCCACCTGTGAAGTTACCTGCATATTTGCAATTTGCGCAGTTATAGCCGTGCCCGCACGGGCAGCTATTGCAAGCGCAGCGAACCCTGGCGCAATCTCCCTGATAAGCGCAACTGCAAGAAAGCCTCCTACATAGCTCTCTGCCCCGCTCATTAAAAATTGTTTTGATACCTGCAGTGCAATAACAGAAGCAGCAATTACGACTATCATCAAAGACATCCCCAGAGAATCGAACCCTATTAGCGCCGCCTGCTGTACGACGCTCCTGAATCTTATGCCGCCTGAAGAAATATATTTGCATGCGGTAGCAAAGTTCTGGACGCATTCTCCCAAAAAGCTAATCATAAGACCTCCGGTCTTTTGACGCGCCGTTCATAGTAAATGAAAAAAATTTTTCATTGCGTTCGCTCATTATTGCAGAACCCTAATCATAAATCGGAGTACACCATTTTTTATACTTATCGACCTTGCCCTTAACAACATCAAAATAAAGTTGCTGTATGGCTTTTGTTTTATCACCCACGTCGCCTTTTCCTACGTCGCGGTTGTCAATTTTTGCAATACCTGCTACTTGAGCGCCTGTACCGCAATAGAATGCCTCATCGCATACATAAAGCTCCGTACGGTCAATGTCTCTTTCTTCAATTTCCATACCGAGTTCATTTCTGGCAAGTTCCATAATAGTATTTCTTGTAACGCCTATTAATATGTTGCTCGTCTTTGTTGAAGTTATAAGAGTATTACCTTCTATCATAAAGAAGTTCATCGCGGAACCTTCTGCTACATGACCATTATTTGAAAGAACTATGGCATCGTCAAAGCCCATCATATGGGCTTCTGTTACAATAAGCGCCGTATTTGCATAAGCGCCGCTTATTTTTGCACGCGGAGGAATCGTATTGTCTTCCAGCCTGTCCCAACTTGATACACAAACATTCAAACCGCGGGACATATCAACATAGTCGCCTAAAACAGTTGTGAAAATTAAATCGGAATCCGGGTTATTTAAAAGATCCGGACCGACTTTTTGAGCGCTTTTAAAAAGTGTCGGCCTGATATATGTGTCTTCCCTATAGTTATTTTTTTTCAAAAGCTCTTTTGTAATTTGGCAATATTCTTCGACAGACTTCGGAGGCTTCATAAACATAATTTTTGCACTGTTGTGCAGTCTCTCAAAATGCTCTTTTGCCCTGAACATATACATTTGGTCTTCTTCTTTACTATAATAGGCACGTATACCTTCAAATACAGTTGTGCCGTACAAAAAACCGTGCGTCCTTACGGGTATCTTTGCCTCCTGCGCAGGAACAAATTCACCGTTCAGATAGTAGTACTCCATATAAAATGCCTCCAAAGTTTACCATTTCATTATATTACGAAAAAAAATTTGGGGTAGTCTCTTCACGTAAACTAATGTCATGCCGAATATGTATGTTGTTTCACGATTAAGCAAATTTGGAGCTTATAAAGAGCTAATGAGCGTAAAAGACTATTCAGAAAAAATTTGGAGTGGATTTTTTAGAGTTTTTTACATAAAATAAACGAATGGCGGTTGTGAATTTTGTTTTAATAATTTTGTTCATATATTTGATTGTATATTGTATCTATCTGCTTACAATGAACATTAAGTCATTCTCTTCTAAAGACTTCCTGAATGAACAAAAATATAATCAACAAATGAATCTTTCCCAAAACAGGCTTTGCGTTATTGTATGGGCATCAAGCAAACATAAATATCTGCACGAGCTCCTGCACTCACTAAATGTTCAAACTTATCCTTCGACACATTTTGAAGTACACGTCATACTTGTACGTGACAGCGAAAATGTACCGCTCATGCCGGACAATAGCCACATGGCACACATACACAACATTGAAAACCCCGATTTTTTCTCTCAAGACAAGGCTGTAACAACATTTATTGAAAGACTTATACCGGAAAACAATTTTGACGCTTTTGTCTTTTTGGGAGCAGACAGAGTAGTAAAAGAAAACTACCTCGAATGTGTAAACAAAAACATAACAGGCTCCTGCGTCCTCACGGGCAAACTGAAAATACGCTGCCGCTCAAAAAGTTTCTATCAAAAGCTTAAATGCGGCGCACTTCAGGCAAGACAAAAGTTTGTAAACAACACTCTGGAGATAACCAGAAGAATGTTTGAGCTTTGTACAACAATTGATTCGGATAACTGTGTAATTACGGCCGACATTCTCGAAAAAACGGGAAGGGTGTGTTTTGAAACAAGAAATGATGAACTGAAATATTCACTGTTTCTGGCCAGTAACCAACTTAAGCCGACATATTGCCCTTTTATAGAAAGTTTTGTTGATGTTGAAAACTACGATGCATCGTACCCGAGCCTCTCGCAATCATATGCTATGCTCAAATACTATATTCCGCTTTTAGCAAAAAAACCCTGGTACTTTACTGAATACGTTTTAGCTATACTGCGTCCCAGTTTACTTTTTGCAGTTGCGGCCTACCTTGTTGTTTTGTTCTGTACATTTAACTTTTTGTCTACTATTCCCCTTAAGTACGTCCTGCATCTGGGTATATTCTATTTTATAAATATTCTTTCGGGAATTGTATCAGCACGGCTAAATCTTAGGGAAATATTCCTTCTGGCCTGCTATCCCTTTGTTATACTTGGTTTGAGATATAAGGTAGCATCTAAAAATATTTCATTAAGGGCAATAAAAAAACAAATAGAAGAAGATGACAACATAAACTCGGCCACAGTTAACGCTCTTGTCACAGACGGGAAAAAAGACCTGATCTGTAAACTTGACCTTGTGTCTGAAGACGGAATGAGACGCGTAGTATTCAGGTTCAACAAAAAACGTTTTATTTCAGATGCCCATCTCAGAATGTTTGATGCAATGACAGACATCACAAAAAGACTAATCGATAAAGGGTTTACACTTAAGGTTTGTCAAAATTGTGCTTTCTTTAAACCAAATCCTGACGGAACTGTTGACCTTTTAAAGGGCCTGTGTTTTTACAATGTAAATCCTCAGGAACCCAATGAAGCAGACGTCCGTCAAACCCTTATATGGAACACTTGTCCTGTATACAAAAAACTTGAATTTGAACAAATAATTAAAGGGCAATAAAAAATTTTACTTAAGGGTTGACAATTATTTTTCTTTAATATAAAGTTAGGCATAACTAACATATTGTTAAGACATTATGGGGGAATAAAAGTGAAACTACCGCCAATAGGAAAATTTATAGATCAGCCTTTACTGGTTAACAGCCTTCATAAATATATGCCCGTACTTTTAACAGGAACTGCATTGGCTTTCGGGATACACGACACGATGAAAGAGCCGCCCGAAAAAAGAAAAGAGAAAGGCATTAAAAATGCAATTGTACTTTCATCCATCGTTCTTGCCTCAATTGCAGGAGTTAAACTTTCGGACAAAGTTCTCTTTAAAAAACACGCACCGGACTCGTTAAATACTATTCTAAAAAACGGCAAAGAGGCTGTGGGTGACTTTGTTCACCAAAACAAAATAGAAGACAGTAAACTTTTGGGAATTTTAGACAAGGTAAAAAATGCTAAAAATGCAAAAACAGGAATATTGAGCCTTGGTGACACTGGATATGTCCTGGAAAAAACAAGAGACCTTAAAGGCGCACAAAAACTCTCTGAAACTCTTTTTGGAAAAGTCAAAGATGAAGGCTGGAAAGGTATACTTGGAGAAATAGGGAAACTCTCTTTTATGGGCTTTACTCCTGTTGCCGCAGGCATAGGCGGCGGTATAGCAGCGGATAAAGTCACGGGGACTTCTACTGAAAAATCTACGGGGAACAAGGTTAAAGAGGGGTTGTACCAATTCCTTGCAAATATTTTTATGTGCAATGTAGGTGCGGCAGCTGCACTTTTTGGAGCTGAAGCACTTCAAAACAAAGGTGTTATTAAAAAGCTTACACCCGGCGGCAAAATGGGTGTAATTTTAGCAGGTATTATAACGACGGGCGTTATTGGAGGAAGTCGAATTGCTAATTTTATCAGCAAGAAGGTCTTAGACCCTATTTTTGAAAAAGGAGAACGCAACAAAGAGCACTTTAACCATCAATCCGCTGAAAATAGCAAGGGCTCTAAAAATGTCCGTCATTTTCATAGTCACCACCACGGCCGTCATGAAAGAAAACCCGAAGCATTAGATATGCTGCTGCATGTCGACGATATTGCAACAGCAGGAGTGCTTTCCGGTTTTAAATGGCTGGAGCCTGTACTTCCTGTTATGTATATGATTTCAGGATACAGAGCAGGATTCGGATACAGAAATAATGTAGAGAAAAAGCACTCTCATACTCATATGCATACAAAACCGTATATGCAGATACACTCACATATACATTCGCATTGTTACCCTGTACTGGAAGAAAAACTCGGACGGGCGGCAAAAGAGTATAAGCAGCAAACAGGCTTTAGATAACTCCAATACATTTAACACAGCAAGGAAAACTCCTTGCTTTTTATTTTTCTCTGTAGTATAAAAGGCACATATATTCAAGATGTAGTTTAGTGTATAAATAAGAATCAAAACCTGTAAGTAATGTAAGTTAAGTTCGCTTTATTGTACTAATTTTAATCGAACGGCTTAAGTGAACAGAAGTCACTTTATGGGGATGGGCGGAGAATTTTATTCTACTTAAACCGCCCATCATGGGCTTTCAAGTAACTGGAAGCCCTTTCTTTTAATAGCAAAATGAGTAATTAATGTACCATTCTCATTAGGCTGAAATGGCACTTTTTCTTCTAAGTCTTGTAAATTCAACAGGAAGGTGGTTGTCTCTTTTCCAACCTAAATATCTTCTATGGGAGAATTTTTCACAGGCTTCCATTTACCCCAATCAGGTGTCTGAAACTTAAATTCTTTTTTATCAGTAGAGCGTTTAGGCTGCTTTGGGGCGCAGAGCATTTTATACAGGTCCTCTATAGTTGAACCCTCTACAACTTCTTGCCAATGTTCGGGCTTTTTTATCGTAATTAAAATATTGCCGCTCTCGTCGTATATTTCTGACTTTGTTATGCGAAACCTGTTGTATAGACAGTCAAACTCTCTATAATCCAAGGTACTTCCGGCCAATATGCCGCTCTCAAGAACAAGGGGGGTGTTGTACCGTATTTTTGTTAATATTTTTACCCTCTGTAAAACCGGCGTACGCCTTATGCTTTTGCCGTCGTAGGACATATTGGTGTCCTTGTATTGTATCCACTCCTGTGCACAAGCAATCAGGCAAATTGAAAAAAATATTAATAATGCAACTAAAACTCTGTTCATTGTAACTTCTCTGCTTTAAATCCAATGCCATGATAACAGATTTTCAGACAAGAAACAAATATGGGCAAGGGGCATAGGACGTATGATACGCAAGAAGAGGGAATAGCCATTCTTGACAAGTGGTGCAAATTAGTCTACAGTGTTAATAACCTTTACAAGGAGAACTTTTACGAAGAAAGCTGTATTTTTATGTTTATTTTAATGTATAAAAAGGCCTTTACCCTTGCTGAAGTGTTGATAACTCTTGCGATAATTGGTGTTGTAGCTGCCCTTACTATTCCTGCGGTTGTTACAAAGGTCACCAAGGATCAGTATGTCGTCGGATTAAAGAAGGCATACAATACCCTTAAATCTGTTCAGCGTGAAGCCGAACAAGAATTGGGTTCTATGGATAACTGGACTATGACCGGAAATTCGGAAAAAACGTTCGAGGAATATTTCAAGCCGTATTTTGACATACTTAAAGACTGCGGCTTTAACGCAGAGGAGGGCTGTTTTGGCTCGAAATATACACTCCTTAAGGGCGGTGATTGGAATTTTAATTTAAACGGCCAGGGCCTTTATAAAATAGTTGCGTCAGACGGAATATCGTATGCATTCACTCAAACGGACGGTAATGATGCCGGTACTATCACATCTGCAGTTGGTATGTTTATTGTTGATATAAATGGTCAAAAGGGGCCAAACAAATGGGGTAGAGACCTATTTCAGTTTATGGTATTTCCTTCCTCAAAACTCGGCATTAAGCCTCACGCCTCCTTTAAAAACCACGATGAACCTTATACGAGTCAGGAAGTAATCAGTAGCTGCTCTACCACAAGCTGGGGTGACCGTTGTGCAGCGAGAGTCCTGTCAGAAAATGCTATGAATTACTGATAGCAGTATATTGTTATACGAAAACAAAGAATAAAAGAGTTTTTGTATAAAAACCCCTCTGGCGGGAGGCTTAAATTATGGTGCGCCCAGATGTAAACTGACACTTGTATAGAGATTGGATTAACGTGGAGATTGGTATCAGGTAGCTATATTTGCTCCAAAATATCCTTATTGAATTTTGCAAACAGTTCATCCTCGCCGAAAAACATCTTGTTTGGAGCACGAATCACAATAATAACTATAAACGGACGGTTAATTTGAGATTTTCGGGCAGTTCGTTAAATTTACTTAAGATTTTTTACTCAAAATCCACCCCGGAGCTTATTATACTTTTATCGAGATAACTAATATCTTCTGGTTTACCAAGTTTAATAAGAGTGCCTACCAATGCTTCTATGAATGCGCCGTTAGTATCTGTTGGTACTTTATTTAAAAAACGTACTATGCCTTCATATTCTTTGCCATAATCTGTCCTTAATTTGCCAACTGTTCTGTAAATAAATTTTTTGTCAAGAAATAAACAGCTTTGCTCAAAAAAAATTTTAGGACAAATACCCGAAAAATACGAATTGCCTACATAACATTAGCCCCCTGGGTTATTGTTATGCACTTTGTTTGCCGATATTGTTTCCCATATGGAAAAGCAATTATGTTAATTAATAAATATTTAATATTGACGATTTTTCTGTTTATCGTTTCAAATACCCTTGTTGTCCAAGCTCAGGTGCTCGATAGCGGCGGCAACCCGGGTGCAGTCAACAGAAACTACTCAGAACAGGTGCAGAAATTAGAAATCGACAGAAACTATATAGAAACTGTGCCGGCAGATTTGGATGCAGAGAGAAAAAGAAGAGAGGCTGAGCAAAAACAGCAAAAAGACGTTCAAAGGGGCGGTGTTATTTATAACCCGAAGTTTAAACTGAACAAAATTCTTTTTGAAGGCAATACAATATATTCCGACGCTAAGTTGAAGGCTGTCGGTAAAAATTTGACAGGAAAAGAGATTTATCTTGAGGACATTTTGGATTACGCCGTTGCCGTAAGCAGGTTTTACCAGAAAAACGGCTATTTGACTACATATGCATACATTCCTCCCCAAGAGATAGAAGGGGGCGTTGTAAAAATTGTTGTATCTGAAAGCGAGGTCGGGGAGAAAAAGGTCAGCGGAAACTTTTGGGTCAGGAAATTTTATATCGAAAAAATTGCCACAGGCGGAACACATCTCAGTACGGGTAAGGTTTTCAATGTAAGACAGCTTCAGGGAGCTGTTAAATCTATAAACAGAGAGACTTACATGAGCACTGTTGTTGGCATTGAAAAGGACAGTGAAGAAAACACTGTTTTGGACTTTGAGATGAAAGACCGTTTCCCCATAAGGCTCAGTATGACCTGGGATGATTTCGGCAGAGACCTAATCGGCAGACAGAGATTTTCCACGCTTTTGGGTTCGGAAAACTTAACAGGCTTTGGAGATAAAATTTACGGAGGTCCCATTCTCGCAGACCGTTCATTTGCAGCTGTAGCCGGATATCAAATCCCTGTAAGCTACTATGGCACTACGTTAGGTTTCGACTATTCCTTCGCACATGTCAGACCGGGGGGAGCTTTTGCGCCGCTTGGCATTGTGGGTGATTCAAACTTTCTTTCTTTAATCTTAAAACAGCCCATTATAAACGATGCAACAACAGACTTTGTAGCTTATGCGGCTTTTGATTGGATAAACGCAACATCTGATATCACAACAATAGAGGAGAGAATTGTCGACTATACTTTGAGGGTTCCACGGGTGGGATTAAACCTGATGCGAGATGACCTCACGGGAAGATGGATTGCAAATACCGAGGCAAATTTCGGCATTGACGGTCTGGGCTCATCTGGCAATGTGCCGGGAGGTTCACAAACCTCATTTCAAAGATTTATTGCAAGCCTTATACGTGTTCAAAGGCTTCCCTGGGATTCCCTCGGTATAGTCAGGGTTAACGGGCAATATTCTCCTCAGGCCCTGTTTCCCTCAATGCAGATGTACATCGGCGGCCCCTATAACATTTGGGGTTTTCAACCGAGTGAACTTCTCGGAGATTGGGGTGTCGCAGGCGGAGAAGAATTAAGATTTCCCGTACCTTATTTGAGGAAAGTCTTGCCTGAAAGGTCGAAGTATGTGGCAGACTCAGTAAGGCTTATGGTTTTTCATAATTGGGGTTTTGTCAAAGACCAGTCAAACGTCGTGGAAAACCCGCTAAACTTTTTGCAGTCAGTAGGTTTCGGCACTTATATAAGAATAAACAATGTTATTAATATTCTAATCGGGGTAGGCTTTCCTATAGGCGCAGTACCGTCCGACGCGTCAAGAGCCAGAATGTTCTTTAGTATAAATGGTGAGTTTGACAATCTCTTAAAACCAAGGTCCCATTCACCAAATCTGAGAGAAGGCATAAAAGACCATAATGACCGTATCGCAAGGGAATCTATAACAAAAAAAGAAGAAAACCCTGCGCCCTTATTTTCATTTTCGAATGACTCCGTTCGAAGTCCACACTAAATGCTTCCTACGTCAAACTGGGCTTTGTAAAATCCGTTACCGGTTATTTTTTGACTTATCGCCTTTTCGCCATCCTTATTATACAGTTCGCAAAGGTTATTCAGCCTTTTGACAAGTTCATTGTCACTGTCTTTTAATGCGGAATTCACAGCCAAAGACTTATTCCACTGTTTTACCTCAGCCAATGTCGCACTCACCTCTTCGTCGAGGGTTGCTTTTTCCAACCTGTGAGCTGCTTCATGGGCAATGAGTGCCGCCAGCGCTTCTTTGGGAGCGTTTCTGTATTTTGTACTTATTATGATATAGTTTTCTCCGAAATTATCCTTACAAGCCATCGCATAGTGCTTTTTGTACTCGTAGGAAATCATCCCGAGGTCATAAAAAATAATTTTTGTATAATTACCCTTTTTATCCCTTGTAAAAAGACTCTCAAGTGTATCAGACGACTCCGTGCTCTTTAAAACCTGAAGTGCCAAGATAATTCTTGAGTCATCGGATATTTTTTTAAAATCATGTGCACATGCTGAGTTAATGCCCAAAAAGAGCACTAAAAGTGCCAGTATGCCGTGCTTCACTAATGCTTCCTCGTTTTGCTATATCCTTAAAATAGTTCAGCTATTTTTTTATCGTCATTATTATTGTCGAAAAATTTAGCCGATACTTTAGCAAAACGGGGATGTTTTGAGTAAACATTTACAATTCTTTACGGGCTTGCGTAAAATATTTTGAAGTCTGGTTGCAAAGACCCCCTGCGTAAACAAATGCGCAGGGGGTCTTCGATTTTTATCAAGATTTATTTATTAGTATGCTCTGAACTCCTTCATTACTTTGACTAAGCCATTGTTACCTTTTATGGTATTTGCTGCTGCTTCAATTTTCATTTCTTCTATTTCTTCATCTGAAGCTGCAAAGCCTTTGTGTGTGAACTGTTTTCTGAATATTGTGTCTATGTCCTCACCGATTTTTTGTATGATTTCTTCGCCGGCTGCTCCGGTGTTTCCGGTTTTGCTGCCATTGACACCGTTAGCGTTGTTATTATTTGTGTCAGGTTCGCCGAAGCTTACTTTACCGTCACCAAGGCTTATACCGTCTACGTAGTTAACAATGGCAGTGTTAGTGTTTTTTGCATTAACCTTGTCATAGTCTCCGTTTAGGTATTGAAGAACCAACAAGTTGTGTTTGTAACCATAGGTTTTGTCAAGTTCCCCATTGAAGTCAGCAGGGTCGAATGACTTGTTCAGTGTTACATCTCTTCCTTGCGTGAATGCTGAGATGCCTGTGATATTCAGATTTTCTAAATCGAAGTAACTACCGCCGAACAATGTATAATATAGGTTGGAGAAGTGCATATCATCAACTTTTAAGCCCGCGATGTCCATATTTTTTACACTTTCTGCGATAAATACAGGGGCTGTAATGTTACTTCCTTTTACTGTCTCAAATGCACTGATTTGAACAGCTGCACTTTTGTCGGCAATATTAACATTGTTCAGTGTCAATGTTGAGCCTGCACCTCCGTTGTTCGGAGCTCCCCAACCGCTTGCCCATGAGTCATAGGTTTGCGCGTACAATCCCAGTGTTGTGTTTGTCGATGGGAAGTTTGTAAGGATTTTTTGGTCCGTCACTTCTATGTTTGAAGCAGTAACGTTATTACCTTGCAGGCGTATGTCTCCGCCTGATTTAAGACCGTCCGCAACAACTGTGTCTCTTGAAAGTAAACGTAAGTCTAAGTCAGCCTCGATGTTGTTAGCGGTAATACTTTTAGCGGAAGCATTCCACTCGTTGTGCCAAGAAGCATTACCTATGTTTGCTGTTTGCAGACCTTTGTCTTTTGTACTTCCGCCAAGGACTATAAAGTTAGCTTTCAGGCTGTCAGCTATTATACTGTCCGCGTTCATTGCCAAAATCGTACCTTTAGCGTTCATGTTTTTTGCGTTGATAGTGTCATTTGCAATCAATGTTACGTTAGCATTGGAATTTAAACCGTCCACTGTAACATTTTTACCTGCATCTAATCTCAAGTCGCCGTCGACTGCCTGGCCTGTTACGTTTATATTGCCTGTTGTAGCAATACTTGCGCCGTTCTTTGTGCTTATTCTGCCCAAGTCCAGATTGGCATCAGAGTTTGTGATTGTAAGAGAAGTTAGTGCATTTTCGTGTTGAACCGGTATAAGGTTACTGTTTTCGTTGAATGACATATTGAAGTAGTCATTGATGTCAAGTACAAGCATATTGTATTTATATCCTTGTACGGCGTCTATTGCCGGATTGAACGTGCTTACATCAAAGTCTTTGTTTATTCTTACGGTATCTCCGCTAAGAGCCGTAAGTCCGTTGATGTTAGCTGTTATAGGACCGCCTGTACCGAACAAATTGTAATAAAGACCGGAAAAGTACAAATCATCTGTCTTCAAGTTATTTATGGTTAGGTTTTTTGTACTTTCTGCTGTGAAAATAGGTGTCGTTATGTCGGATGCGATTACATTATCAAATCCGTAAATGAATGTCTGCACTGCTGACTCGGCATTTTGAAGGTTCAGTGTACCGACTGCATTGTCATCATTTTTTTGTATGCTGATGCCTATTGTTTTGTTGCCGGGAGCCCAAGGTCTGTCCATTTGACCGGTAATCCTAAGGTCGGCAGCTTTAATAAGATTTCCGCTTAAAACCATATCACCGTTCGATGTAAGACCTTTCACATCCATTTTGTCTTTAGAGAATATATTCATTGCCAGTGTGGCGTTTATATTTTCCGCAACTACGTTATCGGCGGACGCATACCATTCATTGTGCCAGGTTTCATTGTATGACTGTCCACCCTTAGCCTTGGTGCTCGTACCAAGGTATATTTCATGTGCAGTCAGATTTTTTGCGTTAACTTCTTGTGCGTTTAATGCCCAAATGGTATTTTTGGCAGTGATGTTTTTGGCATCAATCTTGTCGTTTGCAATCAATCTTATGTTTTTGTCGGAACTAAGACCGTCTACGCTGATGCTTTTAGCAGCATTGGCAGTCAAATCTCCTGTTGTTGAGTTGGCAATGGCGATATTCTGACCTGTTGCGTTAAAAATCCCCGCGCTCAGGTTTTTTATGTTAATATCACCATCCGCCGCCAAATACAAGTGACCGTCCACACTATAAGAGTTTGTTGCCCTCACAGCTGTGTTGGCAATTTTAATAGCGTTATTATCGCCCGATGTGTAGGTTGTATTGCCGCCGTTTACTCTTGCGTATTGAACCGCATTGGCTGCCATTGTGCTTTTTGCGCTTATTTCAGGCGTGTGTGTACCTGCAACAAAATTAACCCCGTCAGCCGACACCATGCGTACGGTACCGCCGGCAAACAAATCTGCGCCTGTAACATCTACGCCGGGGGCGATGATGTTCAAGTCTTTATTTACTTTAAACACAGGTACAGGACCTGTACCGTTGCCTATAGTAATACCTTTGTTTGTTCCGTTACTGCTTGTGGTGATTTTGCCGTTTTTCTGCCCGTCCCAATTTGCATCATGGGTTGTAAAAGTAGCAGAACCCGCATTAATATTCGTAACAGAACCGTCCATAAATATCACACCGTTCGGGTTAGAAATTATTAAGTGACCGTTCTCCCCGCTTGTTGAAACCGTTCCGGCAAACTTTGAAACTCCGCCCTGTACTTTGTTCAGGGAAACCTGTCCTGCTTGCGTGAAATTGTAGTCAAGTTTGTTGCCTTGACCAACGTTTAAATAGTCCCATTTGATAACGTTACCGTTACCTGTAATTCCTATTTGGGCTTCGGTTCCCGTGTTGTAATTAATATTGGCGCCGCCTAAGTCGTTTATCTGTGCGCCATAACCGTCCTGCCCGCCTGTAAAGACTTCTGTTGACAGCGCAGGTAAGCCTGTACCAGCCAGCCACATACTCATTAAAAAGGCGGACAAAAACCTTTTCCTATTATCCATATCCTCAATCCTTCCTCATTCTCCAAACTAAATCATAAGCTTAGCCCGCTCGATTTTAGTTTATCGAACGGTGTAAATTTGAACCTCGGGTTTTTCCCCTCGGCTCCTTTTTGCTCACTCCTCTTCCTAATTTAATCAAGAGCTATCTTCTTCTGTGTTATTAGACGCAGGTAGTACGCAAAAAGTTCCATATACCCTAAAATTTATGCCGCCTTGTCATTTTAAAAAAGTCAAAAGGGCGGAGTTTGCGAAGAAAAAATCATTTTCCGAATATCCTGTTAGCCGAATTTATTTTGTTTAAGGTGCATTGCCAATTTACCGATAAGAAACTTTGCATTAAGCGGTTTGCTGACTCACGCATAAATCTACTCATAGACTTTTGTAATCGTCTGCCCGAACTCTACCTTAAAGCAACACCACAAGAAAAACGCCTTATTGTAACGACTATCATTCATAAAATCGAGTATTTTGACAGAGCTTTGACTGTGGAGTTGAAACCAATATTTGAACAGTTCAGAGGTATTAAAAACGCTGAAACTGCTCAAAATTTATCAAGTTCCGAAAACAACTATCGAACCCTGAAAACGCAAGTACCCAAACACTACGCTAATAAACACAAAACCACCCCATGTCTTTCGGGGTGATTGTTTACACGAAAAAACCTCCCTGACGGGAGGCTTAAATTATGGTGCGCCCAGAGATAGCAGAGTGTTGGCGAAGTATGAGCCATACACATCGCTATGCAGAGTTGAGCGAAGCGAGACGGAGCTATTCGGAATCTCTCGAAAAAACCTCCCTGACGGGAGGCTTAAATATGGTGCGCCCAGAGATAGCAGAGTGTTGGCGAAGTATGAGCCGTACACATCGCTATGCAGAGTTGAGCGAAGCGAGACAGAGCTATTCGGAATCTCTCGAAAAAACCTCCCTAGTGAGAGGCTTAAATATGGTGCGCCCAGAGAGATTCGAACTCCCGACCTTTTGGTTCGTAGTTAAAAATTTACCTTTTTGCCACTTTTAATAATTCTCGATAAACTCTGATATAATTGCATTTTTTGATTTTTACTTCTTGCAATTTTTAGTATTTTTTTGAGTTTTTTGATAAAAAAGTTGGACAAAAGTTGGACAAAATTTTATTACTTTGAATACATTCAAAGATTAAAATCCCTTGAATAATTCTTCCAGCTTCAGGTCAAGTGCTTTTGTGATTTTAAACAGCGTTGTCAGGGTTACATATTTTTCAGCTCTCTCCACACTGCCTATATAATTTCTATGCAGCCCTGACTTTTCGGCAAGGCGTTCTTGACTGAGATGTAACCCTTGACGTTTTTTGGCAATTCTCGTGCCGACTGTTTTAAACAATTTTTTCATTATTTTATCCATCATAACAACTATTTTAAGGCAGTCTTGACGTTTTTTCACAGCCCAGAAGTGTGTAGACCGTGATTATCTTTTATGGCTAAATTGTTTCAGATGTGTTGTCTTAAAGTATATTGACAGGTGGAATTATGAAAGAGTTTATTGGTATGGTGGAGCAGGGAATCAAGAATTTCACTGCGAAAATTGTTGAAAAAAGTAGCTTGATAATTATTGTTTTACTTGTGCTGCAAATCGGGCTGTCGGTCTTAAATATTAGAATTGACCTTGAGGCTTATGTTCACGGTATAAACAAAACAGAAAGTCGTTATCAAAGCGCAATGACCGCGCTAGAATATATTCACGGCAAAGAAATTGACCGTTACGCCGGGGAAGAAAACAAAAAACTTTCTTCGGATCAGCAAGTGCAAAGAAAGAAGAACCACAAAAAATATTTGTACCACTATATTAAGGATTGGTACGGCAAGTCTGAGAAACAATAAAACCCCGCTCCGGAGAGCGAGAATAAATTAAAAAATATTTATTGTATAATTTTAAAATAATTAGGGATTAAGTAATTTTATGGAAGACACTGAAAAACTTTATTTCGTTAATTACATACGCGAAGAGGGCGGCCACTTTATGATAGGTGTCGATATAATCGATAAAGATAAAGACCACTATGTAGTCTTATTGCCTGACAAACAAAAAATAAAGGTTTGTAGCCTTGATTACAAACCCGTCAACGATGTTTGTTGGAACAATCAAGGGCTTCATAAATTTTATCCAAATATAGAATCCGCAAGGCACGACTTAGTCTATAAATACCAAAGTAAGATAATCGAAAGACTTTTACAAAGAGACGACTCCGTCCTGTACCGTAAATTTGCGGAATATCTTAAGCATAACTCCTTGTCTTGCGCATTAATAAAAATTGCTCGTGACCTTAGAATGGAAAAAATTTTTACACAAAAATATTGTAGATAAAAAACCCCGCTCCGGAGAGCGAGGTTTAAAGCACCGACGGAGATTCCTCCAGGCAAGTTCATTTTTTATTTTCAGCGCAATACTCCCTTATCCCCTCAAAAATCGCTGCCGCAAACAATTCGGGCTGATTTTTTAACATGCTCTCCTCTTTTAAATTTGAAATAAATGCGCATTCAACTAAAACTGCGGGGGCTACAGTCGATTTTAAGACGTGTAAATCACCTCTCGGCTTTATTCCTCTATTTGTTAATCCTGTCGCTCTAATAAGGGCCTTCTGTACGCAGGTTGCGAATTCTTTACCTTTTGATGATGTTGGATAATAAAGAGTTTCAACACCGTTTGCTGCCGCGCTTGAAAAACTGTTACAATGCACAGACACAAAAAGGTCTGCCTTGCTTTTGTTTTCTTTTTGCGTTATTTCGGTGAGAGATTTTTCTTGCTGATAGACCTCAACATCAAACCAAGTCAGCCTTAGCATTTCGGCCAAGGTTTTACAGATTTCTTTGCAGATGGCACATTCTTTTGCGCCTGATTTTGAAACCGCGCCGGGGTCGCTGCCGCCATGGCCCGGGTTGAGAAATATTTTCATTTTAAGCTCCTTTACAGTTAATCATCGCGTAATAAACAAAGTCCCACATTTGAATTGTGCGACCTTCGAAGTGATATTCAATAATCATAAAAAATTCCTTATTTTTTTATTAAAAAGTTTTTTATGTCGTCAATGCCGTCTTTTACTTCTTTAATGCTATTGAGCACTTGTTCTCTAAATCCCAAATAAGCGGATAGTGTAACATAATCTTTGTCAAGATTGTCGAACTTTTCTTGAGTGTTATGCCCTATTGTGTCGAATTTGTCCTGGCTCTCTTTTATAATTTCCCTGTGCTTTTTCTCAAGCTGCTCGGGAGTTACAAACAGTTTTTGCTGAATAAAGAAATATAGGCAACATATTATTATCGGAGCATATTCGATAAGCTTTTCTTGCATCTATTTGTCCCTTCTAATTGTATTTAAAGAACTTCTCGCGCAGCTTTTTATAGCTTTTTGCGAAAACTTCTTTTGTAGTAGTGTCTTTGCGGTCTACAAGAAAAATAATCTGCTCCGCAATGTTACAGGCTTTCTCTAAGTTCTTGCACTTCCTCACGACAGCCGTTTCCGACTGCCGTTGAATAGAAGTGTCTTTGCATCCGAAAAATTTTGCGATAGCCTCAAATAAGGCCGTAAGTGCAGATGTAAACATCCTATGTCCCTGCTTTCTCTAAGCCCTTTTCGGCCACAAGCTCGTCAAAAATTCCTTGGCATTTTTGCTCTATGTATAGCGTTACGTCGTCAGCATATTCGCTACCTAATGCTCCAAGTCTGAGACAGCTCAATATGGCCTTGACTGTTGCTTCCATCTTCTCAGAGCCTTTAGCATTCGCATAAATCCTTTGCCATACATTCATCAGGGCTTTTATTGTTTCTTTGTGCTGCTCGCAGAAAACTTCAATTTTTAGTCTTGCTTCTGCCATTTTGTCTTTTGTTTTGGTAAAAAAGTTTTTTAGTTTGTTTAAAGTGTCTAAAAATGTCATAATTACTCCTTTTCTAATTAATAACTAATCTCTATTCTATTAAGCTCCTTAAGGGTTTGTGCCTCTTGGATGGCTTTTGTTATTGTGGTTGATTTTATATCTATTTCCATATACGCCGCCGCAATCTCAAGCGTAATATCTTCGAATTGCTCTAAAGACAATGCAGAGCTTAGTGTTACATTGCCCTCCTCGTCGTAAAGCCGTACGGCACCTTCGGGAAGCCCGTTGTTAGCCTTGGCAATCTTTTCGTATAATGACAGTGCAAGCTTTAAATCCCCAAGCGGGGTTTGGGTTTTAAGCTTACCTAAAGAGGTTGTAATATACTCAACATTGCGCGCTTGCTCGTTCTCGGCAATTTTAGCCTCTTTTGCTTTTTTTAGTTCTTTAGCCAGGTATTCGGCCGTGTCTGAAATGTTAACTATTTCGCTATCCTGCACTATTTCTGATTCTAAAAGCGCGTAGGCCGCAACGTCTGTTATCTCAATTCGCTTGCCTGTCTGGTTTGCATAGTGTGCAAAACTAGTATATTGCTCATTTGTGTATGGCTTATTTAAGATATTTGTCATAAATTTACTCCTCAATATCCTTTTGCTATCCATTGGCGCGAGCTAAAAGCCGTATATACAGTTAGGGGCAAAGTAAAGCCCGTAGTGCTTACGGTTGACGGTGTAGTATATCGGCTATCTAAAGCACCGCTATAAGTGCCTGTATTAATTGGCACAGCTAGGTATTTTGGCTTTTCGGCAAATTCGATTGGATAGTTAATTGTTGTTAATTTTGCGCACTCGCCGCCTTGTTCAATCCATCTTTTTATTTTTTTGTCGTTTTGGTCATACTTAAGATATATATCGTACCAAGATGTGTCATTAGACCAAAACTTAATCAGCTTTTTCCCGATGCCGTTATAGTTATAGGGCGCTGTCTCAACTCCTGTAATAACGTCAGCTTGCATAGTTGCAAAGGCTATAGGTACGCCGTCATATTCTTGCCATTGTGAACTCGAAAACTTAAAAGACCTGATAGGCTCAAGTCTTTTGAGCCATATGCTGTTTTCTTTTATGGGGGTAATATTGGCATCAGAATATAATACCTCTATAGAGTTTATGTTTGCGCCGTTATTAAGATTGGCCGATAGTGTGGTTACACCCTCAAATTTCACCCCTTTGACTTTTTTTGTGGATGAAAATATCACAGACAGAGTTTCTTTTGTGCCGTTGACCCCCAATTGTGGCTCATTATTTGCTATAACCGTTTCTTCTGTATCATCCTCGTATACAAGTTTAACTATGCGATTTGTATATGCTCCTCTGCCTCCTTGTGTTGGTATATATACGGATGTGGTCAAATTGACAAGGTAATTTCCGACTGGTGATATAGCAGAAAAAACATATGTGATGCTGCCGTCTGTTGTCCTTTGCTGTGCTATTGTACCAGTGTCAGCGCCTATAGCCTTGTATGCATATCTTTTATTGGTGCCGTCGCCCCAAGTACCTGTATAAGTTACGGTGCCTTTTGGCGCTGTATATGATGTCATAGCAGGGGTTAGAGTAGTTATGGTGCCACTATCGACTTTTGGCTGCGGTTGAGTAGTTTGTCTGTAGATATCTCCGATAGCTTCAAGCCTGCCGTCGTTTATAGCAATATTGCAAGTTTCAGCTAAAGTTAAACTCAATGATGTTTTTTGCTCCCTTGTAACGTCTGATGCAGTCGTATAAACAAATGGGGTTTCTTCGCTTGCGCGCAGCACAACTTCATTTGTGCCCGAATCTACTATCTCATCCCAAAATAGATTCAGTGCGCCGAGAGAATGCGGCTTATTTTCTAATGCAATTGAGGCGGCGGCGATATTGAATCTGTAGGCCAAATATTCTTGGTCTAAATCCAGCGGCTCTTCTACATGGTCTATATTTTCTTGTGGGGGCACTATTTGTGTCCAGTTTGTACCGTCAATAGATGCATCCATACTGCCAAGGTATGATGCCCAAGTTTGATAGCTGACACCACCATGCAGAACGGTATATGCCTTGATTTTTACAGGTTTGAGAAAAGTAGCTATAATGCTGTAATATCTACTGGCTAACGGTACACTATACCCTAGCGAGAGAGCAGTATTGCGCCCGATTATATTATATGCTCCCGACGGGCTTATCGTAACCCCATCCTTGCCGTTTGCGGCTTCTGTGGCAGATGTAAAAGTCGGCAAACTTTTTGTCACAATCACGGCTTCGTTGGGTTGATAGACCGTATTATTCTCGCCATTGGCATCAACACTGCCTGAATTGGGAGAAAATGAAGTGTGTCTTTTTTGCTCTGGCAAGTGTTCGGCGGGCACTTTTGCGTTGTCGTCAAGCGGAGCGTAGCCGTTGGGTTGGCCTTTTTCGTCAATCAATTGATATTCTGACAAGGTGTCATTCAGGGAATCCTGAGAAACATTGTTGTCTGTATTAACACTAATTTCTATATTTGCACTATCGCCACAAGTTGTTATAATAACGATGGTTTTTTCTTTTAATTTTTTATTGTCGCTAATGGGTGGGATGTATTCGGCATCCTCTAAATTATTGGCATAACAATAAAGTATTTCTTCGTCGGTATTAGGGTCAAGTGCGAATAAGCCTAATTCCCGATAAAAAAACCCTTCCTCAAGTTGAGAATTGTTAAAATAGCCGTCTATTTGGACACTGGTTTCATCAATTATTGTTTTCCTGTTAACAGAAACACTTAAAACCTCATTAACAAGGCTCTTAAACTCCTCTAATTCAACATTCAAATTTATAGACCCATCGCCTACAGCCATCCTCGTGAATTTAATATTTTTACCTGCTAAAGCCTTTGCTATCAGCTTTCGGCCTTCATTGGTTATTTTATAGTTTTGCACAGCGCTCATATTAGTTATCCTTAATCAAATATGTATGTATCCTTTGTGTAGTCGCAAATCGCAACGCCAAAATTAACATGCCCCAAACCTTCAAGCTGTAGGGTTATACCGTCAAGCCAAGAGCTTTTCTTTTTGACTTTTTCAAGTCGTCTTAAAAACTCATCGGTGTCCATGGTTAAAATTTCAGGATTATTGGAGCATATCCTGAAATAGTGCGGCTTGCCGCCGTATTCAAACCACCTTTGCACCGTAGCCTTGGGAAAATAGTCATCTACCACGCACTCAACAGCAAAAACAGTGCCAAGACTTGACCATACCTTTTTAGCGTTTTTTATAAGACGCCTTTTGACTTCAACTGACGCGCCTGCGTCATACCACAGGACATTAAATTCCCATGCAAGCTCATCAAGTTCAGCTTCTGTCAAATCGCTGATTTTATCCCATATACTAAGCTTACTGAGGCCATTATCCAATTTCTGAAAAAGTTTACTTATAGCGCCTGCCAGAGCCTCATTTGTTTCACACGCACGCATAAAGGCGGGCAAGAGCTTTATCAAATCGATTTCGTTGAGTTTCACTCTGTAACCTCAAATTTAACATTCATTTTGCCGCTGAATTTGGCAATACTAAACTTATCCACAGCCGCGTACTCGGGTTTTGTAATGTCTACATGATCGGCACCTACAGGCTTTATGTTACTTTTTAGGATTTCAGCCTTTAGTCTGTCTGGATTAATAGCCCTGCCTATGGCGCTTTTCTGCCAATCTATATACCGCTCAATAGCTCCGCCTGTACCTTCTACTTCGGTTATTGTTGCGTCTTTTTCGCTTGAGGTAGTGTAGTATACAAGTTCGATGTCATATTCTGCATACTCGGCTGCAATCACAATGATTTTATCCGTTAATGGCGCGATCTGTTTTTGATTTAACTTCGCCTTTACTGCGTCAATGACAGCTTCGCCAGGCTTTTGACCTGCTTGATTAACTATCACTACAGTAATAGTGCCCGCCTCTTGTTCGGATGACGCATAGACATCGCCGACATCCGGGTGCGCGCTTTTAGCATGGTATATATAGGCATCCTCCGGGCCTGCGGTTGAATACGCTGCGGGCGATAATCTTATGCGCTCCCTGTAGCTGTCATTTCCTTCTTCGGTATATGGGGCTTCCCAAGAGTAAGGTTCACCGTCTGTACCACCTTTGGTTTCTTCTGTATTTTCAACCGTCAAAACAAATGGCCATTTATCCACAACTAAGTTGATTTGACCTACGCTAAAGCCGTTGTATTCTGTCCCGCCCTCTATAGCTTCGCTCTTCACCAATACATCAAGTTGTCCCGCGGGGATTATGGCATTTTCTTTTGTCTGGAAATATAGCTTGCTATCAGCCGTAACCCTTGTGTCTTTCGGGATAATGATATTTTGCGGGCGGACATCACTTATTTTAAATTTCAGGGTAGCACCAGACTTGGTTTTTTCCAAGCGCGGACAACGGGCATCCTCGCCTATGGCATCAAGGACATAATCACGTGCAAATCTTAAAAACCTTTGCTTGGCACGGTCATTCATTTTATTATAAGATGTAACCAATGCTATATTAAGAGCTTCGCCGAATATCCGCCGCTCGTCTCCGGGGTACAAAGGCTCTTTTACTTCGGTTTCAAGCGTGCTTATGAGTTCATCGTAAATCTCGCCCGCGTCTATGTTTATAAAATTAATGTCGGTCATTTTTAAGTTCCGTATTTTTCAATTTCAGCCGTAAGTCCCGTATTACCTGCACCGTCGATTACAGCACGTTTTATGTCTTTAAGGACAGCCCTCGGCTCGTATGTGTCTATAAGCCATTCGCATTGTGCCTTTAGCTCGGGTGCAACAGCAAGAGTGTTTTTATCCACAAGCGAGCCGTCAACACCTTTTAAGCGTTCCATAGGTACTTCATGGCGATACAGGCTTATAAGATTTTGTACACATTGTTCGGGCGTACCGTTGCCTTTTGCTTTCATTTTTTAACCTTTGCCTTTTCCGCAGGAGTTAGACCTATGCCCAGAGCGCTTTTTGCTTCCTTTAATTCTTTTTCGCTTAATGTTAGCTTACCCGTTTTAGAGGCATTTTTTTTAGACGCGCTCTTGCTCCCGCCGTTAAAATTGAGCGTATGAGAAGCGTGCCAAATACGGCCCGTATTGTCTAAAAGTGTGTTGCTAATACTGACCTCATCAAGCATAAAATCAGTGTTTAAATTTTCGCCCCCGATGAAAAAATTGCCCGATGAGCCAGTCATTTTTTTAAGCTTTTCAAACTCCTCACGCGGGTCAACACCCGCCGAAAAGCCCGTCTCATAATTTATACTTAATGCCTGCGGTTTAACTCCCTTTATGGTAGTTTTTTCCGTGCCGTCTTTGCTTTTTTCGGTTTTAATATCCAATTCGACAGACAATGAAAGGCTGCTTATGGCGCGGATTTTATCAGGGGATATGCCCCATTTAATATTTTGCCAACTTGCTTGTTGCATTTTACCTCGTTAACCCGTTGGTGGGCCTGTATCGGCTCCGTTGTTGCCATTAGCGTGCGTATGTTGGTTTGCACTTGCCATACTAGACGTCGTGGCATCCTGCGCTATGACTGTTTCCGCAACAGTTATACTTCCTGGAATAAAACCCGTCCATTCGCCGTCTATGCGCTCTAAAATAATTCCCGACAAATCGTCAAACAGCGCATAAGCTACTATATCACCGACTTTTAAGTCTGCCATTTTGCCACGTAAGTGCCAGGGGATAACAAGTAAGCGCGTTGGCATATTGGGAGAAGTTGAAGGCAGAATGCACGCACGGGTTAAGTCACCGTTTCTGTCGGGCGGGCCTTCAATACTTGAGATAATACCTTTATTTACTTCTGCCATCAAATTATCGCCTTTCGCATAAATAGCTTTGTTTTTTTATTGACATAATCTTGCCGGACGTGGTGGGCAAAAACGGCTTTGTCCCAGTTTGGAGTGCCCGGAGTTTTTAAATTAATCACACTGCCCGCTGCAAGTTCGCGCAGTAAGGACACTTTAACGACAGCGTTTGTAAGGGCTTTATTCTCTTGCCTTAGAAGCCCCTTGGCGAAGCGTTTGCCTTCCTCGATACTTGATATAACGGTGTTTACTCTCTTTGGAAGCGTCTTTGAAAGTCCGTTGGCACACTCATAAATCGCCGAAATAGCCCCGTTTGTAATGGAGCATTTACCATAAGCTCTGCTCGCATCGTCTGAATATGTGAACTCGTCTCGCTCAGTTATATTCAGCGTCTTTGCGGGCGTTGTATTTTCTAGTGCTGCTTCGTCATAAAGGACTAACTTTTTATCAAAAACAACAAAAGCGAGGCTCTCAAGTTCCGCGCGCTCTTGTAAAAAGGCAAAATTCGGCTGATTTTCTTGCCTTACGTAGTCATAAAGTATGTCATTAACATGGTGGCTCTCAAAAGCAAGCCCGCATCTTTGGGCAACTTCCTCAAAAAGTTGAAGCAAACGTACATTTTCCCAAGATTTTTCAAAGGGTTCTTTGGCGCTTGGCGGCACAGAAGTCGCACGCAAAGTCATAAGGCCATTTTCAGGGGTTACGGTTTCAATAAACATTTTACCCGTGGTCGCTATGCCGTCTACTACTTCAATTATTTCCTCATTTTTTGGGCTCCAACCATCCCACAACCTTTTTGTGTCATTGAACTTAAAAATTAGTGTATCTGCGCGGTTGCTTGCGTACATATCATGTTCGCAGGCGTTTGTGCTTATGCTGTCCGTAATATCAATACCGTTGTATGAAACTTTTAGCGGAGTATCAAGAACGGCGTTTTTTACGGGTTCGGGTCCGGTGTCTGCGATAGGGCTTTTATAAGTAGAAGACGCTGCAGATGTATTTTTGCCCTCCCGTCCGCGCTCAAAAAGCTCTATTGATATTGTGCCATGCAGGATTATACCGTCATTGGCAAAAAGGTCAGCGTCAAGTGTGACTTTTTTAAGTGTTAAAGTGTTTGGCCCCCATCGGGCGCTTTCCAAAATAAGGGGTGCAGACTGCCCTACCGAGGCTGACCAAGCCCTATACTCGGCCAGAGGATTAATGCCTGCGCTTATACCCGCTTCAAAACTTAGTGAAAAAGTTTCGGGCTTGTGACCTTGTATGACGGTTTTATCACCCTCGGTTTTCTTTTTGAGTTTATATGTGCGCGACAATTCGTTTAATGACTTTACTTGTTTGTCCGATATTTCAAAAGTTTTATCGTGCCATTTTGCTTGAATAGTCATTAAAAAAACCTCATTGACGCCAGGGCGGGAGCGTTTCTTTTGATTCGAGAGTATCAAATACGGGGATTTTCAGCACCTCGCCACCTTCAAAAATAATGGTATCTATAAGGTCAGGGTTGGCCTGCATTATGTGGTGTGCCATCCGCTCATCACTATAGTAGTCCAAAGCCAGCTTATCGAACATTTCCCCGGAGCTTGCAATGTGTTTTTGATATGACACTATATTAGGCATACTGTTCTCTCTTTTTGCGCTCTAACCAATCATCGAGCATGTCAAAAAATTCCGACCCTGCTTCTTTTAATTTTTTGATAAGTTCGTCAGGATCTGCATCGCCTGACATAGAAATTTGTGGGGAGAAAGAAAGTCCGCTCAAATCGTAAATAGTACTTGAGCTGCTTGCACCTTGCAAATCGCCCACACCTAACATTTGACCCGCCTTGGCCCATATTGACAGGTTGTCATCCTTATAGGACGGGTTAAAACTTATGATAGCCTCCGTACCGTCCTCGCCTGCGATACTTGGGCCACTTGTGAAGCCACCCTCGGCGAACGTAGGCATGGGAATCTGGGGGATTTCTATTTTAAACTCTTTGCCGCCCATACCGGGTACCCAATCGGGAATTTTGATATTGAGGGCGTTTATACCTGATATAAGACTGTTTATAATCCCTATAACTATTTTAACAGGGGTTGCACAGTAATTAACAAGAAGCTTAAAGATGTTATCAAACATACCGACTACATTTTGCCAAGCATCGCCCCATTTGAGCGTGAAAACATTGGTTACAAAGTCGATTACGTTAGTTAAAATACCCATAATGCTTTCAAATAGCGGTACAAGTATCTTGATAGCCTGTGAAAGCACCGTGCTCAAAACTTTAGCAAGAATAACTATAACAGGGGTAAGAGCCTTTACAAGACTTATTATCGGGGGTAATACAGCGCTTATTATCTCGAGAAATGGCGGCAAAAGTTCTTCTATAATGCCAAGCAACGCAGGAAATACATTTTTTGCCATATCGGTTATGACAGGCTCTAAACTTTTCCAAAGCTCCGACATTTTGCCGAAAATATCTTTTACAATCGGTATCGCCGCGTTTGCAAAATCGGTTATTATAGGTGCGATTTGCTCCATTATATCTGAAAAAATGGGTACTATGTCACCCAAAGCATCAAAAATAGCCATGCCCAAGGGTTCAAATGCTACTTGCATTTTCTGACCCAACAGCTGCATTTTTTCAGGATAGTCGGCAGCGTCCCAATATGCCTTGTCTATGCTTTCGGTACTGTCTTGCAGGCTTTGCGTTAAGTCGCCTATTGCAAGCGCGCCGCTTCGTATAGCTGCCGCCATACTTGAGCCCGCCCTTGCGCCGAATATTTCAGATGCTATAGTGGTGGCTTGAATTTCAGACTTTGCATTTTTTATTTTTGAATAAAAAATTGCCATCCCGTCACTGGCAGAATAGCCCTCTTTTGCAAGTACCCCTACGCCTTTTTTCATTGCGCCGAGGACTTCTGTTGTATCAACGCCTGCTTTTCCGAGTTGTCCTATAAAGGTTGCTGCGCTGTCAAAAGAATAACCCATTTGCTGAAGCTGCGGGCCGAATCTTTGCATATCGGCGGACAATGCATTAAAACCTACTCCGGTTGACTGGGACACCTTGAAAAGATAGTCCATCTCTTTACCCATGGCATCAGCGGGTATTTTCCACTGTTTGAAGGCTTTTGATGAGTTTTCAATTACACCGCCCAAGTCTTCGCTAAGCATCTTACTGGTTTGTATCGCCTGCTTAGATACACCTGACAGAACATCACCCGTAATGTCAAGGCGGGTATTATAGTCCGCTACTGCTTTTGAAGCTTCGTCCATGGTAGCGGGTACGGATGAGTAAACATCCTTGAAGTCATTTTTAAGACCCTCGAGCGCTTCACCTGTTGCGCCTGTGCCTATTCTTATTGCATCGTAGGCGCTGTCGAACTCTTTACCTAAATTATTCAGGCTTTTTGTTACATCTACAATAGCCTTTACGGCAAGACCCGCGCCGCCAACAAATGCCGCACCGATGCCGATGGCCTTAAAATTAATCCCATCGAGCGATTTCGTCGCTTCTTTCATGCTTTTGCCAAGCGTGGGGCTTAATTCGCCGCACACTTTGACAACAGTTTCTAATACCTTACCTTTTCCGGACATTTTTATTTCTTACCTTGGGGCTAAACTGCTTGTTGTTTCTTTTTTGGGCTTCATCTTTGGCTTGTTTTACCGCCTCCGAATACTCAACAATAAAATCTACAACGCGCATTTTATAAACTTCAACTATTGAACAATTGAATGCTCTGGAGTAGCTTCTGGCAGCTCGTTTGAGGTCTCCGATTCTGAATTGGTTTCCGTCTCGTCGTCCGGGGTAGAGGCCGATTGAGTAAAAAAACTACGCCCTATCCTCATGAGTTGAACCGCATCTCCACCTTTTAAGCGCTTAAGGTCTGAAACATCAATTTTCGGGTTACATGCGATTATTGCCTGCATACCAACGTGCAGATGCAGCGTAGGATCAAACTCCGCTACCTTTTGCAACTGCGCAGCAGCGCTCGGGCCAAGTGCCTGACTTCTTGTGGCCTCTGCCTGTGTGAGTTGGTCAACTGAAATCTCGTTTACGTCATAGGTAAGTTCGCTCACCTGCTCACCGTTTACCATTATCGGTGAATTTAAAATAAGTTTTTCCATAAAATCCTCTCTATAATAGGTTTCTGATTTCTTTTGTATAATCCACGCCATCTATGACTATTTTTCTGTTTAGTTGGTCGACTAATGTATGCTCAGTGCCATCGACAAAAAGCTGATAACGGGTAATGCTGAATTTAATCTCGCCTTCAAATTGGGAACCTACCTCTACAGAACCTCCGGGAATGTTTTGGGGTACACCTCTCAAAAATGCCTTACAGCCAACGGGTTTTGTACTGCCGTCTGTTTTTAGGATATTTTGTACAAAGCGGTGTTCTATAGTCTTGCTTTCAAAGGCGATAAGCTTCAAAAACCCTTTATCTAGACCTATTTTTGTTATAGATGATTCCATTGCTTCAACCAATGGGTTAGGGAGTGATATTTTACCTGTGGCGTTATACTCGCTCATAATAAAAGCTACGTCGGGCAGCGTAAATATGACATCTTCGGCAACGGGGTTAATAGATTCGTCGAGATAGGTTGTGTTCGCTAAAATTGGTCCACATAAGTCAATTGCCATTTTATACCTCCTCTACAAGGCTTCTTAGGCCTTTGTCTGTGTAATATACGCGCGCTGTGAGCGATTTAGCTTGTGGTGTGGTTGTAACAGGAATGTCGAACATAAAGTCACCGTTCATCATATCCGTGGTGCTGTTTTCGCTTGCAAGAAACATTATTTTTGCACCGTCCAGAAGTGCGCCCTTGCCTACAAGTGTATCCAAGCGGGCTTGTTCCAAGTTTAAAATACTGTCTTTTTTCTGGACATTGAACGGTTTATCTATGGTTTTACCCTGGCGTTTTTGGAAGTTGTTAATGCAGTAGAAAAGTGTCCGCATATAGGTGTCAAATATCGTTCTTGGGTCGACATCCATGCCATGAAGGTATGCGTCAGTATGTCCGCCCCACAATACCATTTTGCCGTCCCAGAACACTGTCGTTGATATTCCGACTTGGTTCAAGCCATTAGCTGTTTGTTGGTCAAAGCCCCTGTTTTTACTGTTCTTACCGAAGTATTGGCGCGTAATGGGTACGGCCTTATTTGAACAAGTTTGCATGGGGATGCCGTCATGTTCAGAATCGGCTCTTAGAAACTCAACCGCTGCAAGTGTTGAGTTGTGGTATATTCTGCCTGTGGCGTCATCGATACTTTGCGGCCAGAAAGATTTAGCGCGCTCTGAATTGTACGCTTTTGACTTTTTCCACGCTTTGGCCTTTTCGATAGTGTCAACTGCGCCGTTGGCATCCTCGATAGGTAAATCAGCCAAAACAAAGTCTTGCCAGTGGCCGTTAATGGCTTGAGCAGCTCTGACCATAGCATTGTAAACTTTTGGAAGTTCGGAGTATCTTGGGGCAAGGATGAGGTCGGGGACTTGGTTTGTTTCTTGGTAGAATAAGTCTAAGACACTAAGTCCTGAGTATTCACCCTCGCTTGTAATGCCTCCTATAATGTCAGCTTCACCTATCTTTTGCGGGTCAACCTCATAAAATGCGGCTTCTTTTGTTCCGGCAATGGGTTCATCGTCTTTTAAGGACGAGATTATGACCGAATTTTTAGTAAAGTTGTAATCTATAGAGTAATCAACATCTTTGACAAGGTCAGCCAGAAGCAGCGTGTCAAGGATGATAGTATCGCTCACAAACTCCGCGCGGCCGTTGGTAAATGTCACGCTTTGCTTTGTTTGCTCTGCTTTTCTGTGTATATCAGGGTCAAGTACGTTTATAACGTAAATTGGGCCGATATTTCCGAGTTTATTGTCAAAATGCGCGGCCATAGCTTCGCAAAGGGTATATGCTTCCCAATTTTCACTATAACCCGCTGTTCTTTGCGAATTGCCCCAATCAACAAGTTTTACGGGGTAATTTGTAAGCTTGCGCTCTTTGTACCCTTTTATCAAGTTTACGGGGGCTGTGCCTGCATAGACAAGAACCGTCTCCGATTGTTGTGCACTTTGCGCGACACTTGTGCCTAACTCGCCGTAGGCACCGTGTTTATAATTTGTCATTTTAGGTTCCTCACAATAAATTTATGTAACTTTTTCGGGGCTTGTTGCCGTATTCGATATTAAATGCAATGTATGTAAACCAGTAAGGGTAAAGCGATACAGCTGAATCTTGTTCGTCTATCGGGCCGTATTTTATTCCGTCCTCAAGTTTGACGCGCAAGCCGTTTAAATACTCCGCACCCTCTATAACTCCAAGGCATTTATCTGCAAAATTCCAAACATCGCGCCAACCTTCTGAATTTCTTTCAAAATTCCGTCCGCCTTTGTGCAGTCCGGGGTTCCATGTAGCTAATGACAAGCGAATGCCAAGCTCGCGTACGCCTTTTTGCGGCGTGTCGCTACCTTCGGTTACCTGTATGCAAACGGATGGCACCTTAACGGGTTCGTCCGTTTCGGGCGCGGTTTTTTCCCTTGCGGGTATATATAAAATAAAGGTTTCGGGTTTTATTGTTTTGTATTCATAATCCGCGCCGTCTTTTTTCGACGGCACTTTAAACTCAAAACCTTCGCATAAGTTTTCATCGACCCACTCTTTAAGTGTTTCAAGGGTCTTGACTATTGTCATATTGCACCCCGATAATTACGATGTTGCCGATAGCAGAACGGTTGTCATACCGTCTGTGTCGCTCCACTCATTGATGATATACCCTTGCCCGTCAAATTCAAGATAATCGTCGGGGTCTTTTGTAAAGGGTAAATCCTTTGTTTTCGCCATAAAGAGTAGTCCTGTTTCGGCAATACCAAGCTCGGATTGCCTTTTTTTAAGCTTCTCATCATCGATTATGACGTTGATTTCTTCAGAGGCAATAAAATGTAACTCGCCGAGCTCGTCAAAAATCGCCTCTAGGTCTGCTATGGCGCATTGTTTGAAATTCACTGGGTCACTCCGTCTGCACCATTGCCCAAGTCGGGCGCACCACCGGAGCCTTCACCTTCGCCCGAATCCTCATCCTCATCCTCATCTACTTTGCCTTTATCCTCGGCGGCCTTGGCTAGGGCTTCGGCAAATTTCTTTTTAGCAGCTTCGATAAGGTCAATAATGCTTTGTTTGGTTCTGCACACATTCAGTTCTGCTTGAGTTACGCCGTGCTTCAAAGCTACAGCCGATAGTTGTGTCATGTTCATTTTGCTGTCGTAAGCAAGTGGATCAACTTCTTTAGGCGGTGCGGGCGGAGGAGGGTTCATCACGCCTGACGGCGTATCCTTACCGACTTTTTCTGCAACTCTGTCTTTAACTAAGCGGTCAGCTGTTTTTTCGTCAACCTCAAAAGGCTCATCTGTCGGGGTTTTACCAACGGTAACATTGCCCACCCTGAGGCCAAATGTACCTCTTATAATTTTAATCATTGCCATAGTTAGTATCTCTCCTTTACTTAAAATATTACACTTGCCGATGTTGCGTGGTTCCTGTAGTTAGGTATTGCCAAAGGCTTCGCAGTCAAGCGGACTAATTTTATATTTGCGCTTGTGTCAACAACATGTTTTGGCACCCTTGTAGCGGCGTATGTGTGGAAATTTTTATCATCTTCAAGCTGCGTTACGGCACCGTAGAGCATTCTGCCGCAAGCGGGAGAAGTTAAAACAACTTTGCCGCTTGGAATGAAGCTTTTAACGGTATCGTCATCATCAACATAAGTATCTACATATGAAATGATGCTTATAAGGTGCCCTTTACAGTTGAGTTTGGCAATAAGGTCAGCACCCTCGGGCCAATTCTCCGGCTTAATTCCGCCAATTTCAACTCCTCTGTTATCAAGCAGTTTGAGGATTTTGTTGTTATTCCAAAAACAGTCAGATACATCAGCGGCGATAAGAAGTTCACTCGCGCCCAATCCCTTTGCTTTACGGGTTTGCGCCATAATGGCAAGGTCACTTATGATATCGGCGTCAGGGGCATCCCAAGAAACCATAGGCGTAAATGTAGAGGGGTTTGCATCGCCTTCGTAGAATTTGATTTCCATGTCCTCTTGCACTTTGTCGTCAACGTAGTGCTTCATTACATAGCCGTTATCAACCAGGCATAGTGCCGATATTTGCTCTTCGCGCAGGGTGATTGACTTATCCATATCATCAATGTCACCAAGGACAAGCATATCCTGTCTGTCTTCAGGGGTTAGACCAGACATTAAAGCTTCGCCAAAACCACGTTTTTTTAGGTCATCCTCGGTCAAGGAACGCTGAGGTGCAACGTTTGGCGGTTCGTACTGCTCGGTGAGAAAGCCTTTACGGTGTAATGTCATACCACCTTTGCGCGGAGCAACAAACGGTGCAACTTTTTTAGAGCCTTCTTTAAAATCCGCAAGAACAGATTCTGTGGTGAAAATATCCGTCATGGGGTTTGTGGGAAAATACCTATCACGCAGAAAGGTATTAATAGGCGGCAATTCCTGAACCGCCATCAAAAAACTGGGGGTGTTGTTTATATCAATCATTTTTTAGCTCTCCTTTACTAATAAGTGCCTAGGTCATATGCGGGGTCTAACAAGATACCGCCGATTCTAAACGCTTCTTTATCTTCACTTGTAAGCTCATAGCCTTCTTTTACGATTAGGACGTCTTGATTAAAATGCCCTGTTCTGTAGGCTACGGCTTGGGCTTCATTTGTGGCGTCAATATCGTCGGCCAGAATACAATTTGCAACTGCGCCCTCTGTGCCCAAAATAACCATTTTGCCATCATCTTTTTTAGCGAGAGCCGTACCTCTTTTGAGCTCGCCTTGCCCCGTGGCAATTACTACACCGAAAACATCGGCGGATGGATACGGACTGTTAATTAGATTGTCGAAAGTTTTCTCGGCCACTCTGTTATTTAATTGCATGGTTAATACCTCCATTTTTTAACTGTTTATATTTGGCAGCAGCGTTTATCGCTTCTTGTTTGGGGTTTGGGCCGCCCGCGCCGCCTGAATTACCTATCGCTTTAATCTTGTTGACATTCGAATTTTCGGTATCGCTTTTAAGCGATTCAAGCATTGTCTTGTTTTTTACTGATTGTGCCATCATCCCGAGCAGTGCAAGGTTAGCGGGGCTAACTGTCTTTTTACCGTACTTTGCGGCATTAACAAGTTTTTTGTTGCCAATTGTGGCCGCTATTTTGTCAATTTGTTGTTGACGTTTTCTCTCGGCCATAGCGCCTGCTTTTGCAGCGGATTTAATTGCTTCATTAAGCTTACGTGCAGTATTTTTCTTGTTCTGTACTTCCGTACCGCCAGAATCAACCTCTTTGGCTAAATCTTCAAGCTCCTTTTCGAGTTCGGCTGTTGCGTCGTCAACTTCTTCTGTGATAAGTTCTTCAAGGTCAAGTGTTTCGCCGTCTTCAATGCCGAGTGCGTCGGCTACCGCGGCTTCAACCATTTCTTGAATTTCGTCATCAGTAACAGTCTCATCTCCGGCACCGTCCTCATTTAATTTGTTCTCGACTTTTTCGTCATCATCTTCAAGAATTTCATCTTGTTGATTTAAAAGCCTGCTAAAAGCCTTTAAAAACAGGTTGTTTGTTGCTTTTCTTTTTTGATTCATAGTGTTTATTCCTCCTTTGTTTGAATTATTTGAGTTATTTTTAGTGATTAAAGCCCGCAAATATTCTGCGGGGAGTTGCTTTCCGCTGATGTCGTGGCTAATGCCGTTTATCATAAGAGTGTTTTTATCTGCAAGGCTAACTTTAGGCTTACCCTCAAGCAAGGTGTCGGCAAAACCTAATTTAACCGCCTCTTTGCCGTTCATATAAGTATCTTTTTTCATCATTTCCAACAGCTTGCCGATGCTAAGACCAGTCTTTGCGCGGAGTATTTCAGCAATAGCCAGTTCGTTATCTTCAAGACTACTTACAAGTTCTTTGAGCTCAGCAAGTTTGTAACATCCTCCCAGTTCGCAAAGGATTCCATGTACCATTATTCGAGTGCCAGGATGTACTCGCACCTCATCACCTGCGCACATTATAATAACGCCCGCGCTTGCGGCGAGTCCGTCAACGTGTACAATTTTTTTTCCGCCCAGGGACTTTAAGGCGTCGTGTATGGCGGCGGCTGTGTCCACTTCACCACCGTAAGAAAACAAGCGGACTGTTATTTCAGCCTTATTTTTGATTGCTTCAAGGTCATTCAAAAAGCCCTCTGGGGTTATAAAGTTGCCCTCTACAGGCTTGCCGCTTAAAAAATCAATTGGGCGTTGGCCTACAATGGGGCCGTATAAAATTATCTCTCCCCTTGAATCGTCCACCGCAGTGACATTCCAGAATTTTTTAATAGCCTTGCTGCATTGATTGTTTTTGTTTTTCAAGTTCATTTGTGACATCCTTTTGCTCGGTGAATGATTCTTGCGCCGTGCCCTTTACGATTTCGCTCACAACGGCTTTTGTAATGTTAGCCCTTGACAACTGCTCATTTTCGGTTTTCAACTGCTCTATGTTACTATCCCATTGCGAACCGTTGAGCTTAATTGCACTGTCTGCGTGTGTAGAAAAGCCGTTTTCACAAGAGAGTATTTCGGCTGTGATTTCTTTGACGGGGTCAAGCATACCTTGTGACGGACCAACCCAATCAGAGCCTAAGTATGCAGCGCGGATTATGGGGTCGTCGAAAAAGCCTGGGGCGTAGATGCGCTCAAGCGCCACGGCTTCAGACATCCAAACCTCATACGAAGGTCTGCAAAAGCGGCCTGTAAACCATTCGCGCCGCCTTTTAAAGGCTTTCCACGCTTCCATCAATGCCGCGCGGCTTGCAGAGTAACTGGAGTTAAATTCCTTTAAAAGCACCTCGGCTGTTATTTCTAGGCTTGAACCTAGCAGTAAGGCCATGGTTTTTATAAATGCTGAAAACCCATTAGCAGGGCGTGTGGGGTTAGCAAAGTCAACCGATTCACCAGTTTTAAGTATATTGATAGCGCCGGGGCCTAATTCGTAATCATTTTCATTACTTGAAACAGGCTCTTGCCCTTCACCGTTTGGCGCATTATATGGGTTCTCATCTGGTTTTGCTTCGGTTTTAATAAAGGCCGTAAAAAAGCTTTCAATTACCGCAGCCATCAATTCGCTTTCGGTGTATCTTCGTATTTGCAAGAGATATTCAATCACGGGAGCAAGCAGTGGTACTCCGCGATATTGTCCGGGGCGCTCAACTTCAAGGTAATGTATCAAATTGGGCAGACCTGTTTCAGTGCCATAAGCTAAAACTCGTTCCCATTGTGAGCCAACAGGGGTTATCTCCCAAGGATAGTTATTGCAAATGTGGTAGGCCTGTACCAAGCCGCTGTGGTCTGTTTCTACGCCGTCATAAATCGGATAGCCGTCCTTGGTTTTACCGTCTGTGATTGACATACTATAAGCAAGGGTCGGGCCAAGTTGCGGAGTAGAAATTCTATCAGCTTCGACAACATCTAATCTTAGGCTATAGGGCATCATATCTGTTGGCTCGTAACGCTTAAAGAGCGTTACACAATCGCCAGATGTCAGGGCACTTAACATAATAAGGTGCTGAATTGAATAATAGTCAAGCATTCCTCTGGCATCACAGGCTTTTGGATTTTCCGCCCATATTGCAAATTCACGCTCTGTATTATCCTGCCAAGCCTTGGCCTCATCTTGTGAGAAGCCCAACACTTTTGCGTCAATCTTGCTTTTTGGTTGTAATCCGCACCCTATAACGTTGGTGCAGTTCGTTCTGATGGCCGATAGAGCAAGTCCGCCGGACATTGCGAGTATGCGTGAGCGCTGCCGTAGGTTATGGTTATTATAGTTTATGTCTTCGTTAGGGCTGCCGCTTCGAGCATCAAAGCCTTTTAAGGCTCTTTTAGTGGTACTTGCTCCTGTTTGTGCGTAACCTTTACTTTGCCCTATGGGTGAAAATGCCATATTTACCAATCCCTCGGTATTACACCAAACGCTTTGCGCGGTTTGTGTCCGGTAATTTTACCTTCAAGTTCTTCAAGTTCTTCTTGAATTTCCTTTGTAACGTTGCGTGCCGATTGTAAGTCCGCATAGGCTACATTGCGCCCGTTTGTATTCATGCTTTGTATATAGCGCCTGGCTAATTCTTTTTCGCGCTCGCGGCAAAGCTGTAACATTTCGCGCAAGTGTTGTATTTCATCTTGATTTTTCATACTTACCAACCATCACCTTCAAGGTATTTGTTTTTCTTTACGCGCGACTGTATGCGGGGTTGTTGAATCGTAGTACCGCGCTTTGGCTGCGCAATCTCTTTTAAGCGCTGAAAAATAGCATCGAAGTCGGGGTCTGCTATCTTAATGCCTGCCCTTGCATAGTTAGTGCAGTCGAGTTTTTCGTTTTGCCTATGCCCCGGGAGTTTTTCCCACATCCACTTTTTGCTCGTTCTTGTTGTCACAAGTACGAGTTTTTCGGATAGTAAGCTCCTAAAATAATTAGCATCGTATCCGCGATCTTTGGGAAAATGGGTGTAATTTGCGCCAGGCTCTTGTACTTTTAGGCTCGCCATAATTGCGGCCTTACCCGCATCAACGCCTATGCCGTATAGCCAACAGGTGATTTTTTTGTTGTCTTTCAAGGGTATTCTTTTGGGCGGGTTGATAAAGGGAGTACCTTCGCCGCCCTTACCTTTGATTGCAAACACCCGCTTGTGCAGCCTTTTGGCGCATTGCTTGTAGACATCTTGGGTGTAGTGACCGCCGGAGTCCACAAGCGTGATTATAATTTTTAGTCCCTTGCCGTTTTTAAACTTGTAAACGCGGTCGATTATCTCATCGAGCTTATCCCAAGGCGCGTCTGTGTCGGGCCTGCCGGGGATAACGCCCGTGTTGATATGCCATTCTTCGCCATAAAAACCATGGCCCAAAATTTCGTATTCAAGACGGTCGTCCTGAGTGTCTACTCCGCAAGTTAGAGCAAGTACACCTTCGGGGAGTTCTGCACCGTAGTCTTCAAGGCGGTTTAGTAGTTCGTCTTCGTTGGTGACATCGCTTCTGTCTTCCCAAAGTTGGCCGAGCCAAGTATTCACAAATACTTGGTATTTTAGAGGGTTCTCGCGAACTTCAAGAAATTTTTTGACAATTTTTTTCCAACCGCGATTGTACCAAGGAACTACAAAAGGATTGAACCAAAAGGATACACAGCCATCTTCTTTGTAAGCATCAGGGTTTTGCGCCACCCATTTAGAGGGCTGGCTTTTCATTGTCTTTTCGGTGTTTTGACAACCGCAATGTGGGCAGACATAACAAACTGATGTAACAGTATAGACTTTTTTGCCGTTTGGACTCTTTTTAGTATCAAAGTCAAATTTGATGTCATTAAACCCGATGCAGTGATATTCGCCGCAATCGGGGCATTCTGTTTGATAATACTCTTGTGTACCTAGATAAAAAGCATCTTCAATGTTGCTATCGCCCTTTGTAGTAGGGCTTGATACTTCGGCAGATTTAGCATCGCAATATGTTGTTTGACGCGCTACTGCAAGCTCCCAAGGGTCACCTTCTCTTTCGGCGCTTCTGGCGTGACGGTCGCGCTCGTCACCCAACAAAATTTTAGCAGGAATCATAGCCAAGTCTGCGGCGGTCTCTGTGCCGACCAATATAAGTTTTCCGCCAGGAAAAGATTTTTGTAAAAGCTTATCGCCGCCTTTGCCCTTGCGGACTTTTTTCCTCAAACATTTTGTATCGCGTATCATGGGGTCGATACGCAATTCCGCAAACTTTTTAGCAATCTTTAAGTTAGGCTGCAACATAACAGTTGTTGCGGGTGTTTGATTTATTACAGAGGCTATGATATTTAGGAGAAGTTCACTCTTGGCGGTTTGCGAGGGAGCAGCACAAATTAGTCTACGAACTTTTGGGTCTGAAAATACCCGCATCGGTCTTTGAAGCCAAGGGGTTCTCGATGTTCTCCAAGGTCCGGGTTCGGCCGAGGCTTCCTCACTTAAGCGCCTGTATGTATCGGCATGCACGTCAACTGGCAAGTTCTCAGACGGTTGAAAAGAATTTATTGCGGGGCGGATTGTTTTATTTAAGCTTTTAAGCTCATCAATCCTCGTCGCTTTCTTCGTCATCATTGTTATTCCAGCCGCGCCGTTCCCTTACGCGCTCCTTGTAATATTCGGGGTCGTACTTGTACTCGCTCAACTCGTGGAGTATTTTATCGACTTCCTCCCTTACCTTCGCGGATATTTCGGCTTGGTCGCTAATGTCTGCCAAGTCAATAGCAAACCTGCCGGGGAGTGACGTTATTGACTGCCTTATGTTTAGCGCTAAGTCTTCAGTGAATGCAGCTACGTCATCGGCTCTGTGCATTTCCCCACGGAGTTCCGCAAGTTCAAGTTCTGCGGTTTCGGCCTTTGCCTCTTTAATTCGGACATCTGCCTCAAGTTTATCTTTTTCTTGCTTTTCGTTACCTTTGGTTTTGCCGTCGATTGTATCTTGCAAGTGTTTAATATAGCGGTGGATTGTTTGTACAAAATCGTAACGGCGTCCGCTTGAAGTTTCGACAGTGGGCAAGGTGCCCTCTTGTGTCAGCTGTTGGATGCGCCGCACAGAACGCCCGACAAATTGTGCAACGTCTTCAACGCGCTTGAAGTTTTTATCTTCCGTCTGCTCTTTTTTGCTGTTCTTTTTTTCTGCCTTAGGTTTTGCCATAAAAGGATTTCCTTGGGGTTTAATTAAAGCTCGCGTAACGAAACGCCCTAAAATCAAAAATCAAAATTTAGAGCGAGTTTGGGCTTCGCTAGCACCGCAATTCAAAAGATTTTCCGAAAGTACCTTTGTATTTTTTGTGACCACGCGCAATGCCCATTTCATTTGTTTGTTTTCTTTTGATTCTTCTTTGTGCTTTTGTATATTTATTGTATATAGTCCCCATAGAATAAGAATGATTATTGCTTGTGTGGTTATGGTGATATATTCTGTTTGCATTGCGTGTCCTTTTACTTTTCTATTGCTCTCTTTAAATGATGATTGAATCTTTCTTCGGTCAGTTTATTTATATCGTGTGTAATTTGTTCTCTGACTTTGGGGTATTCTATCATTTGAGGTAGTGATGTTGTTTTAACGGGTTCTATTGGCGCATCTCGTTTTGTGCCTTTACGCTTAAAAGGAATAAGAGTGTTTTTCATACTTGCTCTTTTGCGCGTTTGTCCTGCATTTAAAAAGAAATGACGTTTGCCTTTTGGTAAAGACCTCCAACCGCCTTTTTTAATTTTGTATTGGATACCTTTTTTAATTGGCATACCGCTTGGCATTGAAGGCTTCATGCCAAAGTGTGTAGGGGTTAGTGGTCTGCCTGTGTAATAAAAAGCCAGGCTACCTATTGTGCTGCCAGTGGTGGATATTTTGCCCGCTTTTCTTGTTGGGGCTTTCTTGCCTTTTGTGCCGTTCGGCAGTATTTCATTTTTCTTTATATTAAATTGTGCCCTTACGGCATCTGCTACCTTACCCGGTACTCTCTTTTTTAAGTCCTTGCAGGTATTTTCAAACGCACCCGTGGGGTCTTCACACATTTTAGCCAAGCGCGCTACGGTTTCTTTATAGCCCTTGAGCTTTATAAAAGGTGTTTTACCGCTAGTTTTAAATGACATAAACTTTTTTCTTAATACCTATTGACAACTGTAAGTTTACGGTTTATAATAATAGTATGATTAAATCATTCAAACATAAAGGATTAAGACAGTTTTTTATTGAGGGCTCAACTAAGGGCATTCAAGCTATACATACTGATAGGTTGGCTCAACTGTTGCTAATCCTTAACGCTATGACCTCATTGGATGATTTAAAGGCGCCATCATACAGGCTACATCCGCTAAAAGGTAATTTAAAAGGTATGTGGTCTGTCACGGTACAAGCCAACTGGCGATTAACATTTAAATTTGAAGACAAAGATGTTTATATACTTGATTACCAAGACTATCACTAAGAAAGGATTATAAAATGGATATGTATAACCCCCCGCATCCGGGAAAGATTTTAAAAGATATTTATTTAAAAGATTACAATCTTTCCGTTACCGCTTTTGCTTTGAAAATAGGTATCTCGAGAACTTCCGCGTCCGAACTTATTAACGGTAAAAATGGTATATCGGCTGAGATGTCTCTGAAGCTTGCTAAGGCTTTTGGTACGTCTGCGCAATTTTGGCTAAATATGCAACAAACCTACGACCTATGGCAAGCCAAGCAACGTGTTAATTTGGATAATGTTCAGGTGATAGCCAACGGGTAGTCTTCGCCTAAAAATATCTTGATTTTATCTTTATCGCGTGTGCAAGATTCCATAATGCTCTCATAAGAGGCTTGTGCAAGTACCCTCCCTGCGCCTGCGCGTTGGCATATCGCCCTGAATGGTGTAGCAGTTTTTGGAGATTTCATTAGCTCGGTAAAGACAAAGTTTTCGCGGTCATATAGGTAATGGTTTAAGTTGGCCGTATTATGTCTATAACCGTCTAACCCCTCTGTGCCGCAACAACAAAGAGAATCGCCCAAGTATCTTAATCTGTTTTCACCACAGAAGAAAGCAAGGCCGTACTTTTTGCATTCTGTTTTAATCTCTAAAAATTTTTGCTCCAGAAGCTTCTTGGGATAGCAAAAATCAGCGCCTATTTTTACAAGTCCGGGCGTTGCTTTATGCATCTTCACACCCTCGATTACAACACCATAGATACCTTGGTCTTTAATTCTTTTAATGTTTGCGAGAATTTGTTTATGATAATCAACAATGTACGGCTGCAAGCGGATTATAACGCGTTTTGCAATCTTTGAGATGGGCTTTAATGATTTTAGCCGCTCTTCATAACTCGGCGCTCCAGTTTCAAGTTTGTCATACTCAGAACATAGCATCGAGACTTGATATACAAAGTTGCACTTACTCAATATTTCAAGGTATTCCGTTGTTGCAGGGAGTGTGCTTTTTGTGGATATAACAAAGGGGTATTTATACTTTGCCAAAAGCTCGAGGCATTTGTAAGTAATTCTTTTTTGTTTTTCTACGGGTTGAAAGGGGTCTGACAGTCCGCCTATGTGTATAGGAATATTCCAATCGCACCACCTGGTGTTTTCTATGCGCTTGCCTTGAATAAAGTTTAAAAGGCATTCGGGACCGTCATTGGTTTTTATGCTTTTAATGTCGTATTTTCTATATGTAAAACAGTATTTACAATCGTGCGTACAGCCTTTGTAGGTGTCCATACGTATAGGCAAATCGCACAAGACTATTTGAGAGCCGCAATCAGGCATGGAGCACCTCCAAAAACTTGGAAGTATAGAAGCTCTTTCCTTTTTCTTTCAGATTTTTTGTAATTTGCCCTTGTTTGTCTTTTGGAAATTCAAAAGTTAGTGAAAATGTATCTCTTAAGCTGTTTATGGTGTCTGAAAAAACATTGCTTTCGATGCTTTTCACAATATCGGGGAATTTAAAACTCTCAAACTCCGCAAAACATTCTTTTGCTATTCCCAGGCTATTAAGGTCGAGGTCAGCCGTGCTGAAATCTTCAAACAATTCCGCAAGCTTTTCAGTGTTCCATTCGCCGCTGATTTTATTTAAGGCAATGTTCAAAGCCTTTTCGCGGGTTTCGTTAAGGTCTACACAATTAACTTCAATTTCTTCATACCCAAGCTCTTTTAGGACTTTAAGTCGTTGATGGCCTGATATAAGAGTTTTGGTCTTTGTGTTGTAGATTATGGGGTCTACGTAGTCAAACTCTTCAATACTGTTTTTGAGTTGTTGGTATTGTACATCTTCTTGTGTTAAATCTTTCCGGGGATTATAGCATGCAGGCAATAAATCAGCCACAGCCATAACCCTTGTGTTAAGGGTTGCACGTTTTTTCATATTCCTACTCCATTTTTGATTACTAAAATACACGCTGCTTTAACATGTGATATAATAATCAAAGTCGGCAACCCCATGGAGTAGTGATCTGAAGGGTTGAGGTCGATACTATCGCTTAACGGTAATCAAGCGATACGACCCGGATGTTAATCATCCGCCGACTTTTATTATTCAAAAATTTATTAATATTTTATCATAACTTTAATAAAAAGAGGGTTTTACACCCTCAAATCAACTATGTATTACAAAATAAGGAGTTGAGTAAAATTACAGATAGCCGCTAACTATGGCGACTTCACTTTCATAAGCTTTTTTACTTTCCCACCCTAAGCTTTCAATTAAATATTTTCTGCCGCCTGTTTCGGGGCCTGTAGCTTTGGGGTAAGTGCCCGGATTTCTTTTATAATTTTTGACATTTTGAACGGGCGATTTAAGTTTCATCTTGCACCAGAATTTGTCCATCGCAATGTCAAATGTATCCGCATCAAGACCCTTTAAAATTTGTTTATCAACTGTTCTTTTACCGAAGCCACCTTTTTTATAATAAGTTATTTCAAACTTTAAGCAATGATTTTTTATGCAAGTGAAGTGCATAACCTCAACATAGTCAAACTTTTTGCCGTTTCTTTGGGTGAAATACTCTAATTCTCGCGGTTTTTTGCCATAATCTTTTCTAACGGCGTTATCTAACTCATGCCAAGCTTTAAGACCTTTGGTTAAATTGCCGCCTTTGATTGAATATTTTTCAAACGCATCGAAAGTTTCGGGATTTTTAATTGAATGTACGACTCCGCAGCAGGTTATTTGCATAAAACTCCTTAAATACTAAAAAGCACGCCGAGGGGTGCTTGTGCAAGGTGGGCAGTGAAGCTAGTCAAAACCTCTCGCTATCTATAGTTATAACATATTCCAGTGTCCCTATCGGGCCAACTTTTTAATGAAGTATTGCTTCTCGCACAAGCGATTGACGATTGTCAACACTGTAGGCTTTGTAAATAGCCCTCAATCTCCGTTTTATGCTACGCTCCGAGTATCCAAGCTCTTCAGCTATTTGCATGTTTGTCCTACCTTGTACAACAAGTTTTATAATGCTCTCTTGCTCCATGGTTAGCTTCCGCATTCTTAAATTCCTCCAATACCGTTCTTTATCACTTTTAATGTCTTTCGTGCTACATAACACCAACACTGTTCATCCTCACCCTTTAGGGCATAGTAGCAATTATCCGAACAAGATTTACCACAACCCCTTTTTGCCAGTTGTTTTAGTGCATTGTACATAATTTTATTTTGGGTCTGCATTCTTTCCCTCTCCTAACTCTTGGTTAGTTATAATCACCTCTTTTAATTTTTCTTTTCCAATAAAGCCTTTCAAGTACGCAAGGCAATCTTTTTAATTTTCCGTAGATTTCATCCCACCAGAATTTTTTAGATATGGGTTTTTGTCGTTTACTCACTTTTCCTCGCTTTCTATCGTTAACGTTGTCCTGTTTTTTGTTTCGTAGGTGTAGCATCTGATACTTACACCCTTTGGCGGGTTCTGCCCAATGCGGCGAAGGACAGATAGCAGTATCGCCTTTTCGTCTCTTACGCACGCCTCTTGGTAAATTGCATCTACAACCCGTTTTATGCGCCTCTGGCTATCAACTTCGAGAAGCCCCCATTTTTCGGGGAGTTCTTCGGGCTTTATAAGGCCTTTTGGGGCAATGTAGAGCCTAAAGTTTCCTACGCCATTCTCATGTATATGTCTAAAGTGTTTTTTACGGTCGGCCAAAAAATCAGAGCGAGAAGCCTTGGCCTCAAGAAGCACAGACCTGCTGTTACCCGCAAAGCCCAGAACATCTGGAGCTTCACCGCTTGATGTATAGCTTGTGACTTCTGTAACAACTATAGAGCACTTAGAACACGCTATATTGCCCTTGGCTGGCGTGTTATTGAGTAGATAAATTCTTCCAAACTCGACAAGCTCAGAGTGGCTTAATGGTATTGTAAGTTTGTCGTCATCGTTTAGTATTCTGTTCACTCAAACACCCTCTCACTTGCTCCTGCTCCTCTTTCGGAAACCTCGCAATCGTATAATCTACTGGGGAAGTGCCGCTCAATGCAAAAATATCATCACCTTTAAAAATTAACAGGTGCTTTCCTTCTGAACTCCGCTCTAATTTAGTTATTGGCTCGCTCTGTCCATCGAAGCTATAAATGCGTCCCGCATCTTGGGATTCAAAATCATCGAATTTTCCAAAAGCAGAATACATTAACTCCGCTCCGTCAGTTTTCCAGTTTCTGCCAGTGAATATCATTTGCATTATTCAAATACCCCTCTAATCTGTTTTTGTTCCTCTTTCGACAATTCTGGTTTTAAGGCTGTTAAGAGGGATAAGAGGGCATCGGAGCGGGTTGCAGCATAATTTTTTATAGTCAATCTCTGACTTCCAGATGATGCAATCCAGCCATATGTTTGAGGAGTAAAGCATACAAAATCATCATTCTTTGCAACTATCTCCTCCAACGCCAGTATTCGCTCGGGGGTGAGAATGTCAACTCTTTCAACCTTAGTTATTTTTTTATTAAATGCCCAAGTTACATTTTTCCACCAACTTAATAAGTCTTCTTTGCCAACAAAGATATTATATGCACCCCCATAAGTACAATCATCTTCCGCAACATTGAATTCAACTCTATATATCCACTGTGTATATATTCTATACGCCTCATAAAAGGCTTGTTGAATATTATTTTCCATCTTGGTATCTCCATTTTGCACTATAAATATTCTCGAATTTAACACCCAGAGATTTTAAATCTCTTTTTAAATCTGATACATCTCCGAAAATATCAGAACGTATAGGTTTATCATCAGCCATATAAATGTAATCGCCATATACGGGGTAATCGTTGGGTAATAATTCGCCTTGTTCATGGATTACTTGTTGTGTGTTGTTAGTCATTTTGTACCTCATATGCTATAAAATTTGATTTTTTCGATTGCCCTATTTAAGTTGGAATTACTAAGATATTCTTGGACTTTGCCTTTAAGTTTGGTCAAATTAGAACTCTCGTTATAAAAAATAGTTAAGTTGTTGGGAAAATCAAAGAATACATTATCAATTCCCTTAATTTTTTTAAGATTTTTGGTTAAATTACCCATTCCCACCTCCAAAAGCTCTGGGTGCTCGTAAATGTTGCCGATGATTTCAAAATGTGGCCATTTTTGAAGATTTCTAAAAAATTCACCCTTTTTTCTTGGAAATCCGTTGTACGGCCTCTCTTTGTAAGATATTTCATCCCAAAAACCGCTTACAACATATTTACAACCATTTTGCATATATTCAACTACGCCAATACCACTTTCCCTTGTTGGTATACAAGTCTTAACTACATCCCCCTCCCAAATCAGCTTCCCGTGCTTGTCTGTGAGTCCGGTGCATTGCAAAAATGCTTCAATTTGGTCAAAATCTAGGCATTTTAAACCAGAAAATATTTTTAGACTTGTAACATAAAACCATACTTTCTTTTCTTCAAAACAAATTTTTACAACATCGAATATCTTTTTATCAGACTTGGCAACAATTCTAAACTTAAATCTATCTAGCATTTTCCTTCTCCATTTCCCTTACAGCCCACTTGTAGACTGGTTTGTATCTTTTTTTAATTAGTTCCAACATTGCTATCATCTTGTTTATATCCTCAATGCTGGGCAAATACCCTTGTATAACTTGCATAATACACCCCTGTCTTAATCCGATATCTCGCTTATGTGCACTGCTACATAAGGATTTATGCCGTATAGTTTTGCCACTGAAAGGCTTACAATCTGCTTATCATCGGGGTACGCGATGCCATTAAGGGCGTCTAAGATGTTTTTTGAAATATTGTCGCAGTCGGGCTTTACAGTCGGGCGTATAATTCCATCAAGCGCCTTTTGCCTTTTTGACTTGCTGAAGCTTTTTGGTATTTCAAAAAATACAATAATCACAACCATTAAAGCCTTATCAAGGATAGACGACGGCAAGTGTTCGGGGTGTGCCTCTCTAAAACAGTGCTTGGCCCAATTTGCGTAACTAACCATTTCCTCTGGCGTATACTTGTGGCCGCTGCGAGTAAATTTAACGCTTTGCTTTGCAACGGGTTTGCCCGGGATTGTAAAATTAAGCATTTTTACCGTCCTTTATATTTTGTTTTATATCCTTTTTGCGCTTCCTGATTGCGCATTTTGTCTTTGCGATTGTTATGCCTGCTTTAGTTATTTCCGGATACTTACTTTTAAGCTTCGAGCGGTTCAGCTCTAAAAGCTCCGCATCAGAAACTAACGCGAGATTTTCTATGACTATGTTTTCGCGGTTGCCATCCAGAAAAACCACATTGTGTCCTTTTGGGACTTTGCCGTTGTGCTGCTCCCATAAAATGTGGTGCTTTTGCTTCCATACATTAGGGTCGGCAATTTTCACATAAATAAATTGGTCTTTGGAATCTCTTTTTTCGCTTCCAACTGGCATGTAATTAGTTGGTAAATTGCCCTTTTTAAACATTGTCGGAGCGCATTTTTTATACAGTTCTTCCGGCATTTTTTTGCCTTTGTTTGGTGGTATGGTCCCGGGTTGGAACCTGCCGTCAAGCCCACTACTTATGTGCCGATTATGTTTGTAGGTTTTAATTTGTTTTGTTGTGTATTGTGTTTTAAAATACTCATTCACAAGCATAGTGAGCTCTGTATTGCCTCTGTCTTCTGCGTTGGTTTTTATAAACTCCTGTATTTCCTTAGGAAAGAGTTTTGAAACACCGGGGAGATTTCCGCATTTTGTGCCGCTTTTTAATTTGTGATTTGTTTTATAGCTTTTCATGCTGCTTTCGGTGAAGTTTGTACCCATTTTTCGGTTTGTAAGTTCCACTAGTTCCTTGCAAGTCCTACCTTCCACGTTGGCGGCGATAAAAGCCTGTATTTCGCTACTATACCTCTTCATTGTTGCCCTCGGTGTTTTTTGTTGTAAATAACATGGGCAAATTACCACGTTCAATTAGACCGTAGTCGGCTGCCAAGTTTGCAGCCTTAAATTGAAGTTCACCGTTTTTAATAACGGTTTCAGCTATTTTTGTAACTGCCTCAGCCTTTTTAAGTGCAGTGTCAAGCTCTTCTGGGTTCAAATCGTCATTATTGATGCGCTCTAGCTGTTCAAAAAGGTAGTTGTTTAAGTCCGTAAGTTTATTTTTCTTCAATTTTTGTTCCCTCCTTTATTTTTGGTATGTATTCGTTATAAAAAAAGTTAGCAAGCAGCTTAGAATGAGAATTCACGTATTTTTTTAGAAAAATATTGTTAACGTGAGTTTTTACCGTAGTACGTGATATACAGAGCTTTTCCGCCACCTCCCAATATTCAAGCCCCAAACAAAGAAGCTCATAGACATCCTGCTCGCGTGGGGACAGCTTATCACTATATTTGTATGCATCCAGTTTATGTTTTTGCATTACACAACCCTCATAATTTGATAGCGGGTTTTACCAACTCTTAAATTAAGCTTCCGACAATAATCTTGAGCTTTTTTTATATCTGTAAAGCTCTTTATAGGCGTCTTTGTATGATTTTTACTGTAGTAAAAGACTTTATAACACTGTGTTTTAGTTGAAATCATCTTCTTCTCCCGTTATATATGTCATACTGATTTATGTTGCTTGTGCGGTAATCCGCAATATCAAAAAGCGCACATTGCTTGCCCAGAGCTTTTGTATTGACTTCTTGTGAAAAAGATATCTCGGGCTCATTTCTTAAATTACAAGAGCAGTGCATACAGAAATTCAAAAAAGGTGCTGCATCTTGTATTCTGTTACAGTTTGGACATTGTTTGCGCATTATACCTCCAGTCTTTCGGCAAGCTTTTTTATGGCTTCCTCGTACTCTTTAGATGTCAAATCCGGAGGAAGCTGCTTTTTTTCGCTTTCATACAGTATCCAATCAGCTTGCATAGCCATACTCCCCCTTGTGATTTTCAAGGATTCTCAAATCGCGGCTGTAGTAAAGTTCTGTGGTTCCGCCGCTCGGGTTGCCCAGGGCAAAGTTTTTTACTTTTTGTACAAATATGGTGGGTGTATTACTCAAAGTCCCGTCAGTGAGCCTCTCGCGGTGAACTATGATGCCATAATCGGCCATGTTGTACCAATCGCCCGAGCCTGAAATACTGTACATATTGGGCATTTTGTCACCATCGGGTTTTTTGGGGTGCGCCACAAAAATTACGAGAATATCAAGCTTCTTAGCGAGCATACAAAGCTTAGAAAGAATAGAGCCGATGTATTTATCCTCCCTGTCTTTAAAATCATTATTGAGGCGATTGTATGGGTCAATTACAAGGGTTTTTATCCCGTATTTTTTGACAGCAAGCTCCGCTCTCTCGCAAATCTCGTCCACGCTCCAAAGGCGCTCAATATCAAATGGGTAAAAATGCTCGGCTATAAATTCAAAGCTATTAAACACCATATCACGCTCTTTGAGCTTGTATATGGGGGCTCTCTCGTACATCTCGAGCAAGGTGTTGTAATACCTTTCGTGAGGATTTTCAAAAGAGGCCACCAGATGTTTGAGTCCGTAGCTTTTTGAAAGATTGACAAGAAGGTTATCGACAAAAGTCGACTTACCTCTTGAAGGATAGCCCGAGACAACCATAAGGTGACCCGTGCGAATTTTAATAAGATTATCAAGCTTTAACCAACCTGTTTTATAGTAATTTTCGTCGCTTTCAAAGTTGTATTTGTAAATCTTGTCAAACAGGTCATAAAAGTTTATTATGCCGTCGGGCGCTATGTCTTGAGCATTATCAATAAATGTTTTTAAATCTTCTCCTGCAACGTGAGCCTCGTTAGCGTCTTTGTATTGTTTCCAATTTACAAGTCTGCACTTTTCCTTACCAAGCCTGTTAAGGAGATTTAGTTTTAATTTATCGCCTGCAGCGTCATTGTCAACTGCGATAATGTGGGTTTTAAATTGCTCGATAAACGAAAAGCAATTTTCAATACATTCGAGCTTGTTTTCACTCGCACCCTGCGGTACTGATACCGCCCTGATGTTGTATTCAGCTAATGAGAGTACATCCACTTCGCCCTCAACCCAGATGAGTGTATCGGTATCTTTTACCAAATCCATACCGAAAAGAGTTTTTTCAGTTTCGGCTTCCTGCTTAAAAGTTTTTTGACCATTTCCTTGATTGGTGCGATATTTGACGTTTACAAGCTCGCCGTTTTTGTAGTAAGGGAATATAATCTCTTTTTTGTCGTTAAATGAGATCTCATATTCCTTAAGCGTTAATTCAGAAATACGCCTTTTGGCAAAATATTTGTACAGGCTGTCAAGTTTATCGGCCGCTTTTGGCTGTGCGGGTTTTTTGTAAACCTTCACGCGCTCAAAATTGCTGCGATAATACACAGCACCCGACCAATCGCAATTATGGCACTTGTAAAGGACTGCCTCATCGCCATAAGTTACGGACAGACAGAGGTCTTGCTTGTTTTTGCGCTGCTCGGAGCATTGCGGACAAGTCTGTTTACCGTTTTTTATGAGTGTTATTCCAAGCTCTGTAAGTTTTTCTCTGTATTCCATTACGGTCCCCAATTAACCTTAGAGTTAATTTCTTCTTTTCTTTTGGCTTCCCAAGTTCTCACGGCAGCGCGCCAGTCTTTCATCTTGGTACCACCCTTGTATATCCATCCACGCGCCAGGTAATAACTGTGGAAGTGCTCTGCGTCAATATTGTTTTGCCGCTCTAAGCAGTAGGCGCTAACCTCTTTGACAGAAGGCGGGATAAAAGGAGGACTTTTCCCCTTGCTCTCTTTTTTCCCCTTGGGGGGATTATGGGGGGGTATACTTTCTTTACCCTTTTCATTCTCATTATCATTACCCTTTTCATTCTCATTCTCATTCTCATTCTCATTAAGCTTTTCTTGGGTTTCAGAAAAAAGGCTTGGGTTTTTTGGGTTTTCAGAAAAACCGTCGGGTTTTTTAGGACGTCCGCCTTTTTTTCCATTCTCTACTTGCTTTTCGCAAAATTTGTTATATTTTTCCTTATCAATCCGCATTTGATTTTTAATGAAACCAAATGCAATTTTTACCTCTATGGGCATTTCAATTTCTTCACCTGTTGTCTGGTATACTAAGAGCGCCTTAAAGAGGATGCCGGCACTCATATCTGACAACTGGCTAATTACTTCCCTATAGCTTGCGTAAAGAATAAAACTCTCTTTTTTAGACACCGTAAACCTCCGTAGGTATGCTGTTTCTCTCACACAAATTTTTTATAATTTCAGGGGTAGGTTTACCCAATTTTTGAAGCAGTATCTGTACACTGTTTTTCATTGGCGTTATACCTTTATTGTGTTTGCGCTGCCTAAGGCAAAATTCGCGAAGAGTACAGCCCTTGCAAGTTTTTTGTCTTAGGCAATCTAGCGCTTGAAGCGTCCATTGAAGTTGTTCATTTTGTCCGTAAGTCATATTTTTATCCTCTAAAATAAAGCCAGTTGTTTTGGCTTAGTAATCACATCTGATTTTTTCACCTCAAAGGGGGCGGCTGTTGCCATTTCTTTTGGTAGTTCTTTAAAGACGCCTCTAAGTCTTTGTGTAATGAATCTAAATTGCCAAACATCGCTATGCAGCATCGGTGTTGAGTACTCTCTAAACATTTTAAGACTTATGCTGTTTCCCCAATGGACACACCCTGCAAGACCTAAAAGCGAGGTTTGAATGTAAGTCATTGCGAAACATTTTTTATCAAGGTCGACAGCGTCAAAATACATTGCCTGCTGTGGGTTAAAACCATACTCCTGAACCGCTTTAGCGCAGGCTATAATCATTCCGCCCGCACCGGAGCAAGGCTCAGACATGGTGAAATAACCCTGCTCATTGATAATTTTACCGATGTCGTCAGGATACAAAGAGCATTGAGCCATCATTTCAGACACGTGAAACGGTGTGAAGAACTGCCCTAAATGTTTATTGTTGGCGCTAATCTCCTGATACACAGTTCCCAAAAAGTCTTGCCAAGGGTTTTGTTCAAGTGCAAGGGTTAAAATCTCCAAAAGTTCAGGGAATCTATCAGCGCTGCCCTTTTTATACCTTCCAACTGTCTGTAGATATTCCTTTTCATAGTCAGGATTTTTCAGAAAGACATTTGCGATAGATAAACTCGCCATATCTAAAAAATCGGCGAAAATATCCCAATCGTGGCGCGAATACTCCACGCTTTTCAGGCATTTTATAAAATCTTTTTTGTAGTCAGTTGTCATTTAAGCCTTTCTAAGCACTTATGGATACCCGCATTTAAGCGGGCAAATATAAGGGTTTAAAATGGTATCTCATCCTCGTCTATCTCATCCTCGACAGGCGCAGGCACAGGGTCAGGCTCCTTAGTCTTTGGTGTTGCAGCTTGTTGGGTTACGCCGTCCTTTTTCTTTTCAATAAAATGGGGTTTATCGACCAAGACGAAGGTTTTGCTTCTTTTTGTACCGTCGTCTTGTTCCCAGGTATCCGTATCCAAAGAGCCGTCAATACCTATTTTGTTACCCTGTTTGAAGTATTCCGCAATTGTTTCGGCGGTTTTGCCCCAAGCCTCACAATTTATCCACACTGTCTTAGGGTCTTTGTCTTTACCCATGTACTTAGTTACAGCGATTGAAAAAGTACATTTACAAGTACCCGATTCAAAGTATTTGATTTCAGGGTCCTTGCCTAAATTTCCGATTAAATTAACTGAGTTCAATTTTTTTCCTCCTTTACAAGTCTGAATCTAAAGTATCAATATAAGCTACTGCCAAATGAAACACTGCTCCCTGCGGGCCTTTTAGTTGCTCGTCATAGACGCCATTCAAGCCGTAGTCTATAATTGCTATTAGGGTTGGAAGCTGGTCCCTTTCTTCAAGCCGCAAGACGGCCTCAAAAAGAGAGCGACTAAAAGTAAAACTATGCCCTTCTCTTTGGTTTCCCATGTCATACTCCTTTCTACAAGTGTTTTTGCCATCTGTCATACATTAGTTTTAATATTGTTTTTTCGCCCAAATCCCAGGGCAGGTATTTTGTTTTTTCTTTAAGCGCAGCCGTTGTGATATGTGCTCCGTCTTGATTCCTGTGGCATTCAGAGCAAAGCGGGACCGCCTTCCAATCTTCGAGTGTTGAGCCAAGGCCGCTATCAACGTGGGTGTGGTGGGGTTCACAACCGTATTTGCCGCAGATAAGACAGTGGGAGTGCCTGAGGTGACTTAAATACTCGGGCGATTTCTCCGGCAGTTTTAAGTCGGCTATCTCCTCAATCTCTTGCAGATTTAACCAATTTAACCAAGTAAAATAAGCTTCTGGGCGCAAGGTAACATCATTATCGTCACACCATTGCAATACGTTTTGTACAAAATTGGCCATTTGCGCGCTTGTCATTTCTGAAATCGTTAAAATATATTCCTCTTCGCCGCCTAAAAATGTAAAGGCGAACGTACTGCACTTTTCATAAAGCACTTTTTTTATAAAATCCTTGGAATATTCTACGCCGTCACGCTCTTTTGCTTCCTTTTGAATATCTTCCACAACCCATCCGAAAAAGTAACCAAGTTGGCGCTTTGTTTTCTTTTGTTCAACAATTTCATAAGAAAGATTTACGAACTTGCCGCTTTCAATTATTTTTTTTATTTCGCCAAAGATGCTGACGAGTTTTTTAAGTTCACAGACTAGGGCTTGCAATTGGCTATCTCCTCAATCTTTTCTACCGTTTCTATGAGCTTCTTTTTACCAAGTGCAAGACCTGATTCAAGCTTCTCAAAAGCTTCAGGACAAGGCAGTATACGCTGAATGTATTTATAGGGCTTAATATTAGGGTTATAGCCCATATAATCACACCACTTGCGACCAGATACGAACATTTGCATTTGCATTTGGTCGAGATATTCTTTTTTGATTTTTTGAGAAAGAAGAAGCTCAATAAAAACTCTGTCACTGTGATTTTTTATCTCGACAAGCCCGTCCTCATCGACAAGCCCGTCAGGAGAGACGCCGACATATCCACCCTCAAGCTCAATAAAGCCGACTTGCTCAACAACACAGTCTTTTTCAAGCTCGTAGAGTGTCCTTGCTTGGTCTTCAAAAAGATTGCCACGCTCCATGTTGGCATTTGTATAGCTCTCGCGTTCGCCAGTTGAAAAATGCTCTGCTACAAGTTCGTTGACGTAAGTTTCAAGCCCCTTGCCTGCGGCCATAATGGTATTTGCATGTGAGGCAGACATTTTTAGCTTTTTAATTTCATACCACTCGTCAGTCTGTTGCTTGATATCCTTGTGAATTATAATTTTACCCATTATGCCGCCTCCTTAGATTTTTTCGCGGCTTTAAGCGCTGATTGTTTCTCTCTAAAGAGTAACAAGACGCTCTCATTGCCACTTATGATGCCTTGATGCTCTTCAAATAGGGATTTTAATTCTTTTTGAGTTTTGGCATTTTTAACAAGTGCAGCAATGTCAATTTGTGTGTTATTTTTGGAAGTATTCCCTGTTTCAGGAGCTTCAAGGGGCTCTCTGAACTCCTCAGCCTCAGCCTCTGAATAAATACCGTCGTATGCAATTTTGCTTAGCTTGAGGACTACCCTGTCAAACAAGCGCTTAAGTGCCATAGCATATGAGTAAGCATTTTTGCAATTACCTTTGTTTACCTCGCCCACCTCGTATATACCCTGTTTATCGTTAGAGTAGCGATAAAGTAACGAGCTGTTATAGCCCTCTTTATCTTCAGATACAGAGCTTGGTTTAAATTTGAGTTCATCGGATAATTTATCATTGATTTTTAAACAGGCATTGTGACTTATGATAAGTCCCGTATAGCCCATTTTTCCGTTTTTGGTTTCGTTCATTAAAATCCAAAAATCGCCTTCCTTAAGCCCAAAGCCGCCTTCTTCAATAAGTGATATAGCCTTTTCCTTAGATTGCAAATATTTTGGACTCTTCCATACATCAACATTTGCCTTTTTGCCGCTGTGCCATTCTTGTTTCTTTTCCCCGAAGTTATACACTTTCTTGGGTTCTGAGGTGTTTTTTGTTGCTCCTGTCATTTCTCCGTCCTTTCTACTTAGTGTTTGAATAATTTATTTACAAAGGTTTTTGCCGCGTTTAATATGCTTTTCCCAAAAGTTTGGTCGTCAAAGCAGTTATTAACCAATACCGCTGCTTTGAGCTCCAATATTTGATTTTGCAGATTTTCACAAATCTTGCACAAATAATTGAAATTTTCGTTTACCTCAACGGCTTTAGCCTTTGTGCCACCGATAAAGATGTTTGGAACTTCGAAACCATTCAAGGAATGGGCTTTTAGTGCGAGTTCAATTCGGTTGCGAACGTCAAATTTGCTAAAAATTGACGATATGTGTACAGATATCGTCTTTACACTTACACCAAGCTTTTGTGCTATTTCTTTGCTTTTATATCCTTGTAGTACAAGTCTATAAACGTCTGTTTCACGTTGAGTTAATTTTGAGAGGCACATATTTGTTTTAATCTCCTTTAGCTCTTAATGATGCGCTCAAAACTTACGCTTCAAGCGCACGATAAAAGCTAACTTTTACGCTGTAATCGGGTCTGAATCCGCTTCATCGTCTGCTTCTGTGTCAATTTCTTCACCCTCTGTAAGTTCAGCAGGTTCAGCTTCGGCAGCGATTTTCTCTTTTTCCTCTTCGGTCATACTTTCCGTGCCTACTTCTTGTGTGTAGTCTTTTTCTTCCATGGTTTTCTCCTTTTTATTGTTGTAAATTGCTCGTCTGTTCCGAGCTGTCATATAGCTTTAGCTAACCATCACAACTAACGCCCAGAGGACAATAATCGTGATAGAGTAAGCAATGGTGTGTGTAACTGCTAACACTAGCTCTAAGGGTGTTTTTATGCCCAAAGAATGCAAAGCCTCAAAAATCTTTTGCTTCAGTGTTTTTTTAAGCTTTAACGGTGCATAAAAATCAAGGCTAAGCGCTGCTCTTCTTGTCATGGAGTTGCATTTGTACCAAAATGTAACTAATGCCTGGCGCGTCTCCGGAGATAAATCCCAAGCAAGCGCTTTTATGGCATATTGATTATAATTTTCTAACTCAAGGCTCATAGCCAGTCCAATAGCGTACGCCTGAAATTTCGCATCTTCTATGACCTTTTGATATGTTTTAGACATTTTATCTCTCCTGATAATCCAAAAAAACGGGGCAGGTTGTTAGCAAAAGCTACGCCCCGAAAGTTTAACTGGGATTTTTTTAATATCGCCTAGCTTTTCTTGTTCGGTTGATACTGCACCATTTGCGCTATTTAAAAATTCAATAAATTTATCGAGATTTATTAGAATTTTTTTACCTGCCCGAAGATGCACAATTTCGCCACTTAGGGCCAGCGTGCGAATGCGGTGCTTCGCAACACCTGTCAATTTTGCTGTTTCTACTACTGTTTTCATTCTTGGTACTTTAATTTTTGATACTGTATTCATTTTTTCGTACTCCAATTAAGCCCCTGAAAGCCCTGGGGCGCTGATATTTTGTTTTACAAATATTGTTTAAAAGTTAATGTTGTGTTGAGTATAAAAACCGCATAACCACTTCGGGGTTTGCGTTAAATTTTTTAACGAAAGTCTTAACTACTTCTGTCATCGACTTGTCAAACGCAGTTGTATTGATGTCAAAATTTTTCTTATCTATATCGGGTATATGCGCCTGTAAGTTTGCCATAAGTACTCCTTGTTTGTAAATCTTTAATTGAATAACTTGAAATCCCCGCGGGGTATGTGTTAGTATACCCCTGTAGAGCGCGAGGAGATTTAGTTTTGAACAATCCGTATATAAAATCGCTAGGATTAACACCCATTGATTTAGTTGAGAGACTCAGGGGATTAAGCAAAGGCGATGCGCCAATAATCATATTTTTAAAAGACGACAACAAAGAAATAAAAATAAAAGATAATGGACAAATAGCCTATCATAAAGATTTCTTTGAAATTACCAATGCGGACAACACTCTTAAAATTTACCCTTATGGTGCAATCAACAAAATTCATGTGGTTGATGACCCGGAAGCCTGAGAAGCAAGAAAAGCTGCATATCTCGCTTTTCGCTTTTTTTCGGATTCTAGCCAGTCGTACACACTGTATGCTTTACCCAAGTCAACTTCAATACCTATGCCCGAAGATTTAGACTTTAATTGCGCCATTCCGCAAAGTTCGTACCCGTGTTTTTCGAGTGCGTACTGAACTATGTCAATGGCGATATTTCGCGCTATTATGCAAATATCTACCTCGTCACCGTGTATCGGTTTATATTCTTCTGTCATATAAACTCCTTTCAAGTTATTCAATTTTCAACGTGCAAATCTACCCCTTTTAGGGTATGATTCTATGTGAGATTTTATGTATTGTATTATTACAAAAAACTTATGAAATTACAAGTTTCTTATAAAGATTATTAATAAAACTTAATATAAGGTACCTATGTCTGCTCACAGATTGAAATTATTTAGAAATGAATTAGATATATCCGCCCAAGAACTTGCGAGAAGTGTAGGCGTAAAGACAAGCACTATTTATAGCTATGAGAGTGGCAATAGCAGTCCAAATTTAGAAACCCTAAATTTGCTTTATGTCAGCTTTGGTTTAAACATACATTGGTTCGTTACGGGTGACGGCACAATGTTCAATGAACCAAAAAACACCCTTAATATCAAATGCGAGCCCTTAAAAATAGATAAATATGAGTTAGGGCAAAGAGTTAACAAAATAAGAATAGCGGCTGATTTAGTTTCTCCGCAAATGGCTGAAATGTTAGTCGTGAGCGAAAGAGAACTTGCTGCCATAATCTCAGGCGAGGGTAAGATCACGCTTGAGCTTGTGCAAAAAATATGTGAAAATTTTGACGTAACTGCCGATTGGCTGTTGTTTGGGCATGAATAAGGCTTAAGCGAGTCGATTGCAACAGGCTATACAGATAATAATTTAAATAGGGGTTGCAAACAAAATTACTACTTCTAATGAATTCAAATAAGTGATATAATTACAAGATATGGAAAATTCTGAAATAATATTTACAATAGAGAAAGAGAAGACCTTGGCGAAAAATTTCAAGGAATTGTCTGATGCATTTATTAATCTTATTGACCAAGTTTCCCTGAGTGTTTGCGACGGCAAGCATCTTTTGGAACACTATGTGTCTGTAGAAAAAGGGAGCTTAGTTTTAAAAAGCAGTTTAGCGCCAAAGTTGCCCGAAGATTACGAATATTCCAAAAAGGCAAGAATGGCAATAATAGATGGTATAAAAAATATAAATGGCAGCGAAGGCAAAGAATTGCCCAAATATTTTAATGAAGCCGCTCTGAGTGCATTGTACAAAATCTCTAGAGCAAATGAGGCAAACATTATAATAAATAATAATACAATAAACCTAAACGATGATTTGGCAAACAATGTAATACCTTTATTTCCTGCAAAGTATTCTGCATATTCTTCCATTGAAGGTATCGTTAAAGCTATAGCGCTTAAAAGCGATGGGTTGAGATTAAGTATCGAAGATGTGTTGAGGGGTAAATACGTTAAATGTAGTTTTGAAAATTCTGAATTAGAGGAACAGGCAAAGTACTTAATTGGCAAAAAAGTTTATGCTTATGGGTGCATTACGTTTGACGCAAACGATATAGCTAAGTCTATATGTGTTGAAAAATTGGAAGAATTTAAAAATGATAATCTTCCCACTTGGCAAGAAATGAGGGGGGTACTTGGTGAGTAAAGCTGTTAATGTTTATGTTGACTCTTGCGTCTTTTTGTCTTGGTTTAAAGATGAACCTGACGCAGATGAATGCAAGGGGCTTTTTGACAGCGCAGACAAAGGTGAAATTAAAATTATAACATCATCTATAACACTAACAGAGGTAATAAAATTAAATAGAAGCATTGAAATTCCACATACTGATGTCATTAAGCTTAGAAACTTTTTTGAGAAAGATTTTATTATGATAGCATCGCTGGAAAGACGTATTGCGGAAAAAGCCAGAGAATTAATATGGAAAAATCCTCACTTGCAGCCAAAAGACTCCATTCATCTTGCAACTGCAATTTATTTAGAAATTCAAAAACTCTATACTTTTGATAATGATTTGTTAAAATTAAAAGATATATTCCCCGACATACTCATTTGTAAGCCTGATATACCATACGTACAGCAGATACCAATATCTATGCAACCTATGCCATAAATATGGATATGGAATTAAAAAGCAACTATACATTTGTTTTTTGTGGAAGGATTATAACGTTGAGCTTTGAGGAATTAATTTAAAAATGGAAAACGTTCGTCCGAGAATAAACAAAAATGGTAAAATCACCTCTTACCAGATCCGTGTGTTCAAAGGGAGGGATTCCAATGGAAAAGAGTTGCCGCCTTACATCAAAACAATTAAGGCCTACCCGGCTGATTGGAGTGAGGAAAAAATTAAAAAAGCCTTGAATACAGCAGTTGTATTGTTTAAAAAAGAATGCAAAGACGGTGTTGTAGTCGATAACAAGCAAACGTTTGAAAAGTATGCAAAATATGTGGTTGATTTAAAGGTGGAAAACCGCAAAATAAAACACAAGACGTCAATTTTGTATAATGGACTATTAGAAAAACGTATAAACCCCGCGATTGGGCATATAAAATTATCAGATTTAAGGCCACAACACCTTAATCTGTTATACAAACAGATGCAACAACCGGGTATGAATTTAAACACAGGCGGCAAGTTGAGCGATAAGACAATAGTAGAGCATCATAGGCTAATACACACTATTCTAGACCAAGCCGAAAAAGAATTACTAGTGTCATATAACGCAGCTTCAAAAGCTTCACCTCCTAGCGTTGAGCAAAAAGAAGCTAATTTTCTTGAAATTGAAACTATAGAAACAATTTTGTACTACTTAAAACGTGAGCCTCTAAAATGGCAGGTTGCCATGCAATTGTTAATTTTTACAGGTGGTCGCAGGGGTGAAGTATGCGGAATAAAAGTAGATAAAATAGACTTTAAAGGTAACATTATAGATTTTTGCAATAACCTGCTCTACACCTCAGAGAGGGGTATATATGAAGATACACTAAAAACCGAAAGCTCAAAAAGAAAACTTAAAATCCCTAGGGATATTATGCTAAATGTAAAAAAGCTTGTTAGGGAATTAAAAATTATAAAATTAAAACACGGTACCGCTTGGAATGACACTGGATTTTTACTTACGCAAGAAAACGGAAACCCCATGCATCCTGACAGCGTAACTGACTATTGCAATAAGTTTAGCGAAAAATACAACAAGGTTATAGAAAAAGAAAACAAAGAAAACCCAAAAAATAAAAGAAAATTATTGCCACATATCAACCCACATGCATTCAGGCATTCTCATATTAGTATTTTGTTATTCGAAGGTGTCGACCTTCCAGCCGCAAGCAAACGTGCTGGACATAAGAAAATAAGCACCACATCAGATATGTACGGACACGTTCTAGAAAAAGCAGATGAAAAAGCCTCTAATGTATTTGAAAATGTTTTTTTATCATCATAAATCCACAGTTGGACAAAAGTTGGACAAAGCTTCATTTTTTGCATCAAAAAAGGGTCTGACTAAATCGTCAAAACCCTTTATTTATAAGTGGTGCGCCCAGAGGGATTCGAACCCCCGACCTTTTGGTTCGTAGCCAAACACTCTATCCAGCTGAGCTATGGGCGCAAATTATATTTAGTTGTCAGTCCCTTCATCAGCCGGATAGAGTGTTTCACTTTCGTTATGTTCGACTTGCGTCAAACCGCCAGCTGAGCTATGGGCGCAAATTATATTTAGTTGTCAGTCCCTTCATCAGCCGGATAGAGTGTTTCACTTTCGTTATGTTCGACTTGCGTCAAACCGCCAGCTGAGCTATGGGCAATTAAGTATTTCGTTTACCGAATTATTATACCCGCTAAAGATTTTTAAACAAGTTATCAATATTGAAAAACTGTTGACCAACTCTTATAAAATTTGGTATAATTTCTTTTGTAGTTCTTGAATTATATACGGAGACAAATATATGATAAGAGGCTTTACGCTAGCTGAGGTGCTTTTGACTTTGGCTATTATAGGAGTTGTTGCAGCGTTGACTATCCCTGCTGTTATAACTAAGGTTACTAAAGACCAGTATGTTACGGGTCTTAAGAAAGCTTACAATACGCTTAAAGCGGTTGAAAGAGAAGCAAGACAAGAACATGGCCCTATGGAAAATTGGACTTGGTCTGCAGGAACATATGGCTCAGACCCCGCAGCTGACTTTGAAAAATATTTTCTGCCCTATTTTGACGTCATAAAAAACTGCAGCGCAACAACGGAAAAGGACTGTTTTTCAGCAAAACGTACATACTTGAATGGCAGTCTTAGGACCGAAGACCTCGACACCAACTCATATTACAGAATAGTAACATCTGACGGTATGTCTTGGGCATACATTAAAAATGGTAACTCGACTCCTCTGTTTTTCCAAGGTTGGTTCATTGTGGATGTTAACGGTTTAAAGGGCCCGAACAGATACGGCAGAGATTTATTTCAATTCCAAGTCTTCCCTTCAAATCTGGGGATTAAACCTCGTGGTTATTATAATAACGACGGAATTACCCTAATATCAACAAGTGATGTCGATTCAGAGTGCAACATTTCTTCGGAAGGACGACGCTGCGCTGCAAAAGTCCTCGCAGAGGGGGCGATGAATTATTAGAGCTAGCTTGAGACCTGAAAAACTAAAATGCGGGGCTTACTGTGCATAAACAGTATTCACGGGTATGGTCGCCAGGTCAGAGTTTTTCTTCTTAACAATAACAATAAACTCTTTCACGCTGTTAACCGGGACTGCAAAACCTATACCGATATTTGAACGGTTATTATCGGGGTTATAGATAGACTGGTTTATCCCTATGACCTCACCTTTTAAATTGATAAGCGGCCCGCCGGAACACCCGGGGTTAATGGCCGCGTCTGTTTGGACTTTGTTTCTCTGATAGTCAATCCTCGAAACTATACCCGTCGTGAGCGTACCTCTAAAGCCAAAGGGGTTGCCTATGGCCAAAACCCTTTGCCCTACCTTTACTGCATTTGAATCACCAAAAGTAACTATGGGCAAATCATAACGCGGACTGATTTTTATGAGTGCAAGGTCGTTATTATCTTTTAAGACTGCACTTACTTCCGCCTTGTACACTTGTCCGTTTGACGTAGTTACTTCAATTGTTTTGGCGCCCTTAATAACATGCAAGCTTGTGAGAATTATGCCGCTTTTGTCTACTACGCAGCCGGTACCCGTAGAAATACCGTCGGGAAGATCGGCCTCTATTGAAACAATCGCGGGGGTAATTTTCTCATAGACAGTCGTGTATATAGCCTGCTCGCTCCATGCGTCTTGGGAAAAAGTTTGTAAATTAAGGTTAAGCATGAATGCAACCACTAGCAAAAAAAATCTACTTCGAGTTTTGTACATTTTGAACACCCTATCACTCTATTGCATATAATTTATATGCCTTTGAAGTTTTACGCATTGCCCCTAGAGCCTAGTTGTGATAAGATTCAAATGACCTTTACGAAAGGAAGGAAAATGAGAAATATAGAAGTTTTTAAAAAACACCTTAGAGAAAAACGCGCTGTTAAAGTAATCAGCGGTATTGACAATTATGATCTTACTAAAGTTAAAAAAATAGCACAGGCGGCACAGGCTGGTTTTGCGAGTGCAATCGACGTTGCTTGTGATAAAGACGTTATTAAGGTTGCCAAAGAAAATTGTCATTTATCTGTTTTTGCATCTTCGATAAACCCGTTTGACTTAGCAAAAGCGGTTGATTTAGGCGTAGATGCCATTGAAATAGGGAACTTTGATGCTTTTTACAAAAAAGGTGAGATAATAAGCGTTCACGATGTATATGAAATTACTCTCGAAACTATGACGCTTGTTCAAGGTAGAAATACTTTTATCTGTGCCACAATTCCCGGCCATATCGAAATGGACGAGCAGATTGCTCTTGCAAAAAGATTTGAACTTTTAGGCATAGACCTCATACAAACAGAAGGTGCGCCTGATGATATTGACGGCGGAGCAAGAAAAACACTGTTTGCCAAAGCACAAAGAACTATTGAGAACACTCTTGAAATCTCCAGACAGGTGGCCGTTCCGGTTATGAGCGCAACAGGAATAACTAAAGACACTGCTCCTTTAGCATTTGCTGCAGGTGCGAGCGCTATAGGCGTTGGTTCTTGTATAAATAAACTGGACAACCCTATAGAAATGGTTGCAACAGTAAGAAACATCGTAGGCGCAGTAGCATATAACGGTGTAGCTGTTGAGGTTGCTCTGGAAGAAACCTTGAGAATGTAAGCCGATATTGATAATAAAAAAATAAGGCCTTTTAAGGCCTTATTTTTTTATGCCTTAGTACATGTTTTTTATTTTTTCTTTAATATCCGGATGCTCTTCACATATTTCCTGCATATATGAAGAGAATTTCATCATTCTTTTAAACATTTTTTCTGACATTATATGCTCCATTTTACAGGCATTTTCAATAGCTTCCTGCTCCGACAAATACAGAACATTCTTAAAAAAATCCGTCATTACGCGGTGCCTTTTAGCTACATCTTTTGCTATCTTCTCTCCGTCGGGAGTGAGAGTAACGGCTGAATATGGAGAATAATTAACAAGTCCTTTTTTCGCAAGAGTATTGAGCGCTCCAGTTACTGAAGCTTTTTTGACATTCAAAATCTGCGCGATATCTGTCACCTTTGCACAGCCACTTTTAAGAACCTCGGCATATATAGCCTCAAGGTAATCTTCCAAGCTCGATGATAATTCCATAAGAATATTATAGCAAAAAGCGGCACAGATGAAAACCGTGCCGCCTAAGCTGTAAAAATTTGACTAATTAGTGCTTTTTCGGACACCAGGTCTTGGCATATTCAATACCTACGCCATAAGCACCTGCGTGTTGATGAATCAGCTCCGTGCAAGCATCATATGTATCTTTGTTCGCCCAATCCCTCTGGAATTCAAGCATCATCTGCATGGCAGAAACAGGAATCACACCTGCTTTTTCCATACGTCTCATTGCCCCGTTATGAATCATCCTTGAAACACCGCCGCAGGCATCTTCAGCTACAAAGATATTGAAACCTTCTTCTATCATAGAAAGTGCAGGCCAGCATACACATACTTCAGTCCAAAGACCACTTAGAATAATATTCTTTTTGCCCGTTGCACGGATAGCGTTTCTAAAGTTTTCAAAGTCCCAAGCGTTCATCCCTGTGCGGGGGATTGGTGTAGAATCAGGAAAAACATTTTGTAAAAACTCCATACAATAGCCCGAGAAACTTTCTGCTTCGACCGTCGTAAGGATAGTGGGCACATTAAACAACTTCGCTGCTTTAGCCAACATCGTAATGTTATTAATCAAAGTATCGCGCGCAATGTTTCCCACACCAAAAATCATCTGAGGTTGAATATCAATAAAAGCAACCGCGCAGTTATCCTTTGTAATTAAACCTCTATCTGTGCCTTCCGGAATATTTTTCATAGTATCTCCTCTCTAAAATAATTACCTTTGTAATTATCAAAGGAAGCTTAAAAAAATACTATTACCCAAGAAGATATTTATTTGGAGGATTAATTATGACGAAAGTTTTTTCATTAATTTATGCCACCAGCCCAACGGGCCATTTAGGCGTTTTTGCTCAAGCGCCTCTTGCTCTTCTTTGGAATATCTTCCCAGAGGCTGACCCGAGATAGTTCTTGAAACAGTATCAGTTGCAAGAGTATTCAAAGCAGTCACTGCTGCTACCCCTGCGAGTGAACCTGTGTATTGTGATTTAAAGAGATTGTTAAATACCTCCATGAGGCCTATTTGTGTCATAACGCGCATTATCTTCTGCACGAATCTTTCCCGTGCAGACTTGGAGGCTTTTTCCTTGTCGTTAGTCTGAAGTGCAGTCTGGTTATAGTCATCAACCGTAACAAAGTATGTTGATGTAGCCATAGTCATAAGCTGCGTCATTTTTGCAAGTTTGGAGTTATCTATCATAGACCTGTTTTCTATATCAAAAGCCGAAAGAAGTTTTTCATTAAAATGTTTTTTGTAGAAATCATCAAAATTGCCGGACTTTGAAACATTGTGCTTCTTTAGCTGACGCATATAATCGCCGTATATCTCAGACATTTTATTTGTAAACAATTTTTCTTGCCCTAAGGATACTTTAGACCCCGAGCCTGACCAATTAACAAGTTTTTTTCCTATTTTTTCAAACTTTTCGGATTTAAATATCTTTGAAGAGCCGAGGGCGCCAAGTATTTTTTGAACAGCCTTGTAGGGGTAAGAAATAAATTCTTTTACAATTGTGACAGGGAACGTAACAGCTTTAAGAAGATACTTAACAGGAAGCTCTTGTTTTATAAAAGGAAGTTTCAGTTTTTTGTCAGCTTCAGTGGTTAATGTTATAAAACCATCTTCAACCAATTTAGCCGAATGTTGTTTAAGCTCCCCTGACCATCTTTGTGCAAGTTCAGTATTACCGGTCTTCTCTACCTGCTTAAAATAGTCCTGCAATTGCTCCGGCTTAACCTTTACGGTTTCTTTTGTAAACGCATTATACTTGTTTTTTATACTATTAAAGAAGCTAACAATACGGTTGTCTTTATTGGTATTTTTATTGAGATAGTCTGCAAACTTTATACGACCGTACCTGAGTGCAAAACCTGCAGCTACACTGGCTGCACAAAACAACAGCACATTCTTCACGGTAAGAAGCGGTTTTTTCTTCTTCTCTGCAGTTGAATCAGCAAAAGTTTTATCACCTTTGAATGCCTGCTCAACACTTTGAACGCCATCTTTCGAAGCACTCAGGAAAGTGTTCATTTCATATAAGCCATTTTGCAATTGTGGAGACTGAATTTTAACAGGCGTTAAAGATTTTCCTTTAGAGGCCCTCGAAAATATCTGGGAGGTAAGAGCCACTATTGTATTAACAAGCGGAGCACCCCAGGTTTTTGTATTAACAAATTCGGACATAGCACCGAGTGTAGCGTATTGCTCATAAGTTTCCAGGACTGTCTCACGGACAAGCTGGTCTTTTCTTTCGTCAGCAGCTTTTTTTGCTTCTTCATCGGTTGCACCGTTTCTTCTTGCACTGTTATAAGCATCGTTCGCTATATAAAATGCAGGAATAATCGAAGAAACAAAGCGCGCAACACTTCTTTCTTTCGGAGTACTGTATTTACCCGTACCTTCAGAAAAAACTTTTGCAAGAGTCTTATCTAAACCTGCAATAGCCTTTGAATTATCGGTGCCGTTTTGGACAAGCTTGTTTGTCTGCTTTAAAATACCCTTGAGCGAACCCATTTGAGTTTGAAGCAGGTTTTTTGCCCTGTGGTTTTCAAGGATTTGTGAACTGTTGAGTTTTGAAAATGTTTTTATCTTTGACAGTTTGCCCGACACGGTATCCAGCAAATCCAAAGGCAGACCCGTAAGGGGATATGATATAGCCTTTGCTATTCTTTTTATAACCCCCTCGTTTTTCAAAACAAGCTGGGAAACAGAGTCTGAAGCCTCCCAAACAAGTCCCGCCTTTTTACCCGTCTCTATTAAATCCTGAAATTTGCTGCCATAAGCGGAATTTAAAGTATTTTTCAATTTGTCGAAATCAGAGTACTTTATTTCAGAACCCTGAACAAATTTTCTACCCTTGGAAAGCAGATTTCGTGCAGCCTTTCCTGCACTTAAACCAATACCTGTGAAGCTTGGAGCGGAAGCGTTTTTGGACGCAAAAACCTGCGAATTTCTCGAAAGATTATTCGCAGTATAACGGGACATATTGTTTAGTACCTTAAAATCAATTTTCATTCGTCTACAAAAACCGCTTCACACAATTTTATCAAGAGGAATAAAGGTCAAAAATTGACTAAAAACAGGTATTTTGGCTGTTTTATTTACAAAAGTTAACTTTGAAAATTAATGCGCGTCATACTTCCAGGAATCATTGGATTCTTCAGGGCTCGATACATCATTCGCATTATCTAATACCCAATACCTGTACCATTCAGCCAAACGATAAAGTTTAAGCGCATCCATAACTCCCACATGTTTTGCCGGAGATTGGTCGGGATATCTTAAAAGTTGCACTGCCGTACCCCCAACGTTATCTGCATAATCTGCCGCTTTTTCTCTCAACGCGTCCATATCATAAGTTGCAACAGGAATTCCACCCTTACCCATTTTGATGTTAATAGCATCTAAATTTTCCAAAATATCAATACTGTATGAAACAGCCTTTTCTTTCTTGCCCGAGAATAAACGTTCAATAAATGTAGCCTTCTCCCATCCTTTTTTAGGGTTTTCATAAAAATATAGTTTTGACTTATCGTCAACTTTCCCGAAATTGGGGCTGTTCTTATAATTACTGCTGCTTTGGGGGATTGTATTGCCCAAAGACACTCTTCCTACGTGCATGGGTTACCTCGCTTAATATTCTCTGTACCTACAAAACACGAATTTAAAATTTTTTGCTCATTACAATATTTTATGTTATTAAAAAAGAAAATTATAGGAGGAAAAATGAAATATTTACACGCAATGATAAGAGTAAACGACATCGATAAGTCTTTAAAGTTTTATGAAGACCTTATAGGCCTCCGCCTTCAAGATAAAAAAGAACTTGAAGACTGTGAACTGTATTTTCTGGCAAATGCCCAAGGCGAGCCTGAAATAGAGCTTACAAGAAACTTTGACACGCCTGCTGACGGTTACAAAAACGGGAATACTTTTGGACACTTTGCTTTTGCAACAGATGATATGAGCGCATTTGAAACAAAAGTAAAAAATCTCGGTTATGAATTTTTATACGAACCGTATAAAATAAAACTAAAAAGCTCCTCTGGCTTGGAAGAAATTAAAAAAATTGCTTTCTTGAAAGACCCTGACGGAAACGAAATAGAAATTATCCAAAAGTAAAAAGGTGCGGCCTTTTTAATTTGGCCGAAAGCTTTGCTTATGCTAGCTCCTCATTATTATTTTAACCAAAAAAAATATTGCCCGACAGAGCAGTTTGTCGGGTATTTTTTTTATCCGTTTTGCAGCCAAAAGACTAATGGCGTATAAGAAAATATTGTTCTAGTTTTAACGTATGAGCAATGAAGATAAAGATATAAATAAAAATCCGGAAGAACAAAATCTGGATGACATAGTCGCAGAATCAGAAGAGACCGAGAAAAAAGAGAAGGCCGAAGGCGAAGAAAAGCCCAAAATTGTTGTTGAAAATAAGGATACGAGATTCATAACAAAAGTTTTAAGGTTGATTCTGAAAAAACTCCGCATTCTGGCAATGATTTTTTTTACCTTTGCAGTATTCTACTTCAGCTACAAACTTTACAAATACATGTTCGGCTATTATATCATCGCACAATTTGAAAAACTTCCGCCCGTAACAAGGAGTATGCCCGTTTATTACAAAGGGTTTAAAGTGGGTCAAACAGGAAGAATAAGGCCCAGTAAGGATTTTACCTGCTCACATGTAAAGCTTGTTTTAGATAAAGATATACACGGAATACCGGATAATATTACAGCTAAACTTAAAAAAAACGAAGATAAAAACTCAAGGACAAGAAACTATATAGACCTTGAATATCCTGTACTGCCTGCCACAAGCATTATAAGAAAAGGTACCGTTATACACGGAGAAACTACAATGGATATGGAAGCCTTTATGACGTCACAGGCAGACTCGGGAGCGTTTACAATAATTTCAGACAACCTTGGTAAAACTTTTGAAAGTGCTGAAAAAACAAGTGATGAAATACGAAGCCTTGTTGCGGACATAAGAGTTATAGTGCAGGAAAACAGGCCATACCTAAAGGAAGCTTCACAAAATTTTGCCGCCACTAGCAGAAGCATTTCGCAAACCGCAGAAAATATCAACGAAGTCTCGCTGAAACTAAACCGTGCACTTTCTGAAACAAGAATGACCGATGCGGTCATAAATGTTGATGAAAGTACTCAAAGTCTTAACGAATCAATGAAAAATATTCAGGAAATAACAGGCAATATAGACAGAGCCACAAAAAATCTTGATAAAACAATGTCGAAAATAGACCAGACAATAGATGATGCAAACCAAGTAGCAGGAGGCGTCAAAAGCACTATGAGCAAAAGGTTTGGCGGAGTAAGGCTGATGCTGGGCACTCCTGTCTCGGGTTCTATGGCAAATGCTGCTGCAAGGGTGCAGGAAGAAACATATTATAACGATAAGCCGCAGGAAAAAGGGCTGCCCGCCATACAAATACGGGGCAGCGAAACACAAGTATTGCCAAAAACGCCTCAAGGATGTCAGCCCACATCTTGCCTGCCTTCTCCCTGTAAAGTCCCGAAAAACAGTCTTTGTCCGAAAAAATAATACCGTAGCGTCTTTCAAGCCTCTGACTTCTGCTAATAATTCATCGCACCTTCAGCCAGAACTTTAGCAGCACAGGAAAACCCATCGCAGGTTGCTATTGAAGGATTGCAGTCTTCGTCTATATATTCAGTTGTCATACCCCAACCATTTGGTTTAAAGCTCCGTGGTGTGCCTCCGAGACCAAAGCTAAATATATCTCTGCCATATCTGCTTGGGCCCTTTAAGCCGTTGACATCAACATTAATACCGCCGCCCCAGTATACCCAGGCCATTCCGTCTGAGGTTATAAATCTGTAATCATATGAGTTGTTGTATTCATATGGATCTGTCTCACCACCCAAGAATGTTTGTTCGTCTGTCCAACAGCCCTTCTCTGTTCCTTCACAGATTTTTAAAATATCAAAGTAATCTTTGAGATATTTTTCAAAGATTACTTTATTGGTTTCTGCCATATTCCAACTCTCCATAGGACCATGTTCTTGTATGGCCTCACGTTCAACCGCCTTAAGCGTATTGTAAGCCTTCTTAAGTCCCGTGACATATTGGTCTTTAGTAACCTTAGTTATAACAGCAGGAATAGTCAACGCTGCAACTACTCCGATAATTGCTAAGGTCAAAAGCACCTCTGCCAAAGTAAAACCTTTTGCTCCTGTAGAATTTCTGAAAGAAATTTCCCCCTTCGCTAAGCCACTAAAGTGGCAACAAAGAGTATGCCTCGTACCTCGGCTGCTCCTTGCTTGCGCGGGGTCCTTGTCGCCTATCTCTCTTGAAATCGGACAGCACAGCCTCCTCAACGGAGCCTTCGCCTCAGACGTCTTCGCTTCGCTCGCGTCCGTCCGATTCCGCTTCACGCCCCGTGTGAGCGCTCTCGCGCCCACTTCGGGCTGCCGGCTTACGCATTCTTTCATATTCATACATTTGTTCCTTTTTATAATACTATCTACTTTTTCTTCTTACAGCCCTAAATTGCCTATAAATGCTCTGCCCGTACTAAGCCTTACATATTTATATCTATACATTTTACTGACCATAATACTAAAAATATTATACAACTTTTTAGGCCTGCTGCAATATATAAGTGTGCTTAACAAGGCAAAATACTCTTTCAAGTGTATTTAAAAACTACGAGGGTATAATTATTTGTCTAAAAGCGCGTTTTTTGCTCGTTTCTCGTACCAGCGAAGCGTTTATGTTAAAATTTTCATATGGAGAAAGTTTTACTAACCGGAGCTTCATCGGGAATAGGAAAAGCGATAGCACAAAAGTTGGCACAAGAAGGCTATAGGGTCATTGCCTGCGTCAGAAAGGAAGAAGACGCAAAAGCTGTTGAAGCCCTAAGTGTAAACATTGAAAGCTTCATTCTCGATGTAACGGATGATTGCGACATAGAAAACCTTTACAGGGCACTTAACAGCAGCGATACATCTCTGTGCGCAATAATAAACAATGCAGGAATAGCGGTCGCGGGAATTATGGAATACGCTGACATTGACGCCATAAAACGTCAGTTGGAAGTGAACTCTTTTGCACCGTTGAAAATAGCAAGTAAGTTTATGCCCCTGATGAGAGAGGGAAAAATTATAAACATCAGCTCCGTGTCCTCTCATTTAGTATACCCTTTCATTACACCCTACTGCGCGTCAAAACGCCTACTGGACACTTTTTTCCAAGGAATGGCATGTGAACTTGCAAATAACAATATAAAAATTGTCTCAATAAAGCCAGGGGTTATAAAAACTCCTATCTGGGACAAATCCATAAACGCTGCCAAAAAACATTTTTCTAACATCCCGAAAGAAGGGGTCGAAAAATATAAGAACAAAGTAGAAAAACTTCTTAAAGGTCTCAAAGTAAGTATATCCCAAGGCCTAGAGCCTGAAGTTGTTGCAAAAACTACCCTAAAAGCACTCAAGGCAAAAAACCCCAAAGGTTCGTACAATGTAGGTATGTCAACTTATTTCGGAGAGTTTTTGAGTAAGCTGAGTGTTGATATTCAAAGAAAACTCATAAGGTATCATATATGAGGTAACATCATGAAAATAAGAGAAGCCGGCATAGAAGACATTAAAATACTTGTCGAATGCAGAAAACAGTTTTTAAATGAAGTTTACAAGGAAGAACTGCCTCCTTGCTTTGATACAAACATGTCGGAATACCTGACAAAATTGTATAAAGAAGAAGCCTTTGTATCTTTTTTGGCAGAAAAAGACAATACTGTCATTTCAGTGGTAATGATGTCAATTGTACAATACCCGCCAAAGCTTGGAGGTGAGGTTCGCAATATAGGCTACGTTTTCAATGTATACACACTGCCTCAACACAGAGGACAGGGTATCGGCGCAAAACTTTTGGATAAGGTAATAGAAAAAGGGAAGCAGGCAAAACTCACCCAAATACAACTTCAGGCCCAGCAGAAAGCAGAAAGCCTTTATCTCCGCGCTGGTTTTAAAAATGATAAAGAGTATATGGTACTAAAATAAGGCAGGTTTATTTACAAAAAATACATATAGGTTTATATTATAAGAAGGAACGTATGTAATTTAAAAAACCTAAAAAGGAGTATCTTATTATGGTAGAAGGAATTAACAGTCAAATGGGTCAAGCAGCCTTGTCTGCACTGGCTACCTCGTCATCAGAAGAGGAAAGCGATACAAGTACAATAAAAAGTGAAATCAAAAGTTCCGGCCGCTCATACTCTGCCCAAGAAATTGCAGAAAAGTATGATATTTCTATAGCAGATGCACAAAAAATTCTGGATGAAATAAAAAAAGAAGAAGGCGAAAAAAATACGTCACAAAACACAAAATACGACATTCCGGATTCACCCCAAAAAGAAGAATCTGAGCCACCCTCAACAATTACGTATAGAGTTTAATTTAAGCTTATTACCTGTAAAAAGGAAATAGAAATGAAAAAACTTGGTATAATTTCGGCATTGTTATTGTGCCTTGCCCTGAATTCACCAAACGCGCAAGCAGTAAATACCCAAATGGGCGGAGGCTTTTCGGGTCCAGGTTTGGCCGTCAGCACTGTAGCTAAAGCAAAAACATTGCCTGATAACTCGGCAGTTGTTTTACAGGGGAATATAGAAAAAAGTCTTGGTAACGAAAAGTATTTATTTAAAGATAGTACGGGTACAATTACTGTCGAGATAGATAACGACAAATGGGGAGGCATAAACGCAACGCCTGCCGACAAAATCGAAATCAACGGCGAAATTGAAAAAGAATGGGGAAGCGTCAAAGTTGATGTTGCTTCAGTTCGCAAGCTCTGAAGATTAAGCCTTCTGCGGACTTACCCTTGTATACCCTATAAACTCACCTGTTTTTCTCGCGCACGGTAATCATCACTCGCATCAAATAGTTTTTATTATCGGAAACACTGATTTCATTTAAGGGATATTCTTCGTATGTATTCCCGCATATTTCAAAGCCATTCTTGTCTATGTAATCAATTATCCGTTTATACAATTCATCGCTTTGCCCGTACCCGCCGCGCACGTAACCTATGGCGTATAATGCGGCAGGCTTTCGGTCATAACCTTCGGGATTACTAAAATAATACCTGTCAGGCCAAACCCAGTCGCCTCGTTTAACCCGTTCCTCCGAATACACTGCCCAGACGGGATAATTCAAATCTAAACCAGGGTACTTTTTACTTATGGCAATATAGAAACTGTGCAATGCATGGTAATGGTCCCTATCCCTGCTATAATCATTCAAATCGCCAAGTACAATTGCCTCCGCCGGTAAAAATTGTACTGTAATTTTTTCTTCATCCACATTCATAGCAGAATCAATGGTATTGGTCAACATTAGCAAAAGCTTTCTGGCTCGTATCATTTCACATATTTTTCCGTCGATTTGCTCAATCTGAGACAAAAACAGTTCATATACGCGTTCCGGTGTCCGGCCGTCACTGATATTTTTAATCTCATCCAATGTCATACCCAACTTCTGCAGTGTTCGTATCACATTAACAGTAGCCAACTGCTCTCCGGAATAATGGCGGTAATTATTTTCTCCGCGAGATGGCGACACTAAGCCCATTTTATCATAATGCAGTAATTTATCCCGGGTTGTCCGGGAAAACTTTGCAAAATCACTTATAGTGAAAAAGCCGCTATTCATCAAAAACACCTTTTATATACACGTTCTAACTTATTATAAAATAAACTATGGTTTTTTACCATAGTTTATTCACAAAAACACACAAAGAACAGTTTAATATGTACAGCATAATTCAACAATATATTTCATAAAACCAATGTTTGCAAGGATATTGAGACATTATCAGCATTATTTTTAAAATTGTATTTCGCAAAATTAACCTAGATATTTTCTATTGACACTAGTGTTATACCATAGTTTAAAATACATAATAGTAGATATTATTATTTATTTTAATTAAGGAACAATATTAGTAGGTTATGAACAGAAAAAAAATAAACATCGCGAAGCAACTGACATATAGTGTCAATATAAATACACAAGAAGCGGCAGACAAAATAGAACGCATCGCAGACATAACGGAAAAAATCAATATTGCAAGCAAAGAACTTTTTAATATAATAAAAACTATTGATACTACAGTGCTTCAGACAAAAATTTTATCATTAAATGCCTCAATCAAAAACACAAAGGCAATTGACAAATAATGAATATATAAAGTTCTGCCGAAAAAGTAAGAAATCCGGCATATATTGCATCCGGCTCCCCCTGAGAAAATGGATACAATGAACGTTTTAACGGGATTTTAAGAGACGGGCTTATTTGCGGAGAAATATTTTACAATTTAAAAGAAGCAAAGGCAATACTTGAAAAGTATCACATAGAATACAATGAAATCAGACCCCGCAGTTCTTTAAACTACAATCCTCGGCACTAAAGGTTGAGATTAGAAGTCCTCAATTAACGACTTTTAAACCGGCATAAAAAATGGGAGCCCGACAAGCGAATACAGAGCATTAAAAAAGAGGTCTCGAAGGAGCCCCTTAAAATAGTGGGAGACTTAGCCCGTGCAATGTAAATCCCTGAACGAATTTTATAAGCGCTATTTCTGTAAACTTACGGGGGTTGAAAAATACAGTACAAGACCTTATTTTGAAAAGGATACGAATAGTGAGTAAAACCAGATGAAAATAAACGACAGAGTAAGTATTCTTTCAGGTAGAGCAAACCCCGATTTAAGTAAAAAAATAGCCGATAAATTAAATTTGAAGATTACAAAAAGCGAAAATAAGAATTTTTCCGATGGGGAAATTTATGTAAAAATTAGTGCATCTTTAAGATGTAAAGATGCATACATTATTCAACCTTCAGCAAAATCCGTTAATGATTCGATTATGGAAACACTTTTGATGTCAGACGCGGCAAAAAGAAGAGGCGCAAAAAATGTTATTGCCGTAGTTCCTTATATGGGATATGAAAGACAGGACAGAAGAGTTGAAGATGGCGAATCTGTCGCTACAAAACTGCACGCGAATTTGCTTAAAGCTGCAGGAGTAAATAAAGTCATGTTTCTTGATTTACATGCAAATCAAATTGAAGGCTGTTTCAGTAATGATATAGAAGTTATACACATAAAATCACTGCCCCTCATAGCGGATTACTTAAAAAAGAAACATATCCATAATATGATTATAGTAAGCCCTGATGCAGGGGGCGCAAAAAGAGTAGAACTCTTGGCAGAAGAGCTTGAATGTCCTTATGCCATAATTCACAAAATCAGAAAAGTACATAATGAAGCCGAAGCTGTCCGTCTAATAGGAGATGTATCTGATAAAGATTGTGTCTTGTATGATGATATGATTGACACTGCCGGCACAATTGCCGAAGCTGTCAAAATGTTAAAATCAAACGGCGCCAAAAATATATATGTTTGCGCTGCGCATGGTATATTTAGTGATTCCGCTTTTGAAAGACTGAAAAATGCCGGCATAAAAGAAGTTATTATAACAAATTCATTACCCTTAAAAGGAGATATGCCTAAAAACATTATCCAACTTGACATTTCAGGATTAATAGCTGACAAAATTAAAGAAATATACGGTTGCGAAAACTTATAGCATTGGCTTTGACCCTGCAGCTCATTTGCTCCGAAAATCAGAATTTTGTTTTGCCCTTTGAAGCAAATCTATAACCTCAACATCTGTTACCTGGTCAAAATAATCATAATACTGGCCGACTGCATAAAAATCAGGCCTTGGATTAAGGCATATAAACTCATCTACCTGCTGCTCAAATTTATATACAGAATCAGACGGACATACCGGAACTGCCAGAATAATCTTTTTTGGTTTTAATAATTCAATCGAACGTATGGCAGCCAGCGTGCTGACACCTGTAGCAATTCCGTCATCCACAACAATTACTGTTTTATTATTCAAATTAAGGTCAGGTAAATTTTTTCGATAAAGATTTATGCGCCTGTTCATCTCAACCGTTTCTTTTTTTATAATTTGTTCGATTTCTTGTTTTGAAACGCCCAACTCTCCTGTTACCTCGTTATTCAGTATGCTGATTTGCCTCGGTGCAATTGCTCCTATGCCAAATTCAGGGTTATCCGGCGCGCCGATTTTTCGAGTCACAATTATGTCCAAGGGAGACCTTAAAGCTTTTGCAACTTCATACCCGAGAACAACACCGCCTCTGGGTATAGCCAGAATAATCGGCTTTTCATTTTCGTATTTCTTTAATTTTTCAGCAAGAGCTATTCCTGCATCTTGTCTGTCTTTATAAAGCATGTTTTACAAACCATTGTGCTGTTAATTCCGCGACTTTTTCTAAAGTTCCCGGCTCTTCAAAAAGATGGGTAGCATGAGGAACTACGGCCAGTTCTTTTTCGGCATTTATTTTTTTAAATGCCTCTCTGTTAACTTCAAGAACGAAATCATCATTCCCGCCTACAATTAATAATGTCGGAGATTTGATTTTTGATAAATTTTCCTCAGCAAGATCCACTCTGCCTCCGCGAGAAACCAAAGCATAAACCTGTTCTGTTGCAGCAGCATTAATTGCAGCAGCAGCACCTGTGCTTGCACCAAAATAGCCTATTTTTAAATTTTTAGTTTCTTCATTTTTCTTCAACCATCGGCTTATTTGCACTAAGCGTTCGGACAGCAAATCAATATCGAATCGATTTTCATAATCCGTATCTTCTTCTTGTGTTAATAAATCGATTAAAAGAGTTGCCAGGTTATTTTTTTGCAGAACTTGCGCAACATAATTATTTCTTGAGCTGAATCTGCTGCTTCCGCTGCCATGCGCAAATAAGACTATGCCTAAAGCATTTTGAGGAATATTCAATGCACCTTCGACAAGCGCCGTACCCGCTTTAATGTGTATTATTTTTTCATTAGTCATAGTACTTATATTCTCACACACATTATAATTTCATACATTGCCTGAACTATTCAAGCAAAGTATATGATGACTGTTTAAAGCCAAAAAGAGAGCTTCTAAAAAGTACCCTTGGGTTAATTTGACGGATGTAGTCCGGACGGTACAATTCTCTGTTTAAATTCCCTAATAAGTACTGATTTACCGGGAAATTTTTGGATTTTACGGGAAAATGCGAATTTTTTGATAAATTTTACACAGGCGCAGCAACGATTTTGAAAATCTTTTGTAATGCATAAATGCTTACACAGCTTAGCAGGATCACTTGCGTCTGAACCGTCATCGAAGCCGCAAAAAGAATTTTCGAGCAAAAAATTTTTTATTCAGACGTTTTATTTTCGTATGAGAACAACTGCTATTGGTTTGAATTTTACCCGCCCTGCTGAAACCTGTTTTTGCGGTGCCAATGTCGGAATAAAAAGAATGCAAGGTCTTTCTGCCGATAATTTTTCAAAACAGGGAATGAAGGAATACTGCGGCAGCATAACCATTAAAGATAAAATGACACAAAAACCAATTGAGGTTGATTTTTATAAAACAACTTTTCAAAAAAATGCTTCGGAAATATATTTTATGACCGAAAAAAATGGGAAAATAGTTGGCAATATGACACTAACAATCGACAAGGAAGCGATTTTTGTTGCAAACATTGAATCATTACACAGAAAGAAATATTCAGGAGTAGGTTCCGCCCTGATACAGCTTGCGGTGGAAAAAAGCTTGGAACATAATTCAAGCCCTCCAATTAAGCTAAACGCGAAAAAATTACACATACTCCAAAGAAGTCCCGTTGGTTTTTATGAAAAACTGGGTTTTGTAAAAGATAAAGATGCGAAAGAAAGCGACATTAATTTCTTTGGCACCCCGATGTCCTTGTACCCTAAATGTGACAGCAGATGGCTTAAAAAGGTTAAGGAAAAGCCGATTTTAAAGCAAAGTGTTTAAAGTATTTATTAAATTGGTGGATTTAGTCCGGACAGCACTATTCTCATAACTCAGTACCGGTAATCACTTTTTATAAACTTTTGGATTCGAACACTAATTTATAGTCTTATACCAAACATTCATTGATTGGATGTTCCCGCAAATATTTGTATTATTTATCAGTATGCCGCCAAATTTATAAAATCTTTTTGCAAATATTATATTTATTCCGGCATTTTTACTTCTTGCTATAGTATAGGCGGTTTTTATTCCTTTTGCTTTTGCGGATTTTTCCATTTTCTCAAGCAGATGATAAGAAAGATTATTTCCCCTGTACTCAGGCAGCGTTGCAAAATCTGTCATCTCTGTGTTTAAGTTTCCCAAATCCATCTCGGAAGATGAAAGCGCGGCTAGTTTACCACCTTTAAAAACGCCCCAATAGTCAACATTTTCTTCCATTGTTTTTAAAATGTAATCGGGGTTAAAAATCGGGAAAGGATAACTTTTAAAAGTTTCTCCGTAAACTTCCGTAATTTGTGATACATGTTCTTCATTCAGGGATTTTATACAAAAATCTTCCTTGAGTTTGGGAGTTTTCGCACTTGGGACTTTCTCCTCGCAAAGTTTCATAATCTCATAAATTGCGTTATCATCTATTTTTGTGAGCTTTCTTCTTCGCGAAGTAAAGTATTTACTTAAAAAGAGGCAGTTTTCTTTGCCTTTAAAAAAATTTTCTATACAAGCCTCGTCTGTAAAACCCTTTGCTATAAAATAATCCTTCAAGCTTGCGGGGATTTTTGCGACTATTTTTGAGTAACCGTTATTTTGAGCCAGATTCTCCATTAGACAAACAATATTCGCATGGTCTTCTTTTGAGAGGTTCATAAGATAAACACGGTCATTTTCCTTTCCATGCTGAATTAATGAATTTCCAATCAGTTCAACTTTATCAGTCACTGTCCCTATTATCCATTCTTTGCATGTCATTTGGGACTAAAGCTATAGTATCATTATTGTCTAATAGCAATTTTTTAATCCCAACAGTTTCAAATTCTTCCTGCGGTTCCATTTTTAAGTATAAATTGCACTCATCGCAATTCATGTCGCAATATTTGTGTTCATAGTTGTCAGGCTCCTGATATGAGGTTATTATGCCCTCAAAATTTCTCAAAACGACTTTGTTTGGAGACATAGAGACCATATAATGCGGCGAAACCGGAATTTTCCCTCCGCCGCCGGGTGAATCGACTACAAAAGTCGGTACCGCAAAACCGCTTGTGTGCCCTATTAGCCCTTCCATAATTTCAACGCCTTTACTTATAGGAGTCCTAAAATGTGACAGCCCCATACTTAGGTCACACTGATAGAGGTAATAAGGACGCACTCTGTTTTGAACAAGTTTTCTTACAAGCTTTTTCATTATATGAACACAGTCGTTCACCCCGGCAAGTAAAACAGACTGATTACCCAAAGGTATTCCCGCATCCGCCAGTCTTTTTAAAGCCTTTTTTGCGTCAAGCGTCAGTTCTCTCGGGTGGTTAAAATGTGAGTTAACCCACACAGGTGCATGCATTTTGAGTATATCAACCAACCTGTCTGTAATGCGGTAAGGAAGTACAACAGGAACTCTTGTTCCTATTCTTATAACCTCTACATGTGGAATTTGCTCAAGTTCCGTCAATATCCAGTCCAGAAAATCATCAGGCAGCATAAAGGGGTCACCGCCCGAGAGTAAAACATCTCTCACAACAGGCGTATTTTTAATATAGTCTACCCCTTTTAATATTTCCTCTTTTGTCGGTATAAAGTCTATGTCACCGACTTTTCTTTTTCTTGTGCAATGGCGGCAATACATTGCGCATTTATTGCTTATGTGAAAAAGCACTCTGTCAGGGTACCTGTGAGTTATTCCTGTTACGGGGCTGTCCGCGTCTTCATAAAGGGGGTCTGGCATGTCGGCAGTACTTACGATTAATTCTTCGGAGCTTGGAAAAGCCTGTTTGAATATGGGGTCGTCTTTGTAGTCAGAGATATTTATCAAAGACAAATAATAAGGTGTTATTGCCATAGGAAATTTTTCAACTGTTTTTTTAATGGCTGATTTTTCTTTCGCATTAAGTTTTATTCCGGATATTTCTTCAAAATTATCTATGTCTTTTATGGCATTTTTTACCTGCCATTGCCAATCGTACCAAGAATTTTGGTTTTTATCGGGCGAAATTTTTTTAAAAATATTTTCAATTTTTGGATGCAAAATTTGCCCTGATGTGGCATTAATCATAAGCCTCCTCGGATATTCTTTTAAATATAATGGCTTCGTCGTTTTTACGGACTCACGCAGAAAGCAAGCTTTCTTTTCGCTCGCTCATTTGTTATAAAGCTGTCGCCAACAGTTAACATAGTAACACAAAAATTGCCATTTTGCAAACGTTTACACCGGTAAGGGCACTGAAAAGCCCGCCCGCGCAAGAAATTCTCTATCATAAAAGGGACTTCTTAGAAGTCCCTTTTAATTTAATCTGGGCGATACATGTCACCACTCGAACACGGCAAAAGCCAATCATCGACACAAAAAACCGATTAATGATTTTACATGTTAAAATTTATTAGTGATTCTTCTTTTTTCTGATTGAATGTATTCAACCATTTTAATTAAAGGACAAATCTTTGCTTTTTCTGCATTATACTCACAATAATCTTTCATAATATCTAAAAGTGACCCGATGTTACACATTGCATCTTGGATTTCATCAAATTGCTCTTCTGTCATTTCATAGTTATTATCTGAGTTTTTGTTTATAAATTGCATGTTTTAACCTCTTTTCGGATTTCTTGCGTGAAATTATCACGTAATATTATATTATAATATCACGTAAAATAGTCAAATGAATTTTGATAAAGAATATAAAAAACTTGGATTAAGAATAAAACACCTAAGAGAGCAGGCAGGTTTAACACAAGAGCAACTTGCGGAAAAAACCGGTATTAGTCTTAATTACTTGGGCAAGATTGAGGTCAGCATAAATAAACCCGGACTAAAAACTATATTCAAAATTGCGAAAACATTGAAACTACCTGTAAAAGATTTGTTTGACTATTAACGGTAAGAAAATTTATGTCATTTTGATGATAATTTTATGCTTAAACCACTATATGAGCTATCTTGAGGAGTATTTCTAAAACATAAAAGATGGCATAGTAGAATGAAAGCTTAGAATTTAGGTATTACAAAAAATTTGATTAATGATAGCAGGATTGTCTACAAAAAAGAAAACTTATAAAACGTCCGAACCATTTCGGACGTGTCATGTAAACTGGAGGATTTAGTCCAGGCAGCACAATTCTCTGCAAGGAAGTTTCAGGCAATTTTTTTGTTCACATGCATTATACAAAATAGCAATAAGTTATGATGATGAAAATATATTCCGCAGATTACAGTAAAAATATTTATAATGAAAGATACGGAGTTCAAAAATGCTCGCCAGGCAAGTTTTTTGATGAAAATACAAGGCAACAATATGCAAATACAAATATAACACCTTCAATGCTTGGTCTTAAAATTAATCGCCCGTCTTTTGGTGCCGGTATTAGAGAAAGTGAATTTCCTAAAAAAGATGTAAAAATCATACAGAACTTGCTAAAAAAGTGTAAATACGGCTATATACAGGCTATAAGAGATCCGTCTAAAATTAATGTTGAATTTGAAAATAATAATTTATGTAAGAAATATATTTTGCATAATTTTCAGTCTATAAATGATGGTGATGATGAGTTTAATGGAGTGTGTTATGAACTGTCTCATGCGGCTGGAAAGAGGCTCCAAGAACAATTTAGAGATAAATATATTATTGTTGGCATAAACGGTTATGATAAAGAATATCATATGAGCCACACCTATTTGTTAATGCTGAAAGGCAATAGTGAAAACAGAAGCACAGTATCGAGATATTTTGAAGATGTAGAAAATATACGGGCAATGGCTCAAGAAATTGATTTTTCTGCTAAAGAAAACAGGCACAGTAGAGCAGAGGCAAAAAATAAAATACTTATTAGTCCAAGCAAATTTAAAAACGCCTTATTAATTGATCCCAGTTTTAATATAATTAAAGAATTTGATGACAACTCTATTGATAAAAAATATTCGCATAATATTTTAGCCCCATTAGATGCGCTTAATATTCCGGATAAAAAATATTCAGTTATGGAGGGTGATTTTTGGGGGCCTATTAAGATTCCTATTGGTTTTATAAAAGACATAGCCCCTGAATTAAGTTTTAAATATGGAAAAAATTCATTATTGTTTATAGGCTTGGAAGAATCTGGCAATAAATTGGATGCTACTCTTTATATAATAGAGCAAGACGGCGGCCCTGACAGATATATCTCTGTTGAAAAACATCTTAATAAAAAAAATCCTTTAATAAAATTTTTGGATAAAGTTAGAAGCAATAAATAAGACAAGCCGACAAAAAGAATCTTATGAGAAAGAACTTGGCTATTCTTTTATTTTAAAGGAACTCGTTTGCATAGTGGGGCTAGGTAAAAGTAAAAAAGAGAATTTCGCCTCTTTTTCGTTTTAAAAACCACAAAAAAACGCGCAAGAGAATTCTCTTTTGAAAACTCAACCCCGAAAAGCCCGTCCACGCCGGAAATTCTCCATCAAAAAAGAGGCTTCCGAGAAACCTCTAAACTAAGATATGGAGCGTAGGTAACGCCATCCGAACACCCTTAAACCTAGTTATAGATGTAAAGAATAGGTTAATTATTTTTAGTTTCAAACTAAGTTCAAGCAACATTTAAAATTACACCGGGTAAAGCTCCGCATATTAGCAATATATGTTTTCAAACACGCTTCTTTTTCATTCTATTTTGGTTGGTTAAGGCTTGTGCATAAAAAGGTACTTCAAATTGAATTCTGTTTAATTTTTCGGCACACTTTTTTAACTCTCCCTCTCCAGATATATTAACGACATTTATTCCGATATTTCCGCCGATTTGACCAGTTTTTATTTCTGAAGAAGTTACTGCAATGTCAAATTTTATAATCTGCTCTTTTGTTACATCAATATTATTCATTGTTGCGGGCGCTACTGGAAAGTTTTGGTATTTATTCGAAATCTCTTCTTTCGCTTCATAAATTCCATCCGCAATATTTTTTATTGACTCTTTTATGAATTCTTTTAACGATAGCTCATTCGACATTTTGGCTTCCTTTCTCTAGCAGACTTTTCCAACTTGCAGCATTTTGCGTTATTTAAGTTATTGTTGCTTAGTTGTTTTTGCGTTCTTTTAACCACTTTTCAAATTCTTTTTGATTTTCTTCATTTTCATAATATTCCTGAATAAGTGGCAAAAAAGCTCTTGCAATCATTATTCCATCTTCTTCGCTTATTAGTTTAACATCTATCATTTAAACTCCTTCTTTTCGAATAACAAAATGATTAAGGGTTCGACTCTCCTACCCACTTAGTAAAATATACATGAAAAAAGCCCGTCCTGCAACGGGTTTTTTTGTGTTTTTATGGTGGAGGATAGGGGGGTCGAACCCCTGACCTCATCGCTGCCAGCGATGCGCGCTACCAACTGCGCTAATCCCCCATATTAAATTTTCAACTAGCGTCCCTTGACGCGCACCCCCATTGGAGGGGCATTAATATGACATTTAGTCATATTAAACAGAAGTTTCTCCAAGCTTTTTGCCTGAATGGGGTCCCTGCTAATCCCCCATATTAAATTTTCAGCAAAATAAATATATCACAATAAAACTCCTCAAGCAAACACCTCCGTCTTTTGAACAGAGGTGTTTTATGTGATTAAATTTACAAACTCGCCTATTTGCCGATTTTCCGACAATTTGCAGTCAATTTAGTGCATCACGGCTTCACTTCATGGAGCTTATGCATTTTTTTGCACAGTCAAACATCGCATCTGCAAGTTCTTTATTTGCCGGCGTATTAAAGCCTGCAGAGTCCAGATGTTCGGTTAGTCTCTCTTTCCAAATCTCAAACAACTCGTTTTTTGGAATCTTTAAAACTTTGCCGATTTCTTGCAACTCGGCAAAGTTTATAGGAACAGGTTTTGCGCCTCTTAGCATATCCACCAGACCCAAACGTTTTCTTCTCTCAAACTGTTTCAGGAAATCTATGGTTGAAATCTTGTCTTCCTTGATGTAGTCCTTTATAATCTCAAGGTTCTTGTTGTAAAGTGCAGGTTCTTGGGGAATAACATACTCGTCAAACTCTTCAGGCAGAACATCCATCACGGTAGCAATACGCTCAAGCGTTGTCGTTCTGCTTGAAAACGGTATTGACTCATCTATGAGGTTGTATACGTATGAAAGTGTCACGCCTATCATTTGTGCAAAGTCTTTTTTGTGAAGCCTGTTTGCTTCCAAAAACCTGCCAACCTTTTTGGAGCTCTTTTCATGCACTATCGGTTTATTTTTCATTGACATGATATGTCCTCGTCTACTAATATAAATAATAGATAAACTACGCACCGCTTTTTTAAATTAGTAAGAAAGCTAATTCAAAAGATAATTTTAAAAAGGGATAAAATTAGAATGAAAGCTATATTTGCCCTGGGCAACCCTGAAGTAAAATATGCAAACACACGGCACAACATAGGTTTTATGGTTGCAGACAGACTCTTGGGGCGAAGAAGTTTAACTGTTTCCGACAAATTTCAGTCCTTTTTTGCAAAAGACAATGATACTCTTTTTGTAATGCCAAAGACTTATATGAACCTTTCGGGCAAAGCGGTCATAGAAGTGATGAACTTTTATAAGCTTACAAACCGTGATATACTCGTAGTTTACGACGATATCGACCTCTCGTTGGGCACCCTTCGTTTCCGTCCTGAAGGCTCCGAAGGCGGTCACAATGGCATGAAGTCCATTGTCAATACAATAGGGACAAGGGATTTTGACAGATTAAAGGTGGGGATAGGCCCCCAGCCAGAAGGTCTGCCTTCTGAAGCTTATGTTTTGCAAAACTTTCCTGCCTCACAGGCAAAAGAGCTGAACACTGTCCTTGAAAAAGCGGCAGACGCGGTTGAAGATTACTTAGGGGGAGTTGACATTACCAAACTCCAAAGTAAATATAATAAAATGTGGTTATGAAAAAGATTATTTCACTGTTATTAATAATACTTGTTACTTCACAGTCTGCGCAGGCGTGGTGGATTTTCGGCAGCAAAAAAAACGACGGCGTGGTTGAACAGGGCTACAGCGGTGAGTTACCGAAAATTGAAAAGTTCTTTGAGTACAAACAAACAGATACAAAAGGCGCCCCGAGAGGAGACATACTTAACGCGCCCGTCAGGCGTGACAATCTTCTGGAAGCCCCTGAAGAAGATTTGTTTTTAGATATTATTATCAAGCAAGACAAGCATTCACAGTATGTTAACGACATACATAAACTCTTGCCCATTCTGGAGAAGTTTAAAGAAACAGTTGAGGCAGGCGCAAACATACAAAAGTTCAACGCCAATGTTAATGTACTGGACTTACACGTGAGAAATTTGTCAGACATTTACGGTGAAAGATATGAAGCAAACACTCCGAGCTATCAAGCTGTTATGGAGATAAACTACCGCGCCAAACTCTTGGGCAACCTAAGATTTGACGCCAACTTTTACTCAAAATACCTGCCCCTTACAGATGAAGCTTACTCTCCCGCAGGAATCGCAAAACAAGATGCCATACTGGTTCAAGAGCTTGAAAGGGTTATCAGGCTCATTAAAGAAGCAAAATAATTAAACTTTTAACTCTTTTTGCACTTTAATTGGTCTTACCCCGACAGACTAATGTCGCTGCTTTAAAATTGTATTAATATAACTTCGCTACATAGAATGAGAAGAGAGCGATGAAGAAATTTTTATTGATATTGACGGTTTTACTGGCATTTTTTATGCCGGCAAATGCAAAAGAAGTTGTAATAGAAAGCCTTGACAGTCCTGAGTTTATGAGCTCAGACGGAAGCTTCTACTCGCCTTCGGTTACTTCTTACCCAAAAATTACGCAGGTGGAGCAAAGTTTATACAAGAAAGACTTTTCTTCAGAACCTATCGAAATGCGCCTTAAGAGGCTTGAGCAAAATCTTTTTAAACGGACATACGACGGATATGCACTCTCCCAAAGGACAGACAATATTTTATCTTCAGCGGCAGACTTGACCGTAGATAAGAGCGCACTTTCAGCGCTTGAAAAAGCAATACTCTCAAAAAATTACAATGACACCCCTTCAAAACGGGTGTCGAGAATGGAGCAAATAGTTTTTGGCGCCGTACAAAGCGGTGATTTAAACGACAGGATACAGACATTAACAACCGCCGCGGGCAGTTACAGTGCTTATGGGGCGAGTCCGCAATGGGCGCAGCAGGACACGAGGGGTACACGGACAAAAAAGGATACCTCGGCTCAAAACTTCCCACAATATCAAGCTTACCCTAACTATGACTACCCAAACTACCAGGCATATGAGTCTCCGCAGAAAAAAGTAAAAAAACCCGGTAAAATTAAAAGCGGCATAGGCAGCATCGCAAGCTTTTTGGTGGGGGGAAACCCTACAGGATGGACACCGCAAGTTGACCCGTCTCAATGGGGAAGCAGCATAATGGATGCAAACCCGACGGGATACGGGTATGGCGGCAGTACTGTTCAGCCCTATAGCCCTTACTCCGCGCCGTACAATCAATTTAGAAATAACGGATACACACCGCAGTATAACCCCTATCAGGCAAACGGACAGCCGATGTATCAACCGCAGTTTTCTTCACTTTACGGACAAAACACACAGCAGCCGTACCAGTCACCTGTGCAATACCAAAGAACTGCAGCGCCCCAGTATATGGACCTTTTCTCATCAGGCGGTTCAGGTTCCGAAACTTACTATGACGACGGAAGATACAACCGCGGCTTCAGAAACTCCGGAGGCGGAGCAGCCGTGACAATCATAAAGTAATGACTGCGCCATTTTAATGGCATCATTGAATTTTTCTGAAATTCTTTTTGTCGTAGTGATATATCTCAAAATTTTTACCCTTTTTTACAAGTTTAACTGCACCCAAATGGTTTGTATTTAATATTTTTGAATCAATATCTTCTAAATATTTTATGGTTGAGTAGTCAGGATGGCCGTATTGGTTATAGCCCGTAGAAATTATGGAGTATTTCGGTCTCAAATGTTCTGTCATTGAAGTACTGAGAGCATTTTTTGCACCATGGTGACCGACCTTAAGGATATCAATATCTCTCGGAAGAACATCTTTGAGTTTCTCAAACGCATCTGCGCCTGCATCAGCCATAAATAAAGACTTTGTGTCATCTGTCTCTATAAGGACTAAAACAGAGTTTTCATTGTCATGCCTTGAAGCGTCTCTATAATTTTTGCGCTTAACATCAGCAACAAAAGTTTTTAACTTAAAGTCAGGCTCCTCGTAGACAACCTCGCCATTGCTTGCAAGGGAATAATTTTTCTTATTATCTTTGAGTATTTTCATAATATTATACGAATTCATTGTAGAATAATCTTCTTTTGCCACAATAATTTTCTTTACATCAACAGCATTTAATATGTCCAAAACGCCTCCGCTGTGGTCATTGTCAAAGTGAGTAATCACAAGCAGCTCCAACGAACGCAAGCCCTTGTCTTTTATATGGGGAAGCATTATGTATTCTGCCTGAGATTTACCGCGGTATGGGAGTTTGGCGGTATCAATCATAATATACTTGCCCTGTTTGGTTTTAATAAGAAAACTGTCCGCATTCCCCACGTCATATGCAAGTATTTCAAAACTTCTTTCTTCAAAACGGATAAGCGAACAGGAAAATAAAAGCAAAATAACCGCAAAAGTAATATTCGACCGCTTGTTTCTAAAACTTTGCGAGATAAGCATCACTAATAAAATAACGAGCGGGTAATATAAAATAATGGTCAACAGCGAAGGAGAAGGAACGGTTAAAATTGAATTCGGTAAAGAGGAGAAAAAAGACGATACAGACAAAAGTGCACCTGCAAGGGGATTAATGAAGAAATCAAAAATGCGTATAATAAAATCAAAAGGTATGGGTGCCAAAACAGAACTCAAGAATCCCAAAAAGCTCATTATCCCTATAAAAGGCGTAACAGCTATATTTGCGAAAATACTGTACGGAGTGAATGTATTAAAATAGTACGACTGCAGCGGCGCAACCCAAATCTGCGCAACAACAGGCACTGCGAGCGCCATTGCAAGATATTTTGGAGATACATAGTCAAGAAGCCTGCGAAACAGTGGGTGTTTTTCTTTATGCTTTACCTTGAAATTGCTGTCCCAACTTTCAAACTTCTCCCCTATAGGCTCAACACAGGTTAAAAGACCGATAGTTACAAGGAATGAAAGTTGAAAACCGACGTTAACTATCATTTTCGGCTCAATTAAAAGCATTAACAACGCCACAAAGAAAACAAGGGCAAGGGTATTTGCCTCTTTGTGCCACAGTTTGCCGATAAGAACAATTAGTATCATAATAGAAGCTCTTAAAATGGAAGGGGGAAAGCCCGTCATAAAAGTGTATAGAATTACACAAAACATTCCCGATATAATGCTTATTCTATAGGGAAGCCCGAACTTGGTTGCGGCAAACCACCATAAGCCAAAAATAAGTCCGACGTTCAAACCGCTTGCCGCAAGAAGGTGCAAAAGGCCCGAACGTATAAAGTCTTCCTTTACTTCATCGGGCGTATTGACCGCACCGTCGCCAAATACTATCCCTCCTATGACTTCAAGCCTCGGGCTTTTTATATTCTTTGCATGTTTTAAAAGTATCTCATCCCTCTTTATATCCAAAGAACGAAGTATTGCCCACCAGGGCTGCTTCTTGAACGAAGGAAGCGAAAGAGTTTCGACATTCGGTTTTGCGTAAAAAGTCGTAAATATATTTTGAAATTTCAAATATCTTCCATAATCAAACTGTGAAGGATTTCTCGCAGGAAAAGGTTTTCGCAAATTTCCTTTTATTCGGACATAATCGCCCACCCTGATATCTTCAAATCCGCCCGCATCATCGTTTAGCGTCACCAGTGTTTTTGAGAAGGCATCATTATGCACCTTTGAATTAGCCGTAACTTTGTCAACAGCTACACTAAAGCGGAGCCTTGTATTGTCCAATGAAAACCGGGGAATCGAAATAACGCGGCCTTCAATAACTGCATCATTTGCAAAAGCAATGCGAGAAAGTGCATCGCCGTCTTTAATCTGCAAGTGGGCGTTCAGTATCCCGGACATAAAAAGAAAATAAAGAGCGATACAGAAAACGGCTGTGAATTTTTCTTTTATGACAAGAATACTCAAAATAACAAACATGCAGGCAGCAAAAACTATCTCAAGTTCTGATAAAAATGAAATTAGTCCCAGTATGTACGCCGATGATATAAACAACATCGAATTAACATTAGTTTTCAGCTGCACTCCAAACACACTATAAAATTCAACCGGTTATCATAATAGAGTATATCACAGAGATATTTTGTTAACATTTCTTAATAAAATACATATCTTTTATCAATTTTGAATTAAAAAATTTGTTTATTTCTATAAGAGAGAAATTTTACACATTAATTTTTATATTGAGGAGAGAAAAATGAGTACTAACGTTTCAGGCGTAAATTATGCAGATTATGGTTATGCGTACACTACAGGCGAAACAGTCACCCAAGAGGAGCCGGTCTCTATTTACGGCTCCAAAGCCAGCAATGCAACTCGGGTAGATTTACATGTACGCGACGGAAAAGACGACGGTAAAACTTCAACCGGCGATAAAGTTGCAAGCTTCTTCGGCGGCATAGGCAAAACTATCGGAGACGGTATCGTTAGTGTAATCAGCGACCCTAAAAAACTTCTTCTCACTGCAGCTATAGTCGCAGCTTCATTTACACCAATAGGACCTGTGGTCATAGCAGGTGTCGCAGCGGCAGGGGTCGTTGGCGGAGTAAAAATGATAGCAGACGGTGTGAGTAAAGCTTCTAATGCAGATACAGATACTGAAAACCTTGAAGGCTACGAAGAAATTGGCGGCGGCGCATTTGTAACAGCAAGTTCTGCGGTTGCACTAAAGGCTTCATTGCCCGGAGCAAAAACAACAGTAACAAACGCTTATAATGCAGTTAAAGGCAAATTTGGTACAAACGTTGGCGGCAGCTCGGGTACACAAGCACTCGCAGTTATTGATGATGCAGCAAATGCAGGAACAGGAGCAGCAGGCGGTACAAATCCTCCCGGCGGCGGTGGCGGCTCAAATACACAAGCACTCGCAGTTGTTGATGATGCGGCAAATGCAGGAAGCGGAGCAACAGGCTCAACATCAGGTTCAACAACTACACAAAACTTACTTGGCGATGGAACAACAACAGCTAATGCCGGAGCAACTACCAATGCAGCTACAAAAAGCACGACTGGTAGCACCATGGGAACTTACACTGAAAAAGTTGCGGGTATGACTAAAGCAGATAGAGTATCATATTTCAAGGATTTACTCAATAAAAGTTATCAACAAGATGTTAATGCAGGAGTGACTAATAAAAATAACGCTACGAATCTTAAGGCAACATACAGACAAATGGCGAAAGAATTTCATACTGACACAGGCAGCAGTACATCAAATAATACTTTTATTCAAGAAGTAAACGCTATAAAAAAATACTATAATGGCTTGTTCTCAAAAGCAGCATAACCGGTAAGAAAATAATTTAAAAAGGACTCTTTGAAAGAGTCCTTTTTAAATGTAAAATTTCCAAAAAGTCAATCATACCAAGGGTTTTATCGCTTAATATTTTGTAATATTTACAGCAATTAAGGCAATTTTGAATCGAAAAATTTTTTTATATATGTAAGGGAATTTTTATATACACACATTTTATTTAAAGGGAGAGAAAAAATGAGTATTACTTCTATGCAAGTATTATATCCTACAACAAGTACAGACTACGCATACAACATTACTTCAGGGAACGCGGCTTCAGACCAAAATGCTTCAATATACGGCACAGTACCGAGTGCATCAACAACAATTGATACTAACTGCAAAGACGGCAAAGACGACGGCAAAATAGGTTTTTTTGATAAATTGGGCAATATGGTCAAAGGTGCAGTAAGCTCTGTTGGAAACGCTATTAAAGGCATCCTCACCGACCCCGGTAAACTCTTAAAAACGGCAGCTCTTGTAGGAGCCTGCTTTATACCTGTCATCGGTCCCGTTATTGCAGGCGGCCTTGCGATAGTAGGTGCAGCTAAAGGTATAGGTACGATAATACAGGGTGCGCAAATGGTAAATGCGGCAGAAACAGATGAGCAGGCAGCCATGGCTTGGCAAAATATAGGTGCAGGCACACTCCAAACAGCATTGTGCGTTGTTCCTGCGGGAAAAGCGCTCAAAAGTGCAGCAGGTGCGGTAAAGGGTGCTACAAGCTCAGCGATTGCAACAGCAAAAAGCGCTATTTCAAGTACCAAGGGAATGACCTTGGGTGAAATAGCAAGCACTACAGGAACAGCAGCCAAAACCGCAGCTTCCAATGCTTATACAAGTGTAAAAAGCACAGCTACAAATGCTTTCAATACAGTTAAAAACGTAAAAGTTGCAGAAACAGCAAGTACATTCGGAACAACGGTAAAAAGCACAGCCACAAATGCTTATAGTACAGTTAAAAACGCTAATTTCGGTGAAATTGCAAGCAATGTCGGAACAGCAGCCAGAAATGCCAACTATCCGCACCTTATTTTCGGTTCGACAAATGTAGGTAATGCCCTTAAAACTCAAATGGACGCACCTGTGTCTGTTGAAGAATGGGTAGCGGCAGGAAAACCGATTGAAGCATATTCGCCTTATTACAATATAGACTTCGATTTTGATACAGCATCAATTGTCAGCGATATGAACAAACTTCAAATGCAGCAAAGTATGATAAACGCATCAGTATAAGAAGCAAAACAACAACAAGACCCGGGAAGCCGGGTCTTTTACTGTAAAAAAGAAAATTACTGACTGCAGGCCAACTTGCAAATTAACCTGTAATTACAATACATACAAGAGTCTTTAGAGGGCGTCGGCTCAAATTTAAAAGCCTTTGCGCCGGATACGAAAGCCGAGATTTTCTTCTCTATATCCTCCATGTCCCACTCTACAAGTTCTGCGGGCACATTTGAGAAATTATTCTCTATGAAAACCAAAGAACAGTCTCCGACCTTTTTGTCGGAATTAACTTTTTCAAAAAGATATTTGTAAAACTTAAGCTGGTTGTGATAGTCGCTGTCTTCTTTTATCGGACGTTTTGAACCTGTTTTAAAGTCAACAAGATAATACTTCCCGTCATTATCTTGTCTTATGAAGTCCACAAAGCCTTTAAGTTCATATCCATCGCGCATTAGCTCAAAACGCTCCTCAACGGCTGCGATGTGTTCTATATTGTTTTCACTAAAAGCTTTATAGCCCTCTCTGATGGCTTTTTCACCCCTTAGTTTGTACTGCTCTCTTTTTTCATCGGAAGAAAACTCCAAGGTAAGTATTTTTTCGTTGAATATTTCTATTAATTCTTCTGCGGCAGGATAAACGCCCTTCTCCATAGCAAGCCTGTATCCGCGTTCATACGTCTTATGAAGCGCGCTGCCAAACGACATTTTATCAACGTCTTCTTTGAAGACAGGAATGTTTAAAATATTCCCCCAGTAATATTTTTGCGGACAGCTCAAATACTGATTCAATCCCGATGCGCTGACTACAAGGTTTCTGGTGCGTTCCTCCAACTCTCTTTGCATCTCGTTGCTATCGTGTGCATACATCAAAAACTTCTTGAGCTCGTTTATATAGTCTGCAGGAGAAAGCTCACACTGCACCGACGCTACAAGGTCTTCATCGTTTAGAATGTTTGTAAAATACGTGCTCAAAGTTTGTGTTTTGCCCTCATTGGCATTTGCAAGACTTAAATAAAGCCCGAACTTTGAACGGGTAATGCCCACAAAAAGAAGTTTGAGGTTTTCTATCATTTTTGCAACTTTAGGGTCGGAATCAAAAGTTGACTGTTTAAAAGGAAGGTCTATTCCGCGTGAATTTCGGGATTCTTCCCAAGCCCTCGAAGTCAGATTCGGCATAAAAACATGCTCAAACTCACGGCCTTTTGAAGCGTGGTATGTCAAAAGACAAACAGCATCCGTCAGAGTAATGTCCTGCTCTATTTCCATTGCTATATTTTCGTTCAAATAAGTCTCAATGTGGGTCAAAAACTCTTTAAGTGCAGCGCCTTTGTGCATTCTCTGAAAAGCATTTACCTCTTTGAGAAGCCTTTTTAAAGCCGCCAGATTTTCAAAACTTTCTGAATAATGAGCCATAATGCCGCTTCTGTTTATAACCTCCAAAATAAAGTTATACAGGCCCTTATAGCTCTTTTCCCTGCGGAGCGATTCGAATATTTTCAAAAACTTTTGCAGCTCTTCGCTGTTTTCTATATTCTTTGCATTTTCAAAAAAACTTCGATTGTTTTTACGGTGCAGCACCAAAAGTTCAACATAATCCTTATCGGAAATCGAAAAGGGTTCGCTTGTCAAAAGACCAAAAAGCTTGTCCGAACTTGAATTTGGACTTTCAATAGCCTTCAGATAGAAATAGGTTAAAATAAAAGCAGGGATTTCAAAAACGCTTTTTGCCTTGGCCGTAATAAACGGAATGTTTTTCGCTTCCAACAACTTTGCAATCTCATTAATTTCCCCGTGCTGACGGCACAAAACAGCTATCTCGCTCAGCTTTGTTTCTTTAGCCAGAGATTCAATCTTTGAAACTATTGCGTTATTTTCCTGAATCTTCTCCTCATAAAAACAAAACTCAATCTTCTTTTCTTTTTTAATTACACTGTCATTTTTCGCAGTAAGTTTTTTTGAAATATTGTACTTTTCAAATCCGGCGTCATTTTGCAGCCTTGAAGGGTCGCCTTCAATAAGCTGTTCGGCAAAGTCCAGTATGGTTTGTGCTGAACGGTTATTTTCATTCAGGCAAATCACCTTTGTATGAGGATATTTATGCAAAAAGTTTTTCAGATTGTCGCAACGGGCGCCCTGAAAAGAGTAAATAATCTGGTCATCATCCCCGACAACAAAAACATTTTCGGTTGAAGCGCCTTTCGCAACAAGAAATATAAGGGAGTTCTGCGAACTGTTAGTATCCTGATACTCGTCAACAAGAATGTATTTTATATCGCCTGCCGCTTCTTTTAAAAAGTCTTCATCAACCTCGAGCGCCTCAATTACAAGATTTATCATGTCAGCGAAATCAATAAGATTGACACTTTTAAGCTTTTTCTCATAAAGTTCATAAATATTATAAAACTCTTGAGCCTTGCCTATTTTTTTCTCCTGACGCTCAAGTTTATCTATAGCAGTTTTTGTGGGCTTGCCCTTTTCCTCGCGCTCCTTCACGTCCAACATTTGCGCTTCAAGCTTCGGCAGCCAGTCCTCATTATTTTCAAGATACTCAAAGTACTCTTCCCTGCCTATTCTTTCACGCTTTACGGTATTGATTGCACCCAAAATATCCGCCACGTAATGGTATTTATTGCCGTATTTGTCTTTCAGATACTCTATTTCAAGCTCGTCCAAAATCTCTTTTACAACTGCGCGTTTTGTTATCTCATCCGCAATATCCACAGTGTCCATAAGTTCAAATCTGGACGGGTTGCTCCTTATTATATCCATACAAAACGAGTGATAGGTTGAAATTTTTACACCCGAGGCTCCCATATGGCTTTGGCCCGCACTTGCAACAAGTCTTGATTTCATCTCTGAACTTGCGGCATCAGAGAATGTAAGACAAAGTATGCTCTCGGGTTTTATTCCCTGAAAAAGCATGGCTTTGATACGCTCTATGAGTGTAAAAGTCTTGCCGCTGCCGGGACCTGCCAAAAGCATAACCGGACCGTCTGTCTGCCTTATGGCTTCCGCCTGCCTTTCGTTGGGCGTTATGGGTTTTGCGGCAACCTTTGTCATTATAAGCTCTCCATTAAAGCATCGTCGATTTCAAAGTTAGAATACACATTTTGAACATCGTCATGTTCTTCTATTTTTTCCAACATAGTTACAAGCTTTTTTGCCACATCTTTATCCGTCACCTCCGCTGAATTTTGAGGCACACGCGTGAGTTCAGAGCTCTTTGGCGTAAGGCTCGCCCGGGCAAAAGACTCAACAACCGATTGAAAATTGCCCGCCAATGTTGAAACCCTGTACTCATCTTCGTCTTCCGTCACATCCTTTGCGTCAAACTCTATGCTTAATTCATACAGTTTTTCAAAATCAACGGAAGTTTTGTCAAACACCAACATTCCACAGGGTTCAAATATCCACCCTACGCAGCCATTTTCCCCGAGATTCCCGCCATATTTGGTAAAGTAACTTCTTATATCTCCCGCCGTACGGTTTCTGTTATCCGTAGCCGCTTCAATAAAAACTGCCACGCCGCCCGGACCGTAACCTTCGTATGTTATCTCTTCATAGTTGTCCGCTCCGCTGCCTCCGACTCCTTTTTCAATTGCACGCTTTATGGTGTCATTAGGCAAGCCGCCTGCCTTAGCTTTTTCTATAGCTGTTTTTAGTCTGAAATTTCCCGAAGGGTCAGAACCGCCCAACTTTGAGGCGATAATTATTTCTCTGGAGAACTTTGCAAAACTCACGCCCTTTGCCGCATCCACTTTTGCCTTACGGTGCTTTATGTTAGCCCACTTTGAATGTCCCGCCATAATATATCTCCTCGGTATCCAACTGTCTCTTTCTATACGTTAATTTTATTGTATAATAAAGCTTATGGATGGACAAGAAAACAAACAGAATAAACAGCAGCAGATGCCTGCGCCCGTAGTTTCAAAGCTCGACCTCATAAGAGAGCTTGCACAAAACTGCAAATATGATGATGCACTTGAACAGCTCGAGCTTCTTCAGGAAGAAGAGCCCGAAAACTACGAAATCAGCTATGAATTGGCTCGTGTTTATTTTGAGCTTGGCGACTACGAAAGCGCCGTATCAAACTACGAAATACTTCTTGAGCACCACCAGAGTCCTATTATGTATTACAACTTAGGAATGGCGCTTGAAGCAAACGACGAAGTAGATAAAGCCATAGGCGCTTATCTCAAATGTCTTGCCTTAAATGAAAAATTTGCATTAGCCTGCAAAAAACTCGGAATGCTTTATATGGCAAGAGGAGATTTTGACGATGCCATTGAATATTTTTCCGATTACCTGAAATTAGATGTGCCGGAATGTGAAAAGGAAGTCATACAAGGCGTACTCGAAAGATTGAAAGGATAACAACATGACGGCCAAAATAGATATTTACACGGTAGACTACTGTCCATACTGCAAAAACGCCGTGGCATTTCTTGATGAGCATAAAATTCCCTATACAAGACACAGAATAGACAGCAACGAAGATGAAATGCGCAAAATGTTAGGTAAAAAATACTCCATAGACGGAGAAATAACCGTACCGCAAATTGTCGTTGACGGAAGATGTATCGGCGGATATTCGGATATGATGGAACTACACCAGCAAGGCAAGTTTCCCGGCCGGATTTAGCAAACATAGTTTCTTTTTCATAGGTACTGTCTTCTTGCCGCGAGATTATAATTGAAAGCTTTGTAATCTTGTCTTTTTCCGTGCGATTCTCTATGCAGGTGCAGAAATTCTAAATTAATTCAGCTTAATGTCCTTGATAATTCCTGTGGCAGTATCAATATACTGACCAGGTTTTAATTTTTCAAGGTTATTAAAAAGATTGACTGTATTTGCATCATTAACATCAATATCTTTACCCCATTTTTGTATTAAATCAAAAACATTTTCAAGCTTAAAATTTTGAGCAATAAATTCCCTGTGGGTATCGTCTGTAAGTTTCCCCAATGGTTTAGCAGCACCAAACGGAGAATTTGGAGAATTTAAGGAACCACCCTGTGCTGTGAGGGCAATTAACTTTTTCTGCGCTGCGCTGAATTCTCCATCAGGCGAGGTGAGAGCTACTTGTGCCAAAAATGTGTTACCATCCTTATAAGCGGCACCCATCTTATCGCCAAATTCAGGAATGAATGTTCTCACGTAAGGCATACCTTCTTTAGTGATTCCCACATTCTTATACGCGCCATTACACGCAAAGCCATTATTCAGGCCAACCGCCTGTCTTAAGGATTTTTCCGTATCCTTCGTTTTTATTACAAGCCCGTCTTTCGTAATAATGTTATCAATAAATCCGCTATAATGGTTATTTGTACTTAAAACTAATTTATCAACTTCCTTTGCTAAATCAATTTTAGAATTTGCAGTGTTATTCAAAGCCTCCTTTGCTAAATCAATGTTGGAATTAACAGTGTCACTCAAAGCTTCTTTTGCCGCCTTGATTGCTTTTGCGCTTCTGTTTTTGTAAATTAATATTCCGGCGACTGTAATGGCCGCCAACGCTGCCGCGGCTGTTGCACCAATAAGTAATTTCTTATTAGTCCCGCTCTTTTTTATTGAATTCAATTCCTGTATATTTTCAGAAGTTTTAACAATTTGTTCCCGGGGTAACGATTGATAAGTAATTTGACCTGTTACCGGCTTAAAAATTTCGAAACTGCTGTCGATATTTTGCATAATATAATCTTCTGCCTTCCAATGATTCACTTCCAATGATTTAAAAATGTCGATTGTACTCAATATAACGTAAAAACAAGAAATTAATTGACAAAAAAATTTTAATTGTGACAAAGTATTGCAAGTTATTTCGAAATTGGCTTCGGGGTTCTTTGTGAACTTTTGTAAATTACGTCTGATATTCCCTAAAGTTTGAGTTTCATGTTGTCGATTAAATTCATACAGGTAAGGATGTACGGTATCTATGTTAAGAAAATCAGCAAAATCAAACGATAATATGTCAGACTGCGTATACATGATGCTCAGGGGTGCAAAAAAACGTCGGGCAACGGCTTTGGCTGCAGTAAAAAGCATCAATACCGAAATGGGTTTTGCGCCTAATATTAAAGTTATTAAGTAACGTTAATAAACGGGTTTATGAAGTTTTTATTATTTTCTTTGCAATGTTTTCACTGAAATAATAGAGAAACTTCTCTTTAAATGTTTGAGGGATATACACTTCGGGTTCGGGTTGGTTAATAATTACCAGAATTTCGCCTTCGGCAGCCATCTTGAGATTATTACGGGCTATGGCTTCCACCTTCTGTATAGAGTTATAGTTTTCAAGCTCATTTTTCAGTTTATTGTTACGCTTTTTTGCCTGTTCCTGCAAATCTTTGGACTTAGATATTTTCGTCTGGTATATAACTATTTTTGAAATGTTTAAAAGAGCGCTGTACCCGATTTGAACAACACAAAAAAGCAGCACTGTAGTCAAAAAAGAATGGTAGAATCTGATTTTAAAATTCTTCTTTTTTTGCTCTTTGTGTACCTTCTTTTTGAAATTTTCTTTTTCTATTGTGTTGGTATTCTCTAAACGCATGTATAGATTTTACCTCAACGGCCCATAACATTCAACATATTCACCAACTTTTTTACCGGCAAATGTAAAGATATCATAAGAGCACAGGGGTTTGCCTATCCAGCCTAATTGCATAAGTATTTTACTGGCGGTTACCTCTCTGACTTGATTGTTTTCCTGAGACATTTTTATAAGAAGAATTTCCTTGCTTTTTAAATTTAAAACAGCAAGCAAGCCGCCTGCTCCGACCTTTGCAATTAATTCACTATTTGCAAGCATAATTCTTGTATCTAACCTTCCCTTGCCCCCTATAAGCAAGGGGTAGGTTAAAAATGCATCCCTTATAACCTTATATTCCTCATCCAAAAACAGGTTCAGATAACCCTTTGCTATATTGCGCAAAGGCAGACCGTAGATAGGCGTACCGCAAGAGTCATAAGAAAGTACAAGTTCCTCATATTCGCAAAGCTCTTTATGTTTTTTACAAATATACCTCTGAAGGGGGTGGTTAAACTCAAGATAAGCACCCGTGCTCCAACCCTGATCAACACAAAGGGCGAGCATTAGGGCATGTTTTCCCGAACAATTATTATTAATCGGCTCTTCGCCTGTAGTTTTCAAAGAAAGAGGTGCGTGCGTATTGCATCGCAGCTGCTCTGTGTCCAAATTAAACTTATTAAGTATCCTTTTTACCACCCTTACATGCTCTTTTTCCCCAACATGTGAAGCACAAGTAATAGCTACCTCATCCGGAGTCAATCGGGGTCTTAAATCCAAATCAACCATTACGCTTGCCTGCAAGGGTTTTGCCAATGAACGAAGAAACACCGGCTCTTCGGATAACTCAGGCAGGGCATAAAGTACTTTGTCCTTGGTAAAAAGACCCAGAAAACCAAAAAACTCCAAATCTGTATGGTTGGAGCGCAAAGTTTTTAATAGCAAAGCCGGTCTTGTCATACTGTCACTCTTTAATATTCAAAAGTTTTCTTAACCTGGCTTTTAGTATGCGGTTTTCCTGGTCAAGCTTTTTCATCTCTTTTTGCATATTATTAACAAGCTGCTGCTTTTCCGACATCTCAATACCGTCAACTTTTATTGTAGAAAGACCTATGCCCATAATAAAGCGCTTTTTTGACTCCTCTTTAAACGCCAGCAAAATATCGATGTCTTTATGCGTAATATAGCCCAGACTTATAATAACATCGGCTATCATGGCATTTTCGCCATTTCTTTGACGCTCTTTCTGTTCTCTTATGGCCTGCTCCAACTGATTGACGTCAATTTTTCCCAATCTTTTCAAAAGCTCGCCTGTTCTTAATTTGCCTGCAAGATATTGGGAGATTACATAATTCCTTTCACACGCAGGCTGCTCCAGAAGTTCAAGCTCAACTCCCCTTATGAACATTTTAGAAGATTCAGCCAGTGTCCAATAGTTTGAAAGGGTAATCTCTAACATATCGTAATCATCGGCAGCATTTGTCAAAAACGCATAGTAATCTTCCGGCAAGCCGAGTGTTCTTTGCTCAAGCTCTCTTCTTCCTTTAAAAGTCAGCTTTGGTTGGTGGTGCTGAAACAACTGGTCGGGACTCAATACCTCTAAAAAGTCTGCCAATTCTTCGCGAAGTCTCTCTTTTGTTTTCATATACACGACTTGTTTCACCCATAAAGGCAGCACATAGATGTTGTTCAAAAATAAGTCAGATATCTTTTGTTGCGTCAAACTATTCACCCATATTCCATAGAAAAGACTGGCCTATATCAGTTATATTATACAATATACATAACTTAAAATAAATACATCATTTAACTTATTGGCTCAAATGTGTTAACATAGTTAATATAATGGAAAATTCCGAAAGATATTCGGAAAATCTTGAGGAGCCGCATGGGACTCGACGGACTATCGGTAAACAACCTTATGTTAAATAAAGCCAACACCTCCAGGGAAAATGCTATTCAGGCAGAAGCCCTGGCAAATTCTCGCGGCTCTTTTGACAAGACTATCGAACAAGTTCAAAAAAAACAGGAAGTTGATACAGGCGACAAAGATAATCCTTCATTCTCCGGCGGTTTTACCGACGATGCAGAAGAAGAGGAAAATCCTGAAACAGAAGAGGAAACAACTGACGATTTGCTGGATGAATATGAAGACAAAGAGGGTTACATCTACACTTCAGACAAACTGACGGACAGAGAAGATGAGCACACACCTACTGTGTTTGAAATTCAGGATTCAATGAAAAAAATAAACCCCGAAGAACTTGCGAAGTTCATAAACGGACTAAAACAAGTAAACGGAGTCTTCGTGAATAAGAAAATTTAAAACAAATATACTACCGATTAACTAATCAGGAGATTGCAAAAAGTGAACCAGTATCTAAAACAATACCAAAAAACACACGTGGAGACAGCTCCACCTGAAAGAATTCTTGTAATGCTTTTTGAGGGAGCAATTCAGTTCTTAAACAAATCAAAAATTGCAATGGAAAAAGAAGATATTCAAGACATGCACAACAACCTCATAGGGGCTCAAAATATTATTTATGAATTCATAAATACACTTGACCCCAAGCCAAATCCGGACGTTGCGGAAAACCTCAGGAGGCTTTATCAGTATATGATAGAAAGACTTGTAGAGGCCAATATGAAACGCAAAATAGAGCCTATAGATGAAGTTTTGGGATTCTTAAGGGAGCTAAAAGAAACTTGGGAAAAAGCTATACTAATTGCCAAAGAAGAAAACGGCGGAGAAGCCATAGTAAGGGAAGAAGTTGAGGTAGCAGCAGAATGACAATGGAGAATAACATGGACACAAACTTCGCACACCTTATGCTCTTGTATGATGAGGTATATAAAACTGCCCTCAAGATAAAAGAAATGATTGACCAAAATGAACTCGATGAGCTTAATATTCTTATCGGCCGACAGGGACAACAGATTCAAAAAATTGCAGACTTTGAAAAGCATTTCGATTTAAATATAGAGCAGCTTAAAGAAAAAAAAGAGGCAAAGAGTAAAGTTGCACTTATGCAAAAAGAAAATATAGAATTTCTGAAACAAAAACAGCAGGAAGTCAGAAAAAACCTCAACAACACTTCAAAAGACGCTAGTCTCAAAAATGCGTATATCTTTAAAGAAGACCATGTAGGTTCGGGAATAGACATAAGGGGAGAGTAAGAATCAACGCAGGCTTTGAAAAAAAACTTGCAGCATTTACTTCCATAGTATCCAATGCTTCTTTAATAATTCTGAAAATTGTTGTCGGCTTTATAAGCGGCAGCGTTTCTGTTGTCTCTGAAGCTATACACTCTTTTGGAGACTTAATTGCTTCCTTTATCGCCTTTTTCTCTGTTTCAAAATCCTCCGAGCCTGCTGATGAGGAACATCCTTTGGGACATGGCAAATATGAAGATCTTGCAGGGTTTATTGAGTCTCTTTTAATCATAGTAACAGCAATTTACATCTTCTACATAGCAATAGAGAAGATTGTTACAAAGAACTACTACGAAATACAAACCTCGCCTGCCATGGCCGTTATGGGGTTTTCTGTTATTTTAAACTTTATTGTAAGTTCTTATCTATACAAAGTTGCCAAAAAAACAGACTCTATAGCATTATACACAGACGCTCAACACCTTAGCGCAGACATATATTCGTCTATGGCTATTCTTATAGGCTTACTGCTGACCAAACTGACGGGTTTTTATATTTTAGACCCGATACTTGCACTCATGGTAGGCTTTATAGTTCTCTGGACAGGCATTAAGCTTGTCAGGCAATGTACAAACACACTTCTTGACTGCTCGCTTCCCGGAGAAGATAAACTTTTAATAGAGCTAACTGTCAAAAATCTGGCAGGCCACGGCTTATATGGCATAAAATCCATTAAAGCCACTAAATCGGGCTCAAACAAAATCATACAAATGGTGATATATCTTGACCCGTTAATGAGTTTGAACGACGCCCATAAAGTATGCGACAGCATAGAGCATGAAATAGAGGCAAAATTAAAAAATTCAGACCTTATTATTCACCCTGAGCCGTTTACACATAATCTTCATGAATGAGGCCTGATTTAAAAAATTATTGTATAATATTGAGTGACAATGGAAGTAATAATTAAAAGGAATTAATTATATGGCTATACAATTTGCCGGTTTGGGTTCGGGATTACCCATTAATGATTGGATTACACAGCTTGTTGATGTAAAAAAGATGACAACTGTTACGCCGTTGGAAACAAAAAAAACAAATCTTGAAAATTCCAACTCGGCTTTAAGTGTTATCAAGACCTCTTTCACTTCGCTTCAAACATCACTAAAAGCGCTTCAACAGAGCGTACTGGGAACCGATGTATGGAATAAGGCAACTGTTACTTCCTCTAACTCTGACTACGTAACCGCAACAAGTACCAGCTCTGCAAAAAATACAAATACTACGGTAAAAATATTACAGCTTGCGACAAATACTACGGTAAAAAGTGCAAACTCGACAGCCAAAGTAGCTGATGCAGATACAAAATTCAAGCAGGTGGCCAACGGAACGGCAAAGGAAGGTACTTTTACTTTCTATGTAGATAACTCAAAATTTTCTATTGAAATAGGCGAAGAAGATACACTTGGAAATATCGCCGACAAGATTAACGAAGCTTCAGGCGGAAGGGCAACCGCAGGAGTAAATTCTGACGGAACTTTTAAAATTTCCGTAGACGCAGCTTCAACGCTTTCACTGGGGTCTACCTCGGATACTTCAAACTTTAAGTCCGCACTCCAGCTAAACACGCACGAGACCGACGGTAATAAAAACTCCATTGTAAGTGCATATACGCCTTCTTTGGTAAGTACTACGGCAAAACTTGCTTCTGAAAATTCAGGTTTTGCAACAGCGATTACACTTACCAAGGAAACCGAAGTAGAAGTACCTGATAAAGATGATGAAACCGGAGAAGGTACAATCACGGAAATTCGCAAAAGCGGCACCATTAAAATTAACGGACAAGAGTTTACTATTGACGAAAGTACAACTATGTCAGACCTTTTGCGCAAAATTAACGATAACAAAGATGCAAAGGTTAATGCGTCGTATGATACTCTTACAAATAAACTTACATTAACATCAACAGAAACAGGCTCTTTCAATATAGCTCTTGAACAGGAGAATACAAACTTTTTTGATGTAATGGGCCTTATGAACGGCGATGAACTGGCTGCAGGCACACAAACAGTAGGTAAAAATGCAGAAGCTATGGTAAACGGAAACAAAGTTGTTTCTTCTTCAAATACGCTCACCAGCTCTTCTACGGGTATTACAGGCCTGACAATCAGTCTCCTCAAGGAGCCTGCGGGAGATGACGCCGGCAAGGAAATAACATTACAGTCCCGTACAAGTACGCTTGAATCAAAACAGGCAATGCAGACCTTTATAGACGCCTACAACAAAGTTGCAGACCAGATTAACGAAGTCACAAAAGCTGACGGCTACCTTGAAATGGACTCCGGCCTAAGACAAATTATGCAGTCAATGCGCTCTATGGTAGGCGCAGTTTACGAAAATGACGGAGACTATAATCTTCTTGCAAAAGTAGGCCTGACTACATATAAAACAGGCGACCTCGAGACAGAATCAAGAACGATTAAAATAGACAATGAAAAACTAAACAAAGCATTCGATGAAAACTTTGACTCACTCCGTATGTTAATGACCAACACGGAAGGCACGGGCTTTATCGATAAAATGCTCTCCAAGGTCAACGAAACGCTTGATACCGAAAAAGGTTACTTTAAAACAAAATCAGACACTATAAGCAAACAAATAAAAACCGCTGATGCAAGTATCACAAAAGCAACTGCTCTTCTTGAGGCTTATAAAACTCAGCTCACAAGACAGTTTAACTATATGGACAAAATGATAGCCAATCTGAACAGTCAATACTCGGCATTTACAAGTTCATCTTCTTAAGATTAAGAGAGAGCTAAGCTTTACCTGCCAACTGACCGCAGGCAGCGTCAATGTCTGAACCACGCTCAAGTCTTACCGTGACTTTTTTGCCGGAACTTTCAAGTAGGTACTTAAAAGTCATAATGTCTTTGCGTGCAGGTTTTTTGTACGCACTTCCTTCAACCTGATTGTAGGGAATTAAATTTATATTACACTTAATATCCGAAATAAATTCCGCCAACTTCAAAGCGCTTTCTTTTGTATCGTTGAAACCGCCCAAAAGTACATACTCAATTGTTACCCTGTCGCCGGTTTTTTGGGTATAAAACTGCAACGCTCTTTTTAACTCTTCCAGTGAATACTTTTGCTCAATGGGCATTATATCTTTTCTTTGAGAACTGTCTGCGCTATGGAGGGAGATTGCAAGTGTAGGGACTAAATCCCTCTCGCAAATCTCATAAATCTTTGGCACAACTCCGCAAGTAGAGAGGGTAATCCTGCGAATTCCTATGTGGAGATATTTGTTTATTATTTCTACGGCCCTGTAGACGTTATCATAATTAGCAAGGGGTTCTCCCTGACCCATAAAAACGATATTTGTAACCTTTAAACCCGTATCCCTTTGTATGGCCAGCACCTGCTCTACCATTTCCTTGTGGGTTAGCTGTCTTACAAGTCCGCGTTTCCCCGTTGCACAAAATGCACAGTTCATAGCGCACCCGACTTGAGAGCTGACACAGGCAGTGAGGTTTGCCCTGTTATCAAAGCGCATCAGAACTGTTTCAACGCAGGCACCGTCGGAAAATTCCAACAGGTATTTTATTGTTCCGTCCGAGCTGACCTGTTTGGATTTAATCCCGATATCTGAAATAACTGCAATGTCCGAAAGTTTTGCCCTGAGCTCCTTTGCTATATCAGACATTTCTTCAAAACTTGAAGCTGACTTTGTATACAGCCAACTCAAAACCTGCTTAGCTCTGAACTTTTTCACATCCAAGTCCGATATTATTTCTTCTATTTCTTCTAATGTGAGACCGCTTAATATTTTCATAAGCGTATTCTAGCACAAATTATGTATGTTCAAGAGTTTAAAAAACTGATATAATGGCATTATGATAAATATATCTACGGAAGCGATTATTAGTCAAAAAGTGCTCCCATACGATATTTACGACGTTAATAAAGACCTGCTGTTTAGTGCAGGTGAAATTTTAACGCCGGGGAAAATTATGTCTTTGCGCGGACACGAAATTTTATACATCAAAGAGCGTAAAGAAACACGGCTGTCGCATCCCGTAACTATAAAAAATGAAAATGCTGCCGGATACATTGACCACGCTGAAGAAAGGCCGTTAATACCGACAGAAACCGTCAATAAAACCTCTAAAATTGCCGCATCCTCGCAGGTTTCACTAAAAACAGAATATGCGGAAGCTATTAACTCATACAAGCGGGGGGAGATTACCATTGCCAGAAAAGCTATTTTGAGTATCAGAGACAAAATTTCAAAAGAAACTCATTCCGTTCAAAAGAATGTGCACTATTGCTCCGAACTAAAGCTTCTGGGAGAACATTACGAATGCCATGCGCTTAACACGGCAATCTACAGCGCATTTCTCGCAAGAAAATTGGAATACAGTGAAAGTATAATTCTGGATATAGTTTTGGGGGCACTTTTGCACGATATAGGGAAAACAAAGATTCCGTCTGAACTTTTTAGAAGCGAAGGCCTTGCAAAAGAACAGGAAGCCCTGTACCGCAAACACCCGATATACGGCTACAACATAATAAAATACAAAATGAAATTTCCCGAACACATAGCAAAAATAGCCCTTGAGCACCACGAAACACCCGACGGCACAGGTTGGCCTTACGGAATTTCAAGTACAATGATTAACGAGTATGCTCAAATTATTGCTGTATGCAATTACTTTGACAATTTGACATCCGAACATTATGCGGGAGAAGTAAAAAGTTTCAGGGAATCCTTAAAAGCACTTCTTACCCAAGGAAGTAAGACTTTCTCGCCCAAACCTCTGTATGCATTTGTTCATATGCTAAATTACGGCGACTCCGCATCTTTTGAGGAACTTCTGACTTGAATATAAAAATTATCGGGGCAGGTTTAGCAGGCTGTGAAGCGGCGCTTTATTTAGCAAAAAATTTCAAAGTGGAACTTTATGAAATGCGTCCCCTTGTTGAAACAGGGGCACACTCAAGCGAATATTTGGCGGAATTTGTATGTTCAAATAGCCTTGGAAGCTCAGCGCTAACAGGCGCAAGCGGCCTTTTAAAAGAAGAGTGCTCCTTGTTGGGGTCGGCCCTTATTCCCCTTGCATACAAACACAGAGTGCCTTCGGGTAATTCCTTATCAATCGACCGTTTCGGGTTTTGCAAAGAAGTAACGGAACTTGTAGAAAAACATCCGAATATTACTTTAACAAGAAAGGAAATTACCGAAATACCTGCAGATTGTCCCGTTATTGTAGCAACAGGGCCGCTAACTTCAGGAGCACTGTGTGAAAACATAAAAAAACTGTTCGGAGAGGAGCACTTTAAGTTTTTTGACGCCATTGCCCCGATTGTAAAAAAGGAAAGTATTGATTTTACTAAGGCTTTTTACGCTTCAAGGTGGGACAAGGGCGATGCGGACTTTATTAACTGCCCTTTAAATAAGGAGGAGTATGATAACTTCTACAACATACTTGTAAATGCGCAAAAAGCTCCCCTGCAAGAGTTTGAGGCAAAATACTTTGAAGGCTGTATGCCCGTTGAAGTTATAGCCTCCAGAGGCATAGACACCCTGCGCTTCGGCCCGATGAAGCCCGTAGGCATATTCGACAAAAGAACAGTGGAGCCGCATCATAAAAAACACCAGTTCTATGCCGTCGTACAGCTCAGACAGGATGATAAAGAGGCGGAACTTTACAATCTCGTAGGTTTTCAGACAAATTTAAAATGGGGCGAACAAAAAAAACTCATTCAGGCTGTACCCGGGCTTGAAAATGCTGAAATTATACGCTACGGAGTAATGCACGCCAATACATTTATTAATTCACCGAAGATTTTAAACAAAACGCTGCAGACCAAAGCGCACGCAAATATTTTCTTTGCAGGACAAATAACGGGCGTTGAAGGATACTGCGAAAGTATTGCAACTGGCTTGTACGCGGCAATCAATATGGAAAGAAAGCTCCTTAACGAAGCGCCCCTCGAATTGTCAAACGTAACAATGCTCGGCGCACTTCTTGAGTATATTACCTACCCGGAACACAAACAATTTCAACCGATAAATTCTAACTGGGGCATAGTTGAAAAAATTAATATTTCCAAAAAAATGGGGAAAGAATATAAAAATTCAGCCCTTGCACAGCGCTCTTTAGACTATTTAGGCTATATTAAAAGTGCAAAAAGTGGTACAATTGAAAAGTTAAATTTGCAGTGATGGAGACATAAAATGAAATTAAGTACTAAATTTCAAGACGTTACAAGCGTTAAAAGCGACATTTTAGTGTTCGGACTTTTTGAAAACAACAAAAAACTAAATGCATTACAAGAAAAGGTAGATAAAAAAATAGGGGGTCTTATTTCTGATTTCCTGTTAAAAAAAGAAGGATTTGAAGCCAAATTCGGAGAAAATTACTTGCTCCAAACCTACGGAAAATTAGGCGCAGACAAGATTCTCTTTATGGGTCTGGGCAAAAAAGAAGAGTTTAATATGGACAAACTCCGCGAAATTTCCGCAAAAGCTTACAGGGCTTGCACACACATTGCTAAAAATAAGAAAATTGCTATGGAAGTCTTCGGGGGAGACTCTTATGATGCGGCAATAGCTGTTTCTGAAGGTCTTTGCATAGCGGCGTATAATTTTGACAAATACAAAAGCAAAAAACAACCTGCAAAAATAGCCTCTGTTGAACTTCTTCCTTGCAGCCTTGCCGCAGAAAAGGACTGCTCCCGCGCAATAGAAATGACGGGAATTGTCTGCGGTGCAATGGCTTATACAAAAAACCTTGTAAATGAACCCGCAGAACACGCAACTCCGACAAAAATCGCAGAGATGGCACAAGAAATAGGGGTAGAATTCCCTCATTTGGAAGTTAAAGTCTATGGTAAAAAAGAATTGGAGAAAATGGGTTTTGGCGCATTTTTGGCAGTAGCCAAAGGCAGCGCTCAAGAGCCCAAGTTTATACACATAAAATACGCTCCGAAAAATGCCCGAAAAAAAATTGCGCTGATAGGTAAAGGTATTACTTTTGACAGCGGCGGACTAAACATAAAGCCTGCTGCCTCAATGATGAATATGAAAACAGATATGTCGGGCTGTGCAAGCGTTCTTGGTGTCATTAGAGCTGTAGCACAATTAAAAAGTGATGTAGAACTTCACATACTGTCTGCAGTGTGTGAAAATATGCCGGGCTGTGAAGCTTACAAATTGGGCGATATTCTTGTAGCCAAAAACGGTAAAACTATTGAACTGGACAATACTGACGCAGAGGGTCGTCTGACCTTGGCTGATGTCCTTTGTTATGCGGACGAACTGGGCGTTGACGAGATAATAGACATTGCAACATTGACAGGAGCCTGCATCGTGGCGCTCGGAAATAATATCACAGGCATAATGGGCAAAAACGACAAAATGATTGCCAAGTTCATAGAAGCAGGCAAAAAGTCAGGAGAAATGCTCTGGCAGCTGCCTATGACCGAAGACATGCAAGAGAACCTGAAGTCAGACATTGCTGATATGAGAAACACCGGCTCGAGAGGAGCGGGTTCAAGCGTTGCAGGAGTATTTCTGGGCAACTTTGTTAAAAACAAAAACTGGATTCACTTAGACATAGCAGGAACAGCGTTCAGAGACAAGCCGTTTATGGAACTCTCAAAAGGACCGTCAGGCGCAATGGTGAGAACACTCATAAGGTACATAACGGGTTAAAAATTACATTTAAACCTTGTCTGCCTTGTCATTCAGCCCATCGACAGTTAAATGCGGATAAGGTATAACAATGCCCAACTCGTCAAATTTTTCTTTTACCATAAGGTTAAATGCTCTTTTAATCTGCCACTGTTTTGCTGCCAACGTTTTTATTTGACACTTTACAATAACAGAGCTGTCGGCAAACCTGTCAAGTCCCAGCACCTCAAGCGGTTCGAGTATTACGCTGTTGCAAGCGTGTTTCTCTTGCAGCTCTTTACCTAAATCCTTCAATATGCCAATAACTTTTGCTACATTTTCACCGTAAGTAATACCGATGTCGAAAGTCGCAACGGAATAATCTCTTGTTTTGTTCGAAATAACGTCTATCAAACTGTTTCTAATGTAGTGAACAGTGCCGTCCGCACCCCTCAGGGTAACCATTTTCAAATTAACTTTTTCTACAGTGCCCTCAATGCCTTGAATACTGACAATATCTCCAACTCTTGCCTGACCTTCAAGCAGAATTAATATACCGGATATAATATCCTCCACAAAGCGCTTCGCCCCGAAACCGATTGCAACACCCAAAACACCGGCGGTTGCAAGAAGCGGTCTTATGTCAACTCCTATTGCTATCAGGATATGGAAAGCAAGAAGGCCGTAAATTAGAGCGTTTACTGTTGAAGCTAAAACAACCCTTAAGGTCTGGAGCTGTTTTTTAGACTCTGCATTAGGTGTTTTCTCCACCAGTCTCTCTATAATACGCCTGATAATCTTGTTGACTATTTTCCCGGCAAGAACTGCAAGGATAATAAAAACAAGCAGCCCGAAAAATCTTTCAAACAAGCCGTTTTTAAACGACTCGATAACAGGTTCTTTTATATGTAACCAAAAATTTTGCATGTATTCCATAATATCAAATTACAAAACATATCAAAAAAAATCAACCCTTCGATAGTAAAAGATTAATCCAAAGACCAATAAAACTATTTGCAAATTAAAAATAAACTTATAATGTGAAGGTAAGTAATAAAACAAACAAAGATAAACTTCAGGTTTTCCTGAACCCGAGTAAGGCGACAAACCCTATTTGCGATATAGCGGACAGGTTTATGTTGGACAACAAATACAGCAAAGCAGTTGCTGCATATTTGAGCGCCATTATACAATCAAACAGCGACATTCGTCCTTACGTCGGAGCCTCAAAAGCCTATAAAAAACTTCAAAAATATGACAAGGCCATTAAAAATCTGGAAGTGGCAAAAGGCCTCTCTTCGTTTAATTCCGAAATATATTATGAACTCGGAGTAAATCATCTTCTAAGCGAAAACTCCGCTCAAGCCAGAAGAAACTTCATACGAACCATAAGGCTTGATAACGAAAATGTTAACGCCCAAATACAGCTTGCGCTTTCGCACGAACTTCTTGACGAGCCTCAAATGGCGCTGTCCATCTATCAGAAAATAATTGAAGAATTTCCTGATTTAGTAACCGTATATACCCACAAAGCAGCCTTGTATATCTCTCTTCAAATGTATGAAGAGGCTATAAAAACATTCCTTATGCTGTTAGACAGAAACCCCAAATACTACAGGGCAAACCTGGGCATAGGCATCTGTCTGGATAAACTCGGTAAATACGCACAGGCAATTCGTTATTACAAAAAATATATTATTAAAAAGCCCAAAAGCCCAACTACTCGTGCACTCGTAAGCCGAATATGTGAAATGTACGAAAAGGGAGAAATTCTGAAAAACAAACATCAACTGAAACTTGTTCAGCCTGAAAATTAATCGGGATTATGCTTTATATCCCAGAAATGCGCCGAAAATTTGCTTCTCTGCCTTGGAGATAGCTCTTAAGCTGCCCCCATATAGCGGCAAGGAGTTAGGGTCTTCATATTTTGCTTTCAGTTCACCGCCTTTACCCTTGTATTTGTTATTGGTAATGGCTGCGTTTAATTTTGGCAAACCAAAACCCAGGAATGCAACAATTATACCCAAAGAAGCAACCCATAGGCCCGTATTTAAACTTTTACAGAACTTATAAAGAGGGTTTTTGTCAGCATCGCTCAAAATGTCTATATATTTCTTTGCAATTTTATCATCATCGAGCTTTTTAATAACGTCTTTCACGGGAATTTCCGATATGTTTTTGCCGAATACCTCTTCTGTAAGGGTATTCAAAGGCCCCTTGCTTTTTTTGTCAAAAGTAAGAGCTTCAGTAACATCTCCGCCTTTTTCATGCAGAAATGTTACTAAATTTTTAACACTTTCCTTGTCATCAAACTTAAGATATTTGTATTTAAGTTGGTTTTTGTTCATAGCCTTGCTGCCGCTCGGTCTCATAAAAGAAGCCATTTTTTGCAGGAAGTTTTTTCCCTCAACAGGCTCAGTAAGAAGTACAAGTCCTTTCTTCTTTGAAACAGTGTCAGCAATGCTGCCCTCAAGCCCTTTCATGGCAAAAGTAAGGGTTAACATAGAAATTATGTCGCGGGTAAATATTTCACGGACTTCATCACCTGTGCCGTTGTCGCGCTTTTGGGCCTGCATAAGCCTTGGTATTAAAACGGCACCTATCATCAATGCAAAAAAGATATTCGGAGGGAAGTTAACGCCGTTCATATCGATTTTGCCCGCATTTTTTAACAAAGACTTACTTCCCTGAATCTTTGAACCTGCGCTTTGAACCAGAGAATTCAGAGTCTTGCGGGGTAGTGATACATTAATTGCTTGCGCCTGCATTTACTGCCCCCTTTCTGTTTTGTCCGATTTCTTCGTATAGTGCTTCAGTTTCAGGATTGGTCTTGTTAAAAGAATATAGTTTTGGTATATAAGTTAAAAACGCAGCAGTTGCCAGCAAAATTACCGGATTAGTTACAAACCTTGAGAGAACACGTGAGTTTTTAAAGTTTTGAATAGCTTTTATGGTACTGCCGCCGTTACTTGTATTTTTCTCTACATACTTAACCGCATCACCTGCATAGTCCTGCATTTGGCTGATAAGAGTTTCGAACGGCAAACTCTTGGAATCCGTACCCAATTTTGCGGCCGTAAAATCAAGGTGATAAGGCACTCTGCGCTTTGTTTCCATACAAAGCTTATCAACAATATTGTCTATAAGCTGATCTTTGGCCAAAACACTCCCCTCCAAAGGTTTGTTGAACACTCTTTGGAAGAACTTTCTCTTGGGAACGTCAGGAGCTTCGGCCTCTATAAGCATTCTTGCATATTTTTTGGCATCAAAACTTTTTGCATCTTTTTCAAACGTGTTTTTTGCCATAAGTTCAAATGCTTTTTCATAAAAACTTTCCTTGAAAGACAAGCCGGTTTTTGCCTCAGAAAGGGCGTCCGAAAACTTTATAATGGAGTCCATCGGTATATTGTTAGCGCTGCCGGTTAATTTTGAGCCAACCTTAAGTATAATAAGCGGAATCGCAAACATACTCGGGCCGGTTGCGAATTCTCTTATTGAAACTTCAGCCGCCGCCTTGTAATTTCTCTTCCCTGTCTGTTCCCTGCCGCGCTCGGTAGCTTGGAAAATGCGGGGAAAAGTAGTAGCCAAAGCATCGCTTATTATAAAAGAAGCAGCAAAACCGCCCCTGTCAATAATTTCATAGGCTCTGATAAGTCCGTCGGGCACACCTTTAAAAGAAGGTTTTACGGCAGCATTTTGAACCGAGGGTACAAGCTCTTGTTTGCCCTGTTTCTTATGGTTGAAATTATCTACTGGCGTAATTCTCATCTACTGCGTTTCACCTTAACCGGTCTTTGCTATTGTGTATGTTTATAATGCTTCTGAACTTCTAAAATTTACCTTTTGTAAACTTTTTATCGGTAAAATTTACAAAAGTATATTTCCAAAACTGTGCGGCAAACTTTTAATTTAAGAAGAGCGCGTGTAATTGTAACACTTAAAATTCATACTTTCAATTAATATTGCAAAAACTTAACATTAAAAAGAATCTCCCGAAAAGAGTTAAGGGGTCTTTTTTTCTTATCTGACTTTGTTATTTGACAAAACAATACACATCTGGCTAGACATTAATATTCTGTCGGGTAAGTTGCAAGCAACAAGGTTTATTTTACTCTTTGCCGTATAAACAAGACCGACACTAAGAGGAAATTATGAGAAAATTCATACCAACATACATGTTTTGCTGCTATATACTGTTCTACGCGATTACAAGCTTCATACTTAAATAGAGGCTATATCTTTTTTAATCTGCTCCTTGAGTTCATAAATACCATCAAAACTCATTTCTGTTCTGAGCATTTTCTCAAGACAGATTTCAATATTTTTGCCGTATATATCTCTGTCGAAGTTAAGTATATGCGCCTCCAGCATCGCTTCAGGCACGGGCGCTATTCCTTTTCTTGTACCCCAATTGATAACAGAGGGGTATTCTTCACCCTCTAAAATAACACTGCCCTTATAAACGCCATACGGGGGGCTGACAATGTGCTCACCCCATTTAACATTTGCTGTAGGAAAACCTATTTTTCTCCCCAATTGATTTCCTTTTATAACTTCACCGCCAATGCTAAACCTTCTGCCTAAAAGTTTGTTAGCCTCTTCTATTCTGGCAAGGGAAATTAAATATCTTATATTTGAACTGCTTACAAGTCTCCCGTCAAGCTCAATGGGCTCCACTCGGGTGTATTTGTATTTATATACACTTTGATTACTTGAAAGAAACTCCGAATCACCGCTCCTGTTTTTGCCGAACGTATGGTTAAACCCTGTTATTATGTTCTTTGGTTGAAAGTATTTAATCAGCACATCCCTCAAGTATTCTCTTGCGCTAAGGTTCATAATTTTCTCAAAATCCAACATGTAGACAAAATCCACACCTGCTCTCTCGAGCACATTTATGCGGTCTTGTTTGGAAGTAATGTAGCTTACGGGGTTATTTTGCAGGTATTCCAGAGGACTTTTAGTAAATGTTACAACAGCACAAGGCCGTCCGATTTCCCTTGCCCTTGTAATAATTTTCTTATGAGCAATATGAACACCGTCAAAAAGTCCCAGAATTAAAGTCGGAATAGGGTGGTATTGAACATCGTCGTAGACTTTTATCACTTCTCTTTATGCCCCTTGCCGCCTTGAGAAGAACTGCTCCCTTGCGGTTTTAAAGTTTTTTGCTTTGCCGTTTTACTTTTGCGCACGTTTTTCTTACTTTTTTGCTCAAAAGGCAGGGCAGCTTTATGTTCAACCCTTCTGACACTTAATACATCGGGGATAGATTGAATATTTAAAATAACTTTTTTGAGTGTCTCGATATTGTCCAGTTCCAAACCTATGTCTATAATACCGAATTTATTGTTTTTTACGTACGTATTGGCATACGAAATATTTGTATTGCAGTCTGCAATTTTAACCAGTAAATCCTTTAAAAGACCTACCCTGTCTTGAGATTCAACCCTCATGTGGACAGTGTAAGTGCCCGATGAAATCGCATTTGCCCACCTTATGTCCATAAGCCTTTGGGGCTCTGTCTCAAAAAGCGACCTGCAATCAAGTCTGTGGACGGAAACGCCTTTTGAACGCGTAACAACACCTACAATAGGCTCCCCGGGGATTGGCGAACAGCACTTTGCAGGATGCCAGAGCATTCCTTCAAGACCCGTGATGTCGTCTTTTCTTGAAGTCTTTTTCTTTTTAGATGTATGGTCTATCTCGGTAATTTCCTTTGTCTCGGGCTTTTGAAGTTTGTTTATAACCTTATGTATGGTTGTTTCACCGTAGCCCAGTGCAGCAAAAAGGTCTGTGACATTTTTGTAGTTCATCTCAAGGGCACATTCTTCAAGTGCACCGTTTTTCATATACTCATCGAATACAGCCTTTGTAAGCGCCTGCTCAAGGTGGTTTTTACCTGAGTTTATATTATCCTCGCGTTTGTATTTCTTAAACCACAATCTGATTTTAGAAACAGCCCCTTTGGTTACAACAAAATTCAGCCAGTCTATTTTGGGCTGAAGCTGCTTTTGTGTCAGTATCTCCACAATATCACCGTTGTGTAACCTCGTGTCCAGAGGCGAAATACGTCCGTTTATAAGCGCACCGACGGTTCTGTGGCCTATATCGGTGTGAATCCTGTATGCAAAGTCAACCGGAGTAGAATCTACAGGCAAATCTATAACATCTCCCATGGGCGTAAAAGCAAACACCTGGTCTGCAAAAAGGTCAAGCTTTACACTGTCTACAAACTCTTGAGCGTCTATTGTATCTTTTTCCAGCTCCACAAGCTTTCTCATCCACGAAAACTGTAAGTCTGTCTTGCCTGTAGCCTTTGTAGACCCTGTTTCTTTGTATTTCCAGTGGGCAGCAATACCATACTCCGCAACCTCGTGCATCTCCTGGGTTCTTATCTGAATTTCAACCGGCTTATTTTTGGCGCCTATGACAGATGTATGCAGAGAGCGGTACATATTGCCCTTAGGCATTGCTATATAGTCCTTAAAGCGCCCTGGTATGGGTTTAAAACGCGAGTGAATAATACCTAAAACGCCATAGCAATCTTTTTCATTATCCACTATGACACGAAGCGCCGTAATGTCATAAAGCTCGTCAAAACTTATGTTTAAGCGCTGAAGTTTATTATAAATACTGTAATAATGTTTTGCCCTGCCGCTAATACTGGCTTTTATGCCATGTGCCTCTACATCTTTTACTATTTCCTCGGTCAAAATAGCAATAGCCTTATCTCTGTCTTTTTTGGTCTGCGCAACAAGCTTGGCTATTTCATAATACTTTTCAGGGTTAATATACCTCAAAGAAAGGTCTTCAAGTTCGGACTTTATCTTGTAAACACCCAGTCTGCTTGCAAGAGGAGCAAAAACATCGAGTGTTTCCTGCGCTATACGCTTTTGTTTACTTGCTGCCATATAGTTTAACGTGCGCATATTATGAAGCCTGTCTGCAAGCTTAAGGAAAATTATCCTCACATCGCGCGCCATAGAGATAAACATTCTTCTGAAATTTTCCGCCTGGCGCTCTTCTTTGGACTGAAACTGCAGCTTGCCCAACTTGGTAACGCCCTGCACAAGAGTAAGAACATCTTTACTAAAGACTTTTTCTATCTCTTCAGGACGGGTATCGGTATCTTCCAAAATATCATGCAGAAATGCGGCAATTATAGTATTTTTATCGGCCCTGAGTTCAACAAGTATTTTTGCTACTTCAATCGGATGAATTATATACGGCTCTTCCGAAATTCTATACTGGCCTTCATGTAAATTCGAAGCAAAAATGTACGCCTTCTCAATGTCGTCAATGTCCTGTTTGGAACGGCCTTGAGCTTCCAGCATTTTTTTCAATTCTTCATATACAGGTAAATAGGTTGCCATAAAAAGAAATTCTCTATAGTATAAGCTTATATTCTACTACTTTTTGAAAGTTTTATCTATATGCTGTTTAAAGTAAAAGTTATCGCAGGCGCAAAAAACAACTCCATAGAGCACCTTGAAGACGGCTCAATAAAACTTCGCATTGCACAGAAGGCTGTTGACGGTAAAGCAAATAAAGAAATAATAAATTATTTGTCAGAAGCCTATAAAGTTCCAAAGAAAAATGTTAACATAATAAAAGGCGAGAAAAGTTCTCATAAAACAATAGAGATAACAGAAAAAGAATTATAATAAAAATTCCAATTGTAAAGTTGTGTTATAATTTGTTTACATGTTTGTCAATTTTTTAAATTGATTTACATTAACAGTAATAAGAAATTATTTTTTTCGGAAGGTCGAAAGAATTGAGTTTAGGCAGAGATCCCCATAATAGTAGTATAGAATCAGAAGATAATAAACAATCAAGCCAACCCAACGGTGGCTCGGTCGTTTCAAGCTCCGTGTTTTCAAACCCTATTTTAAACAAACAAAAAGGTAACGGACACAGCGCAAGAACTTCGGCAAACAAGCTTTACAGCGGTTACAGCAATGTAATCAACAAGCCGAGCTCCATAAATTATCAGGAAATTCTTAAATATATGAACGAAGTCTTTTCAACAAAGACTGAAATCGCTCAACTTTTTTATTCAATGCATAATGTTTTAACCAACAAAATGCAGACGAGTTTTACAGCCCTCGGACTTATTAACCCGCAATCAAATTGTATAAATATAAGATTGATAGATAAAATCGGCTCTTCATACTCTTCTCGCGTAATGCTAAACGCGGAAGATAACCCTTTAGTAAAGTGCTACGAAGAAAAAGTACCGCAGGCAAGTGAAGATACGACATTCTTTAATATGTCTTATCTGAACAGCTCTCCCGTGTCAATCTTCCCTCTGGTCTCATTTGGTGACTGTATGGGCATTCTGGCTATAGGCGGACACCAAAATGCAGCTATGGCAGATGAACTGTATCAGTCTTTTGCAAACTACCTCGGGGTATTTGTACATAACAGAAATCTTGCGGAACTTGTAGAAAAGAACACTGACACAGATTCTTTGACAGGCCTTGCTAACCACAAGTACTTCCACGAAGAATTCAATAAACAAATTCAAATTTGTGATAAAGACGGAACACAGCTTTCCATTTGTATTTTTGACATCGCAAACATCTCCCAGATTAACCGTGACTTAGGTTATGCAAAAGGAGACGAGATTATTAAAACCGTCGCAAGAAAAATCGCTGAAAGTATCAGAAATACGGATTTCGCAGGACGTTACGGCGGTGATGAAATAGGCATCATAATGCCCAATACATCATCAGAAGAAGCAAAATATATCGCAGAATATCTATCATACACCCTTACTTGCATTTTCATAGACGATGTCGGACCGATTAAACTAAATGCAGGTATAGCAACTTATCCTAATGCCTCCAAAAATCAGGAGAAACTACTCATTCTAGCAGAGCAGGCTATGTACATTTCTCAGGGCAAAAGCTCTGAAAATGGACGCTCGGTCATCGTCACATCCGAAGACGTTGATTTCTGGGATGATACGGCGCTAAAATCCTTTGCTGAAGTATTAACTAAGCGCCACGCACAAGTAGGTATTGACTTCGAGGACGAGCTCGTCAAGAAATTCCATAACGAAAAAATTATTTCAAGCAAGCATCTCCTCGAAGTTGTAACCTCACTCGCAGGTACGATTGACGCAAAAGATACCTATACAAAAGGTCACTCTACGAGTGTATCGCGCTATTCAGAAGCTCTTGCGCGTGCAATCAACCTTCCTGATGCCGAAGTTGAGCGTATAAGACTGGGTGCACTATTGCACGACATCGGCAAGATAGGTATCCCTGAAAACGTTTTAAGAAAACCGACAATGCTCACGGAAGAAGAGTGGGAAATAATGAAACAACACCCTGTAATAGGTGCCGAAAAAGTTCTTGCTCCAAACGAGTCCTTGAGAGACCTCATCCCTATGGTTAAATTCCACCACGAGCACTGGGACGGCTCCGGTTATCCGTTCGGTTTAAAAGGTGACGAAATACCGCTTAGTGCCCGTATAGTTTCTATTGCGGACGCTTATCACGCGCTTGTAAGCGACAGGCCGTACCGTAAGGGCTTGAGTACTGAAAAAGCTTGTGAAATCCTGAAAATGGGCGCCGGCGTTCAGTGGGATAAAAACCTCATCAGACAATTTATTTTAATCGCACCTTCCTTGTCAACAAGTGTTTAGAAATATTTTAAACTTACTCTTTGAAGTACGCAAAAATCAACATTTTTGAGTTTTAATAAAACATATGGTTTTACATATCCTAATTGGAGGTAGAGAATGTTAATTCAAAACATTAAAAGCACGTCTTTCGGTTATGATGGGCCGACAATATTAAAGAGAGACCAAGTGGTCTTATCACCCGTTCCTTATGTTGTCCGCACTTCAGGGCAGCCCGAAGAAGATACTTTTGAAAAGCAGGAACAACCTGATGCGCAAGAAAAAGATGAAGCTGCTATCATCGCAAGCACAAAACCGCAAAGCGGCATAGACGCTCTTATTGAACAAGAACGGGCTGCAAAGGAAGAAGCGGACAAAAGAGCGCAAAGTGTCCTTGAGGAAATACGGGCTTCATCCGGACAAAGTATTGCGGATAAAGTAATCGGCACCAACAAAGACTAGGCTGTTTTTCTACAAAAAATAGTTTGGACTAACCGATAAGTCCGATTTTTTGCGCTGTTTTCCAACATTCTTGAAGCAATCACCGCATAATAATATTACATTTTTGACATTATTTCAAATAAGTCTCATAATTAGCATATGGATTTTCAAAAAGACAGAAGCCCAAGCGGGGACAAAGCATACGATTATATAAAAATGTCTTTTGAGCTAAAGGGCATGAAACTCTACAAAGAAGCAATTGAAATGCTCTATAAAGCGCTTTCGTGCGAAGACATAAGCGAAAAAACAACGGAAGTTGTCTCTCAAATAGGTGACCTATACTTCTTGCTTAAAAACTACGACAGGGCAATCGACCAGTATGAAAAAGCGCTTGAGAGCAACAATAGCCACACACATTCACTTAACCGGCTTTGCCAGATTTACTTCCTAAAAGACGACTTTGAAAAAGCGCTTGAGCTTACCAAAGAGCTCTGCGAAAGAGTTCCTGACCTTGAAAACTACATCGGGTATTTCAAAATCCTTTTGGAGCTGAAGAAGTTTGACGAGATGAAAGAGCTGTACGAAACACTCAGCCCGAAAATTCAAAAAAGCGACAAAATTCTCTACATACTCTCTTTTAGTGATTTTGAAAACCGTGAAGAATACCTTAAAAAGGTCATTGGTTTAAATCCTGACTTTCCTGAAGCCCAGCTGGATTTAGGGATAATATACTTCCAAAAAGAAAAATTCAAAGACGCCCAGGCATGTCTGGAGAAAGTAGTTCAAAAAGACAGTAAATGTGCACCTGCACACTACCATTTAGGCCTGATAGAGCAGATAAAACAAAACCCGTCAAAAGCTATCGAGTACTTCTTGAGTGCATCAAAACTGCAGCCCGACAATGAACGCTATCTTTTTGATTTAGCCAAAGCTTACACTGATATCGCTTGGTACGACGAGGCGCAAATATCTGCGGCAGACGCTTTGAGGATATTACGGGTAAAAAATCCACAGGCAAATTTTAATGAATATTATTTTTTACTTTCCTGGATTTACATACAGAAAAAAGACTTTAAATCGGCGCTTTTAAGCTTGGACTTGATATCTGAAAACTCAGCTATAGACAACGAAGCGGATATTCTTAAAAATATAGTCAAACTTGAAGAAGGTAATGTGGCAGAAGCAAAAGCAGGCTTGGAAGCAAGTTACAATGCAAACTATACAAACAAAGAAAACCCTTTGCTCTTAAGCGCACTGGGTAAAGCCTACAAAGAACTGAAAATGTACGACAATGCCGTAACAACCTACGAGAATGCCCTCCGTATTTTCCCCAACTCTTTTGAATATGCAAGCGAGCTTATAGACCTGCTTATAGACAACAAAGAATATAAAAAAGCAATGGAGTATGCCCAAGACTTTAAGGAGTTAAACCCCTCAAGTGCGGGCGTGTATAACTCTATGGCGAGAATATACTACAGGGAAAAAAAGTTGGAAGAAGCTCTCGGCTGCCTTAAGGAACTTGTGAAGCTTGATGCAAATATAGCCGAAGCACACTATTTTATGGGTCTTATCCTGAACAATCTCGGACGAATACCGGAAGCAAAGCCATCACTCAAAAAAGCACTTGAGCTTGACCCCTTTATCCCTAAATATTATGCCCAGATGGCAGGCTCATATATGCTTGAAGGTGACTACGACGGCGCAGCTTTGTTTATTAAAGAAGCAATAGGTATGCTTCCCCAAGAAATTGCTTACCTTAAAACAGCCCTTGAAATAACCCAAAAAACAGGGGATAAAGAAGGGGAGAAGTTCTATACTTCACAGTTAAAACGCCTGGAAGATGTCCTGAAATCAAGGCAATAGGAAAAGGTAACCTTTCGTAACAAAGAAAGAAATCCCTGCTTGACTTTGGGGTGTTTTTTATTGATACTGTAGGTGAATAACAGGACAGGTAGGGGAAATTTCATGAAAAGTTCGACTTTACACAGGTCAGGTTTAACGAGAGAGCGTATGGCAATGCTTGAAAATATGCGTGTCACGGGCTTTGACACCAAATATGACAAATTAGACCTTCAGGATTACAAGTCGGAGCAGCCTCAAATCGGCTCCAATATACACAATCCCCACCCAAAAAAGTCTGTCCGCAACCATCCCGACCTCGATGTTCTTTATAAAAGTGTTGAAAAAACTTTTCACAAAACAACTTCATACACTCTAAACAAAACGCCCGGCACATATCTGGGTATTGGCTTTGTCGCAGGTTTTTTAACCATGCTTATAATTTCAATTATTGTTGCAGTAGCGTCGGGAAGCCCGAAAGACAGTATTGAAAACAAAGCAAAAGCAACACCTATAGCCGTTGTGGCATCTGCAGACAAATTTCAGGAAAACCCGAAACCAAGTGAAGAAAAGTATGTAGTAAAAAGCGGCGACACCCTTGACAGCATTGCTGTCCGTTTTTACGGAAAATACGACAACGCCAGAATTAATAAAATACAGGAAATAAACAATATTTCAAATCCTGCTTCGCTTCAAATCGGTCAGGTAATTGTTATACCTTTAAATTAGAATGAAATTTTACGAAAAAAAGCTTAGGGAACTTGTTGAACAATCCTCTTTAAGAGGAATAAAATGCGTGAGCGAAAATACGCTGAATCTAAGCTCTAATGATTATTTAGGCATTGCTTCGGACGCAGAAATACGCAGAAATTTTTTAAAACAATATGATAAAGAGCTCTCCAACCCCTCTGCACGCTTATTGAGCAACAACGAAAACTTCGACAAACTTGAGAGATATCTTGAAAACAAGATGGATGTCGAAAAAGTACTGCTGTTTAACAGCGGATATCATGCCAATATAGGCATATACAGCTCACTTGTAACTTCTGAAGATATTGTTTTTTGCGACAAGCTCAACCATGCCAGTATTATTGACGGAATAAAGCTGGGCAAAGCAAAACTCATGCCATTCGGGCATCTTGATTACACGGATTTAGCAATAAAGCTTGAAAATCACAGAAAAAAATACAGACGTGCGGTCATCTCAAGCGAAACTCTTTTTTCGATGGACGGCGACTATGCCAACCTCCACAAATTAATTGAACTAAAAAAAGAGTTCGACTGCCTGCTCTTTATAGACGAAGCACATACTTTCGGTGTATACGGCAACGGTATGGGCTATGCTTATGAACTTGGAATAGTGAATGACATAGATTTAATTATGGGAACATTCGGTAAAGCCATAGGCTCATACGGAGCTTTTTGCGCAGGCTCCGAAACAATCATAAACTACCTTATAAACTTTGCACGCCCTTTTATTTTCTCGACTACTTTCCCGCCCATAAGCGCTGCCTTTTCAGAGTATATTCTGGGACAAACTGAAATACTGGCAGAGCGCAGCAAAAAACTTTTGCAACTGTCCAAAAACGTTCGAAAAGAAGCCGGACTTACCGGGGAAGGCTACGTAGTACCCTTTATTTTGGGTGGAAACAGATTAGCGGTCAAAGCCTCTAATAATCTTATAAAAAGCGGCTATTATGCCCTGCCCATAAGATATCCCACCGTCGCAAAAAACTCCGCGCGTGTGAGACTTTCGCTAAACTCGAATATGAACTTTGAAGAACTTAAACCCTGTCTGAATATTTTAAAATCATTTTCGCAAACAAATACGGATGCATTACTCACTTTGTAATTCACCGTTTTTTCTTTTGATTAAAAGCATATAAAGCGCAGGCGTTACAACAAGCGTAATTGCAACTGATGACATCAAGCCGAAGATAATCACTATGGCCAGTGATGAAAACATAGAGTCATTTCCGAGCCACATCGGGAGTATCGCTCCCATGGCAGTAAACGCCGTAAGACAAATAGGCACAATACGTCCCCTTACCGCTTTTTGGACGTCAAACTTTTCGTCTCTTTCTATGGCGTCTATAAGGACAATTGAGTTGCATATAGCAATCCCTATGAGGCAGATATACCCCAGAAAAGTCATAAAGCCGAAGTAAGAACCTGTTATTAAAAGGCCGATATTCGCCCCTGTCATTGCGAGACCTGCGGTTGCAAGGACGATGAGAGGCTTTGCAATAGAATTAAAATGAAAAATCAGTATCATTAAAATTATCATGGCTGCAACAGGCAGCTGCTCAATAATTGAATTGATTCCTTTCTTTGAATCTTCAACCGTACCTCCGACCTGCCAGCCATACATAGGCGGAAATTCTATGGAGTCCATAAGGGGACGCATATCGTCTATAATTTTATGCGCCGTAGTTATACGCTTATCTATCTGTGCCTGAATAGTAACCATCAAAGCTTCGTCACTTCTGTATATTTCAGGATACTCATAATAAAGAGAAAGCTTCGCTATCTCCGAAAGAGGCATACATGTTTTTGTTACAGGCGAGTATATATTCATAGTGCTTATATTTTCAATATTGTTTGCAAAAGCCTTGTCCAGCCTGTAGTAAACAGGAATATAAGTTACATTTCTGTAATAATACGTTATAGTCCTTCCTTCAAGTGCACCCCTCAAACTTCCGGCAACATCTTGAGCCGAGATATTATACTTAAGCGAATGTGCCATATCAATACCAACTTGTATTCGTGAAATTTTATCTCCCCAGTCGTCTGCAATCTGGGTTACACCCTTCATTGTATAAAGTTTATCTTTTACATTGTTAACTATTTTAAATATCTCGTCCTGATCCTTTCCGAAAATCCTTATTTGGACCGGATAGTTGTTTGGCGGCCCCAAGGGCACTTTCCTGACGGTTGTTTTTACGCCTACATAGTTCTCATCGCAGTATTTCTGGACATCATCAATTAAAGACTTAACGTCTTCAGACTTTTTAGTGTTTACAAGTATTGTCGCATTTGAAGCTTTATTGGGCTCCGGACTGGAAGAAAGTACATACCTTGGGGGGGAGCCGCCTACGTAACTTGAAAAACTTTTTATCTTCTCTTTGCCCCCTAAATACTCCTCTGTTCTTTCAACAAACTTCTTAGTGGCGTAAATATCCGAACCGTCAGATAATTTTAAGACAACTTCAAACATCGGTCTGTCCGAGTCCGGAAAAAAGATTTTAGGGACAAAGGCAAGAAAAACAAAAGAAAGCAAAAAGGCAAACACTGCCACTTGAACTGTCCAGACCGGCCTGTCCAGTGCAATTTTTATAACAGGGGCAAAGTATTTTCCGAAAACAAACCTTTTTAGTTTTATATCCTTCCCTTTAAATAACAAATTTGCAAGATAAGGGAAAAGTGTAATGGAGAAAAACCAGGAGTAGAACAGGGTTATAGCGACAACTATAAACAATGCTCCCGCATACTCCCCCATAGAACTTTTGGCAAGATAAACAGGCAAGAAAGCACACGATATGATAAGTGTTGCAATAATCAACGGGCGCTGAAACTTCTCGGCAGGGCTCAAAGCCGCATCACAAGTTTTATCACCACACTTTATATTCGCAATCGAGCCTTCGGCTATAACGATTAAATTATTTGCAAGAATACCCAGCGATATTATAAGCGCGCTGAGTGAAATTTTATCCAGCCCTATGCCCAGTTTTTCCATTGTAAAAATAGAAGCAAAAATCGTAACCGGTATGAGAACACCCGCAATAAGCCCCATTTTTAAACCCAGAATAAAAAGTATAATGCCCACAACAATTAAAATACTTTGTATAAGATTGTTTGAAAATTTATCCGTCACAAACTTCACATAGTCAGGCTGATACACAATCATATTATATTCCAGACCCAAGGGATACCCCGCCTGAATGTCCGCTACTACAGCCTTTACCTGCTCACCCAGCTTCATGATATTGCCGTCTTCGCGCATAGAAACGCCAATGCCGATCGCCTTCTTGCCATTAACCCTAAACAGGTATGCAGGCGGATCAATATAACTCTTTTCTACCCTGAACATATCCCCCAGCCGCACATTACCCGTCATACCCGGAACAGAAAGCTTTGCATTTACGACATCTTCAACATCTGTGTAATTATCTACAGTCTGAACTATTATATGCCTATCGCCCACTGATATAAACCCGCTCGGCGAAATAATATTAGCTTCCGATAATATCCCTTCCAAAAGAGTTGTGTCTAAATTGTATCTTCTCAATACATCCTCAGAATAATAGAGATACAGCGCCTCGGTTTGCAGGCCTATAGGTTCTGCTTTGGCAACTTCATCTTGCCTCAACAGGGAATTCTTTGTTGCCTTGGCTATATCTTCAAGCTCCCAGTACTCATAATCGTCACCCATAACCGCAATAATAATTCCAAGCACATCACCGAATTCATCATTTACACTAGGCTTAACACCCGCAGGTAGCTTACTCAGACTGTCGTCCACCTTGTGTCTCATTACCTCCCATATCGGGCGTAAATTTCTATAACGTTCGTACAGTTCGACATACACAGTGCTCAACTCATCTTTTGAACGGCATCTAACGTGCTCCACCTCGCCCATTTGCTCAACCGAATCCATAATTTTCTTGGAAACGTACCTGTCTACCTGTTTTGCATTGGCGCCGGGAAACGGCGTAGATATAACAGCCACACGAATTTTAAAGCCCGGGTCTTCGTTGCGCGGAATAGTAAAAAACGAAATCAACCCACCCACAAAAAAAATAACAGTAAGGACAATAAGGAGTATTTTATTTTTAAGAAAAAACTTTGCTATCAATCACTAAAACCCTTCTCCTGCTTACTTTGAAACAGTTTATTAATTCGCTATTTTAACTTTTTGACCCTCCTGAACCTCAGAAGCGCCCTTAATAATGATAGTTTCTCCGTCAGAAAGCCCGAGTGTTACCGGAATGGTATCCGAATCAAGTTTACCCGTCTTTATATTTCTTTTTTTCGCCTTACCTATCCCGTCTTTTACATCTTCCACAACCCAGACGTACTGACTGCCGCCATCTTCAAAAACAGCTGTCATCGGAACCCTTATTTCAGGCTCCGCTCCTTTGAAATTAAAAGTCGCCAAACCGCTCATACCGTTTTTTAGTTGGGGATAGTCTCTGTTAAAAACAAGTTTTACAATAAAAGGCAGCTCTCCGTAGTTAGATTGCTCTATATACTTTACTTTAGCGCTAAATATTGTATCTCCGGCAGGCGTAACGGTTACTATTGCACCCTGTCCTACAGACAGCAAGTCTACATAGTCTTGCGGCACATAAACTTCAAACTCGGTTTCAGCGTCAGGCTGAAAAAGATAAATGGCTTGGCCTGTTTTTCCGTAATCTCCGACAGATGCATTCTTTTTTAATATTCTCCCGTTTGCGAGAGCCTTTATAAGGGAATATTCATTGCGTTTTATTGCATAATCAAGCTGTTCTTTCGCAATTTGAATCTCCTTTTCACTTAACAACATTTGAGTCCTGGCATCATCCCACTGACTGTCCGATATACCGCCCTCATTGTGCAGCATATCAATGCGGCTGAAGTGGTTTTTAGAGTTTTTAAACTGTATCTGCGCATTTTCAAGTTGAGCCTGAGCCTGTTTCATTTGTATCCGATATAAAGCATTGTCGATTCTGCCTAGTATTTGACCTTTTTTAACCTTGTCTCCCGCTTCAACATAAAGATCGAGTATTTCTCCTTCTACTTGAAAGGCAAGCTCTGAAATCACGTCTGCATTTATAGTTCCAGAAAAAGTTTTTTTAATCTCGCCCGTTGTTTTCTCAACCGTTTGAACCTCAACAGGCCTTATGACTTCCTTATGGTTAGCCGTACAGCCCCACAGCATAACAGAAAGCACCGGTATAAGAACCAGTGTAAAAACCGACAAGCGGGTGTTCTTAAAAGCAAGTAAAGGACTGTTTTTTTCCACAAGGTGACGGTATAGTTTTTTAACTGATCTTTTAACAAACCAATTCGCAAATCCTAAAATGTCAATCAACAACATACGCGCCGCCTTCAAAAAGCGTAGAAAGTTCATTTTTATTCTGCTGCGATTTTTAAGAGCGTCCTTATCTGCCGCAATACTTTCCTTGAGCTCGGAAATTGCGGAATAATTCGGTGGAAAAAGTATATCCAAATGTTTTTCCATAACCAAATTCTATTGCAATTATAATGAAAATTATACTCTCCTGTAGGGTTAAGCCGATTGTTTTAAAATTTCAAATCTTACCCGGGAGAATAATAAACTAGGCCCTCGGGTGAGAAGCGCTGTATACATCTTTCAGGCGCTGCATTGAGACGTGAGTATATATCTGGGTATTTGAAATACTTGTGTGCCCTAAAAGTTCCTGGACTACACGCAGGTCAGCGCCTTTTTCAAGCATTTTTGTAGCAAAAGAATGCCTGAAAACGTGCGGCGTAACTTTTTTTGGAAGCTGGATATCCTCAACCACGCTCTTTAAAGCCTTTCTTATACTCTGATTTTGAAGGCGGTAGCCTGCATAGTTTATGAACACAGGGTCTTTGGGGCCTTTCTTTGCCGCTCCCTGTTGGCAAATCATATCTGCAACATTGTTTATGTAATTATGCAGAAACTCCTTTGTCCTGTCAGGAATAAGGACTATACGCTCTTTTGCACCCTTACCGAAAACCACAATCTCATTTTGATTGAGATTAAGATTTTCATAGTTCAACCCCGACAGTTCGCTGATACGCATCCCCGAAACCCACAAAAGCTCCAGTATAACCCTGTTTCTGTACCCTGCGGGAGTTTCTATCTTAATGTTTGTAAGTATGTTCTCCACTTCATCCTGCGTCAGAAACTTAGGCAAAGACTTGGTTTGCTTGGGCCCTTTTACCAAATCCACAGGGTTGAAATCAACAACTTCACGGGTAAACAAAAATCTGTAAAAAGCCCTGATAGAAGCAATTTTCCTTGCTATAGTAGTTTTCGAGTACTCAAACCGCTGGATAAAGTGCAAATACTCGCTGAACTTTTGATTAGTTACCTCTGTTATCTCCGTATCTTCAAGCCATATCAAAAATGTCATATTGTCAGACACGTAAGCGCGCGCAGTATGCACGGAAAAATTCTTCTCTTTCAGCAAATACTGCTCAAACTCATTCAAATAGTTTTTAGAATTTAAACTTATCCCCATATCAACTAATATAAACTAAGTATTCATTTTTGTAAAAAAATCAATTATATTATAATTGTAAAGTTCCCCGTTTAATATATAATAAAAAGCAAGTACAAGGAAGGACTCCTGATTAAAATGCAGGACGGTTTTAACAATACAGACTCTTTAGAGCTTCAGATGAGGAAATCCTCGGTAGTGCAAGAGCGCGCCGGACTGGTTGCCGTGCACATGTACAAGCAGTTTTTGGACTTTCAGCAGTCTACTCAAAACACAAACGAGATGTTCATAAAAATAGTGGACAACATGAAACAAGTTGTTGATTACCTGAAACAGTCCTTTAGCGTAAGAAACATCCCTACCCAAAACGTAAACTTTGAAGTGGATTCAACCCAAACACTCGCCCTTATAAACATATTGTGGCACACAATAAGCTTTACAAGCCGCTTTAACTCAGACCCCAAAGCGCTCCCGAGAGACGGAGCCATTCCTTTATTTTGCGGCAGAATTTTTGCCCTGAACGGAAGCTATCATAACATTACAAAAGATACGCAAGACCCTGAAAGTCAAATGAAGGCAATGCTTGAGAACGAAATAGCATCGCTGTACATTCCTGCCGAGAAAACAAGAAGCTCGATTATTACTATCAGACATAAAAATAATCAGGAGTTTCTTGTAACGCAGCCTGACGCCTCAAGAGAATTTCTGCTCAAAGTAGTAGAAATAGTCTGCGCAGGAGGACAGTTCCACGAGCAGGGACGCTTAAGCAGGTGCGAAACCGGCGATGACGTAAGTAATTAACCCCGAATAAGAATACATATACGGCGGAAGAAAGGCAAATACGGCGCCCCTTTTGGGGTATATAAACGGCGAAAAAGCTTAGCTTGAATAGCCGAACATAATAATTTTCTTTTTAAGGGCAGCAAAAAAGCTGCCTCCTTTTTTGCTCTCGGGAATTTCAACAGACTCAACAAGCCTGAAGAGCTCTTGCTCTAAAGCTTTTTCATTCTTATGAAACTTATTATATTCTTCAAATCTCATAATATCCGTACCCACTACTCTTATATCACTATTCCCATTGTCGGTTATTTTTAAAAGGAACTTTAAGTTTTGGTTAAGTTTTGTAACAAGAATCTCCTTGTGCTAAACTAAACTTATGGAAACAAGTATCATCTGCAAAGACTTAAACGGCACAAAGGCTCTGGCTGAAATTTTTGCACAAGCTGTAAAAACTAACGGGTGCTTTGTTTCACTTTTCGGTGAAATCGGCGCGGGTAAAACAACCTTCACCAAATACGCGCTAAAGTCTATCGGTGTAGAAAAAAAGGTCACAAGCCCGAGTTTTGTCATACTGAACGAATACCACGGCAGCCACCTCCCCGTCTATCATTTCGACCTATACAGACTGGAAAATGAAGGCCTCAAAACAATCAGCGAAGAGCTTAGGGAGTACTCCCGCGAAGGCGTTTTAACACTCGTAGAGTGGGCGGACTACGGTATAACAGAGCTTCCTTTTGACAGATTGAACATTCACATCTCCTACGGCAGCGGGGATGAAAGAGTTTTTAAGTTTGAAAGCGCAAGCGATAAACATACAGGCATTATTAAAAAGATAGAGGAAAAATGGTCTCACCAAAAGCCGCAAAAAATATTTTGACAATTGACACATCGCTCAACAAAGGCTACATAACCTTCAACGGCGCCTCTAAAGTCATTGAAAGCGACGCAATGAACTACCACAGCGCCTATCTTGTCGGTGAAATAAAAAAAATTCTAAACGGGCAAAAGCCGGAAGTCATAGGGGTTGATGCAGGCCCGGGAAGTTTCACGGGAATCCGCGTTGGCGTAACCGTGGCAAGGGTCATGGGGCAGCAGCTTAAGTGCAAAGTTGTTCCAGTAAGCTCCTGCGAGATTCTTAGCGAAGCAAACAACCGCAGCATAGTAATAATGGACGCGCGCAGAGGAATGTACTATTTCTACCACGAAGAAAAAACTACGCTCATCTCAAGGGCGGAAATCGAGCTTATACCTCCCCAAAGCGTCATCTGTGACAACAGTTCACTTGATATGCTTAAAGGTTTTGGCTTTGACGCAAGAAGTTACGAAAAAGAAAACCTGCCTCTGGGCGAAACCCTTGCGCGGTTAACAGAGGAAAAACTGCAAAGCGAAGAAGAGTTCAGCTGGGCAAGCGTAAAACCGCTTTACATTCAAACTCCCCCTATTTTCGGACAAAAATAGCCCGAACAGTACTACGGTTAATAGTCTTCCAACTTGACCCTGAGACCGTTTGCACGGATATCAAAAGTTTTTTCCTCCAGCGACAACAGCCCTATTTCACCGTTCACGCGGTTTAAAGACCAGCCTCCAAGATAAACCCTCGTGCCGTTTTTCTGCCATGCGTAAGCAAGCACTATTGCCTCATTGTAGTCAACGGAACTCCAGCCCAGCGGCAGTATGTCCCACCTCACCGTATCTAAATTTATATCCGTTCGGTTCTTCCAAAAACCCTTAATAGCATCATTGAGCTCCGGACATTTACGGTAGCGCATATTGCCTTCATCGTCATACACCATCATCCATAGGTAAGTCATATAGTTGCCCGAGCGCAAAGAACCGACTTTTTCCTTAAGGAGAATCGCTTTAGAATCTGCAGACCAGTCAACTATAACAAAAGCGTTGTACAAATCCCTTACAAATTCATATGTGCCGCCTTGCGGATTGTCTTTCTTGTCCGCCTTCATAATATGGGCGTTGAGCATCCTGTTTATTCTCGAACCCCTCTTTTCAAGAGGCATAATGAGCGCCTCCGATGACACCTGATTTTCAGAAGGAGCGTAATAGTACTGTGTCACTGCCATTTTCTTGAAGTCAGGAGAAACTACACCCTGAGAACGGGCCGAAAGGTCTTTCGTGATTTTCGAAATATTGATATCCTGAGTACCCGGAGGCTTGTTGTAGAGCGCTAAATACTTCTTGGGCGGCTCTATGGGCTTCATTTTTTCATCAACCGGATGCTTATACTCGGGCACTTTTCTCTCGGACAAAGGGACAGAAGACGCTTTTTCTTTCCACTCGTCAACCGTATGCACCATTTGCTGACTGGGAGGAACAGGCTCTTCCTTCTTTTTTCTCTGGTACCATTTTCTTTTTTGAACCGCCCCTTGTGCATCTTGAGAAGCGTCGTTTACTAAAACAGTCTTGCCGTCAGATGAGTACTTAGGCTCTTCCGTCTCAAACTCCCACTCCAGTTCGGGAAAAGTTCTGGTTTCAACGTTGGAAATTTCAATAAGTTCCGCCAGAGTCCAATCGTTAAAATCTATCATAGGGGTTGTTCCCACAATAACTTTTTCAATTTTGCCGAAAGTGACAACCTCTATGAACTTGTCTTTTCTATCCTCATAGTTTATGGCGTTTACAACGGCAGTCTTTCGCTGCTCAAACTTCACCGCATGTTTGACCTGCGCTTTGCGCTCCTCAACACGAAGTGTAGTCATTATTTTTTCTTTTTTCTGGTCAATTTTAAACTTCCTGTTTATGGCCTTTTTTGCAGCGGTTATCCTTAGCTTTTCACTCGTCCAGTCAACAGCTTTCTTAACTGGAGGAATACGCATAACAGTCTGCTTGCACACCCACTTAACACCGTCCACAGGCCCTAAAAAAGCATGGGCGCTGTGAGCCTGCGCAAAAATAAATAAAAACAGTATTAATGCGGCAAGCCTTTTGTTTTTTTTCACTTCAGCAAACCTTCTTTAATGGCATAAACCGCAGCTTTTGTCCGGTCTGAAATGTAGAGCTTCTGTAAAATGCTGTGAACGTGGGCTTTTGTCGTCGCCAAAGATACAACAAGTCTTTCTGAAATTTCAGGATTTGAAAGGCCCTCAACTATCAGCGCCAAAACTTCAAGTTCGCGCTTTGTAAGTCCGTACTTGTTCTTACCGCCGCTTGAGATAACACTGTCCTGCGCTTTTTCCTCATCTTCGCCCTGTTCCGAATTTACGGCAGACAAAACAAGTCTCGCTATTTGCGGGTCGAGCCATCCGGCTTTTTGATTAACCGCGTTGATAGCATTGATAAGGGTTTCGGGACTTGAGCCTTTCATAATGTAACCGTCTGCCCCCGCTTTAAGCGCAGCGAAAACATCTTCGCTTTCATCCCTGGATGTAAACATAAGTACGGAAGAATTAATAGCCATTTCTTTTATCTTTTTTGTAGCTTCGATGCCGTCAATTTTAGGGAGTCCTATATCCATTAAAATGACATCGGGCAAATGCTTCTGGGCCATCACGACACCTTCTGTTCCGTCCTGTGCCTGACCGACAAGCTCAAACCCGGGAGTGTTGTCTATAACCATAGCCGTCCCGAGACGCGTCATTACGTGGTCTTCAACCAGCAATATCTTTACTTTTTCATTCATATTAAAACCCTATTTTCCGTAACTGCATTTTTAAGAAGAAAGAAGAACTCGCTCCCCTTGCCGCCGCTGTCTAACTCACTCTCCGCCCATATTTTCCCGTTGTGGGCCTCAACAATTTGTCTGGATAAATACAGGCCCAAACCTGTTGAGCAGGCGCGCTTCCTGCTTGTACCCTGAGAAAATCTTTTAAATAATTTATCAATGTCCTGCGCGCTCAAGCCTGAACCATAGTCCTTTACGGACAGCTTAACATCTCTCTCTTCCTGTACTGTCTTAATTTCAATACTTGAAGCATCCTCACTGTGTTTAATGGCATTTCCCACAAGATTCAGCACAACCCTTCTTATCTCGTTTCTGTCCGCATTAATTATAAACTCATTATTGCCGTCAAACAAAAGCTTCAAATCCTTTTCCTTGACAAGGGGCTCAATCTCTTTTATGCACTGTCCGACTAAACCGTTCAAACAAAACTGTGTCTTGCAAAGGTGCAGTCTGCCGGATTCATATCTGTAAACCTCCAGAAGCGCATTTACAAGGCCTAACATATCCTCGTTACTTTGTTTCATTGTAGAGAGAAATACTTCCTGTTTCTCCGTAACATCTCCCAGCGATTTGTTCAACATAAACTCCAAACCGCTTATGGCAGCCAGAAGAGGCGTTCTCAAATCGTGCGTGAGGGTTGCAATAAAGTCATCTCTCAAACGTTCATTCTCTTTTTGATACGAAACATCTCTTACTACGGCCACGTAAAACTCGTTGTTTTCATCAAACACGGGAGCGACATTGACCTCTACGGGCACTTTTTGCTCTTTTTTATAATTAAGCAGGTAAAAATCCCTCAAATAAAAAGGCTCGTCATTCCTTAGAATACCCGCCGCCTTCTTGTCTTTTTCGCTTATTACTATTTCAAAAAAGTTTTTGCCCCTCAGTTCATTCTCACACAGTCCGAACAGCTCTTCGCTTGCTTTATTTGCCTGCATCAGTGAATAATTTTTATCAAAAATCACAATACCGTCTGCACAATTGTCAATTATGGCGCTCATCTTTAAGTTGGCCACCGTAAGGTCAGATGTTCTTCGCCTCACAGTCTCTTCTAAAACCGTAGAGTGTTCTTCAAGCTTCTTGTTCGCTTCTTCGAGTTCGCGTATCTTGTTTTCAAGCTGCACCTTTAACTTTGTACGCTCTATACCGTTTTTAATGTTGATAACAAGGTCGTTATTTTGCCAGGGCTTTTCTATATACTTAAAAATTCCCAGTTCGTTAATAGCCTTAATAGCGTTTTCTTTGTCCGCATAACCCGTCAAAAGTATTTGAGTACAATTAGGGTGAAGTTCTTTTGCCGCACTTAAAAACTCCAAACCGTTCATTTTAGGCATAATAAAATCAGAAACAATCAAATCCACACTTTCCGACTTTAAAAACTCGAGCGCATCAAGCGGCGCATTAAATGCATAGATGTCTTTGTAACCTTCCAGGCCCAGCAACATTTTTAATGTCTTGGTCACCATAGGCTCATCATCAACTATAAGTATCTTCCCCACGCTTAGCATAACAACAACATAACCTCTTTTTGGCATATAGACAAATAAGTTAACAAAAGTATAGATTTTTCGGGCATTTGACAAATTATTTCATTCGTATGTTTTATACATGCGTAAGTCGAAAGTAAACCGGAGCTCTTCTTGCAGGCAACGAAGAAGCCTTGCGGGAGAAGGTTTACCTGTAAAACCCAAATACCGATAGGTATTACAATCAAAACAAGAAGTAAAAATAGTTAACAATACATTGTAATAGCATTGAAGGGTATGAGATAATTTCATTTAACGAGGAAGCTGATGAAGCTTAATTTAAACGGTCATGGACATTCCGAAAGATATGACGAGCCCGTGTTTAAAAAGAGAGACGGCCTGCAATATTCCTTCCCCCAAAAAAGTATATACGAACTCAATAATTCTTCTATAACCCCCGTGACCTTTACAGGTATTAGGAATATAAAACAAATGACAAATATTGCTTCCGGCCTTCAGGGCAGGATGAAGGCAATAAAAGGCCTGCCCAAAATATTTAGCAGGCAGACTACTTATAAAAACTACAGCAAAATTTTCGCCGATATAGACATAAACAATAATGACCGCGCAACCGTACTTCTTAAAAAAATTCAAGGCGAAAAAAGCCCGTACAATGTAATAGTCGACAAAAACGCGGACACTATAACATTTGTAGACAAAACAATAAAGCGAAAACTTGCGGAAGGCCTGCTTTACCCTGCAAAAAATTTATTTCTCGATATAGGAAACTACCTTTTCAAAGGTTTGAAAAAAGTTTCGTTTCTTAGTGAAAATAAATATATAAACGATGCTTATAACTCCGGAATTTTAACAAAAAGACGCAATCAGAACGCTTTGATGTATTCTTTTAACTCCCTCAACGGTATGCTCGATAAGTATGTAAATAATAAAGGTATAAGGAGTTCTGCCGAAGAATACGCAAGGAGTATAGTCTACAACCTGAAAGGCGACAAAGGAAATTATGATACCAGAAGCGAAAGAGCGCTAAACCGCCTTGCAACAGGACTTGTCTCGGCAAGTTTTGTAGAAAGGGATTTCTACAACATCTCACGCTTGCAAAACGACAATGATGCCATGGCTAAAAAGACAGGTAAACAAAGAAAAAAACAAGAAGTTACCCGAATAGGCCTCATGGCATTTTTAACCTTCGTGACTTTGGGCGCTTTTTCAAAATTCACAAACAAAAGCAAATATGCCGCCACTGCAGTCATTGCAGGGACAACATTGATTTCCGAAATAATAGCCAGGGTAGCAAACGGGACGCCTTTAACCCCGTTAAGTCCCAACAGCGCAAAAAAACACAGGGCAAATTTAATTGAAAAAGGTAAATTTATAGACAATAAAAACAAAAAACCTGACACTCCTCAAAGCCCGCCGCCGACTATTCTTGGAGAAAATAAGTACCGATATTTAAATACTGACGATGTAAACGGATTTCTCAAAGACCTGCAAAAAGGCTTACCGGCAGACAAAACCGATAATATTTTTCCGCTGCGGTTTAAGGGCGATGATATAGAAGAAGACAACGACGATATAGACACAGAAGAAAAAAAACAGACAGAAAAACCTGACTACAAACAAGAAAAAGAAAACGTAAAAAAAGGTGTTAAAGTAGCCCTTGGAGCAGCAGGCGCATTTGTTTTGGCAAGTACGGGCTATGTTTATGCATCCTCAAAAAGCTCAACACTAAAAGGCATAAACGGGTTGATTGTCAGAGCCGGCGAAAAAGCTTACGACAAAATCTTTAAAAAGAACTTCATTGTTGAAAAACGACCAACGGACGCCATTGTTAAAAACCTTAAAGACCAAAAATATAGCGATTTGATAAGAGAATACGCAAAAACCCTTCGCGTTAATACCGTAAACCCCATAATGTCCAGACTAAGAGGGCGTGAAAGGATGTGCTACCAAATGGGAAGAACGAAAAACGCACTTGCTATGCCATTTTCTTTCATAACATACCCGATTAAATTTATATGGAACACAATAAGCTTACCTGCACGCAAATTGCATGAAAAATTAAACAAAAATGTCATAAAAAAACCGGAAGCAACTTTCAGGACTTACAGAATAAAAAAATTGCCTCCGGAAATTTCTATATCCGCTAAAAAGTTATCGTCAGCCGAAAGAAGCACCCGGGCAAAGAGTATGTCCAAACACAAAAGTAAATTTCTTGCATTCTATGAAGAGACATCTAAAAAATTTGTCATGGAAGAAGTCGGACAGGAAGACAAACTGCAGTCACTATATAAGACATTCAACAAAAAAATGATTGAACTTAAAAAAGGCATGATATCTCAAGATGAATATAATAATTTTGTTGAACAGACTATTGACAGGACCTTTAACAGTATGAACTTCTCTCAACAGTCAACTAAATCACTTGCGTCATTCTCAAGAATCTTCGTGACCCTTATAACAAGTTATTTCTTTATAAACGACTACAGAAACCAGGTATTAATAGAGTCTGACGGGCAGGATACGCAAAGAGCTAAAGAAGTAACTAATGAACGTATAATGCAAAAAGTTGCCAATCTTATACTAAACTCAATGTTTATGATGCTCTTCAATACTACATTCTCTAAAACACTTAACTCGGGCTTAATAGGAGCCACGGCGGTAGCTGCTGCAACCGAAATGACTAACGAAAGTGCGGTAAGGTTAGTCATAGGCACGCCTATAGAAAAAATGAGTAAAGATGAAATCCTGAAACACGAAAAAGAAAACTACTATGATGAGAGCATGAAGGGCAAATGGTTCAGGGCTGTCAGTACACTGACAGGCAAAAAACCGTTAAGCGAAAAAGCTAAACAGGAGTAAACTCGGCTCTTTTCAGTCCTTCGGACACCGTCCCTTCTGCGGCTTACTTCATTCTCCGGGAAGAAGACCTGTCATTCCTCATTTTATTTGATTATTCTTTGTGTTAAAATTCCCTTATTGCATCAGAAAGCACATTAAAAGGATAAACAACAAATGACGAGCACATTAGAGAAAATGCTAAAGTCGGGTGTAGAGAATAATACGCCTGAAGATATAAAGTCGGATAAAGTTTTCGACTACACCAACGATAACGGATTCACTTTCACGCTAACCCGTGAATTGGTATATAAACTTGATTTAAAAAGTTGGTTTGACGCCTACGAAAAAGAGGCGCAAGTGTCCACAGCAGGCATACGAGGCCCTCAAAACATCTTATACCCGCACGACACAAGGTTTCCGATTAATACTATAGGGGTAACACTCGCAACACTTGCAAAAGCGCTTGTTCTCCTTGAAAAATATCCCGCCAAAGAACTCGTAAAGTTGTGCGCGAGCGAAGTGCGCTACAACAGCAGGATTTACCTTGACATCATCTCCAGAATACAGGCAGCGCAGGGAATAACCACAATAATTCCCACAAACAAACAAACCATACCCATATGGCTCGCTTCATTTCTTGCCTTCAAACTGGACCTTGTCGGAGCCGAATATATCACAAGCTCACACGGTATAAGCGTTAAAAATGCGACAAAAGACCTCAATGACCAGGGCTCCCAGTTTTTACCTTCGGAAAGTCTTGAGTTTGTAGGTAAAATAAGAGAAATCCTAAACACAGCGGAAAATGAAGGAAAGTATGAAATTAAATTCTCATCCGCTCAAGACGCCGGGATAAACCAGGACGTTATGAGCAGACTGAATAACGGCATTGACTTATACACAGAGTACCTCAAAGAAGGGGTTGCCTGCAGAGAAAATATTGAACAGATAAAAAAAAGCGGCAAAAAAATTGTTATAGACTCAGCAGGAGGCTGCTCTTACAATACACTGGGCAAAATACTTGAAAAACTTGAAATAGCAGACCATTTTCACTGGCTCAATATTGAGGAAGACCCGTTTTTCCACGGTATAGGCAAAGACGTCATCGACGGGGCTTTCTATGATTGGTCGCTGGATGTAACCGTTGTAGCCAAAAACGAAAAAGGCGAAGAGTACTTTCCGGTAATAAACTCTCTAAACTACGGAGAGAAACTGGCTCAAATGCCCATAGGGACAGTGTCACTCATCACAGACCCCGACCACGACAGACTAAACATAGTCCAAATTGAAGACGCCAAAAATACAGCTAAGGTAAAATCTGCAGGCGTCGACTACGTTAAGCTGAATGATGAGCGCATACTTTCGGTATACAGCGCCAATCAGGCTTTTTTAATGATTATGGACTACTGGGCAAAACAATTAAAATCAAGAGGGGTCTTCGACAAGCACAAAAGGTTTATAGTGAAGACTACGGCAAGTTCAAAAAGTTGGGATGAGTGGGCTGAAAACAACAATGTCGAAGTTATCAATACCCCCGTGGGCTTCAAAGAAATAGCAAACGTAACTAAAAAAATAGAGGCGAAAATTGCCAAAAACGAACAAGATATAACTGTAGAAGATATTTTCGGCAATACTATACATCTCGGAAACTCGCCAAGAATGCTGTTCGGCGGGGAAGAATCAGGCGGTATGATTGTAGGGTCTGAAAATATGATAACTTCACGCAACGGCAGGCAGGCTCTCGCTATGCGCGAAAAGAGCGCATCTGAAGCAGTTATTATAGCTTCGGCGCTGATATGTTCTCTGGACATCCCGCTGTGGCAGCATCTTGAGAATATTTACGTTCAAAACGACATCAAAGCAAAATTCGACGTCAGGGAAGACATCTCGTATTACAACGAAAGTGAAGTAGACATTGCAAAACTAAAAGCTTCAAAACTTTCGGGCGAAGCAAAACGCACTAAAAACGACGTGTTTTATCTGGCGCTTGCAGTCGCTGTTAACGAAGGTAAAATAAGCTTTGAGGACGCAAAGAAAATACTTATTGACGCATTCCCAGATTTGGATTTTTCAAATCTTACAGAAGTTAAGTTTGTCGGAGACGGCACATACCTGAACTTCAGCGACAAATTTGTTGAAATCCGCCCGTCAGGAACTGACGCCAAAACCAAAGCTTACGCAGGCGGACTGAACAAAGAAGAGCTTCTAAACTGGGCAAGGACTTTGGGCAACTACGGAGGAGACTTAAACAAAGAGTATTTGCAGCATTTAGGTCAGTCCTACGTAAATGAAGCCAAGGATAAATCTTTAAAAATGTATGACCATTTTGCAAATAAAGATGCAAATTTCGAAAAATTTGAGGTCAAAGACTACTCTAACCTATTAAACAAATAACTGCTGCGCCGTTTTCATCTGCCGCTCGCTCCTTATGCTAAAAAATACCCCCGAAGTATCGGGTGGTATTTCTTGTTATTTATCTTTAAAAACTATATATGTTTTTCGATATTTGAAACGATTGAAGACTTTGGCATTAAACCGACCAAAACTTCTTTTGCTTCTCCGTTTTTGAATATTAAAAGACTTGGAAGTCCGCTTATCTGATATTCTTTGGCAGTCTTAAAATTATCGTCGGTATTCACTTTTACAACTTTTATTTTACCGTCAAACTCATTGGCAATTTCATCCAAAACCGGACCCAATTTTCTGCACGGGCCGCACCATGGCGCCCAAAAATCAACAACTGTAAGTTTATCGCTTTTTAAAACTTCATCCTCAAAGCTCATATCGTTTACTTCAAGTACATTTGACATCTAAACTCTCCTTTTAAACCTGTACTGCATTACTTCGAATCCGCAATTACATGCAAATACATTTACGTATTATAATATATTACAATGAATATTGACAAGATAGTCGAAAAGTTAAAAGAAGACAATAGCTCGAACAGAGTAATTCGAACCGAGTTTGTTGAGTTTATGGAAAGCTTGAGCCGGCAGCACACAGGGGCGGACGGTCAGTCCGGCACTCTGGGCGTTTCGATAGCCGCCGTTGACACCGAGCAGTTGATGAAGAATGAATTTACTGCCCATGATGTCCGCAAGGACGCGAATGGAGTCCGTAAAACGGGTAAAATGAGCGGACAAATCTCTGATTTGCAGGGCGGAGGGAAGATTGACTTAAGGCATGCCAACATCCCATACCTTGTACTGATTTGCTGCATTTTAAGCCTGCGAACAAATGACAAGACCACCTACCCAAGCTCTATGCGCATGCTGGAGCTTGCAAAAACACCCTGCGAGATGGCAAAAGTAGACGAAGAAAAGCTCGCACAGGCCATCTACCCCGTAGGTTTTTACAAAAATAAAGCAAGGCAGATTAAAAAACTGTCAAAAATTCTTTGTGAAAAAATGGACTCCAAAGTGCCCGACAGCATTGAAGAACTCGTAAAATTTGACGGCGTGGGCAGAAAGACCGCTAATCTTGTTCTGACAAAAGGTTTCGGCATACCTGCAATATGTGTAGATGTCCACGTGCACCGCATTTGCAACCGCCTGGGGTATGTCAACACAAAAACTCCCGAAGAAACAGAGTTTGCGCTTAGGAAAAAACTCCCAAAGAAATACTGGATAGACTTTAACACCCTTCTGGTAACCCACGGACAAAACATCTGCAAGCCCGGTAAACCCCTGTGCGGAAAATGCTCGATTTCAAAGTACTGCGGGTATTTCAAAGTCCTCTAAGTTATCGATGCAATAAGCCTGAAATAGAGTATAATGTACTTGCAAAGGCTAATTGATAAATGGAGAACGAAATATGAATATGAAAAAGGGTTTTACTTTGGCGGAAGTTCTGCTTACTCTGGCGATTATCGGAGTTGTAGCGGCGCTTACCATTCCCGCTGTGGTAACTAAAGTCACCAAAGACCAATATGTTACGGGATTGAAGAAGGCTTACAATACCCTGAAAGCTGTCGAGCGAGAAGCAAGACAAGAGTATGGTGATATGGAGAACTGGATCTGGTCTGTAGGAGGAAGAGGTTCAGACCCCACAGCTGACTTTGAAAAATACTTTCTGCCCCACTTCGACGTCTTAAAAAACTGCGGGGCGACAACAGAAGAAGGCTGCTTTGCGGAGGGGATTACACGACTGGATGGCAGCACTTATGGTGACCTCAGCGACCCCTCATTTTACAAAATAGTAACATCTGACGGTATGTCCTGGGCATATGAGAAACTCAGCAGCACAACTCCTCTGTATACTCGGGGCTGGTTCTATATAGATGTCAACGGCTTAAAGGGCCCGAACATACTTGGCAGAGATATATTTTTATTTGACGTCTTCCCTTCAAATCTGGGGATTAAACCTGTAGGTTCTTATGACAGCAACGGCATTACCCCGACTACGACAAGTACTGTTGATTCAGGCTGCAACACTTCTTTCGGCGGCATGTTCTGCGCCGTGAAAGTCCTCTCTGAAGGAGCTATGAACTACTAATGAATGGAGAACAAAATATGAAAAAGAATGCGTTTACGCTCGCAGAGGTGCTTTTAACCTTGGCGATTATCGGCGTTGTAGCAGCGCTCACCATTCCCGCCGTTGTAACCAAAGTCACTAAAGACCAATATGTTACAGGCCTTAAAAAGGCTTACAATACACTTAAGGCTGTTGAAAGAGAAGCAAGAGAAGTGCACGGCCCTATGGAGAATTGGAACTGGGGTGCTAACGTAACAGCCGAATTTGAAAAATACTTCCTCCCCCATTTTGACGTATTAAAAAATTGTAAAGCAACAACAGATAAAGGCTGCTTTGCGGAGGGGCTTACAACCCTGAACGGCTACTCTGCGGGTCACTTCAACACCACCCAATATTACAAAATAGTAACATCTGACGGCATGTCCTGGTCGTATACAAAATCCGGTATCACAACTCCTCTGACTAATCGCGGCTTTTTCCGTGTAGATGTCAACGGTTTAAAAGGTCCCAACAGGTACGGCAGAGATAGATTTGATTTTTTCGTCTTTCCTTCAAATCTGGGTATTAAACCGAACGGTTCTTATAATGGCAACGGCGTTACCCCAATTCCGACAAGTGATGTTAATTCAGACTGCAACACTTCTTCCAACGGCTACTACTGCGCCGCAAAAGTCCTAGCGGAAGGCACCATGAATTATTAATCTTTATTCTTATTATATTACAGTTTTTAAAGTCCCTCTTTTCTTATAATTTGAGGGACTTTTTGCGCAAAACGGCTTTATTTTTCCTTATATATATTAATTAAAAAACATCCTATTTCTTGCACTGAGCCATAAAAAGTACTATACTGGCTCAATATATAAATTTTTAATTTTTATCAAGAAATAAAATAACGAGAACAAAAAGGAGAAATGCTTATGCAAAGAGAATGCGCAAGCCGACAGCCCGTAGTGGGCGCGAAAGCGCTCGCACAGGGCGTGAAGATGGGCGACGTAGGAATTTCTTTCAGAAATTCTACAGGAGCAAATGCGTTTACGCTAGCAGAGGTGCTTTTAACTTTGGCGATTATCGGCGTTGTGGCAGCGCTTACCATTCCCGCTGTTGTAACAAAAGTCACTAAAGACCAGTATGTTGTCGGGCTTAAAAAAGCCTACAACACGCTAAAAGCTGTTGAGCGTGAAGCTGTACAAGAACACGGGCCAACAGAGAACTGGAATTTAGGCCATTCGACTCCCCAATATGACCCTACGAAAGACTTTGAAAAATACTTCTTACCGCATCTTGACGTTTTAAAAAACTGCGGTAGCGATACAACCGAAAGAGGATGTTGGGCGGAAGATGTTACAGACTTAAATGGTAGTTGGGTATTTAACCTCAACGATTCTGGTGAAGTTTACAGATTCATTACATCTGACGGTATGGCTTGGGCGTATGAAGATGCAACCTATTATGTAGACAAGTCTGCTATTCGTGCCATAATCTATGTCGATGTTAACGGTTTAAAGGGTCCCAACAAGTATGGCAGGGATGTATTTGCATTTTCTTTCTTTCCTTTTAACCTGGGTATTAAACCTGCAGGCTCGTATGATGACTATTATGGCCAGTCAAGACCGATTTCGACAAGTGATGTTAATTCAAGCTGCAAAATCGACACTTCTTTCCACGGCCAAGGCTACTACTGCGCCGCAAAGGTCCTCTCTGAAGGGGCAATGAACTACTAGATACTTAGCTGATAAATCTCGAACAAACCACCAAAAGCACCCTCAAACAAAAAGCAGAGAGTGCTTTTAAGCAAACATTTTACGAACTAAATCCGAGGGTCAGGCGCAGTGTGGCCCATCAGGTATTTATCAAGACTGTATAAACCGCAGGTACAATCCTGGAATGATTGCAGCTTTTCAATCATATTAACAAATTTGTTTTCTTCCTCTACCTGCTCTGTGACAAACCACTGAAGGAATATAACTGTAGCATGGTCGTTTATGCTTTGTGCATACTCGTACATACTTACTATATTGCCCGTCACAAATTTTTCATGGCTTAATGCATCCTCAAACACATTAATAGGGTTTATCCAGTTCGCATCGGTAGATTCAATGCGCTCCATAACAATTTTTTGATTGGCGAGCAGTAAATAATCATAAATTCTTCTGGCATGCTCCATTTCTTCCGTTGCCTGTTCGTGCATGTATTTGCCGAAACCATCCATAGAAATTTGCTTAAAATATGTTGCCATAGCCAGATATTTGTACGCTGAAAACAGCTCATTATTAAGCTGTTTATTCAGCTTTTCAACCATAGTAGTATTCATAGTAATTTCCTTTCATAATTATTTATTTGACCACAAGCCGTGTATATTACAGTTTTCTCTTGCAAATATATCCTTGCCGGCACAGTTGCATTTAAGCTCCATCTTAGGCTCTTCACCGGGATACAAATACTCTCTTTTAACATATTTTTCATCAGATGAAATAACTTCAATAAACTGTATGTAGTGCTCCGGCTCCATAGGGTGAGGAGCGGAACCAACCTTGATAACCTTTCCGCCTTCTATGTCCTCGACAACCGGAACGTGCTTTTCGATAGCGCCATCATGTGTATTGGGAATAAGGAGTTCCATTTCCTGGTCACAGCATACCAATTTCCCATAGCCACTGAGTACTATTTCCACCATGTTGTTGCATATGTTACATTTGTACAGCTCAAGTTTGTTTGTCATTTTTTCCTCCGTTTCAATGATAGCGCTGCCTGCATTTTTTATTCGCTGCTCATGACAAGACTCAAGTATTCTTGACTCTTTACTTGCTTCTTATAATAAAATGCAAACTTTGCCTTTTGTACTAACCAACTAACTAATTTTCCGTTTTTTGTGTATAATGTACTAACTATACAACAATCTCTGGAGCATTTAAATGAAAAACGAAGCAAATGACAAAGATATTTACAATGGAGCGCAAGTTTTACTAAAGTCATTGGAAGCAGAGGGTGTCAACGAAATCTTCGGTTACCCCGGCGGCGTTATTCTGACAATTTATGAAGCATTATACAACCAGGAAGCCATTAAACACTACCTTGTAAGACACGAACAAGCTGCAATACACGCGGCGGAAGGCTATGCCCGTGCAACAGGAAAAGTTGGTGTTGCTCTGGTAACTTCGGGACCCGGCGCTTGTAACGCCATAACAGGCATAGCTAACGCTTACTATGACGGTTATCCGATTGTTGTTTTCACGGGACAGGTAGCACTCGAGCAGATAGGAAACGACGCCTTTCAAGAGGCGGACATTGTCGGCATAACACGCTCGTGCTGCAAGCACAATTATCTCGTTAAAAGCATTAAAGACCTGCCGAGAATAGTAAAAGAAGCCTTTCATATAGCCTCAACAGGTAAACCCGGGCCTGTTGTGGTAGATTTACCCAAAGACATTCTCGTACAGACAAGTAGATTTAACTACCCGACAGAGGTAAAGCTCGCAGGTTATAACCCTACATACAAGGGCCACCCCCTTCAGGTTGTAAAGGCGCTAAAGCTTTTAAAAGAAGCTCAAAGACCTGTAATTATAGCAGGCGGCGGCGTCTTGTCGTCAGGTGCCTGCGAAGAGCTTACAAAACTGGCTCAAATGCTTGAAATCCCCGTAACGCATACCCTCATGGGTACGGGAACTTACCCTGCCGACTGTCCCAAGTACCTTGGCATGCTCGGTATGCACGGTAATTACTGGGCAAACTACGCAGTTGTGAATGCCGATGTAATAGTCGCACTGGGAACAAGATTCAATGACCGCATAACAGGCTGTTTAAAGCGTTTTGCAAGAGATTCGCAGGTAGTTCACGTTGACATAGACCCTTGTTCAATAAGTAAAAACGTAAAAGTCGATATTCCTATTGTCGGAGACGTTAAAAACGTGCTGCAGTCAATGATAGAGCGTATTGAGAAAAAAGGCTGGGTTACAGACCACAAACAGCGCGAAATTTGGTTTAAACAGATTGATGAATGGAAGCAAAAACGCGCCCTCCCTATGGTCAACTCGGAAAAAATGAGTGCTATAGACGTTATAGAAACTATTTACAAACACACAAAAGATTTATGCCCCATTGTCTGTACGGAAGTCGGACAACACCAAATGTGGACAGCGCAGCTGTTTAAGTTCAACGAACCGAGAAAGCTGATAACATCAGGCGGCTTGGGGACTATGGGCTTTGGCTTTCCCGCCGCCATGGGCGCATATGCGGGCATCAGAAATTGCAAAGGAAAGAACAATGTCGTCTTAAACATAGCCGGCGACGGCTCTCTGCAAATGAATATACAGGAACTCGCAACCTGTATGGACTACGGTTTTAAGGTTATTAACTGCGTTATTAACAACGGCTATCTGGGCATGGTAAGACAGTGGCAGGAAAAACTCTTTAACAAACACTACTCCCACACCAAAATATCCGCTCCCGACTTTGTTAAAGTGGCCGAAGCCTATGGTGCGCTTGGCATAAGAGTAGAAAAAGAAGAGGACATCATACCTGCACTGGACAAAGCGCTTGCGGCAGATACCCCCGTGATTATTGACTTTATTGTTGAAAACTTTGAAATGGTTTACCCGTGGGTACTTGCGGGCCAACCGTTAAACAAGGTGCTTTTATCAAACGACTGCCCTGTAGAATAATGCAAGAGGAATAGAAGATGAACCACACAATATCAATTTTAGTAACAAACGAATCGGGCGTACTTTCAAGAATTGTCGACCTCTTTTCAGGCAGGGGCTACAACATCGAGAGCCTGACTGTTGCACCTACTCTGGACAGGGCCTTTTCAAAAGTTACTATCGTTACCAAGGGTAACGAGGCAGCGCTTGAGCAAATTAACAAGCAGCTAAACCGTCTTATTCCCGTTATAAAAGTTATGGATTTACCTGTCAGCGACGCTATAGAGGCTGAAATGGCAATAGTTAAAATACATGCCAAAGATGAAGACAGGGCACAGATTTTAAGTATTGCACACACAACAGATTCAAAAATTATTGATGTTAACGATAAAAACTATACTATTCTGACAGTGGGCAACGATAAGAGCATAAACGCACTTATAGAGCTTCTAAAGCCGTTCGGCATAAAAGACCTCGTCAGGAGCGGCAAAGTCGCAATGTCAAAAAGTGCTAATTAAATAACAGTTTCTTGCACTCGGCAGCACTTACTGCACTAATTTGTTATTTGAATCGACATGCGCAATTTTAGGGGTGAATGTTTTTTGCTCTTCTTCATTAAGGAGCGCATAAGCAACTATAATAACCTTATCGCCCGGCTGTACAAGCCTTGCCGCGGCGCCGTTTATGCACACAATGCCCGAGTCTGCTTCACCTTCAATTACATAAGTGTGAAAACGTTCTCCGTTGTTAATATTTAAGACATCAACCTTCTGGTTAGCCTTTATCCCCGAGGCAGTCAAGAGCGTTTTATCTATTGTAACAGAACCCACGTAGTTCAAATTAGCATCTGTTACAGTTGCTCTGTGTATCTTGGCGTATAAAAATTCTGTTAACATAAGTTTATTTTAGCACCAAAATTGAAGTAAAATATTACAAATTATTAAGATTTAAAGTCAAAAATGTTATAAAAAATCCCTGGAGGGAATTAATAGAGTATAAGATTGAATAACTAAAGATGTTATAAAGTTTCTCTCTAATTCCTCTCTCTAATATGTGGTAAATTTACTGGCTCTCGGGTCAGTTTTTTTTATGTGCGTAAGCCGGACGCTAGACACGTAAGGCGTGGACGGTCAGTCCGCGACTGCAGTGTCGAACAATCGATGGCGCGAAGCAAGAAAAGAGGTAAGTCTACTTAGCCTCTTGCACCGAGCGCCAAGCCAAAAGACCCGAAGGGACTTATGGCCGCCGTTGACACTGGGCAGTTATGAAAATTTACTGCCCGTGATACTCGTAGGGTGCGGCTGAGCACGAGTGCGAAGAAGCAGGGACCCCACGCGACCAAGGAGTAGCTGAGGCTTGCCGAAGTGTACTTTTTGTAGCTGCTTTAGCAGCGTAGCGAAGGGGGTAATCTTTGATTTGACAGGCGGAATTCCGTTCAACTACTTCCCTATACAGAAATTCTCGAAAATATGCGTCAAAATCTCGTCAGTCACAAGCTCTCCGGTGATTTCATCCAAAGCCAGAAGTGCGGACTTGATGTCAATTGAAATTAAATCTTGCAATTGTTCAAGCCTGGTCTCGTTTAGCGCGTTTTCAAGCGCTCTTCTTGCCATGCGAAGGCACTCTTGCTGCCTTTGGTTAGTAGAAAACTCAAACTCCAGTTGGTCTAAACCGATAATTTTATCATAAATTGCATTCTTTAATTCGTCTATGCCAAAAAGCGTTACAGAGCTTACCTTTAGACCCTCTCCATCCGCGCAGATATCCGCTTTTGTTGAGATTAAGAGCTTTGGAACCCCTTGCGGACACATGGCAAAAATGGCTTCGTCCTCCGCCTGCAAGGATTTCAAGCCGTCATACAGGCACAAAATCAAGTCAGCTTGAGCAATCGCCTCCTTGGCGTTTGAAATGCCAATCTGCTCCACTTTGTCTATATTTTCGTCATCCCTTATGCCTGCAGTGTCTGTCAGGGTCAAGGCAATGCCTTTAATATCAAGGGTTTCGTTAATTGTATCCCTCGTAGTCCCTGCAACGTCGGTAACTATAGCCCTATTCAAGCTTAAAAGCGCATTAAATAAAGAAGATTTGCCGACATTTGGCTGGCCGACTATAGCAACCTTCGCGCCTTCGCGTAAAATATTGTGCGAACGCGCAGAGTTTAAAATCTTATCTATTTTTGAAACCGCTTTGGCCAAAACCGTCTCTATATCTCTGTAGTCAACCTCTGCAACGTCTTCAGGGAAGTCCAGTGACGCGATAATTTTTGCAAGGATTTCGGTTATAGTTTGTTTTATATTGTTAATCTCGACCCTTAAAGCACCTGCAAGGTTACTGGCGCTTAGGTTAGCGGACTTTTCAGTTTTGGCATGTATTAAATCCAAAACTGCCTCTGCCTGCGTCATGTCTATTTTGTGGTTCAAAAAAGCCCTCTTGGTAAACTCGCCGCGCTCCGCTAATCTCGCCCCCGCTCCCAACAGCAGATTCAAAACTTCTTTAACCACAACAGGAGAGCCGTGGGTCTGTATTTCTATAACGTCCTCCCCCGTAAAGCTGTTAGGCGCAATAAACGGCAGAAGGATTACCTCGTCTATGCGCTTTTCGCCATCAACAATCCACCCATGGTTAATTTTTTTCGGCGAAATTTCTTTGGAAAAGTATTTTTGGACTATCTCATAAGACCTCTCACCGCTTACACGTATAACACCGACGCCTCCGACACTTAGCGGAGTAGCTATTGCGCATATTGTATCGAAATTGTTATTCATAATGTCAATCTTACCATGTTTGTTATAAAATCGAGAGCGAAGAGAAATTAAACAATAAGGGGTATTAGAGATATAATGGATTTTGTAGGACTTACGATAGATTTTTTAAAGTTTTTGGCAAACATATCAGGCAGCTGGGGTATAGCAATAATCCTTCTGACGATAATTGTTCGTGCCGCAATGTGGCCCTCAAGCGTTTCACAGCAACGTTCCATGAGAACAATGCAAACGCTTCAACCTAAAATGAAAGCAATTCAGGACCGCTACAAAAACGACCCTCAAACTATGCAGCGTAAAATGATGGAGTTCTACAAAGAGCACAAGTTCAACCCAATGGCAGGCTGTCTGCCCCTCTTGATACAACTGCCGATTTTTATTCTTTTGTATACGGCCCTTATGAGCCCTCAGTTTATTGAGCAGGCCGGACAAACAAAGTTTTTGTTCATAGACAGGCTTGATGCGACCATAAGGAGTAATGCGGGCATTTCAAACGACGGCACATTCGGTGTCGGCCAGTTTGACACTTTCTCAAGCGGCAAGACAGTTAAAGTTTATTTGAACAACGGCGAAGTCATGGAGAGCGTCAAGGTTGAAAAGCCGATGAAAGCAATTACGGTTCAGGGAGAAATAAGTCCGGGCCAACCGCTTGACCTGAAAATAAGTCTTAACGACTTAAAGCTAAACTATACAGAACTTAGCGCCATAGAAAGTGCAGATATTGACGTTATAAACAACCAAACCCGCGAAACAGAAAAACTAAAGTTTGTTCGCGACGATTCAATTTTAAAAACAACCGTTCCCACTATTGAGGTTAAAAGCAGCATCCACTATGACGTCATAGCGCTAATCCTGTTCTTTGCCCTCACTATGTGGCTTTCGCAGAAGATTATGCTCTCGTCTCAAAAGAATGTGCCGCAAGACCCTACCCAACAGGCGCTTCAGAAGTCTATGGGGACTATGATGCCCATTATGATTACCGTAACATTTATATTTATCCCGATTCCGGCAGGCGTACTGCTCTACCTTGTCACATCCAATATTTTCCAAATACTTCAAACCGTAGCTATAAACAAGCAGCTTGAAAAGGAAGACGAGGCTAAAAAAGCATCTCTCGCAAGCGGCAAACCTCAAAAAGAAGATGTTGAAGTTAAGGGAGCAAAAACTATTGAGGCCAAAGAAATTAAAGACATAGAAGACGAGAAATAAGTTGTATATTAAAAAGCCGCCAAGCAGGCGGCTTTTTTGTGCCCGTAAAAGTACGAAACATTTCTTAACAAAAAAAGATTTCAGGGCAATTTTTAAGTAGAAATTTTCTTTATTAAGGTATAGGGAATTCAATTTTTATAACAAGGAGGCAAGGCCTCAAGTTAGGAAAAAATAATACGCAATTAATCTAAATGATTATATAGAACAGATTTACTCTCTCTCTTAATATCCTCGTGTTTATTAAATGTTTGTCTTTGGCAAACATTTTTTTTATGCAAAATTACACTATTGCCTTAGTCATTCTCTCGGTGCGCTTGGCGCTCAGGATATTTCTAAGCTTCATAATAGCCTGGGCATGCAGTTGGCACACGCGGGACTCTGAAACGTTTATGGCTTCGCCAATTTCTTTAAGCGTCATGTTCTCGTGGTAGTAGAAGACCAAAAGCATTCTCTCGCGCTCGGGAAGCCTTTTCAGGGCATGTTCAAGCTCGCGTTTGGCGTCTTTTCTCTCGGCCTCTTCTTCGGGGCGTTCAGACTTGTTGTCTTCTATAGTGTCTATTATCTCTATACTCTCTTCGGACGAGCCTTTTTTGTCATAGAGAGAGCCTATGCTTGTATCTTGAGCCAAAATTTCTTCAATTTTATGGACCTCAATACCCATTATGCTTGCGACTTCTTTTGTCGTGGGAGCGCGGCCGAGTTCCTGCTTCAGCCTTTCTGTTGCAAGTTTGACATCTTTAATCTTTTTCCTTACGGTCCTCGGGAGCCAATCCGAAGCACGTATACGGTCTATAATACTACCCCTGATGCGCATCAGAGCGTAAGTTTCAAATTTCGCGCCTTTGTTCGGGGAAAACTTTTCAACCGCATCAATCAGGCCTTCTACGCCATAGCTTGCAATGTCTTCGTAGGAAAAGCTCGGGGGCAAGCTTACCTTGATACGGCCGATAACGTAACGTGTGAGATAGATGTACTGCACGATAAGCTTGTCCCTCACAAACTTGTTTGCGCGGTCTTTGAAATACGCCTCCCAGAGTTCTTTTAACTCTTCATCAGATACGCGTGCTATCTTTTTATAAGAATCGACGTCGACACTTTGGCTCATTTTCAGTATTCTTCTCTAATCCCAAGTCGTATCTATTATCATGAATTGACATGTAAAATCCCCAAATCAATTCAATAACATTATGTCTATTGTTATTGAATTTGGCAAGTAAGACATCATGTATTTGGTCGAGAATGGCACTAAAGATATCAGGTGCGTGAACGATTTTTTGAAAAATAATATTGGTAGAATGGTTTTATACTCCTTATAGAGACGATGATACAAATATCCCTAATTTTCTTGCTGTGCTTCCCTGGTACAGCATTTATTTTGTCTCAATATATAACCATAATTACGGGGTTAACTAAGCAGTTCATACAGTGACGGCGCATCGTTCACGCTTACATTCCCCTTGGGAATAACGAGGACTTTAGCCCGCACTGTCTTGCTTGCGTACTCTATAGAAATCTCATCTCCGACTTTCAGCTGTTTTGCAGGCTTTGCAGGGTTGTTGTTAACAAACACGCGTGCCTGTTCGCAAACTTCATTGGCCACAGTACGGCGCTTTATAAGTCTTGATACCTTAAGAAACTTGTCCAGGCGCATATTCAACTACCTCATATTCAGAGTTTGCCTTAAGGCGTTTCTCGATTTCATCAAATGTCAAAAAGCCCTCCTGTGCGCCGTAATAGCTCACAACAGAAGCAGCGTTAACGCTTGCATAAGCCAGTGACTTCGGCACATCATCTTTAAACTTTTCCATTGCCCCGACAAACGTTGAAGTAAAACAGTCGCCTGCACCGAGCGTAGTTTTCACTTTTGCGGGAAACTCGGGCGCTATATAGAATTTTTCTCCGTCATACGCGTAAGAGCCCCGTCTGCCGTCGGTCAATACAACGACGCCGCTTGTCATAGACTTTATGCGCTTTATTATGGTGATAATGTCGGGATGTACCTTCTCCAGAGAGAACTTTTCTTTTTTGTTGTCAGGGCGTACTTCAATTTTTGTCAAAAGAATTGCCTCTTCTTTGTTTAGTATGAAAATTTCAGCAGTGTTTAATATTTTTGAAAAATACTTTTCACCCTTCAAGATGCCTGTACTGCCTGCATTTAATGCCAGCTTTACACCGTTATTTTCGGCATACTGTGCCAGTTTGTTTAAAACTTTATTGCTCTCGCCTGCCAAGGGAGCAACGTAGAGCCACTTTGCATCTTTTATGTGTTTTAAGTTAATATCTTTTTCCGTTATGCAGGAATTTGCACCCCTATAGGCAAGAACTGTTCTGTCACCTTGAAAACTTACGAGCACTATTGAAAACCCCGTAGAGAACTCGTTGGTTAAGGTAATATTTGAAATATCCACCCCGCGCTTAGTCAGCTCCTTGCGTATAGCTTCCCCTACTTCATCATCGCCAAGTTTTGCTATTGTTGTAGTTTTGAAGCCCATGTTGGCAAAATTAACCGCGGTATTTATACCTCCGCCTCCGCCGCTCTTGTAAAAGTCGTCCAACTCAACCTTGGCCCCGTAAGGAAAGCAAAGATACTCTAATGTTGCCTCGGGAGAACTTGCTGTTACTATACTTGCTTTGTTACTCTCAATAAAAGTGTCCTGCGTGGCCGAACCGATGGTAATAATATCAAACATGAGTTAATCCTTTTGCCTGCTCTGTCCTGTCTATTATATAATACAGACAGAGCAATGTACAATAACTCTATCAGCGTACGGTTTAGTATGACGGGTACAATCGGCCGTCATGTGCAAAATAATTAAGTTTTCTGTTTCAGAACTAATGGACACAGGGTAAGGCTCACATCTGACGCAACGGCATTCTGCCGGCTTAAACTTTTGAAAGGCTTGTTATGGAATTAAACAGTATCGAATTAAAGAATTTTAGAAACTATGAGGAGCTTAGTCTTGAGTTTACTAAAAAGAAAACTCTTCTTATAGGGAAAAACGCTCAGGGTAAAACCAATCTGCTTGAGAGCATATACTACCTTTCAAGTCTGGCTTCTAACAGGATAAAAAAAGACTCTGAATTGATTTCTTTTGGCAAAGACCTGGCCGACATTAAGGCACAGGTTAAAAAAACCGGTATAGAAATCGAACTTGAAGTTATTATTAACCCTCCTAAAAATAAAATCCTGAAAGTTAACGGTATCAAAAAAAGTAAGTCAAAAGACTTTTTGAGAGTCCTCTCTGTTGTCAATTTTTCTGTTTCCGACTTGCTTTTGCTTCGGGGAGAGCCCGCAAACAGAAGAAAATGGCTCGACCTTGCTATCTGCCAGATATACCCTGTCTACGCGGACAAGCTTGCAAAGTATTCTAAAATACGTCTTCAGAAAAGTAACTTTCTCGCACAATTTCCTTCAAACCTTGAAATGTTGGATGTTTTCAACACACAGCTTGCAATATCGGGAGCAAACATTATCTACTTGAGACAAAAATTTTTAAAAGAAATAGAAAAAATAGCAGTGGAAAAACACTCTACAATAAGTCCCAACGAGCACCTGAGACTGGAATACGAAAGCACTGTTACGGGAAAAAGTGCAAAAGAAATAACCGAACTGCTCTCGGACAAGTTAAATGAGATTAAAAATGAAGAAATAAGGCGCTGCCAGTGTTTAATAGGGCCTCACAGGGACGACATTTCTTTTTACATAAATGACATAGATTCAAAAAAGTTTGCCTCACAGGGTCAGCAAAGAACTATTGTTTTAGCCTTAAAGCTTGCAGAGCTTGAAATAATAAAAGAAAAAAATAATGAACTGCCGCTTTTGCTTCTGGATGATGTTCTGGCCGAGTTGGACAACACCAGACAAAATTTTCTTTTAAACGCAATAGAGAAGGATGTTCAAACAATTATAACAAGTGTTGATACACTTGCTTTTGACGACGAATTTCTTGAAGATGTGGAAATAATAAAAATATCTGAAGGCAAAATTGTTGAAAGCAAATAGCGAGACATTTCTGTCCCGCTATTTTTGTTTTTCATAAACCGGATGCTATTCTTCTTCCAGTTCGTCTTTTTTTACCTCAGAATTATTGCTGACACCAAAGCTGTTCCTTGAGTCAACTGTAGCTTCAGCGATTTTCTGGTTTCTGTAGCCTTCTACCTCTTGCTTGTTAGCAGAGAAGGTAGCATAGCGTTTTGTGATTTGGTCGTCTCCGTTGAAGGCATTGTCTATTGCGTCAATTATATCTTGTACGTCTTCAAGCTTGTCTTCAACATATGTGAACGCTTTATTGATTTCACTGTTGACCTTTGCGTCGGAAAGTTGAGAGAACATGTTCCTGCCAAAAGCTTCTTTGTATACTGTTCCGATATAAGCATCAGTTTCGTACTTTTGATAGCCTTCAACTTTTTGCCCGTTATTAAGGGTTATATTGAAAGTATTTGTCTTAAGAGCATCATTGACGTTTATAAAATCATTTCCATGGTCATTGGTATTTAAAACATCTTTGAGGTTTATTTCCATAATACCGGCTTCTTTGGCGCTAATAAAGCCGTAGTCACGATTATCATGGTTAGTTCTGAGCAGCATTAGCTTATCAAGCGCATCACCTTTAATAATGCCGTTTTCATCAGCCAGGGACAAGAGTTCTTCTATGCCGTCAATACCGTTCGCGCCAACCATTTCTGATATGTCGTTCATCACACCGTCATTATTTCGGTCTATCATAAACTCGTATGTCGTGTTGCCTATTGAAAAGCCGACAGGGTCAGTTCTTTTTGGAGGAGGAAGTTCATCACCACCGTCATTATTGCCGTTGCCCGTATTTGATTTATCATAGGTTACATTTGCACCCCAGAGGTCTTTTACCTGCTTGCCCAATTCTGCATAAAGAGCTTTTGCACCTGCATCATCGCCCTCGGGAAGCGTAAGGTCGGTTTTACCCAATTCAAAGCCGATATTTGCACCGGGGAATAATTTTTGCATTGCATACATAGCTTCTTTAAGTGTGAAGCCATTGTTTTTCATTTCTTTAAGTATACCGTCCTGTGTTATGGCAGTTTTCATTTCTGCCAATTGAGGATTTCCTTCTACGGTCTTCGCAGGGTCAACGACGATATTTGTCGAATTTTGCAGCTCGGTAATAAATTTGGTATATGTAGACACTGCAGGACCTCGTGGGTCAAGAATAGAATATTCGCCTGTATTGTGCCCGTGAGGTACCACATATGAACCATCTGTCTGGTATTTTATTCCCAAGGACGGGAATATTTGAGACACCGCTTCAATAATTTCTTTTTGGCTGAAGCCCATATTTCCCATTTGGCTAATGATATTATCATCACCCGCAAGGGCATCGGCAAAAGACCGTAACTGCGCGTTGTTCATCGAATAAGCATCTACGCCTTTTGTCTGTTCAACACCGTATTGTTCTTTAATATTTGAAATAAGGGCAGCTTTTTGCTCGGCAGATCCAACAGTAACACCTTCTTTTACCGTATCGCCGCCTTCTCCCGCCCATCTTGAAGAGTACTTATCGATATAACTATCAATAAGACTTTCTTTCTTTGGTGTATATATAGGAACCGTTGCCTGGGTATCAACGTTTTTGTATGCACCGGCAGCCGTACCCATGTTGTCTCTTGTTTGAGTGAGTAATGCTAAAGTTGCCTTTGTTGTACCCATTTGCGTTTTAATCAAGTTATGGCTGTCTATAATGCTTGTAGCATCTGAAACCGAACTCTTAAAATCACTTTGCTGCATATAATATTGGGTAAACAAACGTTGAATTTTATTTGCCTCAACATCGGGTGAGTTTTGAGCAATATAGTATTGAATCCTTGTTGCAATTTCAGCCTTACCGATTACACCTGTTTCATAATCTTTCAAGGCAGAAGATACCGAAGCATCAACAGCATTTTTCTGACCGTGTAAGAACTGCTCGTTTGCATCGTCTATTTTCATAATTAAGTCAGAAAGTTCTTGTGACTTGGCTTCAACAACCACGCGGTTCTTTTCTGCTTTTTCAATTAACTCTTCCAAAACTTTTTCAAGATCTGCAATTTTCTTGTTGAGTCTTTCTATTTCGGGGTTGAGTGTTCCACGGGAAACCTCGCCGTTGTTGTAATAAGACTGCGAAAAAAGAGTTTTCAGTTTAGATTTTTGCTGTGCAATATCCAAGCTGTAGATACTATCCGAGCTTGTATAGCCGACCAAACTGTTGACGTTGTTTACATCCATTGACATGTTTCTTGCCTCCATTGCTTAAATTTAAATACCATATACGGTATCTATCGAACATAAAGGAGACAAACTTTAGGATATGTTAAGAACTATTAAGGACAATTTTTACATTCAGGCTGCTCACAAGGAGTTACACATTGATTAGAAGGGTAAATTCTGTACTCTACCTGTGGAAGAACTAAAGAATCACATAGCTCTATATAAACACAGGTACCCTGTTTAGCCTTAAAGTAAAGTCCCGGGCTTATAATGCCTGTCAAAAGCCCTACACCGCCCCCAACAGAGCCGCCTATAATAACGCCTGTTATTGTATGACCAGCCGCAACGCCTATGGCAGCGCCCAGACCTGTTCCTACAGCGCCTATCGCAAGAGTTTGACCGATGATTTTCTTGGCAGTGTCACCGGGACCCTTTTTTAGATATCCGCTGTTTGAAACCACTTGGGCTTGCAGCGGAACAACTGTACCGTCAGAATATATAAGTCTGTCAAACTCTAAATCCACAATGGCATTTCTTGAAAACCATTTCGGTTTCTCGATGCACCTTACTTTAGCTAAAACGTTTGTACCGCAAGGAATCACTGTAGTTCCTTCTTCGGTCCTTACATCTCTCATAAAGACAAACTGCACAAGGTCGCCCTCCCTGTAATACTTGGAATTAAAATTATCAGAAAAAGCTATTTGAAGCCTGTTATCTTTAAGTAAAGTGTTTTTACCGTTTTCAACCCTTACAAGGTCGGTCTTGGCTTCCGTAACACCTTGCAAATGTTGTATTTTCTCCTCTGCAGTAATTGCAGATACAGATGTCATATTAAAACTAAAAACACCAATCAGTGTCGAAACCAATATTTTCTTAAGCACAATATCCTCCTTGACTATTAATCAACTGCTTCGTTAAGTTCACTTTGTCTTTTGCGTTCCTGAAGCTGGTACAGAAGACAAGCCTTAACTATACTGTCAACTTCTCTTTCTGTGACAGATATAAACATAAATGCCGACAAAAACTTTGAACCGCCTTTTGTATTTACGGGTTTAGTGTATACCATTTCGCCGAGTGTTTGTATAACCAGTTCATCTATCAAAAGCTCTACGTCTATTTTATCGTAGTCGCCGAGGGGGACATCCGTCAGTATGGACATACCTCTTCCGCAAATATCTCTTGTCAGCGTACTTATTCTTTCTATAGTGCCGTCAGGCTTGTATATATTAATAACTGTCCTGCATTTTTTATTAACCCTTAAGAACTCTCTTCTCTGGGAATGTTTAATATTGTGGGGAAGAGAAATTTGATAGCAGCCTTCGCCCTTTTTCATAACCTCGCAGTCAATACTAAAAACACCGTCAGACGTATAAACGTACAGTTTAATAATCTCGCCGGGAGTTAGTTTGTGATCCAGACCTTCGATTTGAGGGGGAGCTATTGTATAAAAATTTGGACTCTTACTCAGGAATCTGCTGATAAAGCGTTCTTTATTGCCGTCTTTCCCGATTTTAATGAGCTCAAACTTTTTACCTTTTACGATGTAGTTATTAAGAGTTTCCATATTATATTTATTATTATATCAAACTTTAGAATTTTTTAAACAAAATTAAAAAAAGAGTTTATATATTACTTAAAATCACTCAAAATTCACCGCATATAAAAAGCCTGAACTTATACAGGTAGACACCCGGGCGATAAAAAAATACTGAAAACTACCCTGTCATACAAGTTAAACTAGCTACATGGGCAGTTTTCAAATAACTTTATAATTTGTATTATATCTTGTATGCATATTCCACTCTCACTCGTAAATTGTTTTAGCGGCGCCCAGGTGCCGTTTTTTTTATTAAAAAACTTCCTAAAGCTCCTGCCGCCCTTCAATTGCTTTTGCAAGAGTAAGTTCATCAGCATATTCAAGCTCGCTTCCCAGAGGAAGGCCGAAGGCTATACGGGAAACCTTTACGCCGAAAGGCTTTAAAAGTTTGTTTAGATACAAACTGGTTGCCTCACCTTCAACGGAAGGGTTAAGCGCCAGTATAACTTCAACGACATCATTTGCGTGGACGCGGTTTAAAAGCTCTTTTATGCGGATGTCGTCCGGCCCGATGCCGTCAATAGGAGAAATTAAGCCCTGCAAAACGTGGTAAGAGCCGTTGTACTCGTTTGTTTTTTCAATGGCAATCAAGTCCTTTGTCTCGGCCACAACACATATCAAAGAAGAATTACGTGAAGTGTTTTGGCATATCTCGCAAGGGTTTGAAGAAGACATATTAAAACATACGTCACAGTAGCTTATTGTCGACTTTGCCTCAATCATGGCCTGCGCAAACTTCTCTACTTCGTTTAGCGGCAGCTTTAAAAGATACAATGCCATCCTCTGTGCCGACTTAGGTCCGACAGAGGGAAGTTTTTGAAAATATTCAATCAATTTGGCTAACGGCTTTGTGTACTCCATCAAAAATACCGTGAACTAAAACAAACCGGGTATGTTGATGCCGCCCGTGATAGACTTCATCTTGGCTTCCATTTGCTCACTTGCTTTTTCGGTAGCGCTTAAAATTGCTTCATTAATGATGTCTTCAAGCATTTCAACAGTGTCGGGGTCGACGCCCGCAGGGTTTTCGGGATTGATGGCCTCTGCTTTAAGTTTGATAGACTTAAACTTGCCTTGTCCGTCACAAACTACTTCAACCGCCCCGCCTGCACTTTGAGCCGTTACTTCCGTACTTGCAAGCTCTTCTTGAGCCTCTTTAAACTTTTTTTGCATTTTTTGAGCTTGCTGCATCATTTGCATCATGTTCATCTTTTAAACCTCTCTGAATATGTTATTATTTATTATATGCAAAGAATGACTTATCTACAACACTCATTAAATAGCGGTAAAATTTCCCGTTGGCATGAGAACATGATGCCGCTTATAGTCTACATTGCGCCTTTCAGATGGTACAAATCCAAAGGAGAGCTTGAAAGTTACAAATATAAACAAATGGTTATGGACGCTTTCGGGGCATGGGAAAATCTCTCAAGCAGGACGGTATCGTTTGTTTTTACGTCTAATCTGCACGAGTCCAACCTGAACCTTGAATGGAAGAGAGTGGACAGAAAGTCTCTGGGACAGTGTCATTTCAACTTTGACAAGATGGGCAGGTTTTACAGCGCAGAAATTCAAATAGGCCTGTCTGACGGCATTTTGCACCAAAAGTATATGCATGAAAACGAAGTTTACCATACAATATTACACGAAATAGGCCACGCTCTGGGTTTGGGGCACTCGCCTAACCCCGAAGACATTATGTATACCCCTCACAGGTACGGAGTAGTAAACTTATCAAAAGGGGACATCAAAACCCTGAAGTGGATGTACAAATATGAAATCGGAAAAAGCTGTACAGACATTCTCGCAGAACACTCGGCTATGAACGCTGTCGATTTGGACGATTTAATCACGAAACTTTCAAGCGGAAAAAGCGGATTTGCGCAAGTTAAGGACTCGATTGAGCAGCATATGGGTCAAAGAGACTTGATACAAGAGAGCGAAAACATCGGGGAGTTGAAAAAATATCTCCTTGAGCTGAATAAAATTAGTTTGCGCAAGCCCTCCGGAGAAGAGTAGTCTACTCTTCGTTTAAGCTCAGGACGGCCATAAACGCTTCTTGGGGTATTTCTACCCTGCCCACAGACTTCATACGCTTTTTACCTTTTTTCTGCTTTTCAAGCAGTTTGCGCTTACGCGTAATGTCGCCGCCGTAACACTTATCCAAAACGTTTTTACGCATTGCTTTTATTGTTGTGCGCGCAATTATTCTTCCGCCGATTGCAGCCTGTATAGCCACTTCAAACATCTGTCTCGGGATGATGTCTTTTAACCTTGCAGCAAGCTTTTGCCCGATATTATAGGCGCTGTCTTTGTGACAAATCACAGAAAGAGCGTCCACGACTTCGCCTGACAGAAGAATGTCCATTTTAACAAGGTCGGAGCGTTTGTATGCATTGAAATCGTAGTCCATACTGGCGTAGCCCTTGGTGCGGGATTTCAGTTGGTCATAGAAATCAGTAATGACTTCGCTCAAAGGTATGTGGTACTCAAGGTTAACGCGGATTTTGTCCAGATAGTGCATATTTATAAAGTCGCCGCGCTTGCTCTGGCAAAGATCCATAAGGGCGCCCACGTAGTCTTTTGGCGTAAAGATATTCACCCTGACATAAGGTTCTTCGATATACTCCCTGTATTGCGGCCCCGGCAAGTTTGCGGGGTTGTCTATTTCGATAATTTCCCCGTCCGTTTTGTGAACTTTATACACAACAGAAGGAGCCGTTGTAATCAGTGAAAGGTCATACTCACGCTCAAGACGCTCCTGCGCAATTTCCATATGGAGCATACCCAAAAAGCCGCAGCGGAATCCAAACCCTAAAGCGGAAGATGTTTCAGGCTCATAAGTTATAGAGCTGTCATTCAGTTTTAATTTTTCAAGTGCATCTTTTAAGTCGTGATATTGGTCATTGTCAACAGGGTACATGCCCGAAAACACCATCGGCTTTGCTTCTTTATACCCTTCCAAGGGCTCTGTTGCGGGTTTGTTCGCATGGGTTATCGTATCCCCCACAAAACGGGTGATTTCCTTTATAGAGCCTGCAAGATATCCAACCTCGCCGGTTTTTAGTTCATTTACCTGAACCCTGTTAGGATTAAGATAGCCTATTTCAACAACCTCAAACTTTTTGCCTGTAGCCATAAACTGAATCTCATCACCCAGTTTTACCGAGCCGTCCATAACTTTAAAAAAGCAAAGTGTGCCGAGATATTGGTCATAAGAGCTGTCAAACACAAGGGCGCGGAGCGGCTTTTTTGAGGTGTCTTCGGGAGGGGGGACATATTTAACCACGGCCTCAAGAACTTCTTCAATGCCTATGCCTTCTTTGGCGCTGACAGGTATTGCCACAGAGGCATCGATTCCCAAAACCTCTTCTATTTCATTTTTCACCCTCTCGACATCGGCGGAAGGCAGGTCAATTTTATTTATTACAGGGATGATTTCAAGGTTCTGTTCAACCGCAAGATAAACGTTCGCAAGAGTTTGCGCCTCAACGCCCTGCGTGGCATCAACTATTAAAAGCGCGCCTTCACAGGCTGCAAGAGAACGGGATACTTCGTAAGAAAAATCAACGTGACCGGGAGTGTCGATAAGGTTTAGGGTATATTCTTTGCCTTCGTAGTTATATTTCATTCTCGCAGCATTTAACTTTATTGTAATGCCGCGCTCTCGCTCGATATCAAGTGTATCGAGAAGCTGGTTTTGCATATCACGCTTGGCTATAGTATTTGTCTTTTCGAGCAATCTGTCCGCCAGAGTGGATTTACCATGGTCTATGTGGGCAATGATGCTAAAGTTTCTGACGTTCTCTATCTTTTTTGTCATGACATCAGTATAGTATAAAAAGCGGGCGAGACAAATATGATATTTGTATCAATACCAGAAACTACTTGCGCTCGTAATACGTAGTGATTGAAGCTTTATCGATTATATACTCTTCAATGTTGGCCATAATATAATTAATAGGCGCATCTTCTCTTGCGGGTATGCCGGGGATACTAAGGGCGTAGACGGTGAATATATACCTGTGTTTCCCATGGCCCACGGGAGGACAGGGGCCGCCGTAGCCAAAATTGCCAAAGCTTGTAAGAGTTTCCACTACGGGTCTTGCCTGTAGTTCGTTTTTAAGGAAGCCCATTTTTACTGAAGGAATATTCACCAAAATCCAATGATACCAACCGCCTTCGACAGGGGCATCAGGGTCATGCATAACAAATGCAAAGCTTTTTGTGCCCTCAGGCTTATTTGACCACTGAAAATCCGGTGCAATATTCTTCCCGGAGCAGCCAAAGCCGTTAAAGACCTGCTCGTCAGTTAAAGTCATTCCTTCGTGTACTGTTTGACTTGTTAAGGTAAAAGGTTTCTTTTTAGGTGCCGCCATCACAACCCCCGCTGTTAATATTGATAACAAAAGTAATGTCGTTAATATCTTTTTCATAATTTATATTTTACCATAAGTTTTTCATGCAATTGTGAACAATTATTAAAACCTAACCGCCTGTTAAATAATAGGTTAAACCTCCTATAAGCGCCGTAAACATAGCGAGATTTCTTGCTAAATAGAATCTGAACATGAAGTAATGGTGGTTTTTATCGCACAACTTTTCCCAATCTTCCATAGGGCCGTAAAACCATCTGGGCTTTAAGGGCAAGTCTTTCATGGCTATGAAATTTTTCATTGAAATCACAAGTTCCACGGCAGCGGGGAGAGTTGCAAACACAAGCAAAAACCACGGAGAAAGGTATTTTAGGACAACAAGCATAATAATGTTCAAATACCCAAGAGCAATAAGCGTTATCAGTGTTATAACCGCATTTTCTTTTGTTTTAAAAATTGTACAGAGCGTCCTTTTGCACCTTTCTATATCATGCTCCCAATCCATTAATGAGTGAACGTGGAGCACAATTACGTTGAAAAGTGCCAGTGTCAGAGAAAACCACTGCAAACTCGGAGATACGGAGCCGGTCAATATAAAATAGACTGCCAGTGTTAAAAGCGGCCCGAAAAGTACCGCAATTATAAGCTCTCCCAAACCCCATCTTGAAGCATGGGGGTAAAGCAGACACAATACTGCCGCAACTGCTGCTATACCTATAACCAAAGGTCCTCTGGCAATAGTGAAGTATATGCCTATAATTATAGCCAGACAAAACAGAACGCCGATTATTGCGGGAATATCCTTTAGCGGATATGTTCCGTTTCTTATAAGCATAACTTTTTGAGGAGCACCGGAAAAATGAACATCCTGAAGAGAAGTGCCTTTCTTGAGTTCTCTTTTTAAATCCACATAGTCGTCTAAAAGATTTGCACCCAGATGCAGAAGAATTATGGCAAAGAAACTCAAAACGAGATTTAAAATACCTGCTCCTGCAATAGCTGCCCAACACACTGAGGCAAACCACGTAAACATAGATATGGGCAGAGAATACGCACGGGTAAGCTCTAAAAAGTTATTGTACTTTGTTTTAAAATCAGTTATAAATATCGCGTTCGCCATTTTTTACCCTCTCCAACATTTTAACAAGGCCCTGTTTTTGGCTGCTATCTTGCATTTTAGACATATGACGCTCAATTAAAGCGTAGCCTTCTTTTTTAGCATCTTCATCGGCATAATCGGCCAAAAACTCGCTGAATGTTGAAATCGCATTAGGTTCACAATATTTATGTATATCGCCGCCTCTGGCATGGTCCATAAAATCTTTACCTACCCTGCCTACCCTATAGCAGCTCGTACAGAAGCTCGGCATATAATCGTGCTCACAAAGATACTTAACTATCTCATTTATAGAACGATTGTCAGCCATAGTGAATTGGGAAGTAGAGCAACTTTGTGAATACCCACCGGGGTTAGTCTTGGAGCCAGCACTCATCTGCGAGATTCCTATTTCCAAAACTTCGGCGCGCATTTTAGCGCTCTCGCGTGTTGTCAAAATCATCCCCGTATAAGGAACAGAAAGCCTCAGTACTGCTACAATCTTCTTAAAGGTATCATCATTTATCGCATGGGGCGGAGACTTTGAAAGGTCAGACCCGTCAGCAGGCTCTATTCTTGGAATCGACAGCGTATGCGGCCCTACACCGTAAGTTTTCAGAAGGTGGTCACTGTGCATCAAGAGCGCAAGTACCTCAAACCTGAAATCAGTAAGGCCGAAAAGTGCACCCATGCCTACATCGTTTAAGCCGCTCTGCAAAGCCCTGTCCATACACTCAAGGCGCCATTTATAGTCTGCCTTGGGGCCCGAAGGGTGCATTATCTTGTAAACATCCGGATGGTAAGTCTCCTGAAAGACCTGTATTGTACCGATGCCAAATGTTGAAAGCCTTTTGTAATCGTCTAAAGACAGCGGCGCGATATTGAGGTTTAAGCGCCTTATCTCGCCGTTAAAGACCTTTTCTTCGTAAATTTTATCTATAATTTCTTTAATATAATCAAGATTGCACTCCCGCGTATCCTCGCCTGCAACAAGCAGCACACGTTTGTGGCCCATTTCCATAAGTTTTTTTGATTCCTCAAGCGCTTCATCAGGAGTGAGTTTATTTCTCACTATATCCTTGTTATCCGTTCTAAAGCCGCAATACAGACAGTTATTAACGCAATAGTTTGAAAGATAAAGAGGCGCAAAAAGGACTATTCTGTTTCCGTATATCTTTTCTTTAACCTTTTTGGCTGCGCCGTACATTTCTTCAAGCCAGCTTTGGTCGTTAACATTCAGAAGCATCGCCGACTCTTCAAAGTTCAGCCCCTTTGCCTCAAGGGCTTTTTGTATAATCTCCTCAAAACGTTTTCTGTCTGCACGTTTACCGGTTAAGTTGTTGATTGCTTCAACATCAATAAAAGTTTTTTCCATTTTTAAATAACTCCTCCATTTATAATGAAAGCGGAACAAATCAGGCATTTATGCCAAAGTTTGTAAACGCATTACATAAAAAGACCGTGTGTCTTATATTTTTATAAGTTTAGTATAACTCCGTAAAAATAATTGGGCACGATAATCGTTTTTTTAAAGATTAAGTTCATAACAAAATTTACAAAAGTTAATAAGAAAGTGAAAAACTCCTTTAAAATCAGGGTGTTTTATATTGTTAAGTTTACTATATAAACCGTTAATTTAAAAAAACAATTATTGCATTTTTACAAAAAACCCTCAAATTGCAGAAAAAATGCCTTGCAAGAAAAAGTTCAGCATGTAAGATATTCTAACAAACCAATGTATAAGGATATCAATGTCAAAAGATGTAATTGAATTTGAAGGAACCATATTAGAAGCAATGCCCAACGCTATGTTCAGAGTAGAACTTGAAAACGGGTTCGAGATTTTGGCTCACATATCCGGAAAAATCAGAAAAAACTTCATAAGAATCCTTCCCGGGGATAAAGTTAAAGTCGAGATGACACCATACGACTTAACACGCGGAAGAATTACATACAGACTTAAATAATAAGGAACATACCAATGAAAGTAAGAGCATCAGTAAAGAAAATTTGTAAGGACTGCCAAATCATTAAAAGACGCGGCAGGGTTACAGTTGTATGTAAACACCCTAAACATAAGCAGAGACAGGGGTAAGAAAGCCCTGAAACCATAGTGCGCCGCACGGGTTTAAAAACAGAGACTAACAATGATTAAACTAGGAGATATTAAATAATGGCAAGATTGGCTGGGGTAGACTTACCCCGTAACAAGAGAATGGTTATAGCTCTAACCTATATCTACGGCATAGGACCGACTAGAAGTGCCAAGATATTGGCTGCTTGTGATATTTCACAGGATTTAAGAACTGATGACCTGACTGATGATGATATTAAAAGATTAAGAGATGAACTCGCCCGCTATACAATAGAGGGTGACCTCAAACGTGAAGAGTCTCTAAACATTAAGCGCTTAAGCGAAATCAACTCTTATCGCGGTACGCGTCACAGAAGAAAGCTTCCTGTTCGCGGTCAACGCACAAAAACGAATGCAAGAACAAGACGCGGTAAGAAAGCAGGACCGGTTTCCAGAAAGAAATAACGGGTCTTAAAAGGAATTTAACATTAAAGGAAGAATATAATGGCTAAACCAAAAACAACCAAAAAGAAAGAAAGAAAAAATGTACTGCAGGGTGTAGTTCACATCCAAAGTACATTCAATAACACAATAGTTACTTCAACGGATACTCAGGGTAACGCTGTTGCCTGGGCTTCTGCCGGTGCTTGCGGTTTTAAAGGCGCAAGAAAAGGCACTCCGTTTGCTGCACAGTCGGCAGCCGAGCTTGTAGCTAAAAAGTCTATTGATCAGGGTATGAAAAAAGTTGAAGTGTACATCAAGGGCCCGGGGTCGGGAAGAGAAACTGCAATACGTGCAATTCAGGCCGCAGGACTTGAGATTACGTTAATTAAGGATGTAACGCCCATTCCTCACAATGGCTGCCGTCCTCCTAAAAAACGTAGAGTATAAGAATTTAATTAAGAAATAAAAGGAGCTAAAATTGGCTAGATACAGTGGACCTACAAATAAATTATTCAGAAACTACGGCGTCAAGGACTTGTCCAACCGTAAATTAGTGACGTCTATGAGAACTACTCCTTCAGGTCAACACGGCACTATAAGGAAGAAGCCTTCCGAGTATGCACTTCAGTTGAAGGAAAAACAAAAAATACGTATGACATATATCGTGTCAGAAAAACAGTTTGCAAAATACTACGAAAAAGCTACAAGAAGGCAGAGTGTAACAGGTACCGTACTTTTACAAATGCTTGAAAGCAGACTTGATAACGTACTTTTTAGAGCAGGTTTTGCAATTACACGCAAACAATCAAGACAAATCGTCAACCACGGCCACGTTTTGGTTAACAGTAAAAAAGTTGACATACCTTCATTTTTGGTAAAAGAAGGGGATGTAATTGAAATAAAGTCAAAGAGTACAAGTTTTGTTAAAGGAGTTCAGGAGTCCATCGATATGGCTATAACTTGTTCCTGGATGACAATTGATGCAAAGGCTCAAAAAATAACTTTTGACAGATTACCCAATAGAGACGAAATGGACCCAGAGTTTAAAGAACAGCTCGTAATTGAGTACTATTCTAAGTAGGATTAGGAGAAACGACACAATGGAATTAAAAATTAAAAATGTAAATACAACAACGAGCTCTGACGGCTCGCAGCACGGTAAGTTTGTAATCGAACCCCTTGAAAGAGGATTCGGTGCAACTATCGGAAACTCCCTGAGAAGAGTTTTGCTTTCATCTTTAGAAGGCGCCGCGGTGACATCTGTTCGTATCGAAGGTATCACTCACGAATACACATCAATCCCGGGTATCGTTGAAGATGTTATCGACATTATGTTAAACCTTAAAGGCCTTGTTGTAAAAGTCGAAAGCGACGAACTTCATCACTTGAGACTTGACGTAACAAAACCGGGGCCTGTACTTGCAGGCGACATTCAACTTCCTGCAGGCGTTAAAATTATTAACCCTGACTGGTTAATCTGCACAATAGCTGAAGGCGGTTCCTTCCACGCAGATATCGTAGTTGAAACCGGTAAAGGCTATATTACTCAAGAAATTTTAAAAGAACAGAAGAACGGTCTTCCTATAGACATGCTTCCGATTGACGCATCTTTTATGCCAATCAAACGTGTAAGCTACATTGTAGAACCTGCCCGTGTAGGTGAAATTCTTGACTATGACAAATTAACTCTTGAAATCTGGTCAAACGGTTCACTTGATGTAAATCAGGCGCTAAGCAAATCTGCCGCGCTTCTGATTAATCACTTTAAACAAATTGCCGCAATTACAGGTAAGCCTATTGCAGCAGTTGACGATGAGGACGTCATTGCAGAAGAGGTTGAAGAAGCGACACCTGCATTCACAATTGAAGACTTGGAGTTGTCAGTACGCGCATATAACTGCTTAAAACGTGCAAGTATAAACTCCATGGCTGAATTGTTGAAAAAATCAGAGCATGATTTGCTGAACATCAAAAACTTCGGTAAAAAATCTTCTGATGAAGTAATTGAAAAACTACACGAACTCGGCTTAGACCTTCAACCAAATCCTGAAGGCGTAGACGAGCTGGATTTAGTGTAAGAGTAGAGACCCTTAAATAAATAATAAATAAAAGGAAAATAAAATGAGACACCAATGCAAAAGACACAGACTGGGAAAAGCAGCTGACCAAAGAAAAGCACTTATGCGCTCTTTGGCTACAGAATTGTTTGTGCATGGAGAAATACAAACTACAATGTCAAGAGCAAAAGCCCTTAAACCGTATGCGGATAAGGTTATTACTTTTGCTAAAAAAGGTGATTTGGCGTCAAGAAGACAAGCTGCCAAATACATCTTCGATAAAGAAACGGAAAAATATATCAGCATCGAAACAGGTGAACTGTATGACGCTCTGCCTGAAGGTAAAAAATACCCTAAACAAAGTGTTTTAAGACAGATATTTTCTGTTTACGGTAAAAAATATGCAACGCGCAACGGCGGTTATACCAGAATCTTCAGATTAACTCCCCGTCGCGGTGACGCTGTGGAAATGGCACTAATCCAGTTAGTGTAATGAGATACCTGCTAACAGTAAGTTATCTGGGTAAAAACTATTGCGGAAGTCAAAAACAGCCGCACAAAAACACAATACAAGACAAGCTTGAAGAAGCACTTTGTACATTGATACAACAAAATATAAGCACTATCTTCTCGGGAAGAACCGACACAGGTGTAAACGCCCTAGGCCAAACTCTCCATATAGATTTGGACAAAGAGATTGAACCGAAAAGGTTTATCTACGGACTAAACCATCTGCTCCCCGAAGATATAATCGTAACCGATATCAAGAAAGCCGCAAGCGGCTTTCACGCTCAGATGTCCGCCGAATACAGGCATTATCAGTATCTGATAAGGAACACTCTGACGCCCTGCGTATTTGATACACGCGCATTTCACACAAGGCAGGAACTCGATGTTAAACGACTAAACCAAGCCCTTGAACTCATTATCGGTGAACACGACTTTAGTGCTTTTAAATCTTCCTCCGACAATCCGGCAAAGGTATGCAGTATATATCTGGCCAAAGCCGTAAGGGACGAAGAATACATCAAGATTGACATAGTGGGGGACAGGTTTCTCTACAATATGGTCAGAACAATTGTCGGAACACTTTTGGAAATTGAAAAAGAAGACTGCAAACCCGCAAAAATGTCTGAAATTTTAAATTCAAAAGACCGTACGCAAGCAGGCCCGACCGCAGATGCCTGCGGACTAACGCTTATAAAGGTCGGATACGAACCTTACATCCAAAAAATCAAATAACAGAAAGGCAAATAAATGAAAACTTATAGCGCAAAACCGTTAGAAGTTGACCGTAAATGGCACTTAATAGACGCCGAAGGACAAATACTCGGAAGATTGGCCGTGGTAGTTGCCAACCTCTTGAGAGGTAAGCATAAACCGCAGTATACTCAGCATATCGACACAGGTGATTTTGTAGTAATTATTAATGCTGACAAAATCCAGGTAAGCGGCAAAAAAGAAACAGATAAAATATACTACCACCACACAGGATATATTGGTGGTCTTAAGTCTACAAACTTCAAAGACATGATGACGAAAGACCCGAGACGTGCGATTGAAAAAGCCGTTAAAGGTATGCTGCCGCATAATACTTTAGGGGACGAACAATTCCAAAAGCTAAAAATATACGCCGGCAGTGAGCACCCGCATGCTGCTCAAAAGCCTGAAGTTTATGAACTAAAATCCAAAGGAGAAAATAAATAATGGCAGCTAAAAATGAAATTTTAACTACTAATACAGGCAGAAGAAAGTGCGCTATAGCTGTTGCCAAGCTTGTTAAAGGCAAAGGCAGAATCTTTGTTAACGGCAAAACGCTTAAAGGATACTTCGGTAACCGTCCTATGCTTGAAATGATGATGTATCACCCTCTTGTTTTAACTGACAATCAGGATAAATACGATATCAGGGTAAAGGCTGTCGGCGGGGGAGTAACCGCTCAGGCAGGAGCCATAAGACACGCTATCTCTCGTGCACTCTTGGCGCTAAACGAAGAAAACAAAGCGGTTCTTAAGCAAGAAGGCTTGTTGACACGTGACTCCAGAGTTAAAGAGCGTAAAAAGTACGGCCGCAAAAAAGCGAGAAAAAGATTCCAATTCTCAAAAAGATAATAACAAGCCGGCAAAGAGTTGGTTTCACCAAACCCTTTCTGCAAGCGGCAAAATATTTAAAAACTCCCAATTATCAAAAGTTGGGAGTTTTTTATTGAATTTATTCTTGAAAATCAACAAGGTCGCGCAGTCTCACCCCAAGGCCGCATGCTAAAGCATCCAGTTTTGTAAGCGTTATATCATTTGCCGCTGCCTCAAACGTTGCGAGAGTGGAGGCTGAAACTGATGCCCTGAGCGCCAAAGTTGCCTGAGTATACTTCCTTAATTTTCTGTATTTTTTTATGTTTTTCGCAACTTTTTGAATCAGTGATTTATTGTAAACTTTATTCATCTTCTATGTCCAACAGGTCGGCCAACCTTACCCCCAAAGCCTGTGCTATTGTATTAAGCTTGGTTAAAGTTGTGTCAGTCCTTGCCACTTCAATAGAGCTTAAGGTGGCATCCGTAATCCCCGCCCTGACTGCAAGTTGAACCTGACTGTAATCTTTTTCTGCCCTGTATTTTTTGATGTTTTTCGCAACTTTTTCAATCAAACTCTTGTTCATTTTTAAATTATCTGCTATATTCAGTAAATGATACTGTATACTACAGATAATTATTTATTTCGAAGGAGAATATTATGAAAACCAAACAAGCTTTTACTCTAGCAGAAGTTTTATTAACTCTTGCTGTTATCGGTATCGTGGCAGCACTTACAATTCCTGCGGTGATTACCAAAGTAGCCAAAGACCAATATGTTGTCGGACTTAAAAAAGCTTACAACACTTTAAAGGCAGTCGAGAGAGAGGCTATACAGGAGCACGGAGAAATGGCAAACTGGGACTGGACTTTAGATGCAGAACAATTTTTTAGCAAGTACTTTAAACCCTGCTTTGACATCATAAAAGACTGTGGGATGGAGGATGATAGTGAGTGTTTAGCTTCAAGCTACAAGTATTTAAGCGGAACTTCCGTTGATAATCGAAACATCTCGCGCTATTACAAAATAATAACCTCAGACGGCATGGCATATGCCTATTGGGGTGGTGAAATCTTTGTAGATGTAAACGGCCCCAAAAAAGAACCGAACCAAACAGGTAGGGATTTTTTCTTGTTTAACGTTCAACCGAATACAAACATAAAACCTTGGGGTACTTATGATGGCTCAGGAAGTGCTATGTCAACCGATGATATGATTAACCACCCTGTCTATGGCTGTACTACAGACCCTGCCGGTACGCGGCGAAGCTGGTACTGCACAGGAAGAGTCCTCGCCGAAGGGGCTATGAACTATTAAAGGTTATTTTCTATACCAATCCAAAATAGCTTCCGCTATACGCTTTGAAGCATGTCCGTCGCCGTAAGGATTTATAGCATGGGACATTTGGGCGTACTGCTCTTTATCGCTTAAAAGCGTATCGACCGTTGAGACAATCTTCTTTTTATCGCACCCTACGAGCTTCACACAACCGTATTCTATGGCCTCCGGACGCTCTGTTTCATCGCGCAAAACAAGCACGGGCACACCGAGAGACGGTGCTTCTTCCTGCACGCCGCCTGAGTCCGTAAGGATGATATGCGACTTCTTCATCAATGTCGCGAAGGGCGCATAGTCAAGCGGTTCAATTAGTTTTACGCGTTCAACTCCTGAAAGCTCACTTTTAACAACTTCCTGCACATTGGGATTTAAATGCACCGGATACACAACCTGTACATCCTTATGTTTTTCAATAATTTCCTTTATAGCTTCACACACATACTTCAGAGGCTTTCCGAAGTTTTCGCGCCTGTGTGCCGTAACCAGTATTGTTTTCAGGCTATCGTCAAGCCCTATAAAAGACAAATCCGCTTCGGCATTTTCAACCGTGTACAAAAGGGCGTCTATCACTGTATTTCCCGTCTTATAAAAAGTAGAGAAGTCTGTCAGGCCTGAATTTTTGAGGTTTTCAACAGCACCGTCCGTAGGGGCAAAGTGCAAATCAGAAACTGCATCCGCCAAAACCCTGTTAATCTCTTCGGGGAAAGGATAATTTTTATTAAAGGTTCTAAGACCCGCCTCAACGTGACCCACGGGAATGCGGGCATAAAATGCGCTCAAAGAAGCAGCAAAGGCCGTTGTTGTGTCACCGTGCACCAAAATAACGTCTGGTTTTACTTCTTCGAAAACCTTTTTTGTTTCCATAAGAATATCTGAAGTCAGCGACCATAAATCTTGATTTGGCTTCATTAAATCCAGGTCATAATCCGGCGTAATTTTAAAAAGCTCCAAGACTTGATCCAGCATTTGCCTGTGCTGTCCCGTTACAATGGTTGTTACGTCGAACTCTTCGCGGGAACTCAACTCAAGTACAACAGGAGCCATTTTTATAGCTTCGGGCCTGGTTCCAAATACAATTGCCGCTTTAATTTTCTTGTCCATGAATTCTCCGTTTTGGCTTACAGTACACTGCAAATGATAAAGTGTATTTCGCTATGCCCGCTCTAGCCACAGATTAATTCTAGCCAAAATAAAATACAAAAGCAAAGCTTTTTGACTAAGCCGACATGGGGACAAAATTCTAATCCAATTCCGATAAATCTATATTGAAATTAAAAAATTCACTGACGGAAACTTCAAGAGCTGTGGCAATTTTACATATTGTGGAAATTTTAGGGTCTCTGAGCCCTCTTTTGATGTCGCTCATTGCCCCTTTGGAAATTCCCGAACTGTATGCTAATTTTTCCCAGGAGATGCCTTTTTGCAGCCTGTATTCATTTATTCTTCTTGTAATTGAAGCGTTAAATTTTTTCATAGGCAAGGCTTTTGGCTCATTCGTCTTTTCATAATCCACCTTTCATACTCTCTTCATGGTAGGAAACACTCCAAATCAATTAGTTCATAGTTCTGAACTTTGTGGTATACTTTATAAAAATTCAGTTTACTGAACTAAGAAGGAGAGAAATATGAGGAGAGGTTTTACCTTGGCAGAAGTACTTTTGACCTTGGCAATTATCGGAGTTGTGGCAGCGCTTACAATCCCTGCGGTGATTACTAAGGTCACTAAAGACCAATATGTTGTCGGGTTAAAGAAGGCTTACAATACCCTAAAAGCTATCGAAAGAGAGTCTATACAAGAACATGGAGACATGGAGAACTGGGATTGGACGGGCGATGTTGCAACTACATTTGAAACATATTTTAAGTCTTACTTTGAAATTATAAAAGACTGCGGCATAACGACAGATAATGGCTGCTTTAATACAAAGCGTACTTATTTGGATGGCTCTGCTTGGACTATGGACTTCAATACAGACTCTTACTACAGAATAATTACATCTGACGGAACAGCTTTTATGTATACCAAGCAAGCCAATCCCCTCCCTGGTCGTCAGGGCAGGTTTTACGTAGATGTTAATGGTTTAAAGGGTCCAAACAGAGTTGGCAGAGATATGTTCAGTTTTAATGTATTCCCTTCAAAATTGGGCATTAAACCGCGTGGTGCCTATGTTAACATCACAGGAGAAGCAATAGCAAGTTCGGATGTTGAAGCAAGCTGTAAAGCCGGAGGCGAGGGGACATACTGCGCTGCAAAAGTCCTTGCAGAGGGGGCGATGAATTATTAGAATTAAATAAAGCCTGACGCAACGGGCAGAGAGCAGCGGGGTGTCTTATTCCTCAAATTTACTTTAGCGCGTGTTTATAGTAAAATTAACACAGAGCATGAGGAGTAAAAATGAGCAGTAATAAAGGTCAGGGGAATTTATTTGAACACGGTAAAATAGTTTCCATCAACATAAGGGACGAAATGAAGCGTTCGTACATAGACTACGCGATGAGCGTAATTGTCGGCCGCGCACTGCCCGATGTCCGTGACGGCTTAAAGCCTGTCCACAGGCGTATCCTTTTTGCTATGAACGAACTTGGTATGACACCCGACAAGCCGTACAAAAAATGTGCAAGAATAGTCGGGGAAGTTCTGGGTAAATATCACCCCCATGGTGATACGGCTGTTTATGACTCTTTGGTTCGTATGGCTCAGGATTTTGCCACGAGATACTTAACGGTTGACGGGCACGGCAACTTCGGCTCCGTAGACGGTGACAGTGCAGCCGCAATGCGTTATACGGAAGCCCGTATGCATAAAATCACTACTGCAATGCTCGCAGACATTGACTGTGAAACGGTTGAGTTCACGCCAAACTTTGACGGCTCACTTGAAGAGCCTATGGTGCTCCCCGTGCGGCTGCCCATGCTTCTGCTAAACGGCGTTGCGGGTATTGCCGTAGGTATGGCGACAAATATTCCTCCGCACAACCTTTGCGAGATTGTAGACGGAACTATAGCGCTGATTGACAACCCTGATATTACTTTAGAGGGGCTGATGGAACATATTAAAGGGCCGGATTTCCCGACTGCTGCCAATATTATAGGCACAACGGAGATTAAACAGGCATACGCCACAGGCAGGGGCTCTATTAAGATGTCTGCGGTATCTTCTTTCGAAGAAATTCCTGCAAGCGGCGGAAGACAAGGCAGAACGGCAATTATCATCAACGAACTGCCTTATCAGGTTAACAAGGCGATGCTGATTGAAAAGATTGCAGAACTTGTTAAAGAAGAAAAATTAAAAGGAATATCCGACCTCAGGGATGAGTCCGACCGCGACGGTATGCGAATAGTAATAGAACTTAAACGTGACGCTAAACCGGATGTTGTGAGAAACAACTTATACAAACAAACTTCACTGTTGACAAGCTTCGGGGTAAATATGGTCGCCCTTGTGGGTAAACAGCCGAGACTTTTGAATCTTTACGAAGTTTTAAACGAGTTTGTTGAGCACAGGGTTGAAGTTATTACAAGAAGAACTCTTTTCTACCTTAAAAAAGCAAAAATGCGCGCCCATATTTTGGAAGGCTTGATGATAGCCCTTAACTCGCTGGACGAAGTTATTGAGCTAATCAAAAAGTCTGCAAACACGGAAGAAGCCCGTAACGGCTTAATGAGCAAGTTCGGACTTGACATCGACCAGGCGAATGCAATCCTTGAGATGCAGTTAAGACGCTTAACTGGTCTGGAGCAAGATAAAATCAGGGCTGAATACGATGACTTATTGAAGAAAATCAAAGAATACGAAGAAATACTCGCAGACAGAAATAAAGTTCTTGCGATAATCAAAACTGAATTAAAAGAAGACAAAGAAAAGTATGGCGACGAGAGAAAAACACAGATTATGCCGGAACAAGGCGAAGTCAGCATTGAAGACCTGACACCGAATACGGCAATGGCGGTGTTTATCACGCGTCAGGGTTACATCAAGAGAATATCGCTGGACACTTTTGAACGTCAAAATCGTGCTACACGAGGCAAGGGCGGCATGAAAACCAAAGAAGACGACGATGTAGGACACTTCTTTACTGCAATGATGCACGACAAAGTGCTGTTCTTCTCTTCCAGGGGTACGGTTTACAGCTTAAATGTATATGATTTCCCTGAAGGCTCACGACAATCCAAGGGTCTGCCTATAATCAACGTTCTTCCTATAGAACAAGATGAAAACATAACCGCAGTTGTACCTGTGAGCGAATTTGTGCCTAATCTGAACTTAATTATGCTTACCCAACAAGGTTCTATAAAGAGAATCAGTTTGGATAATTTTAAAAATATCAGAAGAAACGGTATTATAGCCATTGGCTTAAATGACGATGATACTCTAAACTGGGTTAAATTAGCCAAGAGCAACGACGAGGTTATTATCGGAACAAGCTGCGGTATGGCTATACGCTTCTCTGTAGCGGACTTGAGACCGCTCGGAAGAAGTGCGCGCGGTGTAACTTCAATGAAGCTGCGCAAAGGCGACTTCATTATCGGATGCGACATTGTGCCTCAGGACTATGACGCCGATCTTTTGGTCCTCACAAGTGACGGCTTCGGAAAACGTTCCAAGCTTTCAGAGTTCAGGCCGCAAAACAGAGGCGGCTTGGGACTAATTGCCACCAAGTTTAAATCGGCATCTTCAAGGCTTGTAGCCCTCACCATAGTTGAAGAAAAAGATGAAATTATGGTCGTAACTTCTAACGGCGTAGTGTCGCGCGTAAATGCTTCGGCTATTTCCCGTCAGGGACGTCCTGCAACGGGCGTAAAAGTTCAAAATACGGGAGGTAATGATTCGGTTGTTTCTGTAAACAAAATCATCGAACCCGATGAAGATGATGTTTTAGATATTAAACCGAGTGCAAATCAAGACGCAGATTTCATAGAGCAAACACAGCAGAGTTTGAAACTGGACGGCGCGCAAGAGGTCGAAGATATTCAGGAGCCCGAAGATGAAGAGGATGTCGGGGAAACTGAAGAATAGGAATAAGTTAAAATAAAAATCTCGTACCGGATGTGGTACGAGATTTTTATTTATAACATTTTAATCAACCCCACTTTAGTTGTCATTGAACACCCGGTTTAATTATTTGGGTTTTTTCTAACTCAATTTTTATCAAAATTCTACGAAACTTTTTAGGCAATTTTCTTTATTTAGATGTTTTTATACTATTATGAAGGTCAAAAAGTGAAGGTGTGTCATGAGTTATAATTTTCCAATATCCACCATTAATACAAGCTACATTCAAAACAGTCAGTTGTCACAACCGCAAAATATTTTTGCACAGTACTCGCAACCTGTTTCAACTGGTTTAGTATCTGAACAGAGCGCTCCAAGCCCAAAGAACAACACTAAAAGAAATGTTATAATAGGCGCGGCGGTTACCATTGCGGCTGTGGCAGGTCTTGCGCTTTTGGCAAAGAACGGCAAGTTGGGCGATAAGGCAAAGAGCTTTGTAGACGGGATTATAAATAAGATTAAACCAAAAAGTGTCGCAAAATCAGAATCAGTTGCAAGTGAAGTTATTAAAGCAAACAAAAAAGAGGGTATGGAAAAACTTGGTGTTTCAATTTTCAGGGATGAAAACTCAAAAATAACCGAGACTACTCTAAAGGACGGACGCATAAAAATGGAAGCACTTTTAGAGCATAATAACAATAATCAAAAACAAGTACTTGTTTTTGACAAAACAGGAAAACTGACTAACAACGTTCGATTCTGGTATAAAGGTGAAGGAAAATTGTCAGCATTACGCTCATATGATGGAAATGAAAACTTAATAAAAGAAGTAATGAAAGATTTTAGCACCACAGTAGATAACGGCAAAACACTTGGGAGCACAATATCTACAAATATCAAAAGTTTGACTGAAAGTATGGCTCGCATTGATGAATATAACGCTGAAGGTAAATTGCTCAACAGCTACACAATGGGTCGCAATCCCAAGCCATCGTTTTCTTATGCTTATGATGATAAGGGCAAGCTTTCATCCGTATTAAAAACTACTAGAGATGAAGCTGGGAAAAAAGTGCAGCACCTTAAATCTGTTGGCAAGTCAGAAGTGTTGTTTGATAAGTCAGTACATGTGGAAGAAAATAAGCTGTTAGAAAAAACATTTGAACAACTTAGAACCTTGTTAGGAATAAGTTAACAATTTCCAATCCGTGTTCAAATGTTGCGTATATAGTGAAATAACAATAAAGAAGGAAAGTTTTATATATATTATTGGCTCTGAAACGAGCTAAAAGGAAAGGTTGAAAATTATGACATCAATTACACCACCCATTGGTTTTAACGAAAGACCAGCAACAAAGCCACCGCAACTAGTTACCACAACAACCGTATCTGACACATGCTCTCCTGAAGTGCGTGCGACAGCTATTGAACTTGCAAAAAAATTCAAAGCAGTAACAGGAGATACAAGTCCCGTCACTCGCTCAGATGTCGATAAACAAGTTCTTCTTTTACAGGGCAGTGGTGCGCCAATCGAAGGACTTACTCAATTAACAAAAGATGTTTTTGAAAAAAGAGCATAAACAAGAAAATATATGTTAAAAACGCCCCAATAGAGGGCGTTTTTCTAATAGAGCAGTTAGAAAATATAAAATCTACTTTGATTATGCAAACTGTTTCAAGATTAATAACTTCAAACATTCATTCTAAGGCGGTCTAAGCAATCGCAAGAGGCGAAATAGTTGATGACAGAGGGTTATTTACTTTAGCCACAAAAATCGAACTGGCATAATACTAAAAATCCCCATAAGTTACATTAGTATAACATTTCACCCATACCGAATGTGAAGAAGCCGCCGCTGCGTGAGCCTTTTGTATTTGTAAGCGGGAATCCATAGTCCAGATTGATAGGGCCAAGTCCCGGTACAAACAGTCTCAAACCTGCGCCTGCGGTAATTGCATACCCGGGGCGGTCATACAAGCGGTCGGTAATAGTAGAGTTAAACATTTTTCCGGCATCAACAAATGTTGCAACACGTATATTGTTTAAGAAAGTATTGGTTGTAAGTCTGTCTATAAAAGGGATAGGTGTTCTAAACTCAACACTGCCCGACATATAACCGTCACCCGTACCGACTTCAGCTATGTTGAAACCGCGGACATTGTAAGGGCCGCCGAGCGAAAATGCACCGAATTCAGGCATGGTACCGTTGAGTTTTCCGCCTGCACGCGCAGTCAAAACAACCGAAGATTTGCGTCCTGCAGGAACAAACTTCTTAATGACACCCGTAAGTTTTCCATAAGTACTGCCTTCACCGGAAACACTCAGCGCTTCTTCAAGTGTAATATTGGCTAAAACGCCTCGTCTCGTATTTAAGACCGTATCCCTTGTGTCGTAGGTCAACCCGGGAGCAATTCTTAAATACAGACCTCCTTCAAGCTGTCTTTGGCGCTCTGCAAAATCTATACCCCTGTGTGCATAAAGGTTTCTGATTTTTGTAATATCGCCTTCTTTGAGGTTTACATCTTCAAACCCGAAAGCAAGACTTCCGGTCAGGTTTCTGTATGCTTTAAATTTCCTGTATAAAGTGACGTCCGCACCAATACGCTCTTCAACAGCAAGCGGCACCTGATAGCTTCCGAATTTTCTTCCGAATGCACGGAACCCGAGAGAATTGTATTCGTTTCTAAAGTACGGCTCAAAGAAAGAAAGTTCAACCTGAAGGTTGGCGCGCTCTACAACGCTGTCGTCACTCATAAGGACGCCCGAACCTGCCATGAAGTTTAAGTTAATTTTTTGACCAAGGCCTCTAAAGTTATTTTCGCCAAAACCCACAGAACCGAAGAAGCCGGAACTTGAGTCCATACCGACACCGAGCGAGATTCTACCTGTTCTTTGCTCGTCGAGAGCAATCTTCACGTTATATCTTCCCGTATCCGGATTCATTTCAAGGTCGCGTTCGACATTCTTATAGGCTTGCGTTCCCATAAGACGCATGATGTCTGCGCGCGTTGTATTTTCATTGTATATAGTACCGGGCTCAAGCAATATATTTCTTTTCACTACAAAATCTTTTGTCTTGTAATTGCCCTCAACAATAATATCTTCAATAATTCCTTCGTCTATTCTGAAATTAACAACACCGTCAGGGTCGTCTGATACCTCAACAACTCTTGCAAGAATGTAGCCCCTCATGGAATACATCTCTTGAATTTGCTCTATTGCGCTGTTAATTTCTAAAATATTTTGCGGCTTTCCTTCAAGTTTTTGAAGTACGGTCATAATCTCCGCACTCGCAAGAACCGTGTTACCGTCAATCGTAAAGCCTGTAATAGGGGGATTCTCTTCAACAATAATTCTGAGCTTAACACTGTCATCATTCAGTCTTATAGGAAGCGCTCTCATTTTCTGGGTAAAGAAGCCTGTTTTATATATCCTGTTCAGGTCATTTAAAACGTTCTTTTTGTCGTATATATAACCGTCTTTTTGAGTAAGCTGCTCTTGTATATAGGCTGCATCGATAAGATTATTGCCCATTACCTCAACTTCTCGTACATAAACTGTCGGATGTTCATTTTCTGCTCCGACTTCTGTACTTTCCTCTACCCCAAACGCACATGTTGGAGTAAATATAATAAAAAATAGTAAAAATATTGTAATTAATTTATTAATCTTTGGCATCATATATCCAACTATATAGTTATAATTATAGCCTCAAATATTCTGATTAACAAATACTGGTTTTAAATGTTACAAAAACTTAGTACTGTTTTAAAATACAAAAAAGTGTTGTAATATATTTTCAAACCTAGCAGTGTCAGGTTTTTAGGTTTTGGGACAAGGAATTGCAATTTACAAACGAACAAAAAACGATGATAGAAAAAATCATTCGGGAGAATGAGAACTTTCAGGGAAGAGAAGACTTACTTGAGGCGTTTTTTGCCGAAATCTACAAGAAGTCTTATCTTTTGCTGGGTTCGGTTTCCAATGTAGAAAACCTGAGAAACTATCTGACAAAAGTTGTTAATACTTCTATATTAAATGTAATAGGGGGACTAAAGACAGAGGAGCCTAAAGCTGAAGTAAAAATTGTTAATTCACAAGAAGAAACGCTTGTTTCTGAAGAAAAAATAACGCCGAAAAAAATACTCGACTCCATTGCAAGGGAATTTACGCCCGAAAGCTTAAAAAAAGTCGGGGGCGAAATTAGAAGCCTAAAGAGCAGCATTGATGTTTACAAAGACATAAAAGACCCTGCTCAAATGGTAAAGCAGGAGATAGTAAACAAGAATCTTGCACAAAGGATAGTTAACGTTATATACGAAATACACTCTAAAGTCCCCGGCAGATATTATTTTCAAATTTTTTACATGAAGTATATGGACAACAGAAGACAAAGTGAAATAGCTCAAAAACTGGGTATTACTCAAAATGAATTGAGCAAACGTTACTGGGAGTTGGTAAAACTTATAAAAGAAAATGTATAACCCTCGTCCCGGGGCAGCCCCTTCATGTGTATACCAAGGAATTCATTGCATTATTAAATCTTCATCCCGCCCGAAGAAGGGTAGACACTTCTTAAAGAGGTTGTTTCCAAAAAGTTGTTCATTTTAAGATTCTGCAAACTTAGTTTGTTGTTTAGCATTTTTATATTCGGAGGCTCTCTCAAGGAGTCCAGATATTTGTTTTGTCTGTCGGCAGCAAAAACGTTACGCACAACCGGTGTAATAATATTGCTCGCAATAACAGTTCCTGCAAAACCTGCCAGGGTAACAAGACCCATAGCTGGGCCGGGGATATTAACGTCTTTTACTCCTTTTGCCAACGTTGTGCTGTCTTTTGCTATTAGCGCTTTGGCCATTTTTTTGAAACCGGTAGTAATAGTATAATAAAGAGCTATGTTCAATGAGCCGTCAACCATTTCTTGAGGAATCAGGAATTTTTTCTCTTTAGTCTTTATTTCCGGATTTAACATAAAGCCTGCAATATTTGCAAAACCCATCAATATCCATCCGGCTACAGGGGCGTGGAGAAGAAGCTTTTCCTTGTCGCCGGAAAAAGCTTTCCACATTAATTCTTTGAATCCTTTAAAACTCGGAGGTTTCATTTTTCAACCTCCTCTGTTTTCGGCTCAGCCTGCTGTACGTTTTCTTTTTTGAAAAATGTCTTATTAATCCACATAGAAAGTTTGTGGGTGAGGGGGACGTCTACAAGGAAGTTGGTAAACAACATAACGCCCAGTGCAAGAGCGGTGCCGAAAACCTCTCCGTAACCGCCAATCCTTCTCGCAAAATCTTTAGCTATGGGGCTATCGGCAGGCAATCCCTTTGCAGCTTCTCTGGCGGCTTCCAAGGATTCAGTAGTAAAAAATCTTTGAAGTGCATTTTTTGGAGCTTCTTTAACCATATTTTTTGCAAGACCGATAAAACCGCATCTTATAGCTATACCGGTAGCAGTTCCGACAATTGCTCTTGCTATAGAACGGGAAGCATTTAAAGTCCGCGTTTCTTCGTCAACATTTTTATTTCGCAAATCGATATTCGGCTGCAAAAACGCTGCTGTGGTGCCTATAACTCCTCTTTGGGTGGCAGTGGAAGCCCTTGAAACCACCGTAAGGGCATCACAAAGGTGAGGTCCTATAGAAAGACCTTTAAAAGATTGTTGATTTTCTCTGATATTATTGATTTTTGTCATTATCACTACTGTCCGGCCTTTTCAGAAAACGTCGGAGAATATTCTTTCTTGCCACAAAAACTTTAACTAATTAACAAAAATTAATATAGAGATAGCGGCTATTTGGTGTAAAATATAGTCTAGCATAAACAAGGAGTACGCTATGAAACAACCTTTCTTCTATGACGTTACACTAAGAGACGGAAACCAGTCACTAAAAAAGCCTTGGAATACCAAAGAAAAAGAGATTGTTTTCGAACGACTGATTGACCTTGGTGTACAGGGAGTAGAAGTAGGTTTTGCGGCAGCCTCTGAAATGGACTTTGAAGCTTGTGAACGCTTGGCAAAAATTGCTCCGGATAACACGGTAATAAGCTCTTTGGGGCGCTGCGTCGAAAGGGATATTTTAAAATCCGTTGAAGCCATTAAGTATGCAAAAAAACCCAGAGCGCACTTGGTTTTAACGCTTTCGCCGTTTCATATGAAATATATTCTTGAAAAAGAGCCTAAAGAAGTGGCTAAAATAGGCATTGAAGCTGTAGCTTTTGCAAAAGAACAAATTCAAAAGGTCAGAAAAGACGGCGAAGTTCAGTTTTCGGTCGAACATTTCGGAAACTGCGAAGACAACCTTGACTTTGTTATAGAAACACTGCATGAAATCATTAAAGCAGGCGCCACCACAATAAATCTGCCAAATACGGTTGAGCGGGCGAGGCCGAAAAACTTTGTAGATTTAATAGAGCGTGTATACACAGCGCTTCCCAAGGATATAGCTATTTCGGTACATAACCATAACGACCTTGGTATGGCAACTGCCGCAACAGTTGAAAGCTATTTCGCGGGCGCGGTTCAGCTGGAATGCTGTTTGAACGGTCTCGGAGAACGTGCAGGCAATACAAACTTTTACGAGGTGGCTGTTGCCCTTTATAACAGCGGCGTAGATGTTCCGCTGAACTTATCAAAAATATACGAGACCGCTCTTATTGTAGCGCAAATGTCAAAAGTTGAAATTCCTGAAAAAGCTCCCCTTATAGGCTCTGACTCATTGTCTCACAGAAGCGGCATACACCAAGACGGCGTGGTTAAAACCAAGGGTATGGAAATGGGCGCTTATATCCCCATCAACCCTGCTCTCATTGGCAGAAAAGACGACGAAGTACTTGGTTTCACAAGTCAGTCAGGCAAAACAGCAATTTATGAAATTGTAACAAAAGCCGGATATCCTATAAGTATTCAGGAAGCCGCAAGAATAGCACCAAGCGCAAAAGAAGCGGCAGAGAGAATCGGCGAACTGCCTACCAGAAACCTTATAGACATATACTTCAGAGAAATCTTTGAAGTAAAAGGACCGTTTGAAAAGGTATTGTTTAAAAGTATTGATGAAGACAGGTTTGAGCTTCAATTTACATACAAAGGCAGATTATATGAGAAGACAGGCAGGGGTAACGGTCCTCTGGATGGCTGCCTTGACGCGCTAAAGCAAGCAGGTTTCGGGCAAAAGCTTGTCCACTATGAACAATTTGCAATGGATGAAGAAATAATGGGCGCGGGAGCAAGCGCGATGAGCGTTATTCATCTTGAAGACAAAAAAGGCAAGGAAATCATTGCCCGTGCAAAAGATGAAAACACCGCAAAAGCAAACGTCAAAGCTATATTTAATGCTTTAAACATTATGTATAAAGACTAGCCTAAACTCTTTGCTTCTTTGATAGCTTCTTTTGCAACCTTAACTATGGCTGCATAATCTTTATTCATATATAACTCTCGCCCTAAAGCTACGGCAGATGCGCCTTTTTTGAGGTATTCCCTGATATTTTCTATAGAAATCGAGCCTGACGGCATAACGTTTAAAAATTTCATCGGCCTTAAAATATCTTCAATATAAGTTGCTCCGCCAAGTTCTTTCACGGGATATATCTTAATAAGAGGTATACGCGCTTTCCAGGCGGTGTACGCTTCATTTGCCGTTGCAGCCGTAAGTATAAGGGGAACCTTATACCAGGAAGCCAGCTTCACAAGGTTCATCTGTAAAATAGGCGATACCAGAAGTTTTGCACCGGCACTCATTGAAACATAAGCTTGCTGGGAAGTTATAATTCCGCCCGAGGCTACTGAAATTTTAGGTATTTTTGAAATTTCCCGAACCGCATCAATACTGCTGTTGATCTCTATAACCTCAATACCTGCTTCAGCGTAAGCTTTAGCTATCTCTACCGCGCGTTCCGTGTCGTCTTCTCTGATAATACCGAATATTTTGCTACCTGTAATCTGCCTGATAATGTTTTTCATATTGCAGCGGTTATTCCTTCCACCAACTCTACTTTGTTGTCTTTTACAATAAGTTCCATGTTTTTTAACTTCATGGTATTGATAATCTGCCTTGTAGACTCGTCAGCGACTTCCCACTTTAACCTGCCGTCAGGATACTTGGCAAAATGGTACGCAGAACACAAAAGTGCAGTCTTGCTCGCATCAACAAGGTTTAATAAGCTTATATCAGCTTCCATTTCTTTGCAACTGTTTCTCCTGATAAAAGTTTTAACTCTGCTTACCATATTGGGGAAATCAACATTGGGGAAATTTAAAATGATTTTCTTCATTCTCTCTGACCTGTTACTATTCTCTCTTATGGTTATACTTTCGGAGTAGAGTTAAAAAATCTTTAAAAAAAATAAAAAACTACGCTGTTTGGTGTATGTTTGATGTAAACTATAACGAAATGAGCGAGTGGGAAGAAAACGAAGTTTTCATTCCCCGAGCGAATGAGATATACGACAAACAAGCTGAGTTTACGAAGCGTAGTTTAACGGATGCAACCAGCTAATTTTCAAAGGCGAAGCCTGTAGAAAATTGTGTGTTTGCCAAAGAGGCGAAGCCTCTCGGTTATTCCTAAAAGGAGCCCCATATATGCAGGTTTTAGAAAAAGAAATCATATTAAGCGCATTGGAAGTTTTCGATATTGAGGCACAATCAATACTTAAACTTAAAGAAAGAATAGGCGCTGACTTCACTAAGGCAATAGAGTTGCTCTTTAGCTCAAAAGGGAAAGTCATAATTACGGGCATGGGAAAGTCGGGGCACATCGGGCGCAAAATAGCTGCCACATTAAGCTCTACAGGGACTCCTGCCATATTTTTACACCCTGCAGAGAGTACACACGGGGACAGCGGAATAATTACACGTGACGATATAGTTATAGCCATTTCAAACAGTGGCGAAACGCACGAGCTTCTGGGGCTTCTGCCTATAATAGAGCGTTTCAGAATCCCCGTAATCGCCATGACCGGAGGCTTAAACTCGGCGCTTTCTCAAAAAAGCGATGTTACTCTTGATATCTCGGTTGAAAAGGAGGCATGCCCTCTGGGCAAAGCTCCGACTGCAAGTACCGCCGTAACCCTGGCTATGGGTGATGCCATAGCAATCTGCCTGCTTAAAAAGAGGGGTTTCACCCGGGAAGATTTCCTCCTGTACCACCCCGGCGGAGCGCTTGGTAAAAGCGCACTCTACAAGGTGGAAGACCTCATGATAAAAAACGGCGAACTTCCGGTAATAGACGAACACTTGTCTTTTAAGGCTTCGATAAGAGAAATTACCGACAAAAAACTTGGTACGGCGCTTGTTGTTGCAAAAGACGGAAAACTGCGCGGTATATTGACCGACGGCGACATCAGAAGGGCTCTTTTAAAGCATGACACAATTGAAAATTTAAAAGCTTGCGACGTGATGACACAAGACCCCAAGACCATTACAAAAGGCGAACTTTGTGCAAAGGCTATCGGTATTATGGAAAAATACTCAATAACGTCATTGGTCGTTACGGACGAAAATAAATTACCTCTCGGGCTTGTGCACATTCATGACCTATTGAAAGCAGGTATTGTATGACACAGGTTGAATTAAAGTACAGGGCAAAAAAAATAAAACTTGTAGCGTTTGACGTTGACGGCGTAATGACAGACGGTTCGTTAACGTTTATTGAGAATGGCAAAGAAATTAAAACATACAACGCAAAAGACGGACAAGGTATTGCTATGCTGCATAAGGGTGGAATTAAAACCGCCATAATAACGGCACGCGACAACAACACGGTGAGAATAAGGGCTAAAATACTTGATATAACAGAGCTTTACGAAGGGCAGAAAAACAAGATTACCGCGCTCGACGAAATAGCAAAAAAGTATGATTTAAACTACGACGAAATTGCTTATATGGGAGATGACATGCCGGACCTCTGTGTCCTTGAAAGAGTAGGTCTTGCGGCATGCCCGAATGATGCAGCCGAAGAAGTTATAGAAATATGCGACTTTGTCTCGACAAAAGGCGGCGGCAAGGGCGCCGTAAGAGAATTTTGCAACTTTATATTAAAAGAACAAAACATACACTGGACAGGTGTCAGTAAGCAGTAAAAGCTGATGTGCCGTGAACCTTAGCTGAAAATATACAAGTCCAAAGGGTTTGTGCTTTTATTTACAATAATTTACACAATTATACCCTTTCGGGCAATTTTTACTTGAGGAAAAACTTTATTAAATTATAGAGAGCGTGATTTCGTATAAATTGCGTAAAGGAATTTAATAAAAGAGATTTTTATGACAGAAGTTGAATTAAATACTATTTTTGATACCGTTTCAGACCCCGTTAAAAACGTCTACAGACTAGAGACGCAAAGAGATTTGGACGAAATAAAAAGAATTATAAAAGTTTTCAATATTGTTGAAGAGCAAAAAGAAACGTGTTCAAAAATTTCGGCACGCGGACTTGTCGCCTTTAAAATGCTTGTCAGCAATAACTAGATTACTGGTGGATAGAGTTAACCAGATTTGCAAACTCGCCCGTAAAACCGTCGAGTATTTCTGATAATTTTTGGAAATTAAGTTCCATCATATCTAAAAGAAAATTATTTGAGTTGCGCACCTCGTCATAGAGCACTTGCTGCCATTCTATTCTTACTTGAGGGCCGCCGCTGTGACTTATATAAAAGGACGAAGTAATGCTGCCGTATTTAAGCACGAGCTTTGCGTGCGACTGCTCCACAATGCTTTCGATGTCTATTTGAGGATACTTCTCGACCAGCATGCCTATGTACTTTTTAAACACAGGCTCTGCCACGAGTTTGCATTTTTTCTTAAATGTTTGTTTAAAAAGCCTTTCACTGTGCTCGTCTTGGGGCTTTGCGGCTTCTTCTTTCCACTCCCCGTCATACCCTTGTGCTTCAGGCGTTTCCACCCAGTTGCCAAGACGCAAAACGGTTTCTTTGGTTAACTTTACGGTTTCTGCCGTAGGGTCTTCCGAATAATTTTCCGTTGCAACAAGAAGCGATTTACCGTTTTCCGAGGCCTTTTCAAGCGCTTTTTCAAGGCACTCTTTTATTTCCATAAAAGGTTTCTCGTTAATCTCTATTACCCCTGCACTTATACTTCCCTTACCCTCAAAGTTCGTATTCATTCTTTCAAAGAAGGAGTATACCCCGTTGAGTTTTGTTTTCGGAAGGAATATGTAGAACTTGCCATCGCCTGACATCGCAACAGAGTCGTTCATACGTATTGAAGATTTTAATATATCCCAAAACTCTTTATTGTACGCCTGCCCTTTGTCGTCAGGGGAAAGGAGCATCAAGCAAGCGTTTTGTTGGTACTTAATGGAATAATCTACTTCGTTCACCAGAAACTCATCACAGTGCACTTGAGTATAGAAGCCTGTTTCTTCCTGGATAATGCCCAGTTTTGCAAGGAATTTGGAGCGGGACTCGGTTTGAGTATTAAGTTCGTTTCTTGAAATACACCAAATAACGCGCATAAGAAGTTCATACTCTAAAACGGGCATGTGAATAACGTCGGAAATACCTGCGTCAAAAGCATCAAGGAGCATATCTCTTGAAAGCATATCGCCTATAAGTAATATTGGAGAATTTTTCAAAAGCGGTTCGGATTTAATTTCTTTTATAAGATTAATTCTTCCCCTGTCGTTATTTTCGCAATGGAGAAGGATAACATTGGGCATTTGTTCTTTTAAAAACGGGATGGCATTAAGCGTATCGATGCTTTCGACTTTGTCCAAATCTCTCAATAATACCAACTTTGATGATATTTGGTTAATTAAGTGAGACTTGTTGCCTACAATAACTATAGTATTATTTGAACCCATCTTATAAAACTCCTTTGCATCATCTAAAATACTATTTTTTTACAAAAATGACAAATACATAAAGTTTTGATAAGCTTTAATTTATGGAGAGAAGAACAATTGTTATCATGCTCATAATACTAACTGCCGGAGTGCTTTTAAGGCTTTGGGGCTTGTCGTATTCCGCGGTTGATACGGCAATTCAAAATAACCATATTTCTTTAGCCTCCTTTAGTTCAGGCTTCGACTTTTTTAAACTTTTTCAAACAGCTGATATGGCACCGCTTTATCATTGGTATTTGCAACTTTGGTCTGCAATTTTTAATGATTCAACCTACATATACAGACTGGCCTCCTTTATCCCGAACATTGCCGCAGTAATTGTCCTTTACTTTGCGGGAGTTGAATTTGCAAGCAATAAAAAGAACGAAAAGAATAAAGAATTCGTAGGGCTGACAGCTTTCGGGCTCGGTGCAATCAGCGCTTATCTTATATTGTGTACACAAGAAACCGTCCTCTATTCACTGGTGTTCTTCTTTGCAGCCCTTACAACTTTGGCTTCTTTAAGATTTTTCAGAGAGCAGAGCAATAAAAACGGTGCATTTCTGGCCGTCTCGAGCGTACTCCTGCTCCTGACGCATTTTGCGGGGATTGTTTATGTTTTCTTCAATATAATCGCACTTATAGTCTTTATTTCAAGCAAAGCGAGAAAAAAAGACGCCATGCCTTTTGTGTGGTCTTTTATAGGTATACTCATACTCCTTTTACCAGTTGTACCTTTTGTAATAAGAATGTCCGCCAGGGCGGATGTCATAAGTCAATGGTGGGGGCCGTTTTCCTGGCACAGAATATACTTTTACTTTACCGACATTTTTTCTCCTGTTATAGAAAGAGGAATAAGCAGGACAGACATAATGGGTGTCATTGTTGAAAACACCGTTATGAACTTCGGCTTTATTATTTTCGCCCTTATCCCTGCAATTATATGTCTCGGATGCGTTTTTAGAAACTTGATAAAACCGCAGAAAATACAAATGTATGTTTTTGCAGCCACACTGTGCTCTTATCTGGTGATATTAATTGCGGCAATAGCAGGTAAGGTTCAATTTTTAACAGGCCACCTTATAGAGCTGTACCCGCTTTTCATACTGCTTGCAGCTCAAGGGTTCGCCAAACTCAAGTCTAAACCGCTCAAAATAGTTCTGGGGACAACTTACGTGGTTATAACGCTTTTCTTCATAATGGCTGCCCGCCTAGCCCCTGTTGAAATAGCTTACAGTCTAAGCGGCATAAGCGGTATTTAATCCGGCAGTTTATCGGAAGGACTTTCGATTACCTTGTCTATAAGGCCATACTCTAAAGCCTGATGAGCCGTCATGAAGTTGTCGCGCTCAGTGTCATCTTTTACTTTTTCTACGGGTTGCCCGCAGTTGTTGGCCATTATTTTATTGAGCATGGTCTTCATTCTGATGATTTCGCGCGCTTCAATCTCGATATCCGTAGCCTGACCGCGCGCACCGCCCAATGGCTGGTGAATCATAATACGGGCGTTTGGAAGAGCTAAACGCTTGCCCTTAGTACCGCTGCACAAAAGAAAAGCTCCCATAGAAGCGGCATCACCCAAACAAATAGTGGAAACATCAGACTTAATAAGCTGCATAGTATCGTAAATGGCCAATCCTGAAGTAATAACGCCGCCCGGAGAGTTGATGTAGAGCATAATGTCTTTTTCGGTATTCTCACTGTCTAAAAACAACAACTGCGCTACAACCGAGTTAGCTAAGTCATCGTCAATTTCATCCCCGAGAAAAACTATACGCTCTCTCAAAAGCCTGGAGAATATATCAAAAGACCTTTCGCCCCTTGAAGACGCCTCTATTACCGTAGGCACATAGCTTAGTATTCTTCTCTCTTCCATATCCATCATTAGTACTCCTATTTTCCAAACATTCTCATAATTTTATTTAAAAGCCCCTCGTCTTCTTCTATCGGAGGCTGTCCGGCTGAATTGTCGGAACCCTCTTCGCTTTTAGAAGATAACTCTTTGCCGTATTTTCTGGCAAGAGCAACGTCACCCTGTGAATAGTAAAAGTCTGCAAGCGCCTGTCTCGCCTCTTCATCACCGTCGAGTTCGTAAAGTTTTTGCCAATACTCCGCAGCCACAAACTTGTCGCCCATTAACTGGTAAAGATTTATAAGTTCATGTATGGCGTCCTTGTTTGCGGAGTCAAGATTATGCGCTTCCATAAAGTGCATAATGGCTTCCTCGTATTTGCCGCGAACTTTATTGCAAAAACCCCAGTTTAATGCAGCGCCGAATGCGTCATCGTTGTCTTCGCAAACAAGGGCTCTCATCTGAAACGAAACCGCGTCAGGCTCTTTTGAAGCAACATATTTGTCTATGGCGTCATTGGCTTCATTTGACATTTTTTTATTGTAATAATACTGCGCCAAAAGTATGTAATAGTTGGGTTTCTGGTCTTTATCAAGCTTGTTCGGGTTTATTTTATCAATTCTTTCCTTTGCCGCGTCATTGTCGCCTTTTTGAAGAAGAATCTTTGCTGCAAGCATAGTATCTTCAACCACATCAAGCGCTTTGTCGTAGTTGCCGTCATCAAGATACAGTTTAGCTAAAATATTTCTAAAGTACGGATTTTCACCGAATGCGTCTACAGCCCTCATAGCTGTAGTAATGGCGCTTTGCAGACTATCTTCTTCGGTGTACAAATTAATAAGTTCTAAATACGCGTCTGCGTTTTTATTGTCAAGCTCAAGCACCCTGTTAAACTGGTCGATTGCCTTAAGGCCTTTTTTTGCAACCCTGTATAAACGGGCTAATTTAACATTCGCGTCAAGTGACTCTGTTTCAAGGTTAATTGCCTTTTTCGTATCACTTATCGCATGGTCCAGTTTGTTTTGAGCTATGTTGACATTCGCGCGGGCCAGATAATATTTAAACCTGTCCGTATCCTGATAGATGTCCATCAATTGGTGAAGGGCTACATCGTCAAGAGGATTTATGTCCATTATTTTGTTGTAAATCTCAACTGCTTTTTCGGTATTTCCGCTTATCAGGGCTTCATTTGCACGCTCGTGGAGCACTACCGTATCTGTCATATCTTTTCCTTATCTTCCTTATTCCTTTTTTAAAAGCATATCCGCAAGTGCATTACATTCTTGAAACCCTCTTTCGCGAATCCTTTGACTTGCAGTGTTATTATCATATTCGACAAATCTGTGAATAATTTCGTACTGGTATGGCTCTGTTTCTTCTATTGTCTTTAAAAATGCCCATACCGCGTTTCTGTCCTCCGCCAACGGGCGTCCGACACTGCCGGCGTTCACTACGCTCTGCCCGCTTTCAAGCTGGAAACCGCAGGGGATATGTGTGTGGCCGCAAAAAATGCAGTCCGCGTCAGTTGATTTAATCATCTCCTGCAAAATTGGTGCGGGAGTGTCGGGATAAATGCCTTCGTCAATCTTGCGCGGTGAACCATGACACAAGAAAAACTTAAACGCAGAAAATTCAACTGTTTTAGTTGACGGCAAGCTTAGCAAAAACTCCCTGTTCTCATCTTTGAGTATTTTAACGTCATCTTGAAGCGCATATGCCATAACCGGCGAAACGGCTTTGATTTTTTCAAAAAGTTCTTCGTTGTACTGTACCAGCATCTGGTCGGTATTCCCAAATATTGAACGTGTTTTTACGGGAGAGCTGTCGCTCATTAAATATTTTATTTTTTCAATAGCACCGTTAGGGTCATACCCTGCCATTGCAATATCACCCAGGCACCAAATCTCGTCACATTCTTGGGATTGTATGTCTTCTATAACCTTGTCTAGGGCTAATGTGTTTGCGTGAATATCCGAAATAACAGCAATTTTCATCTGGGACCTTTCTTGAAGTCTGAAAAGTTTTTATACCGCAGGATGCGGAGAAAATTTGTGAAAGCATAGCTTGAGCATTGCTCTCCTTGTGCGATAATTATAGCATGGAACGCAAAATTATAAAAATCGGTAATGTGGCTATAGGAGGTGATGCCCCCGTCAGTGTTCAGTCTATGACAACAACAAGGACAAGCGACACAAAAGCCACCCTAAAGCAAATATCAGAGCTTGCAGAAGCGGGATGCGAAATAATCAGACTTGCTGTTTTAAATCAAGACTGTGCAAATGCCATCAAAGAAATTAAGAAAAAATCCCCCATACCCGTTGTTGCAGACATACATTTCGACTACCGTCTGGCGCTCACATGCCTTGAAAACGGAGTAGACGGCCTCAGGCTGAACCCCGGAAACATAGGCGGCACAGAACATGTAAAAGCTGTTGCGAATTTGGCAAAAAAAACCCAAACGCCGATAAGGATAGGGGTAAACGGCGGCTCTCTCGAAAAAGAAATTGAAGCAGACAGCTCTTTGGACATAAGTGAAAAAATGGTAAAAAGCGCTCTCGGCCATATAAAAATGCTTGAAGAGTGTGATTTTGATTTAATAAAAGTTTCGCTTAAGTCCAGCGACGTTCCTTCGACCATAGGGGCCTACAGGCTTATATCAACACAAATACCGTATCCGCTCCACCTTGGTATAACCGAAGCAGGAACACTCAGGGGGGGTATGATTAAATCCGCCATAGGCATCGGCACACTTCTCTCTGAAGGCATAGGAAACACTATAAGGGTATCTCTGACAGAAGACCCTGTGGAAGAAGTTAAAGTCGCTCTGGAAATATTAAAAGCTTTGAAGTTGCGCGAAAAAGGCGTAAATTTTGTATCTTGTCCCACCTGCGGCAGATGTCAAATAGATTTAATCAACCTTGCCAAAGAAGTGGAAAAAAGGTTCACGGGACTTGATGCCCCCATAACTATAGCTACTATGGGCTGCGCGGTTAACGGGCCAAACGAAGCAAAGCATGCCGATTACGGAATAGCAGGCGGAATTAACGAAGGCTACATTTTCAAGAAGGGTGAGTTTGTTAAGAAAGTTTCACAAAAGGATTTACTTGATGAATTTGAAAGAGTAGTCTTTCAAGATTTGAACAGTTAAATTACATCAAACAGTTGGTGGAAATTGCAACATAATATATAATAATGTTATTGAAGTTAGTATAAGGAATTATCTTTATGAAAAAAATACTATTGGCTTTATGTCTTCTATCGGTCTGCTCAAGCGCTTTTGCATACATACAAGAAGACAAGATGGTTGATATAAACAGGCTGATGATGCAGGGCTATAGTGAAGACGCACTCAGAATATTGGACAGAGCGAATATGCGTGCAACAGGCGACGATGAAATCTACAATGTATACTATCAAGACAAAGTATATAAAAATAAATGGTCAAAATGGTATGATCAGGCTAAAAGATACTGGGATCCTCTCGCCGAAGACGACAACTTCGCACGTTATGATATAAAGTTTGAAAACAGATTTTATACTCTTGACCCGAATCCCAACAAGGGTACAATTCTGGAAGACCTGTAAAAGATTTAAACTTAACGCTTAAGTCAACTATGTAAATAGACAAAGCCCGATAAGCGGCTCTGAAAGGAATATTAGAATAATTAATAACAAACTTGCTACCGTGAGAATCACTCTTGCGGTAGTAGTTTTTTTGGACAATTTTATGCCTGCCCCCCTCTTAAAGAAAAAGGTTATTATTCTCATATAGTAAAATACTGCAACTATTGAAGCAAAAAGCAATACAAGGAGAGGTATTGTTACCCAAACGCCTGCCGAAAGGACTTGGGTAAATAAATAAAACCTGCTAAAAAAGCCTAGCATCGGAGGCATGCCTGCAAGTGAAAGCAGACACAGAGTCATCATTGTTGCGTAATATGGATTTTGATAGGCAATCGAGCGCAAATCTTCAAGCTTATCACCGGTCTCCTTGCCGATGCAATTAAGATAAAATATACCGAAACCTGCCCAAACACCTATGGTTGCAATTAGATAAGATATTAAATAAAACTTTACCGACGCAAGTGACAACGGGCCGACTATAGCTGCCGCAAAAATCAAATATCCCGAGTGAGCTATCGAAGAATAGGCAAGAAAACGTTTTATTTTTGTTTGCCTCAGTGCCAAAAGGCTTGCAAAAATCAGTGTGAAAATTGCCATAATTATCAGGACAAGCTGCAGTACAGAACCCGGCGGACACAAGACAAAAGCAAGGCGCGCAAACAATACTATGCCTGCAATCTGGGGAATTGTTGCAATAGCCAAACCTGTTCCATAGTCCGTATTTTCAAAAGTTTCGGCAGCCCACGAACAAAACGGAACAGCCAAAACCTTAAATGATAATGCGCAAAATAAAATAGCGCCTGCAATGGGCAATAAGCCGATATCTGATATATACGGTGCATTTTGGGCAATATAATTAAAGTTTATAGAGCCGAATATGCCGTACAGGTATGAAATTGCAAGAAGCAAAAAACAAGATGCAACAACGCTTTGAATAAAGTATTTCACGCTTGAGCGAACCGCATTTTTACTCATAAAAAGTGCAGCGAGAAAACAGGCTGCCACGGATGTAACTTCAAGGGAAATAAACATTGTCAAAAAGTCAGAGCTTGCCGCCAGAAAAGTACTCCCTAAAGTCAGGGCAAACAAGAGGGCGTTAAAGTAATATACTTTATGTGTAAGTCTTTTGGTAAATTTAATTGCAAATACCATACATACAAAAGCACATATATATATGAGAGAATTTGCAATTGACGGAGTAAGAAGTGCGCTGAACATAGCCGCCGATATTAAAATTACACTGATAAGGTTTGAAGTTCTGGGTTTAATATTCTCACCGTAAAAAAGTATACAGAAAATATTAAGCAAAATGCCTATAACAAGGAGTGCTTCACTTGTCATATTCAGCGCTATTTTTGAAAGTTCTATGTTCATCTCAACAACTCCTACATTAAATACTGCATTAATGCATTAAAAGAAAAGCCTTCGACCACATCCGTTATTGCCTCGGGATAAACGCCCAAAATTATAACCGCCGCGGCAAGAACGAACATCACACTCGCCTGATGACGGGACAGTCCCGAAACCTTGTACTCTAAATTGTATGAAATGTAGAAAAAAACTTTATGGTACATCTTTAGAATATATGCCGCAGTCAAAACAGGACATAAACAGGCTGCAATGGCACAGAGACGGATAAAGCTTTCAGAATAAAGTTCTGTTGCAAACGCTCCCGATATCGACATAAATTCGCCGACAAAGCCCGCGGTCAAAGGTATACCCGAACATGCCAGACACAACACTAACATAGTTATGGCAAGGTAAGGCATACAAAGAGCAACGCCGCCCAAAAGCTCTGTTTTGTAAGTCTTGTAGCGTTGATAAATCATTTCTGCGCCAAAGAAAAGTCCCGTTATAATAAGGCCATGTGCTGCTATATGAAATATTGAACCTACAAGCCCGAGTTTCGTCATAGAGCAGATGCCTATAAGTATAATTCCCATATGCGCAATACTTGATAATGAAATCATACGCTTCATATCAGGCTGCACAAAAGCACAACAGGATGACCATATAATGCCTATCACGCCCAGTAAAATAAGCCAGGGCGCAAATATCCCCATAATACTTCCAAAAGCAATTACATTAAACTTAATTAGGCCATACGCGGCAGTCTTGGTTAAAACACCGGCTAAAACCATGCTCACAGGTGCCGGAGCCTCGGTATGGGCATCCGCAAGCCAATTGTGCAAGGGAAAAATCGGCAGCTGGACCGCGAAGGCCAATAAGAACGCGAGAAAACATATAAACTGTACTACATCCGGCAAAGAAGAAGCTCCTGCAAGGAGTGTAGGTATATCAAGAGGTGCATTTAAGTAATTGTAATAATAAGCATACAGGAACGCAATTGCAGCAAACATAAAAATGCTTCCGCCAAATACATAGAGCAAAAATTTCATTGCCGCCTTTTTGGCTTTTACCCCTCCCCACAAAGAAATCAGGAAATATGCGGGTATCAAAGCAGCCTGCCAGAAGAGAAAAAACATCAGTAAGTCTTTTGCGCAAAATACGCCCAAAATTGCAGTCTCCAAAAGCAGCATAAGGGAGTAAAAAACCTTTTGCCTGGACTGTATTATTGTTTTAGATGCAACAAGCGCCACGAAAAAGATAAAAGAAGTAAGTACGCACATCAGGCAGGAAAGCGCGTCAACAGTAAAGCTCAAAGTAATACCGAACTGCGGCATAAGCTCAAAAGGCAAGGTTTGGGTAAAATTGTAGTTTTGCGAAAAGTCAAAATTGGCAAGGAAAATACAGGAGTATATAAGATGGAGACCTGCAAGTCCTTTTGCAAAGCGCCTGATTTTTACCACATGGTTTGGAAAAATAGGCAGGGCAATGAATAATCCTGCAACAAGAGGTAAAAATACAAGTATAATAAGTGATAAATAACCCTCCACTTTAACCTCCGGCCTTAAAGTACAGTACAACCACCATGGTTACAAAGAAAAAAATCACTCCCGACGCTTGTAAAATGTAGTCGGATATATTCCCGCTTTGGGTATACGCAACAACCCTGGAGAGCGATTTTGAAACTGATACAATCATCCCGTTAAGTCCTTCAGCCAAGCATTTTTCAAAGAACTTAATCATCTTGCAGAGATTCACAAAAATATATTTGTGCAAGAAATTATAAACTTTGTCAAAATAAAATTTGTTCTGCAGAACTTTTATTACTCTGTTCAAAAAGACAGAATCCGGAATCCTTATATCCAGATTGTAATAAATTTTGAAAACAATCCACAAAACTGCGATTGAGGCTATAAAAATAACCAAATCAAGGTGGGCCGCATATGGTGAGTAAAATTTCTGCCGTATCAGGTATGCAAAACTTCTGAAACTTTCATTCATCATCATCCCGATAAAAGCTGCGGGGATGGCAAGTGCAACGATAGAAACAGTCATAGATATATGGGGTTTTACAGGCTCCGCAGACCCTTTATATTTACCTTCAAAAATAAGGAAGTAACTCCTGAAAATGTACACAATACTCAACAGTACCGCAACTATGGTAAGCGCGAGCAGCAAATACTGCTTTTGAGCAAGAAGTGTTGAGAAAATCATTTCCTTGGAATAAAACCCGCTCAAAAATATGCCTGCAAGGGCGAAACATCCTACAAGATAGCCGTATGCAACAACCGGTATTCGTTTTCTCAAGCCCCCGAGGAAGTTTATATCTTGAGCGCCAAAAGTTGAATATATAACGGCTCCGATACATAAGAACAAAAGTGCTTGAATGAAAACATATGTTGTCAAATGGAAGATGCCTCCCACATATGAATGTATACCTATTGCAAGAAATATCAGCCCCAATTGCGAGCAGGCAGCATAGGCGAGCAGTCTTTTAATGTCACTTTGGACAAGGGCTGTAAGGGCAGAAATTAGTGCAGTCAAAATTCCTATTAACACTAATACTTTAATCGCCATCGGAGAAAGTATTAATAACGGATAAATCCTTACTGCCAGAAATACTCCGGCAGCAGCTAAAATAACCGTCTGGATAAGAGCAGCGGCAGGAACAGGCGCCTCCTCCGAAGCATCCGATATCCAAATCTGAAAAGGGATTTGGGCCGCCTTCGCAAGAGGACTCATTATTAACGCCAGGCACAACAGCGTAAAAGGAATAGCCCCAAGAGCAACATAGGCATAAAAACCGTACGAGTTAATGTCACTGAAACCAAGCAGCGGAACACCGCCCGTACCATGGTTGATAATTGTATAACCCAAAAGTACAACAATTCCTAAAAGCAACCCGATATCACCGAGCTTGTTAATCAGAAAAGCTTTTTTCGCAGCATTGGACGCAGATTCTTTTTTATAATAAAAACCTATTAAAAGATAGCTTACGACAGCCAATACTTCGAGCAATATGTAAGACTGCAAAAGATTTGTACTCAATACAAACATATACATGGTAAATGACAGTAGATTTAAAAGACCGAAATACCAGGAATAATTCTCTTCATTTTTTGTGTAGCCGTATGAGTATAGCTGAACAAACAGGCTCACGGCGCTGACAAGAAAAAGCATCAGTGCAGAGAGGTTATCAATGTAAAAACCCCAGTAAAACTTTGTACCTCCGACAGAGAAGAATAAATTGTTCGTATCGACTATTATGCCCGGATTATCCGAACAAAACGACATGATGCCCAAAGACATAAGAAGTCCCGCTATACTTGAAAATACTGTTATACCTGCACAGGCTTTCCTTGAAAGTGCCACCTGCATGAAAGAAAAAATAAAGATGATAAAAGCACCCAAGAGGGGGAGTGCGGGGATTATTGCAACATTATTAACAAATACTGAACCCATCTAGATTTCCTCCCCCGAGTTATTCAAATCTTCAAGACTGATTCTTTTGGAGTTTTTGTAGAGCGCCGCAAAAAGGACTATTACAACCGCTATTTCAATAGCGGAAACTGCCATAATAAACATTGAAAATATTTGTCCGCTATGGTTGATATGGACCGAGTAAACATTTAATGCGGCAAAGTTTAAACAGACTGCGTTCAACATCAAAATAATACCGAAAAGTATTTTTATAAGACACTTTGAAGACATAACCGCAATCAGCCCGAGCGCAAAAAGCACAAAGGCAAATATCATATAGTGCATTATTCCCAAAGAACTCATTTTGCCCTCCTGTATAACAAAGCGACAACCCCGAGAAGGGCTGCTATAAATAACATAGAAACAAGTTCAAAAGGCGCAAGGGCGCTTTTAAAAAGTTCATTTGCAAAAGGCACAAGAGTAAAGCCGAAATACACGTTTTTCATGACAAGGGCAGTTTTTACAAAAGGCATTATCAAAAGCCCGAAAACCGTGAACATTGCAAACAAAACTATAGTCTTGGCGTCTATGTTCAGCCCTGTTTTTAAACCGCTTTCGTCGCCTGTAAGCATGACTGTAAATGACAGAAGTATTGCCGCAGTAACGCCAAAAAGCAGAATTTGCACCGAAGCCAGATAGTGCAGTCCCAAGAGAAAATACATACCGCTCATCGCCCAGAAAGTAACTGTTATGGAAAGAACCGCATCCAAAGTTCTTTTTGAAAGCATTGCAAATACTGCCCCCGACAGGGCCAAAAGTGCGAAAATATAAAACACTATTTGATAAAATACTTCCATCACAACTTAACCGTTACTCATTGTCTTCTAATAATAGCCTGTTTATATCACTTGTTGCAAGTTCGTATTTTTTTGTCATATAAATAACGCCGTTGGGGCAGCTATACACGCAGTTACCGCAATTTGCACACAACGCCAAATTGACCGACTTTATAGTTCCGTCAATTTTAATGGCATCTACAGCGGGACAATATTTTTGGCATGTCCGGCAGCCGCAGCACTTGCTGCTGTCAAAAGCTATGCTGCCCCTGAAGTTGTCAGGCAGTAAAACTCTTTGCTCGGGATAGTTAATGGTGACTTTTTCTCTAAAAATTTGCTTAAATACGGTGTAAAAACAAACAAAAAGGTCTTTTAAAAACTCCATTGCGCACTCCTTATTACCTTGTAAACCAATACAATAATTAAATTAACTGCCGAAAACGGCAAAATGACCTTGTAGGAAATATCCAAAAATCTGTCTATAGTGAACAAAGGAAGACTTGCCCTTATCAGGATTATAAAAAATATCACCAAAAATGCCTTTAAAAACAACCAGAAAAACTGCTCCAAAAAAATAAACTTTGCAGGTAAAAGCCAACTTACAAAAGGCGTAAGATAGCCGCCTAAAAACAGCGTTACAAAAAACACAGTATATGCAAACAAAAGCGCACACTCTGCAATATAAAAAAGCGCGTACTTTACGCCCGAATATTCCATATGATATCCTCCGGCCAACTCGCTTTGATTACTGGAAAAGTTAAAGGGAGGGCGATTAAGCCTGGCAAGCATCGAAACAAAAAATGCGATAAAGCCTATAAAAGAAGGTATGAAAAACCAGTTTAAAATCCCTCCCCACTGAAGAGCGACTATTTCCTTTAAATTAAAACTGCCCGCAAGAACCGCAACAGCCAAAATACATAACAAAATAGGTGGATTGTATGCCAGAGCAGACAATACCGCCCTGTATGCACCTATTACCGAAAGTTCATTGTTACCCGCATAGCCTGCAAGAAAAATGCTTATAATGAATAAGGAGGCAACGGCAACAAAAAGGATGAGATCTATTTCAGAATTTAAAAGTATAAAGCTGCCCGGAAGCGGAAGAAGAAAATAGAGTACCAAAGCCGAAGAAAACACAAGAATCGGAGCCAGCCAAAAAGCAAACCGGTGAGAGGTTTCAGGGCAATTATCTTCTTTTGAAAAAAGCTTTATTATATCCGCCAAACCTTGCAGCGTCCCTTTAAAACCCGCCCTATCAGGACCATAGCGCAGGGTAAAGCAGGCAAGAACCTTTCTCTCAAGAAATACAAGGGCAAAAACCATTAAAAACATAAAGGCAACAGTGCTCAAAAATCCTCCGAAAAAGTGTATTAAGCCGCTCATCTGTCTACCTCCGGCAAAGCAATATCCAAACTGCCAAAAATTGTCATTACATCTGAAATTAAATGTCCCTTTAAAAGTTCGGGCAAAAGTCCCACGGTAAAAAATGAAGCCGTGCGCCACTTTACCCTGTCAGGTTTTTCGCCGCCCTTTGAGCGCAAATAGCAAATCATTAAACCCCGCGGCGTCTCTACATAAGACATGGTTTCCCCTGCATCAAGATTTGCAAAAGTCGGAACAAGACCATGGTTTATCTTTTTATCTTTATTGTTCTCAAGCCAATCAACTGCCTGAAAACACAGATTCGCACTGATTCTCATCTCCTTCATGCGAAGAAGATATCTTGAATATGAGTCCGACTCCGGAAGAGTAGGTATTTCAAAATCAAGCTTGCCATAGACAAGATAAGGCATATGCTTTCTAAAGTCCAGCTCAATACCGGATGCCCTGATATTAACCCCTGTTATTGCATAATCCAGAGCAATTTCAGGGTCTATGATACCGACACCTGTCGTTCTTGATTGAAAGAGCGGGTTGTTCGTAATGGTTTTATCATACTCATTCATCATCTTTAGAAAGAACTCAAGAAATTCTCTTGTATCTTTCAGTATATCATCTGAAATATCGTGCCTTACACCCCCGAAAATATAGTAATTGTGCATCATTCTCGAGCCTGTAAGCTGTTCGAACAAGGAAAGAATCTTTTCCCTTTCGTTGAAAGTATAGTAGACAGGAGAGTTTGCCCCGAGATTCACCATAAAAATGCCAAGCCAGGCCAAATGAGAGGCGATACGGTTAAGCTCCATGGTAAGAACCCTTATGTATTGTGCACGAATAGGCAGTTCAATTTTCATAATATTCTCTACAGCCGAACAAAAGCCTTGTGCGAAGAAAAAAGCGCTTACAGGCTCCACGCGCCCGATAACCGAAAGGTATTGTTGATAAAGTCTGTTTTCGGCAATTTTTTCAAGACCCCTGTGGATATAGCCTATTATAGGCCTGCACCCGGTGACTTTTTTCCCTTCTAACTCTAAAACGAGTTTTAACGGGCCATTCGGCAGATTATAGTTAGGCCATAAATTCATTGTTATGGCTGTTACAGACTTTGCCATGACAACCTCTGTTCTTTATCAATGTAATCTTTTCTCAAGGGATGACCGTAACATCCTTCAACCATGAGGATACGCTCAAGGTCGGGATGGTTTTCAAAAAATATACCGAAAAGGTCGTATATTTCGCGCTCTTCAAAGTTAGCGCTTTTAAAAATATCGCAAATACTTGGCACCACACAGTTTATTCTCACCTTAAAATATTTACTGTGCTTCAAATCTAAATTATAAAGAATGTATGTGAGTTCAAAAAGTTTTTCTATATCCTCCGTAACGTCAGAACACACTATGGACAAGAGCATTTTATAGCCCTGTTTTTTATAATTCTTTATTGTTTCGTACAATTTATCTGTGTGTATAAGTTTAAACAATTCAATCTCCTGTGTGCTCAACCGATACAGGTATTTCCGAACCTGGTTTTATGACAACTTCGGGCCTGTATGCGTCTAAAAACGCCCTTCTCTCTTCATGGCTCTCCTCATGGATTTTTTCCCGAAGCTTAATAAAGGCGTCTATAATCGCTTCAGGTTTCGGGGGGCACATTGGCAAGTAAATGTCAACGGGGATAAGTTTATCCACGCCATTTATAATATTATAGTTACCTTTGGCAAAAACTCCTCCGGTACAAGCACAAGAGCCGACAGCAATGACATATTTCGGTTCTGACATTTTTTTATAAATATCTACGAGTAAGGCTGCCGATTTTGATGTAACCGTTCCCGCGCAGATTAACAAGTCTGCTTGAGGCACGGATGCATGAAACATCTCTACTCCGAACCTGTTTATATCGTATTTTGACATAGCGCAGTGCATAACCTCCATACCGCAGCAGCAGGTCGAAAAAAGCATTGGCCATAAGCTTCTTGAGCGGGCAAATTTTAAAATATTTTCTAATGAATCGAATATAAAAGTCATTTGGACCTCAATATATTTGATTTAATTGCAAATAAAAGACCAAAAAGGAAAATTAAAATAAAAAATGAGACTTCTGCGAGGCCGATGAAACCGAACTCCGAAACCACAAGCGCATAAGGAAAAAGAAGCATTATAACTGCCTCAAAGAGCAAAAAGAAGACAGTATAAACTACGTATTGAGGTTCAAAGTGCATTTTTGTATTATCCTGCACGGAATAATATTTATTTCTCCGGCAGCCCTCCTTAAAATGTCGTCTCATAATCGCAGAAACGCCATATGTACAAAAAGCAAAAACTATTGCAGATATTATTATAGAAAAAAAGATAAAAATGTTCATAGTTACTCTCTTGCTGCCTGCTTTTTAGGAAGTATAAGCACTTAAGTTATTGTCTCTTCTGTATTTCGGTTATGCTTTATGCAAAACAAACACCGCTCTTTTTTATATAGCAACACCACAGGAATTAGTAAATTGATAATATGGGTTATGTTATAATCGACTTAACTAACTCGAACTTTTAATTGATAGGAAGTCACATATTATGAAAATGTCAAAACTATGCGTGCGCACTGCAAGGGAATTCCCGAATGATGCGGAAGCAATAAGTCATAAGCTTTTAGTCCGTGCAGGCTACATAAAAAAACTTGCAAGCGGAATATACAGCTATTTACCGCTTATGAAAAGAGTTTTGGCAAAAATTGAACAAATTGTCCGCGAGGAGCACAATGCCATAGGAGCGCAAGAAGTATTAATGCCCTTTGTGCAGCCTGCTGAAATCTGGGAAAAATCAGGCAGGTGGCAAGTATACGGTAAAGAGCTGATGAGAATGAAAGACCGTCACGACAATCCGATGTGCCTTGCTCCAACTCACGAGGAAGTTGTAACAGTGCTGGCAAGCGGCATTGTATCTTCATACAGGCAATTACCGATAAATTTATACCATATTCAATTAAAATTCAGAGACGAAATACGCCCTCGCTTCGGGCTTTTAAGGGGCAGGGAGTTTATTATGAAAGACGCATACAGCTTCCATACCTCCCAAGAGTGTCTCGAAAGAGAATATGAAGTTATGGCAGGGGTTTACAACAGGATTTTTCAACGCTGCGGACTTGAAACAAGAATGGTGCAGTCAGACTCGGGCGCCATAGGCGGCAGTGTAAGCCATGAATTTATGGTTTTAACATCAACAGAAACGGGTGAAGACGACGTTTTCTACTGTGACGAGTGCGGCTACAGCGCCAACTCAAACCACGCTGTTTCAAATCTGCTCAAAGAAATGACTGACGGCTCCATCTGCGGACAGAGCGGACAAAAAACGGTAGATACGCCAAACGTGAAAAGTATAGAGGATTTGGCAAAATTCTTTAACATTTCCGGGAACTGCATTTTAAAAGCCGTTCTCTATATTTGCGATTCAAAACCTGTTCTTGCTATGGTAAGAGGTGACAAGGAAGTCGAGGAAACAAAACTCCTCAATACACTTGAGGGTGTTGAAATCCGCAAAGCTACAGACGATGAAGCCAAAGAGCATATGGGATGCGAAGCGGGATACTTGAGCTTCGAAGGCATTAAAAATGTAAGGGTTATTTTTGACCGCTCGGCACAGGGTATGAAAAATTTTGTCATAGGAGCAAACGAGCCGCACAAACACATAACTGGGTACAACTTTAAGGAAACTCCTGAGTTTTCAGACATTTCACTTGTTAAAGAAGGTGAAAAATGCTGCAAATGCAGCTCTCACTTGAAAATTACAAGAGGTATAGAGGTGGGGAATATCTTTCAACTGGGTACAAAGTACTCCAAGCCGATGGAAGCCACGTACACGGCAGAAGACGGCAGCGAAAAACCTTATATTATGGGGTGTTACGGTATAGGAATTACAAGAACCGCTGCTGCCGCTATTGAAAAATACCACGACGACTTTGGCATCATCTGGCCTGTTGCAATTGCACCTTACCACGTCATAGTAGTTCCCGTAAATACAAACGACGAAGAACAAATGAAGGTTGCGGCAGAAATTTATGAAAAACTTCTCGAGCTCGGCATCGAAGCAGTGCTTGATGACAGGGACGAAAGAGCCGGCGTCAAGTTTAAGGACGCAGACCTCATAGGTTTCCCTTATCGTATTACCGTAGGGAAAACAATAGTTGACAGCCTTGTAGAGTTCAAGGAAAGAAAAAGCGGAGAAATGTGTGCCATTACTCCCGAAGAGGCAATCCAAAAATGCCGAGAAATTATTTAAGACTATCAGTAGCACATATTTGCCCCGGTCTCCTAAACACCGACTCGGGAAACATTTTGGCATTTAAAAACCGCTGTGAATGGAGAAACATTGATGTCGAAGTAGAGGCAATAGAAGACGGCACAAGGCTAAACCCGAGAAAGTATGATTTTTATTTTATAGGCTCTGGCCCCGAAAGCCACTACAAGCTGGCATCAGAGGAATTATACTCCCACAGGGAAAACCTTTATAAGGCATGTCAAAAAGACGCCCTTATACTTGGTGTAGGTGCAGGTTATTTTCTTTTAGGAAACTATTATCAACCCATTGAAGGAGAAATTCTGGCAGGCATAGGGATATTTGACATAAGAACTCTTGAAACGGAAAAACGGTTTACGGGCAATGCCTTAGCTAAGACCGGGTTCTTATCACCAAAAACTGTAGCGGGTTTTGAAAACAACAACTGTCTGACATATTTGGGTGATGATGCAGAACCTTTTATGCAAATTTCCAGAGGAAAAGGTAACAACGGCGAAGACAAAACCGAAGGAGCAAGACTAAACAACACTTTCGGCACATACTTTCATGGTCCGATTCTGCCCAAAAATCCCCAGCTTTGTGACCACTTTATAACCCTTACTTTAAACAGAAAATACGAAGACGACTTTGAACTCGCATCCCTTGATGATGACATAGAAAAACACGCCCACAGAGACGGTGTTCTGGCTAAATATTAGACCCTTTTTTACATTTATTAAGTTATGTTAACAAAACAGGATACTATTAGGCAATCTTCCCGAACAAAATGTTTTTATATATGTAAGGTTAGTTAAAGTTTAATATTTTATGGTTAGAAAAGGTTAGGAGGCAACATGACTTGGGTTATGTTATCGCTTAGAAAGGCTACTTTAAAAAGTCGCGTTTCTGATTTAGAAGCAAAGCTGGTTAATATCAGCCAAAGAATTCAGGATATGCAATCTTATGCATCATCTGTTGCAGACGGTTCGGTGAGTTATTCCGAGATGGCAAATGCACCATCATCACTTTTCGGAACGCACTTGGAGTATATGCAAAACGCATCAGGCGTAGCATACCAGTCTGCACAAATCAAGACGAATGCTTATTTGCAGCAAATGAACATGATTCAGCAAAATACGCAGGGTCAGTACCAACTTGCAATAGACCCGACGGGCGCTCAAGCAGATGTTCAACCGTACTTGATTTTTAACGAGATTTACAAACAAGAAATGAAAGAATACGCAAAACAAATAAGCGAAAAGCTAAACGGCGAAGAAAAAGAACTTCAAACAGAAAAAACAAGAATAGAAGCTCAAATTAAAGCGGCAGAAGCTGAATACGACTCAGTTTCAAAGCAAATGGATACAAACATTAAAAACGACGCAATTCAATTAGCATAAACCCCTAGCCGGGAATCTAACAAAAAATAACTAAACTAACCTCAGTCGACTAATAAAGTCGACTTTATTTTTGCAAAAAAAATCGGCGGCGGATGGCAAAGCCCGAGAATGCTTAATTCTGTACTTGTTTTTCATTTTCAAAAAAACATTTTTCATTTTAGAATTTTGTGTTAATATATGTTTAAGAAATGAAATATTTTGTAATAACGAAATGAGCAGGCCTAAAGAAAAATAAGTTTTTCTTTACCGAGTAAATGGGATTACAAGGAGGCAAAGCCTCGTGTTATAAAAAGTATAACTGATTTTTTTGGTTGTAGTAGATAAGAAGGAAGTACAGACATAATGACTGATGAAATTCAAAGCGAAGCAAGCGATTCCAGACAAAGAATTTTGGTTGCCGATGATGAAGCCAGTATCAGAAGGATTTTAGAGACCAGACTTAAAATGGTTGGTTATGATGTTGTAGTTGCGGCAGACGGAGAAGAGGCCATAGAAGCATACAACAAGAGCAACCCTGACCTTGTCATTTTAGACGTCATGATGCCTAAAATGGACGGATACGGCGTGACCCGTGAAATCAGACGTACGTCTGACGTTCCCATTATTATACTAACCGCCTTGGGTGACGTTTCAGAAAGAATTACGGGACTTGAACTGGGTGCTGACGATTATGTCATTAAACCTTTCAGCCCGAAAGAACTTGAAGCAAGGGTTAAGGCAGTTCTTAGAAGAACAAACTCCAAAGAAGCGGTTGCCCCTTCAGGTAAAACTGCTAAAAACGTTATTACTACAGGAAGCATTAAAATAGATACTGCCCGTCGTCAAGTATACCGCAAGAATGAGCGTATTCGTCTGACAGGCATGGAATTCAGCCTTCTTGAACTTCTGGTAAACAACTCCGGACAGGCATACTCCAGAAACGAAATCCTGCAGCATGTTTGGGCTTATCCGCCTGACCACCGCATCGACACAAGGGTTGTTGACGTTCACATATCAAGACTGCGCTCAAAACTTGAAGCAGACCCTGCCAATCCCGAACTTATTCTTACCGCTCGAGGCATAGGATATATGTTCCAAAGGATTAACTAAAACCTAAAATGGGCACTCACATTTAAGAGTTGGCAAATGACTTACAGCAAACTCAAAAAATCTTTAATAATCAGAAAAAACACCAACTTTAAGAAAACCGTCTTAGTAGTTGGTGTTTTTCATGGCGACGAACCGCAGGGAGAGTTTTTCATAAACGAATACCTGAAACAGTGCGGCAAGTGCGGACTAAACAAAGTAATATACATTCCCAGACTAAACTCAGAAGACACCCGTACAAACAAAAACGGGGTAGACTTAAACAGAAACTTCCCCACCAAAAACTGGGAATCAGGCAAAAAGTGTGAATACTGGGGCGGAGAATGCGCAGGCAGCGAAGAAGAGACGAAATTTCTTGTTGACATTATTGAAACCGACAAACCCGATGCTGTAATAACAATCCACGCACCGTATAAAATAATCAACTACGACGGAAAACAGTCTCTTCAGTTGGCAAAAAAAGTTTCCGAAATTTTAGAATACTCCATACAGGAGGACATAGGCTACCCAACCCCGGGAAGTTTCGGCACATACTGCGGCATTGAGAGAAAAATACCCGCTATAACTATTGAAGTCGACGAAGAAATTGACCCAAAACTGCTCTTGAAAAAGTTTTTCAGACTGTTTGACTATCTCGAAAACAAATATTAATAATTTATACCCCAAGCAATGTACAAAATGGGGCAGCGGGCCTTTTTGCAAAGGAATACCGCTTTTTTACTGCGAACTATTGCCCCTATGCCCGTTTTATTGTAATATAATTAAAGAAATTGAAGTTAAAAAGCTGCAGGAAGGGTTAGAACAATGGAAAATAAGGGCTTTACACTGGCAGAGATATTGATAACACTTTCAATTATAGGTATTGTTGCAATTTTAACCATCCCTTCGGTAATAGTGAGCTCAAACCAACAAGAGTATAAAGTCGGGCTGCAAAAAGCTGTTGACACTCTCAACAAGGCAATCACTATGAATGTTGCGCTCGAGTCAACGCAACCCGGCGATATGGAAACACCCGGAGATCTTTTAAATTATTTCACAAGCAGAATGAGCATCAGCAAAATTAAGCAGCTCGAATTTGGTCCCGGAAAAAACTGGGCATTTTACACAACAGACGGCGTGAGGTTTGAAATAGCAAATGAAGGAACAAGAATTGACGGGGTAACCTTTAAAGCAAGTCAATGTTCCACTCTTCAGCCCTGCTTAATAATTGTCGATGTTAACGGCGACAAAAAGCCCAACCCTGTTTCTACTTCGGACTACACGGTACCTTATCAATTTGTTCTTCCCGAACAAAACAGAGTTAATGACCTTTTCACAATAATGATTACTGACACGTCGGCAATTCCATTTGGCACGGTAGCGCAAAAGGCCCTATACGAAACAAAATAAATAGTTACGAACGCTTTATTATCACTTTACTTTTGAATTTCTTTGAAATACAATAGTTTCACGGTTCTGAAACGGTTATTGGTATACCGTAACGGCCGGCTCAAAAGGGCAAAGTTTAAACAATAAGGAGAAAAGAAATGCCAAAAATGAAAACACACAGAGCTGCTGCAAAGCGCTACAAAGTTACTGCTACAGGCAAGATTAAAAGACGTCAAGCAGGCAAAAGTCACCTTCTCGCTCATAAGAGTTCAAATCGTAAAAGCAGACTATCCAACATGGTTTTAGTTTCTGATACACATTTGGAGCTTATCAGCAAAGAGTTACCGTACATGAAGTATTCAAGATAGGAAGGTGAAAAATGAGAGTTAAACGTGGAAACGTCTTAAGAAAAAGACATAAAAAAATCTTAAAACTTGCAAAAGGCTTCATCGGAGCTCGTTCAAGAATTTTTAAAGTAGCAAACCAAGCTGTTATGAAAGCACTAAAATACGCTTACCGCGACAGACGTGTTCTTAAAAGAAACATGCGCCGCCTATGGATAGTCCGTATAAATGCTGCTGTAAGGTCAGAAGGCATAAGCTATTCCAAGTTTATGAATATGCTTAAAAAGGCGAATGTTATTGTAAACAGAAAAATGCTTTCAGAGCTTGCAACAAACGAGCCTGATGCATTCAAGGTTCTTATAGAAACAGCAAAAAAGGTGTAAACAACAGCCTTTGCAACTAAAAATCATTTTTTAAAAGCCCGCTTCAAAAAGGCGGACTTTTGCTTTTTACTTATTCCAATCAAAATCTGTTTCATACTTTGTCCTGTTGTAGTACTTTCTGTTAACGGGCGTCAGTATAAAGTCAGGCCTAATCCAATCTTTTCGCAAATATAAAGTAAATATTCCGCCGCTATATACAGGCAGCCAAAAATTTTCCAATTCCAAAGCTCCGGGCGTTCTTGAATATTTATTTTCAATTATAAGCATATCTATGTTGTATTTGTATATTTGATTTCTCCAAAGCGGCGGAACAACGTGAATATCTCTGACTATTTCAAGCGTGCCGTCAGGATAAACCTCCTCATAACGTCCATCCATAAAAATATAATTGTTCGGGTAAAGCTTGTATGCTATATAGCTTCCAAATTGGAAGTTTGCAAAAACGTTTCCCTTAAGTTTATTCACTTTAATAAACTCGACTTCTTCTGTCGGGTATATTTCTTTAGGGACAACAGCGGAAGTTTTGCCCATTGTGAGGGTAACAATAAAATATATAACTATGGTTACATATACAGCAATCTCTTTTATCTTCCAAAGTTTCTCCGGCAATTTTTTTGTAAAAACAGAATAAAAGTCATCATACAAGAAAGCCGTGACAGCAAACGCGAAAAAGGGCTGGAAGCGAATCGATTTAAGACACAGTGCAAACATTACAAGCAAGACAAGGGCTTTTGTCCAATCCTTTATTTTAAACCTTTTCTTTATGAGCAGCACGAAAGTAAGCAAGCAGGTGCAAAGTAAGTACAGTTTAAAACCCAAAAAACAAGTCGGGCACTTTGAGTTAAACAAGGGCTGCCACTCTGTTATCATTTCACGCTTGAGCGTTATCGCGCTAAATAAAAACTTGTAATACTCTATACCAAAGGGATTTATACCAACAGCCAAAAGTGACAGCAGAAGTGCGTAAATGTATTTAATGAACTGTTTTCTGTTCAAAAACTCTCCGAAAATGTATATGCACAAAAGCCCCAAGCCTGCTACACAGCCGCCATGGAGGTTTGCCCAAAATACCATCGTGACGGGGAGTATCCACAAGAGTCTGTCTTGCCCCTTTAGCCTCACTCTTTCAAGAATATACAGCCAGAGAGCGAAAAAGAAAAATGTGAAAATCTGACATCTTACAAAGGCGTAAATCAGAGAAGAAACCGCAAGAATTGAAATTACGAAAAATATAAAATTAAGCTCAACCGGCTTTTCGCCATTGTGCCTTAGTTTAATTATCCGAATTAAGAAAACATACGTTGAAAATGTCATTAATGAACTGAAAACAAAAAGTCCGAAGTCGCCAAATCTGCTCTGCAGGAAATAAAAAACCAAACTGCTTCCCCATTCATGGTCAATCCAACGAATAGTGGGGGTGAATGAAAATATGTCATTTTGCAAAAGATTACCTGTCTGAAAAAAAGTTTTCCCGACAAGAAGTCTGGCCCAAAAGTCACAATCTACATATGCATGATTTAAGACCAGAACAAAAATAAATAAAAACAGTGCGGTATAAAACGCTATCCTCATTGAAGCAATTATATCAAAAAGAAGATTTTTTTATGCTTTTATGTTATTGAATAATAAAGACTCAATAATAGAGGATTGAAAATGCAAGAGAGAATAGCACAAATACAGACACAGGCGCTTCAAGAAATTGAACAGGCTCAAAATACCAAAGAGCTTGAAAATGTAAAGAACAAATATCTTTCACGCTCAAGCGAGTTGAATAATTTAAAAAAGGGGTTGAAAGACATAGAAGAAAGCCTCAGGCCAAAAGTGGGCGCGCTGACCAATGAAGTATTTAAAAAAATTGAATCTGTATGTGATGAAAAATACAACTCTTTATATAAAGTTGAGTTGAATAAAAAACTTTTTGAAGAAAAAATCGATGTTACCCTTCCAGGAACATTCGTTCCAAAAGGTAAAGTGCACCCGCTGACAGCTACAATGAATGAAATTGTGGGCATTTTTGAACATCTTGGTTTTACTTTAACCGAAGACAGGCATTCGCCGGAAGTTGAGGTGGAGCTTTTTAACTTCGACCTCCTGAACTTTCCTCAGGAACATCCGGCAAAAGACATGCAAGACACTTTCTACACACAGATTGCAGACAATGTCATTTTGAGAAGTCAAACCTCGAACTCGCAGGTCAGACAAATGCGCGAGATAAAACCCCCTGTGAGAATTATTTCTCCCGGGAGAGTTTATCGTGCAGAATCTGTCAGCGCCAGAAAAAATAATATGTTCCACCAGATTGAAGGGTTACTTGTGGATAAAAACGTGACATTTGCACACCTTAAAGGAGTTCTGAATGAATTTATAAGACTCTACTTCGGCTCTTCAAGACCAATTCGTTTCAGAAGCAGCTTTTTCCCTTTTACGGAACCTTCGGCAGAAATTGACGTTCAGTGCATTATGTGCCAAGGCAAGGGGTGTCCGACTTGCTCGCACACAGGATGGCTTGAAATACTCGGTGCGGGAATGATTGACCCCAATGTACTCAGCGGCGTAGGTATAGACCCTTCTGTATATAGCGGCTTTGCCTTTGGCATGGGTGTCGAGCGCCCGACAATGTTAAAATATGCAATTGATGACATAAGACTTTTCTTTAATAACGACGTACGTTTTCTTAAGCAATTTTAAATAGCGTCATAGTCGCTGTTTGGCTTTATGAAGAAATGTAACAAATACTGTTTTTAAATGTCAATTATTTACTCTATATATACTTTTTATATATAAGTATTAAAGAAACGGAGTATTTGTATTATGACATCTTCAATTACAGGTATGGATTCATTCGGAGAAAGCCTTAAGGCCAAAGGGTATAACGTTGTAAATATTCGCAACGGCGAAGTAAACTTTACGGGCTACGTTAATGCGTTAAGCGATAACTTGAAAAGTCAAATGGTTTTCACTGATAAAGAACAGTTTGAAATACGTGACAAAGTTGCTGCACTTTTTGGCAGTAAAAACAACATGACTCACTCTCAACTCAAAAGTCAGTGTCAAAAACTCGGACTAAAAGTTGACATAGGTTACCAAAAAACAAGCTATATCATAGACAACCGAAACAGTAAGAGCAAAGGTACAGACGTAACTAACGGTTCAGTCGCAGTTATAACAATAACGGACCCGACTACAAACAAAAGCATAAAAATCGTTGATGCCAACGGTAACGGCGCTATCGAAATTGAAGAAATGTTCGCTAACGAACTTCTTAGCGGCATAGCGGGAGACATTCAAGCAGCTTCAGCAAATTCAACAGCAGGTGGCGGATTTAACGCACAAGCACCCGGTGCGGCAAATGTTAACATAGACATAGACGCCTTACTTGCCCAAAGAAAAACAACGGAAATAAACAAAGGGGATTCCATCGAAAAAGAACTCTATGGAGAATTCCAGGGCGAAGTAAATATCGATGCTGAAGCACTACTTGCTGAAGAATATGCCAGAGCAGAGGGCAAAGATGAAGACGGCGACACCAAAACAGGTGAGAAAGAGACAGAAAAAAGTAAAAAAGAACAATATTTAGAACAGGGATACAAAGTACTTGACAAAGAAGGCTTGATTGAATATGTAAAAGAAACCTTCAGCTCAAGCGCTAAAGCCGGCAGTACAGAATACCAAAAACAACTTGATGCCGCAGTACAGGCAGTTATGTATTCTTACTCTACAGAAGAGCTTTCAGACGGCTCATACGCAATCTTAAAATAATTCACCGGTTAGATAGCGAAATGACTCACTCTTGTGGGTCATTTTGTTTTTCGGGTAAAGGAGCTTTTGTATTGTTTTCTTGAATATCAAGCACAGGGGCAGGTTCTGCGGGCGGAGGTATTATCAAATCCCTGACTTTCTTCTTTTCTATCAAAGCCGCGGTTGGCTTATCAATCTTTGCTCCTGCATCTATGAGCTCTTTTGCAATTTCATACTGCCCCTTACTAACCGCTAAATACAGCATGGACCGGTCCATTACAAAATCGGAATAATTTGCATCCGCCCCGTATTGAAGCAGTATTTTGACTACAGGTAAATTTTTCTTCTTGACCGCAAAATACAACGGAGAGTCAAATCCTATATTTGCCCTTGCACCGTTTTCAAGAAGAAGCTTTACCATGTCGTAATCACCTGCTTTGACCGCATAGTAAATAGGGTGGTCTGTGTAAAAGTTAACATCCGGACTCATCCCTGCGTTTATATAGAGCTGTACAATATCCAAATGACCTTTTTTAACATGGTTAATAAACTCGTTCACAGACTGTGAATAGCCTCGTTCCTTAAGCTCTTCTTTGTATTTTTGCTGCTCAAGCTCAAGTGTCAATTCTTGTTTTTTCTTGGGCTCAAACCTTTGCATATAAGCGCTCGGATCTTCAAACGCTGCAAGTGCAGTATTTGAAAGCGCAAATATGACAAGTATTGCTAAAAAATTTCTCATTCAGATATTATATTACAAGGCCGCCGTCAACGCCAATTACCTGACCCGTTATATAGGGGGCATCATCGGCCAGGAATTTTACGGTTTTTGCAATATCTTCGGGACGGCCCAGAGCTTTCAAGGGTATATGCTCAACAATAGCATCAACGGGCAGGTCTTTTGTCATATCCGTCTGAATAAACCCGGGAGCTATCGCGTTTACCCTGATATTCCTCGAAGCAAGTTCCTTGGCAAGAGCTTTTGTCATACCTATAAGTCCTGCTTTGGCAGCAGAATAATTTGCCTGGCCCGCATTTCCGTAAACACCGGAAACACTTGCCATATTTATAATCGCACCGCTTCTTTGTTTAATCATAATTTTTGAAACAGCACTTGTAACATAGAATGCCGAGTTCAGGTTTGTGTTAATAACATCCAGCCAATTCTGAGCACTCATTCTAATAAATAAACCGTCTCTTGTTATGCCTGCATTGTTTACAAGAACATCGATACGGCCAAACTTTTCCATTATTGTCTTTACTGCATCTTCCACTAACTCTTGATTAGCAACGTCAAACTGCATCGGAAGGGCATCAACACCTGCTTTTCTTATCTCTGCCGCGGTTTGTTCAGCCGCTTCTTTGTTGCCAGCATAATTTACAACCACATTATATCCTGCCAGAGCCAGCTCAAGGGCACAAGCCTTGCCTATACCGCGAGAAGCGCCGGTTACAAGAGCTACTTTTATATCAGACATAATTTTACCTCCTTTTACAATGGCTTCGCCATTTAACTTGTCTCTCGTAGAAAGAGTTCGAGTAAACTCAACTCTTTACTCGCTCCGCATTTTAAGATTTTCTACAGTTTCTTTTAGTGACGCCGAATCAAAGACATTGAAAGTGCGGACTTCAGCGGGACAAATTTTCTTATTAAGTCCTGCAAGCACCTTGCCTGCGCCTATTTCTATAAACGTATCAACGCCGTCTTTGAGCATTTCTTCAATACTTTGGCACCAGTATACGCTTGAATATATTTGCCTTGGCATCTTGTCGATAAAATCGGCTGCTTTTGTTGCAGGTTTTGCATCAACGTTTGTAATAACAGGAATCTTCGCGTCATTAACGCTTAGTGAGCCGACAAATTTTTCAAACTCCTCTGCCGCTCCTCTCATTTTCTCGGAATGAAAAGCTCCGGATACGGCAAGAGGGATAACTCTTTTAGCGCCAGCTTCTTTTAAAAGTTCGGCGGCATAAGCTACAGCTTCATCTTCTCCTGTAATAACAGTCTGCGTGGGGTCATTGTAGTTTGCAACAGATACAAGCCCTTTAGAACCCGCTTTTTTTAAGCATTCACAAATTTTGTCTTCACTAAGTCCGAGAACAGCGCTCATTGCACCGCCTCCCGTACAAGCTTCGCTCATAACATCTGCACGTTTTTGAATTGCGCGCATAGCATTGTCTAAATCCAAAACACCTGCCTCATACATGGCTCCGTATTCCCCCAAAGAATGTCCTGCGCAGTATGCAGGCTCTACATTCAATTCAGACTTAAGAGCCTCCAAGGCGGCAATTGAAACAGTCAACAGAGCGCTTTGCGTGTTAACCGTCTGCTTGAGTTCTTCTGCAGTTCCTTCAAAACAAACTTTCGAAATACTTCTTCCAAGTATTTCATCTGCCTTATCGAAAACATTTCTCGCGGCAGGGTAATTGTCATACAAATCCTTCCCCATGCCCGCAGCCTGTGAACCTTGTCCGGGAAAAATAAAAGCAACTTTACCCATTAATATATTCCTTCTCTAAGTCTCAAAATAACCGTTCCCCAAGTAAGGCCTGCACCGAATCCCGTAAGAATAGTCGTGGCAGGAAGCTTTATCTTGCCCTCTTCTATTGCTTCACACATTGCTATCGGTATGGAGGCAGCCGAGGTGTTTCCGTATTTGTGAATATTTGAAATAACTTTGTTGTCGTCATATTGAAGCCTTGACTGTAAACCTTCAATTATTCTCATATTAGCCTGATGCGGCACGAGATAATCTATGTCATCGGGTGTAAGCTTTGCCATTTCAAGACAGTTATCTATACTTGTCGGAATTGTAGACATAACAAACTTGTAGACTTCTCTCCCGTTCATAAAAATGCGCGGCAAATCCGTCGAGCACGGTTCAACTAGGGGCGAATTTTTACCATGTAACTCGAGCGTAATATTTTTTCCCTGCTTACCGTCCGCCATATTTTCGATTGCCAGAATATCGTCAATCCCGTCAGGAGACTTTTCTAAAATCATCGCTCCTGCACCGTCACCAAAAAGAACGCACACACTCCTGTCTTCCCAGTCGCAGAACTTTGAATTAGCGTCAGAGGCAACAATCATAATCTTCTCATATTTTCCCGCACACATCATTGCGCGTGCTACTTCAATTGCGTATATTAAACCCGAACACGCGGCAGAAATATCAAATGCCATAGATACTTTTGCCTCGATTGCCTCCTGAACCATACAGGCGGTTGAAGGGTAAATGTTCTTCGGACAAGACGTTGCGCATATTACAAGGTCAATTTCTTCACCTTTAAGACCGGATTTTTTAAGCGCGTCTTTTGCCGCTTTAATTGCAAGATCGGTAGCATTCTCATCTCCCGAAACCAAACGGCGCTCACTAATGCCTGTTCTTGTACTTATCCATTCGTCCGACGTATCTAAAATTTTTGTCAAATCATCGTTTGTAATAACTGTATCAGGTATACCCATTCCTATTGAGCGAACGCTGACAGGTGTAATAGTCATTCTTAACTCCTTTGTGGTATTTGTATTTTATTGCTGCTGCTCATACATTTCGGCAATTTTTCTGTTAACTTCGGACTCAACGGCTTCTTTGGCTACGCGAACAGCATTTTTTATGGCGTAAGATGTGCTTCTGCCGTGAGAAATTACGGTTATACCCTTTACGCCCAGAAGCAAAGCCCCGCCAAATTCTTCATAGTTAATTCTTTTATATATCCTGCCCATAAACGGCTTGGCAAGCAGTCCGATAACTTTTGAAATTATATCGGTCGTAAACTCTTCTTTAATCATTTTAAAGAGCATTGTTGCAGAACCTTCTATAATCTTAAGAGCAACATTCCCTACAAAACCGTCACAAACAATAACATCACAGTCCCCGTAGAATATCTCTTTGCCCTCTATATTTCCTATAAAGTTCAGATTGTCTTTATTCTCTTCAAGTAATTTATAAGTGTTTACAACAAGCTCATTACCCTTGCCTGCTTCTTCACCTATGTTCAGAAGACCGATTTTAGGGTTTTCATACCCGTAAACGTTTCTCGCAAAAGTTGAACCCATCACTGCAAACTGGTAGAGCATTTCAGGCGTAGTAGAGCTGTTGGCACCGCAGTCCAGAAAGACAAAAGGCTTTTTCATGGTAGGCAACGTAGTTGCAATCGCAGGACGCTCGATACCGGGAAGTCTGCCAAGGCCAAATAAAGAAGCCGCCATAGCAGCGCCCGTTGAGCCGGCAGCGACAACAGCATCTGAACTTCCTGTAGCTACGGCATTAACGGCAAGAACTATTGAAGACTTTCTCTTCTTTCTGATAGCCTGTCCCGGAGCCTCATCCATTTCAATAGTTTCCTGTGCATGCGTTATTTTAATATCAAGTTTGTCGAGGTTTACCCTTATGGTCTTTTTAAAGAAGCCGCCACGGTTTGAACGTATTCCGTACCTTCTTATTTTTTTCAGCTCTCTTTTTATGGCATCTTCTTTACCAACCAACTCAAGCGCGACACCATAGTCAAGTGCAGCCCAAACAGCGCCTTCTACAGTTTCTTTCGGAGCATAATCGCCCCCCATGGCGTCTATAGCTATTCTCGTCATACTTAATTCCTCATCCCGGACTATAACGGCTTCACCGTTGTAATACATTTGCTCAATAAAGAAAAAATTATCCTTTATTATTACTCATTATATCTATAGAGACAGAACTTACTCCTCTGTTTTCTTAGGCTTCTTTTCCGCTTTTTGAATCATTTTTTCAGCAGTCTTCACTTGGACTTTACCTTCAGTTTTTATTTCTTTTGAAACTTTAGGCTTATTTTCCGCTTTTTTTACTGCTTCTTTTGCTTCGGTTTCTTCTTGTATTTCAACAGCTTCAATAACTTTTTCTTCAGCTTTTGTTTGTTCGGCTGCTTCTTTTTTGGAAGATTTTTTAGCCGGAGCTTTTTTCTCTTTAACCGCTGCATCAGGATTAACATAGTTTTCGTTTTTAATACTTGCTATTCCTTTTTTATAATAACCGCACTCCGGACATACTGTGTGAGTAAGAACTATTGAACCGCAGCTTTTGCAAGTTGTTGTTGCAGGAACTGTAGCCTTCCAGTTTGCCCTTCTTTTAGCCTGTGCTGATTTACCCGTTCTTTTCTTTGGTACTGCCATTTTTAGATTCCTTTTATATGTTATTTATTCAATTCTCACGGTCGAACTTCACTCACTTCATCCGCTCGGATTGACATCCCTTGCTCATTCTGCATTCTCGTCAAAGTGCTCTTTTAATGCTTCATTAGATGTCATCGCAAGCAAGTTCGCTTACATTTCTTTTATTGTCATAAAAAAGAACGCTATTGTCAACAATAAAACAACAGCGTTCTTTTAAAATTTTTTAGATTCACAACTATCTTAGGCTGATTTTTGTATGAGCGCCTCTTTTGGTAAAGCTAACTTTATCTTCACGAGCTAACCATCCAAGACCCATAGCTGTAAAATTCTCATCAAGGCCAAGGTCCTTTTTCATTTTAGTCGTAGTTACTTCACCTTTTTCATTAAGATAGCTCCAAATCTGTCCTGCTGATTCAACGATTGTTTCTTGCATTTGTTTTCTCCTTTGTTGTTAAAACACTTAACTAATAAACATAATATTTTTATACTATAATAGGTAACGGAAATATTTTTGTAAATGGAGTAAATGTATGAAAAATTTAAGTCATGGAAAAGCGTGGGTTTACGGAGACGACGTTGATACAGATGTCATCATTCCGGCGCGCTATCTCAACACTTCAGAGGAATCCGAACTTGCAAAACATTGCATGGAAGATATAGATAAAGACTTTGCAAATTTAGTCCAAACAGGGGATTTTATTGTAGCTTGCGACAACTTCGGCTGCGGTTCTTCCCGCGAGCATGCTCCGATAGCAATAAAGGCATGCGGGGTAAAGGCGGTAATTGCTAAAAGCTTTGCAAGAATATTTTTTAGAAATGCAATCAATATTGGTTTAATTATTATAGAAAACGAAGATATGTGCAGCGAAACACAAAAAGGAGATGAACTTGAACTGGATCAGGAAAGAGGTACTATAAAAAACCTCAGAACAGGAAAAGAATATGCATACCCCGCATATCCTAAAGAAATTCAGGAATTAATTGATGCAGGCGGTTTGGTTGCACACACCAAAAAGAAGCTGGGAGTATAGGATGACAACATACAAAATTGCAGTACTGGACGGAGACGGCATAGGGCCGGAGATAATGTCAGAAGCCAGAAAGGTTTTAGGTTCTGTCGAAAAAGTTTTTGATATTAAGTTTGAATATGAAAACGCGCTAATCGGAGGCTGTGCTTACGATGCTACAGGTACTCCGCTGCCCCAAGAAACAATAAACCTTGCAAAAGCTGCCGATGCAGTACTTTTAGGCGCTGTAGGCGACTGGAAATACGATACCTTGCCGCCCGAAGTGCGTCCGGAAAAAGCTTTGCTCGGCATCAGGAAAGAGTTAAATCTTTTTGCAAACTTGCGCCCTGCAATAGTTTGGAATGAGCTTGTAAGCTCTTCGCCGCTTAAACCGGAAATAGTGAGCGGTGTAGATATTATGATTATCCGCGAACTGACGGGAGACGTGTATTTTGGGGAACCAAAAGGCATAGAAACGCGTGACGGTCTTCGTTATGGTTTTAATAATATGCTTTACAACGAAAAAGAAGTTGAACGCATTGCCCGTATAGCCTTTGAGACAGCTATGGCCAGAGGTAAAAAACTATGTTCGGTTGACAAGGCAAATGTACTTGATGTTTCAAGACTGTGGAGAGAGGTTGTAATTGAAGTTTCAAAAGACTATCCGCAAGTCGAACTTTCGCATATGTATGTTGACAATGCCGCCATGCAGATAATCAGAGCGCCAAAACAGTTCGACACAATTGTTACGGGCAATATCTTCGGTGACATATTGTCAGATGAAGCCTCAATGTTATCAGGCTCTTTGGGTCTTCTGCCAAGCGCTTCTCTTTCAGAGAAAGCAAAGCATGCTATGTATGAGCCGATACACGGTTCAGCGCCTGATCTTCGCGGCAAAGATGTAGTTAATCCGATAGCTACAATCCTTTCGGCGGGGATGATGATGAAATACAGCTTCAAAAATGATACTGCTTATGATTTGATTGAAAGAGCCATAAAAATTGTTCTCCAAAAAGGGTACAGGACTCAAGACATTACATCGGACGGCATGACTGTGGTCGGAACTAAAAAAATGGGAGACCTTATCGCACAAGAAGTTTTAAAGAATTAACTAGCTCTATGGAGCTAATTCTGTTGGGCGATTAAATGATGTGGAAAAAAGTGTAAAATAAAAATGTGAGCTAACAAACACCTGTCATCCAGATTCGGGGTTGCGATGAAAATTTTGGACGGGTTCCTAAAGTTTTGGTGGCTCACATTTTTTATTGAAAATTTTCTCTGACGCCAAATCACCGACTAATTCATGCGTATGAAAAATATTTACTTTTTAGCAAATTTAAAATACTATGTTAGTTAATAGTGGATAGTATTTAAATGAAGGTGTTGGGATGTATGTTTGCAGAAAAATCTTTAAAGTTTAAGATTGTTATTAGCATGCTTGTTTTGTCGTTTCTTACGACATTCGCATTGAGTATTGTAAGTATTTTAAAGAGCGGGCAAATAATTAAGGAAAACGCAAAAAACTCGTTTGTTCTGGTTGCCAATAATGCCGCAAACGAACTGTACGCAAAGTTTTCTCTTGTTGAAGTAAACACAGATTTAATGGGAGAATATGTAGCTACAGCATCACCTTTGCGCACCGCGTCTGATATGGCAAAACTTCCCTCTACAAAAGCCGAACAATACGCCAGAATAAGACCATACGTAGAAGTTGCGGCAGATAAAACAAACTCTGCGCAAGGCGCATATTTCTATTTTGACCAAAAATACGTTCCGGCATATGACGGCGCCTGGTACGTAAAAAAAGACGGCAAATTTCAGAGAATTATCAGAGAACAAATAATACCTGACAATGCTGACGGCGCATGGTACTGGGCTCCGGTCAAGGAAAAAAGAGCAATTTGGACAGAAGCCTACATATACGAAGACTTGCAGTTACCTATGATTTCATACTCTAAACCTGTGTATAAAAACGGTATTTTATTAGGCCTTGCAGGCATGGACATGGAGCTTGAAAGTCTCAATCAAATTCTTGCCGACATTAATATCTACAAAGATACAAATGCATTTTTAATCGACGACCAATTCCGTTTCGCTGCGGGAAAAGGATATGGGCTGAGCGATAACATGCTGGAAGCGAACAATAAAGCGTATGCATTTCTACCCGAGGCCTTAAAAAAGAATTCAAGCGGCTATGAAGAATACAAGGACGGTCTCATTACAAAAGTCGTCTCTTATTCGGTATTACCAAACGGCTTCATACTTCTGGTAGAAGTACCTTCGGGCAATATTCCCACCAAACTGACGAGTACGGCTGCACTCTTGTTGTTTTCAGGTTTAATAATTCTTGTTTTGACCGGAATTTTAGCCCTTAAGTTGGGTGAATTTCTGGCAGGACCTATAAATAATGTTGTTTTTAGCCTTTCCAGTTATGCCAAAAAGCTTACTACAGGTTCTGACACTTACCTCTCCTTAAGTCAAAAACTTGCAGAAGGCAGTTCCAGACAGGCTGCTTCAGTACAGGAAACATCTGCCACACTTGAAGAATCGGCTTCTATGATTTCACAAACAAATTTAAGCACAAAAGAAGCGGTTTTAGTTTCCACTAATACAAAAGATGCCGCCACTAAAGGCTCTATGGAAATGTCTCAAGTGGTTAACGCAATGATGGAACTCAAAGCTTCAAGTATTGAAATAAGCAAGATTACGGAAATAATAGGTCAAATTGCACATCAAACAAATATCCTCGCACTTAATGCAGCGGTTGAAGCAGCGCGTGCAGGAGAGCACGGCAAAGGTTTTGCCGTTGTAGCAGAAGAAGTAAGAAACCTTTCAATACGAACTGCCGAAGCAACAGAGAACATTATCCGTATTATCGGAAAAAACATAGACCTATCCGGCAGTTGCGAACATCTTACTAAAAAGGCAAACGAATCACTTACGGAAATAAATGCGCAGGCACAGGTTGTGAACGACCTCCTAAAGCAAATTTCCGGAGCAAGCAGCGAACAGGAGATAGGTATTACTCAAATTTCTGCCGCTGTAGGAGAAATCGAACAAATCGTAAGGGTAAATGCAACTCACGCCGACACCATTGCAACCATCTCGCAGGAACTTTTGCACAACATTCAGGTAGGAATTGACGAGATTGAAGAAATAGTGAACGGCTCCGTCATGGATGATTACCTAAGCCCTCAGGCACTGCTGACTTCAAATATTGAAGTGTAAAAACGGGTTCTCTGCACTAAGTTACAGCTGTTTTTCTGCGCATGTAATCCTGTAGCAAAAAACCCTCGCAAGAGGGCTTTTAAATGGTCGGGATGATACGACAAACAAGGCGAGCTCGTGAGCCGTAGTTTGACGGATGCAGCCAGTTAGAAATTCTTGGACGAAAGTCCATAGAATTCTGTGTGCCTGCCAGGATGTAATCCTGTAGCAAAAAACCCTCGCAAGAGGGCTTTATAATGGTCGGGATGACAGGATTTGAACCTGCGACCCCCTCGTCCCAAGCGAGGTACGCTACCAAGCTGCGCTACATCCCGACACTATATTATTCAATTTTCAATCGGCTTGGCAGCGTACTCGAGGTACTTTATTTGAAATCGCAAGCAGTATGCTTGCTCAGAGCTGCGCTACATTCCGACACTATATTATTCAATTTTCAACTATCATCGAAGCGCACCCCCATTACCGAGGGGTTTAATATGACATTTAGTCATATTAAACAAGGTTTTATTCAAGTATCATTGCTTGAATGGGGTCCCTGCTACATCCCGATGTGGTTTTAATTATTTAAAATCCTAACAATAACAAATTTTCTCGTCAAGCAGGAATTAAAAAACGCCCTGTATCATTAAAAACAGAGCGTTTTATATCTTTATTGAAGACTAAGCCAGAGCGTTAAGAGCAGCTTTTTCTTCTTGGGCATTTGCTTTTTGAACTTGAGAAACAATTGCGATAACCGTACCTGCAACTGCTGCAACTATTGCCGCACCCAAGCCAACTTTTTTAGGATTATTTTTTACAAATTCTAAACCTTTGCTGCCAAGCTCAACAACATCCTTAGGAAGTTCCTTAACTTTACCTGCAACAACTGATGCTTTTTCTGCTATAGCACCTTTGGCAACTTTAGCTTTTTCGCCTACTGCTGTCGCTGCTACATTTAGACCGCCTTTAACTGATTCAACGTTCATGTTATACCTTCTCCTTTTATTAACTTTACTTAGGCACTTATACAAAACACCTGAAATAAAATAATTGCTAGTTTCTTAAAAAAACTTTACAAAAGCCTCACTCAAGCTCTCCTCTGTTGATTTATTATAACACACTGCACAGAAAAAATCGCCCCTTGTCGGGGCGAAAATTGTTATTATAATATTTATTTGTAATTATGCTGCATATGAAACGGGTATATAAGCCTGTGTTGTAGTTTGCGCCGCAGTTTGTTCCGCATTTTTTTCTTTTACTTTATCGTACACAATTTTTCCGCCCAACAGTAGAACACCTGCCGCTACAGCCGCTGCTGCTATAGGATGTTTTCCTGCAAGCTCTACGCCTTTTTTACCATATTTAATAAGTGTATCTTTAGCTTTTGTGGCAGTTTCCTTGATTGTGCCAAGGATGCTTTTTGCTTCCGGTGCAGCATTTATGGTGGCAAGTTCTGTTGTAGGTCTTATTGCCAATGCAGTTGAAGTTGCTGCAGCTTGCGGTTGAGCGTATATTATATCAGACACTGCTTCTTTAGAGGTCAACTTAACAGCTTTTTCAAACAAACTATTAAAGCGTCCCGCGTCCATGCCTACAAGATTCACTTCTCCGGCTTGTTGTAATCTGTGCATATACTCATAAGCTTTTGCTGTTTGTGCCGGTGTAATTCCAACTGTCATAACCTTTTTCTCCTTTATAACTCAACTTAACCTTAATCTTAATCGGGGGTCATTTGCCTTATAATAATACTTTTTCAAATGCAAAAGCCGGTTCTTTTTTCTGCAGTTTCACCGCTCTTGCAGGGTTTTTTAAAATCGTCGAAAAATCGTAAATATCGTTTCTGCACTGAACAAGCTCTTTAAAAAGCTCTAAATTTGAAGCATTTAAAGATTCGAGATTTGCAGAAACCCTGAAAATAAAGTCGGAAAGAGTTTGGCCATGGGCTTTGAATTCTTTCTCATTAAACATTTCTACTGCCTTTTTAATTGTTTGAATTTTGTCCGCGCTTAACCTTGCAGAACTCAATAAGTACCCTATTTCAAAAGCACTCAGTTTATTTATCTTGGAAAGTTCCTGCAAGAACGTAATATTTTCTTTTTTTGCATTGGCTAAGATGTCATTCATTTCTCTTTGAGAAAATCTTGAACCTTTAATTTGGTCTTCCAGTACACCCAACCCGCTAAATAAAGTTGCAAAAAAACTTTTAAAACTCATATACTAATCTAACCTATCGTAACACTTCCTATGTAATAATAAAAAAATATTGTCCGAAAAAATTGCCTTTTAAGTTTCACTTTATATTACAAAATTTAACATTAGCTTTTTTCATTTTGGGCAATTTGTGCTAGTATTTAAAGTATCAGACAGAAGATAAGGAGTATTAACATTATGAGTACAGCGCAAGATTTGAAAATTTATTTAGACAAAGACATTGACAAAAGCAAAATTCTGAATAAAAAAGTGGCTGTAATCGGCTACGGTTCGCAGGGTTACGGACAGTCAAACAACTTCAAAAATTCAGGCGGAAATGTTGTTATTGGTGTAAGACCGAATGGTCCGAGCGCCAAAAAGGCAGAGGCGGAAGGCTTGACTGTGATGAGCATTCCCGAAGCCGTTCAATGGGCTGATGTTATCCATATTCTGATACCTGATGAAATCCAGGCTAAAGTATATGAGTCCGATATTAAACCATATTTAACACCCGGTAAATATTTAATGTTTTCACACGGTTTCAACATCCACTATGGAAAAATCGTTCCGCCCGAAGGCGTTAACGTTATAATGGTTGCGCCAAAAGGCCCGGGACATACAGTAAGAAGCGAATACCAAAGAGACAAGGGTGTTCCTTGCCTTATAGCAGTTGACAAAGACCCTTCAGGCGACTCTAAAGAAGTTGCTCTTGCTTTCGCGTCTTGCATTGGCGGCGGCCGTTCGGGAATTATCGAAACAACATTCAGGGAAGAGACAGAGACCGACCTTTTCGGAGAGCAGGCTGTACTTTGCGGCGGCGCTTCGGCTCTAGTGAAAGCAGGTTTCGAAACTCTTGTTGAAGCAGGTTACTCGCCTTATATGGCATACTTTGAATGCCTTCATGAGCTCAAACTTATTGTTGACCTTATGTATGAAGGCGGTTTGGGTGATATGAGATATTCAATTTCAAATACAGCCGAGTACGGTGACCTCTCAAGAGGCTCAAGGCTTATCACAGACCAAACAAAAGCTGAAATGAAAAAGATTCTTAAAGAAATCCAAGACGGAACGTTTGCTAATGAGTTTTTAAGCGAAATGGAAGGCGGATGTCCTAACTTTAACAGAATGAGAAAAGAAAACGAAGAACACTTAATTGAAAAAGTGGGCGGTAAACTTCGTTCCATGTTCAGCTGGATTAAAGACAATAAGATTATTAACAGGGATAAGAATTAAATCCAAGCCCCTTGCAGTGTTTGAACAAATACCGTTTCTTTCTTTGTGTATACAAAGAAAGAAACATGAACCGGACCAATCCAAGGGGATTATTAAGTAAGTATGATTGGTAACAATGCAGCGTAAAATCGAAATTTATGACACAAGCCTCCGTGATGGCGCTCAGAGCGAAGGTATAAATTTTTCAGTTTCAGACAAATTAAAAATCATAAAGAAACTGGACTCTCTTGGCATACACTTCGTAGAAGCGGGTTGGCCCGGAGCAAATCCTACTGACGCTGAAGTTTTCAAGGAAATCAAAAATCTAAATCTTAAAAACGCAAAAATTACCGCTTTCGGCTGCACGCGAAAACCCGATTCAAAAGAGTGCGATGACAAAGTTTTAAACATGCTTCTCGGGGCAGAAACAGAAATTGTCACAATATTCGGCAAGAGCTGGGATTTTCACGTAACGGAAGCTCTTTGCACCACTCTTGATGAAAACCTTGCAATGATTGACGGCAGTATAAGATACCTTAAAGAGCACGGCAGGGAAGTGTTTTTCGATGCCGAGCATTTCTTTGACGGCTATAAGCACAACCCGTCTTATGCACTCGAAGTTGTAAAAACTGCCAAAAATGCAGGCGCCTCAAGAATTATTCTCTGTGACACCAACGGCGGTTTTATAAATAACGACATTTACAGAATCACAAAAACCGTTATAGAAACATTGGGTGAAGATGCAAAAGTAGGCATACACCCGCACAACGACTCCGACCTGGCCGTTGCAAACTCATTAGCAGGGATTGACGCAGGCGCTTGTCAGGTGCAAGGAACAATTAACGGATACGGTGAGCGCACGGGTAATGCTAACCTTTGTTCGGTAATCCCCAATCTTCAAATTAAAAAAGGTTATGAAGTAATCGGTGAAAATATATTAAAACTTACTGAAACCGCCAGACAAATAGCCGAAATTGCAAATATATCCTTAAAGTCTTCTACGCCCTTTGTCGGCAGGAGCGCTTTTGCACATAAAGCAGGGGTACATGCCAGCGGCGTAAGAAAAAACTCCCAGACTTACGAGCATATGGAACCCGAAAGTGTGGGTAATGTAAGAAGGTTTTTAATTTCCGACCAGGCAGGAAATGCATCCATCAAAGAAAAAACCGAAAATCTTCGCTTTGTTCGAGACGTTACCGACGAACAGGTGAGAAAAATAATTGAAAGAATAAAAACACTTGAGTGGCAGGGGTTTGCTTTTGAAGGTGCAGATGCTTCCTTTGAAATCTTAACTCTTGAAACATTGGAAAAACTGCCCTGTTTCTTTGAACTTTTGGGCTTTAGGGTTATCGGAGATACCACATGTGACGTGCTGACCATAACGGAAGCTTCGGTTAAAATAAAAATCAAAGACAAGGTTATTCACACCGTAGCAGAAGGAGACGGCCCTGTTAACGCATTGGATATTGCCCTCCGAAAAGCCCTTGTAGACCATTACCCTCAAATAGCCAAGTTCAAACTTAACGACTTTAAAGTAAGGATATTGGACTCGCTGGACGGTACGGCTGCAACCGTTCGTGTAAATATTGAAAGTACGGACGGCATAAATAAGTGGGACACCGTCGGAGTTGATGCAAACATTATAGAGGCTTCTTATGGGGCTATCGTAGACAGCATAATATACGGCCTGATGTTAAATGAACTCGGCGAATTGGGCAGCAAAAACTGCGTAGAGAACAAAGACATGCAAACGACATAATTCTGTTTGCGTCGTTTCAGCGAAAGGTGGGACTAAAAATGAGATGTGACGGACGACATAATTCTGTTTGCGTCGTTTCAGCGAAAGGTGGGACTAAAAATGAGATGTGACGGACGACATAATTCTGTTTGCGTCGTTTCAGCGAAAGGTGGGGTTAAAAATGAGATGTGACGGACGACGCAAAGACGAACTTAGGGAGATTAAATTTACAAGCAATTACACTAAACATACGCCCGGTTCGGTTTTAGTTGAATTTGGCGACACAAAAGTCTTAGTTTGTGCGTCTTGTGAAAATGCTAAACCGCGTTGGATGCCCAAAGACGAGGTGGGTGGGTGGCTCACGGCCGAATACTCTCTTTTGCCCGGCTCTACAACCACTCGCTGCCAGAGAGAAAGAACAAAAGTATCAGGCAGAACACAAGAGATTCAAAGGCTTATAGGACGGAGTCTCAGAACTTGTCTTGATTTGGAAAAACTCGGAGACAGAACAATTCTAATTGACGCCGATGTACTTCAGGCAGACGGAGGCACACGCGTAGCATCCATTTGCGGAGCTTACGTTGCACTGTGTGACTTGGTTCAAAAACTTCTTGAAAACAATGAGCTTGAAACCAGTCCGATAATTGAACCCATAGCAGCGGTTTCCGCAGGCATAGTGAACGGAGAGGTTGTTGTAGATTTAAACTACGAAGAAGATTTTATTGCGCAGGTTGACGCAAACGTAGTTATGACAAAAAGCGGTAAAATCGTAGAATTTCAAACTACGGCAGAAGACGGCGCCTTTGAAAGGAATCAACTTATTGAAATATTAGACCTGTGCACCAAATCAATTTCTAAAATAATTGAAATATACTAAGCCCTGACGCCCGAACCGCTTTTTTCGCCGGCGATAGTAAACGTAAATCTTGAACCTGTTCCCTGAAGCTTTTTGACTTTAATGCTGCCTCCATGGCTGCTTATAATTTTCTTGCATATGTAAAGCCCGAGGCCGGTTCCTATTTTCTTGTAATTTTTTGCCTTTGAAACATATTTTTCAAGCATCAAATCAAGTTCTTGTTCTTCAACGCCGCAGCCTGCATCTTCGACACTAACGCTAACGCTGCTATCACTATTTTGCACCATTATTCTTATTTCGGTATTTTCGGGACTATACTCAACTGCGTTAACGATTAGGTTTGTCAAAACACGCTCTATTTCTACCTCGTCATAAAATGCGTAATCTTCACTCAACTCATAAAAAACCTTGAGAGTTTGTTTTCTCTGCGCAACAATATACTTTAGTTTACTTACCGTACTTTCAACCGTATCTTTGATGTTGTGTCTGCTCTTCTGTATCTGCAGATGCCCGTTTTCACTCTTGTATTTAAGCAAAACATTGTCTGTCATATTTTGCATGAATTTGTTTGAAGCCATAATCTCATTTGCTAACTCTTTTTGAGCATATGGCATATCTCCGAACTTTCCTTCAATCAGAAGGCTTAGTGCAGAAATTTGTGCACGTATAGGGGTTTTTAAATCGTGCGTAAGCATGGCAATAAAGTTTTCTTTTTCCTTTATGATTTCTGTCTGCAAAGCATTGATTTTAACTATACTGTATATTTGAGCTCTGACGGTAGCAGGTTCTAACGGTTTTTCTATAAATGCTGCCGAACCTAAATTGTAGCTCTCAATTTTATTTTCTGCTTGAGAATATCCTGATATAAATGCCAAAGGCGTACTTTGATTCAACTCAGAATTTTTAGCTAATTTAGCAAGCTCAAACCCGTTTACTTTGGGCATTATAGCGTCAGTTAAAATCAGGTCAAACTTAATCTGCTCTATAGCTTCGGCTGCAAGAGAAGAGTCCGTGTATTGGAACAACTCAAAGTGAAACGGTTTTAAAATCTCCGTCAAAAGTTTAAGGTTAACCTCCACATCGTCAACCAAAAGTACCTTTAAGCCTGCAAACTCGCTGTAAAGCTTATTGTTACGGGATTGATACTGTATAGATATTTCCTGTTTCTGGGGAACAATATCTTTAAGATCTTCTAACTTGCTTATAAATTTCGTACATCCCAACCTGTGGGCATTAATTATACCGTCTTTTGTGCCATCATTAACGTACGCACAAAAATTAAGATGCTTGTTAAGACCTATAAGTTTTTTAGCCTTCTCAAGTTCAGATTGATTTTCAAAATCTATTGCCAGTATACAGAAGTCAAAATTATCAGCTATAAGCGGTTCTTTATTTAAACTTTCAGCTATAATTTTTATATCGGTTTGAAGAAAATATTCCTTGATACTTCTTGCAACTTCCAACGACGATGTTTTTAATACTATCTTTTGCATAGATATAAAATAAACCAACAACCCCCTTTGGTATATTAGACATGTGGGCAATATTTTATGCGTAAGTTGGAAACAGGCCCAAGGAGCTTAAATTCTAAGGGTATCACAGATAAAACCTTATTAAATGAAAGCATTTTACCGTAAAGGACTAGAAAAAGATTAAAAAATTACCTTTAATAGGGATTTTTTAACAAAGGGTTAAGGGCATACTGTACTTTGTAAATCCTCAACTCTTCTGATTGCTTTTCGCCTCTCTTTATTCGTAAAGAGAGGTTTATTTTAAGCAACAGCCGGACGAAAGGCTCACAAGGCACTTTCTTATTATTAAAAATTGTAACCGGTACACTTGATTTTTTCTGCTCAATAGTTTATATTTAATAGTGAAAATATTCACGAAAGGGTAGAGATACTATGGGGCTAGAAAACAACTATTCTAAAGTAACGGAAACAAAACATCTGGAAGAATTGATTGACAGAGTAAAAAAAGCTCAAAACGAGTTTGCAACATACTCGCAAGAAAGGATTGATGCAATTTTCCGCGCAGCATCCTTGGCTGCAAACAAAGCTCGAATTCCGCTCGCTAAAATGGCAGCCGAAGAAACCGGCATGGGAATTGTAGAAGATAAGGTTATAAAAAACCACTTCGCATCCGAGTATATTTACAATAAATACAGATGCTCAAAAACCTGCGGTATCATTGAAGAAGATAAAGTTAACGGCATTAAAATAGTAGCTGACCCGATTGGCGTTATGGCAGGCGTTGTTCCTACCACAAACCCGACATCAACAGCTATATTTAAGGCATTGATATGTATTAAAACAAGAAATACTATAATTTTCTCTCCCCACCCGAGAGCAAAAAAATGTACCATCGAAGCGGCTAAAATTGTTTTAGAGGCAGCCGTAAAAGCAGGTGCCCCAAAAGACATTATAGGATGGATTGACGAACCTTCGGTTGAACTTTCAAATCTTCTTATGAAGCACCCCAAAATTGATATGATACTTGCAACAGGCGGTCCGGGAATGGTCAAAGCAGCGTATTCATCAGGAAAACCTGCCCTTGGCGTTGGCCCCGGCAATACTCCGGTTTTAATTGATGAAACAGCCGATATTCAAATGGCGGTCTCATCTGTACTTATGTCAAAAACTTTTGATAACGGCGTAATTTGCGCTTCAGAACAAGCACTTGTAGTGGTTGAGTCTGTATACGACAAAGTCAAGGAAGAGCTTAAGTTTCGCGGCGCACATATTTTAGACAACGACCAAAAGAAAAAAGTCGGAAAAATTATGTTTAAAGACGGTTCCCTTAATGCCGGAATAGTCGGGCAAACTGCACATAAAATTGCGCAAATGGCAGGCTTTGAAGTTCCCGAGTGTACGAAAGTTCTTGTGGGGGAAGTAACAGATATCTCTAACGACGAGCCGTATGCCCACGAAAAACTCTCGCCCGTTCTTGCGTTGTATAGCGCTCCGAGCTTTGAATTAGGTACCGAAATGGCCTATCAGCTTATTGAACTTGGCGGCCCGGGCCATACATCTGTCCTGTACACTGATGAAAGAAAGCAAGACAGAATTAATGCCTTCGGTAAAAGACTGCACACGGGAAGGATTCTTATTAACAGTCCCGCGTCACAGGGTGCAATAGGCGACCTATATAACTTTAAACTTGAACCCTCACTAACGCTCGGCTGCGGCTCTTGGGGCGATAACGCAGTAAGTGAAAACGTAGGCCCGAAACATTTATTGAACTATAAAACTATAGCAGAGAGGAGAGAAAATATGCTCTGGTTCAGAATACCTCCAAAAGTTTACTTTAAACGCGGCTCAACCGATTTAGCGCTGCGAGAGCTAAAAGGTAAACAGCGTGCATTTATCGTAACAGACAGATTCCTCTTCGACTCCGGCGCAGTTTATAACGTCACCAACGTGTTGGAAGAAATTGATGTGGATTATCAAATATTCTTTGACGTTAAACCCGACCCGACGCTTTCAACTATTGATGAAGCAATGACGATGATTAACGCTTACAAACCTGATGTAATAATAGCATTTGGCGGCGGTTCACCTATAGACGCAGCAAAAATCATGTGGTTAATGTACGAACAACCCGACACTTCATTTGAAGACATAGCAATGCGCTTTATGGATATCAGAAAACGTATCTGCGATATTCCCGACCTCTGTCAAAAGGCATTGATGGTTGCTATACCGACCACTTCGGGTACAGGCTCTGAAGTAACACCATTTGCCGTTATAACGGATGATAAAACACACATTAAATACCCTATAGCAGACTATGCGCTAACTCCAAACATGGCAATTATCGACCCCAACTTTGTTGATTCTATGCCAAAAGGACTATGCGCAGCATCGGGTATTGACGCTCTAACTCACGCACTTGAGGCTTATGTGAGCACACTGGCCACAAACTTCACAAACTCCCCTGCGCTTGAAGCAACAAAACTGATTTTCAGATATCTGCCGCGCTCATATCAAAATGGAGATGCAGACCCGCTTGCAAGAGAAAAAATGCATTATGCTTCAACCCTTGCAGGTATGGCTTTTGCCAACTCCTTCCTTGGTATTTGCCACTCTATGGCGCACAAACTCGGTGCAGCATTTAACATACCTCACGGTATAGCTAATGCCCTGCTCATCAATCAGGTAATAAGATTTAACGCCAATGACTGCCCCCTAAAGCAAGGAACTTTCCCGCAGTACAAATATCCCAAAGCAAAAGAAAAGTACGGTCAGGTTGCGGATAACCTGGGTCTGGGCGGTAATAACGACGATGAAAAAGTTAATCTTTTAATTAATGCAATAACAGAACTTAAAAAAACACTGGATATACCTCTCTCTATAAGGGATGCGGGTGTACCGGAAGATGAGTTCTACGCAAAACTTGACGAGCTTGTAGAATTGGCATTCGATGACCAATGTACAGGCGCTAACCCTGCTTATCCTTTGATGAGTCAACTAAAAGAAATTTATATCAAAGCATATAACGGAGAAATATAGAAATTATGGCCACACTGAAAAAGTGTGGCCATATAAATATAAATCATTATGAATAAAAAGATTTCAGACAAAGTAGTTTACCGCTTAACGCTCTATCATTCGATTCTTCAAGAGTGTATTAAAAACGGAGAAGAAACAATAACGAGCAGTTATATCGCCAATTTATTAAAAATTGACGACTCTCAAGTGCGCAAAGACATCTCAACATTAAACAACAGTGGCAAATGCAGAGTAGGATACATGGTCAACGACCTTAAAGTAGCCATTGAAAGAACTCTCGGCTTCTCTACACCCAAAGATGCCTTTATTGTAGGTGCCGGAAACCTTGGTATGGCATTGGCTAAATATGACAACTTCTTAAACTACGGTCTTAATGTTTTAGCCCTCTTCGATAACGACCCCTTAAAAGTAGGAAACACCATAAATCAAAAAGAGGTTTTCCATATCTCAAAACTGCCTGAGTTGGCCGAGAAAATGAATGTTGAAATGGTTATTCTCACGGTTCCGGGAAATTGTGCACAGAGTACAATTGACTTTATGCAAGATTCAAACATAAAATACGTTTGGAATTTCTCTCCTGCCGTTCTTAACGCCGGAAAAGATATGGAAGTATGGAACGAAAACTTAATGGGCAATTTTTTACAATTTACATATAAGTTTATTCGCTAGTTTCAGCGAATCTCCACCGTTTCTTTCCCGTCAATTGCGCATAATAGTCCATCCATCAACATAGCAGCAAGCTCGGGATTTTCAGACACGGCATTGTAATACTCTATAAATCTATCCCCGTACCATTCTTTGGTTACCTGTTTTACACCCTCTATATATTGCTCGTCAAAACAATTATTGTATCTTGTCGCCATGGCACGGTCTGAACCGTCCGTATAACGGTTATAGCACATCTCTATAAATTTTGTGCCTAAGATTAAATTATGCTCAGGGTTTTCAGGATTTAAGTCCCTATATTCGGGATATCTTTCCTTTACATCTTCTACCGCAATCGGAGTCATTTCCATAAAGCCGTCAACCGCATCGTAATGCAAGCCCCTTGATTCCATAAAAGTTATTATCAAAGGAATTATCGGGTCAAGTCCGTCTGTATGTTCTGCACATATTTCTTCCAAAAGAGGCATAATAGGTTCGTCAAGAATGCTGCTTGCACGGTCTATAGTTTTTTGTAAATCATAGAAAACTTCTCTTGTAATGGGATTTTCTAACGCAGTATTGACACTTCCCTGCATAGTGGCAGCTTGGACCATTTTAGTCTGATGTTCCGAAATTTGGGGTGAAGTATCTTCATCCGGTCTCTCGCTTTCAGTTTGAGGAGAAGCTTCAAATTCAAATGTATCGGAATATGTATATGGTGACGTATTTTCAGTGCTCTCGACATAGGCGGAGTACTGTGCTCCCTGAACTTCATTTGCAGGAGTCCCTGCACCCGGCCAGGCAAGTTTCAATATAGTAAAAAGTGTAGCCGCAGCTAATACATACGCTCTGGGCTTAACTTTATATCTGGTCTTTTTTTGGACTCTTGCGTTAGGTCTTTCAACCTCGGTTCTCCTTGCAGACGGTCTTTCTCCCTGGCGTACTCTGTCATAACCATAGGATGAATCAGACCTGTATTGGCTTCTTTCGCGCTGAATTACTGCACTTTGAGGCTGTGCAACCCTGCGGCCTGTTTCTTGTCTTCTTGTAAATTCATCTCTTCGGGGTTGAGTCCTTACTCTTGCACGTCCTTGCCTATAAGATTCTTGTCTCATAGCCGCTTCTTCTTGACGTCTCAATGCATCCTCACGGGCTCGCATTTCGTCACGACGCTTAAATATCGTTGCAATATCATCAAACACTATTTCGTTACTTGTGCCCTTGAAGGATATATCCATTACTTATCTTGTTCCATACTTCCTTGCTTGTAGCTTTATTAAACCCTAAGGCGTCAAAAAATTGCCTTTTTTAGCAAATGGCATGTTCATTCTAGGGCATACAAAAAAGAATGCGTTAAGGCGCATTCTTTTAATTTTGCATATGCTTTTTAAATCTTATTATATCTGCTTAGCACTCTAAACAGCTTTTACAAACTTATTTGCTCTAATGCAGGACGTGCAAACTTTAATCCTTTTAACAGTACCGTTTACAATAGCTTTAACGGATTGAAGATTTGGCAGCTGTCTGTGAACGTGTTGTTTGTGTGAAAAAGAAATTTTCGCTGCTTTTATAGATTTTTTACCGCATATTTCGCATTCAATTGACATTATTGTAATCCTTTCAAGTCCTTCTTATTAAGATATTAAATTAAAAAATAAATAAAATCAAGCAATGGGCTATTGTTGTAAAATCCAAACATCATATCCGAGGTCAGCATAGTTCTGCGCTATGTTTTTTGCTATTTCGGGATTTGCGTAAGAGCCAACCTGCAGAGTATATATATCGCCTATTTTCCTTATAAAAGGCGTACCGACTTGGCCTGAATTTCTAATATTTGTTTGTGCGATTTTCGCATCTTCAAAAGTTTTATACCTTCCTGCAAGAACTTTTGAAAAAGTTTGCGGAGCTATCTCGGGAGAAAACGCGGGTGTTACAAGGGCTGTATTAAAAGTGTTTTCTTTCGACGGGGTCGGAATTTCCTGTTCTATGATATGTGTTGCAGGTTTTTCGTCATCTTTAAACGCACGTTCGCTTGTTTTGATACGGTCATAATGTTCTTTGTCTATAACCGCATTTTGATCTTGATTTTTAACTCTTGCCTCATAGGGGGCAGACTCTTCAAGCTCTATGAGCTTGAGACGGCTGTCTATTACACGTTTTCTCTCATCCGGCTCTCTATCACCTATGAGGCTGTCATTTCCAAAAGCATTTCCTATGTAAGACTGTCCTTGAGCAGTTGTTGCGCTTTTGTCATACTCTATATCCATCCTCGTTGTGTATTTTGCGGCAAAGTTAGTAAACAAAGCAAAACTTAGTGCAAAAGAAATAACAAAAATCCAAAACATTATCTTAAGTCTTGAACGCTTTCGCTCTTCCTTGTCCAGTTTTTGCTTGCTTTTTTTATAAGTAAGGTAATCGGGAGAGTTCATACTCATGCGCTCACTCCCCTCACCTTTGCTACCGCGGTTCTCACATCTGACATTTCGTCAGCATACCTTTGCATAATATTATTTGCAAATTCTTTAACATCCTTTATATTCATCTGCTCCAAACTTGAAACTTCTATAGGCGCGCCGTCTGCACAAATGTTTATACCGGTGTGAATAAGGCAGGAAGTTATTGACTTTGTGGCAATAGAAACGCTCAGCTTACGGTTTTCATAAAACAAATCGTCGCCCTCGCGTTTTATGTTTAATCCTTTTTCTTCGAGACACTCTTTAATAATGCACATAAGCATTCTCTGCCTCAAAACCATCTCACGCAGAGGTATTTCAAAATGCTCAACGATGAAATTAAGCATGTTTTTGCTGTAAATCGGCTCATTTTTTATAACATCCTCAATATCAACCATTTCGGTCAATTCAACTCTAGCTTCACCGCAAAAAGTAACAATAGCATCCCCCACCAGATTAAAGTTTTTATAAATCCAGTGTGGAGAAAGCTCAACTCCTGAGTAATTTATGGCTTTTTCGATAAATAGTTTGTTCATATCCTCTTAACAAAATTCTCGTTTAAAAAAAGAGTTTAATCAAGTCTTTGGGTCTTATTTTTAACAAAAAAATAAATTTGAAAGGTCGGGATTATTGCTCTCCAGTATTGCCTCTTTCAAAAGAGTACAAGAAGTACACTTGCCGCAGTGACCTTTTGCACCATAACAACTTTTCAAGTCCGCAAGGTTAATATCTTCCTTTAGGGCAAGATTAATAATCTCAACTTTTGTTAAATCCACAAGCGGAGCATACACTTTTGCTTTATTCAAAGTCGAAAACTCAAGCGAGGCATTAATTTTTTCGATAAATTCTTTTGAATTATCAGGAAAACTCTCGGCTTCACGGGCATTTGCACCAAAAATTATATAGTCGTAGCCGCGTGCATCGCAAAATGAGGCTGCCGCATTTATAAAAAGGCCGTTTCTGTTCGGAACCCAAACATTTTCAAAAACTGTATTGTCCTTATCTTTTTTTGAAGAATAAAGTTCACAAAGAAAGTCAAGTTTAATGCACTTGTGTTCAATGCCGTAACTTTTGGCTATCTTAGATGCTGCCTGAAATTCTTCCTCAAAAGCTTTTTGACCGTAGTCAAACGTCAACGCAAGCTTAACATCCGTTTCTTTAACCGCAACCCCAAGACTGACAAGGGAGTCCAGACCGCCTGAAAGTAAAACAACCGCACTACTCATCTTCGTACTCATCTATAATATTCTTTGCTTCTTCTTTGCAGTAATACGGCGCAGTGTCATTTGCCAGTATGATATCAAGCTGTTCTCTGCCTTCGATATTGTATAGAGCAATAACAGCAGAACGGGCAACTTCTTCGTTTTCATCGTATATCATAGCCGAAATAAGCTCTGCCGCTTCAGGCGGATTTGAATTCATTAATGACTCTATGGCGTTCATTCTGATATGAGCCGAACTGTCGGCAAGTGCATTTTTGAGTACGTTTAAAACTCTTTGATCGTTTGATGGGGAAATCTTCCCCAATGCCTCAAGCACTCTTTCTTTTAAAAACGTAAACTTATCCAGAAAACTCTTTTTTGCTTCCAATATGCCTAAAAACGGGTCAACTGCGCGGGAATCCCCGAGCAAGCCAAGCGCAACAGCCGCAGACTCACGGACATATACAGACTTTTCCTCCTCGTCGCTTACAACGTTTATAAGAGAATCTACTGCCACTTTATCACCTATTTTACCAAGGGCTTCCGCAGCGGCCAGCCTGCATCTGTAATGTTCACCCTTATTGTTCAGGCAATACAGGAGCGGTTCAACAGCTTTAGGGTTTCTAAACCCTGAAATTGTCTTGATGCACTGAACCCTGAGGTTGACCGCCTCTCCTTCATCATAGTTTTCAATAAGAGAAGGGTCGAGAATAAAATCGATAAGCCTGTCGAGGTTCTTTAAATCTCTTAGTTTGTCTATTTCCTTAATTAACATTGATAAAAATTTAGCCCCTTTGTCAAGTTTTTCGTTATTTATGTCCAAAAGTAAATCGGAGTATATTTCTGTAAGTTCCGGTCCGGTGAAGTCGTTCCTTAACTTGGCAAAAAATGTCGCAAAATCATTCCCTGCAAGTTCCAAACGTTGGGCTATTTCACCGTTTAGCACCGACTCTTCCGTCATTTTTGTTATTATCCCTTACAACTATAATTAACAATATAAGAAACAAGGAGAAATTACAACCAAATTTGAACTTAAGGCTTAATTTTTTTACAAGTTGTCCAAAATTATAAACAAATATGATTATTTATATTTAAGCTATAATGTCATTATGTTCAAGCCTGACATAAATAAAATCAAAAAGCTGCTCTTGGAAAAAGAAAAAACTTTGAGCAAATATGCGGCAAAATCTTATAAAAGCTTAGGAAGAGAAGAAGCTGAAACTTCTTGTGAATTCAGAACAGAGTTTCAAAGAGACAGAGACAGAATTCTTCACTCTAAAGCTTTCAGGCGCCTAAAGCGTAAAACTCAGGTATTTTTTGCGCCCCAAAATGACCACTTGAGAACCCGCCTTACGCACACCCTTGAAGTGCAGCAAATCTCAAGAACTATAGCTAGAATATTGAACCTGAATGAAGATTTAACGGAAGCCATAGCAATGGGGCACGATTTGGGGCACGCTCCTTTCGGACACAGCGGAGAAGAAGCTCTCGCGCAAGCCACAAACGGAAACTTCGAACACAACATCCACAGCGTAAGAATAGTCAGATATATAGAAAAGTTAAATCTCACGACAGAAACAATCGACGGCATTTTAAATCACACGGGAGAAGTAAAACCTTTCACCCTCGAAGGACAGATTGTAAAAATAGCAGACAGAATAGCTTATCTTAACCACGACATCGAAGATGCCGTTCGCGCAAAGATAATCAGAATAAGCGATATACCGAGAGAATTCAGTGACTACTTCGGTACAAAAAAACACGAAAGAATAAGAAGAGTAATAGCTGACATCTATGAAAACAGTTGGAATCAAAAAGAAATAAACATGAGTCCGCTTTGTGTAAATTTTTTAAACGAATTAAGGGATTGGATGTTTAAAAATGTTTATTTTAATGCTAAAACAAGAGAACGTGAGTGCGAAATAATAACGATAGTAACGGATTTGTATAAAAGATATGAAGCACTTTACGGCGAGCAGCCGGCTATAGATTATGTTGCAGGTATGAGCGACGAGTTTGCCCTAAAAACACACCAAGAATTAATATGTCAGAAATAACGTTCCAGAGCGCAGTTGAGCAGATTAAAAACTCTCTTGATATAGTTGATGTTATATCAAAGCATGTTGTGCTCAAAAAAGCGGGACACATTTACAGCGGACTTTGTCCCTTCCATAACGAAAAAACTCCGTCTTTTACGGTAACTCCGTCCAAGCAAATATTTAAGTGTTTCGGATGCGGAGAAGGCGGCGATGTCTTTACTTTCTTGATGAAAATCTCTAACCAAAGTTTTGGAGATATGATTGAAGAACAGGCTCAAGCCCTGGGAATAGAGCTGCCGCAGGGACAAAGCAAAGAAAAAACAGAGTTTCATAAGCGCGAAAAAGAAGAACTTCTAAAAATGCTCGACAAAACAATGAAGTTCTACCATAAAAACTTGCTCGACAATGAAAAAGCTCTTGAATATCTTGAAAAAAGAGGTGTGGACGAAGTTGCCATATCGAAATTTTTCTTAGGTTTGGCGCCAAACTCTTCTGTAGATTTAAAAAACTATCTGAGAAATAAAAACTATACAAATGACCAAATGCTAAAAGCAGGTGTAGTTTATGAAAAAAATGGCGAGTATTACGACCGTTTCAGAAACAGGCTGATAATACCAATTATGAACACAAACTCAGACTGCATAGCTTTTGGCGGACGTGCAATGCTGGACGGACAAAACCCTAAGTACATCAACTCCCCCGACTCAAACATATATAACAAAAGCAGTATTCTGTTCGGCATGAACTATGCTAAAGACGCTATTAAAGAAGAAGACTCCGTAATCATTATGGAAGGCTATTTTGATGTAATATCCGCTCAGGTAAACGGTGTCAAAAACGCTGTAGCATCGTGCGGTACGGCGTTAACGCCACAGCACATCAAACTCATTTCAAGATATACCCAATCAAGAAAAATTTTTCTGGCCTTTGACTCTGATGATGCAGGAAAAAAAGCAACACAGAGCGGTGCGGAAGTCATTAAAAACATTTTTGAAAATTTGGGAAATATTGAACAATACGACATTGGCCGCTCCTCAATAGGTAATTCCGTTTGTGAAATTCGGGTTATTTCACAACTCGGCGGCAAGGATCCCGATGAATACATACAGGAATTCGGCGCAGAAGAATATAAAAAGCAAATTAAAAACGCACCTCTTTTGCTCGATTACCAACTGGAGCAGGTTTTTAATTCCGCGCCTAAAAATGCATCCGCACAAGAGAAGAGTAAACTTGTCAATAATATAGCGCAGCTGTTAACCGGCATAAAGGACCCTGTTATACTGTCAGAGTATTACACAAATCTGGCCTCAAAGATGAGCGTGAACGAAAAAGCACTTAGAGACCAAGTAAATCTGCTTCAAAGAAACCTTGTAACAAATTATGAAGTGACAAATACCGTTATTAAAATGAAACAGAAGTCCGCAAAATCAGGGTGGGGTGAACGTTTCTCCAATATGGAAACCAACCTTGTTAAACTTGCATTTGTTGCTGACACATCTGAAAAAAGAGTGTATTATAGACAATCAATAGAAGGTTACAAACCAAAAGACGAGCAGGTTTCAAAAGTACTCGCCGCCATTGACAAATTGGTTTGTGCGGTAAATAATGTTGATGAACTAGCAAAAAAACTTTTTTTGGAGTTTTATCAGGATAGTGAAACTCATAAATACATAACAGACCAACTGTACTCATCAAATGAATTTGAAAATCTTAATTACGAAAATTATATACAAGCAGTAGAAGAAATATTTCAGAGGCTTAACAACCTTGAAGAGCGTAGAGCAAAAGACGCCATACGCTGCAAGTATAGAAATTCGGATATAAGCGATGTAAATGAAGAGACAGAGCTCAAAATTTCGCAAGAAATTTTTGAAAAATTTGGACAAAGATAAAAGCATTATTTTTATTAATGAATGGAGCGCTTAATGAGCAGAAAAAGAAGTTCAGACCAGTCAGTCGTAGGTGTAGCTGATAAAGCACTGGGCGCGGAAGACTACGAAGAAGGGTCGGCTCTTGAGACAGATAACATCTCGAATATAATACGTTCGCATGGAATGACAAATATTGAGGGCAGCTTAAACACTTATTTTGAAGCAAAACCCGAAGAAGGCTCGGAACAAGATATGTCAGCCCCCAGAGGAATTTCTGTTGATGACCCCGTTAGAATGTATTTGCGCGAAATTGGCCGCATAAAACTTTTAACAGCAGATGAAGAAATTGATTTGGCAAGAAAAATCGTAGCAGGCGGCAATCTTGGCGCTATAGCAAAACGCAAACTGGTTCAAGCGAACTTACGTCTCGTTGTAAGTATTGCAAAAAAATACGTAGGACGCGGCATGCTTTTTCTTGACCTTATTCAGGAAGGAAATTTGGGTCTTATTCGTGCAGCTGAAAAATTTGACCATGAACGCGGTTACAAATTCTCGACTTATGCAACCTGGTGGATAAGACAGGCAATTACACGAGCTATTGCAGATCAGGCAAGAACAATCCGTATCCCCGTGCATATGGTTGAAACAATTAACAAGCTTAAAAAAATTACAAGAAAGCTTGCTCAGGAACTCGCAAGAAAACCGACCGAAGAAGAGCTTTCAACAGAAATGGGTATCTCTATAAACAAACTCAGAGAAATCATAAAAGTTGCACAAGAGCCTTTGTCGCTTGAAACACCCATAGGCAAAGAAGAAGATTCACGTCTCGGTGATTTTATTGAAGACAAAGACGCTGACGCTCCCGTAAAAACAGTAGCGCATGAGCTGCTAAGAGAAGATTTGGCAGAAGTTTTGGGAAGCCTTTCTCCACGTGAGCGTGATGTTTTAAGACTTCGCTTCGGTATGGACGACGGCCGCCAAAGAACACTTGAAGAAGTTGGCCAGCTTTTCGGTGTAACACGTGAGCGTATCAGGCAAATTGAAGCGAAAGCCCTTCGTAAACTAAGGCATCCTAACCGCAGCAAACGTCTGAAAGAATACATAGAAGTTTAGTTTCAGTCGCGAAGAATATTACCAGAAAAACAAAAGCCCTTTAAGGGCTTTTTGAATAAGGCTAGCATTTAGGGACAAGTTTTTTTCATCAGAGGTTTTATACTATGCAAAGGAAGTAAAAAGACACGAGTATGAATTCATCGACCATCTCACCGCAAATAGCTAAAAGAGCAGACTTTTTGTTGTCGCTATCCCCGGAGACAAAAATAAATTCAAGCATGCCCGTTAATCGCCCTCCTGCTATAAGCAAAAGTGTTCAGCAAAAACATATGCTTATAGGAATAGGAACAGCATCTGCCATAGCTGCAATAGCTATAGGCTGCCTGTTGGTGCAAAGAAAAAAACGAAATGAACTTGCGCAAGAAGTTTCCAAGCGTGCAACTGAACTAATAACAAATGCGGAATCTGCTTTAAGTGATGCCCGGGCAAATCTTGCAGAAGCACAAGGGGTGAAATCCGACTGTCTGAAAAAAGCACACTCTATAGCTGATGAAGTTTCAAAAATATTTAAAGAAGGTAAAAAAAATAACTATGCAGATATTGTTGAAAACGGGCTCAGCAGAACCTTTAAAAAGGGTGGTGGCAATGCAGTAGAAATGATAGAGCACACTGCAAACGGTACAGTGACAAGAAAAGCCATAAAATCAGAAAAGTGTTTAAGCATAGACGACTTCATAAATAATGTTACAGTAAAAATGAAAAATAATAAGTTTATTACCAGCTTTGCGGACGGTTTGGATGCATCCACCGATAACTCCAGAAAGTATATGAGGGAAATTTTCTACAATAAAGACGGTTCCATCGCATCATTTGCAAAAAGAATATACTACCCGGAAGGCGGTAAGGAGAAAAAAATAGGCATATACTTAAAGTTTGAAAATGGCGAACTTGTTGAAGCCTTAAAAAACTCAAAACTTAACTATGGGGAATTAACAGAAGCCAACTGGCGTATAACCTATGGCAACAATGCATCTATTTCATATTTAGAAAAAGTTAAATTCAGTAAAAATATATGCAAAAAAGCAGAAAAAAACATAGAATTAAAAAATGGAGTATTCACACAATATCGGGAAAATGTCAAATTTCTTGACGACGGGAGCAAATTAGCTGACTACAGGGTAAGTTTTACACCGGAAAGAGAAGTTACAAGTTTCATTGAAGACATCAGAATAGGGGCAGATAATATTCCTGACTGGAAAATAGAACTGTACCCGAAAGGAAAAGGCTGGGTGCGGCGCACAAATAGCGCAGAAAGCCTTGATTTAAACGGCTGTTTTGACTTCCTCAAGTAAGCATTTTACGCTGACCTTTCCTTACTTTAATTGTGATTTTTTTCTTGATTTTTTTTCTTGAGGTACGATAATTATATTGTATTGGAATAGTATCTAGGAGAGAAGAATATAATGAGTACCAAAGCAGAAAAAAGATCGCCAAACTCTTTTGATGGTGATTTTTCAAGCATAGACGCAATTCTTGAAAAGTATCAGTACAAAAACTCAAATCTCATTGCCATTTTACAGGCAGTGCAAGAACAATGCAGATACTTGCCGGAAGAAGTTATGACTTATATCGGGACAAAAATCCCGGCATCACCTGCAACAGTTTACGGAGTTGCAACCTTCTACAGTCAGTTCAGCTTGGAGCCCAAGGGCAAATACATTATAAAAATATGTGACGGAACAGCTTGTCACGTAAGAGGTTCGATGCCTGTTTATAATGCGGTAACTGACAGACTAAAGTTAAAAGATGGTGTATTTACAACGCCTGATGGCTTATTTACCGTAGAAACAGTAAGCTGTCTTGGAGCATGCGGCTTGGCACCTGTTGTTGTAATAAATGAAAAAGTGTATCCGCAAATGACACCCGAGGGGATTCTTGTTATTGTTAACGGCCTTCTTGAAAGAAGAAGGAGTGACGATGAAGTCCCTAATTCAGAAGGCGAGGAAGTATAATGGTTGTTAATATTAAAGAAATCCAAGAAAACGCTAAACAAGAAATTGATAAGCAAGGATTAAGGGTTTTTATATGCGCAGGTACAGGTTGTGTTGCCAACGGTGCGCTTCCTATTATAGAAAAATTTAAAGAACTCGGACTGGATGCAAAACCGCTTGGAGAAAAAGAAAAAATGACGGCAGTCCCTACGGGCTGTCACGGGTTCTGTGAACAGGGCGTGCTTGTTGTTATACCTGACCTGCACGTTACTTATGTGAAAGTAAAACTGGAGGACGTTGAAGAGATTGTAGGCAGCCATATTATGGGCGGTGAACCGGTTGAAAGACTTCTATATACTGACCCCAAAACACAAAAGCATGTGTTCAAAAATGAAGATATAACATTCTACAACCGTCAAACCCGTGTTTGTCTTGCAAATTGCGGTCACGTTGACCCCGAAAACTTGCAGGATACACTTTCTTTAAGGGGATATGAAGCCCTAAATAAAGTTTTGGAGGAGAATAATCCTCAGGCAGTTATCGAAACAATCACTAATTCCGGCTTAAGGGGCCGCGGAGGCGGAGGCTTTCCTACGGGCCGCAAGTGGATGTTTACGCAGATGGCTCAGGGGGATAAAAAATACGTTGTTTGTAACGGCGACGAAGGAGACCCCGGAGCATTTATGGACCGCTCAATTATGGAAGGCGACCCCCATAAACTTCTTGAAGGTATGGCTATAGCAGGATTTGCCGTTGGTGCAGACGAAGCCTATATTTACGTTAGAGCCGAATACCCTCTTGCGGTTAAACGTCTGAAAGTTGCTATCCAACAAGCCGAAGAAGCGGGATTCTTGGGCAAAAACATAATGGGTACCGACTTTAGCTTTATAATACATATCAAAGAAGGTGCCGGAGCATTTGTCTGCGGCGAAGAAACAGCTCTCATTGCTTCAATCGAAGGTGAGCGCGGTATGCCGAGACCAAAGCCTCCATTCCCTGCAAATAAAGGATTGTTCGGTAAACCGACACTGATAAACAACGTCGAAACTCTGGCAAACGTTCCGCCAATTATCCTAAAGGGCGCAGAATGGTTCAGCTCGCTGGGAAGCGACAAGTCAAAAGGTACAAAAACTTTTGCCTTAACCGGAGAAGTAAACAACACGGGTCTAATCGAAGTCCCGATGGGTACAACACTTCGCGAGATAGTATTTGAACTTGGCGGCGGCATCCGCGGCGGCAAAAAATTCAAAGCAGTTCAAATCGGCGGCCCCTCAGGCGGCTGTCTGACAGAAGAACAACTTGACATCCCAATGGAATACGACGCCCTTATAGCGGCAGGGGCCATGGTGGGCTCAGGCGGGCTTGTCGTGATGAACGAAGATACTTGTATCGTTGAAGTTGCAAGATTCTTTATGAATTTCACTCAAAACGAATCTTGCGGCAAGTGCGTTCCATGCCGTGAAGGCACAAAGAATATGCTTGCTATACTTGAAAAAATAACTCAGGGCAAAGCAGAACCCAAAGACCTTGATATACTCGAAGAGTTGGCATACATAGTCAAAGATGCATCTCTTTGCGGTCTGGGTAAAACTGCTCCAAACCCGGTACTTTCAACACTTAAATACTTCAGAGATGAGTACGAAGCCCACATCCTTGAAGGAAGGTGCCCTGCGCATGTTTGTACAGCCCTTAAGAAAATCGAAATCATCGAAGAAAAATGTAAGGGATGCTCAAAATGTGCACGCATTTGTCCTGTGGGAGCCATTAAGGGTGAAATTAAACAGCCTTATGAGATCAATCAGGAAGAATGTATTAAGTGCGGTGCGTGTTTGGGAACCTGTCCGTTCAACGCTATAATTCAAAAATAACGCGAAGCCGGTGCGGCTGATGGTACCATCCACAAGAATAAAAAGAAAGAAAAGGATAAATAAAATGTCAGACAAAACATTATTTATAAATGGTAAGGAAGTAGCTTATACAGACGAGCCGAATTTATTAGAAGTAATGAGAAAGAACGGTTTTGATGTTCCTACTTTTTGCTACAGGCCTGACTTAACACAGTTTGGCGCCTGCAGAATGTGTGTAGTAGATATAGAAGGCCGCGGAGTTCAAGCAAGCTGCACAATGCCGCCTGAACCCGGTCTAAAAATCCAAACACACAGTGCAAAAATCATTGCAATCAGAAAACAAATTCTTGAACTTTTACTCGCAAACCACGACAGAGAATGCACAACATGTGAGCGCTCTGGAAGCTGCGACCTTCAAAAATACAGTGAAATATACAACGTAAGAGAGATTCGCTACCCCAAAAAGACTGAGTTTGTTCCGTTGGATAAAACTAACCCTGCCCTTGTCCGCGACCCTAATAAGTGTATTCTTTGCGGAGCTTGCGTAAGGGCTTGTCATGAATGGGAAGGAACTGTATTGGGCTTTGCTAATCGCGGCTCCAAAACGGTTGTTCAGCCTACAGCAGGTAAAGACCTCTCTAAAGTTGAGTGTATATTCTGCGGCCAATGTCAGGCAGTTTGCCCGACGGGCGCCATAACAATAAAATCAGACATTGATAATGTATGGAAAGAAATAGGCAACAAAAATAAAAAAGTTGTAGCACAAATTGCTCCTGCAGTCCGCGTTGCCATAGGTGAAATGTTCGGACTTGAGCCGGGTGAAAATACTATCGGAAAGGTCTATGCAGCCCTTAAGAGAATAGGTTTTGACTTTGTATTTGATACTAATTTCTCCGCAGACTTGACAATTATGGAAGAAGGAACGGAATTTCTGGAAAGACTTAAAGAAAATCGCGACCTTCCGATGTTCACATCATGCTGTCCGGCATGGGTAAGGTATATAGAAAACTCTCACCCCGAGATGATAAAACACTTGTCATCCTGCCGTTCTCCGATGTCCATGCTCTCTCCCGTTTTGAAAGAAATGCTTCCAAAACAACATGAGGGATATAAAAAAGAAGATATAGTTGTTGTAGCTATAATGCCCTGTACGGCAAAAAAACTTGAAGCAAGACGCATTCAGTTAACCCAGGGCAGAACTCCTGACACCGACTTTGTTTTAACAACACAGGAAATCGGCAGGATGATAGAAGAAGCAGGTATAGATTTCAACGCACTTGAGCCGATAAAAGCAGATGCACCGTATCAGGAATACACGGGCGCAGGTACTATTTTCGGTGCTTCAGGCGGTGTAGCTGAAGCTGCAGTACGTTCGGCATACGAATTTGCAACCGGTGAACCATTATCTGATGTCAATATCAAGGGTCTTCGCGGTATTAACAACAGGTGCCGTGAAGTTGAACTGGACATAAAGGGTACGCCTGTTGTAATAAGAGCACTTTCAACCATCCACGAAGCCGAAAAGGCATTGAAAGAAATAAAAGACGGAACAGCCAAGTTCCACATGCTGGAAGTCATGGCTTGCCCCGGAGGCTGTGTAAGCGGCGGCGGACAACCAAGAAGCTGCTGCGAAGAAATAGTTGTAGAACGGGCTGAAGGACTGTATAAAGAAGACGAAGAGCTATCCTTAAGAAGCTCTTATGAAAACCCTGAAATTAAGAAGCTCTACAGTGACCTTCTTAAAAAACCGGGCTCGCATGAAGCACACAAATTCTTACATACAAGCTATGATGATAAATTCACCGGAAGTTTTAGGGATTTAAAGTAAATCAAGACAAACTAAAAAAACAGAGGACTATAAAACTCAAAAGTTCCTCTGTTTTTTTATTAAAGTTTATTGTATAATACGAATTATGGGTAAATTATTTATTGTAGCCGGACCATCAGGTGTAGGCAAAGGAACAATTTTAAAAGAGTTTTTGGCAAAAAATAAAAATGCCAAAGCATCTATCTCTTCTACGACAAGAAAACCTCGACAGGATGAAGTTCACGGTGTAGACTACTTTTTTGTCAGCGGTCCCGAGTTTAAAGAAGAAATGGATAAAGGCGAGTTTTTAGAATGGGCTCAATACTCGACAAACTTCTACGGCACTCACAAAAAACAGGTGGAGAAAATGCTCAAAGAAGGATTTGATGTCATTCTTGAGATTGAAGTCCAGGGTGCAATTCAGGTAATGGACAAAGTAAAAGATGCAATATCTGTTTTTATAGTTCCTCCAAGCCTCGAAGAGCTCGAAAGGCGTCTGAGAAGCCGTGAAACTGATGATGAAGATGTCGTGCAGCGCAGACTTGCCGTAGCAAAAGATGAGCTTGCGCAAAAAAGCAAGTTCGCATATACCATTGAAAACGATAAGCTTGAAAAAGCAATTGACGAATTACAGAAAATTTACGAAAAATCGAGGAAAAAATAAATGCCGGGGGCGAAAACCCAAGATAGCCAAGTAAGACTACGCGGTAAAAAAATACTTGTAGGTATAACCGGCGGCATAGCAGCTTATAAAGTTATTAGCTTCATTCGTATGCTTATAAAAGACGGTGCACAGGTAAAAGCCGTTTTAACACCAAATGCACTCGAGTTTGTAACTAAAAAAACACTTGAAGCTATAACCAGAAACCCTGTATATATGGAACAGTTTGCCCCCACTGCAAACACAGAACATATTTCACTTGCACAATGGGCTGATATGTTCATAGTGTCACCATTGACTGCCAATACACTGTCAAAATTTGCCACAGGAATATGTGACAACCTCTTAACCTCTGTTTTTTGCGCATTTTTCGGAGAATCAAAACCTGTTATTCTCGCCCCTGCAATGAACAATGGTATGTGGAAAAATCCTTTTGTGCAGGAAAATATTAAAAAACTTACAAATGAAGGCTGCACCATTATGCAGCCTGAAATCGGATATCTGGCCTGCGGAGAAATAGGCATAGGCAGACTTTGTAAAATAGAAAACATCTTTGAAGCAGTCATTGAAGGGTTTAATCCGCATAATAACAAATTATTAGAAGGTAAAAAAATAATAGTCACGGCAGGCGGTACAAAAGAAGCAATAGACCCGGTAAGATATATTTCAAACTCTTCCTCAGGCAAAATGGGCACAGCTATAGCGGATATGGCATACGCTATGGGTGCGGATGTTGAACTCATATCGACTTTTGACACCGAGAAAAAATATAAAGTTACTGTTGCTCAAACTGCACAAGAAATGCTTGAAGCAATACACCAAAGTTTTCCCGGCGCAGACAGCCTTATTATGGCAGCAGCAGTTGCGGATTACAGGGTAAAAGATTACAGCAATCAAAAAATAAATAGTTTTCAGGGCATGACCTTGGAGTTAATCAAAAATCCTGATATACTTGAAGGAGTATGTAAGACAAAAACATCCAACCAAATAGTAGTCGGATTTTGTCTTGCTACAGAAAATGCCGTTAATGCAGCCAAAATAAAAATAGACAAAAAATGTTGCGATTTCATAGTCGCAAATGAAGCAAAAACAGCTCTTGGAACAGATGAGACCGAAGTGTGGGTTATAGACAAGGCACATAATGTTAAAAAACTTGAAAAAGACTCAAAAATGAATATCGCGCGAAGGATATTGGAGCAGATTTATGATAAAACGAACGAGACAAAGTAGAGTGCAGGCACTCGGATTTGCGAGTGAGTGCGGCAAAAGACCGGAGGTCTTATGATAAAACGAACGAGACAAAGTAGAGTGCAGGCACTCGGATT